>OATA01000002.1_pt1 | contig 457669 bp, 360 predicted proteins | sample 1516451 | NCBI WGS metagenome assembly OATA01 (sample SAMEA2579905, study PRJEB22360) | human gut metagenome | biome: human gut; feature: human-associated habitat; material: faeces | place: Denmark | collected 2008/2010 | reverse complement strand
TCCATAATGCTTCATTTTTATACATAGCAAAAATATAAGAATGAAAAAAGGGCGACAAGATAGAATCGCGGAGACGCTTACCTTTCACGTTTTTTCTTTTTCAAACAGTCCCTTTCAACTACGCTCGCTGCTACAACGAGCAATGTCCGAAAGCTTGTAACTGCCTGCGTCGGGTGGCTGCACTTCTCACTACCGCTGACACGTCCTACATCAGCATCATAAACCCAATGTGTATTCCGGCCACCGGCATTGACTGTCCCCACTTCCAAAACGCAGAAAAGATACATGTGGCATGGGGTATCAGCCACCTGCTGGATAACGTACCTTATAAGGACGGAACAAACTCCGCCTCTACTATACAATATGCAATAAACTCAAAACGTTGCAAATTTCCGTCCTCATTTGCCCTGTTTACATAAATAAAAACTATCTTTGCGTTTCAGAATCCCGAAAGACGAAAAGAAATGGAGCAAATAGACAACCTAAAAGAGCTTATCAATCAGGGGGATGTGGACACAGCGATTAAGCAATTGGACCAGCTTCTCCAGGACAGTTCTGTCGAAAAAGAGAAAGATACTCTTTACTATTTACGGGGAAATGCCTACCGAAAGAAAGGAGATTGGAAGCAGGCACTGGACAACTACCAGTATGCCATCGAGATCAATCCGGACAGTCCTGCCGTTCAGGCCAGGAAGATGGCAATAGATATCCTCAACTTCTACCACAAGGATATGTTCAATCAATAAAAGAGATGTATAATCAATAACCGTACTCAAAGATAACGTAATAAAATAAAGATTATGGCAAAAATCAAAGGAGCAATCGTAGTCGACACGGAGCGTTGCAAAGGATGCAACCTGTGTGTAGTGGCGTGTCCGCTCGATGTAATCGCCCTCAATAAAGAGGTAAACATGAAAGGCTATAACTATGCCTGGCAAGTGAAGGAAGATACCTGTAACGGATGCAGCTCGTGTGCAACGGTTTGTCCGGACGGATGTATTTCAGTGTATAAAGTAAAAGTAGAATAAAAGAAAAGAATATGGCAGAAGAAGTTGTATTAATGAAAGGAAACGAAGCCATCGCCCACGCAGCTATCCGTTGCGGTGCCGACGGTTACTTCGGTTATCCTATTACTCCCCAATCGGAAGTGTTGGAAACGCTTGCCGAACTGAAACCGTGGGAAACAACCGGCATGGTAGTACTCCAGGCGGAAAGTGAAGTGGCAGCTATCAATATGGTATATGGAGGTGCAGGTAGCGGAAAGAAGGTAATGACCTCATCTTCAAGTCCGGGTGTGAGCTTGAAACAAGAAGGAATCTCTTATTTGGCCGGTGCCGAACTTCCTTGTCTGATTGTGAATGTAATGCGTGGCGGTCCCGGATTGGGAACTATCCAACCTAGCCAGGCTGACTACTTCCAGACAGTAAAAGGTGGTGGTCATGGAGACTACAAACTGATTGCCCTCGCTCCGGCATCCGTACAAGAAATGGCGGATTTCGTAGCATTAGGATTCGAACTGGCTTTCAAATACCGTAATCCGGCTATTATCCTTGCCGACGGTGTGATCGGTCAGATGATGGAAAAGGTTGTTCTTCCTGCACAAAAGCCACGCCGCACGGAAGCAGAAGTAATTGAACAATGTCCATGGGCTGCTACCGGAAAAGCAAAAGACCGCAAACCGAATATTATCACTTCCCTTGAATTGAAACCGGAAGCAATGGAAATCAACAACCTCCGTTTTCAAGCTAAATATCGTGAAATTGAAGAAAATGAAGTACGCTTCGAAGAGATCAACTGCGAAGATGCAGAGTATTTGATTATCGCTTTCGGTTCAATGGCACGTATTGGCCAGAAAGCAATGGAACTAGCTCGTGAAAAAGGAATTAAAGTAGGTATCCTTCGCCCGATTACACTGTGGCCGTTCCCAACCAAAGCGATTGCTGCATACGCTGATAAAGTAAAAGGTATGCTCGTTACGGAACTAAATGCCGGACAGATGATTGAAGATGTCCGTCTCGCTGTTAACGGTAAAGTAAAGGTAGAACATTTCGGACGTCTAGGTGGCATCGTTCCCGATCCGGATGAAATTGTAACTGCCTTGAAAGAAAAAATAATCAAATAACGAAACAATGAATCCCGATAAAATAAGAAACGTACTGAACATCCTATTTATGATATTGGCTGTTGCAGCCATCATCACCTACTTTGTAGCAAAAGATGATTTCAAAATGTTTATCTACGTATGCGGCGCGGCAATCTTTGTCAAGCTGATGGAGTTTTTTATACGGTTCACCAACAGATAAGGAGATGAAGTTATGACTAAAGAAGAAATAATCAAACCCGAGAATCTGGTTTACAAAAAACCGACTTTGATGAACGATAACGCCATGCACTACTGCCCGGGTTGCAGTCACGGTGTGGTACACAAACTCATTGCCGAAGTCATTGAGGAAATGGGTATGGAAGATAAAACTGTGGGAATCTCTCCGGTGGGATGTGCAGTGTTTGCCTACAACTATCTCGATATTGACTGGCAGGAAGCAGCACACGGACGTGCTCCTGCTGTGGCAACTGCTGTTAAACGCCTGTGGCCGGACCGTCTTGTTTTCACTTATCAGGGCGATGGTGACTTGGCTTGCATCGGTACAGCCGAAACAATCCACGCTTTGAACCGTGGTGAAAATATCACGATTATCTTTATCAATAATGCGATCTACGGTATGACAGGCGGCCAGATGGCTCCGACTACACTGGTAGGCATGAAGAGTTCGACTTGTCCTTACGGACGTGACGTTGAACTTCACGGCTATCCATTGAAGATTACTGAAATCGCAGCCCAACTGGAAGGAACTGCTTACGTAACCCGTCAGTCCGTACAATCCGTACCGGCTATCCGTAAGGCTAAGAAGGCAATCCGCAAGGCTTTTGAGAACTCCATGAACGGTAAAGGTTCCAACCTGGTAGAAATCGTTTCCACTTGTAGTTCAGGCTGGAAGATGACTCCGGAGAAGGCGAACAAATGGATGGAAGAACACATGTTCCCATTCTATCCGCTGGGTGATTTAAAAGATAAAGAATAACGCTAAAAGTCAACAGAACAATGAAAGAAGAAATAATTATAGCAGGATTCGGTGGACAAGGCGTATTGTCTATGGGTAAGATTCTGGCATATTCCGGTTTGATGGAAGGCAAAGAAGTGACTTGGATGCCGGCATACGGTCCCGAACAACGAGGTGGAACAGCCAACGTTACAGTTATTGTAAGCGATGACAAAATATCCTCACCGATTCTTAGTAAATACGACGCTGCCATCATTCTGAATCAGCCTTCACTCGAAAAGTTTGAAAGCAAAGTGAAACCCGGCGGTATCCTGATTTATGACGGTTACGGAATTATCAACCCTCCTACCCGTAAGGATATTAAGGTATATCGTATCGACGCAATGGATGCAGCCAACGAAATGAATAATGCCAAAGCATTCAACATGATCGTACTTGGCGGATTATTGAAGCTTCGCCCCATCGTAACGTTGGAGAATGTTATCAAAGGACTTAAGAAAACCCTGCCGGAACGCCACCATCACTTGATTCCTATGAACGAGGAAGCTATCAAGAAAGGTATGGAGTTAATCCGTGAGGTTTAATTAACAGATAATGTACAATGGATAATTGATAATTATTAGCTACGTATAGTACGTATGCAACATAATTTTCAATTATCCATTATCATTAAATCAATTAAAGTAAGTATCTTTGCCTCCAATTATGAGACGAATCTTACTATTATATATAATCTTTTCCGTTATAGGTTTGACAACTGTCCATGCACAGTTCGATAATGGTCGCCAGAGAGTGGACGAAAACGGATACGACCAATACGGTAACCAGGTGGACCCTGCCATGATTCCGGACAGACTGGATAGTGCAAATGTAGAAGTACAGGGGTTACCTCCGAAATTATATATGTGGCGCATTAATAATCAGTTGGGCGACCGGACTATCATCCCGGCGGATACTGCTTATCACCACTTCCAAAATTCAAATCTTACCGAAGGACTTACCGGACATTATAATTATCTGGCCAATATGGGTTCTCCCCGTATGTCACGCATCTTCTTTGAACGTCGTGATCCGGAACCGACTATCTTTATGGAGCCTTTCTCCAGTTTCTTTATTCGTCCTACGGAGTTCAATTTCACCAATAGTAACGTACCTTATACCAATCTGACGTATCATAAAGCCGGTAATAAAATAAACGGAGAAGAACGCTTTAAGTCTTATTTCTCTGTCAATGTAAACAAGAAGCTGGCTTTCGGTTTTAACATAGATTACTTGTACGGACGAGGATATTATAATAACCAAAATACGGCTTATTTCAATGCGGCAATTTTCGGTAGTTATATCGGCGACCGCTATCAGATGCAAGCTATTTACAGCAACAATTACCTCAAAACAAATGAAAACGGAGGTATTGAGGACGACCGATACATCACTGCTCCTGAAGAGATGGCACAAGGGCAAAGGGAATATGAATCAACCAATATTCCCACTGTATTAAGTGCAACGACCAACCGTAATCATGACTTTTATGTATTCCTGACCCAACGTTACAATTTGGGATTCAGCCGTGACATACCGCAGGCCGAAAATGACACTACTCCCGCCAAACAAGAGTTTGTGCCGGTCACTAGTTTTATACATACCATTCAGGTAGAGCGTGCACGTCATAGCTTCAACTCTGATGATGACATGCGTGAAAAGAACTATTATCAAAACACCTATTTGGAACCGGATAATCCGATTGCCAGAGACAGTACTACCTACATGGGTATCAAGAATACCATAGGTATTGCTCTACTCGAAGGATTCAATAAATATGCCAAAGCCGGACTCACGGCATTTGCTTCCTATAAAATCAGCAAGTATACTCTTATGAATATGGAGGGTAATCCGTTGCCCGACAAATACAATGAAAATGAAATATTTGTTGGAGGCGAATTATCCAAACGTGAAGGAAATGTACTTCATTACCATGCCATTGGTGAAGTGGGACTCGCCGGAAAAGCAATCGGACAATTCAATGTGAAAGGAGATATCGACCTTAACTTTCCGTTATGGAAAGACACTGTGAGCCTTATAGCCCGTGGTGAAGTCAGCAATAAGCTTGCGCCTTTCTATATGCGTCATTATCATTCCAAACACTTCATGTGGGACAATGATATGGACAAAGAATTTCGTACCCGTATTGAAGGAGAATTAAGCATTGCACGTTGGAGAACACGTTTAAAGGCGGGAGTTGAAAACATAAAGAACTACACTTATTTCAACCAACAAGCAGTGCCGGAACAGAAAAGCGGAAGTATACAGGTGTTGTCAGCAAGTCTTAATCAGGACTTCAAGCTGGGAATCTTCCATTTAGATAATGAAGTAACTTGGCAAAAGTCCAGCGACCAGACCGTGCTTCCGTTGCCTGATCTATCGTTGTATCACAACTTCTATATGCAGTTCAAGCTGGCAAAGAAAGTACTTAGTGTACAATTGGGTGCCGACGTGCGTTATTTCAGCAAATACAATGCACCCGCTTATATGCCGGCTATCCAAAACTTCTATTTGCAACCGGAAAATGACCAGGTAGAGATAGGAGGTTATCCGATCGTGAATGTATACGCAAACTTACATCTAAAGCGTACACGTTTCTATGTAATGATGTATCACGTGAATCAAGGTATGAGCAGCCCGAATTACTTCTTGTCTCCTCACTACCCTATCAACCCGCGTGTACTGAAATTCGGTCTTTCATGGAATTTCTATGATTAACAAAATCTATATGGCTTATGGTAACACGCCCCAAATTGAGACTGTCCCGATATTTAGTGCCCGTAATCATTGTATTGGCAATCATCTTTTCTATCCGCCAATGCGGTAATCAAGAAAAGCCGTCAGGACACCCGCGTGATTATGCAGCCATTGCCAAAGAAGGTATATTGCGTGTAGCGACTGAATATAACTCGATCAGTTTCTACGTGGACGGTGATACCGTTTCCGGTTTCCATTACGAACTGATACAGGCTTTTGCCTATGACAAGGGATTAAAGACCGAAATAACACCCCTGATGAGTTTCGAAGAACGGCTGGAAGGATTAAGCGAGGGACGTTATGACGTAATTGCTTGCGGCATATTAGCTACCAGCGAACTGAAAGACTCTCTGCTTCTCACCTCTCCCATCACGCTCAACAAGCAAGTGCTCGTGCAACGGAAAGAAAACGGAGAAAACGACTCACTCTATATCCGTAACCAACTGGATTTGGCCGGACGGACACTTCACGTAGTAAAAGGCTCTCCCTCCATCCTGCGTATTCAAAACCTGGGAAATGAAATCGGAGATACCATTTATATCAAAGAAATAGATAAATACGGTTCCGAACAATTAATCTCAATGGTAGCTCATGGAGATATCGACTATGCCGTTTGCGACGAAAGTATCGCACGCGCGGCTGCCGATTCCATCCCGCAGATAGATATAAATACAGCTATCAGCTTTACACAATTCTACTCATGGGCAGTCAGCAAACAATCACCCGCTTTACTCGATAGTTTGAATACATGGCTGGATAAATTCCAAAAGGAAGAAAGATACCAAAAGATTTATAAAAAATACTATGATAAAGAATAACCTTATTACTTTACACATTAAAAGAAAACAACTACCTATTTTTTACCTATTTTTCTTCATCTTTCTATTGTCTTCCGGTAACTCCCGTTTATATGCAGAAGAAAACCGGGCATTCAACTTTTCAACTCTTAATCTGAACAACGGATTATCCCAGTTGTCCGTGCTCGACATTTGCCAGGATGACAAAGGATATATATGGTTTGCCACCCGCAACGGCCTCAACAAATATGACGGTGCACATTTCACCATCTACAAACACAGCAACCGGGATAACAATTCCTTGTCAGACAATCATATCACCAAACTACTTCCGGACAACGTACGCGGAGGGCTTTGGGTGGGTACCAATAACGGACTGAACTATCTTGATCCGAAAACAAACCTCATCACCAACTACCAACTGGCAGATTATCCGGAGCTTCCCAGCAATAGCATACTTTCTCTCTGTCTGGACAAATCCGGTAAGCTATGGGTAGGAACACGCCTCGGACTCTGCTTTTGGCAACCGGAAAACAAGACATTCAAGCTGGTAACATTGGACGGGCAACTGGACAAAGAATCTATTACTTCTTTATATATTGATAAACAGGAACGAATCTATATAGGTACACACGATAAAGGTCTATTGATTTGTGACAAGAACCTGAATGTCACCCAAAAGCTAACTAAAGAAAGCACTCCGGCTCTCTCCGATAACGCCATCAGTTGCATATTCGAAGACTCTCATCAGCAAATATGGATAGGCACGGATATGAAGGGGCTGAATAAATGGAATCCGGATAAACAGACAGTCTCTGCCTTCTTCGAACACAACAGCGGATTGACAGATAATTATATCCGTTGTCTTCAGGAACAAAACCAACAACTGATTATCGGAACATTCGACGGTTTGAGTATTCTCAATCTGACGGATGACTCTATTACCAAATACAACAAGTTCGAAGCAAACCGGAATAATTTAAGCCATTTCTCGGTCCGCAGTTTATGCGTAGACCGTGCCGGAACATTATGGGTAGGCACCTACTCCGGTGGAGTCAATTACTACAATCCGCTCAACAACCGTTTCGTATTCTATCACCCTTTGGGGAACAGCGAACAGAAGCTATATAACATTTTCGGACCGATGGTATATAGTACAGGTTCTCTTTGGATCGCAACAGAAGGAGGAGGATTGCTACAATTCAACCCGGCTACCAAAGAATACACCAATTACCTACTGGAAGAACGTCCTGTTGGTATGCACAACAAGAATATCATCAAGTCATTGATGATAGAAAGAGAATCCATCTGGTGCGGCACAAACAATGGAGGGTTATACCGTTTCCATATTCCGATTAAACGCTTCTCGCTTATTCACCAGTTTAATGAAAAGAACCTGGGTATTTATAGCATCTATCGGGACTCGAATGAAGACATTTGGCTAGGGACTACTTCACGTCAGGGACTAGTCAGAATTACCAAAGATAAAAAAATAACGCGCAAGTTCCCCATCGGAGAGAAAGGGGAAACAATCAGTTTCTCCAGCATCCGGGCATTTTTGCCTCTGCGCAAGAATGTATATCTGATCGGAACACGTTCATTCGGGCTCTATGAGTACGACGTAGAAAAAAAGACCCTCATACAATATTCGACAGAGGAGAAAGATCCATCCCGTCAACTGGAAAATAACTACGTAACCAGTATTCTAAGAAAGAAGAACGGAGAAATATGGATCAGCACTTTTGGAGCAGGTATTTACCAATATCAGGAAGGTAAAGGGATCGTGCGTCATATCGGTACGGAGGAAGGACTGACTAACGAAGAGGTCTATACTTTAATAGAATACAACCAGAATATATGGGCAAGTATTGATAATGGCATTGCCGAAATCAACACTAAAACGGGACAAGTGCACGTTTATGACTGCTTCGCCGGCCTTGAAACGTTAGAATTTACTCCGCAAGGAGGCATTTGCCTCCCTAATGGAGAAGTTTATTTCAGCGGCAGTAATGGATTCCTGTCCTTTGCTCCCCGCTCGTTGATAAAAAACAATATGATGCCGCCGGTAGTACTCACCCAGTTGACCGTTAACAACAAAGTGATCCAACCGGGCGATCAGAGTCATTTGCTGGATGCCAATCCCGACGACACAGAAACCATCACTCTGGCATACAATCAAAATAACTTCTCCATTGCATACTGTGCGCTCAATTACATTCTTCACGAACAGAACCAGTATGCTTATAAATTAGTGGGACACGATGAAGACTGGAATCATGTGGGAACCCGTAAAGAAGCCTATTATACCAATATCGCTCCCGGCAAATACATCTTTCATGTCATTGCCTCCAACAACGACGATGTATGGAACACCCAGGGAAAAACGCTGGAAATCATCATTCTTTCTCCCTGGTGGAAAACCCCATGGGCTTATATGATCTATGCATTATTATTTATAGGAATCACCTACACCATCGGTTATTACATGTACAGCAAACATAAGCTGGAACTCAACCTGCGGATGCGCCAAATGGAAAAGCAACGGATGGAAGAGTTTCACCAAACCAAAATCCGGCTTTTTACCAACTTCTCACATGAATTGCGTACTCCGTTGACTCTAATCATCAGTCCTATTGACGAACTGGTGCGCCAGGCAGAAGTCCCGCATTTTATCAAAACTAAACTAGACTTAGTTTTGAAGAATGCCCGTCGTTTACTCTTACTGGTCAATCAATTGATGGATTTACAAAAGAACCAAAGCGGCAGCCTCACACTAAGTTTAACCCATACGGATTTGAATGCATTCCTGCTTGAAATCTATTATACTTTCAAGCAAATAGCGGAAAGCAAGCAAATCACGTTCTTGTATGAAGCTCCGGAAGGAGAAATCCCGGCATGTTTTGACCAGAGTTTATTGGAAAAAGCAGTATTCAACCTACTTTCGAATGCGTTTAAATTCACGCCTCCGGGAGAAACTGTTACCCTGCGATTCATTGCAGCACTCAATAAAGAGAGCCTTCAACAACGGTTCGGGAAAAATATATCCACCGATCCGACTTTCGTCCTCTCCGACGATAGCAATAACTACTTCGTTATTCAGGTAGCCGACACGGGAAAAGGAATTCCGGAAACTGCCCGTACACATATTTTCGATCCGTTCTATCAAGTCAGCGCTCCTCAAACAGCCAATGATAATGTAAACGGAACAGGTATCGGGCTAAGTCTGACCCAATCCGTCGTACATTTGCATCAAGGTGCAATCAGCGTCGATTCCAACCGGCCGAAAGGAAGTATATTCACCATTATACTTCCGAATAACGAGCAACCAGAATCAATGGAAGAAAACGTGATAAACAATCTATCCGAAAACGAACGGGAAGAGCAAGAGGTTGTCAGCCAGTCAGAGGAGTCCGCCGAAGAACTTCCTTACCTGACAGGCAAAACAATCCTGCTTGTAGAAGACAATGAGGATATACGCAGTTATGTGAAAGAACATCTGCAGCGTCATTATCGGGTACTCGAGGCCGGAAACGGCGAAGAAGCCTTCCAGATTGTATTGAAAGAATTTCCCGATTTAGTGGTTACGGATATAATGATGCCGGGAGTAGACGGACTGGAACTCTGCGCAATGATTAAGAATGATTTGCAGACTGGCCATATTCCGGTCATCCTGCTCACAGCCCGTACAATGGTGATGCACGTCAAAGAAGGGTTCCTTTCAGGAGCAGACGATTATGTAGTGAAACCTTTCAATATAGATGTGTTGCTGGTACGAATCTATAATCTGTTGTTACAGCGGGAAAAATTAAAATCCATGTACGGGAAAAACTTCTCACTGCAATCAATGGGTATCGAAACGACCTCTGCCGATGATAAATTCATGCAGAAGTTATTCGAGATCATCCAAGATCATTTGGATAATCCGGACTTAAAAGTGGATATGATATGTGATGAAATGGGATTCAGCCGGAGTAATTTCTACCGCAAGCTCAAGGCGGTAACAGATTTATCCCTGAACGACCTGATTCGCCATAAACGTCTGGAGGTAGCTGCGCAACTACTTAAAAAGGCGGACATGAATGTGACGGAAGTTTCAATCGCTACCGGTTTCAGTACCCTTGCTTATTTTACCAAATGTTTCAAATCAGCCTACGGAGTTTCGCCTACCGAATACGTAAAAGGACAACCGGAAGAGTAGTTCTAAATTGGTTTTATAAATGGGAATTTTCAGGTACGGATTACACGGTTTTCTGAAATATGATTGCACAAAGCAACAGCGTAATCCGTGTAATCCGTGCCTAAATTAAAATGATCCTTTTAATTATGATGCAGTACTTATCACATAGTTTGCAAAATCATCCCAGATTATAAAAAACGTCCCAAGAGCGATATAGAAGCGATTGTCCCAATGAAGTTGGGATGATTTTGCAAATTTACGGCACAGCTGGACAAGCCCTTTTTATTCCGTTTCCATACATTTGCAACATCGACTTAGAAATAATAATATGGAAACAAATATGAAACATTATCTTTTAGCACTTAGCATCGGGACAGCATTTTTAGTTGGCTGTCAGTCTCCCCAAAAGCAAAACCTGATTGATTCTAATTTTGCATTTGCCGAGCAACAACTCAAATATGCTTTTCCTAAAATAGATGAAGCACGCGCCAACGAATCACAGGAAAGCAAAGAAAAAAGAATTGCCAAACAATGGGGCGAACTGACTAATCCTCGTAATACAGAACCGGATGGTTCTCTGCGTCTCGTCCCTTCCAAAGACTGGACCAGCGGATTCTTTCCCGGTGAACTCTGGTATGTATATGAATATACACACGATCCTTTCTGGAAAGAGAAAGCAGAGAAGCATACAGAAATGCTGGAACGCGAAAAGAAGAACGGCACTACCCACGACATGGGATTCAAGATGTATTGCAGCTACGGCAATGGCTATCGCCTGACCGGTAATCCCACCTATAAAGATATACTGATCGAATCAGCACGTACGCTCATTACCCGCTACAAGCCGAACGTAGGTTGCCTTCGTTCCTGGGATCACCATGCCGACCAATGGGAATGTCCCGTTATCATCGACAACATGCTGAATTTGGAATTACTATTCTGGGCTTCCCGCGAAACGAATGACTCCACCTTTTATAATATAGCAGTCAACCACGCACGTACGACCATGAAAAATCACTTCCGTGACGATTACAGTACGTACCACGTCGTAAACTATGATACAATCACCGGCAACCCCATCTGCAAGGTAACCCATCAGGGATACGCTGACTCATCGGCATGGGCACGCGGACAGGCATGGGCGCTGTATGGCTACACGATGTGTTACCGCGAAACCGGACTCCCTGAATTCCTGGAACAAGCGAAGCATATCGAAAGATATATCTTCACCCACCCCAACCTGCCGGAAGACCTGATACCTTACTGGGATTTCAACGCTCCGGAAATTCCTAACGAACCGCGGGATGCGTCCGCAGCCACCTGCATCGCTTCCGCACTCTATGAACTAAGTACCTACGTACCAGAATATAAAGCCCTTTACAAAGAAGAAGCCGACCGGATTTTAGAGAACCTCACTGCCCACTACCGTGCGAAACCAAACGGCGACAACGGTTTTCTACTTCTCCACAGTACCGGCTCCAAACCTCACAACAGCGAAATTGATGTGCCTATCGTATATGCCGACTATTATTTCCTCGAAGCATTGATACGGAAAAACAAACTGGAAAAAGAACAGAAACTATAACGATCATCATCTATAAGAACCATGAAAAAGCTACTTATCTATATACTGACAGCCTTTACCGTACTTACCCTTCCGGCAAGTGCCAAGATTCCCGCCAGCCAACGAATCCGGCTGACCGACCAATGGGAATATCTCAAAGGTGATCTCGGAAGTATTTGGGAAGCCGTACGTGCAGTCGCCCCCGGTTCTTCGGAAGCTGTACCCATTTGGCAGCCAGTTACCCTGCCCCACTGTTTCAACGCGGAAGATGCCGTAGACCCGGACGTAAACTATTACCAGGGTCCCGGATGGTATCGCACCCTGCTCGATATTCAGAACCCGACCGCCAACGGCCGCACGATCCTCGAATTTGAAGGAGCCGGACAGAAAACAGAAGTATATATCTACACCCGTAAAGTCGGCAGCCACGTAGGAGGTTACGATGAATGGAGCGTAGACATCACAGAAGCAATCCGTAAAGCATTAGCCGATCCCGATTGCCGCAAGCGGTTCAACGGCAAAGTACCTTTGTCCATCCGTTGCGACAATTCAAGAGATACAGAAATGATTCCTTCGGATTTATCAGACTTCAACGTATACGGAGGACTTTACCGCTACGTAAACCTGATTTATCAGCCCGCCCTTTCTTTTGCAAGTTTTAAACTGGAAACCCCGGTGCAGAAGGACTTGAAGAGCGCAACACTGAAAGTGCAAGCCAACTTCTACAATCCGAATGACACTCGCCAAGCTACGGTTCGCTTCACTCTGAAAGATCCGAACGGAAAGAAAGTGACCGAACAAACCGCCACAGACATTCTACCATTGGGAGAAGTACACCTGTTTGACATCGCTATCAAGAATCCGATGCTTTGGAGTCCTGACCAGCCACAGCTATACACTTGTGAGTTTACCCTCCAAACAGCCGAAGGCGAACAGACAGTAACAGAACAAGTAGGTTTCCGCCACTTCGAATTTGTAGACTACGGTCCTTTCAAGCTAAACGGAAAACGCTTGTTATTAAAAGGTACTCACCGCCACGAAGACCATGCAGGTGTAGGAGCCGCCATGACAGAAGAGCAAATGGTGACGGAAATGAAACTCATGAAAGAAATGGGTGTCAACTTCATCCGCCTGGGACATTACCAGCAATCAAACATCATCCTTCGCCTGTGTGACGAATTAGGTATCCTCGTGTGGGAAGAAATCCCCTGGTGCCGTGGCGGATTGGGTGGAGAAACTTATAAAATACAAGCCCGCCGGATGCTAACCAACATGATTACCCAACATCACAACCACCCTTCCGTTATTCTGTGGGGATTGGGTAATGAAAACGACTGGCCGAATGATTTCCCTACTTTCGAACAATCGCAGATACGTGCCTTTATGAAAGAGCTGAACGACCTGGCACACCGCCTGGACCCGTCACGCGTCACTTCCATCCGCCGCTGTGACTTCTGCAAAGATATTGTCGATGTATACTCTCCTTCCATCTGGGCAGGCTGGTATCGTGGCAAGTTTACCGACTACAAAAGCGTATCGGAAAAAGAGATGAAACAAGTGAAACACTTCCTACATGTAGAATGGGGAGGTGACTCTCACGCCAGACGCCACGCAGAAGATCCTTTCAAATCATTAGGTGGAATCCCTGCCGGAGTTGGTGCCGACGAACGGGCGGGAGATTTCTCTCTCGTGGGAGGAGATGCCCGTGCTTCCAGAGACGGAGACTGGTCGGAATCATACATCGTGAAACTGGTGGACTGGCATTTGAAAGAACAAGAAACCATGACTTGGCTTACGGGAACTGCCTACTGGCCTTTCAAAGATTTCTCCACTCCCCTACGACCGGAGAATCCTGTTCCCTACGTCAATCAAAAAGGAGTTATCGAACGGGATTTCGCCAAGAAAGAAGTGTTCTATGTGTTCCAGTCTTATTGGACGCAGAAGCCAATGATACACATTTACGGTCATACCTGGCCGACACGTTGGGGAGCAGCAAACGAACCGAAAGAAATATTGGTTTACTCCAACTGTCCGGCAGTAGAACTGTTTGTGAACGGAGTCAGTCAAGGTATTAAGCAACGCAACAGTCAAGACTTTCCCGCAGCCGGACTGCATTGGAAATGTGTGTTGCGCGAAGGAGAGAACCAACTGAAAGCTGTTGCGGTAAAAAGCAAAGAAGCGATTTCCGACGAAATCACAGTTGCCTACCAAACCGCTCAATGGGGAGAACCGAAACAACTGAAATTGACAAGTTATCCTGAAGGAGAAAATATCATCCGTGTAGAAGCCCAGCTGACAGACGACAAAGGAATTCCCTGCCTGGATGCAGCCAACCTAATTTCGTTTGAAGCTGCCGGAGACGGAGAACTTATCCAAAACCTGGGAACTTCAACCGGCTCACGCAAGGTACAGGCTTACAATGGAAAAGCCATGATACGGGTCAAAGTGACTGATACCTGTTACCTATCCGTTCAATCGGATGGAATCAAGACCGCTTATACTCAATTGAAAGCACAATGAGAAAACAGAAAGTTTCAATAGGATTATTTATACTGCTCTTCAGCTTCACCACGGTGATGGCCGGGGAAAATGTGAAAGGTCAAGTACGCCAACTCCTGCAGACTGAAACCCTGAAACGGGCGGACGCTGCATTGGAGTCCGTACCGATGACCGTCACAGCCACCCGTGCCGAAAGAAGCGCAGGAGGTATTCACGACTTCTATTCCGAAGGTGACTACTGGTGGGAGAATCCGCAAAACCCGGCCGGTCCGTTTATCCGCCGTGACGGAGAAACCAATCCGGATAATTTCACCGCCCACCGTCATGCCATGATACGCTTCAGCCAGTTAGTCGGAGATCTGACTTCCGTCTGGATACTGACAGGAGACAAGAAATACACCGATGCTGCCATGCGCCATATCCGTGCCTGGTTTATCGATCAGAAAACGATGATGAATCCGAACTTGCTGTATGCACAAGCCATCAAAGGCATTGCAACCGGACGCGGGATAGGCATTATCGATACCATCCATCTGATTGAAGTGGCGCAGTCACTCCGCCTGATGGAGGCGCAGGGAATCATCGAAGACAAAGAACTGCAAACCATCCGCTTGTGGTTCTCCGATTACCTGACCTGGTTATCTACGCATCGTTACGGTATCAACGAGATGGAAGCCAAGAACAACCACGGTACTTGCTGGACTATGCAAGTGGCAGCATTTGCCTCGTTCACGCAAAATGAAGAAATGCTCCGTTTCTGCCGCGAGCGTTACCGGAGCGTGTTATTACCGAACCAAATGGCTGCCGACGGCAGTTTCCCTTTGGAGTTGGAACGCACCAAGCCGTATGGTTATTCTCTTTTCAACCTCGACGCAATGACTACCCTCTGCCATTTGCTGACAACTCCCGAAGAGAATTTATGGGACTATACCACCACAGACGGACGGAACATTGAAAAAGGAATCTCCTGGCTGTTTCCCTTCGTCAAAGACAAAGGTTCGTGGCAACGTCAACCGGACATTATGTTTTGGGAAGAATGGCCGGTGGCACACCCGTTCTTACTATTCGGTAGTCTTCATCATTACCGGAAAGAGTATTTTCAGACATGGAAACAGTTGGAACATTTCCCCACCAACGAGGAAGTGATACGCAACCTTCCCATCCGTCATCCTTTATTATGGTTAAACTAATTTGCTAAAAATAGAATCATTATGAGAAACCTGTTATTGAGTGCTTTTGCACTGGTTTGCCTGCTTCCAATGAACGCACAAACCGTCAACACCCGCATCTATCCTGCTGAAAAGCTGGCTAAAGTGAAGGCTAAAGCCGATACTCCTACATACGCCCCGGCTATCAAAACGTTAATGAAAGAGGCCGACAAAGCTATGAACCTGACTCCTCCTTCGGTGATGGATAAAAGTATGACAGCCTCCAGCGGAGACAAACACGATTACATGAGTATGGGACCTTACTGGTGGCCCGATCCTTCCAAACCGGACGGCTTGCCTTATATCCGCAAAGACGGGCTACGCAATCCCGAACTGTCCAAGTTAGACCGTGACCGGTTGGGAAACATGGCAAAAGCCGTTACCACACTGGGAATTGCTTACTATTTCTCGGGCAACGAGCAATATGCGAAGAAAGCAACCGACTTTCTGAAAGTATGGTTCCTGGACGCCAAAACAAAAATGAATCCGAACCTGAATTACGGTCAGACCATTCCCGGCCGCAGAGATGGCCTGGGGCGCGGAACAGGTATGATTGATACTTACTGCTTCGTAGAAATGCTGGATGCGCTTACCCTGCTGGATAGTTCGAAAGCCATGACACCTACCATCAAAAAAGGAATGAAAGAATGGTTCACGCAGTTTGTAGAGTGGATACAGACAAGCCCTGTCGCCGCCGAAGAAAATGCCGCCAAGAACAATCATGGGCTGGCTTATGACGTGCAACTGACAGCGTACGCCCTGTATATCGGCAACAAAGAATTGGCAATTCAGATTCTAAAAGAATTCCCGGCAAAGCGTCTGTTTTCTCAAATTGAACCGGACGGCAAACAACCGCTGGAACTGGAACGCACAACTGCTTTCGGTTATACCCTCTTCAACCTGACGCACATGCTGGATATGTCTTTCATTGGCGCAACGGAAGGTATAGATATCTATAACGCCGCCAGCGAAGACGGACGTTCCATCACTGCCGCACTGAAATTTACCATTCCCTATATCGGCAAGCCGCAGAGCGAATGGCCTTACCAGCAAATCAAAGAATGGGACAAGAAACAAGATGAAGCCTGCTGGGTGCTCCGCAAAGCCTCTTTCTTCGACCCGAAAGCCGGATATGAAGCGATCGGTGCCAAATATCGCACCACTTCTGCTTCCAGCCGTCTGAATTTAATGTATAGTTTAGAATAATCCTTTATTTAAATCCTAATATCATGAGGAACAAATCGTTTTATTACCCTTTAATGATAGCAATGTTGCTATTGTTATGTACCCCGTTCGTAACGGTTGTCTACGCGCAATCATTTACTGTCACCGGTACAGTCGCCGATAGTCAAGGCGGTGTTCCCGGAGTAAATGTGAAGGTGAAAGGAAGTACCACCGGTACTATCACCGATATGGACGGCAAATTTACATTGAATGTCCCCTCTTCCAAATCTGTCCTTGTTATCTCCTACATCGGATATACGACGCAGGAAATACCCGTCAATAATCAGAAGATACTGAATATCAACTTAAAAGAAGATACGAAAGTGTTGGACGAAGTAGTGGTGGTAGGTTATGGTGTACAGAAGAAATCCCACCTGACCGGGTCTGTATCCAAGATGGACGTCAACAACCTGACAGATATTCCCGTGACACAAGTAGACCAACTGCTGCAAGGAAAGATTGCCGGTGTTAATATTCAGAACTCCACTTCCGAGGCCGGAGCTGCTCCGCAAATCCGTGTACGTGGTATGGGTTCTATCAGTGCCGACAGTTCTCCGCTGATTGTCATCGACGGTTACCCTGTTCCCGAAGGACTCTCTACACTCGATATGGCGGATATTGCTTCTATCGAAGTATTGAAAGATGCCGCTTCCGCCGCTATCTACGGTTCACGTGCAGCGAATGGCGTCATTTTGGTAACGACCAAAGAAGGAAACGCCAGCAAAGCGAAATACAGTGTGAAAGCCTCTACCGGATTAAAGTGGGCGTATAAACTGCATCCGATCATGAGTTCGAAAGACTATTATAACATGATGGGCTATGAAGCCGCCTTGCAAAACAAATCCATAGCAGCCAACGACGAAGCCTTCGGACTTATCAATAATTATACCGACTGGCAACGGGAAGGATTGCAGGACACTCCGCAGATTCATCAGGTACAACTCTCCGTATCGGGCGGCAAAAAAGACATTACGTATTACATCTCCGGCAACTATGCACAGGAAGACGGTATTATGATTAACAGCAACTACAAACGTCTGAACCTTCGTTCGCGCATCAATGCGAAGTTGTCCAAACGGGTAGATCTTAGCCTGAACATAGCTCCGTCCTACACCAAAACGGAAACACCGTCAACCAACTTCATCGATTTCTACCGTACACCGTCTTTCATGCCGGTACGTCATACGGAAGAAACGGCAGCCCTCACAGGAAAAGCCATCGGTTCGTGGGCACGCGGTAGCGATTTCAGTAACATCATGTACACACGTGAAGACGGTACGCAAGTGAAAGCCAGTCCGTTCAATACCAGCAACAACAATCCGAAGTCATTGATGGATACCGAAGAACGCTTCAAAGAAGACTATAACCTGCAAGCCAATTCCTCTATCAATGTACAAATCATGAAAGGCTTGACTTTCACCACTTCCAACGGTTTCTACATTAAATATCGTCAGAACAACGAATACCGTAACTACGAATCCCGCAAAGACGAAGAGTCGGCTATGGGTACTTACAAAAACCGTCTCTATGTCGATTTATTGAGTGAAAACACACTGAACTACATCGGCAAGAAAGGTAAGCATGATTATGTAGCCTTATTGGGTTACACCGCACAGACTACCTCGGAAACGACAGCCAGCATCGTAGGTCTGGGCTTCCCTACCGATTATGTGCATACGCTCAATGCGGCCACTTCTTTCGACGTCAGCCAAACGAACACCATTAAGTTCCGTACCGCTATGATGTCTGCCCTTGCACGTGTCAATTACAGCTATGCTGACAAATATCTTGTTTCCGCCAGTCTGCGTACGGACGGTAGTTCCCTTTTTGCCGACGGTAAACAGTGGGGTTGGTTCCCTTCCGTGTCACTCGGATGGCGTGCTTCGGAAGAAGCCTTTCTGAAAGGCGTAAGCTGGCTGAATATGTTGAAGCTGCGTGCCAGCTTTGGTGTGACGGGTAACAATAATATTCCTGCCAACTCTTATTATAATCTGCTTTACGCCAGCAACTATGCGTTGGGTAGCGGAACAGGCGCACTGATCCCCGGACTGGGTAAGACTACCTCTACCAAAGGTAACCATGACATCACTTGGGAACAGACGTACGAATACAACGCCGGTATCGACTTCAGCGCACTGGACAACCGTATCAGCCTGACCCTGGAAGGCTACTATTCCATCACCAAACAATTGCTGTTCAAACAACCGGTCGTTTCTTTCATGGGTTACAGTGATTACTGGAACAATATCGGACGTATCCGCAACAGTGGTATTGAAATCGAGTTGAATACGCACAACATTCGCACCAAGAACTTCGAATGGACTACTTCGTTCAATCTCTCGTCCAACTTCAACAAGCTGCTCGAACTGTCCGGCGAAGAGAGACTGATCTCTACCGGCGAACGTAATGAAACATATCTGGCGCAAGTAGGACACCGTGCCATCTCATTCTTCGGTTACAAAACCGACGGTGTTTATCTTAACCAGGCGGATCTCGACGCTTCCCCACACTTGGCAAGTGCCACACCGGGCAGTCTCAAGATTGTAGACATCAATGATGACGGCGTTATCAACGACAAAGACCGTACCGTCATCGGTAACCCCTTCCCGAAAGCAACCTGGGGTATCTCAAATACTTTCAGATGGAAAGGTTTCGATCTTTATTTCCTCATTCAAGGGGTAAGCGGACTGGATGTATTCAATGGCGACGGCTACTACACCGAATCCAAGAAGTTCAACCGCAATTATGTGAAAGACCGTTGGATCAGTGCCGAATATCCGGGTGACGGACGTACTCCTACTGTCGGTTCGGCAGGTATTTCATGGGAGTTCACCGACTATATGATTGAAGACGGTTCATTCGTGGCTCTGCGTGATGTAGTTCTCGGTTATACCTTCGACAAGAAAAAGTTGAAAAAGGCAGGACTCAATTCACTCCGCCTTTATGCTTCCGGTCAGAACCTGCTCTACTTCTGGGGAAAAAGCTACCGGGGAATCAATCCCGAAGCCCGTGTAACTACAGGCTCCTACTCTTCCCCATTGGTCAACGGATACCAGCGTGGAGGATTCCCGATACAGTCTACCGTCAATATCGGATTTGAACTTAACTTCTAATCACCTTAAAACGTACAGTAATGAAACTAAAACATATATTTACCGCCAGTCTGTCCGCTTGTGTATTGGGTCTTTCTTCCTGCGACCTCAACATTACACCGGACTCCTATATCCCCGACGGTTCATTCTACAAGAATGAAGCCGAAATGAATACTGCCGTCATCGGTTGCTACGGAGGAATGCAGGCTCCATTGAATATCGAATGGACACTGACCGAACTGCGTGCCGACAATACGCGTATGAACAGCAACAGTTCGACCAACGATGCGTTCCTGCAACAACAGGCGCTGGATCTCGGTACCATGGATGCCAGCAATGCCAACATACGTACTTACTGGGAAGCTACTTACAGCAATATCAACAGTTGCAATAACGTATTGGCTCCCGAGAATCTGGCTGTCGTAGCCAACGAGAAGAAACGGGCACAATTTGAAGGAGAAGTACGTTTCATCCGTGCATACCATTACTTCAACCTCGTACGTCTTTTCGGCCCTACCTTCATTGTTACGGAGGAATTGAGCGTGGCCGAAGCCATGAAAAAAGATCGTAGCAGCGTGGAAGCGACTTACAAGCAGATTATCGACGACCTTCAAAGATCCGTTGACAACTTGGAAGGAATTACATACGACATAGCAGACTTGGGACGGGTGACGCAGGCAGCGGCTCAATCCCTGCTGGCCAAAGTTTACCTGACTCTTGGGAAATATACAGAAGCCAAGAGCTTGCTCAAAGCTGTGGTGGATGTAAAAGGAGATCAGTTGACGGTTAGTTATTCCGATGTATTCGATATTTCCAAAGAAATGAACGATGAGATTATCTTTGCCATCCGCTATAAATCCGGTAGTCTGGGTATCGGCTCGCCTTTTGCCAATACTTTTGCTCCTACCAAGAGCGGTGCCAATGTAGTGACGGGTGACGGTGACGGACGTAACTATCCGACAACAGAAGTTCTCGGAATTTATCCGGAAGGTGATTTGCGTAAGGAGGCCAGTGTGACCGACCATTATATCGATCCGAGCAAGAAAGACCCGGTGGTCATTTCAGATCAATCGGCTTATATCAAGAAGTTCGTTTCTCCCGTGAGCGTACGTTATGATGGAGAAAACGACTGGCCTGTCATTCGTCATGCCGACGTGCTGCTTATGTATGCCGAAGTGTTGAACGAAACAGATGGCCCCGCCACCGGACTTCCTTATCTCAACGAAGTGCGCCGCCGTGCCGGACTAGCTGCCATAGCTGCTTCTGAAGTGCCTGTGAGATATGCTTTCCGCGAAAAACTGGAAAAAGAACGCCGTCTGGAACTGGCATTCGAGAACCAACGTTGGTTCGACCTCCTGCGTTGGGGCAAAGCAGTGGAAGTAGTCAACAAGCAAATCACTGAAACGGAAGGTTTCTATGACAAATATGCTTTCACTGTGAATAAGATTGCCGACTGGCAACTACTGCTTCCTATCCCACAAAGCGTGATAGACAATAATCCGAGCGTAGTTACCCAGAATCCCAATTACTAACCTTTAAAACGAAAACAGCATGAAAAATAAACTTCATTACTTCATCCTCCTTTTCGTACTTGCGGCACTGACGGGCTGCAACGAAAAGTTGAGTATTGAAACTGAAATACAAGGTGCACCGGAAATCAGTGAGTTTACCCCAACCAGCGGAAAAGCCGGTACGGAGATTACTGTGAAAGGTAGTAATCTGCGCGATATAGTTTCTGCAACCATCGGTGGTGTAGAAAGCCAGATACTTTATAAACTGTCACAACAAGAAATCGTGATTATTGTGCCACGTGAAGGAACAAAAAGCGGGAAAATCGTGCTTGCCACTTCCCGCAAGGACGATGCCGGCGAAAGCACCCGTGCAGAGAGCGCACAATCATTCTCCGTCACCTATCCTACTCCACGTGTGACTGACTTCCCGAAAGGTGGAAGAGTAGGAAACAACGTCGAGATTTTGGGAGCTGACCTGGACATTATCTCAAAGGTCTTTATGGGCGACGAAGAGGGAGAGATCATTTATCAGAGTGAAAAAGAGATTGCGGTAAAAGTGCCGTTTATTATTGATGACGAGGCAACTGTATCATTAAAGTACGCCAACCAAACAGGAGGCGAATCTGAAATCAAAGGAGAGTCCGGTGACTTTATAGTAGAGAAAGATGAACCGGAAATAGAGAAGGTAGATCAGGAAAGTCTGATGGAAAGAAGCCTACTCACATTGGGCGGCAAAAACCTCAATCTGATTGAGTATATCTATTTCGGAGAAGAAAAGTATGCACCGGTCAGCCAGGATGGAAATACCATTGTTTTCAGAGTACCCACTTTGCCGGAGACACGCACCGTGAAGATTAAAGTGACCTATTATAGAGAAACGAAGGAAATTATCTTATCCGACGCTTGCGAGGTGATTCGCATGAAGAACTTGTTCAGTGCCAATCAGGCAATAGGAACGCGTAACAGCAAGTATGGTTATGGCAGTATGCTCAACGGTAATTCTGCGGACGGCAATCCGATATGCACTCCTTGTGTACTGAAAGAGGAAGAGAATTTTGATAAGATAGACTTCGCCGGATATGTGAACAGCGGACTCGACTTTGCACTCAATTCACCGGATGCGATACTTAATCCTGATCCGGCCAACACCAAAAACAACTTGAAGAATTACTGGTGCGGAACAGCGGCTGTGCCTAATGCGGAGAACTTCACGATATTTGCTCCTTTCACGGCAGTGCAAACAAGGTTCTATGTTCTGAATCCTACCACTCATGCCGCGCTTATCGAACAAATCAGAGCAGGCAGAGATCAACTGGAAATCACTCCGTCACTCTTTACCAGTCTGAATATTACCAAGAGTTCTGCACGTACGCGCAAATCGACAGAAGCAGCAGGTACTGTAAGCGAACAGATATTTGATAAAGGCAGTGTAGTCGTATTCTACAATAACCACAAAGATAAATATGGTATTCTTGATATTCTGGATGTATTCGTAGATTACAGTCAGACCAACAACATCAATAACGGCGACAAGAATAATCAAGGTATCGCCTACATTACATTCGATGTTTACTATCAACGCTAAAAAAGAAAGAACATGAAAAAAAGAAATTATACATTAACCACCGCATTGACGGCAGCCTTGTGCTGCCTGATATGCCTGCTGAACGGATGCACCCGCGATAATGATATTGATATTCCGCAAACGTCTGTCAACACCATGGGGGCAACAACCGTGCAACCGGGAGAAACCATCACTCTGACGGGTGACAATATGCATCTCATATCTAAAGTTTACTTTGGTGATGTTACTACGTTAGATATCAAAACACCGCAGGCAGATCGTGACCATCAATCACTCACGGTTTACGTACCTACGGAAGTGTTCGAAGAGACAAAAGCTGTTTCCCTTGCTGTGCTTTACAACTCCGTTCATCGTCTCGTTGTGTGTGAGGAACTGACTGTTTACATTGCTCCTGTCATCCCGACTACTTCTACCACCTTATCGGGAGAAGTGAAACCGGGGGATATCATCACGATTGCGGGAACGAACCTGAATATCATCAAGGCTATTCAAGCCAATGGAGAGTCTGTTACGATTGACAATAAGAAGGCCACCGAAATCACTTTCAAAGCACCGGAAGTAGATGCCGATACCGAATTTACGATCACGCTTGTGTATGATAATTCGCTTGGAAACGATCAGAAATTGATAGTGCCGGGCAAATTTACGGTGAAAGAAGTTGTTCCCGGTGGTAGTGTGGCAAGTGACAGCCGGGAAGTGGAAACGGGAAAAGATGTCACGATTGAAGGGACTAACCTGAATGTAGTCAGCGCGGTTCGCCTGACAAAAGCAGGAAGTGTCTCGTCCGACATAGTCATAACCAATCCCGGAGCGACAGGTTTTACCTTCAAAGCACCGGAAGTGGATGCCGACACCGAATTTACAGTGACTCTGATTTATGGCAAAAGCGATAAGGAGACAGCCTCTATCGGTACGGTGAAAGTGAAGAAAGCCACGGTAGTACTTACTTATCTTTATTGGGAGAATATAACATTAGGAGCTCCGGCCACTGAATGTGCTCTTTTCGACGCTTCTGCAGGACGCACAATCACACCTTGCGACTTGTTTGATAATCAAGCAAATGTAGACTTTGCCATGGATGCTACTAGCAGCGCAGCAGCACGCCTGCTCAATCCGGCCAACATCAACGATAATTTCATGAAGGCACAAATATGTGGTGATTCACCCCTATCCAGTGATGGCAAGGATTATTCCACTGTACGCACTTCGCTGAAAACTCAATTCAAGTTACTGAATTCAGGCAACGAAACTGAAAACACGTTGATTCAGAAAGTATTGAATGGCGAAATTACAGATATAAAGGAAGATATTGGCAGCCTCAATTCTTCAACGAACACTCCTACTGTAACCGAAAATGATGTTCTTGTCTTTAAAAACACGAACAAAAATAAAATGGGTATTATAAGGATAAAGAGTGTTACTCTTGGAGAAAAGAAGGAGCTTAATACTATCACAATGGATGTGTATTACGAGAAATAAACTCCCAAAGACTTGACTTTCGCTTTTGAATGTCGTATCTTTACAGAGTTAATGATAAAGTAGTTTCAATTAAACTACACGCAAAGGAGGGAATCGCAATTCCCTCCTTTCTTTTTATCCATCCGGGGAAAACCTCTCCCCGCCCCGACTTTTCCTTTCGCTTTGCCCGGTGGTTATGGTTCTTCAGCCGGAGGATCAGCAATGTTCACCTTGCTTCTTACCGAAATGAAGTATATATCCGCCTCAAACAGACGTTCTGTTTGCCTGAAACAGAGCCTTTGTTCCGATAAAATAGAGCTTCTGTTGAAACGAAACATAATGTCTGTTTTCCAACTGTCCCCGCTAAGTTAATAATCAATAAAGTTGCTCTTGACAAAAAATAGCTTTATCTTTGGGGTTTGTTAGAACAGACACAATAGGTATATTATATTATGAGTGAAAAGATTATCAAATGGGGCTTCATTGGTTGCGGAGAAGTAACCAAGACGAAAAGCGGTCCCGCTTTCCAGAAAGTAGAACATTCGGAAGTCGTAGCCGTGATGAGTCGTGACGGCGCGAAAGCGAAAGCGTATGCCAAAGAGAGAGGAATCAAGAAATGGTATGACGATGCACAGGAGCTGATAGATGATCCGGAAGTAAACGCTGTCTATATCGCCACTCCTCCTTCTTCACACGCTACGTATGCCATTATGTCCATGAAAGCGGGTAAACCGGCCTATATTGAGAAGCCAATGGCGGTGACGTATGAAGAATGTACCCGAATCAACCGCATATCCAATGAAACGGGAGTTCCCTGTTTCGTAGCATACTATCGCCGTTATCTTCCTTATTTCCAGAAAGTAAAGGAATTAGTAGAGAACGGGACGATCGGCAACGTTATCAATGTACAAATTCGTTTTGCCCAGCCGCCACGCGATCTGGATTACAATCGTGATAATCTTCCCTGGCGTGTGCAGGCTGATATTGCCGGAGGCGGCTACTTCTACGACCTTGCTCCGCATCAGATTGATTTGTTGCAGGATATGTTCGGTTGCATCCTCGAAGCAAGCGGTTACAAGAGTAATCGCGGCGGGCTTTATCCTGCCGAAGATACATTAAGCGCCTGTTTCCAATTTGACAACGGACTGGTGGGTAGTGGTTCCTGGTGCTTCGTAGCCCATGATTCTGCCCGCGAAGACCGCATAGAGATTATCGGTGACAAAGGAATGATTTGCTTCTCTGTCTTTACTTACGAACCTATCGGACTACATACCGAGAAAGGACGGGAAGAAATTTGTATCGGCAACCCGGAACACGTGCAACAGCCTCTTATCCAAGCAGTAGTAGACCACTTATTGGGTAAGTCGGTTTGCTCTTGCGATGGCGAAAGCGCAACGTTGACTAACTGGGTAATGGACAAGATCTTAGGTAAGCTATAACCCTAAAAAAAGCAAAAAAAAGTTCCTTCTTTTTCCGGATTCTGCCGGTATTGTTAAAAAATAAATAGGGACATCCCATTGTATATTGTTAGTTTTTTCTATCTTTGTAGAAAGAAGCAAAGAAAAAATGAAACTAACAATATATTTTTTGTGCCATGACTAAAGAAGCTTTAATGAGAAAAGCGATCGAGCTTTCAAAAGAAAATGTTGAAAATGGTGGAGGTCCTTTCGGTGCTGTGATTGCCACGAAAGACGGAGAAATAGTTGCAACAGGAGTTAATCGTGTCACTGCATCTTGTGATCCTACGGCTCACGCCGAGGTGAGCGCTATACGTGCCGCAGCTGCCAAACTCGGAACATTTGATCTTAGCGGATACGAAATCTATACTTCCTGCGAACCTTGCCCCATGTGCCTGGGTGCTATTTATTGGGCACGCCTGGATAAGATGTACTATGGAAACAACAAGACCGATGCCAAGAACATCGGCTTCGACGACTCTTTTATCTATGACGAACTGCAACTGAAACCTGAAGACAGAAAGCTGCCTTCCGAAATCCTACTACATAATGAAGCCCTTACTGCCTTCAAAGCCTGGGTGGCTAAAGAAGACAGAATAGAATATTAGAAAACCTCTCACTATTATTAACCTATTTAATTACCCTCAAATGAAAAGAAAAAGCCTTTTATTTGTTATGGCATCAGTATGCCTGTTCAGTTGTCAACAGCAAGAAGAACTGCAAGATCCCAGTAAAGGAGTGATCGACTTTTCTACTTCTATTGACCAAAGTATCAACAATGCTCTTACTCGTAACAGCAGTAGTCTGACACTTCCGTTAAAGAGCAACTTCGCTGCCGGAGATGTCATCTCCATGTCCGTTGCCGAGCAGGATTATCATCCGTTTGCCATAGGCATGGATAGCCAGACTTGGAACGAAGCAGGCACCGATTCGGAAACGGTTACTTTCTATGCTCATTATCCTGAATTGACCGACGAAGCTGCTACTACCAGATCATTGAGCAGCCGCTATCGCGAAATCAAGGGTGGCTTAGAATATTTGTTCGGTACAGCCCAAGCCAACAAAGGTTCTAAGAATGTTGCTCTTTCATTCAAGAGAATGACAACGCCCGTCGTTCTGCTTGACGAAAACAACCAGCCGTACGAAGGTAGAGCAATCGTTAAACTGTTCTTGAAAAACAAAGGTGTGCAAGACCTGTTCAGCGGTAAAATCGAAGCTGATCCCAATGCAAAACCGGAATACATTGATATCCGGAAAGTATCTGAAGGTATCTTGACTAACTTGATTCCACAGTTCATCAAAGCCGGCGAGAAAATAGGAACGGTTATCCTGGAGGACGGTAAAGAAGAACCTATTATCGCAGAGGAGGACATTACCATAGAAGCCGGAACTCCTGTTGCGGTAAAAATGTACGCAAGACGCGGAATCATTGACGAACGAACTCCACTATTCAGATAAGACTAAAGAATAAAAAGTGATACTAATAAAAATCCCCGGAACCGCTGTAGACACTCAGCATTCCAGGGATTTTTTACACACAAAAGTTATTATTGAAATTGAAAACTGTCTTTTTTAGGTTAGAAACGCATACCTACGGTAAATAACACTTGACTGCGTGTATTCGTAACTTTCGTTGCTTCCGGTGAACCAATGACTGTACTACCATCTTCATCTGTAAATCCATTCACAAACGGATAGAAGTTTTCTTTATATGTAGAGAACTTATAAGCCAAATCAGCATAAAACATTGATCCACGATAGCCAATACCCAATGTATAATTACTCATTGATTTAGAGTTAGCAAAGTCCGTATCTGTCTGAATAGAGTTATACGGCAGATCCTTGAAAGCATCCTGATGGAAAGCAGCCGTAGTATAATTATAACCTGCCCGAAGAGCGAACTCCGGAATAACCTTATATTCCAAACCTAAACGAACTGTATTAACTCCCTTCAACATGGGTGTCGTGCTATTCTCAAACTCAAAAGAAGAAGAGTAACCATCCGGATCTTTAAACTTCATAGAAGAATAATCCTGATATTCGTATTCAGCTCCTAAAGCAAGGCTCTTACCTACTGTATATCCCAAACTTACATTGTAAGTCCATGGAGTCTGGAAATTGAATGAACGAATCATGTCAGCTTTCCCGGGAACATGATCCCAAGTCTTTACTACATCACCACTCATCTCTCCGGTTTCCTCATTAATCACATCTGACGCAATTTGCGCACTTGTCTTATAATCTAAACTATAAAAGGTCGGAGTATGAACTGCCAATCCAATACGGAAAGGTGAATATTCGAATGGACGAATGATTGCTCCGAATTTTACATCAAAACCGGACCCCGTAATCTTATTCCAACTTTGCAAGTCATACCCTTCATTACTTTCATAGACTTCTTCATAATATGTGTACTTACTGTAATCAACAGAATATGCACCAAGAGTCAATCCTAAATACACCCGGTCATTGATATTGAACGAAACATTAAAATCATATTGGTCAATGCCACCGCGCTCTTCAGAACGAAAATTAGCATTTCCATAAGGGAGCATTCCTCTATAATCTCCCGGAGAAACATACAAAGGCTTACCCTCAAAATTATTAATTGGGGTTCCGTCCTTATCAGTATAAATATTATTAGGCTTACCTGTTGCAGGATTAATCTTATCCGTCGTTATATCTGTTATTACCCAACCATCATATCCTAAAACAGAGAGCCAACCAATATTCGGATCATCATAAGGATTGTCGCCCCATCCCTCAATGCCTCCAGCTTGCGAAGCCATGAGGAAAGTTTGGGAATAGTCGCCCAGGTTGCCCTTCATATCCATATTCTTATAGAATGACTTTGCTTTATGATAATTAAATCCAAAATTCACAAAGCGCAAAGGAGTATTATTCCCGATCTTTGAAGCAAATACGAAACCGATATTATCAAAAGAGGCTCTTGACTTATCTGAATTCAGTTTGTTATCCAAGTATTTACTTTCGGTTCCATAGGCTGAAAACCCGAAAGAGGTCATCACATCACTACTACGGAATAGTCCAATGCCGGCAGGATTCGTGCCCATAGTGGATATATCTCCACCTAAAGCTCCCATGGCACCACCCATACCTACAAAACGAGCAGTTCCGTTTAAATCTTTTCCGGTCAGTTTGGCACCATCATAAACTGTTTGTGCTACAACCGGAGTTGTTGATGCCAACAACCCCAATACAGCTAGAGTAAATATCTTTTTCATACCTTTCATTCCATTTAATTAAACACCTGACTTCCTATCTTCTGCTACTACGGGAAGAGCCGCCACCCCCACCAGAAGATCTGGTAGAACCACCGCCACCGGAAGAATAGCTACCACGTGAACTACTACCGGAAGAAGCCGGTGAATAACTCCGTGAAGAAGAAGAGGAACGAGAAGTTCCATAAGAAGATGAAGAACTTCGGCTCTCGCCGGAATAACTACTGCGCGGAGCTGTTGAACTTCCACGACTATAAGAGGATGATCTTGTGCTGCTACCAGTAGTACTTCTCGAGCTTGATGAAGAACGAGAATAAGTAGAACTTGCTCCACCACTACTCCGTGTGCTACTCGGACGGGAATAAGTACTGCTACTACGACGTGATGAACCTTCTACTCGATTAACAGAACTGCCTGAAGTACGAGTACCTACTACACGTCTTGCAGAGCTTTCTCCTCTACTATAAGAAGAAGATGCACCGGAAGAACGAACTGAAGAGCCACTACCTGATCGGGTTACACTTGAACCATACTGACGAGACGAGTTTCTGTAACTGCTTTGTCCGGAAGAACGACGGTTTGTATAGGTAGGACCTGTCCAACGACCGCTTCCACCTCCGCCCCAGCCCCAGCTAGGACCACCGTGCCAGTGGTGGTGATGTCCCCAATATCCGCCGCCATACCAGCCACCCCAGTAGCCGCCGCCCCAATAACCGGGGTAATATCCCCAAGAGTAGTAAGGACGATTCCATCCCCAGCCATAGTTCCATCCCCAGCCGTAAGAGCCATAACGCCAATCCCACCAAAGCGGGTTACTGAACGTCGGGAATGCATAAGCATACATACCATCGGTATATACGTTCCAGTCCCATGAGTTCGGACCGTAAACTACATCCCAGTACAACGGACTGCTGATACTGATAGCAAAACGCGGATTGCGGAAACGGATGATACGTTCAGCGTATTCATAGTCGTCTGTTGTACCATTGAATTCGCCCGTCACCCATTCTCCGTCCAAATCCGGATTAGATTTTTCTTTTATATATAAGGTATCATTATCCATTACGAATTCATTTTCACGTGCATCGTAACGGCGGTTATATTCATCCACATCCCGTGTTCTTCCCTTACGGTCCTGAACAACCACTGTAGTACCCGGTGAAGTATAGATGTTAGTCGTCACCTGTTTCTTCGGTTCCTTCTTAACCGGAGTTTCTTTCTTCTCCTGTTTGTCTTTGGAAGGTACGAAGTAAAGGTCGTCATCAACGCTTTGTGCAAAGATACCTATCGGAAGGCACAAGGCAAATAGCAAGAAATAAACAATCTTTTTCATATCATCTCGGTTTATGTAATTACTTAAACTTATTCACGTTACAAAGATAAGGAAGAGATTTTTCGTCCGGGGGAGATTTTCCCCAAAGGATAATAGGGAAATCCCTATTTCTAACTATCTTTGTAGAAGATACAACGCTCACCGGCATAAAGTTCAGGCAAACTTGACTTTCTATACCCGGATTGCTGTATCTTTGCACATTATTCACCAGCATTAAAAACAACTATGAAGTATTTTGAGTTCACATTCCGCACCCAGCCTTGTACCGAAACCGTCAATGACGTACTGGCTGCCATATTGGGTGAAGTCGGATTTGAAAGTTTTGTTGAGTGTGAAGGCGGACTGACCGCATATATCCAACAGACATTGTGTGATGAAAACGCCATCAAGATTGCCATCAACGAGTTCCCCCTACCCGATACGGATATTACTTATACATATACCGAAGCGGAAGACAAGGACTGGAACGAGGAATGGGAAAAGAATTTCTTCCAACCCATCATTATCGGAAACCGATGTGTGATCCACAGCACTTTCCACCAAGATGTCCCCAAAGCGGAATATGACATCGTCATCAATCCTCAAATGGCCTTCGGAACAGGACACCACGAGACTACCAGCCTCATCATTGAAGAATTATTGGACAGCGAACTGAAAGATAAATCCCTGCTCGATATGGGCTGCGGAACTTCGATTCTTGCCATCCTCGCACGTATGCGGGGCGCACGTCCCTGTACGGCCATCGACATTGATGAATGGTGCGTACGAAACTCCATCGAAAACATCGAATTGAACCACGTAGACGATATTGCCGTATCAGAAGGAGATGCCTCGTCGCTTGCAGGAAAAGGACCTTTCGACGTTATCATCGCCAACATCAACCGGAATATATTACTAAATGATATGAAGCAATATGTTGCCTGTATGCATACGAATTCCGAACTCTATATGAGTGGATTTTATGTAGACGACATTGCCGCCATCCGCGAAGAAGCGGAGAAGAACGGACTGGCTTTCATCCATTATAAAGAGAAGAATCGTTGGGCAGAAGTGAAATTTATTTATAAAGGATAAGAGCCAACAAATATCTTTAAAAGAGAAAGCTCCCTTATCATTAAGAGATATAAGGAAGCAAGCAAAAATCGCAGTCGATATGCGCTATAAACAAGCGTAAGGCTCCAGATTAATGCAGAAAAAAAATAGTGACGGTATACGCTTGGGATAGTGACGCTATCCATAGCATATACTGTCACTATTTGCATCGGATAGCGTCACTATCTTATAAAGAGAAACAAAGCTGTTACGCGAACTCTTTTTTGACCTGTTGGCACCATGCTTTGATTTTCTTTTCCGCCTGTTCGGACTGATTATCCAAATCGACAACCAACCCGCACCACTGCTCGCCACGTAAAGCCTTGGAACGTTCGAAAGTGTAACCCTCGGAAGAAGTAAAACCGACCAAGGTAGCCTCATCCCCTTCAAAGACTTCTGCCAGCAGACCGATTCCATCTGCAAAATTTTCCGGATAGCGTATCTGATCTCCCAAACCGAAGATAGCAACCTTCTTACCTTTCAATTTCATTGTTCGGAGTTCCGGCAACAGTTCGTCCCAATAAGTAGGAAGTTCCCCGTCAAACCAGGTGGAAGCACCCACAATGAAGCAGTCATAAGCAGCAAAATCATTCTGCCAGGCCTGCTCGATAGGCACTACTTCTATCTTGTCTTCACCAAACTCTTTCTGTATTTTCTCTGCCACCCAACTCGTTCTTTCGGCTTTGGTAGCATAAAACAAACCTATCTTTTTCATAATTCTTCTCTTTTAATATTCCAATAATTTCCGTGCAGCTTCGTATATCTTAGCTTCGTCCGGCAAAATTTCTTTTTCCAGTATCGGATTAAAACCGACGGGAGTAAACGTAGAACCGACACGCTGCACCGGTCCGTCGAGATAACGGAACATTTCCTCACCAATCATTGCTGCAAGCTCCGCACCAAAACCAGAGAATACTTTATCTTCATGTACAACCAATGCTTTGCTGGTCTTCTTGACCGATTCAAATATTGCCTCTTTATCCAGCGGAATCAGAGAACGAATATCGATCACTTCTACTTTCCAACCACCCTCTTTCTCCAATCGTTCGGCAGCATGCAAACAGAAATGGGTCGTATTTCCATAGGTGATAATACTCAAATCCGTACCCTCACGGCGGATACGTGCTTTTCCGAAAGGTACTTCAAAGTCTTCCGGCACCACAGTGGCGGCTTCTACCGAATTATACAATGCTTTCGGTTCAAGAAACAAAGTAAATCCCTTAGAGCGCATACTAGTACGTAACAATCCGGCTGCATCATCGGCAAAAGAAGGGCAGACAATTCGTGCTCCCGGCAATGTAGTCAAAGCTCCTTCTATATTTTGAGAGTGATACAGCCCTCCACCGATATAACCTCCGGAAGCCAACCGCAGCGTTATATTCGGGGCAAACTTACCATTGCTGCGCCAATACTCATGCGTACATTCTACATATTGTTCTACGGCAGGCCAGAAGTAATCAGCAAACTCCGCTCCCTCTATCACGACATGGATTTTAGGATCAAAGCGGCTCATTCCATTGGCAGTGCCTACAATATAATCTTCGGCAATCGGCGCACTGAACACACGGGCTTCGCCGAATTCCTGCTGCATCCCTTTGGTGACATTAAACACACCGCCTTTCTCTCTGTTTGCTACGTCCTGTCCCCAGATAAACGTATCGGGATTGTAGCGGAACTCGGCTTTCAATGTTTCGTTAATGGCATTTACCAGGAAGGTCTTTTCCCCCTCTGCTTCATGAGTACCTGCTTTGTACTTTTGCGGTTGATAAGGTTCGGGCATCACAAAATCGTAGATACTCTTAGGATCAGGATCGGGAGCAGCCAACGCTTTTCGGTTGGCAGCCGACAGTTCTTTCTTTGCGTTAGCTTCGATCTGTTGCAACTCTTCCTCCGTCAAGCGTTTATAACGCAACAGCATCCGGCGGAATTTCATCAGCGGATCGGCATCTTTTACGTATTCCAGTTCGTTCTCATCCCGGTACAGGGTATGTTTATCCGAGTTGGAATGGGAACCGATACGAACACAGTTGGCCTGCACAATCACCGGGTTACGGGTTTCCCTTGCATATTCGTGAGCTTCGGTCATGGCATTCATCGAGTCGAACACATCTTTTCCATTGCAATAGATGATCTTCAGGTTCTTGAAACCGGAGAAGTTTTCCGCAACTTTGCGGTTGGCTGTCTGTTCCGATTTAGGGACAGAGATTCCATATCCGTTGTCCTGTATCACAAAAATAACAGGAAGACGTTCAAGGCTGGCGCCATTGATAGCCTCATATACAAATCCTTCGGAAGTGGCAGATTCTCCGTGAGAAGTGATGGCGACTCCTTTATGTCCATAATATACCATTGCCCGTGCCACACCTGCCGCATGAAGGTCGTGTGTACCCGTTGCAGAAGAAATGTTTTCGATGTGCCATTCCGGTTTGGCGAAATGGTTCGACATGTGACGTCCGCCGCTACCCGGGTCTGTCGCTTTCGAGATACCATTCAGGATGATTTCTTCCGGAGTCATTCCGGCAGAAAGTACAGTCAGCATATCGCGGTAGTAAGGAAACAGGAAGTCTTCGCCCAAAGTGAATACCTGACCGATGGCAAGCTGAATACCATCATGCCCCGCGTAAGGAGCATGATAAGACCAACCCAAAGATTGCAGCAGGTATGACGGTGCTTTTTCATCCAAAGCACGCCCCAATGTCATCAGATGATACCACTTTTTCAGGGTTTCTACATCTGTTGTTTTTATATCATATTTCTTTTTCATAGTGAATGAAGTTCTTAATGAGTGAAACAATCAGTTATCAGCCTTGCCAGTTTTCGAGGTAGTCGGCAATAAAGTGGAGGAAGTTACCTCCCAACATTCCATCTACTACCCGATGGTCGTAAGACAAAGACAGATACATTTTATGGCGGATGGCAATCGTATCACCTTCCGGTGTTTCTATCACAGCAGGTTTCTTCTCAATATACCCTACTCCCAAAATAGCAACCTGCGGCTGATTAATAATCGGTGTACCGAACAGGCTCTTGAACGTTCCGAAATTGGTAATGGTAAATGTACCGCCATCAATATCTTCCGGCATTAATTTATTATCCCTTGCTTTCAGGGCTAAAGAGTCAATGGCAACTGCCAGACCATTCAGATTCAAATGGTCGGCGTCATGCACCACAGGCACAATCAGATTTCCATCATTCAGAGAGACAGCAATACCTACATTGATATGTTTCTTAAAGAGGATATTATATCCGTCTACTGACACATTCACTTGAGGATAGGCTGCCAATGCTTTCGCTACGGCCTCGGTTATCACAGGCATATAAGTCAACTTCACTCCTTCGCGACGGAAGAAAGCATCTTTGTTCTTTTCACGCCAACGCACCAGTTTGGTGACGTCTACTTCTACCACATTGGTTACATGAGGAGATACTTTCTTAGACATAACCATGTGATCGGCAATAATCCGGCGGACACGATCCATCTCTTTCACTTCAACTCCAGGCATGGCAACAGGAGCAGACGATTTGGATGAAGTAGCAGCCGACTGTGCAGCAGGGACAGATGCAGCCGGAGACGTTTTCGGAGTTATCGGTTCGGGAGCAACAGCCACCGATGGTTTGCTTGCAGCCGGAGCAGCAACGGCAGAGGCTGGCTTCTGTTCAGCCATATCTCCTCTTTTCTTCTTTTCAATATAGTCTTTTATATCTTTCTTACTCAATCGCCCTTCATAACCCGTACCTTGTATAGCATCCAACTCTTCTTTCGGAATCTTAGCCTCCCGCGCCAACTGAATCACAACAGGAGAATACCAACGTTCTTCCTCAACAGCAACGGGTTTGGATGTATCAACGGGGTTTGATGCAGTATTCACTGATTGGTTCTTAGCAGTGTCCGTTGATGATTGTGATGTTCCGGAAACATCAGCGGCAACCTGACTGGCATCAGCTCCTTCGTTTGTGGCACCTTCGCTTGCCGGCTCCGTACCGGATGATTCTTCGCCATCCAAATCAATAATGGCGACAACTGTTCCTACAGCTACCGTGTCACCTTCCTTATATAAAATCTCCACCACTTTTCCCGCTACAGGAGAAGGGATTTCTGCACTTACTTTAGCCGTATTCACTTCAAAAAGCACATCGTCTTCCTGAATCATGTCACCCACCTTTACAGACCAAGAGACAATAGTCCCTTCGGTTATACTCTCGCCCAACTTAGGCATTTTTATTTCGAATTTTGACATAGACAGTAAATTTATTATTCAACCTTAGATATATTACAACAATGGGCTGAAATAGAAAGTTTTAAGTTAAGTAAATTTTAACCGGATGCCAATCGGCACAACCAAGCATCAACGGCTATATATCCACTCTTTCTGAATATATTTCTCTTCCCGGAGCTGATTGATGGCTTCTATCTCCTCCCTGGTGAAAGCACTGACGGATTGCGACTTACTGAAATACTGAAAAGCCTTTTCTTTAAAATCAGTGACAGTCCCCGCCGGCAAATGCCTGCGAATATTAGTTACCTCACTCCGAACGGAAGGAACAGCATATACAGACGATAACGTTTCATCATCGACCATCGGTTCCGGATTCAATGCTTGATGCAACGCTGTAAGGTCCGTATCATACAATAGTGTGCAATGATACAATACCCGATCCTTGTACAGGCATTGCGCACTTCCTGATATTTTCAATCCATTCAGATAAATCCCCAATCGTTCGCCTCCTGTTGCCATCAGTCCCATAGAGTTCAGGAAATCCAACGTCCGCTGCAAATACGTGACAAACTCCAGCAAGCGGGGAGTCGTTTCTATAAAAGTCAGATTGACATTGCCCAAATCATGGTACACTGCTCCCCCACCGGAAAAACGACGGGCAACATGTACCTGCTCCCGTTCCGCCCATTCCTGATCGACTTCCGACCGTAACCGTTGATGCTTCCCTATTACCACAGAAGGAGTGTCCTGCCAAAGCATGAAAATGTCTTCATTTCCCTGCTTCAACAGATATTCTTCTGCAGCCAAGTGAAAGTAAATATCAGTAAACGGACTATAGATACATCGAATCATAGGTCAGACAGAATAAGAGTTAAAACATAATCTCGTGATAAATCTCTCCGACCGTAGGATGCGGGAATACAGTCTTCTGAAATTCTTCCACCGTATAGCCTCTCTGAATAGCAATACCTGCGATCACTATGAGTTCCGACGCCGGATTTCCCAACATGTGACAACCGATGATCTTCCCTTCTTCATCCTGAACCAACTTACAAAGGCCGTTTCCCTGTTCATTCTCGGCTACGAACCGACCGGAATAAGCCATCGGTAATTTGGACACACGGTAAGAAAGTCCTGATTTTATCAATTCTTCTTCTGTCTTTCCCACTCCTGCCACTTCGGGATTGGTATAAACAACTCCCGGAACACAATCGTAATTTATCCGGTCTTCCACTCCCAAGATATGATTAATAGCGACTTCCGCTTCACGAATAGCGGTATGTGCCAATAAAGAATAACCTGTAATATCCCCACAAGCATATACGCGGGGATGCGAAGTCAACAGATGTTCATCCACTTTGACCCCGTTCCGATGCAATTCTATATTCAGCTTGTCCAGTCCCACTCTGGATAAATTTGCCTTACGGCCTACACTAAGCAAGATTTTCTCCGCTTCAATAGTGGAAACTTTTCCTTCTTTTTCTATCACGACTCCATGAGCGTTCACTTCCACTACTTTCGTATTCAAATAGAAAGTGACTCCCCGTTTGGCATATTCGGCGCGAAGCATACCGCTCGTTTCCTTATCCATCGCTCCCAAAATCTCCGGCATCATTTCTACCACATGCACCTTTACTCCCATACTGTTGAAGAAAGAAGCAAATTCCATCCCGATCACTCCACCGCCAATAATAACAAGCGTCTTAGGAAGTTCTTTTATCTCCAACGCCTCCTTGGAAGTCCAATAACTGACTCCCGACAATCCCGGTATGGGAGGAATCACTGTATCGGAACCGGTACATACCAGCAAGTATTTCACGGAATAGGTTTCTCCATCACAGGTGATGCGGATCATCCCCTCTTTCTCTCCCTCTATAAAAGCTTCTTTCTCCACGATCGTCACTCCGTAAGAATTCACAGTCATCTTCACGCCACCCGTCAACATTTTCACTGTTTTGTCTTTGCGGTTCATAATCTTGGATAAATCGAACGAAGGAGATTCGGCAGAAACGCCATATTTGGAAGCACTCTTGATGCTATCCAGTATTTTAGCAGAATATAACAAAGTTTTAGTAGGAATACACCCCTCATTGAGACACACTCCACCCATTGCCTTTTTCTCAAAAAGAACGGCTTTTAATCCGTTGGCCCCTGCCCGTTCGGCAGCTGTGTACCCGGCAGGACCACCACCAATAATAGCTATATCAAAGTTCATAATCGTATCTTTTTTAGTAATAATACGATTATAACAAATGAGAGAAGAGATAAGTTGTTGGGAAAAGAAATACCTGTTACTTAATTGTCAGCTTTTTAAGTTCCTCTAACGAGCCATTGAACACGTTCAGGTCTACGTCTTCTTTGATGCCGGGAACACTTCCTACATCAGTATGTTGCCAAAAGTCCCATTTCCCCTGATACTTTACAGAGTCAACATAATAATGGGCAATCCAGTAAGGGTATGTATTGAAGATAGAATCGTCCAGATAACGGGTTTTAAATTTATAAGAAGTATAAAGAATAGGTTTCACTCCATAATGAGATTCCACCCGGTCCAGCCAGCGTTTAATGCCTTGCTGCAATTCCTTTTTTTCCTTCCGCCCGGTCACTTCCACATCAAGTACGGGAGGTAAATCACCCGTGTCCAGTTTCACCGTACGAATAAAGAAGTCCGCCTGTTTCAAAGCATCCGTACCAGGAATATAAAAATGATAAGCACCACGGATAAATCCATGGTTACGGGCATTGGCGAAGTTCGCCTCAAAGGTGGTGTCGTTATGGTCTCCTCCTTCTGTAGCTTTCATAAAAACGAAATGCAAAGGAGTAGCCGTCTCTTTATTCTGCAACAGTCTTTTCCAATCAATCTTTCCCTGATAATGAGAAATGTCAATACCATGAATATCATATCCGTCAGGGATACAAACTCCGTATTCCTTTAAACCATGACAAGGTTTCCATCGATAAGCATAAGGACGGATAAAGAAATAGTAGAATACAACGGAAAAACAACCGATAATCACCACTGCCAAAATGTTACGAATCCAGACAGGCATCACAGTTCGATGCTTCATCTGTTCCTTTTTTGAGGTACGGAAAGTTTTGGAAGAAGAGGTCGTTCCCTTTTTCTTGGTAGTGGAAACAGTTCTTTTCTTCTGTACGGCAGACATCGGGTTGTTGCGTTGCGGCATTTACTTTAAACGATCAATGTTTTTAGAGATAGACACGGATTACGCGAATTAACACGGTTTTTTAGTTATTTCTTATAAACCGTGTATTCCGTGTAATCCGTGCCTGAAAGAATCTTTCATTGCAGCTGTTATTGCAACTGTTACATCAACAACTGCTCTGAAGTGTATTTATTTAGCTTGTTCCAGCTGCAAAGTCTTAGTTGCCTGGTCGCAAACTTCTGTAGGACCGAAGTACTGGATCGGACCCGGATATACATAATCCGTTTCGATAGCCCAACGATCACGTTGCGCAGCAAATGCCTTGAAAGGAGCACCATCCAGTTTCACCAATGCTTTCTGGATAACCGGTTTCATTTCACCGTGGCGACGTTCCATGTTCATCATCATAGTGATAGGCACACCACCAGCAATCCATTCAGCAGCAGGAGCAGTTGTATTGCGTACAGAAGACATATAACCAGTCTTGCCGTTAGCAATCAACATAGAAGCTGTGTAACCCAGAGAGTAGCAATAGTCAGCGTCAAAGTTTGACGGAGCAGCACAACGTCCTTCATAACCGAAGAAGTGGTGTTGAGCAGCAAATTTACCAACATACTTGCCTTCTTCTTTCCATGCAGCCAACTTAGTAGCTACCATTTCAGACAACAGCTTTTCTGTTTCGATCAGTGATACCTGAACGTTTCCGTGCGGGTCACGATCCAAAGTCAACTGACGGGCAACACCTTCCGGCAGACTTGCGTAGATAGCAGAGTTTTCCGGAGAAAGTTTGCGGATGATATAATCACGTTGGTGAGATTTCTTAATCTGACCGAATTCTTCAGCATTAGCAGCCAGGAAGTCGTTCAATTCAGCAATCAGGCGTTTCATGGCAGGAATGAATTCTACCAATCCTTCCGGAATCAATACAGTACCGAAGTTGTTTCCCTGTGCAGCACGGTCAGCTACCACTTTAGCGATGTAAGTCACTACATCGTCCAAAGACATATCTTTAGCTTCTACTTCTTCAGAAACGATACATACGTTAGGCTGTACCTGCAAAGCACATTCCAGTGCGATGTGAGAAGCCGAACGACCCATCAATTTGATGAAGTGCCAGTATTTACGTGCAGAGTTACAGTCACGTTGGATGTTACCGATTACTTCTGCATAAGTCTTACATGCTGTATCGAAACCGAAAGAAGTTTCAATCATATCGTTCTTCAAGTCACCGTCGATTGTTTTCGGGCAACCGATCACCTGTACACCGTAGTTCTTAGCTGCATAGTATTCAGCCAATACACAAGCGTTTGTGTTAGAGTCGTCACCACCGATGATAACCAATGCTTTGATGCCAAGTTCTTTGATGATTTCATATCCCTTTTCGAATTGGCTTTCTGCTTCCAGCTTCGTACGTCCGGAACCGATGATATCGAAACCACCTGTGTTACGGTATTCGTCGATAATATCAGCAGTCAGTTCCATATAGTTGTGATCTACCAGACCACCAGGACCCAGGATAAAACCATATAATTTGTTTTCCGGGTTCAATTTCTTGATACCGTCGAACAAACCGGAGATTACATTGTGTCCGCCCGGAGCCTGACCACCGGAAAGAATTACACCTACGTTCATAGCGGGAAGAGCAACAGCTTCACCAGCTTCGAATGTAATCAACGGCATTCCATACGTGTTCGGGAATAATGCTTTGATAGCTTCCTGATCGGCTACAGATTGAGTAGCAGCACCTGCTACAGCCTTAACAGCTCCTGATGCCAATGCTTTCGGAAGTTTGGGCTGATAAGCAGCCCTTGCGATTTGCAATGCACTTTTAGTCATTTTCTTTAATTTTTTATTTAAAGGTGTTAGTAAGTTTCTTGTCAAACTTGAAAAGCGTTGCAAATTTCGCACTTTTTTCCGAATTATGAAAATTCTTCTGTTGTTGTTTTTAAGACAAAAGGAAGAAGAAAGAAAAATTAAGGCTACCTCCCGGTGTGGGAGATAACCTTTACGTTTTCTTCAATGAGTGAATCGATATGATAATTCTAGGGATTTTGTTCCCAGCCTCCACCAAGAGCCTTATAAAGTTGGACTACCGCGATTAACTCATCACGAATAGCATTACTCAAACCGATCTGAGCATCAAAATATCCACGTTGGGCATCCAATACGTCCAGATAATTAATAACCCCATTGATGTATTGCAGTTGTGCCAGGTCCATGTAGCTCTTGGCCGAACGTTCCAAATTGGCACGAAGTTCATACACTTCTTTGATCTTGTTGAAATTGACAATTGCATTACGTGTTTCCTTGAAAGCTTCCAGTACAGCTTTTTCATAACTATGTACTTCAGCCTCATAAGCTGCCTTTTTTGCTTTCAATGCCGCACGGTTCTTTCCCCAGCCAAAAATCGGAGTCAGCAAAGCTCCTTCCATCACTGCGTATGGAGATTTCAGGAGTTCCGACAAAGAAGTACTTTCACTACCGAAACCGCCTGTCAGGGCAAGACGTGGGAACATATTCGTATAGGCCACTCCTACTTTTGCATTGGCAGCAATCAATTTCTGCTCTGCCTGACGGATGTCGGGACGACGTTCCAATAATGTAGACGGCAAGCCAACAGGAAGTGTTTCCGGAGAGTTGAATTCCTGAAGCAAACGGGAACGGGCTATCTTATTAGGATATTCACCCGCAAGATAGGCAATATCATTTTCTTTCAGGGAGATTTTACGTTCAAGGTCAGGAACCAAAGTTGCCGTACGCGCCAACTCCACCTGCGCCTGTCGATAAGAAGTTTCGGAAGTCAATCCGCCGGCAAACCGGATACGTGCCAAACGTACTCCTTCTTCACGGGCTTTCAATGTTTGCTTTACAATGTCCAGTTCTGTATCTAAAGCAACCAGTTCATAGTAAGCCTGTGCCACTTCAGCAACAATCGTCATCCGCAATGCGCGTTGCGCCTCGATAGATTGCAGATATTCGGCAATACTGGCCGAACGCGCCCAACGCAGATTTCCCCAAAGATCGACTTCCCACGAAACGAGGAATTGTGCTTCAAAAGTATCTGATCTCTTGAAAGCGTCTCCTCCATGATTTTCGAGTTCACGTTCTGCCGTTACTTTCCCTTTGATATCCGGAAGTAACGCAGCGGTGGAAATACGTTTCTGTGCTGCCATTTCTTTCACACGGGCAGCGGCAATCAACATATCCTTGTTGTGATCCAGTGCACGTTCAATCAGGCTTCTTAAGGTAGCATCCGTATAAATATCCCTCCAGTCCTGATCGCCGAAACTGATCGAGTCTTGCGCTCTTTCCAAGCTGTCGGGCAAATGAAGATCAGGGCGGACATAGCTTTTCCCTACCTTGCAGGAAGTCAAGACCCCGGCAAGTAACAGGATAGCAATATATAGTTTCTTTCGTTTCATTATTTCTTATGTTTTAAAATTTTCGACTTTGTTTTATACACCATCACAAAGAAGAACGGCACAAGAATGATACCGAATACAATGGCAAATATCATTCCGAAAAATACACCTGTACCGATTGCCTGCCGGCTTGCCGACCCCGGACCGCTTGCCAATACCATCGGAAGCATACCGAGTACGAATGCGAGAGAAGTCATCAGAATCGGACGGAAACGCAATTTGGCTGCGTAGATAGCCGACTGCACCAGGTCTTCACCTTTATCTACCTGTACTTTTGCAAACTCTACAATCAAAATCGCGTTCTTAGCGGCAAGTCCCACCAGCATTACCAGACCAATCTGGAAATAGACATCGTTCTCCAATCCGCAAACCCAGACTCCTAAATAGGCTCCCAAAGCGGCAACAGGTAAAGAGAGCAACACGGCAATAGGCACCGTCCAACTTTCGTATTGTGCAGCAAGGAAGAGGAATACGAACAGGAATACCAATGCCATCACCATACCAGTCTGACCTCCCGCCTGCTTCTCCTGATAAGAAAGGCCACTCCATTCAAGACCGATATTATCGGGAAGATGGTCACGAGCTATCTGTTCCATGATCTCCATCGCCTGTCCGGAACTATATCCTTGTGCAGCTGCTCCACGGATAACGGCCGTAGTAAACATATTAAAACGTTTAATACTTCCCGGTCCTGTGGTATAGGAGGCATTTCCTAAAGAAGTCAATGGTACCATCGCTCCATTGGAGGCCTTCACGAAGAACAGATTGATATTATCTTTGTGTTCCCGGTAAGGAGCTTCCGCCTGAATGTAAACCTTATATATACGGTTGAACATATTAAAGTCGTTCACATACACCGAACCGGTATAAGCCTTCATGGTAGAGAACACATCAGCCAGTGGCACACCCAGCATCTTTACTTTGTCACGGTCTACATCGAAATAGAGTTGTGGTATTTCCGACTGCAAAGAAGATGACAGACCAGCCAGTTCTTTGCGCTTGGATGCGTAGTACATTAATGTATCTGCCGCGTCTACCAAATTATCGAAAGTGGCTTCTCCACGGGCTTCCAATTGCATTTCAAAACCTCCCGAGCTACCCAGTCCCGGAATAACCGGAGGAGTGGACAGATAGACTTTACATTCTGGATATTCCCTCAAATGTTTTTCCACCGTATCCATAATCTTCTCAATAGTGGTGTTCTTCCGCTCTTCCCAAGGTTTCAGGATCACCGTCAGTTCAGCACGTCCCTGGTTACTTCCAACACGCGGACTACTTCCCGTTACGTTCTGTATATATTCAATATATGGATTCTTTTCCAAATAAGCAATGGCACGTTCTGTTACGATACGGGTACGTTCCAAAGTAGCTCCTTCCGGCAGTTCCAATTCAATCTTGAAATATCCCTGATCTTCCACAGGCAAGAAACTGGTCGGAATAATGCGGTGAATCAGCATAATAGCGATCAATACCATACCAAAAGCACTCAAAACCCGGCGAGGATGCTTGATGGTGCGAGTTACAGCAGCCACATATTTATTGCTACCGATGCCCAGCCATTCATTAATCTTCCGGAATACAATATTCTTTTTCTTTCCATTATCCGGCTTCAGAATCAATGAACACATCACCGGGCTCAATGTCAGAGCCACTACCGTAGAAATAAGTACGGACACCACAATCGTCACCGTGAACTGGCGATACAACTGCCCTGTAATCCCACTTAAAAAACTAACCGGAACGAACACTGCCGCCAATACCAGTGATGTGGCAATCAAAGCACTAGCAAGTCCGTTCATCGCTTTCTTCGTTGCTTCGTATGGGCTTAGATGTTCCGTTTCCATGATATGCTCTACGCCTTCCACTACCACAATCGCATCATCCACCACAATACCGATGGCAAGAATCAATCCTAGTAATGTCAGTATATTCAGCGAGAAACCGAAAATCAACATGAATCCGAAAGTACCGATCAATGAAATAGGCACCGCTACTACCGGAATCAACGTTGCACGCCAGCTCTGCAAGGATAGATAAACCACCAATACAACTAATACCAACGCTTCAAACAACGTCTTATATACTTCATGAATAGATTCGGAAATATAGGTCGTCATATCGAACGGAATCTCATAGCTCAATCCTTCTGGAAAGTTCTTGCTAATCTCATCCATAGCCTCTTTGACCCTCTCGGCTACTTCCATCGCATTTGCTCCCGGCAACATATAAATGCCAAGCACAGCGGCATTCTCGCCGTTGATACCACTTTCCGTGTTATAGGAAGAAGCCTCCAACGATACACGCGCCACGTCTTTCAACCTGATAATAGATCCGTTGGCATTGGCACGCACTACAATATCTTCAAACTGCCCTACGGTAGACAAACGTCCTTGAGTCGTAATAGGAATGGTAATATCCAGTCCCTGTACCGGTTGTTGCCCCAATACACCGGCTGCCGATTCACGGTTCTGATCCTTCAATGCATTCTGTAAATCCTGTACGGTCAGCCCAAAGTTTGCCAACTTATCGGGTTGCGCCCATATCTGCATCGCATAATAGCGGCTACCGATATTAGATACACGTCCAACCCCAGGAATACGACGAATTACATCGAGCACGTTGATAGTAGCAAAATTGCTCAAATAAATTTCGTCGAACTTCGGATCAGTAGAAGTCAAACAAAGCGTCATCAACTGACTGGGAGCCTGTTTTTCTACCGAAATACCATTCTGAATGACTTCCGCCGGCAGACGGGATTCCGCCAGTTTCACACGATTCTGAATCTCAACGGCTGCCAAATCCGGATCGGCAGATACGTCAAAAGTGACCGTTGCCGAAAAACCTCCGGAGTTAGAACTGTTTGATTCCATATAAAGCATACCCGGCGTACCATTGATTTCCTGCTCAATCGGAGTGGCTACTGCCTGCGACACGGTAAGTGCGCTGGCACCCGGATAGGATGCGCTGATCTTCACCACCGGAGGGGTAATCTGCGGATATTGATCCACCGGAAGCATCGTCAGGCCAATAATGCCGACAATCACAATCACGATGGAGATTACAGCCGAGAAGACCGGCCTATCTATAAAAAAAGTAACTTTCATCGTTTATTCTCCTTTCGCGTTATCCTTCGTTCCGGTAGTGTTTTCTTTTACTCCGGTCACTTCATTTTTTGTCGTAGTTATACTGTCCCCAGCTTCGGCTTCCGGATCACTGACCCGTACTTTCATGCCCGGAGTCAACTTATGGAACCCTTCTACAACCACCATTTCTCCTTCTGCCAGTCCTCTTTCTACCACCACATTATTCCCGACTTCCGGTCCTAATTCGATAAAACGTTTCTCTACCGCATTATCTTTGCGCATGGTATAAATATATGCCCCACCCTTTTCGATGGTAACAGCTTTCATTGGAACAACGAGTGCTCCTTCACGAACATCCAGCAACAATTTCACCTTTGTAAACTGTCCCGGCAACAATACTTGTTTCGGATTCGGCATTTCTGCACGTACAGAGAAAGTACCAGTTTGAGGATCCACCTGCGGTTCGGCAAAATCCACGTATCCTTTGAATGGATAGACTGTGTTATCTGCCAATGTTATGGTAATATTGGGCTGCCAGGAACGGGTAGAATCCTGCTGTCCCAGATTAATATTTCTTTCTTTACTCTTCAGATAATCGAGTGCTGTCATACTGAAATCCACCAACACTGTATCACTCTTCACAATGGTAGCAAGCAATGATTTTCCTCCGGGACCGACTAACGTACCCAAGTCCACATTTCTTTCACTAATGTGTCCCGATAAGGGCGAACGAACAATGGTATAACCCAATTCCAGTTCAGCCTGTGCCAAATCCGCCTCGCTCATGGCTACCGTTGCCTCGGCACTTTCATAAGCGGCTTCCGCATTATCCAAGTCCAACTGGCTCGCAGCGTTCTGTTCAAATAACGGACGGATACGTTTTAAATCACGTTCCGCTTTCAAAGCCTGCGCTTCGTCTTTTTTCAATTGCGCTCTGGCTTTATCTGCTTTGGCACGATACTGGTCCTGGTTGATTACAAACAAAACCTGATTCTTATTGACATATGTCCCTTCGGCAAAAAGCATATTTTCCAGATAACCTTCCACACGGGCACGTACTTCGACGAACTGTTGGGCACGAATACGCCCCACATATTCCCCGTATATTTCTACGTCGTCTTTCACTACCGGTTCAACAATGACTGTCGGCATTTCCGGCGCAGCCTTCTGAGGTCGGGTCAGTATCCAATACACACCCAACACAACTACCATACACATAATAGCAGCAATGGTTCTCTTTCTCCTCAGTTTCAACTCATGTTTCGAAAAGAATAATCTCATATCGAATCTTATTATTTAATTTAACTTATGTTTGTTCTATATCCTTATTTACAACTCATATACCAAAAATGCGTTACCTGCATTATTTGCTTAAAATCAAAGCATTAGATATTTCTTCGTTTTGCAGAAAGTGTGGAAATTCACTGTATGGTGTAGAAAAAATCCACATTTCCGACTTTTGGAACATTTTTTTTAGTTCCCATTTCAACAACTAAACAAATTATGCTCTACATTTGTATTATATTAAACATCAACACTAGACCACATCCTAATGAAAAAACAAATCTTTTCAACATTAGTTTTATCAATTGGCATCTTATTGCCTTTTTCTTTGCATTCTCAAGAGCAAAGGAAAAAGGTAGGTGTCGTTCTAAGCGGCGGCGGTGCCAAAGGAATGGCACACATTAAAGCACTGAAAGTAATTGAGGAAGCCGGAATTCCTATTGACTATATAGCCGGCACTAGTATGGGAGCTATCGTAGGTGGTCTGTATGCCATCGGTTATACTACGGAACAATTGGACAGCATGGTACGGAAACAAGATTGGACATTCCTGTTGAGCGACCGTATCAAACGAAGTGCCATGTCATTGACTGATCGTGAACGGTCTGAAAAATATACAGTCTCTATCCCTTTCACCAAAACTCCCAAAGATGCTGCTACCGGAGGACTCATGAAAGGGCAAAATCTGGCTAACCTATTTTCAGACCTCACTGTGGGGTATCATGACTCTATCGACTTCAATAAACTTCCCATTCCTTTTGCTTGTGTAGCGGCCAATATTGTCAATGGAGAGCAAATTGTATTCCATGACGGAATGCTCTCAACCGCTATGCGTGCCAGTATGGCTATTCCGGGTGTATTTACTCCGGTACGGCAAGACAGCATGGTATTAGTGGACGGCGGCATTGTAAACAACTATCCGGCAGATGTTGTGAAAGCCATGGGAGCCGATATTATTATCGGAGTAGACGTGCAGAATGCTTTGAAGAAGGCTGACAAGCTCAACAGCGTCCCCGATATTCTGGGGCAGATTGTAGACATCACCTGCCAGTCTAACCACGAAAAGAATGTAGACCTCACAGATACTTATATCCGTGTCAATGTGGAGGGATATTCATCTGCAAGTTTTACTCCTGCTGCCATCGACACTCTGATGCGAAGAGGCGAAGAAGCGGCTAAAGAACAATGGAATTCGTTGCTTGCCTTGAAAAAGAAGATAGGAATAACCGAAGATTATACTCCGAAGCAACATGGCCCTTATTCTTCTCTTTCCAATGCACGCACAGTTTATGTGACGGACATCTCATTTTCCGGTGTAGAAGTGGATGATAAAAAATGGCTGATGAAGAAATGTAATCTGAAAGAAAACAGTGACATTACCACTCTACAAATAGAACAGGCCTTGTATCAATTACGTGGCAGCCAATCCTATTCCAGTGCCAGCTATACGTTGAAAGAGACTCCTGAAGGTTATCACCTCAACTTCCTGTTGCAGGAAAAATATGAAAGAAGAATCAATCTGGGCATCCGTTTCGATTCGGAAGAAATCGCGTCTTTGTTGGTGAATGCAACGGCAGATCTTAAGACTCATATTCCTTCCCGCCTGGCTCTTACCGGTCGATTGGGTAAACGATATGCTGCCCGCATAGATTATACGTTGGAACCCATGCAGCAACGTAATTTCAACTTCTCGTATATGTTCCAATACAACGATATCAACATTTACGAGGAAGGTGACCGCGCCTATAATACAACGTATAAATATCATCTGGCAGAATTCGGTTTCTCCGATGTATGGTACAAGAATTTCCGCTTCGGACTCGGTCTGCGTTTTGAATATTACAAGTACAAAGATTTCCTGTTCAAGAAACCTGAAATCTCCGATCTGAAAGTAGAATCCGAACACTTTCTAAGTTATTTTGCCCAAGTGCAATATAATACTTATGATAAAGGACGCTTCCCTTCTAAAGGAAGTGACTTCAGAGCTGCCTATTCGCTTTATACGGATAACATGGCACAATACAACGAACACGCTCCATTTTCAGCATTGAATGCTTCATGGGCAAGTGTCATCCCTGTAACCCGCCGTTTCTCTATCATTCCTTCCATTTATGGACGTATCCTGATCGGAAGAGATTTTCCTTATCCGCTGCAAAATGCCATTGGCGGTGACGTACCCGGTTTCTATATTCCACAGCAATTACCGTTTGCCGGGGTTACCAACCTGGAATTGATGGATAACACCATAATGATCGCGTCTATTAAATTCAGACAACGTATGGGAGCCATTCATTATCTTACACTGACGGGTAACTACGGACTAACAGATAGTAATTTCTTCGATATATTGAAAGGCAAGCAATTATTCGGTGTTAGTGCAGGTTATGGAATGGACAGTATCTTCGGACCATTGGAAATATCGTTGGGGTATTCCAATCAGACGGACAAAGGAAGTTGTTTTGTGAATTTAGGGTATTATTTCTAATTACCCAGACAATATCGGTCAAGCAAAAAAAGAGAAGTAAAAGAAAAACCGTCACTCACGTGAAAGTAATTCTTTTACTTCTCTATAACTTAATGAACAAACTTAATAATTAACCTTATGACTTAAATGTTTTCAGTGTACATCATAAACCTACAATTATCTTATTATTCCCTTTAGATTTTAAAGGGTGTCATTTTCAGATATACCCGATAATCTTTAATCATACCTGTCTTACCGGCTTCTGCTCTCGGCAAATATGAAAATCCGGTTACTACCTTATCTTCACCAAGATTAATCACAATCTGATGCGGGAATTTATGTTTGGCAGCCGAAGAATAGCTTGTGTGCCAAAAGGTAGATTCCTGCAAGTCGAACACATTCGTTGCAATATTATTCGCTTCTTCTGTTTCCTCACTATCTGCATAAACAACTTTCCAATGTTGACGTGACAAGGGTTTCCCATCAGCTCCCAGTAACTCCAACTCAGCAATAGCTGCAAAATCTTTCCCATCATGTGCATTCAATGCTTCCAGACAGAAGAAACGTGTTTCCACCTCTTTTCCAAACTTCACATGTTGCCAACCATTACCCGCCCTGAAAGAACCTTTATAAACGGGTGTTTCTCCGCTCAAGTCCAAGTTCTCACCTACTTTACGATGTGCATAGGCAGCACCATGAACGCGTAAATTATCGAGAATAGGTTGTTGCAAGCCTGCCGTTTCCGGTTGTACAGGTCCAGCCATATCCAATATAATCACTTCGTTCTCCCCTTTCTTCAACCAGCATCCCGGCACGTATAAGGTTTGTTGTGGTCCGATTTCCCAGTAACGTCCGATAGCATAGCCATTTACCCAAACCATACCTTTACTCCAGTTAGTCATATTCAAGAATGTATCACCTGTTTTGTCCAACGTAAAGGTTCCCCGATAGTAGGCAGGATATTTCTGGGGATTATCCTGTTTTACAAATTTCTTATTTTGCGCAAAAGCATAATCAACCGGAATATTATAAACTTTCCAGTTCTTCAATGAAGTAATAACACCATTATTCGACTGGACTTCCACTTTTTCAGTGATACCCTTCCAATCATAAATGCCTTTACCAAAATTCATACGCCCCATTGCTTCTACCAAAATATCCAGCTGGGCCCCTTCTTTCATTGGAGGAAGAATAACCGTACCTTCACCTTTTAAACGACTTAATGTAGCTAATTTCTTACCATCCAAGAAAACCTGTGCCCAGTCATGAGCCTCTGTGATTGTCAACGTCTGTTCTTCTTTAGATGCCGGCAGTGTAGTCCGGTACAAAATACTTCCCCATCCCTGATCGAACGCCTCCATTGACTGAATGTTTTCACTAATCTTTGGCTCCGGCAGATTATCAAACAGTATCGCCACTTCATTCAATTTAAATGAAGGAATGGCAATAGTCGGAATAGAATCCGGAACTTCCGGCAATGACTCACCTTCGGGTAAATAGTTACTTAACAAATTGCGTACCTCAAAATATTTGGGAGTGACTTTTCCTGATTCATTGATGGGAGCATCATAATCATAAGACGTACACGTCGGAGAGAAATTAGGGAAATTTGCTCCTCCCCAATGTCCGAAACTAGTACCTCCATGAGTCATATATAAACTAAATGAAATATTCCGGTCAAGCATTTCTTTCATTCCTTTTACCAAATCCTCCGCACTACGTGTCTCATGCTTCGCTCCCCAATGATCGAACCATCCGGACCAAAACTCACTACACATCAACGGAATATCAGGACGGAGTTCTTGCAAACGCTTAAATTGATCGTCAATATTGGCTCCTGTACCAAAATTGATTGTCCAAAGCAAATCATCCAATGCATTATTCTCAAAGTTCGAATTCCAGTCACATTGGAATAAAGGAACTCCTGTGAAACCTGCCTGTTTTACAATATCACGTATTTCAGCAATGTATGGCTTGTCTATCCCGAATGATCCATATTCATTCTCAACTTGTACCATAATGATATTACCACCTTTACTAATCTGAAGATCAGTAAGCTGTTTACCCACTTCGTTCATGAATAATTTCACCCGCTCCATATAATACGGATCCTGTTCACGAAGCTTGATGTCCTTCTTCTTCAACAACCACCAAGGTAATCCACCCATCTCCCACTCTGCACAAACATACGGTCCGGGACGAACGATCACATACATTCCGTTTTCCTGCGCCAGCCGACAGAAAGCCGCAATATCTTTTTGACCGGTAAAGTCATATTTTCCCTCTTCCGGCTCATGAAAATTCCAAAAGACATAAAGACAAATGGTATTCATACCTAATGCCTTACACATTTTGATACGATGCTCCCAATACTCTTTTGGTATACGGGGATAATGAATTTCGGCTGCTTTTACCACAAACGGTTTTCCGTTAAGTAAAAATGTCTTGTCCCCTATTTCAAATGTCTCTTTCGAAGATTGGGAACAGGAAGTGCTGAAAACAGTCACTAATAAAATAAGCAAATACAATAAAGGTTTCTTCATTTTCTAATCTATTGTTTTCATGATACAATACTATTTCCAAATAAATCCACCATCGGTCAATGTTTCCATTCAGACCGACAGCGAATTTGCAAACCAATCGATGTGTTACCTAAAAACTAAAACTATTACCTATTGAAAACTAAATGCATTGCAAAGATGAGATATTCTTTTTATACAAAGGTCTTCAAATCGGTCAAAACAGGACAATATTCATTCAATATAGTTTAAATCTTACTTTTTAACAGCGATTTTTTTATTCATTATAAAAAAAATCCCGCCAATACATTTTACAGTATTGACGGGACCAACATATATAATAAAGGTTAGTTAGTGTAATTTTTTAAATCTGTCATTATAATACAATAGGCCATTCATTCCCTCAATGAACCGTATGTCACATTATCCTCCTTTACGTTCTTAACGTTATGGACTTTTTTCACAAAATCGTTCACCTTATCCACATGTACGTCTTGAATAACTACATTTTTGACAGGCAATTTTGCGTCCCCCTTTAACTCATATATCGCATCAGCGGAATCACAAATCACATTTTTCAAATAAATGCCATCAATACGAGTAATACGTTCTTCATAAGTAGGAACAAGCTCCCTCCACTGATAGAGCACATCTGTATCTATTTCCAGCACACGTTGTACATGTCCGGTTCTTATATTTTCCATGTGAATATTTTCAATAAACGCTCCTCGTCTATGATTTGTCTTCACAAAGAAAAGTCGTCGTACAGATTGTGGTGCTTTACAATCATGCATATACACATTACGAATACCACCTGAAATTTCACTGCCAATTCCTAATAAAGTATGCCCTTCCAAAATATTACAATTACGAATTACAATATTTTCAGTCGGAGTGTTTAATCTCCAGGCGTCACGATTACGACCGGCCTTAATCACCACCGCATCATCACCTTGGTCAAAGGTACAATCCTCCACTAAAAAATTACGAGTCATCTCCAAATCAATACCGTCATTATTGTGTCCATGCGCTTTAACATCCAGATTACGTACTATCCCGCCATTGCACATATACATATGAATCGTCCAAAAGGGGCTTTCACGAATCTTAAAACTATCAAGCAGTACATTCTCGCAACGATTAAAATGTATCAGATGCGGACGAAGATGGTTCTCACCTACCGCCATCTGTCGTTTTTCAACAGGTACATCTTTGGATGCCATCGTATACAACTTTCTAAGTGCATCCATGTGAGCCTTAGGACGGGCAAACCACTTCTTCCAACAATCCATCTTCGGACTTAACAGACCTGTTCCTGTAATAGCCACATTCTTGCACTCAAGAGCATAAATCAAAGGTGAATAGTTATAACATTCCATCCCCTCCCAAGACGTCATTACGGCTGGCAAATAATGAGAAGGATTATCCGTAAAACGTAGTACCGCCCCTTCAGCCAAATACAAGTTTACATTACTCTTGAGATGGATTGGTCCGGTCAACCATTCTCCTTCAGGTATAACTACTCTCCCGCCTCCTGCCTGATTACAAGCAGCTATAGCACCCGCAATTGCATCAGAAACATCCGCCTCTCCTCCTTTTACAGCACCATAATTTACAATGGAGAAATCTTGATCAGGATATATAAACTCTTTTATTGGCTTCATTGAAAATGGCGCATCCACTTTCACATATTTGAATTGTCCCCACAGAGTTGCAAAAGAGACAGCCAACAGTCCTATAGTAAATAAAAATTTCTTCATTTAATAATGTATTGCATGATCTTTGGGAAATTCATGTCCACTCCATGCCTTTTTGGAAGTCCAGTCTTGAGGTTTTGCTGTCCAAAATGAATGACTGGCGGGAAGTCCTAACGGCAGGAATACCTCTGATGTAATATACATACTTCCATTATTACTATACCAGTCCGCCAAACCAGTCTGATGCCCCGCAAAGCCTAATTGCAAAAATCCTTTCTCATTGAAATTACCATCAACAGCAAACAAACGTTTCATGACACAAGTTAATGCATTACGTACCTGACCTTCCGAAAGTTCTTCGGGCAGCATTTCTTTCCAGCAAAGCATTGACAATGGCTGAAAAACTCCCAAACGATAAGTCATCGAACGACCGAATACCGGAAAAGATGCTTCAGGAGATATAAAACGTTCCAAAATCATTCCGAAACGCTGCATGCGTTTCTTAGCCAAATCTTCCGTTTTCTTTTGCATCTCCAAACTACGGTCATGCAATATTACTTTATGATCGTTGACAGTCTGCATTACTTGTACAAACATAGGTTGAATCACATAACTATTATAGTAATCGAATGCAAAAGTTTCTCCATCCGAATACCAGCCATCACCGACATACCACTCTTCTGCTTTTCGAACAGCTGTATGAATACGGAACAAATCGTATTGTGCATCAGCTTCCATCAAAAAAGATTCAATCATAGCCGAAAACAATAACCAATTTGTGTATGGCGGATCAATCCGACGCAATAACTGAAATTCTTTAATATAACGTTGTTTTGTCACTTCATCCAATGGTTCCCAAAGCTGCTTTTTAGCACGAAGAAAGCTACTGGCAATATAAGCCGCATCTACCAAAGGCTGTCCTTCATTTCTCCATAAGAGATAATCAGGGCTATCCGGATTAACAGCATGTGCATAGCTCTTCAAAGCCCATTCACGCAATTGCCTGCGCATTTTACCTTCTTCCGTATCATCGTCCGGCAAAGAAAGCCAAGGAGCAATACCGGACATCAAGCGTCCGAAACATTCCATGTACGTCACATCCTTACTGCGTCCATCCCATGTTGGGCTGATCTCTACCTGCATATTTTTCTTCAACTCCCCTTTGCTCATATTACTCAATACAGGAGCAGCAATCTTATATGCCATCTGTGCCCAATATTCACGGTCACTGATTTCCTTTTCTACCTTCCCCTTTTTAGCATAAGTTACTGTGCTGAACACACACAATAAAATAAAGACCAGGATATTTTTATTTTTCATCATTACATTCAAATATAAAAAACAATTTTAATTATTCAGATATTTCACCATTTCAGAACCCGCCAACAGGAAAGCTCCTACTCCAAAGTCCGCAGTCGTCTCTGGTCCGACATTCTTATGTTGATCTGCTCTTTCACCGATTGGCTGTACATAGCCTATCTTCCCATTAGGTTGCAAAGCTATTTCAGTCAAGTATTTCCAGCCTTGTTTTATAACTGGTTCATAAATTGATTTATCCAAAAGCCCATTATTCACGCCCCAAAGATACCCATAAGTAAAGAAAGCTGTCCCACTCGTTTCACGTCCCGGAGCCTGCACCGGATCCAACAAACTACGAGTCCAGTATCCCTCTTCCTGTTGTGCAGTAGCCAATGATTTAGCCATAGCCTGGTATATGGTAATATATTCAGCACGATGTACATCATTTTCGGGTAAGTCTTGCAAAACCTTCGCCAAACCTGCAAACACCCAACCGTTACCCCTAGACCAAAAGTCTTTCAATCCTTGATTTGTCTTATGTTTCGGGTAGATGTATTTTCCATCGCGATAAAACAGGGCACTCTCCTCATCATACATGAGATTTTTAGCATAAGTAAAGTACTCATAGAGTTTATCCAAATATTGCTGATTATCTGTAACCTTATAAAGTTTGGTCATCACCGGCATTACCATATACAATCCGTCTGCCCACCACCAATAATCATTGTTGGGAGTTGACATTTCATATTCCATCACTTCCTTGGCACGGGCTATTTTATACTCTGCCGGCTCACGGTCCATGTTATACAAGTCAATATAAGTCTGGAAACAAATCTGCCAATCTCCAAAGAGAACATGTTCCATCGTTTCACCATAATTATATTTCCACTTGGATTTATCATCAGAAGTAGCTCCTTTCCATTGATTCTTTTCAGCCCATGCTTCCGAATACTTCTTGTAAGTCTCATTACCGGTTACTTCATAAGCTGCAATATTTCCGGTATGATAAGCAGCCGGATGCCAAAAGGCAAATGCCGGTTCCGGATTCTCCGCCTGCCAATAGTCATTTACTTTCTTAATAGTCTCAATAACCTTTGACTTTGTCCATACACTATCGGTAATTGCTTCATTCTGATTGTTACTCTTACCTGATTTACATCCTGCCATGCTAATACTGAAAACACAGCTTAATACCCAAAAAGAAATTTTTCTAAAGTTCATTAATTATACAGTTTTTCGTGGTTATTATTCAGGAAACAAAGATGCATCCTTTTTAGGACAGAAACGTCCTAAAATGCGTCAAAACCGTACAAAAATCATTCAACATATAAAAAATTGTCTTTTTGAGGAAAGAACTATCAGATGTCCTTGTTATAAAGCATACAAACTACAAGCCCACCATAACTAGTCAATACAATCAATAATAACCAAAGAATCTGAATGTGCCATGCTATTTGTTTTTTTATCATATATCTAGTACCAATAATGCAAGGCACAATAAACACTATTAATATGGATAAAACGGAAATAAGATAGAATACAGCCATAACTTTCAAACTTTTATTTAATCCAGTATTTAACAAGCAAAGAAATTACAATGAAACAATAGCTCAAAACATTTCCACTAAGTATCGCCCACATCACTGCCCGGCTCTTATCTTTAAATATCCATCTCACCGTCAAATATTCAAGTCCGAAACTTCCGGCAAACATCAGAATCCAAGTAATGAGCATAGTCGGAAAGAAATCCGAGCCAAACAGAAAATCAATTAATATACTGGCACATCCAATAACAATAGTCCCAATAATTCCAGAAACCAAGTTTCCAACTGTAGAGATAAGTAATGATTTTCCCCACGGATGAGAAGTCATCAACTTAATTATTACCATTTCAATAACAATGGTAGCCGGTATTATATACCAAAAACGAATAAAGCTTTCTCCTATAAGGACACCGCTCCAAACAAAATTCAATAATACTAAATTCATATTTTATTATTTTCTACTATAAATCTCCCATTAATCTTTTCATTACTACTTTCGCCACTCTAAAAATTCCTCTGCCAAAGAAAAAAGCCATGGTGCACCATATCGTACACGAAAATCTTCGGGATCGATAAACACAAAACTTGTATATGCCTTATCCTGATACGTGAAGCATACACGCCATATTTCATCACCTATTTTCGGCAAATAAGAAAAAGCATCAGGTAACATCTGCTCTATTTTCTTTCCTATTTTTCCAACTTGGACAACAAAATCGTAAACATCACCATAATGATGTGCCGCAGTTACAGTAGTAGTTACAGTATCCGCCTTCAATTGCCAAGGATCTCTTTTCATACTGATGTTAACTTGTGTAAGCGTATCATTTCTTTTCGATATTTCCGTCTTTATCTCCCACGCACGAACATCCTGATAACTTTTCTTGATAAGACGCCGAATGGAGCGCCGACTTTTCGCTTTTCCTACATACTCAAAAGATTGCATCTTAAAATCAGAGGCATTTTTCAAAAAACGAGGAACATTAGCAAACAGATTCTCCAGATTTACACGTGCAGAGGTGACAGGCGTCCCTTCTGTAAATAACGTTCTCGTATTTTCGAAGAAAAGTCCATCCCAAGCAGAAAAAGTAGCTTTCAGCGGCAGAGCGTCTTTTCTATCCGTACGAGTAGAGTATCTTCCCCCCCGGTGTTTTTCACCGTCTTTTATAGAGTTTTGCGCTGAAGCCGATAATCCTCCGGCAAACAACACAACGCCCCAAAGGGCAACCTGATAAAAAAAATGTTTTCTCATTATTATCTATTTTATATCCTAATTGTTTTTATAATATTTCGTCCCATACTCTGCGACTCTTATGCAACACTACTTTTATATCCTTGACCTTTCTCTTCCTTACTCTCACACTCTTCGTTTTCATACCGGGGTAATTAACCTTCAAAACTGCTCTCTTTCCGGATATTTGAAGGATGAATCGCCCATTGAGGTCAGAAAGCGTCCTATGAGCAGTTCCTTTTTCAACAATTTCTGCTCCTATTATCGGATAACCGCATTTATCCATTACTATTCCTTCTACAGAAACAGAATGTCTATCTTGTGAAACAAGAACAATTCCTCCAGCAACAATCGAAACTTTCTTAACAGTCTTCCGTCCTACGACCTCTACTTGTGGAAGCATAGTACAATTGTTCTTCAAACTATCTTCTCCCACCTTTTGTCCATATAAAGAAGTAGTCCCCATAGTAGACATTCCCAACGAAACACCTACTATTTTGACAGCCAGTCCTATTCTTTGACGAAAAAGAAGTTGCTCTTTTAAATAGCGGACTTCAGCTTCACATTTTGGACATGTACCTAGGCAATCTCCCCGATATCTACATTTAGATGTTACAAGCTTTATGTCATTCGCTTCCGCTATCTGCTTCCGGATTGTCTTCAATATCCGGCACTTTTGTTTACCTTCTTTCATCTTACCAAAAACACATTACTTCTTATAATTTGTCGAGACTACCAACCTTATATACTGGGGCGGTAAAGCAATAGACTCCGAATTATACCGGAAATATGCCCCGCCACCGACTCCTCTGAAATCAATTGTTTCGGCGTGATACCCCTCGGGTAATTTCAGTATCAGAATTAAAGAGCGGATAGCATGACGTTTTAACAACGACTTTCTTTGTTCGTAAGAATCACATTTGATATTCTTTATAACCGTCATTATCAAATCCAACGAGCGTAAAGGGCATCCTTCAATGTTTAATGAATGCAACTTCCTGTTTGAGCTGAAATCTAACTGCGCAATCTGATTCCCACTGCAATTCAAAATTTCCAACTCCTTGTTAGCACTCAAATCAATCTTCTCCAATTCATTATCTTCACAATTCAGTTCCTTCAAATAGGGAAATTCACTAAATACAGGAATAGCTTCCTTTCCTACTTCCGCTATCGAAAGCTTACGGAGATAAATGCCCGCTTCATTTTCTTTTTGACGTGGAAGTGACAATTTTCTCAACAGACGGTAATCTTCATTACGGTTGCGTATCCATGTATATCCTTGCTGCCCACATACAAGCGACTCCAATTGGAAGTTTTGATTCAAGTTCAATTCGCCTATATAATTTCCAGCACAATCCAACTCCCGCAATTCCGTATTACACGACACATCCAATGTTTTTAATTTATTCCAACTACAATTCAATTGTTTTAAATAAGGTAGGCGGCCTATATCCAGATTCTCCAATCTATTTCTTGAACAATCCAGCTTCAGAACCCCCTCTTTAGCATGTCTGTTATCCGGGAGCAACAATTTGACCAAAACGCCGGGTCTTTCATCTCCATCAAGTACTCCCCAAGCAGTCTGTCGTTTAAGAATCACAGATTGAAGTCGGCGATTGCGACTCAAGTCTACTGTGGATAAGTTATTAAAAGAGCAATCCAGCTTCTGCAAATAAATATTTTTCCGTAAATCCAATGTTTCCAAACCACAACCAGTACAAGTGAAAGAAACCAGGTCCCGACAACCGCTCACATCTACAGCAGGTAGATAAAAGTCTTTGATTTTCAGTTCACGCAACTCTTTAAATACGGAAAATGAAGGAATATGCAAAATGGTATCACGCCGTCTCCCTTCTATCTCAAGGTATCGCAAAGAAGTAAAGTATTCAAGTCCTTCCAACGAACTAATCTTAAAGCTACAAGATTTTCTGGATTGTCTATCCCAAACACGAAAGTCTGTTTGCAATTCCAGTTTTTCGATCGCTTTTATTTCCAAAAGTGAGATATAAGAAGTATCGGAAATCATCTCCTCCTTTAACAACGCCATCTTCAAAGATGGATGAATCTTGTCTGCTAGATTGCCTTTAAAACCGGGTAACGTAGCCGAATAGACATGTAAACTTGTGAATAACATCATTCCCCATATTAATATTCTCATTATAGTACTAATTTAGAGAGTCAAACAATCAATTTAATATATTCTTTTGATGAATGGGCACAAGATAAAGAGAATAAATGGAATCAAAGAGGAAATTATGTACCCAAAAAGTTTACATTTTTTCAATAACCTCTAAAGACTCCGAATAATACCGAAAAAAGTTACAATGAAGAATCACTGATATTTTGAAAAGTAACATAGTATTTATATCAGAATGAGAGAAAATTTTATAGATATTACTTCGAGAACAACATAGCTGCTCCGCAAACCAAGTAATAGACCGATTTTGACGGTATAATTCTTTTTGTATCAACTGACCTATATGTACCATGTTCCATCAAATTCATAAAAAGAAAGTTATGGAAGGCACATAAAGCCTTCACATAACTTCTACCAATAATTAATCCTTAAACAATCTTTCTATTAAAACTAAACACACATCTATCTATTTACTTTGGGGAATAATCAAAAAACTAAACCCACACGGCCCGCCACCTCCATTCTCCAGCCGAACCAAAACCTTATTCCACCCCTGTCGAAACTGAAAAGGAGCGATATGTTCATCAATATTATACCAACTGGTTCCATAGTCACGCCATACATCCTTTCCGTTAATCCATACACGTCCGCTGTCATCCGTACCAATAGCCACCAGCATCGTAGTAGCCTCATCAAAGTAAAGCTCGGTATAAGCATAGTAAGTTGAATGTCCGGTAGTCACAGGTGGGACATTGTGCATCGATTCACTTTGCATAAACTTCCAACGTAGCGTCCCGTCAAGCTGTACCTCGTCTCCGATAACTTTTAGCGGATCGGAATCCGTTTCCGCAATTCCTGTTCCTATCTGTCCATCAGTATATACAGCATCAAAGTCAATAGAAACTTCAGGTGGATGAACGATGGAAAAATCCTCTCGACCGAAGCTCTCCCACGGTCCAATCATATACCATGTATTGATATAGAGCCATCCCTTACGTTCTGCATCTTTAGAGAAACGCCGTCCGGGCAACGCTTGTGCTTTCACCATTTCCTTGCTCAACTTCGATCCTGAATAAGCACTGAATGTTCCCTTTCCGCCTCCGGGAGCAGAAACTTCTCCACTTCCTCCCATACCAGTTCCATTTCCATTACCGCTACCATTACCTCCAGAGCCTCCATTACCCGAGCTGCCATTACCTTGTCCCATTCCGTTTCCAGGATTACCTGCCTGACGAACTGCCCCGAACAGACCTTCCAAACGAGATTGCGCCAACCCTGCCTGACGAGTAGCTTGTCCGAGCAACCCACGATAATTATTCAAATCAGCAGTACTCTTTATCTCTAATCCTCCACTAGCATTACTACCTGCCGAAGTTGCCCACTCACCATCCCTTGACTGCATCCTTATCAATTCATCAAAACTCGGCATACGTGAATTACCCGCTTTCAAAGAACTATACACTTCAGGAAACGACTGTCCCTTGGATAAAGACTGTTTAGCAGCACTCACAGCCAAATGACTTTGTTGAATTTCAGCCTCATAGTCACGTAATACAGCATAAAGTTCTTCGACAGAAGCATTATCTGACGGATTTCCTGCTCGAGGAATAGCCCGCGCTTTCGATGTATCATTCGCATCAGCAGGTGCTCCCCATGGCAATTTTCTTTTTTCCACTTTCGTCAGCATATCTTCTTTACGCCGTCTCATTGTTTCAGCCATCGTTTGGAACTTCTTCACCTGCTCTTCCAGATTCTTTTTAACCAAGACCTCTGACTGCTCCACCAGCTGCCTGGCATAATTAGCAGGTAATGCCCGTTGTGCCTGTTCCTGTTTTACCTTTTCCGTCAAACTCTTTCTGGACTTTTGATTTTTCTGCTGTTTCATTTGCAAAGCTATCGCCTCCTGATCCAGAGACGGCATCTTCCAAATATAGAGTGCTCCGCCTACAAAACAAATCAATGCTATCATCCATGATAGGATAACCGTCAGACGGCTACTCCCTGTTGTAGTTCTCGTCATACGTCCTGATTCCTATATTAGTTAAGTTATAAAACTGGCAAGCATCCATCACTTCTACAAAACGTCCGAACGGAGTATGCCTGTCCATATCAATACGAATACGCTTTCCCGGGTCAGTGATACATGTCTGCCGTAACTGTTCCATCATAAAATTAGTAGAACAAGGTTGCCCATCCCAATAAAAATTACCATCGGCATCCAATCCGACAATAGCCTGCTTATCATCCGGCTTCAATTTAACAGCCGATTGTGAAGTTGGCAGATCAACAGGAATATCCCTATTTTTCACTTTCGTCATGGTAGATACCAGAAAGAAAATAAGCAATAAGAACACACAGTCGATTAAAGGAGACATGGAAACTTCCGGTTCATCCTCGTTATTAAATAATGATAGTCTCATAGGCTTAATAAGGTTTGCTTCCAAGGCGTACACGTGTATGTGTAAACCCCTGTATTTGACATTGGTCGAATATCTCTATTACTGTACTTACCGGTACAGTACGATAGGCCGTCACATCGATATTTGTTTCCACTCCCCGACTATTGCGTAATTCAGAAAGAAAAGCGCTTAAATCTTTTACAGGCAAGTAAGTACTTTCCCCCGAATAGGCATCGTGCCCAACTACCTGATACACATTCTTCTTTTCATCTACTGCGATAATCACCGCTTCCTCGCCTGCCCGTGTAGTGGAAAGGCTTGAAGTCATTGTAGGAAGCGTTAACGGAATCTGCATTTCCCATTTTTTCATCATCGTAGTTACTAAAAAGAAAATGAGCAGCAAGAACACACAGTCTATCAAAGGAGACATTTGCACTTCTACCTTATCATCGTCATCATAATTCAGTCTCATTCTTTTCCTCCTCGTTGTCCAGATACAATTTGGTAATCACTTCTTCCACTTTTACCTCTACCAGTGAAGCCATACGCATGATACGATTCTTGATAATAAAGTATAAAGCAATGGCAGGAGCAGCTATAATCAAACCGGCAGCAGTTGTTATCAATGCTTTAGAAATAGAATCAGACAAAATAGAGGCACCACCTTCATCACCATATAAAGCAACCAGGCCAAACGCCTCGATCATACCGACCACAGTACCTAACAAACCTATTAACGGAGCCAGTGAAGCGATAACAGAAAGAGGATATATACGTGCCAAATGTGTACGAATATCACGTGCAGCCATGTCACCTGCCGTCTGGCTAACAGCCTCACGCCCGGCTTTCACATGCTCAAAAATAAAACGTAGTGAGTTGGCTAGTGTAGAAGGATATTTGTCACAAGCAGCCAATGCTCCTTTCAAATCTCCATTTGCCAAACATTCATTGACACTTTTGCACAAAGGTTTCGGAGCCAGGCGACCTTGACGCGAAGTTATCAGTCTCTGAATTGCAATTACAAGAGCTATCAATCCCAACAAATACAATGGATACATCATTGTACCACCTGCCTTAATCTGTGCTCCCCAGTCGATTTGTACTCCCTGATCAGCAGCGATACTATCTGATGCAACTTCATCATACATCAACTCATCATCTTCCTCCACTGCCGGAACAACAGTAGCAACCTCACTCGGAAGTACTTTCGGAGCATTTTTTATATCATCCTGTGTTTTTGCCAAAAAGATTTCATCAAAACCAGCATCACGCCTTTCAGGACAAATAAATGACATTCCGGTTAACGTAATATTACCGAAATCCTTCCAAAGGTCGCGTGTCATCACCATCCAGTGTCCAGGCTTGTCACCAAGATCCAGACCTTTCAACTGGTTTATCAAATCTTTTGGTTCTCCGGCGATATAAGTAAAATCATATTTCTTTCCTATTTGACTAGCTGACTTTTCGGAAACATGAAATTTCATTCCAATCTGTTCTCCCCCCCATTTCACCCAGGCAAAAGTAATATAACGATATTCACCCGGTCCCGGGTTTTCTCGGATAGGGATGGATAAACCTGTCATTTCTGCGGGACTTTTAGCAGCTCCTACATATATATAGTTTTCTGTCTTTTTTGAGTACCCTCCTTTCCGAACATACTTATTATCTTTTACCCATTGTGCCCCATCCGGCAGTTTAGTACTAAACAGTTCGTACAGTCCTTTACCGGATTTACCATTCGTTTGTGCCGAAAGCGGGGTAGTAAACAATAGTATTGCTCCCAAGATGCATACACCCACTATCCCTTTCTTTAAACCAAATTTCATTTTTGTGTAATTCATGTCTATTCTTTTTTTATTATTAACTTTAAATTTATAGCCAACGTAAGTCATCGAACTAATTCACAATGGCAAAGTTCTTAAAAATAATAGAGAAACGGGTACTCTAATCATTCAAAAAGTTCCAAATCTTTAATATACGGCTTTATAAAAAGTCCGATAATCATTCAAAGAGGGGCAAAAATAAATCATATCTGAATCTTCCTTCATAAGCAATCTCTCATATATTATTATACTCCGGGAATTCACACTTCGTCCTACATTCATTTTTTTTCAGATATCCTACTCCTTTCATTTCGCCTTTTTCACTTTTTGGTAACTGCAATGTAGGTCCATCCCCTTGATTTTTAAACCGACATACTGCTTCACTAAATTTTCACTAAACATCAATATGGCATAAACAACATCTGCCGTAGCTATAGTACTCCCCCATTGCCTTGCTTGTTTCTGCCGAACGCGCAGCTGATGAATTAGCTTATACTCACGAGCAAAATAAAAAAACTGAAGTTATTTTATACCTTTTGAATGATTCTTGCACTTTTCCTATTTGACAAACATATTTCATTCATATTTGAACCTTTTTGAACGATTTGAAAACCTTTCTTAAGCAAAAGAAGCCTACTTTTGTCAACACAATTTAGTTATAGAATATTTCTATCTCTAATTTTATATTAATCAAACAAACAAATATGAGTAATAAGCCCATTATAATATTAAAAAGCATGAAGAAAAACTTTTCATTTCTTATTTTCATTATTGCAATGTCTTGTGTTTTAACCGGGTGGACATTCCGAAGCAATGTCAAATATCCTTCAGATATAGAAACTGCATTAAACAAGGCAGGCACCAACCGGGCAGAATTAGAAAAGGCTCTCCGCTACTTCATAGAAAAAGATGACCAACAAATGCTGCAAGCCCTTTATTTCCTTATAAGTAATATGGACATTCATTACACCGAAACTTACGTACTGAAAGACACGCTAGGCAATAACATCCCCTTCCGTGAATTTGATTATCCTGACATTGCTTCGGCTGTAGCAGCTATAGACTCGATGCGTGCTTTTTATGGCGGATTGGTATTTAAGGATACAATTATAGAAGACCTAAAATCATTGAAGGGAGAATACCTTATTGATAATGTCAATCAGGCTTTCGAGGCGTGGCGTAGCTCCCAGTTCAAAGAAATTCCTTTTGAAGACTTCTGCGAATACATCCTGCCCTATCGTGTCACGGTAGAACCCTTGGAAGCCTGGCGCGAAACGTATCGGCAGAAATACCGATGGATGACCGACAGCTTGCAGAATAAACCTTTGGAGCGTGTACTTGAGTATGTCGGCATGGACTACCGCTTGTGGTTTACCTCTTCTTATGGACAGAAACCGCTGATTGAGGATGAACCGCTTTCACGCCTTTCCGCCCTGCAACTGCTCTTCCGCAAACGGGGAGCATGCGAAGATATTGCTGCTCTACAAGTATTCAGCCTCCGTTCGCAAGGTATTCCTGCGGCATACGATGTAGTCCCGTGGTGGGCTACTTCGATGGGATCACATTTTGTTAACACTGTATTCGACAAACGGATGCAGCCTATCAGACTGGATGTAACAAACAATACCATTGTCAATCGTAACATGAACCGTGAACCGGCGAAGGTGCTTCGTACCACTTATTCCAAGCAGCCTGATGTTCTCGCTGCCAAAGTGGACTGGCAGGATATTCCACCTTGTCATTTGCGTACACTCAATTATAAAGATGTTACTCCCCAATGGTGGGAATCCTCCGATGTAACTGTCGGACTATCTCCCGATGTACCCAAAGCGGATATTGCTTATGCATACATCTTCAATTGGGGCAAATGGCGTCCCGCATGGTGGGGCGAAGTTAGAGGCGATTCAGTCACTTTTTCCAATATGCCGAAAGGAATTGTCATTTTGCCTGTCTATTACAAACATGGGCGAGTGGTTCAAGCGGGATATCCACAAGTGCATGCCTACAACCACGAACTGCAATTGACTCCCGACACTGTTCATCGGCGTACGGTAGAAATCAAGCAACAAGACGGATACCTTATCTTCCGCCCCGGCAAGGAGTATGAACTTTTTTACTGGGACAAAGTCTGGAAATCATTAGGAACACAGATTGCGGAAGAGGGCAAAACATCCATCTTCTTCGAAAATGCTCCCGACAATGTCCTTTTCCGGTTGATTCCAGAGTATTCCGTAGATAAGGAACGACCGTTCATCATTATGCAAGACGGGACACGGTACTGGTGGTAATTAATTATTGTATAATAAGCAATAGAATAAGTATGATGAAAGTTTATATCTATCGATTGGTTTTAGCAGGACTTATGTCCTTATGGAGCAATGCAGGAATGGGACAAGTCAGTAAATCTGCAATAAACCACTTTCCTGTACACATCGTGCAACGAATCCACGAGGTCATTTCCATTACACCTGTCAGTGAAGTAACTCAAATGAAACTGGGCACGCACTTTATGCAGCAAGACAGTTTGGCTGCATTAGCCCTGCATCAAACAGGATTGTCCGACACACTCGGCATCTATTTCCGCACATCAGTTGAAGAATTGCGAAATATTCTTTCATCCCTGGAATTCAATGCCTACAAATTGAAAATGATACCACGAAGTTCTTCACGCCTGCGAAAGGTCGTACTTCAAAAAGAGGCCTTGCATCTGACTCCTAAACAAGTGGATCATTTATTGAAAGAAAGTGACCGCTTGGAACGTATGAAAGAACAAAAGAAAGAAGACATCCGCGCCATTGAACAGCGTAAAGCCGACAGCATTTTGACTCATGCCAAATACCTGACTTATTATGAACTGGAGAATCAGGAAAAAACATCAAAAACTGTAAAGAAATGGCTCACAGACTTGAAAAGAAACTACTTGATGCGTGCGGATATGGACAGCGCAAAGCTCTATCAGCCATTATTCCGGTTTGAAAGCGGACAACAGGCTATCATCAGCTATTGGAAAGACTATGGAAATAAGGAAAAAATAAAAGAAGCACAAGCTCATTACGAGGCTCTGAAACCTCGAGATGTGCAAAGGGTGGAAATTTATAAGCAGCTCCCGTCATGGTCCATGATTCGCGAAATCATCCTGAAACGGGATACGCTAAGTCTGAATTTGGACGAGAACACATTGGATACATTGCTGGCAACATACAACACTTACCTGAAAGTCCGTCAACAAAAGAAAGCAAAGAAAGAAAAGTTTTCTGATAGGGGTTTGGAATGTAAGTTGATCGTCCCCATTCTTACAATGGAACGCATTGACAAATTGTTGGTCGCTAAACGAAGGATACAGGCAGAAAAAAACGCATTGAAACGAATACCGGTATTGGAAAAATATGAATTGGTCAACAATTCAAATCGGAAGGACATATTGAAAGAGTTAACCGATTATGAATTGAAACTCGAAGTAGCACAAGAATGGGTGAACATTGAACGATCGCAAGAAAACCTGTTCAAGCTGTGCGATGTGAAGGATCATAAACCTGTAGTTTTGCAGGAGTTGGATAGAAAGGAAAAAGGAGGAAAAAAAGAAAACAGAGAAAACATTTTTTGAATAATAGTCTTTTGATTTTAAAGACGCGTTGTAACATTTAATTAATTATAATACATTTAAAATATGAAATTACAAAAACTTATTTGGGCAGTGGCTCTTTTTACATTATTAATAGGGCTTGGTAGTTGTAGCGAGGAAGAATATATTGAGTCTACATCTTTTACAAACGATGCTATCGGTGATATTACAGTAAAAGTTATTTCAAGTACAGATATCCCCAAAGGGATACGTCCATTAATCCTTAAAGATAAAACAGAACTGGATGAATTTATAAAAGAGATAAACAGTATAAAATTTAATGACTTCCCTTCCATCAAAGGAAATATTATAAGAATAAAAACTAGAACCGAGGGTGGTAGTAGCACTGGAGGAGGTAGTACTGGAGGAAGTGGTACTGGCGGTGATACTGATGGAGGCGATACTGATGGAGGCGATACTGACGATAGCGATAACACCGATGATACAGATAAAGGGCAAGCTGGATCAAAATCTTTCACTGCTGAATTGGATGCTAATGGAGACTATCAAATAATTATTGATCTTACCTGGGCCCAAAAAGGTAAAGGAGATATTTCTGTTTCCAGCAAAAATTCCAACACTTGGTATTTTTCTTCTTGGACTCAAGATAGTGGAGCAGCAAGTTGGTTAGGATCTTCAAGCATCTCTTATGCAATAACAGGAACTATTAAATGGTATGCTATTTTAGAATTGCAGTGGATTGAGATGACTCGACAATCTTTTACTATAAAAGGAACTGAACAAGTATAAATTTATGAAAAATGATTTAGGCTTCATACTAGGAAATTGGGATGCTATTTCTTGCATAATATATACTTTCTCATTAATAGCAGTAGGTTTTGCAATAACTGATAAAGTCAATGTATGGAATAAGATATTGAATATCTTTATAATTCTTTCTTTCCCTATTATTGGCTGTGTCTTTTATATAATTATTAAATCATATAAAAGACGTAAAAACGTAAAGCCGAATAGTGAATGATGAAAGTATAAATTTTGAAATATGAATATCAGTAATCCTCCATTTCTAAGGAATTATCAAGGATAAGCCGATAACTATTTGTTTTGACAAATGACAAGCGAAAGGGAGCGATTACGGATATTCATTAAACAACTAAATGGATAAGTAATGATATCGGGGCCATACCCGAATATTGATATTCAATTTTCGCTTCTTACGAATTACAAGCATTGAATATAAATTTATAGTAAACTAAAATTCAGAAAGCAATGAACCGTCTTACATATAGCCTATTATGGGCACTCCCCATCATTAATTATTTATGGAGTATCATTTTAAATATGACGCCCAATTTGCCATTTGATTATATAGCTCAGCAAATTAAGGAAGAACCACCCATTTACGCCACGGCGCGTATAATAGTAAGTATATTACTTATTATAATCTTGTATTCATATCTATTGGTTTGCTACATACGAATACGTCATGGAAAACCAATTAAATTAGTAACCATTTCATGGATGATGATACAGACAGCTTCACATGTTGCTATGTATGTCTATACGTTTTTCATAGACTACAATGACCACAGAGAATATGCTCTGTATATCAATGCTTTTTGGTTTTTTCATTCTTTATTGTATTTCATCCCTTTCTATTTGTTGGCATTTTATTTATTCAAGAAAATAGAATTAATAAGCAAGAAACAGAATAAAGGTGCAATTCAATGAGTAAAACACTTATATATAAGACCCGATGGCGATTCTTACCAATTTTGAATTATCTATTGATAGCTTCGTTTAGTATATTGTGCACAGGTAGTTTATTTGTAAATTCATCCGCCTTTACTGACAATCAAATTTTTCCTAAATGGCTTTTCGTATTTATGGGATTAGGAGTAATAGGACTTGTTTTTTCAGTTATGCTATTGGCTGGGAAAAAATATGTCTGCAATATGAAAATGCTAAATGCAATGATTCTCATATTATGTGTTCTTCAGGCTGGATATGGAATCTTGCAATTTTGCAATATCTTACCCCCTTCCTCTGCCACATACAAAGTAACCGGTAGTTTCGACAATCCCGCCGGATTTGCAGGAAGTTTGTGTGCAGGACTACCTTTCACGGTCTATTTCTTACTTGACACAAATACTAAAAGTATACGATGGGGCGGTTGGTTTGCAATGCTTATTATCTCCATCGGTATTTTGATGTCCGAATCCCGCACAGGATTACTTTGTATTGCTATTGTCTCAATTGTTCATTTCGTTTATTACAATGTGAAAAAGCTTCATGGAAGAAAAGCTATTATAGGATTTTGTTTCAGTCTGATGCTTTTACTTGCCAGTGCCATCCTTCTTTTCAATGCCATCTATCAATGGAAAAAAGATTCTGCAGACGGGCGACTACTGATATGGAAGTGTACATGGGAAATGATAAAAGACAAACCTATTACAGGACACGGCATCGGAGCATTCGAATCTCACTATATGGACTATCAGGCAAAGTATTTCGAAGAGCATCCGAACAGTCAGTTTACCATGTTAGCGGATAATGTGAAGCATCCGTTCAATGAATTTCTTTCTATCGGCGTACAGTTTGGAGTAATAGGTTGGGGATGCTTGCTGGCTTTGGCGATATTCTTAGTCTATTGTTATAGACGGCATCCATCACAGGAAGGATATGTTTCTTTGTTGGCTTTAGTATCGGTCGCTGTTTTTTCCTCATTTTCTTATCCCTTCACGTATCCTTTTCCTTGGATTATTACTGTATTGGGCATTGGCGTGTTAATAGGGAAAGGTTACGGAAATCTTCGTTTCTCACAAATGAACATGATGAAGAAAGCCATTGCGATCTGTTTGCTGGTCGCAAGTGCTTTTCTGCTTTTTACTGTCGGAAACAGAATAAAGGCTGAAATGGAATGGAAAAGAATATCACGTTTGTCACTCCGTGGACAAACATACAGTATGCTTCCACATTATCAACGTCTGTTGGCGATTTTAGGTAAAGAACCTTACTTCTTGTACAACTATGCCGCCGAGCTTTGCGTTGCCAAGCGTTATGATGATTGTCTGAAAACGGTTTCTGCCTGCCGAAAGTATTGGGCGGATTATGATTTGGAACTGTTGCAGGCTGAAGCACTGATCGGCTTAGAACAATATGAAAAGGCCAGGCACTATCTGGAGAAAGCCGTGACGATGTGTCCCGTACGATTCGTTCCGCTTTATAGATTGCAATATGTTTATAAAAAAATGAAAAATGAAAAGGAAGCAAACAGACTGGCACATCTCATTATAGAGAAGCCGGTGAAGGTAGACTCAGATATTGTCAGAGCTATTAAAAGAGAAATGCGTTTGTATTTGCAACACAAAAAACAACAAGATAATATACGAAAGGAAAAGTATTACGAATGAATTGATCAACAATTCAAATCGGAAGAGTATATTAAAAGAGCTAATCGATTATGAGTTGAAACTCGGAGTAGCACAAGAATGGGTGAACATTGAACGATCGCAAGAGAACCTGTTCAAACTGTGCGATGTAAAAGCCCACACCCTGCGGTTTTGCAGGAGGTGGATGAAATAAAAGGAAGAAAGGAGGTAAGTAAGAAGATAATCAATTGTAACTTTAATAATTTGAATTGCATATCATATGTATGTGCATCTGTAAGAAAATCTTTATTATTCACATGTAATATAAAATGTTTTTAAATATGAAAAATCAGTTATTAATAATTTTTGTTTTTATTTTTTCTTTTACAAGTTGCGAAGTTGAGAATGATGCTTTAGATACAAAGCAAATGACTTCACAGATACCAGAGTGGGTGAGAGAACAAGCTACATCCGAAGAATTACAAATTCTTGAATCTCTGATTACCACACATAAAATTCATTTTTCAAAACTTAACAATGATGAAAAAGGCCTATATCCTCGACTTTTAGATTTGTATGAAGAGAGTGGAGTAATCATACAATCACAGGATTTAGTACGTGTGAAAACCCGTACTGAAGGTGGCGATTGGAGTGGCGGAGGAAGTGATGGAGAACAGACTGATACTCAGGAGGGATTGGGTCATTGTGATGTAACTTTGTATGATAATAGAATACTCGGTGCTGGTTTAAAAGTGATAGTAACATTTGCTTATAAATATAAAGGGAAGAAGTTGACAGAAATCTCTTCATCGAATGTAACAATGAATACTCAAGTAGGTTTTCCTGCATATTGGGTAGAAAAGGTAAACCATTTTGAAATAGAAAATGATAATGTAATACATTATCAAGTTGAAGGATACCTTAGACAGAAAGGAGAAGTAGGAAGTGCTGTTGCGGAAATCGATGTTGCTTATATAAATAAGGATGATAGAGTATGTCCCCAAGAATTGCAATAATTCACTTTATTGAGATAGAATACTTTGAAATGCATATTCAGAATATACTATCTGCAAGATTAGGGACAAATATACATTGTGAGATACATAATGAATACTTTGTTATTACAAATATAGACTTTCGTTTTGCTGCAATTTATATGTGTAACTAAATATAGTTATTAGTATGGTATATTGGCTAGTGAATATCACTTTATTATCGGGCGTTTGGATACTTCCGTTATTTTGGGGATTTTTTCTGTTAAGAAAAAATCGTGTTCCTATAGGAATGGTCATTTTATGGATGTTTTGTATTCTAGCAACCAGTTATATAGGTGTTTTAGGATGTTACATCTATCTAACTTATTTGAAAGCAAATAAATGATGAACCAAAAGCTATGAAGAATCTGAAATATCTCACATTAACTCTGTTCTCGGGGTTATGTATGGGAGCGATATTCATTAATTCAGGTCTCTTGACTGACAGCCCAATCTTTCCTAAACGACTACTTGTATTTGCGAGATTGAGGATAACTAGACTTTGTCTTTCTTATTTATTGTTGACAGGTAAAAATGTATCTGTAATGTCAAGGATCTGAATGTGAATATTATCATTCTGTGTATTCTTCAGGCTAAATACGGGATATTGCAATTTTGCGATATCTCGTATCCTATCTCCAATACCTATAAAGTAACGGGTAGTTTTGACAATCCTGCCGGATTTACAGTGTGATTATATATCGTGATAAAACGAATTAATTGAAAGAAAAGGGGGTATAGATATGAAGAAGAAATAGAATGAGCTTTATAATGCCAAATTGTAGACTTGATCATCGAATTTTAAAATAATTGCTTTAACCGTCCCGCTAATAGAGACCATAATATTTTTAAATATGAGACTATTTTTTAAATATATACTTATTACTATAATAGTAAATATATCTGTAAATACTGTAGCCCAAGAGGCAAACATACAAAGAGACTCTTTTGCACCTTTACATTCCGTACCGGAATGGATAAAAACTAAAACAACGCCAGAAGAATACCAATTGTGGATGACAATGAGTAAAATATACAAGATAAATTATTCTTTTTTGAATGAAACTATATCTAAAGAAAAACGACAGAAGCTTTATGATGACATAAGGGTTATTTGCGATTCTATAGAAGCAGGAAAATATGCGAAACATAAAGGTGAATTGTTCGTTGTGCAGTTAATACCACGTACTGATACAACACTCAATTGGCGAAATGAGGAAACTATTCAGATAGATGAACATATTCGGTATTGTAAGCAAAAGGCCATAATATATCAAAGTGTACAAAAAAAGACTGTATATTTGGAATGTATAGTTTGGTACATATATAATTCACTGAACAAAGAGGTATACATCATAAAATATGAAACCTCTTCTCCTTTGGCGTTCAGCCGTTTTCTCGGTAATCTTCATTTCTCGTTCTTAAAAGAGACGAATGAACTGATAGGGAGTTGCAGCGGTACATTACAATATTACGACGAAAGACATGAATATCATGGAGAAACTTTTACCAAAACCTTTTCTCTTAAACTCTGATATAAAATGAAGATAGATTTTAATAATATAAAAAGTAGAAATTAAAAAAGAAAGAAAATGAAAAGACATTCTTTATTAGGAAAAATAGTTATCACTTCTGCTTTCCTGGTATTTCTGGTTAGCTGTAAGAACAGCAAACAAATAGAAAGTGTGGCCTCTAAAAAACAATTTTTGAAGGAACTTCATGAATTAGGATTTTCCATTGTTTATGGAAAAATCTCTCTTGAGTCTAAAAAAGACGAAGGGGAGGATGATATCCAAAAGTTATTGAACCTATTTGGAGAAAAGAATGATGACGATTCAAAGCTAGATAAAGATACGATATGGCATAAAGCCTATGAGAAGTCAAAAGAGATTCCTTTAAAATAAATAAACTAACAAATTTAAATTCAGAAATTCAATGAGTAAAACACTTATATATAAGACCCTATGGCGACTCTTGCCAATTTTGAATTATCTATTCTGTATAATTGTAGATTGGATTGAATCTCTTAATAATGTAAATAATGCTATTCATCCACCCTTATATTGGAATATATATGTAATTGGCAATGTATTACTTATTATATGGCTATATCTTTATCTATGGATATGCAGTTCCCGTGATTTTAGCAAACAAGCAGTTTTGATAATTACAATTTTATCAGTTTCTCTCCAAACTCTGATACATTTTGGTGTCTTTGCATTTGTGACAACCACTACGTATGATCTGTATATATGTGATAACAATGCGTTTCCTATAGGTAAATTTATTTATTCAATGCTTTACTTCATGCCGTTCTATGTCGTAGCGTTTGTATTGCGTGGGAAATTATTTCAGATAAAATTAAAATAAACAATGATGAAAGATAAATATTTGCTTTAAATATTACTTATCCATGAAAAAAAGAATTGTATCCCTTCTATTGGTCTGTGCAACCATGGCAAGTAGTACCCTCCGTAGCCAACCTGTACAGCTCAAAGTCAATGCCGGCGAACAGATCGCCACCGTACCCCGCCTCTTTGCCGACGATAAAGCATGGTTTGATATACATTTCCACGTTATTCTTATACGATAATCACTCTACGGAAATAGATTTATAAAACAAAAAAGATCAATATGAATAGAATATATCTGTTATTATTTGTTTGCCTGTTTCTTAGCGCCTGCCAGGCGACAGTACAGGAGAAAGAGCGTAGAACCGAGTTTAATGACGGCTGGAGATTCCATTTGGGAGAAATGCCCGATGCCTCATCGCCCCAACTGGACGACGCAACATGGAAAACCCTGAACCTTCCCCACGACTGGTCGATCGGAGGAGATTTCAGCGAAAAGAACCCTTCAGGATTTAGCGGAGGAGCATTGCCCGGTGGCACAGGATGGTACCGCAAAACCTTCACCATAGGTAAGAAACTGGCAGGCAAGAAGATATGCATCGATTTCGACGGCGTGTATATGCACTCCGAAGTATATATCAACGGCCAATTGGTGGGTAAACGTCCATACGGATATATTTCGTTCCGTTACGACCTCACGCCCTACATCAAATTCGGCGAGTCCAATGTAATTGCCGTAAAAGCGGACAACAGCAGGCAACCCAACTCACGCTGGTATTCGGGAAGCGGAATTTATCGTAACGTGTGGCTCACCATACTAGACTCGGTACATGTCGACCTGTGGGGAACGTATGTAACAACGCCTAAAGTAACAGCCACACAGGCCGACATTGTCATAAATACCACCGTTAGAAACGAAAAGACCGATCCCTGTGATGTAGAAATCAGTACCACTTTGTTGGATGCGCAAAACAAATCCATACGTAAAGCGGTAGAAACACTACGTGTATCTTCGGAACATACGGGTGTCTGTCGGCAAACCATTGCCTTGGACAACCCGCGGCTATGGTCGCCCGAAACGCCCTATCTGTATCAGGTAAAAACAGAATTAAGAGTGGACGGCAAACTTACCGATACCTATTACACAACCACCGGTGTACGCACATTTACCTTCGATGCGGAGAAGGGCTTTTCGCTCAATGGTAAATCCATGAAAATAAAGGGTGTGTGCCTGCATCACGACCTGGGATGCCTGGGTGCTGCCGTTAATTACCGCGCACTGGAGCGTCAACTGGAAATCCTCAAAGAGATGGGATGCAACGGTATCCGCACGGCGCACAATCCACCAGCACCCGAACTGTTGGAACTGTGCGACCGCATGGGTTTTATCATACAGGATGAAGTGTTTGATATGTGGCGCAAGACCAAATCGGAATATGATTACAGCAAGGATTTCCTGGAATGGTACGAACGTGACCTGACCGATTTTATACTTCGCGACCGTAACCATCCCTCCATATTTACATGGAGCATCGGCAACGAGATATGGGAACAATGGTCGGATAGTTTTGGCGACACGCTAAGCGTAGAATATGCCAACCAATTATTTAAGTTGGGACTTACTCCCGAAAAGGTGAAAGAGCAAAGCGACAAGCACCCCTATACCTTATTAACTACACGTTTGACGGAGATCGTGCGAAAGTTGGACCCGACACGCCCCATCTCTACTGCAAACAACGAAACCGAACCGTGCAACCTGTTAATCCAATCGCCGGCACCGGATCTGATCGGTTTTAACTACAACAACCACAACTGGGAGAAATTCAACGAAAAATACCCCGGACGAAAGCTGTTGATTACCGAATCCACTTCCGGACTGATGACACGCGGATATTACGAAATGCCATCGGATTCCATTTTCATCCGCCCTCATGCCGAGAAAGCTAAATTCGACAGTCCGCTAAAAGAATGTTCCGCCTACGACAATTGCCATGTGCCTTGGGGCAGCACCCACGAAAAAAGCTGGGATATGGTGAAAACAATGGACCACATCCCCGGATACTACGTCTGGACCGGTTTTGACTATATCGGAGAACCCACACCCTACGAATATCCCGCCCGTAGTTCCTACTTCGGCATCATCGACCTGGCGGGATTTCCCAAAGATGTATACTACATGTATCAATCGGAGTGGACAAATAAAAAGGTTCTCCATTTGTTCCCACACTGGAACTGGGAGAAGGGACAAGAGATCGATATATGGGTTTACTACAACAACGCCGATGAAGTGGAACTGCTGGTTAACGGCAAATCGCAAGGCATAAAAAGAAAAGGAGAAAATGAGTATCATCTCTCTTGGCGCGTGAAGTATGAACCGGGAACCGTAAAAGCAATTTCCCGCAAAAACGGTCAGATGGTACTCGAACAAGAAATCCGTACTGCCGGAGAACCCGCGCAAATCCGCCTGACAGCCGACCGCCGCACGATAAAAGCCGATGGAAAAGATTTGAGTTTCGTCACAGTAGAAATACTGGATAAAGACGGAACACTCTGTCCGAATGCCGATAACCTTGTGCGCTTTGAAGTCAGCGGAAACACCTCTATTGCAGGCGTAGACAACGGTTCCCCATACTCAATGGAACGTTTCAAAGACAACAAACGGAAAGCATTTTACGGTAAATGCCTTGTCGTATTGCAAAACGACGGAACCAAAGGGATGTCCACATTAAAAGCTATTTCAGAAGGATTGGAAGCTGCCGAAATCACTCTTTCCGGAAAATAGCAAAAATTCTCCTTCACAACCCGCTATCGCCTACTATAAAATATATACTTTATCTCAATTCTCCTCACTTCGTGAATGACATCTCCCGTATCTGTGACTCCTTCTATCAGCTTCAGGATCTTCTTTTTAGTACATAAGGTCTATCTTCCAACATATAAGTAAGCCGCATACCTAAACTGTCAAAGATTAGTGTATGCGGCTATTCGAAATCAATAGCACTTGGCATCTTAAGAATTATCTTCCACTATTTTCCATTCCACAATTCCACGTGTCTCGGAAGAAAAGTTCACACCGATCTTATATAATTTACGAGAATCCTTGGCGAAAGGCAAAGCATACCCTTTTTCCTCTATTTGACGTAAAGCCTCGTCAGTGCTACCATCCAATTTCAGTTCCATCACATAGATATAGTCTTTGGTTTGCAGCACAACATCGATACGACCATTGCTGGTAGTACGTTCCACATCGGTATAAAATCCCATCATCTTAAAAACCAAGTACATCGCATTCTGAAAATAAAGCTCCATCTTCCTCACTATCTTATAGTCGGTATCGGCAAACATGGATTGCAGACGCTGCATGAAACTATCCACATTACCTTGACGTACATCCATAACAAAGCTGGTAATAATAAAACTGGATTCCTATTCTGTCACAGGCGTATAAAAAGGTAACAGATACTTAATAAAACCATTCTCAACTTCCTTATTTGGAAAGCCTAATCGATAAATACCAAACTCTTTATCATATCCTTTTATTGTCAAATATCCGCTTTGGTAAATAACAGGAATAGGATTGCGCGACATAGAGTCGATACTATTCAGTAAATCGCCCGAAACCTGCTCCTCGGTAATCCTATCCAACCTATAGTTGGAATGTTTCAGCAGATAAACCAAGAAAGACGGAGTACCTGTCTCAAACCAATAATCGGAGAACTTCAGCTTAGACAACGTATTAAAGATACTGAATGGATTGTAAAGTCCTACGGTATCGTAATCGAAATGATAACCGTCATACTGTTCTTTCAACTTGACATAACATTCCTCTTTGGTCAATCCGTTCTTTTCACCCAATAATGCCACATCGCCATCAAAGTTTTCATGAAGTTCCTTATCCGTAATGCCGCAAATATCCATGTAACGATAGTCCATCGATATATCATTCAGATTGTTCAAATCACTGAACACGCTCACCTTGCCGAATTTCGTCACACCGGTTAGGAAAGCCAGCTTTATATATCTATCCTGCGACTTGAGTACGGAATAAAAAGCTTTCAACAGATTACGATATTCCGCCTGTAATGTCTCGTTACCGATAGCCTGCAACATAGGCTTATCGTATTCGTCCACCAAGATAACCACACGATGCCCTGTTTTCTCGCAAGCACGTCTTACAATCCCTTCAAAGCGCAACGGCAAAGAGGTCTCCACCGCCCTTGTACCATAAAGTTGCTCCCAATAAGAAAGAGTACTGTCCAGCCGTCTTCGCAAGCTATCCGGTTCTTTGTAGTTCTCCGTATTCAGATCCAGATGCAGGATAGGATGTTCTTCCCATTTCTGTTCCAGCTTCTCAATGGCAAGCCCTTTGAAGAGTTCTTTTTTTCCGCTCAAATAAGCTTCAATGGTAGATAACAGCAGACTCTTCCCGAAACGGCGGGGACGACTAAGGAAATAATAACGACCGGTAGTCGCCATCCTATACACCAACGCTGTCTTGTCTACATATACATAACCGTCGTTTATCAAACTCTCGAAATTCTGTATACCAATAGGAAATTTGCGTATCACACTATCCATAGTTATTTTTCATTTAATAATTATTCAAAGATAAACATTATTTTCGAGTGACATTCTCACATTCCAAGTAATTTTTATAAGCCCTTCACCTTTTCGCTACAGAACCCTATCCATAGGCTAAAGCGGGTGAAGGGAGGGACCTTCACCCAAGCCGTCACTCAAGGCATCACCCAACCCGGTTCTCTCTTACCCAATTTTTACCACCCGATACACATTTCCAAACTTAGTATGCTTACGTTCTATCCCCACCGCTACCAATATTTGCGCCAAACTTGCCGGATTTGCACCACGCATAGCTGCAGGATTCCTCCTTTTTAAACATTGAAATATATCAGCCGCAGAAAGAAGATCACACTCCTCTCTTCTTTCCGCCGACCGATAACAAGCACGCAACACATCTTCCACTGGCCCTTGACGGTAAAACGCCAGATTGCTTTTTTGCAATTCCTGTTCTTCTTCTTTCGTAAACCAATAACGTTGACCGGACAGAATTGCCACTTTCAACTGCGCATAAAGTTGTTCATGTTCAATCGCTTCACAATCAATAGGATGCTCTACTTCCACACAAATAAACCTGCGGCTACCAGTTGGATCAGTGAGCAAATCTTTCCTGTTAGACGTGCCGATAAAAGAAGCTATTCGCGGTAAGACGCGATAATTCTTCTGGTAAGCTTTGCACAAACTCAATGAAGCCATCTGCATCAGATTCTTCAACAAAGGCATTTTTGCAGAAGAAAACTTGTCAAATTCATCCAAATTGAGAAGCCCCATCTCTACCAGTCTACGTTCCACATTTCCCTGACTTGTCAAATCCACCTTATCCATATAATAACGCCGAAGCACAGGGGGAAGTAAAGACTTACAAAAAGTAGATTTGAAATATCCCTGTTCCGTACTGATGAGCAAGGGAGCTACGCTATTCGCATGGTCGCCCATTACCCCCATCCATTGTGCCGTCATCCCCAACATCCAAATACGGAATCCTTTTTCCCACAACGGTTTTTCCGAAACCCGCCGTGCCAATGCAGACACACGGTCTATCCCATCCCACTCCGGCAATTCATCCAGATACAGCCTGAAAGGATGATATTCTGCTATGCGGGTGGAATAAATGCAACGCGACAAATCACGATCCCAGCATGCAATACCGGCCTCATGCGCTTCCAGGCAGATCGTATTCAACACACGTTGATTGACAGGCCGAAATCCCTCGTTCATCTGTTCCAACAAACGAAATTCTGTTTCTTCCGTCAGCACATTATAACGGAAATCATAATGAGATTTCAAGAAAAGGTCTACACTTTCAGCCAACTGTTTCGTTTTAGAAAGCGAATCCCTCTCTTTGAGCCCCTTTCTCTCTTTAGGCTCTTCATAATAACTAACCGAAGGCTTTAATACGTCTTCCATTAATCCTTCACACTCTCCACTTTTATAAAAGCGGTTTACAAACTTCTGCCATAATGAAAGCAGCACACTTTTCTTGTCCATAAAATTTCGTTTTTAGTATTTAATGGATGCGAATATAATATCCGAAATATGGGATTTACAACTTTTTAATCCCTTCATTTTTATAAAAATGAACTTGGCGTTTTACCTTATTATTTCTTGTTTATCTCCTAATTAAACCTTATCTTTGGTGCCGACATTTATAGTTTATCACAATAATGATAATATCTTATCACAGTAATGATATGCATATATCATGCTAATGATAAGTACTTATCACAACGATGATAAATAACAGATATCAAGAAGAAAATTAAGAAACATCAAGAAGAAAATTAAGAAACATCAAGAAGATAATCTACAAACATCTAAAGAAAAAAGAAAGACTATGGCAGTACAATTTGAACTATATAAGACTCCGATGCCGAAGGAGAAGAAAAACAAGGTAAGATATCATGCGCGTCCGATTAGTTATGAAACAGTAAATACGAAAAAACTGGTTTACCGCATTCACGATCGCTGTTCATTAAGCCCGTCGGATGTGACAGCAACTTTGGAAGAACTGAAATACGAAGTGGCACAGTGCCTTAAAGAAGGGAAAAAGGTGCATATCGACGGATTGGGATATCTACAAGTAACTCTTTCCTGCGAAGAAGAAATACGGGATCCTAAAGATAAGCGAGTGCATAAAGTTAAACTGAAAGCAATCAAATTCAAAGCAGACAAAGAACTGAAAGCCGAACTTTCCGATATGGAATTCCACCGTTCGAAATACAGGCCACATTCTGCCGGGCTTTCTGAAGTGGAGATAGATATGGAATTGACAAAGTATTTTGCAGAAAACCAACTTATCACCCGAAAAGACTTCCAGTACCTCTGCGGAATGACACAAATTACTGCATACCGCCATATTAAAAGACTAATCGCAGAGAAGAAGTTGCAAAACAAAGGAACTACCCACCAACCCATTTATACACCCGTTCCAGGTAATTACAGGGTTTCGGTAGCTGTGAAATACAAAGAATAAGAATATATAAAGGTAATGCCCCAAACAATAAATTATTTATATTTGCAAATGTCATTGAGTAAAAACCAATAATATATTGAGTAAAATAACTCAATGCATTGAGTAAATCAGAACAAAATGTATAAAAGAACTCAATATCAAACGATTATAAAATAGTGATTGGAGAGGGAAGTATGAAAGTAGAAGATTTTCTAAGTATCAATCCTGCTAAGTTATTTGAATGAAAGAACGGGTGAACCTCTCTTCCCTTCACCCGTTCTCCCCCATCCATAAGGAGTAGCAGAGAAAAGGTGAAGGGCAGCTTTTTTTACTGTATCTCTATGGATTAACTTTAGTCATCAAGCAAAGAAGCTTTCTTATAATATATCAAAGCTCTATGGATCAGGTGTAAGGAATCTATTTGTACATCCCTTTCGGAAACTGAATTCGGTACAAGAGCCATTTTCTGATATAAAGGTTTCATATATTTATCTCTTATCTCACGCTGTACAGCCTTCATCTTTTTCTCTTGCCCCTTAGGAAATATCTTTTCCTGTGCTTTCAGTCGTTTGGCTATTCGGAGAGTTTGTTCATCTGCCGCTAAAATCCGATCAGTATCTAACCTTGCCATAAAAGTTAGAGCAGTACGGCAATTACCATTGAATGTTTGGTATACGCAGAGCCAATCATGCTCTAAACTCATCAATCTCTCCTTTTCCACACTATCTGTAGTGGTCACAATAATAGCTTTCAATCTTAACCACTCCGCTTTCGCCAATTTCCTATCTGCCGCCGTTTTTTCATACAAAGTTCTCCATCGGGCAAGTTCACGGGAATGATTTTTTTTAGAGAGCTTAGCAACAAGCCCGCCCCCATTATGCAAAACATGATTTTGCACATACTGTCTATCCAGAGATTTAAACTCTCTTTTCCAACGCTCAATTTTCACTTTTTGTTCTTCTAAAGAGGGTTGAGCAAATGTTAGCATGCAATATCCGAACATGCCAACAAACATACCTAAAAGCATTTTAATTTTTGTCTTCATATCTTCTACTAGATTTTATTCTGCCAAAAGCAACAACACTCGGTTTTCTTTATATAAATCCCTATAAGAAGATATAAAAAGAAAATCGAGGGTTGAATGATTTTAATTAAAACTCAAGAGTGATTTCTCTTGTGAGCTACCACTTTATTTTTCGTATTCCCGCCATTCCAGATCAACTGTATAATCACCCAAAAACATACCACGCCATACAGCTCTATTATTTTCCCCATCCCAAGGATATGCTACACCATCCAATTTGGACGTTTTGAAGGCGTTAGCCCCTGTTTCGCGAGTGGTTTCCAAAGGAAAACTGATATCCAGCCATTGCAAAACTGTCGGTACCGGCAACACACTTTCCATCATTCTGCCTTCAGATTCTATCGTTTGGTATAACGTATTTGTCAGAGTCTGATATTTTAGATCTTCTTTCTCAACATAAGTATAATAAGACTTATTGTTAGAAGCCGTAAATTTCTTACGTAATCGGAGTCCCTCTGTATCTAAGAACTGTTCTTCTTCCCGATCACCAACTTTTACTCTCTTCTTGACCTGTTTGATTTGATTCACTACTATCGAGTCATCTTTCAAGTATTGCCCGTCTTCTCCTTTATAAAATTGCCAATAACCTATTAGGTTTCCATACATAGGATCACTCGGAGATAATTTCAACTTATTACTGTATTGCTTCACTTCAGCCGGTGATAATTCTTTGTTCCAAATTCGGAGTTCGAGAATATAGCGGCATAAATTACTCATACCACCATAAAGAGTCAGGTTAGTATTGTCTACGTAATCGGCAATACTCCAGTCTAAATCAGCATCCGTACTCTTGGTTGTTTTCTTCAGGCCATCATAATAACTATAAACAGCAACCTTTCCTTTCCGTTTAGGTGTCATTTTGTTATATCCTTCGGTTACATTCCCCCATTGATCTATAACCTCATCTACCCAGTCCTTCTGTATATGTGCTTCCGTATCATACAATTTCACAGTTGAAGTATAGGTATGAATCATCGGATTAAGAAAAGCAGCGGTTCTTTGTCCGTCCGTCCCGTCATTTTTACCATAGAAACTTCCCAAAGCAGATGCATAAGTATGGGTAAGTGACATGTTCCACCTACGCTTTCCAAAAAGATTTTTTCCATTTTGATCTCCAGGCACATAACTCCGGCCGATTGAAGGCCGGGCTGCCATAATGATCTCCACCGTCATTCCGCTGTCCAATGAATCCAGTGAATAAATCTGCCGCATTGTTTCAATACCTTTCTTATCCGGTGTCGGTTCGATGGAATCTATTACAACCCCCTGAAAAGACTGATCGAAACATAGGACATCTTCTACTAATCCGGGATTCATCTCTTCCCCTTTGGAGAAATGTTCATAATAAAAGATCCCGAACATGTTCCTCTCCTCAAGAGACATTCCTCCATATCGTCCGTCAGCAGTGCCACCATGATTGGAAGTAATCATTATCAGCCAGTCTTCATAATAATATTCAGGTCGTGCCCGGATAGCTTCGAGAAGCTGACCAATATAGCCATCCATCTTATGCATAGCATTTATATATTGAGTATTGGAATCCTTCCAGCCTCCTCCACTCTTCGCTGCATCCAACACATCGCGAAAGGATAGATAGATAACGCGATTATTTTCATTATCAATCTGCTGCAAAACCGTATTCAGAGTTTCTTCGTCGGATGTCGTGGTTACAGTAGTACCGGCTTTCTCCAACAGTTCCTGATTCTGTGTCTTCCAGGGAGTCACAGCCAACGTCTTCATCGATTTGTCATAATCTACAATATATTGGAAAAAACCGGGATATGCTTTCATACTTTCATCATAATCTGGATCGAAGTAAACCTCCGACAAATATGTTTCATCCGCTATGCCGTGACGCATTGGTATATTCCCTGTTAGCATCGAGGCACAGGCTATTGCGTTTTCAGCAGTAGGAGTATAGGTATCGTCTATATGCTCCGATTCCAAGCCATTCCATGCATAGCGGCTGCGGGGTAATAATCCTTTTACCACTCCATCGTCCGGAAAAGCATTCTTAACCAAGTCGCCTCCCCCTGCTCCTTCCAGATTTATCCAAAGAACATTTTTCTTGACTGACAAATTGCCCGACACTCCCCCGGTCTCTTCTACAAAATCGGGCGTATCGTATTTTGTACACGATATCGATATATTCCCCAGCAACATTACTGCCAGAAAACTCCATTTCATAATTTTTTGTGTTCTCATATTTTTCATTCATTAAAATAAAAAGTACCAAATTCAGCGATTTTCTGTATCCTGTTCAAATATTTATTGGTAAATTCCGGACGATTCGGTTTTTCATCTGCAGGGAAATTAGCCGGACGATCTTTCGCTATATGACTCTCTCTGTCCATAGTCAACCGAATTCCTGTAACATTAGTCGCTTTCTGATCCAGTTCAATATAGAATAAATTACTACGATCAGGCCAGAATTGCTGTGAAGGAGTACCCTTAGGATCACGGTCAGAATCAAAAACTTGTTTCCATTGAACTTGTTGTATATTGGTATAAATCGTATCCACATCATTATACTCCAACGGGGTACTTGTTACTTCTACTATAATATGTTGCGGTCTGAAAGCATATTTATCATAATCTTTCACATCACTATTATAAATACCGTTTACTTCAGTAAATCCAAACGCCATGTATACACCATCCAGATCTATACTCCGACTTTCACCGGGCTGTATGACGATAGTATAAGGAAGATCGGGAGCCTTCGCATTATAATACAGATTATCAATCTTATATGGATAATGTTTATCTCCGTTTTCATCCGTATATTCCTCATAAAGATCAGAATAAGATTGCCATAACGTGCTTCTATCTCCATCGAACAGGTTGAAAGGGGTATTATATTTTATAGCTCTGCTCTCGTAAACATAACCGTAGTTGGATGCCTTCAAATCTTCTCCGGTTCCGGAATACGCCACTGCCGTCCACTCTGACCGTAAATGACGGAAAGGAGTTTTTCCCGACTTCGTATAGAACACTTTTCCATCAAAATCCGAAGTATCATTACCTTTCAACGGATTATGCTCCCAAATACGTTTTTCCACAGCTTTATACTGAAGTGCTTCTGCCCGCATTTTATCAGAGATTTCAATTCCATAACGATCGAATAACGGAGTAAAGTCACGCTCAAAATAATGACTCAAGCATGTCAACATTGCCTCCGACATACTCAAACGATTAAAAATTGACACATTCTGCCCCTCATTGCTAAGAAAACGATTGAGATAAGCAAAATACTTCCAACCATCTTTACCCGTATCTTCCTGCTTATAACTTAATATGGCTGAATAGAAAGTCAATGCCGCCGGCCAATAGTCGTTCCCTGATTTACTAGGCCTTTTAGCTTCATCACTATATATCTTGCAACTATCCGCTTTTGCCCATGAGACCAAGTTTTCAAATTCGTCTGCATTCAGATTATATTGAGTCGTATTTATCACTTTTTGATCTCTACCAAATAATTTATATGCAAAAAGTTTTGCATCCTGCTGATTCCCCCACCAGCCATGTTTATATAAGAAATAGAAATTGGGCATCAAGCTATACATATCTTTAAAAGAATTCGGAGCTGGAGTAGGCCAATAGGTTTGAACAAACAATCCTAAAGACATCCATCCTACTACGTGAGAAGTATTCAAGGCACCTGCTTTAACCTGTTCCGGATCGGCTATCATATCAATCAACTCTTCCGTTTGAAGCAATTCGAGATTCGTATTGCTGTAATAGGAATAACGTTCCGTAACCAGATGTGCATCCATAACCACTCTGACCGGGAAATCCGGTTTGGGAAATGTTTCCGATTCAGCGTCATCCAGTCCATAAAATTCATTGTAACACAATACCCAATCATCCCATAATTCAAGTGATTGTTCCAATCGGGTTACAAAACTCTGTCCCTCCGATTGCAGCTTCAATTTCATATACTTAACAGGAACTGAAAACGCGATTTGCTTTCCTCTCAATTCAATCCATGGAACAGTTGTTGTCTTTATTTTCTCTCCCCATTCAGCAGCTTCAGTTTCTCCAACCACATAGTCGGGAGCAAGATAAGCTCCCTGCACTTTTAGAGGTACGATACCAGTATCGCTGGCGTCGCCTGAACGTTTGATCCAGATATACCCGCCATAAGGATTACGAATTTCATTTTTTCCCTTGAACAAAGCCATTGAAGTCACAACCTTAGGATCACGTTCCAAATAGCTACTCCCTACCAACGAAGATAAGTCACGCGAATGGATACCGATCTGTACAGTTAGTCCTTTCACATCATCATCCAACATCACTGTTATTTTCTCGCCTGCACCTGCATAAAGCCCCGTGCTGTAAATAGCCGGAGAAGTCATTGCTAAATTGACGTTGACCGCTTTTGCCGAACGATAAGCCATATCTATATTTACTACCTGCTCATCCACCCGCTTTTCCGTCAGAGTGTCTACCAAGCCGGGGAAAATACGCGCTTTGTCATAAAGACTGACGTCAATACCTCCTCCTTCATAATAGTCACCTCCTGTCGCAGAAGTATAATCATCCGTTGCAGAGATAATCTGTTCGAAGTCTTTGTCTTCACATGCTGTTGCTCCCCATACGCCCCATACGGCCAGGAGAATATATACTATTTTATCTTTCATATCTACCAAAATTTAAAGCATTTCAATTGTTTCCATTTTAAAATTCTTCATAAGCAAATTTCCATGCTTTGCCCTCCATAGCCCAGTCCCAACGGACATTCTTCCCGAGCCACACAAATATCTGACGCGGAACGTCCACTGTATTGAATGTCTTGACATAAAACGTCTTGTCCGATTCAGGAATGGGATGGATGGCGGGCGATAAACTACTGCCCGATAGCCATACATCAGCAGCACCACGATCAATCACAAAATCATCCGTAGCATCCTCACCATTGTCTTTTGCATAGTTCTTCAATGTAGGTTCCATCTGATCATCCTCAAGGTCACATGGCCAATATCCTTTCAGATTATCCCAGTATTTATAGGAATCCTTCAATAAATGCAACTGATTTTTACCTGCATACAAGGCGACATCTTCTTTAGGAATAGCGACATCATATATCTGTAAATTTGTAACATAAATGTAATTGCTGAATTGCTGGTTTTTTGTATTTTGTTGTGAATTTTGCGAATCTCTATTTTCCGTTCCTCCTATACGCAATGGCGCATCTGTGGAAGGAAAAGATTTATTCTGGGTATAACCATTAACGATCTCACTATTCTTGTAGCTCAACTGATTATTTAATTCTCCGTCTATATAAATAGTCAACAATGTATTTGCCGGCTTTTTAGGATCAGGGTTCGGCTCCAATGTCAAAGTAAGAACATGCCATTGACTCCAGTCCAGATTGTTCTCATCTTTAGTTTGTATGAGCCATCTTTTTCCACCAAATCCGAAACAAATACGTCTATTATTGGTATCCGCATTAAAATGAAAAAACCAGCCATTACCAACTTTGGTTTTTTCGTCCATATTAGAACTCTTAGAAAGAATCACATATTTTCGAGAATTATAGACACTTGAACTTAAGAAAAACTGAATGGTAACAGGTTCTATTTCATTTTTATCATTAAAATAAAATTCACCCATTTCTGTATTTCCTAACCGTGCCGATTCCGCATAACGATTGGGATTCGGATTTCTATAATCATAGGACCAAGCAGGTGTAGAAAAAGAATAAGAAAGGGCCGTATTCCCCGGAGCTGCCTGTATCTGTGAGACCAGACGTTCATTGTACATCAAGGTGAATGTATTGCGCGATACATCCGCATAATGGTCTGCGAACTCCTTTCCTTCTACCATCTGCACGTCTCCTCCATAGTTGGACGTGACAATGATCAACCAGTTCTCATTTTCATAACCGGGACGTTCTTTCAGCGCACTCCACATTTCACCAATGTAATTATCCAATACACCGATAGCATTTACAACCGCCTCTGTAGGGGTGCCGTTCTCATTATAGAACTCTCCACCGGCTGCTTCGCGTACCCCACCAAATTCCGCAACAATTAAATCTGACGTATCAGGCAGTTTTAATTCTTCTAATACTCCGTTTTTTACTGCCTCATCCGTATTCACTTCAGGAGCTGTCATTCCCTTGACCGCAAAAGTTTGCCTGAATTTTTCATCCACCGCATACATACTGACAAGACTATTTTCCTCAACCAGACGTGAAATGAAATTGTCAGTTCCGGCTATCAGGTCATCCTCCGTCTTTATGTCATGCGTAGTGTTGCCTATCATCAAATTGGCCCAACCACGCGCATTCGTCATTTCTCCACCGGCAATGTTGTTACTTCCATCCGCTAACCCATAATCTGTATACAAGGCATGAGCAATCATGGATTTCAGGTTAGGAGCTTTATATGCATTTCGCGCCGCCTGTACTGCTCTACCGGCTGCACCATCCATTACCACCAGCAGCACATGTCCCGATTCATAGTTGGAACCGGATGCCGGATAATCATATCTCAACGAATCTTCCATTACCTCATTGCAGGCAGTCACTAAAAGGAGTAATATCCCCAGAAAACATGTACCGGCAAGATTCGTTATTCTTTTGTAGTTATTTACTTTCATACATTTATTCATTTAAGGTTCATTGTTTGTATTTTCAGCTAAATCTACTTTAAGCATCACGATATTATTCATTCTCTTACCATCAAAAGAACTAAAATCCCCTGTAAGCAAAAGTCCGTTAACATTGTCCGAAGTTAAAGAATACTGCGCGTCATATAATTGACCATAAAATCTTCCGGGTACATTGAAACGCTGTATAGCATCTCCTTTCATATCCAGTATTAAGAATCCCTGTCGTGTGATACCATCATACTTGGTAAATGTTCCGGAAATGACAACATGGGGCATAGCTGTTTCACCATTTGCATTCAAATCTACAATCTTCGCAAAATTCAAAATTCCGCCTTCCAATTCTTTCAGGACAAAACCTGGGTCCGGATTTCCCTCCGCATCCAGAATGACCATTCCTTGCGCCGGCTGTCCGTTGAATGTAGTGAAACTACCGACAAGCACAATACGTTCCTGTTCCATCCCGTTTTCATCTTTAAAAGATGTACAAGTGATTCTATTTATGTCTCCGTTAGCTCCGCCTACAACACTCTGAAATGCATCGTCCACCTGTCCGTTCTTATCAAGTTTCACAATATTCCAGACTGGCTTTCCATCAAAGGAAGTAAATGCTCCGACTATAATGAGAGATTCGTCACTCAACATACAAGCATCTTTTATTTCTCCCGTTGTTCCCGGCAATGATTCTTCCTCATTCTGCAGGCTCCGGCGATATGTCTTATCAAGCTGTCCGATTTCGTCCATTCTCATCACTGAACGCGCCGGAGTTAATATTTCAGCTGCCAACAGTCGCTTATTGGCATCACAAGTGGTATTGTCATAATCTGTCATCCGATGAACCGTGAAATTCCCTATAGCTATTATTTTTCCATCAGAGGTACTGAAAGCACGGATTATTTTTTCCGACATCATGGTTCCACCAACAAATGCCGGTACAGATATATCATAGGTTTTTCCAGTGTAATCAGAAAATTTCTTGGTTTCTGTCTTTATAGTAAGGTCATTATTCGCCAAAAGAATATTCTTAAATTCAAAGCCCCCCAACGAGGCACTATAAGTCTCGTATTCCCGAAATGCTCCATAAATCAAAGCTCTTGGTGACTCTTTGTCCGCTTTCCAATAATTCATACCATCTACCTCGGGATAATAAAATTCATCCGTATTTTCATCATAAAACGAACCTGTCGCAATTCCACGTCCTATCTTGATTTTATCGGCAGTACCGTATTTTATTAATCCCTTTTCATTATTAATCATGGCAATTCCACCATAGGGTTTAGTTTTCTCCTGCCTAAAATCGCCACATAAATAAAATTCGCTGGTCAATTCTGTATTTCCACACCATGGAACGCAAGAATAAATCAATCCATTATAAGGACCTGTTTTATAATATTCAAAACCCTCATCTATGGATACACTACCCAGTATGCTAAAATAAGGACCATAAAATATCTGATTTTCCAAAACAAGATAAGTGGTTCCTGAACTTACAGCTTCCGGAACTACAATGGTCAATGTAGAATCCGTAGCACTTTCTATCTTACATTTCTCGTCAGAGATATAAAAGTCAAAATCAAAAGTATCTTCTTCCGGATGGCAATATTTAGCCAGACCGGATGCCTTAAAAATAACTTGTTCTCTCGGGCCGGCAGACTCCGGAGATGGTTTTTCTGATAATAACTTGACCTCTAAAGGAGCACGGCCACCGGCATACGGGTCTTCCTTGATCGAATTTGCTTCATCCTCATTACATCCCGCCAAGGCTAACACACAGACTGCCAGACAGACCATGTTCGCTGCCTTACACAACCAACTATTATAATAATCTATCTTATTCATCGTTCTTCTCTTTTATATACATATCTTCAAGTTCTTCTTCCCGGACAGTTGTTTTTATGAGACCGCTGTTGCCGCCTCTTTTCTTCGGGTAATCAACTCCCGCCTCAAGCGCACGCCATAATAGACCAGAAATAGAGAATCCTAGATAATGGTCCAGCCGAAGAACATGTACAATGCCATTTGTCGGTTCGATATTGCAGGACGACACATACGCATACTCCGGATAACCAAAATCCTGATAAGCATACATGACTTGTCTGTATCCGGCATACTTTATACCGCTGGCATCTCCGTAGCATACACCCATCGTCATCTTGTAACTACGGTCGTAAGTGAAATTAGTCTGTCCGGGAAACGCACTCACTGCTGCCGTATCTATCTGAGCGATATCATTCAATCTGTACTTTCCTTCCATGACATACATTCCGATAAGATCTTCCCACACAGCCGGTTTCACTTGAGAAAGTTCCGTTATCTTATCCATCCCCTGATAATTGTAAAGATAATAGTTCATTCGTTCCACACTCTTGGCGATGGTAAAATCCGTCGGAGCAAAAAAGGTCACTTCTTCATTGGTCAGGATATCTTCCCATTTAGTCAATTTGATGACTTTTACCAAGTCTTTGAATAAATCGGGGCGCGACTCCAGATATTGCATCACATTCCCGTCAAAATAAGGATTACTCGTTCCGCCGTCTACCAAATAATCGTCGCTATTACAACTACCAAGTGACAGAGTCGCCAGCAGGAATGCACATATTCCAAAAATTAGTTTTCTACTATTATTTTTCATGATAATATACTATTCTGTTTCAAGTTATTCCCAATATAGATTCTTTGTCATATACGGATTATTATCCAGTGCTTTCTTATAGATAGGCCAGGTCCAGGAACCTTGTTTAAGGTCGGCCTTTTTTTCACGATGCCCACTTTCATCGGCAAAGACTGCAAAATCAGTATCGCAGATCTTCTGTGTACGCACCAGATCGTAAAAATACTGTCCTTCGCCCATCAATTCACGTACACGCTCCCAATAAATAGAAGCATCCAGATTATCTGCATCTGTAAAATCAGGAGCACCCGCCCGCTGTCTGATGCGGTTAACTTCACGCAAGGCATCGTTACTTTCACCCAGATTGTTCAACGCTTCAGCATAGAGCAAGATAGCGTCAGCCAAACGGAATACAATGTAATTACCGGCATTGGGAATCGTGCTATTTCCGTTAGTATCGGCGTTCAACAATTTTATAATCTCCAATCTTCGTGCAGTACCCACATAATCATCATCATCAAGATATAGATAATTAAACCAGGACTCTTTGCGCATATCAGCAGTCTCCTCCGGATAGAGTTGCTTCAAAAAGACTTCGCTATACTTGAACTCCGGTTCTGTACGATTCCGTATTTTATATACCACTTTTGTACACCACATGTGATCTGTTTTAAATATCTCACCCATAGTGACATTCTGTGCAATCTCAAACAAACCTTCATTGCTTTCTCCTTGAAACACTTCTGACATTTGGCTCATTGACTGCAAGGAATAGATACTACTATCTATCCAAGAATCCGTTTCAGCCAAACGCCTCACCTCATTATAATAAGTTACCGCATTGTTTTCGTCGAAAAATGCCAGCCACATATTCATGTGCATCATTAGTGTCAATACCGCTCCCCGGTTGGCACGCAGGCTGCCACTTCCATTCCGCCACGGCAAAATACCCTTATCAGGGTCATTATCCAATACAGTCTGTAAATCTGCCAAACAAGTTTTCAAAACTACTGTCTTGTCCATTCGTGGCAGTGGAGCAGCTGCATAAGCCTCCGTATAATAGGGTACATCACCAAAAATACGCACCATAAAGAAATAAGCCAGATTACGCAAGAATTTACATTCCGCCCGATAACGTTCCACTTCTACGGCTGACAGTTCCTTCACATTGGCAACCTCCTCAATCATAATATTGGCACTCTGCACTACTTTATACATATTCTGCCAGTTATAGATAGCGCCAAAATCAGAGGAGGTTCCCTCTTCTTTACTATCTTTCTTCGCTTTATAATTTTTCATATCATTCTGAATCAGATAAAGATAGTTATTTGTATTCTGTCCCGTGATTGGAGCACAGCGTACATCACCGGCATAAAGAAAAAATCCATTATCTGTAGTTGCCTTACGCAAATTTTGATAAACACTCAACATAAATGCCTCTGCGTTAGCAGCAGATTCCCAGAATTTATCACCCGGCATCTTATCTTCATCATCGGTATCCAGATTGCATCCGCAAAAAGTGGATGTAAAGATTAACAATAATCCTATTGATATATATTTCAGCATAATTCTCATATTTAAAAGATTATAAACTCAATACCACACCCATTGTCCATGTGCGACTGTTAGGATAGCCACCCGACGTGTCACGTCCCAGACCATTCACACTTTCGGGACTGATACCTGAATAATTGGAGAATGTCCAAATATTGTTGACCGAAGCTTTCAACGTAACCCCTCTTACCCGGAAAAAGTCAAGCCACCGTTTCGGAAAGCGATAAGACAGCGACACAGTATTCAGTTTGAAATAAGAACCTTCTTCCAAAAAGAGAGTCTGTGCTTCTCTGAACGGATCAATCACCTTATTGTGATGATAGTTGTACGGATTGGGATAAATCGCATTGTAACGGTTGTTTTCTGTCCAAAAATTATATTTTTCAATCGGAGATAAAGACGCATCTTTCCTCAAACTTTCAATAGACTTCCGTACCGGATCATCGTATGCTTTAAAAGATTTTGCCAGCACAGAATTAATAATATCGCGTTTAAAGACAAAAGATGTATTTACATGCATCGAAAATTCTTTATAAGAGAGATTGAAGAACAGTCCACCGGTTACCTTTGGACGGGCATTTGCTGCCACTACACGGTCTTTGTCATCAATAACATAATCGCCATTCACATCTACCCAGATAGGATCTCCGGCCTTGAAATATGCTTCATCCGTATTCTTCCCCCCTAACCTTAGGCGCTTGCCTGTAGCCGGATCTACCGGAACGTCTTCGTCTGTGGCATATACACCTTTATTAATATAGAGCAACATCGAAGTAGTATTTCCACCCAAACGATTGGCTACCCATGCGTCACTATTCAAAATCTGACGGGCCTCATTCGGCAACTTGGTAATCACATCTCTGTTTAGTGCAAAGTTCAATCCGATCAACAAATTCCATTTGCTCTGCACTGATAATGGTTTTCCTCGCAAAGATACCTCCAGACCGTAATTGACCAGACTCACTTCCGTACTCCTCACTTTTTCAAATCCTGCATGGTTAGGCAGCTCAATATCACTCAACTGATTATCCACTTGACGGTAATAAGCATCAATATTCGCACTCAAACGGTTGTTGAATATAGACATATCATAACCGAAGTTCCAAGTAGTGGTAGTAACAGGATCCAGATTTATGTTAGGCAATCTTTTATAATCAATCGGAATATATGATTCGCCATTGTAAGTGTTTCCCGGATCTATATCATAAGTACCGAACACATCGTAGCGGGTAGCCTTGTATTTGACAACCTGTCCCCACGTCAGACGGAAACTCATATTATCAAGCCAGGTAAACCGGTCCATAAAACTTTCATAGCCGATATTCCAACGGAATCCCAAACTTGGATTTATGTTCCACTTCGTACGAGTGCCATATACGGAACTTAGCTCCGGACTTATTGTAGGGTCGAAAATATATTTGTCTCCACCTGCTTTAAATGAATCTTTAGTTTTAATTTTGAAATTCGGAGCGAACATAAAAGAAAAAGTACTCTGATTCTGACTAACAGTAGCACTACCTTCCGATTTACCATGACCTACCGGACCGATAATGTAATCGTTGGGGAGGCCTGTATATGTGATACTGTTGCCTGTTGATGTCCGTGAATTATAACGGATACCGGTTGTCAGCCCCAGCATGACATATTTTAAATCAAAAGTACGTGAGACATGGGTATCGATATACACTTTCGATTCATTACTATTGTAATTATAAGCAATGGCAGAATACTTGCTGTCGCTCAAGATAGCAGGTGTGAATTTTTCCTGGTCGGTAGAGTTATAGGAGTAATTGAACGTTCCTCTCCATTTGATATCAAATGGCAAGGCATAACCTAAATTCACCGTAGCGGAATAATTGGATTTCACGGTTGAATTCTCGACGCCGAACACCTGCAAAGCCGCTACGGAAGCCGAGTAGAGAGAGGGTGGCGGTAATAGGGAAGAAGCACTGGCACCACTCGCTACACCGGACTGTGAGACTGCATTTCCACTACCTGTACTATTGTCGGTAAATCCGACTTTCATATCGACACCAATTGTGAATTTCGAATTGGGAGATGTATAATTCATGTTTCCTGTAAGGGCATAACGGTTAAAGTCTGTATTCTTCACAATACCTTTCTCTGTATAATAATTACCGTTCACTTTATAGTTGAACAAATTATCACCACCCGAGAAACTTATGTTATGAGACTGATTGTACGTAACCCGATAAAATTGATCTTGCCAGTCCGTATTATTATTAAAATATGGATTTAGACTGTCAGAAACGGCAGGCATGAACATTATATCCTGATATCCGTGATACAATTGGGAGGTATCGTTATTCAATATCTGCCATTTTAGCAGATTCCGCTCCGCATTACCGATTGCCACTTCACGCAGACTGGGCGGAGTGGAGATGGTAAAATTGCCCGAATAAGTCACACGAGGCTTGGGAGAATCTCCTTTTTTAGTTTCGATAAGAATAACTCCATAGGCACCGGCCGAACCATACAATGAAGTAGCGGCAGCATCTTTCAAAATCTGGATATTGGCAATATCTTCTACAGGAATATTAGAGATCGGACTTACCCCTGATCCGGAAATCAATCCCTCGGCATTGTAGTCCTCTACATCTGTCTGCGGAATACCGTCCACCACAAAAAGTGGAGCGGAAGAAGCAAGATCCCACCCGCTATCATTATTCCCTACAAGAGAAATATCCGAAACACCTCGAATATTATATGTACCTGATGCTCCCGGCAAACCATTATTCATCTGGATATCCATACCAGCTACACGCCCTTGTAACAAGTTCATGATGTTAGGTACAGGGGTATCCGCCAGTTCTTTCGCATCGATTACTGTAGCAGATGCAGTCAGGTTAGCTTTGCTGACTCTACGTTGCCCCACAATGACCGTTTCCTGAACTTCGTTGATATTTTCTTCCAGAAAGATACTAATACCGGAAACAGACTTCTTTACTTTATAAATAGTAGGTTTATAAGAGACATAAGTAAATACCAGCTCTGAACCGACAGGAACCTTAATGGAAAATCCTCCTTCCAAATCGGAAGCTGTCCCCCGGATTCTTTTTTGTGTTTTGGCATCCCGGCAGATGATATTCACACCCGGAAAAGTCTCGTTATTCCCGGCTTTGTCATAAACTGTCCCGCTGACTATCACTGCTCCATCCTGCGCCACAGAACCTGTGACCACGAAAAACAATGTAAACAATAGTAAAATATATCGATTTTTCATTTCTATATTACATTTAAGATTAATCTTTAATCTCTCCTAACTGAGGCATTCCTTTAGCAAAATGTATCAACATCTCCCAATGCGCTTCTTTATAGATAGCAAAGTCAAACACAAAATAACCGGTATTCCGATAACCATACTTTGAGAACCAACTTGTAGCAAACTTTACACTGGCCTTCTCCCCTTTTGAATCGGTATATTTTGTCTGTCCGTTAAACAGGGGAAGTGGATAAGCCATATCATACACAACTTCTTTCGGCCCTATCTTCCCTTTCAAGAAACCGGCCTGAAAAAGTCCCCCCCAATTGGTTTCATTGAAACGACGCGGATCAATAACATTCCAAGACGGATCATAGAAGGAAATAGACAAAGAAGTGGCACCATCCTGTTTGTCCTTGTTTTCACGAAAATAGACATGAATATCTTCCGGTTCAATAGTATAAGAGAATGAAGAACTATTCTGTTCATAGCGCATTCTGGATGTTTCCGGTGAAACATATTCGGCAATGGCCAGTCCTGTCTGTGAATCATAAATAGATGGTTCGAAATCTACTTCGCGTTTGGGCATTAGACGCATTCTTTTCACTACTTTATATCCACCGGAATTAGATATATTCATATTGAATACATAACCGGAATCGGGTTGACAACGCAAGATACCGGAATTAGCTTCACCCCACATTACAATCTCACCGCTATTTTTGCGCACATCGAAAAGACGACGATATTCAATTCCTCGCTTAGCATTGATCTCGTCAATGGATTTCTCTGTACCTAAATAGGGTTTCTTCCATACACGTACGGGATAGAATTCTTCTAATTCGGGTGCCGGCGATCCGTCGTTATGCATCATATCCGTAATCTCAAATGTCAACGGCAAAGTGGAATTGGCAACATTACATATATCCGTATAGAATACGATATGTCCCATAACCGGATCGAACGTGGTACGCGTATAAGCAACGTTACGGTCGAAAGCATCTTTTTCATCCGGTAAATATTTATCCACACAACCTGCATTCACCAATAACATAGCGCACAATAAGCCGCTTTTACCTAATTTGTCACATATTTCTCTTCTATTCTTCATGGCCTACATTTCTAAAATAGTGAATAAAATTTCCGAATCCGAACTCATGTTGCGGAAAAAGTACATGAATAACACCATTTTTGGTTTGAACATCCGTCCACATTACCTTAGTAGACTCCCAATAAGTCATATTCAAGGTGTTGCGCATATCGTAAAAAGTAATATCCTGCGGACCGGCACCCATATATCCACTGGCTGGCAATCTCCGGTAACTCAAATTCATTCGATAAGAATACAGACCTTGTATGATTGTTCCTTCGGCTGAGGTCACGCGCGACAATTTCTCGGTGTCATACAAGCCAGCTGTCATATAACGACATAGCATAGTATCCAACGGGGCTTTATACTCATAAATATCGATCTTTGGCTTCTGTGTCTGCGCATCCGTATGTTCTATTTCTTTGCGATAATTCAACAGTTTCTCCAATGTCAATTCACCTGCTGCATACTTCTCGCTTTCCGGAGCATCTGCCGGAATATCTTTCGCATCAATAACTAGATTATTCAATCTCCGATAGTTATTCAACATTTTTAAAGCAAGTCTGATACAAGAGTCAGGAACTGCCATCAAGGTGTATTCCCCCTCTTCATCCTGCAAACAGGTTTTCAGTTCCTGGAACTTCAAGGGAACAGAGCTCTCTTCAACGGAACAATCCAATAAATAGAGTAAGGAATCATAAGTAACTCCCAAACTATGATCACCATTTTCCAGATATTCATAAATAGTACCATCATAGTAAGTAATGCCTTGAGATGGTATTCCCGACATATCGGACTCCACCACAGATGTGTCCATACATGATGAAAGCAATAAAGCTCCCCAGCTACAAGCAATAGCCAATAACTTCTTATTCATAGTATCTTGTTTTTAGCGTTTCCAATATTCATTCTGTGTGATAGCGGTATTATGCCGTAATACTTCGCCAGCCACAGGCCAATAAACTCCACCATTATTCACAAGTTCAACCATTGTACGGTCATCACCCACCACGCGGGCTTCGCGAACACGGTCAAACCAATAGTGTCCTTCTCCCATCAACTCCCTGCGACGTTCCTGAAAAATTTCCTTCAGCAAGTTTTTTACATTACCTTGCAAATCTTTAGCATAAGACAGACTACGCAGATTACGCACTCCACGAAGTGTATTCAAATCAACCAATGCATCTTCCGGACGATTCAGGACTGCCAGTGCTTCTGCATGCATCAACAACATATCTTCTAAACGAGACCAGACGATATATGAACTAAAGACTCCCAAATCATTAGTTTTATCTTCACCGTCACGTACTACTTTCATCTTTGTGAAAAGTGGATATTGATAATTTATGCCGGTAATATAACCGTCAAAATATTGAACAGGATTGGACAATGCATCCACTCCATAACGATTATCAGTCGTGAATTTATTCATGAAGACTTTTTCCAATGTATCTTTAGAAAGATAAATGTCAGGCAACTGTTTTCTGATAATCGGTTCGGCTAATGTCCATGACTCCAAATGTCCGTCAGTTCCGGTTTCGTTCACATCCCCCTTATCACTGTTCACATAGCTATAACCAAAAGCAACCAGACGGGTAACACTGAAATCGTTACTGTATTTGCTACTAAACATACCTGTCGCGCTAACTAGGTTTTCCGTGGTTGTATAGGGAGCTGTTGTACCATTCTTAATGAAAGATGGTAATTTGTTCAGTATTTGTCCGGAGTAGGCTTCGGCATCAATATAATTACCTTTCCAAGCTGTCACATGAGCCAACATGGCATATACAGAATAACGATTTATAAGTAACCCCCGCCATGTATTTGCATCTCCGTCATAATATTTGTCTGATGAAGATCCGAGTAATTCAGGCAATAGTTGAGAGACTGCTAAAAGTTCTTTTTCAACATAATTCAAAACTATTTCTTTATCGGTACGTGACACTTCCGGAAATGTTCCGTTATCATAAGATTGAGTAATCAAGGGGACATCTCCCCACATCTGTACCATATAAAAGTATGCTAATGCACGCAATGCGCGGGCTTGAGACATATCATAAATATAATTTGTCTCTGAATATGCATTATCTTTCTCCAATACTTTTCCTGCATTCTCGATAAACACGCTAGCTGCATTGACTACCTTATAAAAACGGTTCCAGTTAGAAATCTGCCGAATATTATCATACGGTGCATCCAGCCGGTTGTCACGGATGGCTTGTAAATCGTCACGCATACGCACCGTGAAGTCTCCCAAGCGCAAATCACCTGCCGCCCAAAAGCCATTGTTTTCACCCAAAGCGGTACGCATCAAGCCATAGATACCAAACAGAGCGGAACGGGTATCGGTCAACGAATTCCACTGCTGTTCCTGTGTAGAGACATGAAAGAATGCATTGTCATTCTCCAACAAATCGCTGCAAGAAGAATAGAATAAAACAGCTGCCAATGCCAACGGTTTTATCATTCTTTTGAAACACAATATCTGATTCATATATCTCATAAATGTATTAGATTAAAAATTAAATTTAACTCCGAGAATTACTGAACGGGATAACGGCTGTCCATAGCCACGATAATAACCGTCAACATCTATCAGTTCAGGATCATCACCACTAAATCCGGTCAAAGTGAATAAGTTACTGCCTGTGACATATAAATAAATATCAGTCAGTTTTTTCTTACTCATCTCCTTCTTTTTTCCTTCACCCTTGTATGCTTTCTTGCCAAGCGGTAATGTATAACCAAGCGTTAAAGAACGAAGTTTCAAATAAGAAAGCTTCTCCAGAAATAGATCTTGCTCGGCACGATATGGCATCAGGCCGCTCATCTGATTGTAAAGTGGATAGCTGTTCTTGTCGTTGGTAGTCTGCCAGAAAAATATTTCACGCAGACTCTCTAAAGACGGAGTATTCTCCAATGCCAGGAAATTATAACGTTGAGAGGAACGGTAATTGATAGCATCGTGCCCCAACGCAAAGAAAAGGTTGACTCCCAAATCAAAACGTCCAAATTTGAAATTGTTGATGAAGTTTCCGGTGACAGGCGGCAATGTATGTCCTTTCAGTACACGGTCATCATCATTAATTACGTTATCTCCATTCTGGTCCTTCCACTTCGGATCGTTCTTTGCAAACGGAATTGAGCTCATAGAAAGCTTTTTACCGTTCACCTCGGGAACTTCAGCGTCACCAGCATAAACTCCCTCATTTTGATACAACCAGAATTGATCAATAGAATGTCCGACTTTCAACTTACGGTTTCCAACAACTAATTCATTCAGGTTTTCGGGCAACTGCAACAACTCATTTTTATTATAAGCTAGTGAAAATGATGCATCCCATGAAAATTTACCGGGAGCATTGAAAGGTTTACCCGAAAGCGTGATTTCTACTCCCGAATTGCGGACTTTCATCCCATTGGCATACTTATATTTGTATCCATATTCCTGTTTCACCGGAATGGCCGTTATCAAATCACAGTCCGTATTATTATAGTATTCTATGCTCAAAGATAGACGATTATTAAAGAATACAGAGTTCAACCCTACATTCCATTTGTCCGAATAAGGCCATCCGAGCCCATAACCTACCCAACCGGTATTGTAGGGACGAGCTACCGAAGCGTATCCATAATAGGAAGACATAACCGGTTGCCCGAAACCGGTCAATTCTTCTCCCGTATATTGCGGACCTGCCGCAAACCTATTATTATCCTGATAACGACCTATTCTAGCCCATGATCCACGCAATGACCAGTCAGAAACCCAATCCGTATCAACCAAAAATAAGTTCTTCAGGTTCAGGCCAGCACTAACTGCAGGAGTAAATAACCAACGGCTGTCTTTCTGCACATTGGACGATCCATCTCCACGTAAGACAACTTGTGCATCTAAAAGATTTTTATACTTATAATCAACAGAAAACAAAGTACTCACCATATTATGGGTCATCTTGTCTACATAACGTTTCATATAGAGGAATCCACCACCACTAGTAGTAGGTTTTGTATCGTCTTTACCATCATAACCTTGTGTGTAGTTATAATGTTGCACGCTTTTCATTATAATAGCCTGGGCTCCCAGATTAAAAAAATGTTTATGCCCTAAATTGAATTTATAATCTGCAGACGACTGCCAGATGAGGCGTCGATTGTATCCTGAATAATTGGATACGTAATTGACAGATTCCATCAGATTCATCGGCCAGAACACATGACGCACATTCGTATTGTAATCCAGCAACAAACGGGTGTCTACAAACAAGCCATTCCAGTTATAATTCATAGCCAGGTAACCATTCAACAAATTGTTCAGATTGTCATTCTTCTTATATTCTTCGTAAAGATCAAGATAAGAATGATAGACGGAAGCAACAGGAGAAAGAGGAGTAGTCAAATCCGGCAAATATTCAATCTCCGCATAACGATCGCGAAGATTCCGGTTTCCATTGCGTGACAAACGTGAAGCATTAATCAGACAGGACATCCCCAGTTGATCAATCAACTTCATATTTAATGCAAAACTTGCCGTAAGTTTATCAAAACTTGTTTCATCCGCTACTCCATTATTTCCGGTATAGCCCATCATAAATATATAATTGGCTGAACTTCCTCCACTTCCCATAGAAGCACTAAAGTTATAAAGTGGGGACATGCTATAGTAATCGTCCGCCCAGTCCGGTTCTCCAAAAAAATTCATGTCACGAACATCTTTCATCCATGCAGGCATTTTCTCCAGATAGGCAGCACGTTGAGCACCTGTTGCACAATAATCAGCAAACTGCATACGAAAGGCATGCTCATTAGCGGCATTTGTCATCTTCACATTGGATGGAGGAATAGCGACACCACCATTAGCACGAATAAACATATTCTTACCACCATAAAATCCGTCTTTCAGATTGATCAAAATAGCACCATTGGCCGCTAATGGTCCTAACTTAGCCAACTGCGCAGCATCCTTTACAACCTCAATGGAGGCTACATTATCCAGATTCAAACCCGACAGAATGTTAGTAGCCGTACCTATAGGGTTCACTTCTGTCGATTTAACATTATAAACAAAAGCATCATTCATCAACAGCGGAATCCCATTGAGAAAAACAACTGGTTGTGTAGAAGCGACATCTCCTTTTGAAAATATCGGAGTCGATACTCCCCGAAACAACATATTCTGCATACTGCCCGGTTCACCTGTAGTTTCCTGTACATACACTCCAGGTACGGAACCTTTCAAATATTGCTGTACAGATATATAAGGTGAACGCGACAAGTTCCATAAATCTAGCGTGTCTTTCAACTTATAAATTACAGCCTCTTCCATCGACTTACGAATAGAATCTTCCCTTTCCGATAATTGCCCGATATTTTCATCCGGCGAAATACTGTCATTTGAAAAATAGAAAGCTTCACTACTTCGAACTGCTTTCATTTCACTTCCAAATCCCAACAAAGCAACAATAGCAAACGTACGAATTATTGCATTTTTCATCAGCTTTCAGATTTTAAAGATTATAGAAATAATTAATTAACATTTAATTTATTTGAATAAGATATTCATACTGCAAATCACTGCATTTTTTAGTCAAACAAGGTCCTAAATTCATTCAGAAAGGTTCAAAATTAAACCAATCCTCTCATTATTTACTCTGTTCCCAAAAATCATTCAGAAAAGGTATAAAAATCATTCAAGGCATCAGGACTTTTACAACATGAATCAATTCTCCATCTTCAGAAATACCCTCTATACAAACAAAATAATTTCCCGGCTGATCGGAAGTGTAGAATGAGAAAGAAGTATTTCCACGTTCATCCGTCACAAGCTTAGGATTCCAATAGAGAGTGGTTCGTAAATCAGGAATCTCATTATCCTTCTTAGCAGCAGTATCATATTTCGGTGAATAAAATTCTACCGGGGCCTGATAACCTAAAGGATAAAAAGTCGTATTCCTATGATTCCTTTGCCGGGTATTCAAATAATATCTTGACCACCATCCCAGACAACGAGAATCGAATCCATCTTTCGTTGTCACATTGAGAACCGCAATTTTTTCACGACTCAATGGAATGCGGCAATAGGCATGGCACAAATCATATCCTCTGTCGAGATAAAACTTCTCACTCCATTTCAATGTGCCTCGCAATAATGTATTTGCACGAAAACGATCTACGTCTTTCACCAAAACCATACTTTCTATATCACCGGGGGTGATCCAATTCACTAAAATGTCTGGTTTGCAATAGTTATCATCAACAAATAACAATATCCGCTGATCTCCATAATAAATCATATCTTCCACTTGTGAATCACGGGAAGAGACACTTTCTACGGCATCATACTCATCCCCTGACAGCATAGCAGTATCTCTGACGGCCAGTGTCTTATCCGCATTTACTCTTAACTGCGTCTCTTCCGGCTCTTCAGCCAAAGTGGAGATGGTTAACCCTTGATTTTTCAACAATGTACGCATATCTTTGTAACGCACTACTTCCCTGTCAGTAAACATACGATAATCACGACTTCCCCACATTGGAGCTCTTACAATAACATCTTGAAGTAGAAAATGCAGGTTATCCAAACGGGTTATCATCTCCACATCTTCCCTCTGAACACTTCGTACAGAATCATCCTCCAACAGTGTTTGCGGATAAAGTGGCATATCTTTAGAATAATCAGATTCGAAAAGTTCAATAGCTTCAGTACGTTTTGCATTCAATTGCATGGCGTCAATATGAAATCCACTCCCATCGACATAGGCTATGCTGTCAAAACAGAAATATCCATCTTTATCAGTAGAAGTGACCCTTTTGAATCCTTTCAGGTTACCCGTTCCGGCAATTGTAACCAAATGTTCGTTATTTGATTTCGAAAGTAATCCTCCAGCAGCTAGTGTACGCCCCTGAATGGCCATTTCCGTATGCTTTTCTAACACAGGAATTTTATATTTTCCCTGAATAATCGCAGTCAGATCATATCTTCTCCAGCCTTGAGTCAACATCAGTAAATCAAGACAACTTCGCGCAGAGGTACTTTCTTTTTTGAAATAAAATCCCGGTGACTGAATGTTCCCTTTCAATTCGGAAGCAAGTAACAAATGGGAAAGAATATTATAACAGGAGTCTACAGAGGCGAACTTGCCATCTACTACTGATACAGAGTAAACTCCTTTCAAGGGCCGCTGATTGATATCTTGCAAACTGGCATTTACTGATATTGATTCCCGTTTTTTTGTGATCGGCCCATTAACTGTTAAATTGCATATTACAGGGGTATAAGAGTCAGAAAAAGCCAAACGTTCGCTTAATGCTTGTCCATTCTGATTCAACAACAAGAATTGAACCACTCCTGCAGGAAAATATTGCTTGGGTAGCAAGTATTTTTTTTGCGGTTCTTTCCATTCTTCAGAGAAGATAATGGCTCCACGAACGTGAGCTACCAGATATAGAGGTTCAGAAGGTGACTCCGCAACAGATAGTAATGATACCCTGAAATTATCACGCAGTGCATCGACACGCAAGCCATGTAGAGCCTTGGCATTGACTGGCGGCAACTTAAATTCTCTGTTGCGACCAAATTCATCAGTGCATTTCACCAAATATGTTTTACCAATCTCCGGGGTCAACATAAATGTCCCCATTCCTTCATGAAGTGTACGGGTGGAAGTTATAATTTCACCAGCTTCATCTACTACATCCAAAGATATAGTAGCCGCATTCCCTGTCCGCCCCATTGCTTTGAAAGCGACACGACATTCCAAACCATTCAATAAATATCCACCTTCCGGATAAAATGTTACGTCATATTCTTCATTACGGGTAGCCATGGGTAAAAAACGACGGTACACGTTATTTTCCGAATCTCTCACTGATAATAGCCACGATGCATTCCCTTTCCAGTCGTTCTTCCCCCACTCTACATTAAAACCATCTTTCGCCTCGGACAGTTTCAAAGCAATATCCGACTTATCTTTCAAAGACATTTCCGCACGTTGAAGTTGCATCGGCTTACCACCTGTTGTAAAAGACAAGCTTAGTGATTCCGACTTCCCGGCGGGACGGGAAAGAGCCCTCATTCCTACTTTGTTCCACGCAACGGTAACAATTCTTATCGGTCGTCTGAATATACATTCGCTTCCATTCTTTAACATGTATCTCGAATATGCACGTAAAGTATAATCACCGTCAACGAGTTCACGGGACAATGGCAAATACCCCTGATAAATATTTTCGCCCGGACGTACCAATACTTGTGACACTATTGAATCCAGCGGATTAACCAGTTCTACGAATATATATTTATTTTGCAACGGCTTATGTAAAGTAGCATCGACAATATAAGAACGAAACCAGAGCGTATCGCCCGCCATGTAAGTCCCTTTATCCGTATGCAAATAGACTTTCTCCTGTGGAAAAACACCTAATTGATAAACAAAACGATTCATCAGGGAATCCTTATCAAATTTGCCTATCTGTGCATAACAATTTGCGATGCCAGAGACAAATGAAAACAATATCATTAAAATACAAACTTTTTTCATGACTCACGCTTAATTACAAAATACAGGGAATCCTTTGTTCACTCCTTCTTTATCTAAACTCCAACGGGAAAATATGTCTTTTTTATCAACCCATTTATTCAGCAAATCTACAAAAGACTGCTGTTTCATCTCATTGTCAGTGAAATACCTAAAAGACTCCGGTATCTTCATAACTCCGTACATGATCTTATTCCAAGATTCAGAACGTATTTTTTCACTTTCGAAACGAGGTTTCTTTATATCTTTTACCCTGCATGATTCTTCACTCCAAAAACAAGGCCCTCCATCGCGGTTAATCCGGTCGATAGTTGGGATAACCTGAGTCTCGGGTATTGCAAAATAAGCATATACCCCTACCAGCCCATCCGTAACAGGTGGATAAGTAGTACGAATCTGTCCTGTGTTATAATTATTAGCAAATACAACTTTCCAAGTCGTTATCTCAATAGGATGCAAATTTACATGACCAGCGATACCACCCGCCACATCTCTTGCTATTATTCGTCCCGTATTATAACAATTAGCCACGGTATCATTTGGCAATTCTTTAAGCCCTGTCTCTTTGACCGTTTTTTGATAAGGCTCCGAAAATTCACCAATAATCCCCCCTACATGCTCATAACGCCCTATAATTTCCCCCCTATTGAAAGTATTATAAACAGATCCACCTTCAAAATAGCCGACAATTCCTCCTACACAACGATGACCATATACTCTACCATAATTGCTACAACTAATTATACGATTTTGCCCGGAAGAAAACCCAACAAGTCCACCGGAAAAGTTGCGTTCAGCCTCTATAGTCCCCTCATTAGAACAGTTATGTATCTGCGTATTGTAGGAAATATAACCAGCAAGAGCACCAACATAGTCATAAGAAATAAAATGAGAAAATCGTATATGGACATTCTTTACAGTCGCTCTTTTCAAGAATCCGAAAAGCCCTTGGGAAAACGTTTCAGAACCAGTTTTTGCAAATAATCCTGCAATAAAGTGTCCGTCTCCATCAAAAGTACCTTCGAAAGGAGCTCTAGGTATGCCGATCGGAGTCCACGACTTCATTTTTGTCTGTCGATTCCACTTTTGCCACCCCACCGTATCATTCAGCCAAATATCAGCTGACAACTTTACCACTTTCCCCTGATAAGAATTTCCACTATTCACAGACTTGGCAAAAGCTTTCAAATCTTCAGCTGTAGAAATAACTAATGGATTTTCCGCCTGTCTATGTTGAGTTGCATTCAATATAGAAATGAAAGCCCAGCATATATTCAATAGAAAAAAACGCTTTTTCATTTGCACAGAATTAAAAATTAATACTCGTATATCAGGAGACAAAATTCATACTTTTTAAGAAATTTGGGGTACAAAAATCAACCAAATGGGTTTGAAATTGGAGCAATTATAGAAAACTTATTCAACTTATCTCAATTAGTTCAAAAATACACTCATGAAGTTTGGAAATCAACCAATCTCTACTCCAATATAGATATATACGTCTATAAAGTATCATGAATATCAACCATAAAGAACACAGTTGATATTCATGATAGAGCATAGATCAAATTAATATGATTAAAATTTACTCACTGACTAGTATCTGATTTTTGAAACTCTTTAGGAGTTACGCCAAATTCTTCTTTAAAACATGTTGAGAAATACTTAGGATTAGAAAACCCACAAATATATGCTACTTCTGATACAGAAATCGATTTATTTTTCAACATCTTCACTCCTTGTTTCAAGCGGACATTCCGAATAAACTCAACCGGAGACAAACCTATTATCGCCTTTGTCTTACGATAAAGAGAAGACTTAGACATGGCTAAAGCATCTGCCAGCTGAACTACATCAAATGTGGACGATGATAGATTTTCCTGTATGACATCTGTCACTTTCTTTAAAAATTCCTTATCAATATCAGTTGCATCCAACAAATTAAAGTTTATATCTTCAGCATCTGAACGGAATTCTTCCTGTTTGCTCTTCTTCTCTGCCAGAAAATTATCAATACGAGCTTCAAGCACCTTCAATTCAAAGGGCTTAGAGATATATGCATTAGCTCCGGCATTATAACATTCAATACGGTCTTCCGCACTATTTTTAGCTGTCAATAAAATAATAGGTATATGGCTTGTATCCAGATTACCCTTAACGACACGACACAATTCCAAGCCATCCATTTCAGGCATCATAACATCACTTACAATAATATCAGCTTCATATTCTTTCATCACTTCTAAAGCTTCTATTCCATTTTTAGCTGTCAGCACATTATAATGCTTGGATAAGATACGCCTCATCAAATATAGTAATTCTTCATTATCTTCTACCAATAAAAGGCGAATATCACTAATCGTAGTATTTATGTCTCCCTCTTCCAACTGCTTCCAATCCAATATATTATTTTCAGCATTCATTGTACCAATTCCGCTCTCCCTTTTCAGCTCCTGCGATGATTCCACATTTATCTCTGCCTCTGTATAGCTTTCCTTATCAATAGGAATAATTACAGTAAATGAAGAACCTCTGCCTACTTCACTTTCCACACTTATTGTTCCATGATGCAGTTCTAATAATTCCTTTGTAAGTGAAAGACCTATACCATTAGTTTCACTCGACACCCAATGTTGATTGGTATAAAATCGAGTAAATATCTTATCAATATCTTCCGAAGCGATTCCTTTACCTGTGTCACTGACTATTATAGATAGATAAGTATGACCGTTCTGTAGAAAAACCGATAATGCAACCTTTATTTCTCCCCCCTCTCCTGTATATTTATAAGCATTAGATAAAAGATTAAAAACAACTTTATCAATCTTATCTACGTCAAAATATGCCTGTATTGTTTCTTCTGGTGATTCAAAAGTAAAAGTCAGTTTCTTCTTCTGAATCAAAGGCATAAAGTTGGAATCACAGACATCACGAATCAGAGATACAATATCTCCTGAAGTCACCTTCAGTTTCATATTTCCACTCTCCACTTTACGGAAATCAAGTATTTGCTGCAACAATCTTTTTAAACGATTCACATTGGTACGAATCATGTCAAACTGCGGAATCTTATTTTTATAAGTGATTTCTGCATCATCAATCAAACAAGTAACAATAGTCAATGGTGTGAGAAGATCATGGGAGATGTTTGTAAAATAGCGCAATTTTACCTGAACAAGTTCCTCCGACTTTTCCTTTTCTATTTGAGCAACACTTAATTCATGACGTAATTGCATTCTTCGTTTTGTTCTATAATAAAAAGAATAGCAGACTAATAGAATGAGCATTACATAAATTACATAAGCCCACCAAGTCTCGTAAAAAGCAGGTTCCTTGTCCACCTGCACTTTTGTCACAAGGCTACTCCACAACCCATTTATATCCGTTGCTTTCACACAAAAGGTATGCTTTCCTTTAGGAAGCCGGTTATAATAGGCGAATTGGCGTCCATCTTTAATATACACCCAGTCTTTATCTACTCCTTCCATTTTATAGGCATACTGGATTTTTGTCGGAAAACTATAATTTAAGGAAGAAAAATCAATCTCTATATTTTGATCTTCGGCGTGTAGTTTCAAGGTTCTTTTAAGCAAATTAAAACGTTCATTGAGATTTCCTGTTAATAATGATTCATCTCCCATTTTAACATCCACAATATGAGTTCGTATTTTCTCCGGTTTATCAGCCAGGCGTTTATAAGGCATAAATACAGCAATCCCCCTATTTCCTCCATAAAACATTTCTCCTGCCTGACTTTCAAAACAAGAGTGTTTTGTAAAGGAATTTACAACGATGTCCTGTCCGGCCTGATAGTTTATCTGTCCCCCTGTTTTAGGATCATATTCTATAATTCTTTTATTAGTAGAAATCCAAAGATGTCCGGTTTTATCCATCATCATATCCTGAACACCTTCAGTTAAAGTAGTAAATACATCCGAATAATCTTCAACTGTTTTAGACTTTTGATTGTACAAAAACACATAGCCTTCCTGACTTCCCATCCATACCCTTCCTTCGTTGTCCGTACATAAATCTTCAATATTATCACTTATTAGCAGTCCTGATTCCACATCAAATTTTACAACATTCTCTTTTCTAATCTGAAAATCATCAGAAACAGTCAAACAGAAAACTCCATTACGTCTGGTACTTACCCATATATGCCCCAAATTATCTTCTGCCAGTCCTGTTATTTCTCTCTGAAGAAAACCTGTTTCTTTTAGCGTATTATAATCACCAGCAGGCTTCACAAACAGTCCCAATGATGTTATAACCCAAACATTAAGCTTCTTGTCTTCATAAAAGAATTGTGGATTATTACCGGCACCCCTTATATATTGCTGCAAATCTATCTGTGAAACAAGCTTAACCTGTCCTTTCTCTTTCTTTAAAATATAGATAAATGGTTGGTAGGATGGTCCCACCAAAACTTGGTCATTTGAAGAAGAATACCCGATGCAGCCGATAGTTTCCATACCAGATAAGCCTCTCAAATCTGGTATATCTCTATACCAAATAATTTTATCACTATCTTTTTTATAGATTCCTAATCCTAAACGATTCTGATTAATCCAAATATCCCCATCATTATCGTTATAAATAGCTTGAATATTGGTAGTAAGCCCTGTTATCTTCTTTATAGATGGCATCGAATAATTCTGAATAATCGGCTTATCCAAATTAATATAGGCTACCCCCTCATTAAAAGAAGCGATCCACAAATTACCCGATTTGTCCAAGCATATTTCACTAAAAATATTATTCAATTTAGACGAAATGTCGCTAATATCAATCGTTTCCACTAAATTATCAACTCGCTTACGAACAGCATACAGCCCCCGAGAACTAACCAACCATAGATATCCATATTTTTTATCTTGTTGAATACTGAAAAAAGTACCATTTCCAGGTAATTCACCCTTTTTTACACTTTCTACCGGCATATAAACTTGCTCATCACTCTCCTCCGGATAAAACTTATATAGTCCTTCTCCCCATGTACCTATCCAATGCTGCTTCTTATCATCTTGAAAAACACTAAACGGATTGTTCTCCTTTCCAAGCACCGGATATTTAACAAAAGTATCTTTTATCCGATCATAACGGAATATTCCTTTCCTCCAGAAAGTTACCCAAATATTGTTATCAGTATCCTCATAAATGGAATTCACGCTTGTAACAGGCAAAGAACTATCATACCTTTTACAAGAAGAAAAATCACTGGAACAACGATATAATGCCACATAAGTTCCTACCCATATATATCCCTTTGAATCAAACAATATCGAACGAATTTCCTGATCTTTCAACTCTTCATTATCAATATGACTAATTTCATAAGTTTTCTTATTCAGTATATTCAGCCCTTTTTTAGTACCAATCAATATACGTTCCCAAGAATCTGTAATACATGTAATCTGATTATCAGTCAATAAATCCGGAGTCGTTTTTCCAGACCGAAAAGTCAAGATCCGATAGCCATCATAGCGGGATAAGCCTTCACGAGTACCAAACCACATGAAACCTTCACGATCCTGAAATACCCTCTGAACAGAATTAGAAGGCAACTGTTTACTCAATGGAAGTATCTCTACGGAGAATTCTTGTGCCGTAATTGGACCTATTATATTCATTATAAAAAGCACAAATATGATAGTAGTTCTGTTTATTTTCATAGCTTATATTATAAATTCAGCACAATAATAAATGAAAATCCATTTTAAAGCAAGCTATTTAACTATAAAATAAAGCAAAGCCGCCATAAAAAAACATTCTTGAATGATTTTCAGACCTTCTGAATGATTTTTAAACCCCTGTAACTACAACAAAAAACTGATAATTCAAAATTAGACGTATTTGATTAATTCAAGAACTCTTATTATAAATAGTTTCTGCAACTTTGCAAAAGAATAATACGCTCATAAAATCAATTATTAATATTAAACTATAAAACATTCAGTATCATGAAAAGAAAGTATGTAAAAATCATGTTCTTATCAATGACGTTGTTGACTAGCAGTATAACAACTGCTTACGCTACAATACCGGAAGATGAGAAAAAAGAAGAGACCCAAAAAGTAACAGAAGATGCTCATTTACCACTAATGATTATCAATGGAACAAACAAATCTGAACATTTCTTTATAAGTTCCGAATCACTCACAAATAAAGAAATAAAAATTACTGCGCCAAACGGGTTTACTGTATCTCCATCTGTGATACCTGCCAACAGCGGCAAACAAAAAGTAACCGTAACTTTAAATAGTTCCAAAATACTAACAAAAGGCAAAATAGTACTACGAAATGGAGATTATCGTTCTTATTTGAAAGTAAAAGGATATGGCACTGCACTTCCTGCTAAAGACATCTCAAAATCGCCCATTTACAAAGGTGGAAATGATTCCGAATTCAACAAAACGTTCAATCCCGGTTCCAAAGGATACACCCTTGAATTTAGAGTAAAAACTGATGAACCGGAAAAATGTTTCTATCCTTACTTTGTCAATGAAAAAGGATATGGATTTAAGGCATATATAACTTCTACTGAAGTTGGATTATATAATGCATACAAAAAAAATATTTCCAACCCCGCCACTGCTGGAAAAGAAGGCGGGCAAGGTAAATTCTATAACAACGACGGAGAGGCACACACTTATCGTATTGCAGTAACCCCTGATAACCGCGCTTTCATTTACAGAGACGGTATGCCAATTGACTCTGTTCGTATTATCGACTATGCTCCCCAGCCATACTTTGCATCGGGAATTGGAGAAGCAGAAGAAAACCTATTGAAAAATCCCGACTTTGAAGGGGAATTTGACACAAATCCGGAAAGCAAACTAGTAACAGCTGTTGAAGGATGGGATGTTGTAATAGGTGACCGATGGAATTCTGAACAATATATCAAGCCAGAAGAGATAGACAATATGCAAGATATTGATAATCATATCTTCGAAATAAAACCTTATAAATGGGCCGCCGGCTGGAGTGATGGAATTCTCATGCAGGTTGTAGACGTTGCCCCTAATGAAACTTATACATTATCTGCATTACTCAAAGGTGGCATTGCCAAAAAAGCAGGTACACTGACTGGTAAAATGATCATTGAAGAAGCACAAAATAAAGAAAAAAGAGTCGTTACAGAAATAGCCAGTGATAATTGGGAAATGTACTCTATGGACTATACAACTTCTGCAGATTGTAAACAGCTACGCATATCCTTCACTGTAGGACGTGGTAAATGGGGTAATGACATCGGTGCAATCCGAGTTGACAACGCCAAATTAACAGGAGTATCATGTAACTACACACCTAAATTTGGTTTCGTGGATAACACTTCAGATATAGAATACTTCACTATTGATGAATCCGGTGCCTATGCCCCCATGCAACCTACTATAACAATTAATCTTCCATCTAAATAACATTGCCAAAAGATATATTAAAATATAGAAGAATAAATAGCAAAATTATGAGACATATTCTATTTATATACTTTATGTTTTCTGTTATTTCTGCTTTTTCACAAAACACTCAGATTAGTCCGGGTGTTTTGTGGAATGATATAAACGGAGAACAAATCAACGCACATGGCGGTTGTGTAGTATTTGAAAATGGATTTTATTATTGGTTTGGAGAAGATCGCACAGGCTTTGTTTCTAATGGGGTAAGTTGCTATCAGTCTAAAGATTTATATAATTGGAAGCGGCTAGGGTTGTCTTTAAAAACAAAAGGAGAACCTAAAGAAGACATGAATGACATATCGCATGGACGTTTATTCGAACGTCCTAAGGTTATTTATAACCCTAAAACAAAAAAGTGGGTCATGTGGACTCATTGGGAAAGTGGTGATGGATATGGAGCTGCAAGAGTCTGTGTGGCAACAAGTGACAAAATAGAGGGTCCCTATATACTATATAAAACTTTTCGTCCCAACAAAAACGAATCACGTGACCAAACTCTTTTTGTAGATACGAACGGAGATGCCTACCATTTCTGTTCAACAGACATGAACACCAACATGAATGTTTCTTTATTGAGAGATGATTATTTAGAACCCACCCCTACTGAAACCAAAATATTGAAAGGGCTAAAATACGAGGCACCAGCTATTTTTAAAGTTGGTGATTACTATTATGGGTTGTTCTCGGGTTGTACTGGCTGGGCTCCTAATCCAGGAAAAACAGCATATACTACTAGTATTTTAAATGAATGGACTACCGGTCGCAACTTTGCAGTAGACAAACTAAAACAAGTAACTTATAATTCACAAAGCTGCTATGTTTTTAAAGTGAACAATAAAACAAATGCATATATCTATATGGGAGATCGCTGGAATTCCAAAAATGTAGAGAAATCCCACCATGTATGGTTGCCGATCAGTATGCGTTCAGGATATCCAGTAGTGAAGTGGTATAACCAATGGGATTTAAGTATCTTTGATAAAATGTACCGTTATAAAAGAGCTGAAAAGATCATAAACGGTAATATTTATTCACTATTGGAGAAAAACTCAGACCGTTTGGTATCAAAACCGATTAATGGTTTTAGTATAGCAGATGACAATGATACCATTAATTTAAGTTTGGAGTTTATTAAAACTGATATTCCTAATGGATATAAACTAAAAGACATTAAAACTGGAAAATTCTTAGAATCATTGTTCGGAACCCTGCGTTTAAATCCGGAAAAACAGAATGATGCTCAATGTTGGATATTTAACTTGCTAGAAGACGGTTATTATCAGATACAGAATGCAAAAGACAAGAAATATATTACTGTTTCCGGTTCAAATACATTCGATGGAACAAGTTTATACCTTACAGAATATTCTAAAAAACTTATGCAGGATTTTGCTGTATATTTCGATTCAGATAAATACCAATATAAAGAAGCAGACATTTTCGCTGCAACTTACAGGACTAATAATTTGAAACTAATGGGAGCCCAATAACTTCCAGACATATTTCAAACAATTAATTAAATTAATTAGATTATGAATATAAAAAAGCAACGAATAAAGATCTACCTCTTATTCATTTTTATATGTCTGCCCAATCTGTCAACTGTTCCTTCTTTCGCTTTTCAATCCCGAGAGATCAGTATGGAGACAGTAAGTAGTTGGGCAGTCACAACTACCGTTTTCAAACTAGCAGGCAGCAATGAAGTCAACAATGTCAAGTTAAACTGGATGCAACGAAAAGATGCTGACCTCTACAAAATATACCGGGACAATAACCTGATTGGAGAAGCTAAAGGTAACACATACGATGATTACAATCTAATGGTCAACAAAACTTTTACTTACCATGTAGAAGCTTTTTATAACGGACAAAAAGTTGCGACTTCCATTTCTCAACAAGCTACCACTTTTATTCCTACCGGTGAAAGTAAAGTTTACGACAACCTGAATGGCAAATACATCACAAAAGAATCCTCCGGCAACAAACCACAAGGAATGAAAATCAATGATCTTTATTTTTCCTATAAAATAGAAAATACGGAGAAGACTGTTGATGGACAACAACTCAAAGGATGGCTAATCACTGAAAGTTACTCTAAAACAGGATTAAATGGAAGTTGGAGTACTCCTCGAGAGTTAGCCTTTTATCCGAATGTCAAAATGGAAGGTAATGCGTTCCGATATAATCCAAAAACAGGAAAAGTTGTATTATCTTCACATTATGAAGATGAAAATGGATACACAGCAGCTAAAATCTATCTAGCGCAAATTACCCCTAAAGGTAAACTTGAAGTAGGTACTATGGAACGTCCATTAGGACATGATTCAAGAGATCAATCGCTTTTTATTGATGATGACAATACGGCATATCTCCTTTCTGCCACTAACACAAACAGTGATATAAATATATATAAATTGGATGCCTCCTGGACAAAACCAGTCGAATTAGTCAATACAATATGTAAAGGATTACATAGAGAAACTCCTGCAATTATCAAAAAAGACGGAGAATACTACTTCTTCAGTTCAAAGGCTTCCGGATGGTATCCAAGCCAAACGATGTATACCTCAACAACTGACTTGGCAGGTGAATGGACACCTATAAGAGAAATCGGTAATAATACAACTTTTGATGCACAGTTTAACAGAATTAGTAAAGTAGGAACGACTTATGGAGTATGGAGCTATCATTGGGGGGCACAACGGAAATATAAAACTCCGGACGGTAACTTTCCCAGAATCTCTATTGCTGCATTTAATAAAGGGTATGCTTCCATGGATTATTACAGATATTTGGAATTCAATGACAATTATGGAATTATCCCTGTACAAAATGGTAAGAATTTGACATTAAACGTTCCTGTTACATCTGCTGTACCTGGAGCAAAAGGAGTCAAAGCTGACTGTATTACGGATGGAGCGAGCTTAGACTCCTCTACTTACTTCCAAAAAAGTTCAAATGCTACCATAGGTACACCTTATATGTTCACTGTAGACATGCAGAAAAAAGCTAGAATTTCAGAAATTAATCTTTCCACAAGATTAGTCAATGGCTCTGAAGCAGCCTATAAATACACAATCGAAGGGAGTCCGGATGGCAAAAGTTACAAAATGCTTGTGGATGGTAGAACAAATTGGCAAGTGGGATTTCTGATTCTGAATGTAGAAGATCCTACAGCCTATAGATATTTACGTCTACGCATCTATGGTGTTGTCAATGTACATAAAGGTAATTCCGCAATGTGGGCTGACGGCATTTACGAATTTACAGCTTTGGGTATCCCAGAATAACAAGTAAATAGATAAAGTCACAATAAAGCCGGTTAACTTCAAACATTAACCGGCTTTATTGTTATCTAAAAAGCTTGCTATCACTCACTAATAAATATCCTTATTCACCAATAAATAATAAACTAATGCCCAATCCTGATCATTAGCATAAGGATCATAAAATCCGGCTTTCACGCCATTTACTCTATTGGGATAGATATAAGCACAAGAGGCTTTACCATCTTCAAAGAACAGGCAAAGATTGTTTCTTACGATATTTTCAGCACGTCTTTTATAAGTATTATCTCCGACACATTGTGCATACAGATAAAAAGCAGCTCCTGTTAATGTACTCCAATAATGAGGAAAGATATCTCCCCACATCTCCCGTTTTCCAAACCAGTAACCATCCCAATGCCGGATTGCAATTTCATTCAGATGATAACTTGGTTGATTCCCATTAAACGCTTCCAATGCCGGCATTTGCTGTTTAGCTCCATCTAAATATTTTTGAATTCCCGTTTCCATATAAAGCTGTAACAAAAAGATAATTGAGGGAGCTACAATTGCTTGTTCATAATTAACCTCACTTGCCGGATAATTCAGTCCGTTTTTCACAAAAGTATCTCCAACCTGTATATAATCATTCTTCAGAGTTTCATATTCAACATCCATATCGGCAACTTTCAATGTTTGCAACCCTAAATGCACAGGAATCCCTATAGCATAAAAACCATGTCCGAACTGACGAAACATAGACCGCAAAGTCATATAGCCATCCACTGCATATTGCTTGTCTCCTGTGATTTTGTACATTTGAAAATAGAAATCCGCAACCCATGCATAGTTATATGCTCTATTCCGTCCTTTACGGTCAACAGAAGAAAATGTCTTGTAATCACTTTCCTGCAATCTATTACGTAGAAATCTTGCATACTTCAACAAAGCAGTTTTTATATCATCATTAGGATGTAGCTGATAATATTTAGCCAACAAAACTCCCATCCCGACACGTTCGGCGCCCTCATCCCGATCAACAGGATTACAATTACGGGTATCATTCAAATATATTTCATTCTTTTCGTTATCATAAACCATGAAAGCATCTTTACGTGTATTGGACTCTTTCATCTGCTGATGGTCACAAATGAAGTCAACCCGTTTTTTTATCAAGCTGTCCACATTATCAATAACCAAACAAGTTACGTGCGTTTGTTTCCCCTCCCCATAAAAAATATCAAAACGATTCTCTCCTAATTGATCCATCTTAACTTCTGCTATCCACAAGTTACCTCGCTTTTTCATCGGAATATGAATATCCTGATTTTTTAATACGCATTTCTGGATGGAAGTTTCAGCAGCCAGCTCTATACATGCCTTCTCCCCCTTTTCAAACACATATTTATTACAAGAAACAAATACACTTCCCTTTTCCAACAGTTTCTGACGAAAATCGTCTATGCCTTTATGAGCAAATAAACACCAGGACATCGAATATTCTTTCCCGGGCATCAATTGCAAATCCGGCAAATTCAGAGCTATAATCCCTCTTGTATGAGAATTGCCTTTATCTCTGCCACGCTCCCATATCTCATAACCTTTAACTGCTCCTTTAGTCAACACTAACCCCAAGTGTGGTGCATGGCCTCCCATTCGAAGAGCATTTACATAAGCGGCAGTTTCTCCTTCCCAAATATGGGTATTGGTACGTGCATTTATGCATGTACGCGAACCCGGATAATTGTCATTAAATGGCGTATAGACGCCTATATCAACAAGTGCCACCTTATCCTTTCCCTGATTCCGAAACGTATACTCTTCTACAAGCTCATCCTCTACCATTTTTCTTTTCACACATATACGTATGTCACCTGCCATATAAACAATCTCGTTTCCTTCTTGCTTCATTTCTGTAGGGATTTCCCAAGATACTTTTTCTTTCCGATTTCCCTTTACTTGAGTCGCATATCCTAATCCCCATCCATAATTCTCCTTGACCCACCGATATTGACTTCCGTCAGTAACTACCAACCAGTTCATCTTCTGTGGGTCGTTCGCAATACTTAATGTTTGCAAGGCTCCTGTTTGAGGATTCACCTGATAGTTAATTTTCTGTGCCGAAACAAATGTACACATCGTTCCGAAAAACAGGAAGCCACAAAACTTAGGTAACATCTTCTTTACTTTTTCCATTTTATTTTTTTACCATGATTAATATATTATTCAAAAACAACTATTTTATCCAATGTAACCAGACAATCGTCACTACCATATCGAGCTTTTGTCTTGTCCGTCCACACTGGTGAAATTCCTGTAACCTCAACTCTCAAAATATATTTTCCTTTAGTAAAATTTGGAGTTACTATTCGGATAGCTGACTCCGGATATTTACTATAAAAATCAATTAATGACGAATAAAGAGTTTTACCTTTTTTATTAAGTACACTCACCCTTGCATATCCACCATGAGAATTGGCTTCTCCTATTATAGCTGCCTGCGTACCTCTAAAAGGAATGTTCAATACACTATTTTTCAAGTTTGAGCACAACTGTTCCCCTCTCCTTTCCCATCCTGCTTCAGATCGTATTTTCCGGAGGGATAATATTTGACCATTATCTAGTGCGTCCACCGGTGATAATGTTTTTATATCCCATGCCTGCCAATATTCCGGTATGGAAAGTGTTCCCTTATCCGCTTGCATAGGCATCCATACATAAGTGGCAGCTGAAGCCTGATGAGGAAAGGACCAGCGATCTCCCATAAACATTGGAATTGTATCTTTTCCTTGCGTCAAAGGAAAGACAAAAGTAGTCTGTGAATTATACGTCAATTTACCTTCAGGGACAAACAAACCACCCTTCTTCCACGGTCCACTCACTGTCGGAGCTGTGAAATAGTAATTATCATTCTTTTCCCAACTCGTCTTATTTGAAAACAAGAAATAATAAATACCCTTCTTTTTAAACATGGCAGGCGACTCGCCACCAGGAGCCATATTCTTCACGAGTCTTTTTTCTGCAGAATGATAATCCTCGCTAAGACGATAGATATCTCCTTCATGAATCAACAAATAGCCCGTCCCATCGGTATCCTGAAAAGTTCCCATATCCCACATTCGGATAGGTTCATTCCCTATTTTAAAAGGTCCTTGGAATATGTACTCACCATTAATCGTTTTACTAGTGGCATACCCGATACAAGGATCACAGTATTTTGTATCATCGGTATGCATGTACATCACATATTCTCCAGTAGAAGGGCACTTCATGACCTTCACACGTTCACCAATCCTATTAGGACCTAACAATCCCTCTTTTTGTATTGGAAGCACGATACGTTCAAATTTCCAATTTGATAAATCGTCGGACGAATAGCAACTAAAACCAACAAAAGAATTCGTTTCATCCGAACGGTATTCTCCGAATAAATAATACCGTCCGGCATCTTCCACAATACATGCTCCATGAGCATTTACAATTCTTCCCTGATCATCAAACCAAGGAATACCATTACATATTATTTTCTCCAGATTTTGTGCACCACTACTCTGACTAACCAAACTAAAAGACATCCAAAGTAATATCATAGATATAAAATAGGAATGCCTTCTCTCCATCAAAAAACTTAAATCCATTGTCTTCCTTTTAATTTATTTAGATAAAAATTTGCCTGCTTATCACCTAGAAATAAGAATACTGTAAAAATACTCCTTTTATCTATTCCAAAGGTTCAATAATCTGTCAAAAAGGAATAGAAATAAATAAAGTTCTCCACATATTCATACCATTATACAATATCAGGACATATTCCATTCAATAACGTCTAAATTTAATTCATATCATATATCCCATACTCTGATTTAATACCACAATAAAGAAATGTTTATATACATATAAAAAAGATATTAAAAAACTCCCTTATCTTATTTTTTCCCCGTATAATTCGCCCAAATCAAAGAAAGTACCTATCTTTACCGCAAGTATTTTTTATTATTCACCATTAAATGTAAAGATTATGGCAAGTAGAAGAGAACTCAAAAAGAATGTAAACTATATCGCAGGAGAATTATTCACCGAGTGTTTAATCAACAGTATGTTCATCCCTGGCACAGACAAGGTGAAAGCAGATGAACTGATGGCAGAGGTACTGAAGATGCAGGATGAATTTGTTACTCGCATCAGCCACACAGAACCGGGCAACGTGAAAGGTTTTTATAAGAAATTCCGTGCTGATTTCAATGCAAAGGTAAACGAGATTATTGAAGCTATAGGGAAATTGAACTAACAACAGAATGAAAAAAGCAATTTATAGCTTTATCTATTACCGCCTGTTAGGATGGAAGACAAACGTTACGGTGCCTAATTATGATAAATGCGTGATATGTGCCGCTCCACACACAACAAACCTTGATTTATTTATTGGAAAACTATTTTATGGTGCTATAGGCCGTAAGACAAGTTTCATGATGAAAAAAGAATGGTTTTTCTTTCCACTTGGAGTTTTTTTCAAAGCAGTTGGCGGAATTCCCGTCGACCGTAGCCGAAAAACTTCGCTAGTAGATCAGATGGTTCATAATTTTGCTAAATATAAAAAGTTTAATTTGGCTATCACTCCCGAAGGAACCCGCAAAGCGAATCCAAACTGGAAAAAAGGTTTTTATTTTATAGCTTTGAAAGCACAGGTTCCTATCGTCCTGATTGGTATTGATTACAGCAAGAAAACGATTTCGGCAACGAAAGCTATCATGCCGTCAGGAGATATTAATAAGGACATGAGAGAAATCAAACTTTATTTCAAGGATTTCAAAGGAAAACATCCGGAGAATTTTGCTCTTGGAGAAATATGATTTAAGTATTAGGTATTAAGTATTAATCGTAGCTTTTGATATACTTATCCGCACGGCTTAATACTTAATACTTATTACTTAATACTTAGTTATCATGGAGTCTATCCGTATTTCTATCATACAAACCGATATTGTTTGGGAAAATAAACAAGAAAATCTCCGTTTGCTCCACGAAAAGCTGCAAAGTCTTCGTGGAATAACGGAGATTGTTGTTTTACCGGAGATGTTTTCCACCGGATTCAGCATGCAGAGTAAAATGCTGGCAGAGCCGAACTCCGGAGCAACCATTACAATACTCAAACAATGGGCTGCCCAATTTCAGCTAGCCATTTGTGGAAGTTATATAGCAACTGAAAACGACCAGTTCTATAATCGGGCCTTCTTCCTGACACCGGAAGGAGAAGAATTCTATTATGACAAACGTCACCTGTTTCGTATGGGAAGGGAAGCCGAACATTTTTCGGTCGGTGACAAACGACTTATCATCCCCTATCGTGGATGGAATATCTGCCTGTTGGTTTGCTATGATCTCCGTTTTCCTGTATGGAGCCGGAACGTAAACAACGAGTACGACCTTTTAATATATGTAGCCAACTGGCCTATCCCCCGCCGTCTGGTTTGGGACACTCTGCTCCGGGCGCGTGCTTTGGAAAATCAATGCTATGTATGCGGTGTCAACAGGGTGGGTATAGACGGATATCAGCTTACATATAATGGAGGAAGTAGAGTTTATTCTGCTTTCGGAGAAGAAATCGGCTCATTTCCAGATGAAAAGGAAGGAATAGCTACTGTGAGTCTTAATCTGAACACTCTCAACCAATTCAGAGAGAAGTTCCCGGTATGGAAAGATGCAGACGAATTCCATCTGTAACATTGGCAAAATAACAAATGTTAAAAACAGATTCTTGCAGCAACAATACCTAGAACTCGGTAGTTAATTATATAGACTTCTTTTGTATCTTTGTCGTGAAAATACAGTCGTAAGGACGCTAATCTTACATAACTTAATTAACAACTTTATGAAAACAAATCTTAGTTCTCAAATCAGTCTCCACCGGGTCTCCCCCAGATACTACAGACCGGAGAATGCATTTGAAAAATCAGTCTTGACAAGACTCGAAAAAATCCCTACGGACATCTACGAATCCGTAGAAGAAGGTGCTAACTATATTGCGCGCGAAATAGCACAAACCATCCGCGAGAAACAAAAGGCAGGACGTTTCTGTGTATTGGCTCTTCCCGGAGGAGATTCACCCAGCCACGTATATACCGAGCTTATCCGTATGCATAAGGAAGAGGGACTTAGCTTCCGCAATGTGATCGTATTTAATATGTATGAGTATTATCCGTTGTCTCCCGATGCAATCAACAGTAACTTCAATGCTTTGAAGAGTATGCTGCTGGATCACATCGACATTGACAAGCAGAATATATTCACTCCCGACGGAAGCATTGCCAAAGATACCATCTTCGAATATTGCCGTCTGTACGAACAACGCATCGAAAGCTTCGGAGGTATTGATATTGCCTTGTTAGGCATTGGCCGTGTAGGTAACATTGCGTTCAACGAACCGGGTTCCCGACTGAATTCTACCACTCGCCTGATTTTGTTAGATAATGCATCACGAAACGAGGCATCCAAGATTTTCGGAACGCTGGATAATACGCCGATCAGCTCCATTACAATGGGAGTAGCTACTATTCTTGGCGCAAAGAAAGTTTATCTGCTTGCATGGGGTGAAAACAAAGCAGCTATGATTAAAGAGTGTGTGGAAGGTCCGATCACTGACACAATTCCTGCTTCTTATCTGCAAACTCACAATAATGCACATGTAGCTCTTGATCTTTCAGCCGCTATGAACCTGACACGTATCCAACGTCCATGGTTAGTCACTTCTTGCGAATGGAATGATAAATTAATCCGCAGTGCAATCGTTTGGTTGTGTCAGTTGACCGGCAAACCGATTTTGAAGTTGACAAATAAAGACTATAACGAAAACGGTTTGAGTGAACTTCTGGCACTTTACGGTTCTGCGTACAATGTAAATATCAAAATCTTCAATGATTTGCAGCACACCATTACCGGATGGCCGGGCGGTAAGCCTAATGCTGATGATACCTATCGTCCGGAACGCGCAAAACCGTATCCGAAACGTGTGGTCATCTTCTCTCCGCATCCGGATGATGATGTTATTTCAATGGGTGGTACGCTTCGCCGTTTGGTAGAACAAAAGCACGAAGTACACGTAGCTTACGAAACTTCCGGTAATATCGCCGTAGGTGACGAAGAAGTAGTTCGTTTCATGCATTTTATCAATGGATTCAATCAGCTCTTCAATAATAGCGAAGATTTGGTTATCAATGAAAAATATATAGAAATACGCAATTTCCTGAAGGAGAAGAAAGACGGTGATATGGACAGTCGTGATATTCTGACTATCAAAGGTCTGATTCGTCGTGGTGAAGCCCGTACAGCTTGTACTTATAATAATATACCGCTGGAACGTTGCCACTTCCTCGATCTGCCATTCTATGAAACAGGTAAGATTCAGAAAAACCCAATCAGTGAAGCAGACGTAGAAATTGTACGCAACTTGCTCCGTGAAATAAAACCTCACCAGATTTTTGTTGCTGGTGACTTAGCCGACCCACATGGAACTCACCGTGTATGTACAGACGCTGTATTTGCTGCTGTCGATCTTGAAAAAGAAGAAGGTGCCAAATGGCTAAAAGACTGTCGTATCTGGATGTACCGTGGTGCGTGGGCTGAATGGGAAATCGAGAATATTGAAATGGCAGTGCCTATCAGTCCGGAAGAACTTCGTGCAAAACGTAACTCTATCCTGAAACATCAGTCGCAAATGGAAAGTGCTCCGTTCCTGGGTAACGACGAACGTTTGTTCTGGCAACGTAGCGAGGATCGTAACCGTGGTACAGCTACTTTGTACGACCAATTGGGATTGGCTTCTTACGAAGCAATGGAAGCATTTGTAGAATATGTTCCATTATAAGAGTAATCATTCTTAATTAAGAGAATATAAAACAATGAAAGAAGAGTGGGAAGTTTCGATACTTCTCGCTCTTTTTTGTTTATTTTTGCGGGGAGAATTAAACGCGGATTAACGCAGATTTTCGCAAAGAAAAATAGAATAAAACAATCTGCGATAATCCGTGATAATCTGCGTTTAGCAAAAAAGCAACAAGTATGAAGAAAATAATAGTATTTTTTCTAGGCCTTACATTCTGTGCAACTTTTCTTTTTGCGCAGGATATTGAAAGAAATGTAAAAGAGCGGCTGACGGATTACTTCAACCAATATACCGCAACAGCCAAAATCAGCACTCCTAAACTGAATAGCTTCGATATTAATTACGACCGTAAGACGATTGCAATCTATGCATCGGAGAGTTTCGCCTACCAGCCTTTCCGTCCGGAAACTGTAGAAAACATTTATAATCAAGTTAAAGAATTGCTTCCGGGTCCCGTTCATTATTACCAACTCACCATTTATGCGGATGGGAAACCCATTGAAGATTTGGTACCTAATTTCTACCGGAATAAGAAAAAGGATAAGGAGCGGTTATCCTTAAATGTAGATTATAAAGGAGCTCCCTGGGTGAAAAACACTTCACGTCCTAATGAAATCTCACGCGGACTACAAGACCGCCACATTGCAATCTGGCAAAGCCACGGCAACTATTTCAAAAATGATAAAAACGAATGGGGATGGCAACGTCCCCGATTATTCTGCACCACAGAAGACATGTTCACTCAATCTTTTGTCCTTCCTTATGTAATTCCAATGCTGGAAAATGCAGGAGCGATTGTCTATACTCCCCGCGAACGAGATACACAAAAGAATGAAATCATTGTAGATAATGATACCCCCAATGCTTCCCTTTATTTGGAAATGGGTGGTAAAAAGATTAATTGGGCAAATGCTCCGGTAAAAGGATTTGCTCAGAAGAAAACAATCTATAAAGATGGAGAAAATCCTTTCACTGACGGAACCTGTCGTTTTATTCCGACAGAGAGAAAGAAAAAGAAGAATAAAGACCAGGTATTTGCCGAATGGGTGCCTACTCTGCCGGCAACAGGCAAGTATGCTGTTTATGTTTCCTACCAGACATTACCCAACAGTGTAAGCGACGCCAAATATCTGGTATTTCATAACGGTGGAGTTACCGAATTCAAAGTAAACCAAAAGATAGGTGGAGGCACATGGGTTTATCTCGGCACTTTTGAATTCGACAAAGGGAACAATGACTACGGCATGGTGGTTCTTAGTAACGAGAGCAGCGAACATGGAGTTGTATGTGCCGATGCAGTACGTTTTGGAGGAGGAATGGGTAACATTGCCCGCGGAGGAAGAATCAGTGGGCTACCGCGTTACTTGGAAGGAGCACGCTATTCTGCTCAATGGGCGGGAATGCCATACGAAGTATATGCCGGACGAAAAGGTGAAAACGACTATACAGACGATATTAACACACGCTCTAACGTTATCAATTATTTATCGGGCAGTTCCGTCTATAACCCACAACAGTCGGGTCTGGGCATACCTTTGGAAATGACGATGGCATTACACAGTGACGCCGGATGCAGCAAAACAGACGAACTGATCGGATCACTCGGCATTTACACCACCGATTTCAATAATGGCAAACTGAATGCAGGAACAGACCGGTATGCCTCACGTGATCTGGCAGACATTCTGCTGACACAGATTCAGAAAGATATTTATTCAAGCTACAGCTTGCCGTGGACACGCCGCAGCATGTGGAACCGGAATTATAGCGAAACACGTCTTCCGGCTACACCTTCTACGATTATTGAATTACTCTCCCACCAGAACTTCGCAGATATGCAGTTAGGACATGATCCGAACTTCAAGTTTACAGTGGGGCGTGCCATTTACAAAGGTATTTTGCAGTTCATTACCAACCAGCACGATAAAGAATACATTGTTCAGCCTCTGCCTGTGAGCAATTTCGCCATTCAATTTGGAAAGAAAAAGAATACATTAGAACTTTCATGGAAAGGCGAAGACGATCCGCAAGAACCGACTGCACGACCACGGGAATACATTGTATATACCCGCATCGGTTATGGAGGTTTTGACAATGGCACTTTAGTCAGCAAAACGTCCCACACCGTTAAGATAGAACCGGGACTTGTTTATTCATTCAAAGTAACTGCTGTAAACCGGGGTGGGGAAAGTTTTCCTTCTGAAATCCTTTCTGCTTATAAAGCCAAACGCGAACAGGAAAAGGTAATTATCATCAATGGCTTTGACAGAATCAGCGGTCCGGCGGTCGTTAATACTTCTGATAGAGCAGGATTCGATTTATCACAAGATCCCGGAGTCCCGTATATATCAAACATTTCGTTTTGCGGAGCACAAACAGGCTTCGACCGTACACAAGCCGGAAAAGAAGGAAAAGGCAGTCTGGGACATAGCGGAAACGAGTTAGAAGGAATGAAAATAGCGGGGAACACATTCGATTATCCTTTTATTCATGGAAAAGCGATTCAGGCAGCCGGCAAATATAGTTTTGTGTCATGCAGTGACGAAGCAGTAGAAAACGGATTGGTTACGTTAGAAGATTATCCGGTGGTAGATTATATCCTGGGACTGGAAAAAGAAGACCCCGCAAATAAAGCGTACTACAAGACATTCTCCTCGGCTGTGCAACGAATTATGACCAGTTATTGTCAGTCGGGAGGTAATCTGTTTGTCAGCGGTGCTTATGTAGGAAGCGATATGAGCGGCACACAAGGCAACCGGGAGTTTACAGAGAAAATACTGAAATATGGTTATCAAAGTAGCCTGACGGATAAGAGTTCGAATCAGATTAAAGGATTGGGGCGCACAATCACGATCCCGCGTCTGCCCAATGAGAACAGTTATGCGGTTCCTGCAGCAGATTGCATCGTTCCCGTAGATACTGCTTTCCCAGTATTTACGTATGTACCCGGCAATCAGAGCGCAGGTATCGCTTACAAAGGAAACTACCGCACTTTTGTATTGGGCTTTCCTTTCGAAAGTATCCAGTCGGAAGCGGATAGGGCAACCATTATGGCAGGCATCCTGGGATTCTTTACTCAAAAATAAAAAATATCCTTTTTTTTAATCCGTTTCTCATTTTAAATTCTATCTTTGCTACTATAATAACCTTTAAAACTAAAAAACAATGTATACTATACAAGCAAATCCTAGCGGTACACGCAGCATAGAAGTATCTAATGAAAACTTGAGAACGATTGAGAAATATGCCCTGTTCCGTCATCTTATCGACAGTACCGGTATTGTAGATGAAGCAGTTCTGGATAAGTTGAAACTAAATATCCGCTCCCTTATCGCCAGTCAGGAAGAAGACAGTAAAGACTTGCTGGACCTTTGTATCGACGTGATTTATCACAATAATATGAAGGCATTCGGTCTGCAACAGCTCATCAAGCTCTATCTTACCTGGCTTTCCAACACGGAAGCGGAAGAAGAGGAGGAATAATGATTACGGTAGATACCTGCGGAATAACAGCATACAGTCCGCTGATTCCTGCAATAAGAGCAATGTGCACTGCCTCTCCGGGAGAAACGATAGAGATTATCATGAACCATGCTGATGCGTTTCAGGATCTAAAGGAATATCTGTCCGAGCAAGGTATCGGTTTTCGTGAAATCTATGATGGAGAACAAATGACATTACAGTTCACAATCAATGGGAAGTTTTAAAAAAACATCTCAATGATTGAAGAAAAACATCCCGATAATCAAAGTTAAACATCTCAATGAATAAAAAAATCATTGGGATGTTTTTTATTATCCGTATCTTTGCAGCATGAAAGAATATCGATTGACTGACTGGTTACCTACTACCAAGAAAGAAGTAGAACTTCGCGGATGGAATGAATTGGATGTCATTCTATTCAGTGCTGATGCATACGTGGATCACCCTTCTTTTGGTGCTGCCGTTATTGGACGGATTCTTGAAGCGGAAGGTTTGAAAATAGCCATTGTACCCCAGCCCAACTGGCGTGACGACCTGCGTGACTTCAAGAAGCTGGGACGCCCACGGCTATTCTTCGGCATCTCCGGTGGATGCATGGATTCGATGGTAAATAAATACACAGCCAACAAACGATTGCGCAGTGAAGATGCATATACCCCGGACGGTCGTCCGGATATGCGTCCGGAATATCCTTCTACGGTTTATAGCCAGATACTAAAGAAACTTTATCCGGATGTTCCCGTAGTTATCGGAGGAATCGAAGCCAGTTTAAGACGGTTAAGTCATTACGATTATTGGCAGGATAAAGTGCAAAAGAGCATTTTATGCGACAGCGGTGCCGACCTGCTCATTTACGGAATGGGAGAAAAACCACTTCCAGACCTGGTGAAGAATATGAAAAGTCTGCTCACTGCTGAAGAGCCAGTACTGACAAGCAGTAAATTCAGAACAATCATCGGATCAGTTCCTCAAACAGCCTATCTTTGCCGTGCAACAGAATGGAGCTCTGCCGAAGATGACCTTCCACTTTATTCGCACGAAGAATGTCTGGCAGATAAAAAGAAACAGGCAAGCAATTTCCGACATATCGAAGAAGAATCTAACAAATATTCGGCTTCCCGAATCACGCAAGCCGTCGGAAACAAGATAGTAGTAGTCAATCCTCCATATCCTCCGATGAGCCAGGAAGATCTCGATCGTTCGTTTGATTTGCCATATACCCGGCTGCCTCATCCTAAATATAAAGGGAAACGGATTCCGGCTTATGACATGATTAAGTTTTCCATCAACATTCACCGGGGATGTTTCGGCGGTTGTGCCTTCTGCACCATTTCCGCTCATCAGGGAAAGTTTATCGTCAGCCGTAGCAAAGAGTCTATACTAAAAGAGGTGAAAGAGGTCATCCAGTTACCCGATTTCAAGGGATATTTAAGTGATTTGGGAGGTCCTTCCGCTAATATGTATCAGATGAAAGGGAAAGATGAAGCTATTTGCAAAAAATGCAAACGACCGTCATGTATTCACCCGAAAGTTTGTCCGAATTTGAATACCGATCACCGCCCTTTACTGGATATTTACCATGCCGTGGATACCTTGCCCGGAATCAAAAAATCGTTTATCGGTAGCGGTGTACGCTATGACCTGTTACTTCATCAAAGCAAAGATGAAACTACCAACCGTAGCACTGCCGAATATACCCGTGAATTGATAGTCAATCATGTGAGTGGCCGGTTAAAAGTGGCTCCGGAGCATACCAGTGACCGGGTATTATCTATAATGCGCAAACCTTCTTTTGAGCAATTTGAAACATTCAAAAAGATATTCGACCGCATTAACCGGGAAGAAAATCTGCGTCAACAACTGATTCCGTATTTTATCTCTTCGCATCCCGGATGCAATGAAGAAGACATGGCGGAACTTGCCGTTATCACCAAACGTCTGGACTTCCACCTGGAACAAGTGCAGGACTTCACTCCTACTCCGATGACAGTGGCTACCGAAGCCTGGTATAGCGGATTCCATCCATACACGCTAGAACCGATATTCAGTGCCAAAACCCAACGGGAGAAACTTGCACAACGCCAATTCTTTTTCTGGTACAAACCGGAAGAACGAAAAAACATCATCAATGAGTTGAGACGTATCGGACGTTCAGATTTGATAGACAAGTTATATGGAAAAGGAAAGGATGGAAAGAGGGAAAGGAAAAAGATAGAATGAAATAAATTATAAATCAAGCATAAGGCATGATTATGAATCAATTATAACTTGTGATCTTATTGGCTACTTTTAAGTTAGCGCTCTCCAATTGATATGTATTTGATTACCTAGTAAGTTTTCGTTTGACAATAGTCAAACGATAGTTCAACAACTGTCAAACGAAAACTCATTAGTCAATCGAAAAAATAATATAGGTAAGAGAAAGAAATAAAAGCTACATAGTAATGAGTTGTTGCCAATGATAGCATCTTCAACTCATTTATGCTTCCTTTACCGGCAAAGCCACAATCTCCTGCAACACACTGACCGCCGTTTCCACATTAGTAACATCCTTAATCAGCATACTCCGTCTGCCGTTCTGTTCACGCAAATCACAACGACGAGTATATTTCATCATATAGTCTATCACTTTACCAAAAGCCTTACTTTGATAGAACGGACTATCCGGATTGGAAACAAAAAACAAGGTCATCCGCCCACCTTTCAGGAAGATTTTCTCTGCACCCAAACGGGCTGCAAGACGGCGTAGAGGCACAATACGGAGTAGTTCTTCCGTTTCCCGGGGAACCGGTCCGAAGCGGTCTTCCAGACGAGCACGGAAAGCTTCCACATCTTTGTCCAATGTCAGTCCATCCAGTTCGCGATAGAGCAACATACGTTCGCTGCTGCCTGTTACGTAGTTGGCAGGCAACAATAGTTCGAGGTCGCTTTCTACCTGACACTCGTCTACAAACTCTTCTCCACTAATTTGTCCTTCGCCCTTGATTTCATCCGCATACAGTTCTGCAAACTCGTCTGTCTTTAACTCATGGACAGCTTCAGTAAGAATTTTCTGATATGTCTCATATCCCAAATCGGCAACAAATCCGCTTTGTTCGGCTCCAAGCAGATTTCCGGCTCCACGAATATCCAAATCCTGCATGGCGATATGAATGCCACTTCCCAAATCACTAAAGTTTTCAATTGCTTGAAGACGTCGCCTTCCTTCGGCTGTCAAACTACCTAACGGAGGAGCCAGCAGATAACAAAAAGCTTTTTTATTACTACGTCCTACCCGTCCACGCATCTGATGGAGATCACTCAATCCAAAGTTTTGCGCCTGATTGATAATGATAGTGTTGGCATTCGGAATATCAATACCACTTTCGATGATTGTAGTTGCCAAGAGTACATCATAGTCGTAGTTGACAAAATCCAGAATAATCTTCTCCAGCTCTGTCGGTTCCATCTGTCCATGTCCAATCGCTACACGGCAATCCGGGATATGACGTTCGATCATCGCTTTCAATTCCGGCAAGTTCGCAATCCGGTTATTGACAAAGAAGACTTGACCGTTGCGGCTCATCTCAAAATTGATGGCATCCGTTATCACTTCTTCATTAAAAGTATGCACTTCGGTCTGAATCGGATAGCGGTTGGGTGGCGGAGTAGAAATCACACTCAAGTCGCGTGCACCCATCAATGAAAATTGAAGGGTACGGGGAATTGGAGTAGCAGTCATAGTCAGTGTATCCACATTCACTTTCAACTGGCGCAGCTTTTCTTTGACAGAGACACCGAATTTCTGTTCTTCGTCCACAATCAACAATCCCAAGTCTTTAAACTGGACATCTTTTCCCAAGATACGGTGGGTACCTATCAGAATACCGACATCTCCATCTTTCAATCCCTTCAATACAGCTTTGGTCTGTGCGGCAGTACGTGCGCGGCTTAAATATTCCACCCGACACGGCAAGCCTTTCAGACGTTCACGGAAAGTCTGAAAATGCTGGTAAGCAAGTACTGTTGTCGGAACCAGAACGGCTACTTGTTTATTATCGGCAACGGCTTTGAAAGCCGCACGAATCGCAACTTCTGTTTTTCCAAATCCTACATCTCCGCAGACCAGACGATCCATCGGACGGTCACTTTCCATATCCGCCTTGACATCAATCGTCGCCTTACTCTGATCCGGTGTATCTTCATAAATAAAGGATGCTTCCAGCTCACGCTGCAAGAAACTATCGGGACTGTAAGAGAAACCTTTTTCCTGACGACGCTGCGAATACAATTTTATCAAATCGCGGGCAATGTCCTTGATTTTACTCTTCGTACGTTCTTTCAGTTTCTCCCATGCACCTGTACCTAATTTGTTAAGCCGGGGAGCCTCTCCTTCTTTACCTTTATATTTGGAAACCTTATGCAGGGAATGAATAGAGACGAACACCACATCTTCATTTTGAAACACCAGTTTCAAAACCTCTTGCGTAGTGTCACCATTCGGAATACGTACCAAGCCGGAAAAACGTCCGATACCATGATCCGTATGCACCACATAGTCTCCCGGAGTGAACTGATTCAGTTCTTTCAAGGATAGTGCCACTTTTCCCGAACGGGCTTTATCACTTTTCAGATTATATTTATGAAAACGATCAAACAACTGATGGTCTGTGAAGATACAGAGCCGCAGTGTGTTATCTACAAAACCTTCGTGAATGGTACGTTCTACGGGAGTAAAATTAATCTTATCACCCCGATCTTCAAAAATAGCTTTGATACGATCTGTTTGCTTCATGCTGTCACTGCAGATATAAAGCGAATAGCCTTTTTCCAGATAATCCTTAAAAGAAGAAGCTACCAGATCGAAATTCTTATGAAAGATAGGCTGGGCAGATGTATTGAAAGTAACGCTGGCATTGGGCGTTCCGGTCGGTTTATTACCAAATTCCAACCGGCGGAAATCGAGTGCCCGTACAGTAAACTCGCTGCCGTCTATCAATTTCCCTTCCAATGTAATGCCACCATTCTCTTCGGCCTCCTGAACGGCTATTGCCTGTGGAGTCAGCGCCTCATCGTGTACCACCTGGATTCGCTCGCGCAACCAAAGAAAATCGCGCATCGCCAAGGTAGTCTCTTTCGGGATAAAATCCAGAAAAGAAGTCGTTACATCTCCTGTCACCGCCAAATCGGGAACGATAGACACTCCATCTTTCTTCTCACGGGATAATTGAGACTCCACTTCAAAGGTACGAACACTTTCCACTTCATCACCAAAGAAATCGATGCGATAAGGATATTCCGAAGCAAAAGAGAAAACGTCGATAATACTACCGCGAACAGCATATTGTCCCGGCTCATATACGTAGTCTACATATTCAAAACCATAACTATGCAACACATCGGTGATGAAAGTGGTATCCACTTTCTCTCCTACATTCAGCTTCAGCGTTTTATTACTCAATTCCTTGCGCGACACCACTTTCTCCGCCAATGCATCCGGGTACGTAACGATACATAATCCCTCTTCCCCCTTTTGCAAGCGGCTAAGTACTTCTGTACGCAAAATCTCATTGGCCGCATCTTTTTGTCCATACTTGATGGAGCGACGGAATGAAGATGGAAAGAACAATACTCTTTCCGTACCCAATATCTGCGTCAAGTCGTGATAGAAATATCCGGCTTCTTCAAGATCACCTAAAATAAATACAAACGGGCAACCACCCTCTTGCACCAGTACAGAAGAAAAAAGAGAAGCGGCGGATGCACACAGTCCTCCGCAAAAAACAGTCTGAACGGAAGTGTCCTTCAACAAGCGCTTCATTACTGCCATATTGGGATGGGCAGCATATTGTTGTTGCAACTCAGTTATTGTCATACCTATAAAATTTCCCCGCAAAATTACAAAAAAGATTGGGAGTATACACCCAAAGAACAGAAGTATTATAATAAGGTATCTGCCGGACATTACTTAGATGTGGGGCGAGTACTGTTAAGCCGTGGGCTAAACGTCCGTGAGCCGTGGGATGAGCACTGCTAAGACGTGGGCTTACCCCAAGCGAGGTGCGGGCTTAGTTCCGACAACATGCCGTCTTATTCCGAATGGGGTATGAAACACGTTAAATTTTCCTTAGTTCAGCTATAACTAAAGGAAAAAGAACTACTTTTGTTTCTAAATTTTATAGTATCTATATGCAGACATCGGATAGCATTGTAATTATCCCCACCTATAATGAACGGGAGAACATAGAAAATATCATCCGTGCCGTTTTCGGCCTTCCCCAAGTATTCCATATTCTGGTCATAGAAGACGGCTCTCCGGACGGAACGGCAGCCATCGTAAGAAAACTGCAACAAGAATTTCCCGAACAGCTTTTTATGATAGAACGTAAAGGAAAACTGGGACTGGGTACTGCCTACATTACCGGATTTAAATGGGCACTGGAACACGCATACGAGTATATTTTTGAAATGGATGCAGACTTCAGTCATAATCCGAATGATTTACCCCGTTTGTATCAGGCTTGTTCGGAACAAGGAGGAGATGTATCCATCGGTTCCCGTTATGTCAGCGGAGTGAATGTAGTGAATTGGCCGATGGGACGGGTATTGATGTCATACTTTGCCTCTAAATATGTGCGGTTTATCACCGGAATACCTGTACATGACACCACTGCCGGATTTGTTTGCTACCGCCGCCAGGTGTTGGAAACAATCGATTTAGATCATATTCGCTTCAAAGGATATGCCTTTCAGATTGAAATGAAATTCACTGCTTATAAGTGTGGTTTCAAAATTATCGAGGTTCCCGTTATCTTTATTAATCGTGAATTAGGGACTTCTAAAATGAATAGCAGCATCTTTGGAGAAGCCATATTTGGTGTGATAAAATTAAAAGTAAATAGTTGGTTCCATAAATTCCCACAAAAGAAATGAAACGTACACTGATTCAAAACGCCGTTGTTATCAACGAAGGAAGAAAAGTTCTGGGTTCAGTAGTAATCGAGAATGAAAAGATAGCCGAAATATTGGTTGGTGAAGAAAACGCAACTGCCCCCTGCGACGAGATAATAGACGCAACCGGGTGTTATCTTTTGCCGGGTGCCATCGACGAACATGTGCATTTCCGCGATCCCGGACTGACTCATAAGGCAGATATCACCACAGAAAGTCGTGCTGCGGCAGCAGGAGGTGTCACCTCTATCATGGATATGCCCAATACCAATCCGCAAACTACCACATTGGAGGCTTTGGAGGAAAAATTTGTTCTGTTGGGTGAAAAGTCAGCAGTCAACTATTCCTGCTATTTCGGAGCAACGAATAATAACTATACCCAGTTTGCACAACTGGATAAACACCGGGTTTGTGGAGTGAAGTTATTTATGGGTTCAAGCACCGGCAATATGCTGGTAGACCGGATGGTCAGTCTGCGTAATATATTCGGTGGAACCGATCTGCTCATCGCTGCTCATTGCGAAGATCAGGGAATTATCAAAGAAAACACGGATAAATATAAGAAAGAATACGGAGACGACGTACCTTTGGCTCTTCATCCGCTCCTTCGTTCGGAAGAAGCTTGCTATCGTTCATCCGAACTGGCAGTGCAGTTGGCACGTGAGACAAACGCCCGCCTGCACATCATGCATATTTCCACAGCTAAAGAGTTGAGCCTGTTTTCTAATGTACCTTTGGTACAAAAAAAGATCACGGCAGAAGCCTGTGTTTCTCATCTGCTCTTTACGGAAGAGGACTATCAGACACTGGGTGCCCGCATCAAATGCAACCCTGCCATTAAGACAGCGCAAGACCGGAAAGCTTTGCGAGAGGCTGTCAATAGCGGTTTGATTGATGCTATTGCCACAGATCATGCCCCACATTTACTTAGCGAAAAAGAAGGCGGTGCCTTAAAAGCAATGTCCGGAATGCCGATGATTCAGTTCTCACTCGTCAGCATGTTGGAGTTGACAGAAAAAGGAGTGTTTACTATCGAAAAAGTAGTAGAAAAGATGGCTCATGCTCCTGCGCAGATGTATGAGATACCAAACAGAGGATTCATTCGCAAAGGCTATCAGGCTGACCTGGTATTAGTCCGTCCCGGAAGCGAATGGACTGTAACAACCGATTGTATTCTAAGCAAATGTAAATGGAGCCCATTAGAGGGACACACATTCGACTGGAAAGTAGAGAAAACATTTGTAAACGGACATCTGTTATATAACAACGGAGAAATAGACGAGACTTATCGCGGACAGGAATTAAGATTCAGATAAACAGCAGCTCGCCTTCAACAAGCCTATGAGTACCATTTTATCTTATAAAATACATACAGTCACTCCCTACATCAACTGGATTTACTTTTTCCATGCATGGGGGTTCCAGCCACGTTTTGCAGCCATCGCCAACATTCACGGATGTGATGCCTGCCGTGCTTCGTGGCTGACAACTTTCCCGGAAGAAGAACGTAATAAAGCTTCCGAAGCAATGCAGCTATTCAAAGAGGCCAACCGGATGCTCGATCTGCTTGACCGGGATTATGAAGTAAAGACCATCTTCAAGCTTTGCAAGGCAAACTCTGACGGGGATAACCTGATTATTGAGAAAGAAAAAGACCGGTTCATCACTTTTCCTTTACTGCGCCAGCAAACGCCGAAAAGAGACGGTAGTCCTTTTCTTTGTCTCAGTGACTTTATCCGCCCGATCTCTTCCGGCATCCCGGATACCATCGGTGCTTTTGCCTCTTCCATTGATGCGGACATGGAAGGATTGTACGAACAGGACCCTTATAAACACCTGCTTGTCCAAACCCTCTCCGACCGACTGGCAGAAGCAGCAACAGAAAAGATGCATGAATATGTGCGCAAAGAAGCGTGGGGATATGCCAAAGACGAGAATTTAGGCATAGCGGACTTACTGGTCGAAAAGTATCAAGGCATTCGCCCTGCTGTCGGTTACCCGTCTTTACCGGATCAATCCGTCAACTTCCTGTTGGATGAACTGTTGGACATGAAGCAGATAGGCATTTCGCTGACCGAAAACGGAGCTATGTACCCGCACGCTTCTGTTTGCGGACTTATGTTTTCACATCCGGCTTCCGAATACTTCTCCGTCGGAAAGATTGGAGAAGACCAATTGGAAGATTATGCCCGCCGTCGGGGAAAAAGTATCGAAGAAATGTGTAAGTTTCTGGCAGCTAATCTCCAATAGTCCTTATTCCCCTGTGATTTTTCTCCTTTTCTCACGACTAACTAACCAGAAAAGTAATCATAGATTCCATGAGAGAACAAACAGCAGAGGTTAGCGCCCCTATTGAACAAGAGTTTTTGTCGGTGATCCGCGAATATGAACGGGTGATCTACAAGGTATGCTATCTGTATGCCAATCCCAATGCTCCTCTCAATGATCTGTATCAGGATGTGGTATTGAACCTTTGGAAAGCCTATCCCAAATTCAGAAAAGAATGTAAGGTTTCCACCTGGATTTACCGTATTGCCCTCAACACCTGTATCAGCTTCTATCGTAAAGAAAAGAATGTGCCAGAAATAGTCAGCCTCACCAGAGATACCGACTGGGCCATAGAAGCACACGACCCGATCAACGAAATGTTGAAACAGCTTTATCAGATGATTAACCAACTGGGACAACTCGACAAATCAATTATCCTGCTTTATCTCGAAGACAAAAGTTACGAGGAAATAGCAGAAATCACCGGACTGACGGTTACCAATGTAGCGACCAAACTAAGTCGCATCAAAGACAAACTTAAAAGAATGAAAAAGGAGGAATAAGATATATGGAACTGGAAGAACTGAAAAAATCTTGGAATGCCCTGGATGAACACTTGAAAGACAAAGAGTTCATCAAAGAAGAAGAGCTTGAAAAGCTGATAAGGCATGCGGACAAAGGTATCCATGCCATTGCCAGACTGAACATCAAGCTTATTCTGATTTCTCTGCCGATACTGATCTTATTTTTAGCGGAGGTACTGTTACATAACAGATTGAACCCGATCTATATCATTATCATTTTCGCATGGATTCCTGCCCTTTGCTGGGATATCGTCACCACCCGTTTCCTCCAACGGACACAAATAGACGAGATGCCTTTGGTAGAAGTAATCAGCCGCGTGAACCGTATCCATCGATGGACCATCAGGGAACGATTGATTGCTATTGCCTTTCTCCTAGTCCTGGCTATACTTTCATTTATCTACTGGCAAGTGTGGCAATATGGAATGGGCATGATTGCTTTCTTCATCCTGTTATGGGGCGGAGGACTGGGATTGATCTTATGGATTTACCGCAAGAAGTTCTTAAATCGTATCCACGAAATCAAAAAGAATTTAAGCGAACTGAACGAATTAATGTAAAAGAATCCAACCTGAATAATTCATACTAAGTAGTAAGGAGTGTGCTTACCCCACCACGGTAAGCACACTTTTTCCATTCACTTTCTTATGTACCTGCACCTGAACAGAAATCCGTTCACTCATCTCCTGCACATGAGAGATTACTCCTATTTTCCGCCCCTGCATCTGTAATTGTTCCAATGCTTCCATCGCTGTACGCAAACTTTCCGCATCCAAAGAGCCGAAACCTTCATCAATAAAAAGAGATTCAACTTTCAGATTATTACTTGACAAGGAAGACAAACCTAAAGCCAGTGCCAAAGAAATCAGGAACGATTCACCTCCTGAAAGAGAGTACACGGTCCGTATTTCATCACACATATCGCAATCTATTACCTGAAGTGCCAACGTATCGGGTACCTGTTGCAGCTTATAGCGTTTAGAGAGATAGGATAAATGTTGATTGGCATGAAGCAGCAACAAATTCAAAGTATAACTTTGAGCAATCACTTTAAATTTCGCTCCATCCGCACTGCCAATCAGTTTATTCAATTTTGCCCAACGTTCGGCAACAGTTTGTTTCTCTGCCAGTTCCTTCGCAATCTGTTCCACAGTCAGTTTATTCTTTGCTTGTTGTAGCAGGCAGGCTTCCATAGTAGAAAGGGCACGTTCTATATTCAGGTTTTCTTCCTGTTGCTTCTTTATTATTTCAGGAAGCAGTTCGGGAGACTCTATCTTTTTATACTGTTCTTGCAACTCTCCTATAGCCAGTGCAATTTGCTTCATCTCTCCTTGCAAACCGGAAAGCCGGTTGTGTACCGCCTCTACTTCTTTACGTGCTTTCTCCAAAGCGAGATTCAGTTCTTTCTCTCTTTTTGCTACGGCAGCTTCCGCTTCATCCGCGCTTTTTCCTTTCAATAGCTGAGAACGTTCCTGACGAAGCACATTCAGCGCTTTCTCTATCACTTCAAATCTCTTTAGTTCGGCCGAAGCAGCATTCTGTAAGATTACCAGCTGTTCTTTGGCAGACGATACTTTCTGCATAGCCAAACGACAGAGAGAAACATTCTCACGGAGGGCTTCACAATGTGTACGTATCTTTTTAGTTTCTTCATCGCCGCGCTGCCATTCTGCATAAAGATTGCGATATTCCAAAATACGTTCTGCCAGTTCCGCCAAACGACGTTGTATTTGCTCTTCGTTTCCGGCTTCAATCCCTGCTTTATATAATGCTGCCAACTGTTCCGCGATCTGTCCGTCCACCGTTTTTTGATGCGCCAAATCACGTTGCAGAGCAATGCTCCGGTTATTCATCTGCTGATAGTTGGTTGATGCTACATTATACTCCTGCTCTATACTCCGGAAAAGAGTATCTACCACCTCCTGTTCCTGATGATAAGGATGCGCTGTGCTACCGCAAACCGGACAAGCCTCCCCTTCCTGTAATTGCCGGCGCAATGCTTTCACGTCTTTTCCCACTGCCATACGTGCATTTTCGTAAAGACGTTGAGTAACTTTCAATGCGGTTTCTTGCTCCGTCAATTGTTTCAGACAATTGGCCACTTCTTTCTCCAGTCTTTCTATTTCCGTCTTTGCTTTCGTCTGCGTTTCCGTTAATTGCCGGATATTCTGCTGACGAGTCAACTCTTTTTGCAACTTCACCTGTTCTTCGGCCAATAACGGATATCCGAAAGAATTTAAGCGCAACAAACGTTCCTCATTCGTACTGGTAGCGGCAGCCAGTTTACTTTCTTCTTGCCGTAGAATCTCTTCCACCTGTTCAAGTTGCAGTGCTTCTTCTATCCCTACATGGCTTAATAAGCGGTTCAGAGAAGAATAAGACACCTGTAATTGTTCCGCAGCCACTCGCATTTTTTGTTCCTGCTCCGCCACCTGCCTGTTAGCCGCTTGTAAAATCTGCTGCGACTGTATATAGCTGCTTTGTTGAGACTGTATCTGTACATCCAATTGACGTGCTTTCTTCAAGTCTGGCTGTATGGCCTCCCATTGTGCCTTAAAATGCACCAATCCTTCCTCTTGGGAAGCCAATGCACCCTGCAATACTTTCTCCCTGGCCTGTTCCTCCTGTTCTTCCTGCTGCTTTTTCTTCCAAAGTTCTTCCTGTATTTTTAATGAACGAACCACATTCAGTTGTTCATTCTGTTCTGCCAGCAGTTTAATCCCTGCCGCGCGCTTTTCAATTGATAGTTCTTTCTCTTTTTGCAGAGCAAGCAGCTCTTCTTCCGGCATCAATTCGATCACATTCATTCGATTCTGAATCAAGGTCACCTCCTCTTGTGCCGCCTTATTCCGGGCATAGACCTCTTGAGAAATCCGGGAATACACGCCGGTTCCTGTCAACTTCTCCAGTAATTCTGCTTTTGCCGCCCCTTTTGATTTCAGAAATGTAGCAAAATCATTTTGTGCCAATAATACTGTACGGGTGAACTGTTCATACGTCAGGCCAACCAACTCCACCAACTGAATCAACAACTCTTTCTTGGTACCTTGAAATTCTTTCTCCGTATCCAGTTCTTTCACTTCCAGCGTTTGTGGCTGCAAAGAACCGTTTATCTTGTTTCTTGTCCGCCTCACCGACCAACGAGAACGGTAACGCCGTCCGTCAATACCTAAAAAATCGACTTCCGCATAACCGTCACTTGTCCCCCGGCGCAGCAAATTTCTAACATCAGACTGATTAATCTGATTGTCTCCCACATCTGCCAGGTTCACATTTTCCACTGAAGTAGCAAAGCGGGGAGCCTTATCATACAATGCCAGGCATAAGGCATCTAATAAAGTAGACTTACCTGCACCGGTAGGTCCTGAAATGGCAAAGATACCTGCAGAATGTAATGGTTCTGCCATAAAATCCACTTCTACCGTTCCTTCTATCGAGGTCAGATTCTTCAATCGTATAGCTAGTATTTTCATTCTTCTTCCTCCTCTTCTTTACGGGTAGCAGCCAAATAGGCCTCTTCAAACAAACCTGTCAGTTCTACAGGCATTTCCACCTGATAAATCTTCTCAAAGGCAGACTGTGCAATCTGCAAGGGAGACATTTCCTGCAACCCCCTCTTCCAGTTTTCATTTTCTTTCGTCGTATTTCCAGTTTCAGTGCGATAGGTAGAAACAATACGCGCCAACCGATAGTTTTTATCTGCCAGTGCATCTTCAATCTCCTGCCGAAGCATGGGTTCCGGTTCCTCCAACAATACCTTTACTTCCAGATATGGGGCTACGGCTTCTGTCTCGGGTAGTTCCTTCAAGGCTTCCAAGATGGCTTCCGGTGAAACAGGTTCTCCGTTCGGGACACTCAACAAAGGTATTAATTTCGGGCATTCCAACCGTTCAATGTCCACCGCACAACCTCCGTCGAAAGTCACCATCACGACTCCATGATGATAATGTTTCTCGGCAAAAGACATCGGAATGGGACTTCCGGCATACCGCACATTCTCTCTTCCGGACACTCGCTGCGCTTTATGTATATGTCCCAATGCCGTATAAGCTATCTGTTCGGAAAAAGTTTCCGGAGATACGCACTCCAGCCCACCAATCACGGTACGCTCGCTATAATCCTTCTCTGCAATTTCCGATCCTGTAGCCTGCAAATGACCGATGGCAAGAATCGCCTGATTCTCCGTCCTTCGCTTCCATAGCCTTTGCAAAAGTTGTGCATAAAGTTCGCGAACTCCCTCCGCATACGGATTGCCTTCCGTTTGCACGGCCGGATAATCTCCCTGACGCAGAAAAGGAACTGCCATGCAAAGCAATTCCACTTCCCCTTTCCGGTTCTTCAGTTCCACAGTCAAATGGTCATAATCGATTTCTCCGCCTTCGAGCTTGCGAACTACCCCTCTGACTTCCGTCCGCATAGCTTGCAACAGAGGCAAAGGAGCCTCCAGGCGTGCTGCCGAATCATGGTTGCCGGCAACAATGACAATCTGCAAATACGGATTCTCTGCTGTCACCCGATAAATAAACTGATAATACATGCTTTGGGATGCTGCGGAAGGGTTGGAAACATCAAAAACATCTCCGGCTATAATCAATGCATCAATCTCTTTCTGACGAATTTCTTCTGCCAGCCAATTCAGGAATACTCCATGTTCTTCCGTGCGATCATAACCAAAAAAGGTTTGTCCCAGATGCCAGTCGGCAGTATGTAATATACGTATCATAATTTTGTAACTATCTCTAATAACAAGAGGCAAAAATAACACAATCAAAAAGATTATATCACATCTGCCTCTCTTTTTTACCAATAATCATGTATATTTGCAGGATAAAAATCCAACCCTATGAAGATACTGTATTATATTTATCAGATTTGCATCGCTTTGCCTATTTTATTAGTGTTGACCATCCTCACGGCAATCGTCACTATTGTAGGTTCTCTCTTGGGAGGAGCCCACATCTGGGGATATTATCCGGGGAAGATTTGGTCACAATTAATTTGTCTGTTTCTATTGATTCCCGTGAAGATTGAGGGACGTGAAAAGTTGCATGACAAGACTTCCTATATTTTCGTCCCTAACCATCAGGGTTCATTTGATATTTTCCTTATTTACGGCTTCATCGGAAGAAACTTTAAGTGGATGATGAAAAAAAGCCTGCGCAAACTGCCGTTTGTAGGAAAAGCCTGTGAAAGTGCAGGACATATCTTTGTAGACAGATCTGGTCCTAAAAAAGTATTGGAAACAATCCGGCAGGCAAAAGACTCATTGAAAGATGGGGTTTCTCTCGTAGTCTTTCCTGAAGGAGCGCGTACATTTACAGGACACATGGGATACTTTAAGAAAGGCGCTTTCCAGTTGGCTGATGATTTACAGTTGGCGGTTGTACCCGTCACCATTGACGGCTCATTCGAGATTCTGCCACGCACAGGCAAATGGATACACCGTCATCGCATGATTCTGACTATTCACGAGCCTATTCCTCCCAAAGGGAAAGGAATGGAAAATATCAAGGCAACCATGGCAGAGGCCTACGCTGCGGTTGAAAGCGCCCTGCCGGAACAATACAAGGGAATGGTGAAAAACGAAGATCAAGACCGATAGTCAGTACATAATCTTATATAAATATGGGGATGCTCACGCACCCCCATATTCCTAACCAGTTTTATGCATCAAACTATTAAATTAAGAAATTCAGATATTTAGATGTTTTGCAAGGTTATGGTTTGGTTTGACATCATTTGTAATTCTTGAAAAGTCAAATTAAAACTTTTATAAATTTCCTTTTCTAAATTCTCTAATGAGAAAGATTCATTTCTGACACCATTAATCTTCCCTCTAAACCGATTGTTATAATGCTTGCGGAATGTATCCGGAGTAACCAGACCTCCCAAGCCATAATCACCCACTACAATCACCGGCTTTCGGCGCAATACCCCTTCGTAAGCGGTAATCCCCGCACCAATAATCAAGTCGGCTTCTTCAATCAGTTTACCGATCTCACTCTCGGAGGATATATAATCCACCTGATACTCTGAATATTTACTTAATAGAATTCCTATCCGTAACCTGGTGCGAGAATTTGCTATTCCGACAACAATGCTGGCTTTTTGTTCTATTAACTGCAATTCGTCACCTCTCAAAGAAGAGGCGGCAGATAATTCATTAGGATTTTTCATATAGCTATTTGGTTTTTGTTGTGTCAAAAGTACAGCATGCATCCGAAAACACAAAAAAAGTCACCCGGACAAAATCAGTGCGCCTGATTTTTCGTAAACACTTACATTTCAATCAAATACAGATTAGCGTTCTATTAATGACCCGGACAATTCATTTTTTATTTATCAAAAATCCCTTAAAAACACATTCAAATCTTCTTGTGGAGAAATGCCTAATCGACCTTTCAGCCTTCCTTTTGCTTTGGTAACAGAATCGGAAGAGGTCTGAAAAATACGCGCCAGTTCTTCATTGGTCAGTCCAAATTTAAGAAAGCAACAGATCTCAAGATCATGTTTAGTTAATAAAGGAGTTTTGTCAAGCAACCGGGTAACGTAATTAGAATAGAGTAAATCAAACAGGCTAAACAATTTATAGCGTTCTCCATTAGACAATTTACCTCTTAATGTTCCCTCTTTGATAGCAAGCAGCAGACGAAAAGCGGATATGTACTGTTCAGAAGAGGGTCCGACAGTTAATTCTCCTCCCAGTTCTTTCAATAGTCCCGATAAGTTTTTGTTCTGCATACTTAGAAGTACAATCTTTCCATTCAACTCGCCCACCTTCATTCGATTTTCTTCCAGTATGCGGTTCTCTTCCAGTACTTGATCTTTCAACTCCTGGATTTCTTCCATCTCCTGCTGATATCGCTTTATCTCCTCTTCATTATCTCTAATCTGGGATTCGATTTCGGCAATCTTCTTCCTGTGATTTTTACTTTTGTAGTAGTAATAACACATATAGAAGGCCACAATCAGGAAAATAACCGTACCGCAAAATATAAAAACTGTACGGTCCACTTTCAGTTGTAGATTATCATTCCGGAGTTTCTCGTTCTCGTACTGCTTTTGCAGTTCTGTTATCAACTCCTGCGAATCGACTTCATCCAATACATTCACGATAGAGTCCGCTTTTTCATGGTAGATAATCGCTTCTTCAAAATTATCAATATCTTTTTCAAGAAAGTATAAATTGTTATATGCGTCAATACGGGTATATTCTTTAGAAGAATTGATACTCATCTTAAAATATTTCCGGGCATTCTCTACATCGCCCATCTGTATATACAAATAGCCGAGAGACATACACTCCACGTATTTCCTTTCTTCATCCGTTTCTTTTTCATAAGCAGCAAGAAAATAGCGTTCTGACTTTTTCAGTTCTCCCATGGAACGGTACAGTATCCCCAACTCATGTAAAATGGAAACTTCAGACGGATATTGCTTTTCCCTGGCTAGTTCTAAAGCGTAAGTATAATAGAAATAGCAGCTATCCCATTTATTCTGAAACAAATAAGCCCGGCCTATATTTTGCCCGGCTCTGACAAGACTCAAAGAATCTTTCAACTCTTCATAGATCGTATATGACTCCCGAAAATTCTTCAACGACTCCTGATACAATTTCTTTTTCCGGTTAATCATCCCTATCTCATCAGTAGCCATTGCAAACATCTTACAACATTGAATATTCCCGAACATTTCTTTTGCCGAAGATAAAAACGTCAAAGCCTCTTCATCTTTGCCCAATTCACGCAGCACTCTTCCATAATAATACTGCGCTTTAGCACGCGTAACTGAGTCACCATGCTCTACAGTATAGTAATTCAGCGCCAGTGCAATCAATGAGTCAGAAGTAAACTTCACATAGTTCTGATCCATCGCCTGCGTCAATAAAAGTGCATAATCCGCCTGCAACTTTCCACGCAATTTTTCAATATGAGGTATTGACTTTAATAGATACAGAGCTGTATCCGGAAGAGATTCCATGCACATTTCAATCCTCTGGAATGCCGCATCGGGGGCCTCCGAATCTCTATGACAAGAAACCGATAAGACTAAAATAAAAAAGAAAGCGGCGTATACCGAAACAGTAGTCGTTTTCACTTTACTTGAGTTTTGTGCAAAAATACACAAAAAACTCAAGTATTACTTATTTGTTGAAGCATTTTGTTCCAATCGTTGATGTTCTTCTATCAACTTCATGTTTTCTCTTGCTTTAGACAGGAACTCTCTAACCAGTTTATTATCTTTAAAAGAATAAGGAGCATCCTTGATTATATCATCAATCTGCGGAGTCATAATGGGATAGGGCAAAGAGCTGCAGAGCATCATAAACACACTGGGTCCCAGCACATTTTCGTAATTATCGGAGATGAACGTTTTCACATACTGATTCATCGCTTTCATCAGTGAGTCTCCTTCCACCACCAACTGACCGTGAATCTCATCCAGATCGCCTCCATCCAGTACCATACGGGTTTCCTTCTGCTCCAGTTCACCAATGCTTTCTTCCAATTGGTTTCTTTTGCTGATAAACTCATACAGTGCATTATTTAAAGATGTTCCGACTGCCTTGAGGTCCGTGTTGCTAATGGTTACTGTTATCTTCCCACTTTCCAGCACAATCGGCATAATGCTTTCTTCATCCATATAAAGTGTCACCATCTGTACGGAATCTATTTTCCCTTTCATTGAGAACAGACCATGCACTACTTCAGCTGAATCCAGCTTCACCCACTCTCCATCACGAAGGGACTTAAGATACAACATCTTTCCATCCAGACTATTCACTGAAGAGGTTCCTTCAATCTTGTACTTACTGGTGCAGGAAGCCAAAAACGGAAGCAAAAGCAAAAAAGGCAAAATTTTATTCACGTTCATCTATTCATTAAATTCTGGGTACAAAGGTACAACTGATTCAGAATTCAAAGAAACATTTTATCAATATTTAAATCTTGTAAGACTCTTTTCTTTAATAATCCTTATAAACATAGGTATAAGGCTATTTTTTTCATTTAGTTTATCTAATTTTGCGGTCATGAAAACATCAACATTTGCCCCTTTTGCCAAACCGCTTTATGTAATGGTAAAGCCTGTAGGTGCCGTATGTAATCTAGCATGCGATTATTGCTACTATTTGGAAAAGGCCAACCTATACAAAGACAATCTGAAACACGTAATGAGCGATGAACTTCTGGAAAAGTTTATCGACGAGTACATTAACTCACAAACCATGCCGCAGGTGCTTTTCACCTGGCACGGAGGAGAAACGCTGATGCGACCGCTCTCCTTCTATAAAAAGGCGATGGAACTACAAAAAAAGTATGCCCGCGGACGAACGATCGACAACTGCATCCAAACCAACGGAACCATGCTCACCGACGAATGGTGCGAGTTCTTCCGTGAAAATAATTGGCTGGTAGGAGTCTCTATCGATGGTCCCCAGGAGTTTCATGACGAGTATCGCAAAAATAAAATGGGAAAACCCTCTTTTGTGAAAGTGATGCAAGGCATCAATCTTTTGAAAAAACATGGGGTGGAATGGAATGCGATGGCGGTTATTAATGACTTCAATGCCGACTATCCACTAGACTTTTATCGTTTCTTCAAAGAAATCGGTTGTCAGTATATCCAGTTCGCTCCTATCGTTGAACGTATTCTCTCACATGAGGACGGTCGTCACCTCGCTTCTCTTGCAGAAAATAAAGCCGGAACCCTTGCCGATTTTTCGATCACTCCGGAGCAATGGGGCAACTTCCTTTGTGCTCTTTTCGACGAATGGGTGAAAGAAGATGTAGGCAAGTACTATGTACAAATATTCGATTCGACTTTGGCGAACTGGATGGGCGAACAGCCTGGTATATGCACAATGGCAAAGACCTGCGGTCATGCCGGCGTGATGGAATTCAACGGAGATGTTTATTCATGCGACCATTTTGTATTTCCCGAATATAAATTAGGTAACATTTATAGTAAAACTCTGGTGGAAATGATGCATAGCGAGCGTCAGCACAATTTCGGGAACATGAAATATCAGTCTCTCCCTACTCAATGCAAGGAATGTGAGTTCCTGTTTGCCTGCAACGGAGAATGCCCGAAAAATCGTTTCAGCCAAACGGCAGAAGGCGAACCGGGATTGAATTACTTATGCAAAGGCTATTACCAGTTCTTTAAGCATGTAGCTCCTTATATGGACTTTATGAAAAACGAACTGATGAATCAACGTCCGCCTGCTAATATCATGGAAGCACTGAAGAACGGAGATTTGAAAATTGAATACTAACCAATCATATATTTTAATTTTATCATTAAATAATGAACAGACTAAGACTTTATCTATTAGCGCTGGCTGCGCTTTTTGTATGTTCCGTTAAAGCGGATGAGGGTATGTGGCTATTGCAACTGATGCAACAGCAACACTCCATAGACATGATGAAAAAACAAGGATTAAAACTGGAAGCACAGGACCTATATAATCCGAATGGAATTTCTCTTAAAGATGCCGTAGGTATATTCGGAGGCGGATGTACCGGAGAAATTATCTCACCCGAAGGTTTGATTCTGACCAATCACCACTGTGGCTACGCTTCCATCCAGCAACATAGTAGTGTTGAGCACGATTATCTGACTGATGGTTTCTGGGCTACTTCCAGAGACAAAGAGCTCCCTACTCCGGGATTGCAATTCACATTTATCGAACGTATCGAAGATATTACGGATATTGTCAATGCCAAGATTGCGGCGAAAGAAATCACCGAATCCGAATCATTCAGCAATATATTCCTTCAAAAGCTGGCCCATGATCTTTATTTTAAAAGTGACCTGGCAGACAAAAAGGGAATTGTTCCGCAAGCTCTTCCGTTCTATGCCGGAAATAAATTCTATCTTTTCTATAAGAAAATATATCCGGATGTACGTATGGTAGCCGCTCCACCCTCTTCTATCGGTAAGTTTGGTGGTGAAACAGACAACTGGATGTGGCCGCGTCATACCGGTGACTTTTCCATGTTCCGTATTTATGCAGATGCAAATGGTGAACCTGCAGAATACAGCGAGAGCAACGTCCCACTGAAAACCAAGAAACATTTGTCTATCTCTATCAAAGGATTGAAAGAAGGAGATTATGCAATGATTATGGGATTCCCCGGAAGTACGAGCCGCTACCTGACTGTATCAGAAGTAAAAGAACGTATGGAATCGGAAAACGATCCACGTATCCGTATTCGTGGTGCACGTTTGGCTGTCCTGAAAGAGGTAATGAATGCCAGTGACAAAATCCGTATTCAATATGCTAACAAGTATGCGGGTTCCAGCAACTATTGGAAAAACTCCATCGGCATGAATAAGGCCATCATCGATAATGATGTATTGGGAACAAAAGCTGCACAAGAAGCCAAATTCGCAGAGTTTGCAAAAGCACAAAACAATGCTGAATATGCAGCGGTAGTGAAGAACATTGATGACCTGGTAGCTAAGACAACTCCTCTCAACTATCAGTACACCTGTTTGAGAGAGACTTTCTTCGGAGCTATCGAATTTGGCAATGTGATGTTGACTAAAACACGCGAAGCATTGCTTGAGAAAAACGATTCTGTAATCGAAGCACGCATGAAAGCCTTGGAAAGCACTTACGAAAGCATCCATAACAAAGATTACGATCATGAAGTAGACCGCAAGGTAGCGAAAGCCTTGTTCCCCTTATATGCTGAAATGATTCCGGCAAACCAACGTCCTTCTATTTATAAGGTTATTGAGCAGAAATATAAAGGCGATTATAACAAATTCGTTGATGATATGTATGACAACTCTATTTTTGCCAACCGGGCAAACTTCGAGAAGTTTACAAAGAAGCCTTCAGTGAAAGCGATTGACAATGATCTGGCACTACAATACTGCCAGTCTAAATACGACTTGATGGATACACTGGCTTCCCAGCTCAAGGATATGGATCAGGAACTAGCTTTGCTGCACAAAACTTATATCCGTGGTCTGGGGGAAATGAAGTTGCCTGTACCTTCTTATCCGGATGCAAACTTTACCATTCGTCTGACCTATGGTAACGTGAAACCTTATGATCCGAAAGACGGCGTACACTACAACTACTATACGACCACTAAAGGTATTCTTGAAAAAGAAAATCCGGAAGACCGTGAATTCGTTGTACCTGCCAAACTGAAAGAACTGATCGAAAAGAAAGATTATGGCCGCTATGCTTTGCCAAATGGTGATATGCCTGTCTGCTTCCTGTCGACCAACGACATCACCGGTGGTAACTCCGGCAGCCCGGTACTGAATGAAAACGGAGAACTGATCGGTTGCGCTTTTGATGGCAACTGGGAATCATTAAGCGGTGACATCAACTTCGACAACAACCTACAACGTTGTATTAACCTGGATATCCGTTATGTCCTGTTCATTTTGGAAAAATTAGGAAACTGCGGACACCTAATCAATGAAATGACAATCGTAGAATAAATGAGAAAACAAATCCTATTTGTCCTATTTTCACTGGCAACTCTTAGCATCCACGCCGACGAAGGCATGTGGATGCTAACCGATCTGAAAGCACAGAACGCTGTTGCCATGCGCGAACTTGGTCTCGAAATTCCGATAGAGGAAGTATACAACGCAAATGGCCTTTCTCTAAAAGACGCTGTTGTACACTTCGGAGGAGGATGTACGGGAGAAGTTATCTCTTCCGAAGGACTGGTACTGACTAACCATCACTGTGGTTATGGAGCTATCCAGCAACATAGTAATGTAGAACATGACTATCTGACAGATGGTTTCTGGGCTATGAACCGTGATGCGGAACTCCCTACTCCGGGATTGACCGTCACTTTTATCGACCGGATTCTCGATGTGACGGATTACGTCAACGAACAACTGAAAAAAGATCCGGACCCGGATGGTGTTAATTATCTATCTCCAAGTTATCTTGGCAACGTAGCAGAACGTTTTGCCAAAGCCGAGAATATAGAAATAACTCCTGCAACAAAGTTGGAGCTCAAGGCTTTTTATGGAGGAAACAAATATTATCTGTTCATCAAAACAGTATACAGTGATATTCGTATGGTAGGGGCTCCTCCTTCTTCCATCGGTAAATTCGGAGCTGATACCGACAACTGGATGTGGCCTCGTCACACAGGCGACTTTTCTCTCTTCCGTATTTACGCGGACAAGAATGGAAAACCGGCAGAATATTCTAAAGACAACGTTCCTCTGCAAGTGAAAAAACATCTGAAGATCAGCCTCGCCGGAGTTCAGGAAGGAGATTTCACCTTTGTCATGGGATTCCCCGGACGTAACTGGCGGTATATGATTGCCGACGAAGTGGAAGAACGGATGCAAACGACCAATTTCATGCGCCAGCATGTACGCGGAGCCCGTCAGAAAGTACTTATGGAGCAAATGCTGAAAGATCCGGCAGTGCGTATTCATTATGCAAGCAAATATGCTTCTTCGGCCAATTATTGGAAAAATGCAATCGGCATGAATGAAGGACTGATACGCCTCAATGTACTGGATACCAAACGTGCACAGCAAGAAGAACTATTAGCCCGCGGCCGTGAAAAGGGAGATGATTCGTATCAGAAAGCCTTTGATGAGATTCGCTCTATTGTATCTCACCGACGCGATGCGCTATATCATCAGCAGGCTATCAATGAAGCATTGGTCACCGCCCTTGATTTTATGCGTATCCCTTCCACGACAGAATTGGTTACCGCTCTGAAATCGAAAGATAAAGAGCAGATAAAAGAAGCAAAACTAAAACTGAAGAAAGAAGGTGATAAGTATTTTGCTTCTGTCCCTTTCCCCGACGTGGAACGGATGGTAGCGAAAGAAATGCTGAAGACTTATGCCAACTACATTCCTGCAGAACAACGAATCAACATCTTCGAAATCATCAATTCTCGTTTCAAGGGAAGTATTGACGCCTTCGTTGATGCCTGTTTCGAACATTCCATTTTCGGCAATCCTAAAAACTTTGAGAAGTTTATCAAGAAACCAAGTTTGTATAAAATAGGATATGACTGGATGGTATTATTCAAATATTCTGTTACCGACGGAATTCTGAAAACAGCCATTGCCATGAAAGAAGCCAATCAGAACTATGACGCAGCTCATAAAGTATGGGTGAAAGGCATGATGGACATGAGACAGGAAAAAGGAACGCCGATTTATCCGGATGCGAACTCTATACGGGGCTCAATACAAAATGTGGCATGAATGAAATGTAGAGCGAAATACGTGAAACCGCCTGTACATCGGTGATTGACGAATGTCGCGCGATATATTTGGGAAGAAAACAAAAAGTTCCGTTCCTTCTATTTTGCTTCCGTTGCTTCTATATTCATTCCGGTGGACTATGCTGTAAATAGGGGAAACAATGAGAAACAGATTGAAAAGGCGAAGGAAAGACTGTATGTTGCTTCTGTTTTTAGGCTTAAAATAAAGGCTATACGCTCCATTTAGATAGGTGTATAGCCTTTATTAATTTAGATATAGAAATACATTACAGCGGCTTAAAATGCTATTTTCGTGCGCTTCGAATAAGCACTCCTTGTTGTATGATCGCTTTTTTAGTAGCGAAGGAAACACCATCGGACAACCCTTTGTGACGTAGGGTTTCTTCCGTAATACCTATTTCTTCAGCAGTAAATTCAGAATAGATTGCTGATATAGAACCAAAAAAACGGCTTGTTTTTTTGAAAATGAGATGAACATGTATAACCTTAGTCTCTTTAGCCATGACTTTACTTTTAGATATTTGTAATACTAAAAACTTCTATATAGTTGCTATATGGAAGTTTTTCTAATTGCAAATATACGAAATAAATGAAGAAAATAGGATGTATTTTTGTTTATTTCGTGATAAATACAGACTTATGGAAAAGATATAATTTATTGTTAAAATAGCCTATACCCATGTCAGCACCCTTTAAACACCCATTAGAAAATAGAGACAAAATGTGAATATCACCCATTAAACACCCATTAAAAAAGAAGTGTTTTTATTATTGAGTTTTACCCTATAATACTGGTATATGCATTGAGTTATACCCTATAATACAACTTTTAGGAATACAGATATTTTTGGTAATATGCTAAAAAACAATGATTTATAATAAAATATAATGTTTAATATTAAGTTAACCTTTTCATAAGTAGGGACATTTGACTTTTCAAAGCATCCACATCGTCTTCTAAATGGTTTACTTTATCATAATACGTCGCGTTAATATTAGGCATCTTTGCGCTTAAATACCATTCCACATATAGTATAGTATTAATCTCATCTTCCATCAAATTAAAGTTTGGGTAATTAGCTTTATCAACATTATCAGAGGTACAAACTATAAAACCATGTTCACGGAATCTATTTTTTATGCGTTTCACGTAAGCACGTCCACTTCTGTCGCTTACCACATATACATGATTGTCTTTAATCTCATTCCATTCACTTCGATCCAATAATCTTAAAATGAGATATGAACAGTCTAATAATGTCGGAGACATACTTTCTCCTCGTACTTTAACACAGAAATATTTTCTATTCCTACGTAGCATATTGTAAGGAAGCCTAATAGTCTCCACGACTTCTATAAAATCAGGATTTTCACATCCATAACCTGCAGCTACAGATATATCAACGATAGGGATTGACTCAAATTCCGACTCTATTGGAACGATTTTAGAAATTTTCGTTTGATTGTCATCACGCAACATTGAACCACATCCAGCAAGCAACCAATCCGTAGAGATATCGCTATAATATGAGAGAAATTTCAATAAATTATCTTCAGACATTCCATTTGGTTGACTCAACACGCCATTGGTTATGCCTGTATTTTTATAACATTCATACTTTGTAATCCCTTTAAAATCTAAATATTGCAGAATTCTCTGCTTTAATACTGAAAAATCTCTCATATTTTCTTTCATAATTGAAATATTTCTATTATATTTGCAGCGTGTTACAGATTAACAGCGCTCAAATGTATGAATAATTACTCTAAAATAAAAAGGTATGAAACAAATAATTGAATTAAGAGACACCGAAAAACGAAAGATGATTGCAGAAACATTTGGAATATCTCTCGCAAATCTTAGTCAAATACTCCGTTTCAAACGGAATGGAAAGAATGCAGAAGCTATTCGTAGAATGGCACAAGAAAATGGTGGAATTAAATATACTGAAGGTAATGAACCATCAAAAGTGAAGGTTTTGGATTCTCACGGAAATGTAACAAGAGTAATAAGCAATAAATAAAAATCTGCAATGCAAAAGAATAAGATTTTGAAACGTATAGATCGCATTATTTTTCAAGCCATTGTCATGGGTGATAACTTAACAGCAGATGATGTGCTACGCCTCGGCAACCATGCCAGATTCAAGAAGAAACTATTCATGGTTGGTGACACGTGCCGGGTTTCAGTGAGAAAGTTGTCCAATTCAGCGAGTATATTCACAGTCGTCAATTACTACTACATCAATAGTCTCTGTTTTACGGATCGTATCCGCCACTATTTGGGCAAATTGAGGACAACAGCATTTCGTAATATGGGCATAAGTGAAGTCATTGTCGTAATCATAGATGATACGTGCCTTTAGCTTATGAACAGGACATTTTACATCTCGGAGTATACTCTTGCATATTGTTTGGTCTGATGCAAGTTTAGATTCCAAATCATCGAAAAACATCATAACGGTTTATTTAAATTAAATATTTTCCATATTGGCTACAAATGTAGCAAAACTATTCCGGTTCGTGATGAATAGGAATAGCCTTTTTAGAAACATGAATGTAGAACAAGAAAAACGATATAGTATATGAAAACATTTAGAGTGATTCAGAATGTGTTGATAGCGGTCGGGATAATAACTACCGTTTCATTGGTTGACGGGATTGAGGTGTCTGCCTCTAATGTGCAGGCGGCTTTTGTTATTGCCTGTTTCACGATAGTGACCATTCTTGAAAGGGAATTCCGTTCGGAAAAGGACGAAGAGTAAAACAAGTATGCAAGCAAGGAACTTCCCCGTATTTCGGGATAACACAGACTCATGGTTTCAGATTGAATTTGTCATGGTATTATTTAATGGTGTTAGGACAGGTTTTCAATGGGAACAGGTGAAAAGAGGGGAAGCAGCTACAATCCTGGGGCAGTGCCGGGACTTGCGCTAAAGTTAATAGTATAATTATTATGGCTGAGATATTTAATAATCGGATTTGCGTGTTTGCGAATGAATTAATCATCTTCAATCCCAAAACGCAAGTTGGGAGTGAAGATGGGTTCATTCCTGAAGGAACATACTATTCGATGGTGAGGAACGGGCAACTTATCGTACTCCGTCGTGGTATTCCCGGATGTCCTGCCCTAGTAGATTTTGAAACCATGAGAAAGGACGTAAAGAAAGGGTACATTGTACGTAAAGGTGATCCCCGTGCAGAAATTGCCGCTAAAACACAGAAATCCATACTGGAAGATGCGATTGTCTACAGCAATGCCGCCTACGAGTTTTTCAGTGTGAAATACCGCTATGACGGTGACAAGAAGCTTCCCCCCGCGAAGATTGACGAATATACCCTTAATGTGCGCATCATGAACGCGCTCCTCTCCCTTCGCGATGGTCGTAAAGCCAACTCGATAGGCGGTGGTGGTACGCGCATCAACGTTTGGGAAAAGCTCTGTAAGTTGAGCAATGATCTTCTGACACTGAAAGACCCGAACGGGCGTGATATTTTTCCTCATAACCTGCCGAAGAACTGGAAGGCTTTGAAACGTAAATGCGAGCAATATGAAGCGGCACGACGGATCAGTGAGGAAGAAGGCTATCGCAGTGTCATCCATAAATCGTATGGCAACAAATACGCGGCAGTCGTACTGAACGAGGACGCAAAGGCAGTGATGCATAAATTAATCAGTATGCATAACAATCTGAATAATGTTCAAATCATGGAAGAATACAACAAGGTGGCTTCCCTGATGGATTGGAAACCGATCGATAGTCCTACCACCGTTGAGAACTGGAGACAAAAATTTGCTCTCACAACAATGGCGGGAAACAAGGGAGACAAAGCTCTGAAGAACACACGCATGAAACAGATACACCGCGAAGCCCCGACACAAGCACTTACTTACTGGACGCTGGACGGATGGGATGCGGAACTGTTCTACCAGAAAAAGACTCCCAAAACGGTAAAGAAAAACGGTGAGGAAAAGAGATATATGTACACCACTTATACCAACCGGAAAACGATGGTAGTCGTACTTGACGCATGTGAAAAATATCCGGTAGGGTATGCCATTGGCGACCATGAATCACCCGCTCTTATTCGTGAAGCATTACGAAATGCGGTACAACATACCAAAGAGCTATTTGGGGAACGCTATAAGCCTTTACAGCTACAAAGCGACAATTATCAAAAGAAGGTGATGGTTCCCTTCTATGAAGCCATGACCAAGTACTATACACCAGCCGCTTTGGGAAATGCAAAGTCCAAAATTGTAGAACCCTATTTCAAACGGCTGAACGTGGAATACTGCCAAAAACAGGCGAACTGGTCGGGCTTCGGTATCACTGCCGACAAAGATAACCAGCCTAATTTGGAAGTATTAAACCAGAATCACAAGTTCATCCCGGATGAAGCCACCGTTATTGCGCAATTAGAGGCTATAATAGCGCAGGAACGGGCAAAGAAGATAGATGCTTACCGCGCTGCATGGGAACGTACCGAAGAAGCCCGCAAAATGCCTTTCGGGATTGAGGAATATCTGATGCTCATGGGGGAAACCACCGGACGCACAAACAAGATCACAGGTTCGGGACTGTTTATCGAGTTCATGGGTGAACGAATCTGCTTCGACAGCTTCGACCTTTCCCTCCGCGACCATTACAACGAAGACTGGATAGTACGCTTTGACCCGGACGATATGAGTCAGGTGCTTGTATCGAACGCAAAACGCCTGAAGTCCGGTCGTGTTGACAAAGAGATCGGGACATTGCAATACGTACTGCAACGTGATATCAAAGTTCCGATGGCTTTGGCTGATCAGAAACCGGAACATTTTGAATACCGGGCACGTGTCGACAGGTTCAACACTGAAATGGTGGAAACGGTGAAGGAGAAAGTGAAAGAGGTAGACAGGAGAATCACCACCATTTGCCAACGTATCCCCGAAATAGCTGCAGGAACGGTTCTTGACCGCTACCTGATAACCGACAGCTTGGGACAGCACAAGGATGTCCGGTCGAAAATGAGGGATGACGCCACGGACGCGGATTTCATGGAAGTGACCCAACATATCACCCGGCAAAGTGTAGCAATGGCTTCCACCGGAACGGATGATGAAGATTACGATTACAACCCGCTGGACATGAATTTTTCAAGATGATTTAAAAACAATTTAAAAGATATACAACATGGATAATCAAGCATTAAAAACGTACATAGAGAAGTTAATCAATCGCGGATCATCTGCAACGGAGTTGGCGCGTAAATGTGGAATATCGGATACCGCCATGTCCCAATTCAGAAGCGGCAAGTATGGAGCTAACGAAGACTCTATCGCTGAAAAGATCGCTTCCGGTCTTAATTACTACGAAAACGCCTGGAATGTAGTGGAAAGCGTCACCAGTTACCAGCAGGTACGCACCGCGTTCGTGGCAGCCAAACGGAATCACAAATGGATGTGCATATCTTCCCGATCCGGCAGTGGGAAGACTCAATCCCTCATAGACCTTTATAACATGAGTACTGATAATTCAGTCATATATCTGAAATGCCGGAAGTGGACGGCACGTAAATTCCTGACCAAGTTAGCCACATGCATGGGGGAAACGGTAACGCGCTATATGGATAACGATGACCTTATGGACTTGGTTGTTTCACACATAAACCGCATGGCTGGAAAATCCCCTTTGTTAATCCTTGATGATGCCGGAAAACTGGCGCACAGTGCCCTTTGTACGTTGATACCTCTATATGATGATACTTTACACCGTTTGGGGGCTATCGTAGCCGGAACGGAGACGCTGGAACGCAATATAAAGCGTTATGTCGGTCGTGTAGAAGGATACGACGAAATAGACGGCAGATTTTGCCGGAACTACATCGCATTACTGGGAGCCACAAAGAAGGATGTCAAAGCCATTTGCGCGGCAAACGGGATCAATGATACGGAGGAACAGGAAAACATTTGGGGAAAGTTGAATAAAGAGAAAAAAGAGCCTGTGCCGGGAAAATATGTTTGGTTTACCGATGATTTGCGTGAACTGTCCGGCATGATCGAAGACCGTATAATCAAACAACAAATCGAGCGTGGAGAACTGGCATGAAAGTTTGGAGTCAGAAGAACCTAGAAGACATCCGACATGAATATATTGATTTTGACGGTGAATGGTATCTGGCATTCGGTCGTCCGGAAAAATCCGGTTGCTGGATCATTTACGGAAAGTCGGGACAAGGAAAAAGTTCTTTCGCTCTGCAGCTGGCACGCAAATTTGATGAAATGGGGCTCCGGGTTCTTTATTTAACACTTGAAATGGGCGCGTGCGACGACTTCGTGAATTCCGTTCTTAGTGTCGGCATTCATAGTAAAACGAATAATATAATCTATTCGGATGAAGCCACCATCACAGAACTGGACGAATACCTCTCAAAGCAACGCAGCCCGGACGTGATAATGATAGACTCCATACAATACTTCGAGCAGCAAGGGGGAGCGAAAGCCCCCGAAATAATCCGCCTGCGCAAGAAGTATCCGCGAAAGATATTTGTCTTCATCTCGCATGTGGACGGGCGCGAGGTGGAAGGAAAAACAGCCTATGACGTGAAACGTGACAGCTTTAAAAGAATCTACGTGGAACATTTCAAGGCAACATTTATCGGACGTGGCAAAGGAGGTTCACGCGGATATTACATAGTATGGGCGGAAGGGTATCAAAAATATTGGATTGAAAATATTAAAAGCGATAATGATGGAACAGAAGACGAAGAAACCTATCAGTAAGAGCCTTATCAAACGCCTGCATATCATATACAGCGCACAAGGCATTGATGACGAACAAAAGCGGGCTATCCTGCTAGACCTGACAGACGGACGGACAAATACCACAAAAGAGTTGACATACAGCGAGGCAATGTATCTCTGCGGTTATTTGAACGGTGCGAAAAAAGAAAACCGGGATCTAACCATCACCGAACGGGAAATAAGGAGACGCAGATCGGCTGTCCTGAAGAGAGTGCAGCGGATCGGAATCGACACAACGGACTGGGGAGCGGTGAATGCGTTTTGCCTTGATACCCGGATAGCAGGAAAGAAGTTTCGCGAACTGGACGGGGAAGAACTTCTCCTGTTGATACCGAAGCTGGAGTCAATATTAAAAAAGAAAGAAGATGGCGGATATTAGTGCGGAACAACACCGGATAAACCGGATTAATGAATTACTGGATCGGCTTGACAAGATTCCCGGTGAGCTGGATGCCATACACGAAAAATTGTATGCCGGAAATATGAATCGTAACGAGTTTGCGAAGTTGGTAGACCAAAGGTCATCGCTTTATATCGAAGCGGAAAACAAGGAACGGGAACTGAAAGAAGTATATAAAATCAAATTGTAATTAATCATTTAAAAGTTAATAGTATGGATATTAGTAAATTGTCAAAAGAAGAAAAGGCGGAACTGTTGCGTAAACTGAAAGAGGAAGAAAAAACAGAGTCCATTCAGCGGAAGGAAACCTACGAAGCGTTGAGACATCAGTTCATGTTCGATGTGGAAAGTAAACTCATGCCAGTAGTGAATGATGTTCAGGGCTTTTATGATTGGATTGTGGGTGAAAGCAAGGCTTTCCGTAACGTGATGCGTGAATACGGTCAGCTCCGTATGCGTCAGGGTGAAGAAACCGCCACTTTTTCAGTAGTAGACGGGAACTTCAAACTGGAGGTAAAAAGCAACAAGGTGAAAAGTTTTGATGAACGTGCCGATCTCGCTGCCGAAAGGCTGATTGACTACCTGAAGAATTATATAGCCCATTCGGAAAAAGGAGTCGATGATCCGATGTATCAAATGGCGATGACGCTTCTCGAACGTAACCGTCAGGGGGATTTGGACTATAAGTCTATCAGCAAATTATATGAATTGGAGTCACGTTTTGATGAAGAATATGCCTCTATCATGCAACTGTTTAAAGAAAGTAATGTCGTGTATAAAACTGCAACTAATTACTATTTCCATAAGCGTGACGAGAACGGAGTATGGCGTCGTATTGAGCCTTCATTCTGTAGATTATGATTATAGCAGTTGACTTTGACGGAACCATTAGCCGGGGGAGATTCCCGGCTATTGACGGGGAGCAACCATACGCTGGTGAATCGCTCCGGAAATTACATGATGAAGGACATAAAATCATTATTTGGACATGCCGTACTGGTGATCAGTTATTGAATGCCATCAACTGGCTGTTGGAACGCAAAATACCATTCGACCGTGTAAATGACCATGATCCTGAAAATGTCGCTAAATATGGGGAAGGCGGGAAAAAGATATATGCCCATTGCTATATCGATGACAAAAACATCGGAGGTTTTCCCGGATGGCTGGCATGTGTGGAGGAGATTGAACGGATGGAAGAAGCCTATAAAACTATTTTAAAAGAGGATAAAACTAAAGTATGAACAAGAAGAAGGAGATAATACGCACTATCAGAAATTTTAAAAGGATTCTGAAAAGTGGGAATGTGAAAACGATATTGGTCGTTAGTGATTGGGATATATATATAAAAACATACACTATTGAGGAAATTGCTGCCCGTTTCTTACGAATAAAAGGTTATAATGTACAAATTACCATATCGGATAATACGGAGCACCCTTCCTACCAGTTTGGTTATATACGATTCTATCGTTATGCCAGAATCAAGTTTAATTCTAATTAGCAAAAAGATGAATGCAAAAGATCAAAGAAAACTGTGCAAAGCCGGCTATACAATCCTGCGTCGCCATGATTACCCCCAGCCGCATATCACTTTTAAAAGCGATATAAATCCGGATAGTTGGAAAAGGTATGGGGACAATTATCCTTCAAAAGCGGAAAGAGACCGGGCAATGAAACGTTTGCTAACAGATGATAAAATAGTAGAAGATTAAATTGGATATGAAAAAAGATAATAGCTTAGAGGATCTACTGATTCTATATTTAGTATCAGTAATAGGTATATTTACCTCCTTATCGGTTTTGGCTTATTGTGGAGTTTTAAAATAAAGGGATAACAGCCGGGAAAGATCGGCTTTTGATAATATTTAATTTAGAAAGGAATAAGAATATGGCAAAGATTTATGTAGCAAGTAGTTGGAGAAATCAACATCAACCACAAGTAGTTAGTTTCCTTCGCGAGCAGGGACATGAGGTTTACGATTTTAGGCATCCTGCTGGAAAAACTGGATTTCAGTGGTCACAGATTGATGAAGATTGGCGGAATTGGAGTACAGACCAATATAGGGCTGCGCTTGAACATCCCATTGCACAGGCTGGTTTCAAATCTGATTTTGATGCAATGCAATGGGCAGATGTTTGTGTTCTTGTATTGCCTTGTGGACGCTCTGCACATTCGGAGGCAGGATGGATGAAAGGAGCAGGAAAAAAAGTAATAGTCTATCAAATTTGGGAAGAAGAGCCGGAATTGATGTATAAGTTGTTCGATGGTGTGTGCTCAATGGGGGTAGGATTACAGATGTTTTTAGCTGAATTTGACAAGGAGAAAAATAACGTATAACAAGATAATAATGAATAAAGATAATATTATTCCACCTATGACGCATCCTTATGGGATGTGTTGGCAACAGCCGCCAACTTACTTGATACTAATTGATGATACTCATGCAGTGATGAGTAGACTTGATTTTGAAATACTCATGGATTATACTTGTTCTCGACCGTCAGCTCTCTATAATGGTAAAATGTGGAAAGCACAATATGAGAATGAAGGTGCGTTGAAATGGTTTCTTTGCTATTGTTTCAATGAGAATGAGAAGACGAATGAGATAGACATTGCATATCGTGAAATTTTGATAATTGACTAATAACAATACGGAAAGGAATAGAATGTTATATATAGCAGAAGTAGTAGCAATAATCGAAGAGGCGAAAGAACGTGGAGAACATTCGCACACATTCATAAATCTGTCTTCGTATGTACGACATATACTAATGAAAGTCGGATATAAAATACGTTTCTCTATAGATGAGAATTGGAATGGCGTATATAAAGTAGAGTAGTAATTTTAAGTAAAACAAAATAGATGAGCTTTATTGCAAGACAAAAGAATGGGCTTTTATGCCGATTCTCAACGGTGATAGATACTGTTAGTGATTATAATATGACAGATGAAGAATATATTGAAATGTGTGCCCAAAAAGCAAGGGAGGAAGCTCAAGAAACATTAAAACATTCTCTTCGTCCGTTTGAAGAGGTAAAAGCATCTTTTGTACCTACCAATATGAGCCGTGATGAGTTCAACAGGATTTTAAAATTAATGGAAAAAGAATAACTAGAAACATGAAACGATTTAATACCCAAACAAGGTTTGTTCCCCTAAAGATAGATGAAGACTTTAATGTGGGGCATATTCAATCGAAAGACGGAAAAGTAAAAGACTTTAAAACGCGCAAGGCAGTTGAGAAGTATTGCAAAGAAAATCATTGCATTTATTGCGAAGAAAAATACATATTCTACAAATGATTATCCGTTCGAGAAAAGCCGCGCAAGAAAAAATCTTTGCGCGGCTTAATTTTATATTCTCAAATTACAGCAATCATTCGGGCTGTAGTTTACATTCTTCTTCCAGTACTGAAAATGACTATCCACGTCCTCACAAACTGAAATCTTCCTGAATCCTGAAATCTTATTTAGATATTCGATTTTTCGCTCCAACTGCAAATGATTATATCCTGCATGCTTCAGGGTGTATTCGGAATAGTCAATATCAAACCATTGCTTCACCCATGTGTTTACCCGCAAGAACTCCACCAGAATCTTATCACATCTGATACTGTTCAGAACCCTAAAATCAATAAATTGAGGGATAAATGGTGATAACCTGACAGAGACATCAAATCCTTGCTCCTGCAGCTTCTCAATAGCTTTAATCCGTGCAGATGGCGGACACGCCTTTTCAAATGTACGTGAAAGAGTGTCATCCGTAGAAGTCACAGATATTTGTATATGCGCCAGTTTTCTATCCATCAACCGGATATATCTGTCATCTGCCACCATTGAGGACTTTGTCACGATAAGGTAATGTACCCCTTGTCGGTTCAGGTTCTGAATTGCTTTATAGGTTTCCCTGTAAACAGCCTCACAAGGTTGGAAACAGTCAGTCATTCCACCCAAACGCACAACTGTTCCCCGCTCTAATTTGCAGATCTTCCTCCCCACTTTGTCCGTCCGGGAAACAGATGGATTATCAGGATGCCATAGTCCCCTGAAATTAAGGAGTGACTTTGCATAACAATAAGAACAGTCGTGAAAGCATCCACAGCCGTAGAGGTCTAAACGTGTCGGGTAATTGCATTTATTTCCTTCATTTCCGGAGACGGTCTTATAAAAGGACTTAAACTCTGGTGCTTTTGTGAACGTAGTCACCCATTGTGGTGCACTTACTGTATATCCGGTAGTCATACCCGCAATTTCTTCTTTCAACATGCTCATACTCTTTTAAAATGAATGTTTATAATAATACAAATTTGATTATCTTTGCAATGCCAATCACATAAAGCAAAAATGCGAGTAGACGCAGCAAGGGTTTTTGCCCCCGGCTGTGCGTCTGCTCGCATTTTGTTAGTATGTGATTGGCGTCTTTACTAACAGGCTGGGGGCTTTTTTATAGCCTTTCCCCCACAGGCTTATATTCAATTTTGACAAATCACTGAAAATCCGTATATTTGCGCTTATAATAGTGCTTTCTTATGCGGAATCCTGAAATGACCAAAATACGTGACCGGAAGATGGTAGAAACGTTCTATCTTCTCTATGATAAAAAGCGCATCCGTTTGGAGGATGTTCTTTTGCGTATGAGTCATGACCTGTTCTTTCTTGATCAGAACTACATCTACAAACGGATTTTTTATATATCGGAGAATTTATCATATTACGAGCAATTAAAAGAGGGCAAAAAGCCCGATTCAAAAAAGAACGATACAAATCAACTTAGTCTTGGTTTTTAACCGTTGTATCATAGATGATACAGCGGTTCTTCGTCTTCCGTTTTCTCCGGTAAGTCCCCATTGCTAATTTTCATTTCACGGTCTTTCATGTCGGCATGGCTTGCAAGTTCCATTGTGGTGTAATCCATGATTTCACATTCAAAGCTGATCCGGTACAGGTTTCCCGCACCCCCCGACTCTTCCCGTCCGACATGGGTACGTCGGAGCGTGCCGAAGTTCTTTCCCGATTTTCCGTGTAACATCATCCCCAGCAATGTCAACAGGTCAAGAAAGGACAACGCCTCTTCCTGCATTGCCGCACCTTCGTAGGTATCGGAAAAAGTTTCGTAAAACAGCCGGAAATCAATCTGCGTGTGAAGCCGCTGAACGAGTAACCCTTCATCCTCAATACCCAGCGTATTAAATTCAATGAATACAGCCGGGGACGAAAAGGGATGTTCTTCATCGAGAAAACTAACCTGTTCATGCCACATGTCTATATGTTCAATCCCCGGTGTATTTTCCATCCGTTCCCTTAGCCCGGAATACTCATCCGGGATAGATGCGAGGAACTCATCTTTGCTCCGTATTATTTCAACCAGTTCTTTGTAGCAGTCTGTCCAAATCATAACTATATAGATTAAATATTCGAGAATCGTTTGTCAATCTCCGATGCGATCCATGTATCGAGTTGCTTCATAAACGTAGCGGACTCACCCATATACTGACGTTTGGGGATTCTTATCCTGCTGCCTACTTTTTTAAGTGCCATACTTTTGTAAAAAGAAGCCATTGTAGAGAGCCGCTCATTGGCTTTATTTTGCCGTAATTCGCCATTTTTCCTCTTTTGCATTGATCCGGTCGACTTCATGTACAAATACCAAAAATAACGCTTCATTCGCTCCGTTACGACAATGTACCCGCCTTCATTGTGGATCTTGGCATAAGCCAGCGGATCGGTCTGATAAATGATACGGTCTATTCCACGGCTGACCGCATGGATGCTGTCGCGGAGCTTCCCGCTTTGTATCAATACGCCACGATCCGAACCGATTGCGAGCGACCTTTTAGCCCACGGTGTCAGTGATGTATCAAGAAACCCCTGCCTGCGAAAATTCTGCTTGAAGAAGTTCACACCCGCAACTTTCGCGTAGCGGTGCGCATCTTCTACCAGTGTGGATAATTCTTTAAAAAAATCAGGTAATTCAGTTCTTTCCATTTGCATTTCAAAATAAAATTGTATATTTGCAATGTTCGCGGCTGTAACAGGTCAAGAGCTCCCTTCAGGAGTGGTAGTTTCGGCTACTGCTCCTGAAGTTCTTTAAGAAGGTCGGTTGCTTTTCCGTCCACCACGTCTTGCCATGACACTTTCACGGCTTTTCTCTTATAAATGAACACCATCCGCTGCCCGGCATACTTTTCGCCATACAGTTTGTATATGCCGTTCAGTTTGTTTTTCAGCATTTCCGGTTCGACAGTGTCAAAAGCGCTCAAATTGAATACAGTATATTCGCACTGCTGTTTTTTCGAACTGTCAAGCCCGTGTTTTATACCGCCCAGCCCCTGAATATTTTTCAGGTCTGCCAGCTTTTCGTCAATCAAATATTCCGGGTTCTTTACCCCGTCCTCGTTGATGTGCGGGCGGATTTTTACTTTCATCTTCAGTTCCTTTGAAATTACCCGTGCGCTTTCCACATTCTTTGCCAAGTCTTTCGGATCAGCAAAGTCGCTGATCATCACTTTCGATTCCGGATCACGATGGTAAGGGGCGTATATTTTATTCCGCTCCGTCTCTTTCCTGATTTTTATCAGGTCATTGTCCGGCATTGAAAAATAAGGATGTGCAACCGTGAATATCTCACCGGATTGACCTACGTTATTCGCAAAAGCATCCGGTATCGTCACAATAGGCGTAGCAGGTGTTTCCGGTTCGTCCGTTTGTTCGACATAACACCTGCACCGATATCCGTTGGGCGGGTAGTTCTGCAGCCAAAACGGATCGTTAATAGGTTTTACGACACCATCCAGTATCCTATGTGATTCTCTTACCCGTTCATCCCCGGCAGTCACATACTTCAGGTTAGGCATTATATCCGCATTCTCCTTGAATTCCTGCCATTCACTGGCGCGTCTGCCGCTTGTTTCTGCCGTTTCAAATTCCGTGCGAAGGTAATTTTCATTATAGTCTTTATGAATTGCCATTACTTTTTCCCGGAAGTCCTCATAAGAAAGTTTTTTCCCCTTATCATCATAAAGGGCATCATTCATCTCCTTAATTTCCTGATACGTCTTCGCTCCGGAGAACTTGAACAAGTTGTCACGTATCCGTTGAGGTTCTTCCGCCTGTTCCGGATCATTATAGTCGTCTTCTCCCCATCCTTCAGCCGCCTTCTTATTCAGTTCCTCGTATGTCTTTCTGAATAATTCCCCGTCAATATTCCCTGTCTTAACTTTACGTTCGTAAACCTGTTTCATCACTCTTCCGATGATACTGCTGAAATCATACTCCCCGGCTTCCATGACAGGCGACGTTACCGTTTCATCGTCCGGTTCGGTCTTTTTTTTTTGAGGGTCTGTTTGGGGCTGATTCGGCAATGTTCCTCCCTGCTGCTCACCACCGGGATTTTTCTTTTGACCAATGATCGGCAAACCTGTTTTTTTAGCAACTTCTTCATGGTCAAACTCAAAGGTATAAGCCAGCTTGTTGATTGCTTCGATGTATTCCGTGATAGACAAACTTTCCGTGTCGTCCCACTTCAGTTTCAGCCTTTCAAGCGGTTTGTATACCGGGCTGATCTTTACCAGTTTGGGAATGATAATGTAATTGAAATAAAACTGGAACAACATTTTATCATATTCGTGCCGCGATTTTTCAACACGTTCATGTACTTCTGCCGTACCTTCCCACGCACCGTTTTCAGTTGTTCCCGTCTGACCCAGCAAACGTTTACTGATCTGGTTGTCACATCGTTCCTCTAACGGTAAAAAAGCATTGGTTGTGTTTCCCCCGGCTTCTTTCCCATACTCGACCGTTTCGTTTCCTTGCAGCACAGCAAAGAAATTATTCCTGAAGTCCGTCATCATTTCGAATAATTCGTCCATCCGCTTTTTATCCATTCTGTCTGAAGTAACAAAGACGGGCGGAACACCATATTTTTCGATATAATTCATCCATGCCCCCAATCCTAATTTCTTGGCAAGAATGATGACCGCCAGTTCGTTGAGCATCCCCAGCGACCACGGATTCCCGAATTGTACATAGTACGGTTCAAGCGCACCGTCTTTGTACGACCATCCAGTCTGGTCTGATTCCTCCCTGATGATGATTTGTTGTTGTGGAATGTAATTTGACATGGGAATTTCTTCGACATGGCTAATTTCCAAATTATCATCAAGGTGGGAAAGATCGGCAAGTGATACCCCCTGTAACTGATGCAGAAAACAGATTCTGATAAGCTGGTGAAACCATGGACGATCCAGTAATTTTTTTGCTTCCTCATCTTCATTGTCATTATCATCCACAAGGTTATATTTTGCCTGTTGCACAGGTAAGACGCGATTGTCAATGGTCGTCTGCAAATGTTCATCGTTATATAACGACTGAAAAAAGCGGTATAATAAACCACGTCTGGGATCATCCGGATCGGTAGCTGCGGTCACTGACATGATCCAGTCGTCAATGGTCTTTTCCCGATAAACAACAGCCTGCCTTTTATACATTGTTCCTGACGTTGGCAACCCACTGCTGTCCATTCGATAATAATACTCATTGAGTACATTCTTCAGGTTCATCCGACGAATAGCCTTCTGTTGAAACCAGTTGAATATTTCTCTTAACTTTTTGTACATAACATACCTTTTAAAAGCGATTTAAAAACTATTTAAAGAAACCATCCACCATTGCGCGTGTGCCCGTATAATATGGGATATTGCACGTTCCCGTCTTCATCCGTTACCGGGGGAATATCCTGTGGCAAAGTCATGATCCCGTCGCGCAGTTTGACAAGTATGCCGTCCGCCCAATCGTTCAAGCCCGACAAGGAATCCGGAACTTTACGGGTTGCATTCCGGCTGACAGCACGACAGGCTGTGATACATGCGACCACACGTACCAACAACCCTGTCCGGATCGGAGGATCACCAAATATTTTCCCCACGTCGTAACGACCACCGATATAGGCGCACACTTCACTTATGACAAGGTCTTCAATCCCTGCCAGTATCTCTTCTTCTTTCTCTATACTTTCGATCAGCAACCGATTCTGTATGATGGTTGTCAGATCATCCATGTTGATGTACTTCATAGTTACCAAGTGTATTTACGTTTATATCTTCCCGCTTTCCACGGTCGTGACGCGGGTTCATCCTCTGATTGTGGGGGATCAGTGTATATTTCAAGTTTCTTCACCGCCTGTTCATCGGCATCCGGACTGTCGTCATGTTCTGTCATACCCGGTTCAACCGCATACAATTGCTTTAAGCCGACAGCAATGTCAGGGTTTGACTTTAGCAGTTCATTGACATACATACGACCGTTCTGATAATACGGGTGCATGGAAAGCATACGAAGCAACTTGGTCATCGTTTTGGGAGTTTGTATTGGAACCAAATTAAGCTCCACCCCCGTTTCCGCTTCAGCTTCCTCAATGTTCCGTTTAACTTCATCATTCCAGAATTGACTCTCATATTGCCAAAAACAGATAATGCCCCGCGCCTTAAATTCCGCTTGCTTCATGCACATCCACTGTACACATAGTTTCATTTTTGACTGTTTGACAAAACCATCAATCAGCCAAAATTCATTCCTGTGCCGTCCCCAAATCTTACATGCGTTAAAGTCACTTGTATCTGTCCCGGCATACGCAATGTCCCAATGTGCTACAATGGCATTCATCGTGTGCAAGTCTGGGAGTTTTCCCCACTTCACCATTTCGGGCTTGAATATTCTACCTTTGACAAGCGGGACATGGTTATACTCCGCGTGTGCCGCGAGAATACCCATGTCTTTTTCCTGCTGACGATAGAACTGGGCGGAATACATCGATTTCCACGCTGGTTCATACGTTACCGGATCATAAGCCTTCACCAAGTTCCAATCCCAATTAGGATGCCGTTGTTTTAACAATGTCTGAACCATCCGGGATGCAAAACGGTTGTTAGCACCTATCAGACGTCTGCGCTTTCCCGTCATGGTTGCCAGCACGTCCGCTTCGATCCAGTCCGCATAATCATCCTGCATCCGGTTATTTTTGATAGTCTGCGGTGTCTCCAAGTCGTCGATCACCCACAAGTCCGGACGGTGCGCGCCTTTACGAAGTCCGCGAACCTTTTGCTTCGCACCGAACGCCTTGCAAATAAAGCCGTTCATCGTTACAAAGTTTCCCTTTTCCCAATATCCCGGATTATACTGCTCGCCAAAGTCGTGTTTCAAAAGTTCGTTTGCCTCGAATTCCGCACGCAAATCTTCCAGCAGGTCACAAGCGCGGTCAAACGTATCGGAAACGATACACATATAATGCGTCTCACCGTTAATCCATAACCATAGGGGAATAATCACATCGTTCCACACCGACTTTGCAAGTCCGCGTCCCCATTCGGCATATCCCTTGTAAATCGGATCGTTCATCACCTTATTGGCATGAGCGATCTGAAAGTCCGCACAATCCGCTGTCGCATAATGCGGAAGATAAGTTTCAACAAGGTATTTGACATCATTTTTGGCACGCTGTATGCGGTTCATCCGAACTGTCAGCGATTCGTCCGGATCAATCAGGTTGCCTGTGCACCGTGCACGTTTTAACTTCTCCTGATACTCTTTGAGGGCTTTGCTATCTTCGACTTTCATTATCCCAACATTTTTGCGGCTTCGTAAAGGTGGTTCTCCTGAAAGTCCAGTGTTTTAAAATAAAGGTCTGCATTGTACACCTTCATCGCATCGAATATACGGCTCATGACATCAATGTAAATAGCCAGCGTAATCCGGTTCTTTTTGTCCACCTCTTTGAGCTGGTTTCCCCATTGCGCCACACTGTTGTCAAGCGTAGCCGCCTGTTTTCGTAGTTCGAGCACCTTGTCGCTGTCACCTTCCGCAATGGCTTCGTCAATCATGCGCAGCAGCTCCAGTTTTTGGTCTGCAAGAATGTTGATAATCTGTTTCAGGTTGTCGCCCTGCTTTTGCGATGAAATAACAGATGCCTGACGCTCTTTTTTCCAAAGTGCGTCATTCTCATTAATCCAGCTTGAAACAGACCTTTCCGACACGTTTATTCGTGTGGAAATCTCCTTGCACGTCATTCCTTCACGTACATAAAGGTCGTGCGCTTCCTTCTTCAATTTACGGTAGTATTCTTTGCTTGGCATATCGCTTCCTTTCGTTTACGCAGCAAAGGTCATATTTCATCATCACCTGTGGAAAACGGCTTTTCATGTTGGAATGTATTCTTTCCAAGTTGGAAAAAATACGTCCTTGTTAACACTGTTTTTTTTCCAAGATGAAAACGCTTTTTCCGTACCCGCCTTTCCTTTTCCAATTTTGCAGCATGAAATTTTAAATATCGCGAAAATGAATCTGACTGCAACAGCGGAAAACGGACGTGCCCGGATTGAACTCAAAGGCACAATATCAAAATGGAGGGAGACGGAAGCGGAATTCACTTCCAAAGTTGAGCAACTGATAAGATCAGGAATCAAGGATGTGCATATCTATATCAACTCTCCCGGTGGCGAATGCTTCGAAGCCAACGAGATCGTGAACGTGATCAAGAAGTTTCCCGGCAAAATTACGGGTGAAGGCGGTGCGCTGGTAGCCAGTGCGGCAACCTACATCGCTATCAACTGCACATCGTTCTCCATGCCTGCCAACGGGCTTTTCATGATCCATCAGGTCAGCGGAGGGGCATGCGGGAGAGTCGCTGATATTGAATCGGCTTTGGAGGTCATGCGCAAACTGAATGAGCACTATCTGAATGCCTTCCTGTCAAAGTGCACGGACAAGAAGAAAATCCGGGACGCCTGGGAGAAGGGCGACTACTGGATGAGCGCGCAGGAAGCGAAGGAAAACGGCTTTGTGACGGAAGTTACAGGCAAGGCAAAAGTCGATAAGGCTATGGCACAAATGATTACCAACTGCGGTTACACAGGTGAAATTGAGATTACTGACTCTATTAATAACGAAAAATCAAAAAATGACATGGATTTAACAATGTTGACTACCCGCTTCGGAATGGACGCAAGTACCACGGAAGCACAATTCATCGCACAGGTAGACGTGTGGAAGCGTAAGGCAGACCGCGTCGACATGCTCGAAAGACAGGAGGAGGCACGCAAGGAACAGGAAATCGAAAACATCCTGAACAGTGCGATCAAGGAAAAAAGAATCACAGCCGACGTTCGTGACGACTGGAAGGCGAACCTGACCAGCAATTTCGATACCGCAAAGAAGCTGCTCGACGCTATCAAGCCTGTGGAAATGCCGGAAGTTCATGCTCCCAGTCTGACGGATACCACAAACAAAAAGTTCGAAGACCTTCAAAACGATCCGGAGGCTTTGAAAAATATCATGGAGAAGAATCCGGCTGAATACGAACGTCTTTTGAATGACTACATAAAGCGTAACAGAAAATAAAATACTAACCATTTAAAAAAAAGAATATGGCACAATCAGTAGACGGTCTTTATTTGAACAAGTACGTCGATCCCCAACTGTTGATCGAACGTCGCAATTACAGGGCGGACTTCATGCAGGTCTTAGGCTCTGTTCCTGCCGGAGCTTTGGCTGCGGACGGTGTACGCAGAAACAAACTGATTAACAATGTCGGTTTTCGCGTAAACAACACGGAAGATTTCGAGCCGAAGCAAATGACCGGAAAGAATTATATCGTACCGTGGGAAATCTACGATACGGAACCCAGTTCCTGTACGGATGACGAAATCCGTTATCTCGCTTTTGACAAGCGCGCTGCTATCCGTGTGAAGCACAATGAAGCCTTTCAGGTCGGTATCCGCAACCATGTGCTGCACAAACTGGCTCCGGAGGATGATTCAAACGAAGAAATGCCTGTTATCCGGACAACGGGTGAGAAAGATATTAATGGTCGTTTGAGACTGTCTTATAAGGATCTGGTCGATTTTGCAACGCTCGCAAAGACGTGGAACCTTCCCGTTACCGATGCCCTGTACATGGTGCTTTCCCCCCTGCACATGGGTGACTTGTTGCTGGATAAGGATGCGTCCAAGTACTTCTATGACCGTACTTTCTACCTTGATCCGGCAACCGGAAAACCGAAAGGCTTCATGGGTATCAAGTTCTTTGAGAATAACGACTGCCCGTTCTATAATGCGGAAACAGCCAAGAAGGTGGCGGAAGGCACAAAACCGTCTGCCGAAACGGATTTTCAGGCAAGCACTTTCTTCTATGCTCCGAATACGTATTACCACATCGAATCCGTGAAATCCCTGTATCGTCCGGAAACGACCGATACACGCAGCAAGAGTCCTACATCCGAATATCGTACCCAAACCTACGGTATTGTAGACCGTATCGAAGATTTCGGTGTTGGTGCAATTTTATCAGGTAAATCCGTATAACGAATTATTTTATGGGAAATTTTACAGGAGTAATCATCAACAAAGTTAATGGCGGGCTGGTACGGGATACCGATACCAGTGACCGCATCATCTTGCTCGTGGTCGGTGGATCGGAGATCGGAAAACTTGAATATTACAAGCCGGAAAACCTCAACGACATTACCGATTTGGAAGCACTTGGTTGGGATGATACCACTGATCTTGAAAACAAGGAACTGGTGCATTACCATACCAGCGAAGTCTTCCGCCTGTCTCCGGAACGTTCGCTGTATCTTATGCTGGTTCCGAAGTCTGAAAAAGTGTCAAGCCTGCTGACGAAAGAAGATTTCGTCAATGCAGTACGTACCATCAACGGAGTAAACACCATCGGTATCTGCTCACTGACTGCGGACGAAACAATCACAGTAGCCGTACAAGAGGCACAGAAGATGGTCAATAAATTCAGGGAAGACCACCTGTATATCGATGCGGTAATATTGGAAGGTGTCGGAAAGTATATCAATGCCATTGCCGATGCTGTCGACCTCCGGAAGTTGGATGCTGAAAACGTCTCTGTCGTGATTGCACAAGACCCGGCACGGGCGGCAAAGGATGAAGCATACCGGACACACGCTGCCGTAGGAAGCGCACTCGGAATGCTGTCTGTCCGCTATGTACATGAAAATATGGGCAGTGTTGATATTGAAAACCACCCACGGACGGCAAAGGGGACAAAGGACTATCCATTGACTGACAAACTGAACGGGCTTTGGCTGGATGCAGCCTTGAGCAATGGCAAACCCTTCTCACAGTTGAGCGTATCCGACCAGAAAAAACTGACTGACCAAGGGTATATCTTCGTCGGCAGCTTTCAAGGGTATGCCGGATTCTTTTTCAGCAATTCATGTACGTGTACGGAAGCGGACAGCGACTATGCATATATTGAATATAACGCTGTTTGGAACAAGGCGGCACGTATTATCCGCAATACCTTGTTACCGCGTGTGAGAAGTAAGGTGAAAGCTGACCCGTCAACCGGATATATCAGTAATACCACGATCAGCAGTTGGGACGCGCTTGTCAAATCCGCACTGGAAACTATGGTAACTTCGGAGGATATTGCAGACTTCGACATTTATATCAATCCCAAACAGATGGCTGTCAGCGACAAGCCTTTCAATATCAAGGTAAAACTGGTTGCAGACGGTATTGTACATGAGTTTGAGATTGACTTGGGTTTCACAAATAAAATCTGAAAATATGGCATTGTTAGGAACATTAATCAACAAGTTCGGAAAAATAGCCGGATGGAACAGCGTCAAGGTTGTCATGCTCGGTCGTCAGGTAGAGGGTATCACAGCCCTTTCCTACAAGGATAGCAAAGAGAAAGACAACATCTACGGTGCCGGTGAATTTCCTGTCGGTCGCGGTGAGGGGAATTACAAGGCTGAAGCATCGATCACCCTTCTGAAAGAAGAAGTGAACGCCTTGCAACTGACACTCGGTTCGGGAAAGCGTCTCACGGATATCGAGCCGTTCGACATTCCGGTCATGTATGAGTATAAAGGGCTTGTCATGAAGGACGTAATCCGGAACGTCGAATTTACGGACAATGGCGTGGACGTTAAACAGGGTGATAAAAGCATTGCCACACAATTCACCCTTCTTCCCAGCCATATCGACTGGAATGTGGCAATGTAGTTTAATAACCGTTTAAAAGACTTTTAAAATGAAAGAAGAAGAAATGAAAATCAAGGCTGGAAAGCCTTACGAGGAACTGACAACGGAGGAAAAGGCTTTGATTGTCGATTTCACAGAGGAAGAGCATACGGAACTGAAACTGAAATACGGAAAACGCCTGAAGCATGTCACCGTACAGGTGGACGAGGATGAACGTTACGACTACCTGATCGTCCGCCCGAAAAAAAACATCCTGCTGGCTATGGCAAAGAAAAAGGATGATCTTGAAGAAGCAAATGACATCCTGATCCGGAACTGCGTGGCGGCTGGCAATATGGAGGCGTTGGAAGATTCTACCGTCTATACTTCAGTCCTGACCGCCATCGGACAACTGATCGCCGGACAGGCGGCTTTTATCAGCAAAGCATAGAGGAATATTCATCAGCGTTCGGTCTTGTCGAGGGAATAGATGCCATCCTGAAAAAAGTATATGGCTTCGACATCCCGGACAAACTGGACGAAGATGAATGGCTCCGGCTCTATGCCGAATACCGCATGTTGCGGAAAACGGAGCTGGAAGAAATTGAAATAGTAATGCACAACGCATTCGCTAAAGTTGTAAACCGATTATTCTCAAAAGACAATGCAAGTGACTCAATGGATATTGGAACTGGTTGACAGGATCACGTCTCCGCTACATGCAGCAACCGATGCAGCCGAAGAAGCTACACGGGTAATCGACGACACGGAGGAAGTGGTTGAACGTCTTGGGGAGACATCGGGAAAAGCAGCCGGAAAACTGGAAGGGTTGGGAAAAGGAATGTTCTTTCTCAACCAGCTGAAAGAAGGTGTCGACAATATCCGTGATTCCTTTAATGATGCCATCGAACCGGGTATCCGGTTTGAAACCGCTGTTGCCGAAATGTCCGGTATCACCAACATGGAGGGGAAGGAACTGGACGTTCTCGCCACCAAAGCCCGTAATACGGCAAAAGCGTTCGGTACCGATGCGGCAGACGCTATGGTCGTTTATAAGGACTTGCTTTCAAAGATTACTCCGGAACTGAAAAAAGCACCGGACGCGCTTGAAATCATGTCGAACAATGTAATGACACTTAGCAAGACGATGTCAAATGATGTTCCCGGAGCATCAGCCGCCATGTCCACCGCCATGAACCAATACAAGGTTTCCCTTGATGATCCGATGAAAGCCGCACAAACAATGACGGATTATATGAACATCATGGCGGCAGGAACTGTCGAAGGTTCTGCCGAAATCAGGGAGGTCGCGGAAGCATTGAAACAAACGGGTAGTGTTGCAAAAACATTCGGGGTTGAATTTGCCGAAACAAACTCCCTGATCCAGTTGCTTGACAAATCGGGGAAAAAGGGTTCAGAAGGCGGTATCGCTTTGCGTAACACGATAGTCAAATTGCAGGCTCCGACTACGGACGCGATCAAGCAACTGAAAGCTGCCGGGGTCAATATAAAAACGATGCAAAACCAGTCCCTTTCACTGACTGACCGACTGCGTGCCCTGACTCCGGTCATGCACAACGCTACAATCATGTCCGCGTTGTTCGGAAGTGAAAACCTTGCTTCAGCGATGGCTTTGATTGAGGGTGTAGACCAAATTGACACATGGACGGAAGCGATACAGGGTTCTACTTCTGCGGTCGACATGGCAAATAAACAAATGGATACTTATGCCGAAAAGCAGAAACGTATGCAAGCGTTTATCGACGACCTGAAGATCAGTTTCTTTGAATTTGTAGAACCGATTGCCCCTGCCATTGAAGTTGTGGGAATCTTTGTAGGCGCGCTTGTCACGCTCGGAACTGTCGCATGGTCTATTTCGCAGATCATGTCACTTGGAATAACAAAGATTGCCGGGGTTTGGGTTGCGTCGATGGCTAAAATGGCATTGTCTACAATCGTGGGTAGCCGGCTGATTTCCGTCGCTATCATGGGTATCCCTGTCATCGGCTGGATCGTTGCAATCATAACGGCTGTCATCGCTTTCGTGGCTTTCCTTTATAACAAGTTTGAAGGAGTCCGTGTGTTCCTGTTCGGGTTGTGGGAAGTCCTTAAAACGGGCTTTCTTTCCTTTTTCAAGACGATTCATACCATCCAAATGGGAATCATTGAAATTCTGAATCCGGTTAACTGGTTCAGGGATGACTGGAGCATTGACGACGTATTTGAACGGGTAAAGAAAGAAGTGTTTGACAACGCTGTGGCAGTCGGTCGGGCATGGGAAGAAGGCAAGGAAAAGGGACGGGAAAGCTGGCGGAACAAGGACAAAGTCCCCGGACTTGACAAGTTCCAGCTGGACACCGCACCAGCGGCAGTCAACAAACCGACCACCGTCACAACCTCAACCGGGGGGACTTCCGGGAAAGACGTGGGACTTGGTGGAAAAGGTGGAAGCAGCGTGAGGAATATCACCATGAACGTGACATTCAACAATCATTTCAGGGTTGCGGCAGGTGCGGACATGCGCGATGTTGCGGATAAGGTCAAACGGGAAATTTTAGCGGTGATAACCGATACAGTACCAGCAATAGGATAAAGTTATGACAGGAAATACAGCGTTAAATATTGGTGCATTGTTCACGGAGGTCTTCGGGATTTCATCCCCGATTTATCTTCCGTGGGGACGAACCCTGCAGGATTACGATCCGGGGAAATACATCGGAGTGACAACGATTCCGGATGCCGAAGCCGAAGCATACAGCTGGATGGGGACTCCGGTCATCGGGACGTTTACCCTTGACGGTAACAAGCAATACAGCACCTATAATCCGGACGGGTCACGCGGCACGATGAATATGGCTAGTTTTCCGATGCCGTATGCAACGATCGTGGACTTTTCACGCTCGATGAACTGTTCAAAAACGAAGGTATTGGGTGTTCACGGAACTGTAAAGGAAGTCTACGGGCTCGACGACTGGAAAATCAATATCCGGGGATTCTGCATAGCAGACAAAAGCCGGGAAGGTTATAAGACGGTTGCCGAACAAGTGAACGCGCTCTGCAAGTTCCGCAAAGTGACGGAAGCGGTCGGAGTTACGGGAAGCATCTTCAACAACAAGGAAATTTACTCCATTGTCATTGATAACATTTCGTTCAATCCGATTCAGGGAAACAGCAGCGTAGTTCCGTTCACGATAGAAGCAACGAGTGATAACCCTTATGAACTGACACTATGAGCTATATGATGTGCAGCCGGATCACATTCCCGGCAAACAAGAGACGTGAGGAACTGGTCATCTATACGATTTCGTCGGTTCACATCGAAAGTTCATGGAAGATGCTGACAGACTCTGCAGAAATAGTCCTTCCCAGGCGTATCAAATACTTTGCCGGAAAAGACCTGAAGGAACTGCTGTCTGCCGGGGATCAGGTGAAGATTGAACTCGGATATGATTCCAACCTGTACACGGAATTTGAAGGATATATATCGCTGATCGGCTGGGGTGTTCCAGTGACGATCCGGTGCGAGGACGAAATGTATAACCTGAAAAGAAAAACAGTGTCCTATTCCGCAAAGAATGTCACACTGAAGAAACTGCTTGCAGACGTTGCCAAAGGCTATGAGGTGAAGACGAACTATGATGCTGAACTTGGTGCGGTACGGTATTCTTCCAGAACGGTCGCGGAAATCCTGAACGACATCCGGAAGAAAACCAACCTCCACTGCTATTTCATCGGCAAAGTCCTGTATTGCGGAAATGTCTATTCCGAAAAGGTCGACACCGAAAAGGTGAAAATCGTACTGGAAAAAAATGCCGTCAGTCAGAACCTGAACGAAACCAACGGTGAGTTTCAGGTCAAGGTTGTCAGCATCGGTGCTGGCGGCAAGAAACTGGAAGCAAAAGCCGGAACGGAAGGAAGTGAGGTCTATAACCTGACTTACAATGAAAAAGGAAAGTCCGTCAAGGTCGAAGACCTGAAGAAGTTCGCCAGAGATTTCTACGAAAGCCTTAAAAAGCAGAAGTACCGCGGGGGCGTCGAACTGTTCGGGATACCTGTCGTCCGCCACGGTATAACGATTGACCTGAAGAGTGAAATAACTCCGGAAATGAACGGATACTATTGCGTTGAGAAGGTGACAAAGGATTTCAGTGACGATGCTACATACAGGCAAAAATTAGAGTTGGGAGGACGTGCGGAATGACTACGGATGAACAGTTACGTGATGCGCTTGAAAAATGGCGCGAAGGGGCTAGACAGGCGCAATTGCGCTGGGTAACGGTAGACAAGGTTGATAAAGAAAACAAGGCAATGGATGTGACCGGGGTCATTGACCAGCTTGAATATTATGATGTCCAGTTGGGAATGGGTGCATTATGCATCTATCCGAAACCGGGAACAACTTGTCTGGTCGGAATCATCGAGGGACAGGAGACTGACGCCTTCCTGATTTCTGCTGATGAGGTGGACGAAATTGTGCTGAATGGCGGGACATTGGGCGGACTGGTAAAAGTCGGGGAACTGACGGAACGGCTGAACCTGATTGAAAAGGACATCAATTCATTGAAGCAGAAATTGTCAGGATGGACACCTGTACCGAACGACGGGGGATCGGCTTTGAAAACGGCATTGTCTTCCTACATTTCGGAATCACTAAAAGAGACACAGGTCAGGGACATTGAAAACGAAAGGGTGAAGCAATGAAAGGACTATTACTCGACAAGGATGGTGATATCAGAATTGTCCCCCATAAGGGAAAAGACGGGCTGACCGGGTTCGTAATCGGTGACACTCTGATTCAAAATGCGGCAACCGTGCTTGAGCTGAATCAGGGTGAGTTGAAAGAAGACCCGGTGCTGGGTGCGAACCTGATCCGGTATATCCGTTCACAGGCTGATAAAAGAGCCATTGAGAAACAAATGAAAATCCACCTGAAACGCGCGGGCATTGACTATTCGGAACTGGTGGATAAAATAAATATTGAAATTACTAACGATTAAAATGATTGAAAATGAAAGCAAGTAACGATCTGATTAAAAAGTTCGGAGTAGACAAAATCATTCACGGACTGATTGGGATGCTCATTTTAGCCGTGTGCGTGGTAGCATCTGTTTTCCTGTTTGGGGTGAGCTTCCCTAGCGTATTGGGCGGCATGGTTTTGGGAACTGTATCCGCATGGCTGGCTGGTAAATGGAAGGAATCGAAAGACGATGTTCCGGATATGGCAGACATCCGGGCGACGGTACGCGGGGCATTGTTGGCGGATGTGGTCATATTACTGGTATGGATAGTTTTCCGACTGATTCTATAACCTGTATGTATCATGAAAAGACTACACGTACAGTTATGGATCGCAGTTTTCCTGTCCGTATCCGGAATGATCCTGCTGTTTTGCGGATTTTGGGTAGTACCTACGGGACAGATTGACAACTCGGTTTTAGTCGCCTATGGCGAAGTTTCGACTTTTGCAGGCGCACTCTTCGGAGTTGATTACAGGTATAAATGCAAGTATAAGAAATACATTCAAGGAGAAGACGAAACAGAAAATAAGGAGGAAAAGAAAGATGAATAAACCTACATACATTATCATTCATTGTTCTGCAACACGCGAGGACAAAGATTTCACAGAGAAGCAAATTAATGATTCACACGTAGCCCGTGGCTTTGGAAAATGGGGATACCACTATTATATCCGGAAAGACGGTCGCGTGATTCCCATGCGTGCGGAAAACGAAATCGGGGCACATGATAACTTTATCGTTCCCGGTGAGAAAACCAGTTATAACCGATGTTCAATCGGTATCTGCTATGAGGGCGGACTGGACAAGAACGGCAAGGCAAAGGATACCCGGACGGACGCACAGAAGAAAGCGATGCGCGAGCTCGTTCAGGACATCTGCCACCGCCACGACATTATTGATATCCTCGGGCATCGAGATACCAGTCCGGACAAGAACGGGAACGGCATCGTCGAAAAATGCGAGTGGATGAAAGAATGTCCCTGCTTCGACGTAAAGAGTGAATTTACCTCATTTTTACCACCTGTAATCGTTCGACCGTAATGAAAAAGATACTCGTTTTTTTACTCACAATCGTGGTGCTGTCCGTCTGTTCCTGCCGATCGTCCAAAACGGACACGACCGTCCATCAGGATAACACGGAGCAGAAGCAGACGGAACAGGAAGAAGTTTCTACGGACAAAGCACAGGTCGACGTAAACAAGAATGTTGAGCGAATGATCGAGATGATGCAGCAAATGGAATTCAACTGGCAGAAGACGAACTATTCGCCACCGGATTCGACCGGGAAACAATACCCGACCTCCACGGAGACAGCGACAGGAACGTCTACCAGACAGGAGAAAGAAACCTATAATGAACAACTTCAGGTACAAATACAGGAAATTCAGGAAACCCTGCTGACATTGAAGGAGCAACTGGAAAAACAGGAGAGGAATGATACAAAGGTCGTTGAAAAGGTCGCGTACATTCCTCCGTGGGCAAAAGCCGTAATAGCAGCCTTTTTTATTGCATTTGTATTTTTTATTTATAAAAATGTAAGATGAAAACTGTAGTACAAGCCGGACAAACCCTGCTGGACATAGCCGTGCAGGAATATGGTACAATCGAAGCGGCTTTCATGCTTGCCAGGACGAACGATATGGGCATAACGGACACCCTACAAGCCGGACAGGAAATCGAAACCCCGGAAAAGGTCTATAACAGTGAACTGGCTGATTACTGCCAGCGGAACTCCGTTTGTCCGGCTACTTCTGAAACCGCCTCAAATGCGGTACGATTGAGAATTTTCACCGAACAGTTTACCGAACAATTTAAGTAATGGCTAGAACAATCGCAGAAATAAAGAAAGAAATGACGGATGCCTATATGTCAAACAGCATTATCCGTGACCTGTATGGCATCACGGGTGATGCCGACTTTGATTCGGTGTTTTCCCCCGTATCAATAGAAAGTACCCTGTTTTACATTTTTGCGGCAACAGCGCACGTCATAGAGCAAATGTTTGACCAGTTCAAATCGGACGTGGAGGAACGGATTGACGCCAATATCATACCGACCGTGCGATGGTATCATAGCAGTGCGCTGGCTTTCCAGTATGGTGATCCGCTGGTCTATGATCCGGAGAAATACCAGTTCCGGTATTCCGTTATCGACAAAACCAAACAGCTTGTCAAGTATGTGGCAGTCAAAGATCGCGGAGGAAGTATTCAGATACTCGTGTCCGGAGATGAGGGGGGACTTCCTTGTCCTTTGACCGGGGACGTTCTGACGGCATTTAAAAGCTATATGAATTCGATCAAGATTGCCGGGGTAATCTTGTCGATACAGTCAATTCCGGCAGATGACATCCGTATCAACGCGACCATAGAAGTCGATCCTATGGTTATCAACGCTTCCGGTATCCGCCTGACGGATGGTAGTAAACCAGTACTTGCCGCCATCAACGATTATCTGAAAGGTATCGAGTATGGCGGTAAATTCAATAAGACAAAACTTGTTGACGCGATACAGAGGGTTGAAGGCGTACTGGACGTCGAACTTGGAGAATGTGCCGCAAAAGCGGCATCCGCTACGGAATATAACGTAATTAAAAATAATAACTATACGGCTGTAGCCGGGTGCTTCATCCTGAACAGCCTTGAAACCTCCCTGACTTATGTGGTATGATTTTGACATTATCAAATACGCGCAGTATGTGCTTCGTCCGTCATTGAGGAAAAGGAAGATATTTGCAATCATATCCATCTTCCTTCTCCCTTTAATCTTCATTTACACCCTGTTTAAAAGCTACCGTAAACAGGCTATCAACAAGCTGAATATAAACGGTCAGGTGATATATATCGAGAAAGTGCTGAACGACAGGTTTTTCTTGAAAAACAGGGAAATATACATCACTGATATTGCGGGAAAAGAATCGTACCTGTATCACCGCAGGGAAGAGCAAATCCCGTCCTACCTGTATAAACGGGGTGAAGGAGTGGGAAAGAAACACATCCAGCAGCGCGGTGAAGGGAACTATTCGGGAAATTACATGGTGAACATACCGTCGTTCCTGTCAACGTATGAGAATGAGATTAAAAACTTGATTGACTATTATAAACCAGCCGGACGAACCTACGTCCTTAAAATATACGAATATGAATAAACTGTTATTTAAAGAAGGCGGACAGCCATTTTATTTGGATGATTTGGAATTTATGCAAGAATCCACAGCAGACGTATTGAAAGCCATTTGTTCCGGGATGAAACTGGGAGAGAAACATATTCTGTTAAGCGATCCGGTCAGCACGGAAATCCTTGGTTCCAATACAGTGTATACTATTGTCGGAAATGGATATATCGTGATAGGTGATGAAGTTTATCCGATAAAACCGGATATTCTTACTGTGCCTACATCACAACCAGTATACTGGGTGGTTGTTCAGGAAAAATTTCAAAATGAAATATTTGCGGACAATTCCGAAGCGCAAGTATATGAGCGCAGGTATGTAAAACTGTCAACAACATATACAAAGTCAGATATGTATGTAGGCAGAAATGATGTAGTAACATTCAGGAATAAAATATTGGCTATTGTCACAGATTATTTGGACAAGACCATAATAGAAAAGGACATGAAAGCCCAGTTATCCCTAAGTGAAGTCGTTTCAGGAAAAGCAGAAATCATATACCGGGCAAAACAGACGGGCAATGAAACTGTCTATTTTAATATCTTGGCTGCTGCCAATACAGGAACTTCCATGATAGCTCCTGAAGTGAACGGCAAACGGAGATTATGTACATTTGATTCGTCTGTAAAGAATATTTCCGGAGTGTTCAGTCTATCGATGTCGTATGCAGATTCATGGGATAATCCACAATCAATGATTGTTCAACTCACATTCGATAACGGCAACTGTTATATAGCTTCAGCAGATGGCAGCCCACTTGTCCAAATGCCTGCAAGTACTATTTTAATCGAGGATACATTAAAGATTTAACTGATAATGGCAACAATATACGAATTAAAAAGACGGGCACAGGAACTTTCGGCAAAGAAAGATTCCTTATCCATATCACCTGAAGAAGTGGGCGGCTTGATTGATGAAACGCTGGATGTCATCAACGAAGCGGAGAAAAACCAGATCGGGTTGGGGATTCGTAACACATACACCACCGTCGCGGAGATGAACGCGGACAGTACTTCCCCGGTCGGTTCTGACGGAAAGCCGTTGAAATTCGGTCAGATCGTGACGGTGTATGACGAGAACACCCCCGATGCAGTCGACAATGGTAACATCTACGCCTTTCAAAATCCGGGGTGGAAACTTGTCTCAACGACAGGCAACCTTTCCGTATATGCAAAAAAAGAAGATGTAGAAACGGCAAAGAATACGGCTGATGCTGCACAAAAGAAAGCCAACGAAGCTGCGGAATCCGCTAAAAAAGCGAATGAAAATATCGGAAAGCTGTCCGATAATATCGGCACGGAATCGGAAAGCGAAGACGGGACAGTATGGGGTAAACTTAAAAGCCTTTCTGACGATGCCGACAGCACATCACAGGACGTGTCTTCATTAATGGTAGATTTCGTACATCACTCAACAGAACGCTTCGACGAAATAGTAACAGACTCTTCCATTGTGTTGGAGCAGTCCAATGCGCCTACTGAAGACGGTAAAATTGTATTTCTCGCCAGTCTGGGTAAATTTGCCTGCTTCGTTGACAACAAGTATTATCCAAGCTGGAAAGGTGTTGATGCCTATATGAATACCGACCGCACACACCCGCACGAGAATAAAATATACCTGTTCGGCAACAAGACCTACATCTACTTTGCCGGGGCTTTGCTTTCTGCCGACTCCGACGCGATACAGTTAGCCGCGTCTGCGGACTTGGCTGCAAAAGCGGCAAAGAAATCGGCTGAAGACGCACAGGCTACCGCGTCTTCAGCATTGTCGCTGGCTAACAAAGCCCTGTCCGTTATCAATGTCAACGAAATATGTGGCGGCTCTGTCTATTCCTTGTCCGCAGCCATTGCCGCAATTACGGAAAGGGAGAATGCGGATAATGTCACTTACCGCAAACCGGGTATCGTATTGACTTATAAAATTGCTGAAGGTGAATGGGAATCCAAACAGTTTGCCGGATCATCCCTTGAAGGCTTTGCCACAGAAGCGAACTGGACGGACTTCGGTGGTGCTGGTGGCGACATGACGGGCAAAGGCGCAGTGCTGCTGGTCGATGAAATTGCGCCATTATCAAACGGATACTATATTCTTCAAACGGCTATCGATGCCCTGACAGCTTACGAGACAGCAAATGAAACGGAATGCATCAAACCCGGTGTGGTTATCATCTACCGCACCGGAAAGGAAACATTCGAGTCCAAACAGTTGTGCGCGTCCCGTGCCGATTATAATGACTTGGCGGCATGGAACGACTTCGGTTCTGCCGCTGGGGGAACAGTCGAAACCGATTCCGAAATCATCAAGGACAGCGTGAACCCGGTAGCAGGTGGTGCGGTCTATGATGCCATGCCCGTCGACGTGGATGGCGAACAGGCGGAAGACGGAACGGTGCGTGTGTACATGAAGGACGCGGAAGGGTTTCCGCTGGGCGACGGTTTCACCTTTGCAGTCGGAACTGGTGGCGGTGGGGGCGTTGCCGGGACAATCGTGTATATCTATCCGCAAAAGACCTCCCTGTATGCCGCACTCGGAACTGACGACCTGACAATCAGGCTTGCGATCCTGTCACGTACCGGATCGGGTGAAATGGTTTCATACAACAATATCGAAACCCTGCAACTGAAAGACAAGTCAACGGGGGAAACGCTTGAAACGTTCAACGTGAACCGGGAAAGTTCCCCGTCAGATACGGACTACACTTTTGCGATTCCCGTTAAAAGCTATTTCAGCGAAGCGATGAACCGCAAGTTTGTGGTCGTTGCCACCGATGACGGGGGAAATACCGCGCAGAAGACAATCAGCGTCACGGCTGTAAACCTGAAACTTTCCCGTGTATGGGCTTTGTACAAAACATTGCAGGAAGGTTCGGGACTCATCACCATGACGGACGTGTTCAAACTGTCTTCCGCCAATAAGTCAACCGTTACGGCACATATCAAAATAGGCGACGAATGGAAGCTGATCTCACAAACCAGCGTGGCTTCCACACGCTCACAGGACTTGCAAATCAACGTTTCGTCTTTGGGACTGAAACATGGTGCATATACTGTCAGGATTGTCGCACAGGACGTGGAATCGGGCGTATGGTCGAACTACCAGTTCTTTGATGTGATGATTGTCAACCCGTCAAGTCTTATGCCTATCGTGGCGCTTGCGCATTCCGAAGAAACGGAAACGGCATGGTCAGTCAAGAAGTATGCAAACCTGAACATCGAAGTGGCGTGCTATGATCCCAGCCATGTCGCTACCGATGCCCATGTCGAAATACACAAGGTCGCGAAAGTTGCCAATACCTCTACCGGAGACAACAGTGAAACCGATACAGTGCTGACTACCGTATCAGTAGGACGTAACAGTACATTCAATCTGTCCACCCGTGTCGATGGCTTTACTATTGCGGACAATATCAGGAATACGTTGGGTATTTACGGGAAATGCGGTGCTGGGGAAAGCAATACGATTGAGTACTCCGTTAACAGTTCCGTCATTGACATCAATGGTGATTCCAGCTATATGATTTATTTCAATCCGGCAGACAAGGACAATTCGGATCAGGACAAGTCATGGCTGTACGGACTTTATGAAATGAAGCAGAACGGGTTCAACTATTCCACGAATGCCTTTGTCACCGACAAGAACGAAGGGAAGGCGTTCAAGGTTTCGGATGATGCCACCGCATTGTGTACTTATCGTCCCTATAACCGTACCAACATTGAGCAGACCGGATCGACTACCATCATCAAGATAAAGACGCAGAACGCTGCCGATCCTGACGCGAACGTCGTGTCATGCTGGGACGAAGCAAACCAAATCGGGTGGCGTATCACTTCAAAATGTGTGTACTTCAAAGCACTCGGAACTGAACTGATCGAACGGTATTTCAAGCCGGGCGACATCTACGAGTTTGCTTTCGTCATTGAAAAGGCAAATGCGGAAGAGGACGGCAAAGGCTATATCAAGCTATATTGTGACGGTGACCTGATTGGCGCATCCAAATATACGGCAGGACAAAGCGCGATCAAACAGTCCGAACAAATCAGCTTCTCCGGAACAGCCGGGGAACTGTATATGTACCGCTTGCTCTCCTGGGAAAAGGAAATGGCGGACGAACAGATTAACGATGAATTTGTGATCGGTAAATCTGATACGGACGAAATGATCGCTTTGAACAAAAAGAACGATATCCTAACCGACAATAAAATCGACCTGAACAAAGCACTTGAAATGTGCGACTGTCTGGTCGAAATGCCACACGGGGACTATAAACTTGAAACGCTTGACAACGTAACGGACACGTCCACCAAGATATATACAGACCTGTATCTGTTCTGCAAGGACAAAGGTATGAGTCTTATTTTCGAGAACGTGGAAACGACCAATCAGGGTACGACATCCGCCTTCTATCCAACCTATAAGAACAGGAAATACAAGCTGAAAAAGGCAATTATCCGTGCGATGTATCCGGAACGGGCTCCGCAGGCTTTGCTCGACGCGATTATAAACAAGAAAATCATTTTGCGTGGTGAGACTATTCCATTCGACAAGGTTTGCCTGAAGGTCAACTATGCATCACCCGACAAGGTAAACACCCCGATTTCCCGTATCAATAACGATATGCAGAAGGCTTTGGGCGAGGAATATATGACCCCAGCGCAGAACGCGTACTATGCGGATGAAAACAACACGCTGGACTTGCGTACAAGTATTGACGGTAACAGCGTGCTTGTCTTCAAATCAGATACCGGAAATATCAATGACGCGTACTTTTGGTGTCGCGGTGACTGGAACATTGACAAGGGAAATCCACCGACTTTCGGCTTCAAGGATGTTCCCGGCTACAATGCCGACTGTTTGAGTTATGGCGACTTCACCGACCTTCCGGACGTGACGGAATCCTATTTCATGTCCCATGCTGACGACTACGATCAGGATACGATCTACATGCTTTCCAAATCGACGGACGCTTCGTACAAGTTCATGGAATACGTCGACGGGGCATGGAAGAACACTACCGGAACAATCTCTTTCAACGGCAGGAAAACGGTCGTTACCGGACGTGTCCTGAATCCGGTTGAATGTGTTGAAATGCTTGATTATGAAGGTATGTGCATCTTCGATGATATCGACAACTTCATGACCATGCAGTCGACGCACAGCAAGTGGGTGAAAGGCTTGTACGGTGCGGAACTGTCAACGGAAAGCCTTGTTCCCAAATGGACGATGTTCTTTGAATTCCGTACACCGGACGATGACGGCATGAACCTTGCCTATGCGCTTGGAAAGAAGACACCGTACCACTGGAAACAGTTCTGCGAATGGGTGTATTCATGTAACCCGAAGAACCGTATGGCAGGCGGCAAAATCAGTATCAACGGTGCACAGGTCAGCGATACGCTCGAAAACCGATACCGGAAGCTGGTTGAGGAAATGGACAAGTATTGCAGCGTGGCTTCTTTCCGCGCATACCTAGTCCGTATCCTGTATCATTCAGGCGTCGACCAGTTATCGAAAAACAGCATGTGGGCTTTGTACCTCTGCCCGGACGGTATTTACCGTTGGTACATGAACCACGATTATGATTCGGACAGTACGAACGGAAAGAATAATTCCGGTATCTTCAAACTTCCGTATAACGTGATGCTTGACAGCGTCATGGAGGGGGAAAACGTATTTGCCGGACGTATGAGCGTCGTTTGGCAAGGCATGTGGCGTTATGATCAGGTCGGACTTGCAGCGACCGCGGAGAAAATCCGCACATCGCGCCTTCCGGGTGGCGAGTCCGCTTTCTCCTACGAAGCCGTTCTGCGTGAATCGGAAGAAAAAGACCACCTCTTGATCCCTGCGATCGTCGCTTGCCGTGATTCCGTGGCGAAGTATATCACCAATCCGGGCGGTCAGGCGTTCAACGTGATCTCCGGTATGGGTATCCCTTACCGCCATTACTATGTGTCTGCCCGTTATGACTTCCTTGACGCTTATTTCGGTGTCAGCACGATCCTGAAGGCGGATAATATGTGCATGTTCCGCGCCATCGGTGAGGACATCAATATCGAAGTGACCGCAAGCGAGCAATGGAAATTGTGGGCGGGCTTCAATACGCCAGCCGCACAACAGGGGGCATGGGCGGAAGAAGACGGCTCAAAGGTGACATTCCATTTCGACGGTTCAAACTCATCGAGCGCGATCTATATCATCGGTGCATCGAAGATCAAGTCTTTGGGTGATTTGAGCACTGTCAACATCGACGGTACACAGGCAAAAGACTTCACTACGTTGATCCGTGTCGAGGAACTGGTGTTCGGCAGCAAACGCGAAGGATATGCCAACAATAGCGTCACAGACCTCCCGCTTGGTGAAAAACCGTACATGAGACTCCTGAACGTTGAGAACTTCAAAAAGCTGGTATCTCTTGACCTGACCGGGGCAACACGCCTTTTGCGCCTGTTGGCATACGGCAGTTCCCTGCAGATCATCAATTTTGTAGGCGGCTGTCCGGTTCAATATGCGGAACTGCCGACCACCATGACACAGTTCAAGTTGATGAACCTCGATAAGTTGAGCTATAAGGGGCTGAACGCGGACACAGGCATCGTTGTTGAATCCATGCCGAACATCACCACACTGCGCGTGGAAAACTGCCCGCTTATCGACGTTGTAAAGATGATCCGCGACATAATCGATTCGCAGGAAGGTAATGTCGTATTCCGCCATATCCGTATCACAAACCGTGATTTCATCGGGAACGGTTCGGAAGTGCTGGAAATCCTGCAACTCGGTATCGGGGGACTGGATGAAAACGGTAATCAGGTAGAGAAGCCCGTACTTACCGGGAACTATCTGCTGGATGAAGTCATCGAGAACTCGGATATAGAAGCGATCCGGAACGGCTTCGAAGGTCTGACCGTCAGCACCATAATCGACGCTTATATCAAGATCATCGACTGGTTTAATGCGGAAGCGTATGGCGGAGAACCCTATTATCCCGAAGTCACATTGGATAATGTGGGTGAAATCATGGACTATTATAATGGTGAAACCTATGAAGAATACCTTCAACGGTTTGCGGAAGAAAATATGGATATTAACGATATAGTAAACAGCAAATAACATGAGTACAAAAGAACAGAGCGCAACCCTGCTGCGTCTCAATAAACAGGAACAGGTAAAAGCCTTGCAGGCGGTAGGCTTTGCCGACATTACGGAAAACTCGCGTGCCAGCGAGTTCCCTAACCGGATAAAGTGGGCTACCGGGTTGCTGGACATGCGGGTGGCATGTAACCGGATTTCCGATAATTCCAAATGGTATTTTACCCGTGAGGAGTGGAACTCGTTGACTCCTGCCAACAAGTTGAAGTTTATCCGTCGTGGTTTGTGTATCCGGGCACATTCGCAGTCTTTTGTCATTGCGGCACAAGAGTGTTATGCAGCTGACTTGTCTTCCAGCTTCTATTGGGGCGGTCTTGGTAAAGCGATTGACGGGCTTTCCGCAAAGATGCTGGGCAAAATGTACACCTGCTTCACCGGGAAAGAAGATACACGCCTGATCCTTGATGCCCTGAAAGGGACAAATTCGAACGGTGTGGAAGGCGCACCCGCTGCGGAAGCTGCCGTAGCCTATAAAGCCTTCACGCTCGATGGCGACGGTCTGGAGGATGATACTGAATGGTTCTTGCCTTCTTCCGGACAGATGATGATCATGTATCGATACCGTGACCAAATCAATGAAATGCTGCGTGCATTTTGGAGCAGTGACAGCATGTTCCTGACGGACAAATACTACTGGACGAGCACGTACTATGATACGACAAATGCATGGACGTGCAATTTGAATACCGGACACATGAACGTACAGAATAAAAATACAAGCCTGTTGCATGTAAGGGCAACGGCAGAAGAGTAATCCATTAAAACAGTACATATTTATGACAGACAAGAATAATGAAAGCGCATTGCTTTTGCGCATGAATAAAGAAGAACAGGTATCTGTTTTGCAGGAGATCGGTTTTACCAACGTGAACGAAAATACGCCTGCCAGTGACATTGCAAAATATATCAGATGGGCTGGCGGGCTGCTTGACCTGTCCTTTGCCACAATCCGGATCGAAGACGGTGTCAACGTGTTCTTTACTGCTGAAGAATGGAATTCCCTTAGCGCAAATAACCGTTCAAAATACCTGCGTGTAGGTGTCCGTATCCGTGCGGATCGTCGCCAGTTCGTCATAGCGAAAAGCGACTGCACTGACGATATAGGCGGGCGTACTTTCAAATGGGGGGCATACGGTACGGACATCCGTGGCGTTAAGAATTACGGGAACGGTAATCAAGGGCTTTATGAAACGGCAGACGGAAAGCAAAATACTGATGCTATCATAGAAGCCACTGCAGGAGTCAAGGATAATTCCGGTGTCGTCGGTGCACCAGCCGCAGAAGCAGCAAAGAACTATAAGGCTTGTACGCTTGAACAGGACGGACTTGAAGACAAAACCGAATGGTATCTTCCCAGCGAAGGAGAGCTGATCATCATCGCCAAATATAAGACCGAAATCAACGAGTTGCTATCCTCTGTATCAGGTAATCAAAATATAATTACAACCGACTGGTATTGGAGCAGCACCGAATATGACACCTCGAACGCGTGGTACGTGAACATGAACTACGGCTACGTGAACACGAACAGCAAGACTAACGCAGGCAGGGTTCGTCCCGTTTCCGCAATAGACTCTTTATCTCTTTAACTCTTTATCTCTTAGATAGTTACGTTTAATTAGCCCCGGTAGGGGCTTTTTAAGTTTTAAAATTCTGAAAAAATGAGTGTTAATAGTTTGACAATCATTAACTTTGCGGAGCAAAAGAAAAATTTTAAAAATATCAAAAATTAACATGGGAAAAGCAGAGGACAGACCAGTCTATCAATTAATGTATCGGTTATTAATGTTGATACTTGATGCAAGAGACAAGTTTCCGAAGAATTACAGGTACGAATTCGGTACGGAACTTATGATGTCCGCCCTTCGTTGTTGCGAGTTGATCCGTTATGCAAATTCAAGCCTTCCGCGTCGAGTGGAATACCTGAACGAATTCCTTGTTAAGTTTGATACATTGAAACTCTTATTAAGGGTATGTCGAGACCGGAAACTGATCAATATTCAGACGACAGCAGACATCATTGAGATGATTACGTCGATTGAAAAGCAAATTATAGGGTGGCGTAATTTCACCGCTTCCCAGGAAAAGACAGCTTCCGTAAAGCCAGAGCCATAATCTTCACGGAGTTTATGGGAGAGCAATCTAATTTATCTATTGGGCATTCCTCCGGTGATGAACCGGGAAAGACTAAGACAGTGAATGCTGAATCCTCGAACGCGTGGTACGTGAACATGAACAACGGCAACGTGAACACGAACAACAAGACTAACGCAGGCAGGGTTCGTCCCGTTTCCGCAACAGATAAACCGATCTATGACATACCCTTATCTTCCATCGTGCATGCATTTGACGTCTGTTGCAAGAATAAACGCAATACAGATGACTGCATAGAGTTTTCGTTTGAATATGACACGGATTTGGTTGCCGTGTGGGATGCTATCAGATACGGTCGCTACGAACCTGATTATTCAAAATGCTTCATACGGAAAAAGCCCGTTCTTCGTGAAATTTTTGCTTCCGCTTATGTTGATCGTGTAATACAACATTGGGCTGATCTACGCCTTGATCCTATTTTGGAAGAGCGTTTTCAGGCACAGGGAAATGTTTCAAAAAATTGCCGTATTGGTGAAGGAGCACTTTCGGCTGTTACCTATCTGAATGGGATGATCATGGAAGTCAGTGAAAATTATACGAAAGACGCATACATTTTCAAGGGTGATTTCAAAAGCTTTTTTATGTCAATGTCCAAATCCCTGTTATGGGAAATGATCGACCTGTTTATCCGGGATAACTATAAAGGCGACGATATAGAGTGTTTATTATATATATTGCGCACTGTTATCTTTCACCAGCCACAGCATAAATGTTATAGGAAATCACCGTTACATTTATGGGATGAGTTGCCTCATGATAAAAGTTTGTTTCATGCTGATCCGGATCATGGTTTTGCCCCCGGCAGTCTTCATGCGCAGAAATTCGCAAATTTTATCGGCTCTTGTTTTGATTACTATGTTTCCGAAATACTGGGAATCAAGCATTATGTGCGTTTTGTGGATGATTTCGCCTTTGTAATGCGTAATAAAGAAGATATTCTAAATACTGTTCCTTTGCTTGACAGTTACCTGAAAGAGCAGCTGCTTCTTAAATTACATCCTAAAAAAATATATATACAGCATCATTCTAAGGGAGTTTTGTTTGTAGGGGCATTCATTTTGCCCGGTCGAATTTATATTTCAAACCGTGTTGTCGGTAATTTATACGATGTAATCAGCAAATATAATAAAATAGCGGAGGAAGGCTTTGCGGAAGCACACGCGGACAAATTTGTTGCCACCCTGAATTCCTACTATGGATTAATGAGGCATTTCAATACGTACAATCTAAGACGGAAAGTGGCGAAACGTATTAATCCTGCATGGTGGGAATATTTTTATGTTCAGGGACATTGGGAGGTTTTTGTGTTGAAGAACGAATATAATTTTAAGAAACAATTAAAAAAACAAATAAGAAAAGGCAATGCGAAAAAATATCTTACCCCGGAAATTGGCTAAGCCGATCGAACAATTATCCGATGGAACATGGATAATACGATATGCAATACAATCCATTGACAGAACCGATAACGAAGGAAACGAACTGGTGACATTTGCCAGTTCCATATTCCTTGAAAAACCAACGTTGGAAATGATAAAGAAAAGTATTCATAGATATGCAATGAGCGTTCTTGATGATGAAGATGTTCTTCCGCTTGTTGCCAATCCTGATTTATCAGTTTACATGATCATAGATTAAAATTAAAGCCTGTTTAAACGATGATTAAACAGGCTTTAATTTTGCACCAAAAATCACATTTTGTTTTATGTTAATATGTGTTTTAATGACACATTTTGTTTTTCGGTCGGGAATTTTTTGATTTGGCGATTGTATCTACTTTACGATTGACATACGGCCAGGTGCTTTCTTATGAACCGGCTGACGGTGTGGTATATGATGCTCATACCACCCTCAAAGGTGTGATGGAAAAAGAAGATCAGGGAAACTGGGAATTCGTAGTGCCTCAAAAACTAAAAGACCTATATAACTCCCAGGATTATGGACGTTATGGCAAAAACGGTGAAATGCCTGTCTGCTTTATCGTAAACACCGATAATACAGGAGGAAACTCCGGCAGTCCGGTATTTAACAGCAAAGGTCAGCTGGTTGGAACTGCTTTCGACCGCAACTTTGAAGGCTTAACAGGAGACATTGCTTTCCGTCCTTCATCGCAGCGAGCCGCTTGTGTTGACATCCGCTATACCTTGTTTATCATCGATAAATACGCAGGAGCCTCTCATATCATCGACGAACTTAGCATTGAGTAAGTTGAGAGTTGAGAATTAAAAATTGAGAAATAAAAGTTATGCCATCTGGCATTATATTTCTCAATTTTTAATTCTCTATTTTCAATTTATATAAACTCTTCCACCATATACATCTCGTCAATCATCTCATTCATTATATTCTGTAAATTCTGAACTGCTTCTTCAGGAAATTCCCCATAAGCATTACATTGCATATTTACAGTCAACCAGACATAGTAGCCACCATCTGATGCGCGTTCAAGCACATAATCCGTTCTGTTTAGTTTCATATTGGTAAATAATTAGTGAATGTTGGTATTGAAGTTATTTCTGAATGTGAAGCTGCCAGTTTCTCCAGTTCACGGATCATCCGACGTTCACAGCTACGAACCCAATAAACGAAATGACGGTTCGGAGTATATTCTCCTGCAAAACGAAGCAACGGCTGCAAATCAAAGGAATCACTGATTATTCCTGCCCCCGCTTTCATTGCATCATAGGCATTGCAGTCTTGTTCAATATGTGCTGGAACCATTAATACAGGTTTTCCAAGATACATTGCTTCGCAAATGGACTCGAAACCTGCTGTACTGGCATAAGCCTTACAACCCGCCATAGCATTAAGAAACTTCACATCATCTATTTGATGGAAACTCAATGTTTCGTCAATCCGTGTCACCTCTTCAGCATCCGATCTATCCCAGAAAAAAGTTAAAGGGACTTCCGCATGCTTCGCATGAAAGTTCTCTACGCTATCGGCAAACCCGGAATTAACCATATATCCATGAATATAATCACCCTTTTCCGGACGGATAGCGGTCACTTCCTGACGAATCAATGGAGGAACGGTCACTATTTGATTCATATCATCCTGTTCCATTTCCAGGAAAGACAAAGCCAGTTTCTTCGAAGATCTTAGAGCGGTCATCCGGGTAAAGAAACGCAGCATCCATAACTGGCACGAATTTTTATCCGGAAACTCGAAATCACGATGTAAAAACAGATACTGATGCCCAACACAAATATACGGAACGGAGGGACGGAAGAGTGCATAGGTAAATCCGGTTAAAAGCTCGTAGAAGTTGATGACAACTTCCGCCCCTGTCTCCCTGATACGCTGATTTATATAATACATGCTACGAAGATACTCCGGTAATCTTAATAAATTGTATGCAAAGCTTTTCGTCAGGTTCGCCCGTTTATTATCTGCCGTAGGCAGAAAGTTCGGACTAATGAATCGCTTCACCGGTGCATGAATACTCCGATTGAAAAATCCCGGCAAAGTACGTGTCGAGCTTTTCCCGACTAAGACTTCCACTACTTCATGCCCATTGCGCAATAACATTTCTTCGAGAGTGATTGCCTGTGTAAAATGCCCTCTCCCCTCACCTTGAACAATAAATAAAAATTTCATAGTTCCATTATTTTTAGATACGCAAAATTCCCTCTTTCACATTACAAGATGATGACTCTATGATTACTATTTCATGAACAAAATCAGCTTTTTCTCGTTATATAATAAAATAGAAATTATATTTGCGGTCTTCAAAGACTGCTTTTTAACTCTAAGAAAGAAAAGATTATGGAAAAATTTGAAGATTTAATACAGTCACCAGTGCCCGTTTTAGTTGATTTCTTTGCAGAATGGTGTGGACCTTGCAAAGCAATGAAACCGGTTTTAGAAGAACTAAAACTTATTGTGGGGGATAAAGCACGTATTGCAAAGATAGACGTTGACCAGCATGAAGACCTGGCTACTAAATATCGCATACAAGCTGTACCAACCTTTATACTGTTCAAGAATGGAGAGGCTGTCTGGAGACATTCCGGCGTAATCCATAGTAGCGAACTACAAGGGGTTATCGAGAAGCATTATACATAAAAAGATAATAATAACGAATGAAGAAAGTATTAGTAATGGTAGCCCTCGTCATGGCAAGTGTAATTGTATACGCATTCAATGACAGTAGGGAAACTAATCAAGGTAAAAAAGAGGTAACAGGTAACGGTGAAGTCGTCGTAATGGACAAAGATATGTTTCTGAAAGACGTCTTCGATTATGAGAAATCAAAGGAGTGGAATTATAAAGGTAATAAGCCCGCCATCATCGACTTATATGCAGATTGGTGCGGACCATGTCGCCAAACAGCTCCTATCATGAAAGAATTGGCAAAGGAATATGCCGGAAAAATTGTCATCTACAAAGTCAATGTAGATAAACAAAAAGAACTGGCAGCTTTATTTAATGCAACAAGTATTCCATTGTTTGTATTCATTCCCATGAAAGGAGATCCACAGCTTTTCCGTGGGGCTGCTGACAAGGCAACTTACAAAAAAGCGATTGATGAATTTCTCTTGAAGTAAAGAAGAAAATATAGTGACGCTATCCGGTCGGGATAGTAACGCTATAATAGGAAAAGAGTGACGGTATCCTTGCAGGATACCGTCACTCTTTTGTATATCTTGCCAATCCTTATTTGAAGTATCCCACAGGATGATTCATCATTGGCATTTGGCTATCTTTCAATTTCAAAACTTTCTTCAATTGTTCATTGTCCATCGAAGCGCGTGGCACTGTTGCTATGTTAGCAGCGGAACAGAATATTGAAATATTTTGAGAAACGATGCCGGAATCCATAGCCCCCATCAACTGGCTGCGTGCACTCTTCGCATCTCCAAATCTGGAAAGATCACTGATTAACACCAAGGACACCGGAGCTGTTTTCACAAATGCCTGTCCACCGGCTACTGCTCCACGATGATCTCCTTCAGCAACCAGAGTCAACTGATGATTTTTAGCATCATACAGATAACTTCCTTCAGGTAATACTACATATACATCCACATCCTGCTTATTCAACGCCGACGGAGCTGTTCTCATTCCGGATTCCTTACGGTTTATCCCATTAGCAGCCCATAACAAATCAGACAGATCCGACAGACTCAATGATTTAGAAGCATACTCGCGAGTTGAATGTCGTTCAGACAATGCCTTCATCACCGCACCGGTACGGTTTAAATTAGGCTTCGGCAATTTAATCACTTTGTCAGCAGCAAAAGCAGCCACCGAAAGCATTAAACAAACTAACAATAGTTGTACTTTTCTCATAACTGTGGTATTTAAAAATTGATAGACAAATATAAATAAAAAAGGTCTGTATTCGTTGCAGAATACAGACCTTTTAAGAGTTTATTAGGCTTAATTATTTCTTATCACCGAAATAACGGTTGTACAATCCTTCAAAACCTTTACCGTGACGAGCTTCGTCTTTGCACATTTCGTGTACAGTGTCATGGATAGCATCCAGATTCAGAGCTTTAGCACGAGTTGCGATACGTTTTTTGTCTTCGCATGCACCTTGTTCAGCATCTTTACGTTTCTGCAGGTTCGTTTTAGTATCCCATACGCAGTCGCCCAACAATTCCGCAAACTTAGCAGCATGTTCAGCTTCTTCCCAAGCGTAACGTTTGAAAGCTTCAGCTACTTCAGGATAACCTTCACGGTCTGCCTGACGGCTCATAGCCAAATACATACCAACTTCAGTACATTCTCCCATGAAGTGATTGTTCAGGTCCTTAATCATTTCTTCGTCACAACCTTTTGCCACACCAATAACGTGTTCGTCAGCAAAAGACAATGCGCCACCTTCTACCTCAACAACTTCTACGAATTTGCTGGCAGGAGCTTTACACAATGGGCATTTTTCAGGAGCTGCGTCACCTTCATGAACGTAACCGCATACAGTACATCTAAATTTTTTCATTTTCTTCTCAATTTTAAATTAATTAGTCAATACGTGTTTCTTTATCTTTACTTAAGCAATTCTTGCAAATACCTTTATAATAATAATGAACTTCTGATACCTGGTGACCATCCATGTCTATATTCTCCACTTTCTTTATGGCTTCCGGGCATTTCAGATCATAAATGTGTCCACAACGCTTGCACAAAAAATGAGAATGTACGGAAGTATCTGCGTCAAAGTTCGTATTCTTCTCATCAATTGTAAGCATCAAGGCTGCTCCTTGCTCCGAAAACAATTTCAATGTATTATAAACCGTAGTTTTTGAAAGTGTCGGCATCGAGGGAGATAGTGCAGTATATATATCATCAGCTGATGGATGAATCGGATTATCCATCAGATATTCCATGATAGCGATACGCTGCATGGACGGCTTGATATTATGTTCTAATAATCGATCGTATGGCTTCATTATCTTCCCTTTCTTTCAAAGTTGTATTCATTACAATTATAAATTCAATGCAAAGATAAAGAGTTTCAATATTATTTCCAAATAAATCTTCGTTTTTTTATATATAATCTGTACTACTGAAGATTAATACAAAAACAAAACCGTTTAAGTGCAAGAAACTGACTTAAACGGTTTTATTATAAAAGATACTAAAAGTATCAAGATTAGAATGAAGTTCGTGTTCCGGTTAAGATATCTGATGGTATATCCTCACATCGAGTATAAACTTTTATTTCCCCCATATCCTCTTTAGCAGTCCATACCATTGAAATATCAGTTAACCCCGAAACGATATATGAATATTCCCATTCATCGTCCGTATCAAGCTGGTAATAATAAGTACCGCTAATAACATCTCCGTAATCCTCCTCTTTATTCAGAGTAAAGGAGCCGGGAATTTGCTGGGACGTAGCACTGTTGAGGTTTGTATAAATGGTATAAGAACGTTTTCCGTCTTTCTCTTTCCGGTCAAACTTGATATAATAGTATCGTGTATCACCGTCTATCTTTTCTCCATTCCATTCACTCAATCGCCAAGTCCCTGCAATATTCGCATAATTTACATCCTTCGTATCAGGAAGCTTCACTTCATCGTCGTCTCCACATGACATAAATAATGCCATAGTGAGCAGTAACATCATTTTGAATATATTTTTCATATACATATTTTATAATAATTATTATTGTAACAATAGTTTCACCTGTATTCTCCTTTCGCAAGGCCGGACAGGAATACCATCCAACATAAAATGAAATGTAATTTCATTCTTTTGAGGTAGTAAGCCCTTATCAATAGAAAGAACCATATCAGCTTCTATTCCCGGAGAAATAATTTCCGGTTCTGTATGGAAGTGAATGTATTCCGGTAACAACAAGGCTGATAACCTCAAAGGCTGTTTCCCTGTATTAACGCATACAAATCTTTCCACTTGCCTCCCTTCTCGGGAAAGTATCCTGACTTGCCAATCCTTTCTTTTCAGCCGTAATGTGTTCCCTATATATACAGGATAGTCCCTCCATCGGTCAGCGGTAGGCAATACCTTACCGACGAGTGCCAACTTAGCTGTAGGATGCTCCTTCGAAAGATCGGTATAAACAAACGCTTCCCTATACAAATCACCAGCCTGATCCATTGGATGAAAGACCAATATGATTTCTCCCTGCTCTCCCGGTTGCACTACCTTTTTATCATATTTGGCTACCGTACAACCACAGGAAGTAGTTAACTTGGAAAGGTATATAGGCTTCTTGCTTACATTATGATATTTAAAATGATACATTGCCGGATCATCGTCTTCTGATAAAGTTCCTATATTCATTACTGTATGTTCAAACTGCAAGACTTGTTCGACTGTTTCCTGCGCAAAGCTATGCACAGGAAACAGGTAAATAAGAAGGAACAGCCCAAGTTCGATGGTTTCGGCAAGATATCGTTTCATAATAGAGTTTACATCCAACTATCGTTCTTACGAACAGTGATGAAAAAATCTTGCTTGGTGCCGTCACTCGCCTTGACTGTAGCTTTTGTAGAACCAACTTTCAAGCCTTTCAAAGTGAAAGTAATGTTGTTCTCTGTCGTAAGGGTAGCAATTGAGTTATCATCAACTGTACAGGTAAAGGTCATATTCTCTCCATTTTTGAAATAACGGGAATAATTGATTTTACTTGTAGCTTCGACGGCCACATACATATTAGGTACAGTCATCTCCACACCACCTCCTTCAACTGCTTTCAACAGCTTATAGGCATCAATCAACCCTGTTCCCATATTGCCCGCATAAGCGGCAGGCTCCATTTGTCCGGCAGCTATTTGTCCGAACGAAGCATTTGTGTACCAATAAACTTTCGTTTCTTTAAAATAGGGTTCCACCGGATTGACAGACTCCAATATCATTTTACGGAATTCATCTGCACGGAAATGACGATGTAATTCAGCTGCATAAGAAAGTCCCAATGCCGCTACTCCCGAAATATGTGGACAAGCCTGCGATGTTCCTTCCATATATCCGTAATGAGAATTTTCCCCACCATCTTCATTGGCAGAAGGAGGTAATGTGGAATATATTTTTCCTTTCGAGCTCTGATGATAATCACTGTCACCACCCGGAGCTGCAATAGAAACGCCCATCGCATAGTTGGAGTAACAGGAAGGAGTCCCGTCGGCAGCCAAAGCGGCTACAGATATATAATCAGGATAAGCTCCCGGATATCCGGCCATAGCTGCATATTCATTACCTGCGGCAAATACAATGATACCTCCGTCTATGACATCGTTTGGCGAACCGGCATTATGAAGAAAATAATCGAAGGCTTCTTTTTCCAACGGAGCAGCATCGACCCAATCTTTATCAGAAGTAAACCCCGGGGTATACCCACTAATAGGATTGGAAAGCCCCGAATTATATCCCCAACTACACTGCAAAATAACGGCACCGTTATCTGCTGCATATTTCACAGCTTTCGCTTCCTGATACAAGTCACATCCTTTAGAACCGGAAAAGACCTGACAACTCATGATTTTTACACCACCTCTATTATTGGCTTTATCCCCTCCTGCAATGCCACTAATACCTTCACCATTATTCCTCACTGCACTGATAATCCCGGCCACATGAGTCCCATGTCCGGTATCATTCGGGTCGTCATAAGAGATATAGCCTTTATCATCTGTGAAGTTGTAGCCATAGCGGTCACCGGCATAACCATTTCCATCAGCATCTTCCTTTGAAGCAAATGTTTCATCCTCATTCACCCATATATTTCCTTCCAAGTCAGGATGGTCGTACATCACACCTTCATCAAGCACAGCAACAACAATGGAAGGATTACCCGTACAAAGCTTCCAGGCTTCCCCACAATTTACATCAACACCCATTACAGCAGGTACTACATTATCTCCTTTATCATTTTTTTCTCCATTCTGAAGAATAGAACCATCATTCTTACATCCCCATTGTAGATTAAAAAAAGGATCGTTCGCATCGGTATTCACAGCACGAGTTGTATGCACCACACGGGTCATTGCCTGCTTGGTGAGTACAGTTGCCCGCACATTCGGATCATAAGAACGCTGAATAGCGCGGGTGAACTGGACTTTTGCCACGTCTGCTACTTGTGACAAGTCTTTGGCTACCTGCTCCAAATCCGTATCTTTATCAAAATGGATAATATACCAAAGATTCAATCCCGCCTTGCGAGTACGCTCTTCCGTACGATTGTCCACCGGAAAAATACGTTCCAGTTTAGAAGTGCCGATTCGCTGCAGAACGGCATCCATATCCGAAATTCCTGAACGAGTCAAAGCAGCCCCGACAGAGCGGGTGGTAGCAGCATCCAAAAAGGATGCCGCTTCCGGTTTAAATTTCACCAATATTCTACCTTGAGTAGCTCCTTCAGGTAAATCAATGATAGGAGCTACTTGTCCGGCATCAGGTTTCACTGTATCTATCTCCTGATCGGAACAGGATACAAAAGTGATTGCTATAGTAGCTATTAGAACTAAATATATTCTTTTCATAATTAAAAAAATCAATTATCGGTTAATGTAGGTCTGGCTTTCGGATAACGTTCATAGAACCATTCCAAGTTTGACGGTTCATTCTTAAAGCCAGGAATATTGCCCTTCATATCTTTACCTGAATCTTGCGTATAAATCAAGGTGAATGGATCAAAACGTGCAAAACGTGGGTGATAGAGTAACCAATCCGGCAAATCATCACCAGTCAAGAAATTCAAGTTAATAGAGAACAATTCGGCATTAGGCAAAATTTTCGGAATTGTTTTTAGTTTTGCTTTAACCTCATCGCTAGCACTCATTAATGTATCGTTTTTCAGGATATCCTCATCTGTGTAAGCAGATACACCATATTCAAGACTACCATTATAGCTATTAATAAATGTTGGTAGTTGACCATAAATCAAATTATATGATAATGACAAAGATTTCAGCTTTTCCCACTTCAATAAATTCTTAAATGAAGAAGAAGAAGCATCTATACGTAACCCTGGATTGTCGCGCGTTTCAGTACTCAAATCAGTAATTGAACTATATCGACGATTCCCCGTTAAACTTAAGTTAAGTAGTTCCGGATAATTAGTAGGAGTCAAATCATACGGAATACTCGTAAAATTATTGCCGCTTACATCCAAAGTCCTTAAAACCTTGCAAGGTTCTTTTAATTCATTTTTATCAATAGTTGTAATGCCCAATGCACTTATTGTCAGATTTTTCAGATACTTTAATTCAGCCAATGCATTTCCTATACGATAAGGAGAAGGAAGTAAACTAGTGTTCGTATTGCCATAGATAACCAATGTCTCCAGATACTTAATTTTACCGATTTCAACAGGCAACACTTCTTTTGTATTCAGCAATCTGAATTCAACAGAACGTACACGTCCAATTTTTTCGGGTGTTACGTCTTTATCTGTTCTTTCCCAAACTGTCACCCCTAACCAGTAGTCAAGACGTTCGCTGGCATCCCAATTCATCATTGAGCGCATCTTTGTACTTGCAATGACAATAGCAATAGAATCACCTCGTCTATCATCTGTTATTTCAGGTGCAGCTTCCTGCTTTACAGTCAATGTCACTTCTTTTTCCAATTCATCTTCTGCGTTTACCGGAAGGAATTTTATAGAAGCTATTCTCTCTTGCGGGTCAGTATTCATGTCCCATTTGAATCGCATTTTAAGAGTACGGGGACGAGCTCCATAATCCAAAGAAACATCAGGTGTTCTATTATTAGTAGTAACCCAAGATCCTATCGCCTGTGAATACTCCACTTTGAACTTTACATTCGTAGTCACGGATATATCAAAATACCTTTTATCATCGTTGGCCATGTTGGCAACTTCGACTTCATATTTATCCAGTCCGATCATTTTTCCATATCCGGTCTGATGTATCTTCAATTCCTGTTTCGGTTGTCCTTCCGGCACAAATGTCACGACAGCGTGCCGCACATCATTAGAAAGTGTAGAATCTACTACAATTTCGCAATTAGTACTTCCTACACCGTTAGCAGGCATCACCTTCACCCAAGGTTGGTTTACCTTTGCTACCCATTTGGTGCCTGAAGCCACTTTAACCGGCTCCATTCCTCCTATAGCACCTAATGTGACTTCTTGGGTATCAATGGTGAAACCAGTAATCCCCTCTTCATCCGAATCATTACAAGCTGCAATAAAGAGCAAACCTGCAAAGAGGTATAAATATATTTTAAACAATGGTTTCATATAGATTCTTTTTTATTATTTATCCGTTTCTTATTTCACATAATCACATCCGCGAATATCCTGCTCCGGGTCATAAATAAGTAGATATGCTCCCGCCTTAATCATATTGCAGACATTGGAAAGATTAAGAGAGATATTCGGATTATCCTTTATCTCAAAGACTATAATATACGATGAAATCGTATCAGTAATCTTTCGCAAATCATTTCCACCTATGCAGAACTGTCGCAAACTTGGACATAAAGATATATTAGACGGCCATTTTCTTAACAAACGGTTACCATTCTCATCGCGCTGACTACGGACAGCATACACTGTTAATGTAGCTGCATCCATCGGTCCGGTAGGAACTTCCGTAAAACGATTGTTACTTACATCCACTCCATAAAGGAAAGGCATATTTCTACCATTAAAATCATCCGGTAACTTTGACAGCTTATTATAAGTCAAGTCAAGCGTTTTCATCATATACGAATATTTTGAAGCACTAAATGTACCCTTCGGAATCTCTTCTATACCGTTACCATTCAATCCTAAAGCAGACACTTGTGAATTGGTTTTGAATAGTATAGTCGGGAATTTCTTCAGTTTATTACCGCCTATGGCAATCGTATTGGCATTCACGCCCTTGAATGTGCCGTCTTCTTCACCTTCAAATCCATCTATCTCATTGAATGAAAAATTAACCGAAGACATAACATATACAGATTGTGAGCTAAATATATTCGGGAACTTTTTCAATTTATTATAAGCAAAAGAGAATGACTCCACATCGGCATATCCACAGAAGCTACCGTTTTCATCACGTGGCAATTCTTCAATCAGATTATGGTCCATTGATAATTGCACCAAGTTCACATCTCTACCAAATGCTTTCTCAATCGTTTTAATTTTGTTGTACGCACAATCCAGTTTACCTAGTTTTTTCACCATCGACATATCCGGTAAAACAGTCAGGTTATTGAAAGTTAAATAGAAGATCTGTAACGTTTTGCTTATATTTTCGCTAGCCACAAACTCACCTAAATCCTCATGAAAATCTCCCAAATTCGGATTGCTCGCTAAATTGAATGATTGAAGGTTGGGTAATTGTTGCAGCTCTTCCGGAAGTTTCTTCATAGACGGACAATTGTAAATTTCAAGGTCTGTCAAGTTTTCCAATTTGCCAAGATCAGTCCCTTCTTCAAATCCCTCAAATTTACCGTTGGCAATATATAAGTATTGCAAGTTCTTTAGATTTCCAATGGTAACTGGAATTTTATGTATTCCATTGGTCAATCGGTTAGCCGGTACATCTTTTAAAGAAGGACGACTCGCCTTATCGTTTACAACAGATGGTGAGAAAGTTGTAGGTATTCCCTCTTTCTGCCATTTCAAGGCAGCTTGTATAGGTTCAGAAAAGTACAATGCAATATCATTCTTTACAAACTTATTATAGAAATCGCTCCGTACAGAATTCTTCTGCGCTTCCGTCAGTTCAAGTCCCATTGTTTCCTCAATGATATTATCACCTACCTGATCGGAATGGTTACCTAATGACAGAGTTCTAAGTTCCGTCAAGTCTCCTAAGGATTCGGGAATATCGCCTTCAGGAGCAAATGCTCCGATAGAAAGTCCCACGACACGTCCTTTGGCATCCAATTCGACACCTGGTTGATCACCCCATAAATCAATATCCTTATCAAAGTTCCAGTTAGTTCCTAAAGGATATGTAACACCTGAATAACGCCATCCTTTTTGGTTCTTTTCAGGTATTGCCGGACCTCCCAAGGCTTCCCAAATTTCTTTCAAAACAAGATAATCTTTGATACTACCAGTAGTTTTGCTGAAATTAACCGGAATCTTAACTTCTGTAGTCACATTATCCGAAACTTCAAAATCAGCCCCATTCACCTCTCCATATTCCAAAGAACCTTTATTCTTCTTTATAGTCGTATAATTCTTGACTTTATACTTACCCGCAGAAAGTCGAAAAATTGAATCACTGACGGCTACGGAAATTTTCGTTCCATTGCCATCCAGTTTCTCTGTATATTCTACGGCAACATTAGAAAAAGTCGTATCTTTTTTCGTAAATTGCTCCTGCACTGTTACATTAATATACTTGATATCAGAGAAAAGATAATCCTCTCCTAATGCAGCACGAGTGGATGGTAGAAAATTCTTGGTCACAGTAAATTTCACCATACCCCGCTTAACTACTTTCACATGTATATCTTGTACAGCTAATCCGCCATTGATTACAGTAATAATCGTCTTTTCATCCGGTTCTCCGGAAAGAATTTGTTTCAAATCCTGTGTAGTCCCATCTGCCTTATATAGATAGAACCCGACAATCTGATAAGTACCTGCCATCAACTGAAGTTTTTCACTTCGCAGACCAAATTCACTATCGTCTCCCATTGCCTCAAGACCTACAGTCTGCACAACTTCAGTACCGTCTTCCTGGTTGATGAGCACAATCTTCATTTTTTGCGCATCACGCAAATAGTTCAGTTCATTCGTACTAGCACGTGTCACTTTCGTTTCTGCCAAACAGCTCTTATAGAGTTTGAACTGAGCATATCCATATCCTGCCTGAAGTACAGCATCGTCGTCGTCAGAGCAACTTCCTACTGTAAACCCTAAAGTAAACAGCATACAGGAAAGGACAAACATTCTTATAAATAATATCTTCGTTTTCATATTAATATATTTCTCTATCAGTCACTATAGCGTGTCTCAATTAATAATACAGCATATGGCTCTGTTCCATTCTTAATCGTTATACACATTTCATCTCCATTTGCTTCTGAATTCATACCATAAATATTGATTCCCATTTGTCCAGATGAATTCTGTCCTGGTTCTAAGCTAATTCCAGACCATGCAGTATTTTTTCCGTTCAATATAGTAGTAGCTTGCAAGTTAGATCCAGTATATCCATTAGGTAAAACAAATATTTGAGTATAAGACATTCCTAAAGTGAACGAATAGACTGTATAAACATTAGAAGTACCATACTTTTCAATCAATTCATTCTCTGTCATTTCGCCAGCATAGGGTTCTGCCTGTATTGCATTTCCAGCACCATCATATAACGGTCTAAATGTATATGAGTCCATAATTGAAAGTCCTGAAGTAGCAACAAATGCATCTTGTTCTATAAGTGCTCCAATATAATTACTATATTCTCCTACAATGCCTTCCTTCGAAAATACTTTATTTTCAAAATCATTTTCGACTTCAGCATATACCAAATTTGGAAATACCATCAAATATGCGCTACGAGAAGCACCATCATTACTTTTTGCTGCGATCATCAAATTCCCTTCACTATCATCCTCTATCCACAACCAATTTTTAAAGCCTGTAAGTAACTTAAAACTCCATTCTTCATTCCAACCTGTCTCTGGTCCCATAGTTGATGTATATTCTACACAAACATAAGTATACTCATCATTTCTGGCGATGACTGTTAAAGGTACTCCTTCAGCCTCATAAGACTGATTCTTAAATGTATATGATTCGCCATCTACAGAAGCTTTAATCTTATTCGAATAAATATTATCATTGCTAAATTCTATTTTATCGGCAGGAATTCCATCGTAATGAACCGGTAATTTTGAAATTACTTCCCCTTTCCTATTCTTAAAAATAAGTTCCTGTGTCCAAGCTGTTTTACGATTTTCAGTACCTTGTTTCAAAAGCGGAGTAATTTTCACATTATTACCTGCTTCTCCAGAAATATTCGTTTTACTTAAATCTAAGCTCTCCGAACTTTCTACAATCCAATCAGCGTTTGAGCTAACCCAAAAGTATGCTTTACCACCATAATCTTGCACATAAGGATTTTCCGCTGTATATTCTATAGTTTGTTCAGCATCGAATGCATGCAACTCATAACCTGTAGACGGACGTGTCACTTCTGCTATTACCTGCCGACTTCCCGCCATCGTCATTGTCAACTCCGCCTTATAGGATTTCATCAGTTCCGTAGCATCATCACTAATATAAATGGTGACAGTCTGTTCGCCAACACCACCTGAACAAGTGAAGGTCTGTTCACCATCTTGTTCAAAATAGCACCACAACGACGACGAAATCAATATCCAGTTATCAGTAGCTTCAAAAGTCAGTGTCTTGGTATCTCCGACTGCACATTCTATTTTCTGCAAATCCGGAAACACAGGTGTTACAGTCTCATCATCATCACTACAAGCAGACGTGAAGAGACAGAACATCAACACAATCAATTGCAAATAATATTTTATTATATCTTTCATATTTATTTCCGATTATAGTTTAGAGTCCTTCCTCTTTTTTATACTGCTCCGCTTCTTCATCACTAATCCACTCCAGAATATTCACATAAGTACCTACCGTACCTTTACCCACCACATAAATAGTGCTATATAAGAATACAAATTTCTGGCATACATTATAATAAGAATCGTACGCAACAGGCTGAGTACACATCAGCTTTCCATTACCGTAAATGGTTCCGAAGGCTTCTGCCGTACTACCTATAATTTGATCATCAAACTCTACAAATGGTTTCAACGGATCGGAAGGATCATACTTAATTTTAAGATCATAATTCTTATAGAAGAAATCATGTAATATTATAGTATTATCTTCAGTCTTGTCTCTTTCCGCTTGTAATAACCGATGTTCCGTATTCGTCATATATGCACTAAAGAAAGAGGAAGTCAATAGACAATAGCCTTCAAATGTACTAAGTTCGAAAGGACATGCTTTTTGCATTTGAACACGAGTACGGGTACCGTACAAATCCCATACATTTTCATCTTTGGCAAGCAAATTGAACGTAACCGACAAAGAATCCGTTTTATCAATGTTCTCATAAATACCCTTCATCCGAAACTTTGCTACCCGTTCCCCTGCTTTAATGGTTACCGTATTTGATTCAACCACATATTGCTTTTTTTCAATTGCATTACTAGCCTTATCGTCTACTTCTACGCCAAAAGAACGGTCATAATCGCATATATTTGTAGCTACTACCGGAATTTCAAACCATTTCTCGCTGTCCTGCACCGGATACATAGATAATGTATCGGAGAACATCACGTAGTCGGAACCGCTGTAAGTCGTTCGGGAGAGATCATTACATCCCCAGAATCCGACAGCCAGCGTTATCAGTGCTACGATCCCTGTTATTAATAGTTTCATTGTTTCTCTATATTATCTTTATACATTATTTATTGCTTTCATTAGGCATTAAATCCACACCTGGAGCATCCAACTCATGTTGCGGGATAGGCCATACAAAACGCGGATCGTCTTTCTCTAACTTCAGCGTATTGCCCGGAGAGACAGTCGAGGTTTGTTCTTTACGTTCAAATCCCTCATGCCAACGTTTCAAGTCATTAAGGCGGAAACCTTCCATAAAGAGTTCTTTCATACGTTCTTCACTGACAGTCTTAAACCAGTTCTCTTCTGTTAGTGTGGTAGAACCACCGTAGGAAGAATAACGAGCCATACGTAAAGTAGAAATATCAATTCCGGCTTTTCCATAATAAGCTGTTCCCATCCGGCAATAAGCCTCTGCACGAATTAAATATTGCTCTGCCAACCGAAACGGCTTCGGCATGGAAACACATAATACTCTTTGGCTTATAAAATCCTGATTACCCATATATTTGATCAAAAGCGGCCAGGTTAACGCATGGGAGAAGCCGGTTGTTACCGAACCAAAATAGGCATTGTAGCGTAAATCAGCATTAGCATAGGCATCCAATACCCATTTAGCCGGTACATAATCCGGTTTATAAGATGTATAATCATAATTGAGGAATACGGTACCCAATGCGCCTCCATAGGAATTTACCTCAAACATTACTTTCCAGATGATTTCAGTAGAATTATCATACTGCCACATATACGCAAAATCATTGTAAGTAACCGAATAACTGTTCTTTGTAGCATCAGCTAATGCATACTTCTTACTATCTATCACTTTAGTGGCATACTCAACGGCCTTCTCCCACTTCTGCATATACAGGTACATACGAGCATACAAAGCATTGACTGTACCAACCGTGAAATATGCAGAATTATAGATAACCGCAGTATCATCATCATCCGCAGCCAGATATTCAGCAGCTTTAGCCAAATCATCCAAAACAAACTGATAGGAATCTTTTAAAGAAGCACGTTTTACAGGTCCCGGATTAACGTAACTGGACTGTAATACAACTCCCAGTTCATTGGCAGCCTCTTCATCACTGTCATAAGCTTTACAGAAACACTTCAGCAGTTCCGAATAAGCCAGCGCACGGGCAAAATAAATATGTCCCTTGTAGTTATCCAACTTATCCAGTTGTTCGTCATCGGAAGTAGCCGCTTCTACGGCAGCCATGTTATCAAGAACGAAATTACAACGTCCGATAACGGCATACAAACCACCATACACATATTCCACCTGTTTATTGATAGCTAATATCTCATTACGCCATACATCACCATAGACATTCGTATATCCTTTAACAGCGTAAACCTGATCTGTCTGAATATCAGGTAACAAGGTCAAGTAACCGCTATATAGGCTGCTGTTTTTAAACTGCGCATAAATACCGATCAAAGCTTGACGCACATCGCTCACTGTCTTAATAGCATCATCTTGCGGAATAGCATCTTGCGGATATTTGTCAAGACAGGAAGATGCCGAAAGCAATACCGCAACCAAAGCTATATATAATTTTATTTTTCTTATCATCACTGATTTATTTTAGAATGAAACTTCCAGTCCGAATGTGAACTGACGTGACATCGGATATTGGGCCTTGTACACATTGGACGTAGACTCCGGATCCATACCCGTGAAATTTGTAAATGTCAACAAATTCTGTCCCTGCGCATAAATACGGGCACTATTCAAAAAGCTAGTCCGCTTCAACCATTTCTGTGGGAACGTATAGCTGAGCATCAAATTCTTTAGACGCAGGAAAGATGCATCTTCAAGGAATCGTGAATCCAGTTGGGGAGTTACTCCATAACGGGGAATATCAGTCACATCTCCCGGTTTTTTCCATCGGTCGTAAAGCATACGTTTTGACTGGTTATAGGCACTGAACAGTCCGTTACTCTCCTGAAAGACTCTGTCGTTATTAAGCATCCAGCGATCAGCCACCCATGTGAACTGTGCGGAAAGTGAAAATCCCTTCCAGGAAAGTGTAGTACCAAAACCACCTTGCCAGGGAGCTTCATGTGTTTTGCCCAGCATCACCTTGTCGCTTTCATTATATTCCATAGTAATTTCACCGTCTTTGGTATACCATAAAGCATCTCCATTAATCGGATTAACTCCCGCATAACGGTTCAGATAAAATTCTCCTAACGGATGACCTACCGCAACCATTCTACCGGTATCGGAAGCTACATATTCTGTCACCCCATTATAGAGCTCGGTTATTTCATTTTTATTATAGGATACATTGGCATTCACATTCCATTTAAAGTCTTTGATGCGGAGTACATCTGCGCCGACATTAATTTCTACACCACGATTCCGCATGGCTCCCACATTATCCCAACGGGTCCCAAAACCGGTAGATGTATAAGAAATAGGAACCGCCATCAACATATTGGTCGTTTTCTTATTATAAAACTCCACATCCAAATTGATACGATCAATAAAACCTAAATGCAACGCCACATTAGTAGCCCATGTAGACTCCCAACTCAATTCTTCATTTCCTAACTGGGAAATTGCAATACCTGATTCGTTATCATACTTATATCCACCGGAAACTAAAGCCAGATGCTCATAGTTATTAATAGAAGAATTACCGGATGTACCTGTATTAACCGCAATTTGCGCATTAGTAAGCCAATCATATTTTTGCATGAACTTCTCCTTACGAAGGTTCCACATAAAACCGACTGACCAGAAAGCTCCCCAATGGTTATCGGTACCAAAACGTGAAGATCCATCCCCACGAATCGAGAAATCAGCATAGTAACGGTCATCATAATTGTATTCGCCCCGGGCAAAGAAAGAGAGAAAAGAATATTCTGTGACAGGATCTGACCATGATGAAGCAGTTGAGCCTGAAGCTAAGTTTGTCAAAATATCATTTGTCTGTCCCCGAGTAGTTAACTGGAAACCTTCATAATGATAGTTTTCACCTTCCTGACCAACCATAAAATTGAATGAATGAACATCATTCAACATAAAACGGTAGTTTGCCGTATTTGTAATCATCAGGTTAAGCATATCAAACGAGCTACGCTGCGCACCTCCATAATTATTATTTGGCTTGTAACTGGGGAAACTTTGATAAAAAGAGGTAGTATGACCATAATCAGCACTTAGCTGTGAACGGATTGTCAGATTCTTTACCGGAGTAACCTCGGCATAAAAAGTGGATAAAAGTTTGTATTTCTTATTCGACAACGGATTATTTGCCATCCATGCCAACGGATTTTCTGTCGTTCCCTTCCAACTCCCGTCATCCTGAAGTGCCAGACTTCCATCTTCCTTATAAGGGTTCCAGTAAGGCAACATAAAAAAAGACGCGGAAATAGGAGCCCATAACGCATACTCTCCATCATCACTCTGTTCAACTTCCTGATAGGCAAACATTGAATTTGTTCCTATCTTCAACCATTTATTAGCTTTTGCCTCTACATTGGCGCGAAAACCGACACGTTCGAATGTAGACCCTACTGCAATGCCATCTTGATCGTAATAACTTCCTGAAACATAATAATTCAATTTCTCCGTGCCTCCGTTTACAGATAACTCGTAATTCTGCAAAGGGGCAGTATCATTGTACACTTTATCCAGCCAGTTGATATTTGTCTTACTCAACTTTTCATAATCTTGTCCTTTATCCAGTCCAACTTCTTTCTCAAATTGAATGCGTTCATCCGTATTCATCTGATCCCAATCTTTTGAGGCTAGTTGAGAAAATCCGAGCTGTGTACGGAAAGTAACCTTAGCCGCTTCCCCCATACGCCCGCGCTTGGATGTAATAACGACCACACCATTGGAAGCACGTGCCCCATAAATAGAAGTAGAAGAAGCATCTTTTAATACTGAAATACTTTCAATATCATTAGGACTAATTGTATTGAAATCCGAACTTGAAATAGCTACTCCATCCAATATAAAAAGAGGATCTTTTCCCGAATTAATTGAATTTGTTCCGCGAATACGAAAAGTGGCTGCCTTACTGGGTTCACCAGAATCAGAAAGCACCATTAATCCTGGCGCCTGTCCTTGCAGTGCCTGGTCGAAACTCGGAGCAGGAACATCTTCCATCTTTTCAGCTTTTACCGTAGATACAGAACCTGCGATTGTTCCTTTCTTACGTACACCATACGCGACAACTACCACTTCTTCCACCATCTGTGCATCGTTTTCCATTGTCAAATTTATACGAGTAGAAGCAGTCACCTGCTTATCTATCGTTTTCATACCGACATAAGAGAACTGCAAAGTAGCAGGAGACTTCGTCACTGTGATACTGTAATTACCATTGATATCGGTAATTACTCCGTTTGTTGTACCCTTCTCCAGAACAGACACACCAATCATCGGCTGATTATCTTCCGCCGAAATAATGTGTCCCGTTACCTGATATCCACCCTGCGCAAAAAGCAACAGGGGGATACTTGTCAGAGTAAAGAGTACAAACAAGAGAATTGATTTTCTCATCTTTGATACTTGAATTAAAATTAATGAAATTGATTTATTTTTATAGATTTATCTACAATGAGGAATACGCTTATCTTTGCGTAGGAAATAACAATACACCCCCTCCCCCAAAATCGGTTTTAAGCATATTCTGCACCGACCCGGGATAGGCTATTATTATCTATAAATATAGAATAGGAATAGACTAACTTGGCAAATTCTTAATATTGCGCCAAATATCCAAATAGACTTTTCGTGTTGCTGCTGTGTGAATTAAAGGTTTGACCATCTGCTCTCTTAAGTTATAAATTAAACACTAATATCACTTGTTCTGTTTAGGTGTACTTCAATATCGTTTTATTTTGTCTACAAAGATATATATTATATTTAAATAAATGAAACTATATGTCGCATATTTTATACCATATTTCCACTAATGTCTTTTTGCTACATATTTAAGTACATATAGTCCATTAAAGAAGTAAATCCATAGTATATTTCAAGGATAATTAAATATTAACGTTCATTTTAATAGCTGTTTTAATTGTTTAAACAACAATATCGTAACTCATACCAAATAGCTTATTGAGAGGATTCAACACAGAAAAGATAATTATTCAAAACTATTTCCTATTTTTGCACCCATTATATATAAATAAGGTATAAGATGAACTACGGATTTGTAAAAGTAGCCGCAGCTGTGCCACACGTAAAAGTGGCCGACTGCAAATTCAATGTAGAGAAGATAGAAAGTCTGATTGCAGTAGCCGAAGGAAAAGGAGTGCAGATCATTATTTTTCCGGAAATGAGTATTACCGGATATACTTGCGGTGACTTATTCGGACAACAACTTTTACTGGAAGAAGCAGAAATGGGACTGATGCAAATCCTGAATAACACCCGCCAATTAGACATTATTTCTATTGTTGGCATGCCTGTGGTGGTCAACTCGACAGTGATTAATGCAGCTGCAGTGATTCAAAAAGGAAAAGTGTTAGGAGTTACCGCTAAAACCTATCTCCCGAATTATAAAGAATTCTACGAACAACGTTGGTTTACCTCGGCGCTTCAGTTGACAACAAATAATGTACGTCTCTGTGGACAAATCGTTCCGATAGGTTCTAATCTGCTTTTTGAGACTTCAGATACGACTTTTGGCATCGAGATATGCGAGGACCTTTGGTCTACTATACCTCCGAGTTCTTCATTAGCACTGCAAGGTGCAGAAATTCTTTTCAATATGTCTGCTGATAATGAAGGTATTGGAAAGAATAATTATCTTTGTTCTCTCATCAGCCAACAATCTGCACGTTGTATTGCCGGATATGTATTCTCGTCTTGTGGCTTTGGAGAATCTACTACCGATGTAGTTTTTGCCGGTAACGGGTTCATTTATGAAAACGGTTCACTGCTTGCACACAGCGAACGTTTCAGCATGAAAGAACAGCTGATTATCAGCGAAATTGATGTGGAACGTATCCGGGCAGAACGCAGGATAAATACAACCTTTGCAGCTAATCAAGCAAACTTAGGGGATAAAAAGGCGGTTTCTATTGCGACTGAATTTGTCAACAGCAAAGAGCTAACCTTAACCCGGAAGTTTAATTCTCATCCTTTTGTACCGCAAGGAATAGAGCTAAATGAGCATTGTGAAGAAGTGTTCTCCATACAGGTAGCGGGATTGGCACAAAGGCTTATCCATACAGGAGCTAAAACTGCTGTAATCGGTATCTCTGGCGGGTTGGATTCAACATTGGCATTACTTGTATGTGTGAAGACTTTTGATAAGTTGGGATTGTCCAGAAAGGATATTCTCGGCATTACGATGCCAGGATTCGGAACGACCGACCGTACTTATCATAATGCCATCGATCTAATGAAATCGCTGGGTATCTCTATTCGCGAAATCAGTATCAAAGATGCTTGCATTCAACATTTTAAGGATATAGACCATAATATTAATGTACACGATGTCACATACGAAAATTCTCAAGCACGCGAACGTACACAAATATTGATGGATGTGGCGAACCAGACTTGGGGAATGGTTATTGGTACAGGAGATTTATCAGAACTTGCACTAGGATGGGCAACATATAATGGCGATCATATGTCCATGTATGGAGTGAATGCGAGTGTCCCTAAAACTCTCGTAAAATACTTGGTACAATGGGTGGCAGTAAATGGCATGGATGAAAATTCGAAAGCGACTTTACTCGATATTGTAGATACTCCCATCAGTCCGGAACTGATTCCGGCAGATGAAAACGGAGAAATTAAACAGAAAACAGAAGATTTGGTGGGTCCTTATGAACTACATGACTTCTTCCTATATTATTTCTTACGTTTCGGTTTCCGGCCTTCCAAGATATTCTATCTGGCAAATATTGCATTCAAAGATATGTATGATGAAAAAACCATCAAGAAATGGCTTTCTACCTTCTTCCGTCGTTTCTTTAATCAACAGTTCAAGCGTTCTTGCTTGCCGGACGGTCCTAAAGTAGGAAGTATTTCTATCAGCCCGAGAGGAGATTGGAGAATGCCGAGCGATGCCAGTTCAGCCATGTGGCTTAAAGAAATAGAGGCCTTGTAAGGACGTCCTATCAATAGGCTTGTGCCACCGCATTGGCACAACTGTGCCAGCATGATGGCATGGTTGTGACAATACGGTGGCACAGCTGTGACAGAGCGATGGTAAAGATATGGCATATTATAACTCTCCACCTTCCATTACTTCTTTTCTTATTTGCTCCACATTTGCTTCCTTGATTCTTCTAATAATATTCTTATAAATTCGATGAAAGCCATAGCCTCCTTCAGTCATTTCATGGATTGCATCTTCTTTTGAAACATTCTGAAAAATGATACGATAAAACGCACAAACAGCCCCTGTACGGTCAGAGCCGTGGTGACAATGAAAAACAATAGGCGCTTTACGATTTTTAATAATGCGTAATGCCTGTATCAATTGCTTTTCACTAATCGAATGTGCTTTAGTTTTTACCCGGTGAAGTTTTATACTTGTTCCTTTTGCTTCGTCATCATCACTATGTCTGTTTCGTAGATTAAGTACTTCTCCAATACCATACTTTTCTAAAGCTTTAAAGCCCTCTTTTGAAGGTTGCTCCGAACGATATACGCCCGAATCTATTTGATACAAATTTGTCAAATCACTATCAGGCAGAATAATCTTATCCGCTTTCAGATTTTGACCGAAAAGAGAGACGGATAAGACTATCGCCAATAAGCATAGTGGGATTTGCTTTTGCATAAGCAATATGGATATGATTCTAAAAAACATTAAAGCACACCCTTACTGGATGGAAGTTCAAAATGATAGATATCTCTTTTAATTGCCATTTTCAAAGCACGGGCAAGGGCTTTAAAAATTCCTTCTATCTTATGATGTTCATTCTGTCCTTCCGCTTTAATGTTCAAATTCATCTTTGCCGCGTCACTAAGTGACTTAAAGAAATGAAGGAACATTTCCGTCGGCATCTCTCCTATCTTCTCACGCTTGAATTCAGCATCCCAAACTAACCAGGGACGACCGCCAAAGTCCAGACAAACCTGACAAAGACAATCATCCATCGGTAAGGCATAGCCATAACGTTCAATCCCTCGTTTGCTACCTAAAGCCTGATAGATACATTCGCCCAGTGCAATGGCGGTATCTTCGATCGTATGATGTTCATCTACTTCCAAATCTCCTTTTACACGAATGGTCAAGTCCATGCCAGAATGTTTTCCAATCTGCTCAAGCATGTGATCGAAAAAGCCAAGACCGGTAAAAATGTCACAAGTTCCATTTCCATCAAGATTCAAAGCAACATAAATATCTGTTTCTTTTGTAGTACGACGTACTTCCGCTTTCCGTTCTCCGGCAAAAAGGAATTCGGCTATCCGATCCCAATCAGTAGTTGCAAGAACACAGACTTCTTCTAATCCTTTTTCTTTCAGAGCTTCGGTCGAGTCTTGCAAATAAATTGCCCGGCAACCGATATTTTTGGCAAGTTCCACATCTGTGGGACGATCGCCTATTACAAAACTTCCGGCAAGATCGTATTCCGGATTATCCAGATACTTCGTCAACATTCCGGTACGCGGTTTGCGGGTGGGCGCATTATCTTCAGGAAAACTACGGTCTATCAGAATCTCATCAAAAGTAATCCCCTCCCCTTCCAATGTTTTAAGCATCAAGTTATGGGCAGGCCAGAATGTTTCTTCCGGAAAAGAAGGTGTACCCAATCCATCCTGGTTAGTGACCATCACAAATTCAAAATCGAGCTTACTGCGGATAAAGCCCAAATTACGGAATACTTTCGGATAGAATTCCAGTTTTTCCAATGAGTCGAGTTGGTAATCTACAGGAGGTTCGATTACCAACGTGCCATCTCTATCGATAAATAATACTTTCTTCTTCATAAATTATCCTTGATAGTTTTTAAGAGCTGCCAATAGGGTATTATTTTCGACACGAGTACCGACAGTCACACGCAAACAGTTGCAGCAAAGTGAAATGTTATGGCGATTACGCACTATTATTCCTTCCCCTACCAAATAATTATAGATTTTCACGGCATCCGTCACTTTTGCCAAAAAGAAATTCGCATCGGACGGGAACAGTTTAATGGTACATGGAAGTTTTTCAAATTCCGCTTCCAGATAATCACGCTCTTCCTTCAACGTTTTCACCCAACGTTCTATCTCATAGTGCTTATGCAACATAGAAATAGCTTGTTGTTGAGTCAACTGATTGACATTATAGGGATATTTGATTTTACTAAGAATGTCTATAATTTCTTTGGAAGCAAAAGCCATTCCCAAGCGAATTGCAGCACATCCCCAAGCCTTGGAGAATGTTTGGAATACGACAAGGTTGGGATATTTATCCAGCTCTTCGAGGAAAGACGGAGCCTGGGAAAAATCATTGTAAGCCTCATCCAACATCACCAATCCTTCGAACTGACAAAGTACCTTTACAATTTCAGAACGAAGCAAATCATTACCTGTCGGGTTATTAGGCGAGCAAAGGAAAATCAATTTAGTGTGTTCATCGGTAGCCGCCAGCAGTTTATTGGCAGAGAACTGGAAGTCATCATCCAGTAATACTTTCCGATATTCCACATTGTTCACATCGGCACAAACCTGATACATACCATAAGTAGGGTCGATGGCTACGACATTATCTTTTCCCGGTTCGCAGAATGCACGAAAAACCAAGTCGATGGCTTCATCGCTACCGTTTCCAAGAAAAATATGCTCGGGGGATACTTTTTTGATTTTCGACAACAACGTCTTCAGTTCGCACTGCATAGGATCCGGATAGCGGTTATGAGGTGTATTGTAGGGATTTTCGTTTGCATCCAGGAAAACAGAGGCTGTAACTCCTTTATATTCATCTCGTGCCGAAGAGTAGGGTTTTAATTTCCAGATATTCGGTCGGGTTAGTTCTTGTAACGTTTTCACTTCTTTAAGTTTTAAATTATAAATTTTGAATTGCTTTGAGACGAACTGTGACGGCATTTTTATGTGCATCCAGCTGTTCATTAGCCGCCATCTCTTCAATAGCAGGACCGATAGCTTTTATTCCTTCCGGGAGAATTTCCTGAAATGTAATCTTACGGATAAAACTATCCAGACTTACACCACTATAGGCTTTGGCATAACCGTTGGTCGGCAAGGTGTGATTCGTTCCGGAAGCATAGTCGCCGGCACTCTCGGGAGTTAATGAACCTAAGAAGACAGAACCTGCATTTATCACACGTTCGGCCACTTCCATATAGTTCTCCGTTTCTATGATTAGATGTTCCGGAGCATACGCGTTAGTCAGTTCCAATGCTTCATCCAGATCCTTCACTAAAATCAATTTACTATTCTCCAGTGATTTCGCCGCAATTTCACGACGGGGAAGTTCTGCTAATTGACGCTCCACTTCTTCCATCACCTCTGTTTGAAGTTTCTCGGAAGTGGTAATCAATATAGCCTGGCTATCTATTCCGTGCTCTGCCTGTGACAAAAGATCTGCTGCTACAAAAACCGGATTGGCAGATGCATCAGCCAAGACTTCCACTTCTGAAGGACCGGCAGGCATATCAATAGCTACATCACGCAGGCTTACCAACTGTTTGGCAGCTGTCACATATTGATTGCCGGGGCCAAATATCTTATATACTTTGGGTACACTCTCCGTTCCATAGGCCATAGCGGCAATAGCCTGCACACCACCAGCCTTGAATATTTTGCTGACACCTGCCAGTTGCGCAGCAAAAAGGATAGCCGGATGAATATTTCCATTTTTATCGGGAGGCGTACAAAGTACGATTTCCTTGCATCCTGCAATTTTAGCCGGAACAGCCAACATTAATACAGTTGAGAAAAGCGGTGCTGTTCCACCCGGAATATATAAGCCGACCTTTTCGATTCCCACTGATTTTTGCCAGCAAGTTACCCCATTCATTGTCTCTACCTTCTTCCCGACAAAACGCTGGGAAGAGTGGAATGTTTCAATGTTTTGTTTAGCTAAAGAAATGGCAGCCTTTAGTTCATCGTTTACTAATGTCCCGGCGGCTTGAACCTCTTCAGGAGTCACAGCAAGTGCGGACAAGGTTACTTTATCAAAAGCAGCCTCATATTCCAATACTGCTTTATCGCCTTCTGTCCTTACCTTATTTATAATAGAACGAACAGTATCGAACAAACTTTCCGTATTTAGTGCCGGACGTTTCAAAAGTTCTGTCCATTGCTCTTTTGAGGGATATTTAATCAATTTCATGGTTCATATTTTATCAGGAACGAATTTTCGTTCCTATCTATTTATACAATCATCTTTTCAATCGGCAGTACCAAAATACCTTCTGCTCCCAGTCCTTTCAATTTTCCGATAATTTCCCAAAAACGTTTTTCATCAAGTACTGTATGAACAGAACACCAGCCTTCCTGTGCCAATGGCATCACTGTAGGACTCTTCATACCGGGCAATACAGCTATGATTTCTTCCAGTTTGTCTTTTGGAGCATTCATCAATACATATTTTTTATCTTCAGCTGTTTTTACTGCGTTCATACGGAACAGCAATTCTTCGAGCACTTCTTTTTTCTCTTCGCTCATGTTCTTGTTGCCAATCAACAATGCTTCCGACTTCATTACAACTTCCACTTCTTTCAAGCGGTTGCTGACCAAAGTAGAACCGGAACTTACAATATCAAAAATGGCATCAGCCAATCCAATACCCGGAGACACCTCTACCGAACCGGTTATCACATGTATTTCGGCATTTACGCTATTTTTTTTCAGGAAGTTACGAAGAATAACCGGATAAGAGGTAGCAATCTTCTTGCCTTCAAACCATGACAAACCGGGATATTCAATATCCTTCGGCATAGCCAGTGACAGACGACATTTGCTGAATCCCAGACGTTTGACAATTTCCGCATCTTCCTCCTTTTCCATAAACTCGTTCTCACCAACAATTCCCAAATCAGCTACCCCGGTAGCTACCGTTTGCGGAATATCATCATCACGAAGAAATAGAACTTCGATAGGAAAGTTAGAAGACTGTACCAACAAGGTACGTTTAGTAGTGCTTAACTTGATATCTGACTCTTCTAAAAGTGCCATTGTCTCTTCGAAGAGACGTCCTTTGGCTTGTACTGCGATTCTTAACATGACTTTATTTAATTACTAATTATTAATTACAAATACAATCTGCGTTGAAAAACAAAAAAGGCTTACCGCATTCGGTAAGCCTTCGTTATCGTTTATATAGTTATACACAATATCATCCACGCCCACCGATTATTCGTTAGGAAAATGATGATGATGATGTGTAGCTGTATATTTCATATTTCTTTTATTAACTGCGACAAAAGTAAAGTATTTGTTTGATACTACCAAACATTTATCACAAAAACTTAAGTTTTTATTTCAAATTAATGGTAATATCTCTTCCGATTCTACATCACATTTCGAAAAATGCATTTCATCTTTCGACTTTTCTTTCGAGAAAGTAAAGTAAGTACAAACTGATTCTGTACAGACTTCTCCATCCTTATTATATAACTTTGCTTCAACAATAACGATGTTCCGCTTTACCTCTTTAATAGACGCGCGTAATACGATATGAGAATCTTTGGTATCAATCGATTTTCGGTAACGAGTTTCCATCTTCGACGTCACCCCCGTGGTTTGTAGTTTACGAAGTATAACCCAGGCACAGATTTCATCCATCAAGACAGCTTGAATACCGCCATGCAAGGTATCAATCCAGCCTTGATATTCGGGACGTGGTTTCCAAATGCTTACCACTTCGTCACCATCTTCGTAAAATTCCATTTTTAATCCGGCTTCATTATTGGAAGCACAACCAAAGCAGTTGTACCCTTCCAAACCTTTCCAGGGGTTTATTATCTTCTTCATAGTTCTCTCTTTTAGTTAGTTTTACTTCCCAAATATAAGCAATTTATGGAAAAGAGAAGCCTTTTTCGTCGATTTACTTTCTGATGCAACGAATGGCAAAGGCTTTTGTATCAACACCTGCATTAGATTCTTCAATGATATCCGTATCACTTTTCAGATAGAAAACCTTGATATCGATAGCGGCATTTGCATTATCCAGTGTCCAATATGCCAGATGTTTTTTCTCGTAATCAGTTTGAAAAGCCCCCACATACATTCCTACAGGTATTCCATTAAAACCGGATAAATTAGTTGCAGGCTGTACCTGTTCTCCCGCTTTCAAAGGTAACCAAGTACCTGATTTCAGCAAAGAAGCCTCTCCATTCAGATAGTCTTTTAAAATGTTCCAGTCTTTCCAATCCGGTATACTCCAATGAGCAGGCAGAATTTTATTAGAAAGTACTACATTAGCTGTATAAAAATAGTGTTCCGTAGCAGATTGCAGATATCCGACAACATTCGCTGTCACTGCATCCAGTCTGGGAAGTGCTTCACCGCCAACATACGAAGATGCCTCCAGATTATCCCGCATCCAATATTGTGTTCCAATCTTCACTAACGGATAATTATGAATGATTCCTCCACGTACATCACGAACGATATCTTCCAAAGCCAAAACAGATAGTACGTCATCTGCTGTCGTAACAGATAAAGAAACGGTTCCATTTGCCATCACATATACATTATTACGAATCGGCAAAGTTCCGTCAACATAGGCCAATAAGTGATCTTCCATATTCCATGATATGCTTCCTCCATTCACTTTTCCGGATTTCCCTAGTAACTGTGCCACAACACCTTGAGATAAGTCCACACTACCATCTTTTTTCATCGGATAGGCAACGATTGCCTGCGAAGAAAATTCCGAAGTAACAAGATACTCCTTACATATTTCGGCTACTTGCTTTCCCGAATGTAACACTTTATACACATTCGACTTTTCAAAAGTCAACTTCGAAACATCTATGTATTTATGAAGCGTGACCGATTCTGTATGATCTATTTCGGTTCCGTCCCAATCTCCGATTTCCCCATTCACTTTGCTCATTAATACATCTTCGGCTGATACAAACTTTATTTCCAATTCGCGCTGCTTTCCACTTTTTAATTGTAAAGTAGATGGTAATGGGCTTGTATATAGCTTTCCTGCAGCTTCCAACGTTATGTATTGGTATCCCGGAGTCGCCTCCTGCGGTATCAAAATAAATTCCTTTCCTATCAGTCGTCCGTCTTTTATCTCCCATTCTCCTGCAGGAATAATATCTTTCTCTTCGGAATAACCAGAGAAAGTCTTTTTCTGAAAATCATAACTTGTTTTAGTATAAAAGCCACTCACCGAAAGCGTAGGCTTAACGGATAACATATCTTCCAAATTCTCCCCCTCTCCAGGAATAAGAACAATTTTCAGATGAAAAAACTGATGATTATAGGTCAGAGCGACCGCCTCCTTACTGGCTAAGACCTCTTCTTTAGAAGCAATTAGGAAATCAGAATGTGAATAATCGTCAGGAATATTTTGAGTCGTTGAAACCGCCACCTGCATGGTACTCTCCCCTATCCCCACGCCACTCTTTTGATAAGGATAATAACTGATTAAATTCAATGTAACTCCATCATCCGGATAGTATACCGACTCGTTAGATTCAAACTCACCATTGGATGAACGTATGAAATGAAGATTATCCACATAACGTTCTTCTTGCATTGTAGTGGTTCCGGCAAGAGCAAACAGACCGACTTCATCCCCTTCGGCAAAGTTATTATTTGCCATACGGGTACCAACTGATTCACGAATATCGGCAATAAATTTCAATGGAATATCCCCATTATTAACACTATCCTCCTCTTCCTCCGAAATATGGTTCACACAAGCACTAAGCAAGATAGTACAAAAAACAAATAAACCCACGCCCCTTTGTAGGTTATAAAATAGTTTCATCATATTTATTTTTTAATTTCCCAATAGAAACTTTTGATTGAACAGAAAGAATAGCATAAGAGGAAGTATTCGCTTTCGGTTATGGGATACTGAACAACACGTCTGTTGTACTGAGGAATCATCAATTTCAAGATATCATTTTGATGTCTTGAAAGCAAAAGTATATAATTATATTAAGCCGAAGTATAGTTTCTATAGGAAAATTTTACATTTTTCATCTATAACGCAAACAATCAACAAGTTACAAACGACTAGTCAGGAACAAAGAATTAAACTCTCACATTATTATATTAAGAGCCTACTAATTTCAGAAAGAATATCCCACTTCTATTCCGGCAATGTGTCTGCCTTGCGAAGATGCATATTGATAACAATAGAATGCATCCAACGACCAACGTTTGGCCAAAGCTATTTCTACTCCGGGACGATAACGCATACGATCGGCTCTCCAAAAAGAAACGTCATCCAAACTCTGATAGATTTCAACAGAGAAATAGGGAGAAACAATTCCTTTTGTAGGAGCATAAGATAATTTCAAGCGGGAACGCAAACGAGTTTCAGAGTTGCCACGATCAAAAGTCTGCTGAAATCTTTCCCTTACAGCTACTTTCAACCATTGATAACGAAAACTGGCAGTAGCAGTTATATGATAGCGATGCCTGAATTTCCAGTCCGAGTCACCCAAATTCCGAAGATGGGTTTCATAGCCAACACCCAGATTCAAAAATGAATAGGGCCGGTAACTTCCACCAACAATAAGTCCCCAACGATCCAATTTACTCACATCATCTTTCATGCGCAATTCCAAATCACCTGAAACTGAAAACCGGGAATCTATCTTATGGTTTACCTTGAATTTAGTCCATGTATTAAAATCGTCACTTTGTGCCCATGCAGAAAGTGATATTCCAAGCAACAGCACAAATAATAGCCAAGTCTTAGTATTTAATAATATTCTACTCATTGATTTTCGGGTTAAAGTTACAAAGATAACAAATTATCTCCGGCAAAAGAAAGGCACAATACTGAATTTATTCTGAAAAGATTATGTTCGTCTTCTGCCTAAATTCTCATTTGCATATTGTATCTTTGCCTAAGAAACTCTAAAATCATCGGATATGGACAACTTGATGCGTAAACTTCCTATTGGAATACAGACATTCGAAGGGATACGGAAGGATAATTATCTTTATGTGGATAAAACAGCACTTGTATGGCGTATGGCTAACCTAGGAAAGCCATATTTTCTAAGCAGGCCGCGTCGCTTTGGTAAAAGCTTATTAATTTCTACATTCGATGCTTATTTTCAAGGAAAAAAAGAGCTATTCGATGGTTTGGCTATTGAACAACTGGAGACGAAATGGGAACAACATCCTGTTTTACATCTTGATCTGAATGCCAAAAAATATGAAACGGCAGCAGATTTAATTGCAATGCTAAACCAATATTTAGAAAAATGGGAAGCTATTTACGGCAATGAGAAAAAAGACCGTAGCCCTGAGGAGCGCTTTAGTTATGTAATCGAACAAGCTTCCTTGAAAACAGGAAAAGGTGTCGTCGTATTGGTGGACGAATACGACAAACCGCTTTTGCAGGCTATTACCCGTCCGAATTTATTCGAAGACTATCGTCAGACATTAAAAGCCTTTTATGGAGTACTAAAAAGCGCCGACGCATATCTCCGTTTTGTTTTCCTGACCGGAGTTACGAAGTTCTCACAAGTCAGCGTATTCAGCGATTTGAATCAGTTGAATGATATTAGTCTCGACTATTCTTACGCCACACTTTGCGGCATCACCCGTGAAGAACTAAAGAGTACTTTCGAACCCGAAATTGAAGTTTTCGGGCACAAAAATCATCAGACTCCAGAAGAGGTAGTCACAGCAATGGAACGCAACTATGACGGCTATCATTTTCATCCGGATGGTGCAGGAGTATTCAATCCGTTCAGTGTGTTGAATGCTTTCAGCAAACTGGAGTTGGGTAGCTATTGGTTCCAGACTGGCACACCGACATTTTTGGTTGAACTACTGCAAAAAAGTGAGTATGATCTCCGTACTTTATTAAATGGCATAGAAGCACCTGCATCTTCTTTTGCAGAATACAGAATGGATGCTAATAATCCCGTACCGCTGATTTATCAAAGTGGATATTTGACTATTAAGGATTACGACAGACGGTTTAATAATTATTTACTTGACTTTCCTAACGATGAGGTACGTTACGGATTCATTAACTTTCTTGTGCCATTCTACACTCCGATGAAGAACAATGATCAGGGATTTTATATTGGAAAATTCATTGATGAATTGGAGAAAGGTGATTACGAATCTTTCCTCACCCGTCTGGAAGCTTTCTTTGCCGATATTCCGTATGAATTGAATGACCAGACTGAACGCCACTATCAGGTTATCTTCTATCTCGTATTCAAATTGATGGGACAATTCACGGAAGCGGAAGTGCGCAGCACCCGTGGACGTGCCGATGCTATGGTTAAAACGCCGAAATATGTCTATGTGTTTGAGTTCAAATTAAATGGAACAGCAGAAGAAGCGATGAAGCAAATTGACGAGAAAGGATATCTGATTCCTTATCAGAAAGACCATCGGGAAATAATAAAAATCGGAGTGGAATTTAGTGCGGAAACTCGCAATATCAATCGTTGGCTGGTAGAGACGAGGTAAATATGATAAAACATTTCGGGAAGAATCGTAGCTACGAACTTCCCGAAATAAAAACCGATACCATTGAAAATAAACACTTGTTATCCTCTTTTGGAAACAAGTGTTTTTCAATCTAACCTAATATACCTGAAACTAATCTGACTCTTTTGATTTTGCATTCCAAACCAATAATGCAAAGAATACCGACAGCAGAGCCGCTCCTATCCAGAACCAATTGATATAAGTGAAATCATAAACATCGACTCCATTCTGAACCGTCTTCTGCCCCTCTATCAGAACACCACTCATTACATCCTGTAATCCGGCCCCAATATAACTGGCAATGCCGACTACCCCCAATGCTGCTCCCGACGCATTGCGAGGAGCAATATCGACTGCCATCAGGCCACCTAAAAAACAAATGAGAACTCCGATACCCAAACCGAAAAGAACCATGGCCAACACATCTATCCAGAAGTGTACGCCGGGAACCAACAAGAACAGGCTAAGTGCAAGAACATTCATCAATCCGAAAATCAGGGCGGGAACATTTCGACGACCGCCAAATAACTTGTCAGAAATAACACCCGAAAATATGGTACCTACGATACCACAGACCGGACAAATGGAAATAATGAAGCTGGCATCCAACGTGGAATATCCTTTTTGCGCTTCTAGATAAAAAACACCCCAGCTATTGATAGCATAGCGACTGATATACATAAAAGCACTCGAAAGAGCCAGTATCCAGATGGCAGGCATCATCAATACCTGGCGTTGGGCTTTATTAAAGTCTGTCGTTTCCACCACACTCATCTCCTCTTTCTGTTTGGGAGCATTTACAGGAGGAAAGCCCTGACTCTCGGGAGTGTCATGGAAGAACTTCCACACAATTAAAGCACCAAGCAAACCAACAATACCGGCACCGAAGAAACCGTATCTCCACCCCAATACACTAACGATAGACGCAACAATTAGGAAGGTCAACGCCTCACCGATATTGTGGCTGGCAGACCAAAATCCGTAATAGGAACCTCGTTCTTTGTCCGTGAACCAACGGGAAAGTCCCACTACACAAGAAGCAGCACCCATAGACTGAAACCAGCCACTAATCCCCCAAAGGAGAGCAAACAGAATAAAAGAATGGGTAAAACCCAGGCACAGGTTCACTAAAGCAGTTACCAGTAAACCGGTAGTCATAAAGCGGTTGATATTGCTACGGTCGGCCAGAAAACCATTCGTAAATTTTCCAAGGGCGTAAGTAAAGAACAATACCGAACCGATAATTCCCAGTTCTGTTTCGGAGAAAATTCCTTCATCTACGATGGGCTTCTTCACGACATTCAGGCTAAGACGACAAACATAGTACATGCCGTAACCGAAAGTGGCTGAAAAAAAAGTAGACCATTTCAGGTATTTCAGACGACGGGCATCGGAATGAAGATGTTGTGAGCCGGATGAAGACAAAGCTTCCCCGTTACAAGGTCTCGGTGAAGAGACCTTGTAAAAGTTTATAAGTTGTTTCAACATGAAAAAGTCTATTTAGTCGTGAAGTTTCTTTTTGCGCAGATACTCCAATAAGAGGGCAGGACGGTCAGTTTGAATTAATTTGGCTCCCTGATTAATGATCCATCCCCAGCTTTCATCCGGTTGATGAAGTTCTACTGCACGGTCGTCATCATGACCACCACATAATTCGGGCCAAAGAGAGTTTATAAACAACTTAGAACCCGTATCACGCACTTTTTTTATCAGGTTAAGCACCTCAGGACTATCATTATCAAACACTAACTCATAAGCAGCAGGCTTCATGTGAGTCTTGTAACTGTCAATAATAGCTTCGGCTCCTTTTTTATGCAACTGTACAATAGGCATAAAAATCACTTTATCCAATACAGCACCGTTTTCGGCTTTCACTTGTTCATAAGGAAGGCCGGCTTTGATAACACACTGGTCAACCGTTCCCGTCTTTTCGAGTACAATATAAGCTTCCTGAAAATAATCATACCCCTTATCAATATTTACCATGATCTTACCTTTGCAGAGCAACATCACTTCTTCCAATGTAGGAATCTGATGTCTTGTCTTACAAGCTACTCCATTTTTAAGACGCATTGCTTTCAATTCGGCCAATGTATAATCTTCCACCAGTCCTTTTCCAGACATGGTACGATTGATCGTTTTATCATGCATCACTACTAAATGTCCGTCTTTGGTTCGTTTCAAATCGATCTCCACCATATCGACACCCATATCAATGCAATTCTGTATACCTTGCAATGAGTTTTCCGGGGCATTACGCCAGTCAGCCCGGTGGGATACAACCAATATTTTATCTGGATGATTTCCCAGCAGATTTTCTCTGATTTCAGCTATTCTATTTTGAGCAACAGCCAGTTGCACCAAACACAGAAGAAGTATGAAGTTACATATCCGTTTCATAAGTTCAAGCATTAAGAATTTTAGTTCAGTTTATTGTTTTTCCAGACTAGTTTTTCTCCCCACATTGGTACATAAGTCTGTTCACAGTTAATCTTCGAAGCCCGTTCGAGTGCCATATCCAATGACCATCTTGATTCATCAACACCTGCATGAGCCAGTTCCAAGATATGTGATAACAAGACATAATCGGGCTCCACCTGTCCCGCACCTGAACCCAGAATATTATTTTCGGTCAGAGCATTGGGAGCATAACGCGGTATCAAAACATTCACATGAGAAGCCAGATTCGTATATTGTTCCGGTTTATAGTTAGAGTCTCCTACATGCATAAAAACGAAATTACCGGTATCTTCCCCACAATCGATCGAAAACACAGTCACAAAATTAGATAACCCGGCATTGTTATGGTCAGTGATACAGGTTTTAATCTTGAATTTTCCAATTTCATAATCTTTATCCCCCTTTGCAGTATAAGGATATGTCGTGTCTTTCAAATAGTTGGATAACACCGGTTTACCTAAATCAAACATAGCCTGGATAAGATCATTACTATAATGATCGGAGTGCTTGTGTGTAACACAGAGAAAATCAATATAAGGTGCCAGCTCTTTCGCCCAACGATGAGAAATGTCAATAGCAAAACATCCTGACGGAGTTTTTACCACATACCCCATATTATAGAGTAACCAGATCGCTGCCGTACCATTTTCTACTTTTGAGTTTTTAATTCCATCCATTACACGATCAAATGCACTCCGATAAAAATAGATAATCGGATCACACTTTTCCATACTCGTACTTGCCTGATCGAAGCCATTCAGATAACTGATGAAATAATCATCTTTACACTTATCCGCATATCCCTGGATCTTGGTCAAAGTAGTGGTACGTCCGGTATTGACAATCAAAGGAGAAGAACTCCACAACTGTTGTGCAGTGGCATCTACTTCCTCTGCCAATTGCGTAAGAATTCCTTCATGACCAGTTTCGGTACTGTTGTTGTCATCATCATCACAAGCAACAAAACCTATTGCCAAAAGACAAAACAGTAAATATTGTATTTTTCTTATTATATCCATCTTATTTCTGATTTTTATAGTCATTAATTATTTTATTGAAAGTCTCAACCACCCGTTCCGGTGTCGGACGCGTATTGTCGTTTTCATGGTCTTTGGTAGCTTCATACATGAAAACCCCTTCATAGCCGATTCCTTCGAGTGCATGCATTAACTTTCCCCATTGAATGTCACCTTGTGTAGGAAGCCAATGACACTCGTTGACAAAATCAAAGTCCGAAGCGTGTATAGTACCTATACGTTCACCAACAGTTTCTACAAAATGCCCTGTCGTCCCTTTAGTATAATGATTGGTATCAAAACAAACCTTCACACCCGGAGTATCTTTGATTATTTCCAAAAGCTCTTCAGGAGTATTACCCAGACAAGTTCTCGGCAGATTTTCGATGCACAACTGTGCTCCTATTTGATCCGCATATTTTTTCAGATAAGCGATAGACCTGGAAGCGTTAGTTATTCTTTGTGCCCGAATACTGTCAGTAATAGGCTCAGAACTAGGATGCAATACCAAACATTTCGGCTGAAATTGAGCACACTGTCCAATCATCTCCGCCATAAAATCTACATTTTCTTTCCTTTTCTTTTCATCCAGCACCGATATGTCCAACGTGCGTGAGAAAGGAAGATGTATAGACCAGACCTTGATACCGGCACTATCAATTTTTGCTTTCATATCCCGGATACGAGGAACAACTTCATCTGCCGGAACTCCTCTATAACACTGGTTAAATGCTACTTCCACATACTCTACCCCCACAGACCGGGCTTGAGAAAAGTCTGTGGAAGCAGGTACTTTCCACAAAGCTGTAGTCGTACCTACTTTATATTTCTGTGCATATAAACCCATTGTCATCGCCATAAATAAGATAAAAACAGGAACTCTCATTATCGCTTACTTTTGACGGTTTGTACCTTGAATATCACCACCACGAATACTCCAGGAGTCTGTTGCTAATGTCTTATTGACAGCAAAAGTCTTTATCGAACCGATATTATTAGATCCGATCGTTCCGCAATAAAGCCGTCTGTCCGGGCCAATGCTAACAGCTGCCATGACCTGTTGTCCCACAGTCTCTTCAAAAACAATGTTTCCATTAGTGATGTCAAGTCCCAGCACTTTGTTATTCGATTGGGTACCTATATAAAGAATACCATCCGTACTCAAAGCACCTCCACTGTAGTTCAAATTGTTACCCACATTTTTCTCCCAGATTTTAGATCCGCTGGCATTTACTGCATGAACAGTCTGCGATCCTTTTTCAGTAAAATAGACATTGCCATTTTTATCAGCAATCGGGAAATAAGCATCTCCTTTTGTAGTCGGATACGTCCATTTCTTTGTTCCGTTTGTCATATCAACAGCAACGAGTCCTCCGTTTTTCAAAGTCGCATAAAGTACCTGATCCTTCAAAGCAAACGTAGCCTGTTCTGTCACATTCACTTCTTCCAATTTCCAATTCTGCTCTTTATTCGGTTTAAAAGAATAAATGGCTGCACTTGTACCTGCATAAACATTTCCGGCTTTATCAATAGCCACAGCACTACCGGTTGCTCCGTCAAGCGATTGTTGCCATTTAATAGCACCACTGGATGCATCCAGCGCATACAACGTACTCTTATTGGTGAGACAGTAAAGAACACCATCGGCCGACAATGCAGGGAAAGCTCCTATCGCAGCATCCAATTTTATTGCCCACTTTTGAGTTCCGTTCGGATTAATAGCATATACATTATTAATAGTGGCATTTCTTACACACTGATAGATTGTACCATCAGGAGCCACCAACGCACCTCCGCCATAAGTTATCTGACTGATAGCAAACACCCACTTGAATTCACCGCTCACTACGTCAATAGCAAATAAATGACCCGCAGGAGTAGATGTCGGGATATACATTGTTTTTCCATCCGGAGAGAACACCGGATTGGAGGTCTTTACATATCCGGTAAGTCCACCGAAGTTCAAATCGACAGAATTCCATTTATAATTGCCGACCGTGACAGTCAGACTGCCCGACTCGGTGGTATTATTAACATAAGTCACCGTTACAGCCACTGTATAAGTACCGGTAGTAGTAAAAGCATGCACCGGATTGTTTTCTCCCGATGTCGTACCATCACCAAAATCCCAACTTACCGATTTCACTTCACCAGCCATGAAATACATATCGTTATAAGCAAAGGTAGAAGGCTCCCACACAACCAGTTCCGTACTAGCGAGAATAGGATAGATCAATCCGGGAGTAGCAGAAGTTTCCACCGCAATAGAATTGCCTGTAGGATAAACACAGGCTACATTAAATGTATATTCCTGATCGTTAGTCAAACCATCAACGATGTATTCTTCCAATGAAGTATCATCCAGATTGATAATCTGATTACCGGGATTCACGGTAACCTGATAGCGAGTGAAACGTTCACTCGCAGGTTTCGTCCATCTCAAACGCACTCTTTCATTGCCGGCTGCTGCCGTCAGATCAGAAATCGGATATCTTGCATTCTTCGGTGTACAGGCAGCAGTAGTTTTACTGGCCAATCCTCCCTCATAACGAGGTTGCACAGAAAAAGTGTAAGCAACATCGTTCACCAGATTATTGATAGTGGCAGTCATTGTTTTTGCATCCACAGTCATCTCGCCTCCTTCCGCTTCTGATGATCCGGAAGTCCAAAGAATCAAATATTCATTCGGACGGGCATTCTCGTATGCTTCCCAGGAAAGAGTCACATTCATATCTCCGGCTGTTGCCGTTAGTGACTTCAGTTCATATAAATCGAAACTTGCCTTTGGCAGATCTTCTTCACAAGCAGTAAAGACTACCGTGAAAATAAACAACAAGCTATATAGTATTTTTTTCATCGTTTGATTTCTTTTAGTTTAATCCTATTAATATCCCGTATTCTGCCACAACAGTTCTGTGTTGTTTATTCTTTCCAACTCCGTTTTTGGAATAGGATACAGGAATTGATAGTCCTGAATAGTATGTCCTTCTGCTTTCATAGCCTCCTTAGCACCTCCCATACGTACCAAATCGAACCAACGCTGTCCTTCATAAGGAAACTCCTGCTGACGTTCCAACATAATCGCTTTACGGAAGCTATCCTGATCGGGAAGCTCTGTTATCTGAAGCGGAGACAATCCGGCACGAGTATGCACAGCATTCAAAGCAACCATAGCTTCTGAATTCTGCAAATTACTATAACTGATTTCATTCAAAGCTTCGGCGTACATTAACAGCACATCGGCATAACGGAGAATAATCTGGTCATTACCGACTGTATTATAGGTCGCACTTTTGACATCTTTAAATTTATTCATCACGCATACTTTATCTTCCACCTTTACATAGGTAATCAGATTCTTGCGCTTATCCCCATCTTTGTAGCACTCTTTCAGAGACTTTGTCTGATTGGTATCATCAGTCAGATTAATAATAGAGAACCAATATCCATGTCCTTCTCCTTCAACATCTTTATTAAAGCGAACAGCAAAAATAATCTCATCATTCATTTTATTGTTCACGTCAAACACTTGTTCGGGAGTAGTCATTAAAGAATACCGACCCACTAGTTGAGATAGCACATTGCGAGCCTCCGTCCATTTATGGAAAGTCAGGTAAATCTTGCCGAGCAATGCCATTGCAGCACCGGAAGTCACTCGTCCCATATCGGCACTTGTATAAGAAGACGGCAACATATTTTCATTAATAACCTGATTCAAATCACCGACAAGAAAATCATAAACCTGTTGATCGGAACTGCGCCCGATTTTAAGAGCTTCAGCCACCGTCACCACTTTATTAGTCATCGGTATCCCTCCCCATAAACGATACATATTAAAATAAGTAAGGGCACGGATAAAAAGAGCTTCGCCTTTATATTGTTTTTTCAGAGTTGCGTCGAAGTTGGCCTCATCAATTCTATCTAATACAAGATTGCAACGATAGACTCCATTATTAAAGTTTGCCCAGGCATCTTCCAAAATTCCATTAGAGGCTTTATCTGCAAACTGATCGATATCATAACGGTCTTGTGTTCCGGCAGTGGGCGCACTCAATGTCAAATTATCACTCCGATATTCGCAACACTCTGTAAAATAGGAAACTTGTGTCTGCAATTTGGAGTAACATCCTATCACAGCTACATTAAAATCTTCCGCTGTCTTATATACCTTGTCGGTAGGCACACTGCTACTCGGTTCCAAATCGAAGAAACTATCTGTACAAGCAACTGATAACAAGGCAGTTGATAGGAATAGTATTAGTTTATATTTTTTCATATAACGTGTATTTTAAAGGATGATTAAAGTGTTATGTTTAGCCCAAACAAGAATGTTTTAGCTAATGGATAAGTTCCATAATCCTCACCCGGTGAAAGAGAATTACTCGGACGTGCATTTACTTCCGGATTATATCCGCTATAATTAGTCGAAGTCCATAAATTTTGTCCGGAAACGTAAACTCTTAATTTTTCCACGAAAAAGCGTTGAGTCAGGTTCTTCGGCAAGGTATATCCTAGTGTCACATTCTGCAGTCGCAGATAAGAACCATCTTCCAGATGCCAGGTTGAAGTACGACCATTATACCCCTTTGACTTACGGTTGGCACGATTCACCTGACCGTTTCCCGGATCTTCCGGACTTTTCCAACGATTCAAGGCTATAGTGGTGCCATTGGTATTACCTTCCAGATTATCAATGTAACGACGATTCAGATTCAGAATCTCATTACCATATACTCCTTGAAAATTAAAATCAAGGTCAAATCCCTTAAACCAGACTTTACCACCAAACCCATAGGTAAAATCGGGCATATAGTTACCCACGATTGTACGATCTTTATCCAAATCCATCACTCCATCCCCGTCTACATCCACAAAGCGGAAATCTCCCGGCTGGGTATTGCTGAAATGAGGATACTTTTTTAATTCTTCTTCATTGGAGAAAATTCCATCCTGCACCAACAGATAATAACATCCGATGGGTTCACCGACTTTCGTTATGTAATAAGCATGATCTACGCTACCGGTAGATATGATAGGAGCATTACCCGGACCGAGTGCCTTCACTTCGTTCGTATTAGTGGCATAATTAGCATTAAACGAATAACCGAAATCTTTAGTTATATTCTTCTGTGAGGTCAAAGCAACTTCCCATCCCCTATTATTCACTTTACCGATATTCATCAATGCAGTGCTATATCCGGTCAGGTGGGGAACTGGTACATTCAACAACATATTAGAGGTATTGGTATTATAATAATCCACAGTTAATCCCAGCAATCCTTTGAACATCTGCAAATCAACACCCACATTCACCATCGCATTCTTTTCCCAACTCAAATCTTCATTCTTTATGGTACTTGGCTTATAACCATTCACCAATTGTCCGTTACCTGTGCCAAGCACATAATTATCCAAAGCCATCAGAGACAAATGATCATAATTACCAATCTGGAAGTTACCGGTCACTCCATAACTCGCTCTTAACTTCAAATCATCAACAAACGACAGACACTTAGCCTTCATAAAGAAGTCTTCTCCGCTTATTCTCCACGCCAAAGAAGCTGAAGGAAAATATCCCCACCGATTATTCTTGCCAAAACGGGAAGAACCGTCTGCACGAATAGCCGCCGAAGCCATATATTTACCTTTATAGCTGTACTGCATACGCGCCAGATAAGAAGCAATCGTCCATTGGGTTTTATCGGATGCACCTTTCGTCACCGTACCTCCGGAAATTGTTTGTATATAGTCGTTCGGGAAATCGGTCGCCGTCACATTATCTCCTTTATATGTCTCTTTTTGAGCCGACTGTACTAAGACCACATTGATGGAATGAGCATCTTTAATCGTTGTGTTATAATTGATTTTATTCTCCACCAACCAGTTGAAATAAAAACCTGATGAACTGTAGGCTGTCGGATTTGACTTTACATCATAATACTTTTGTCCCAATAAAGGAAGTTCCGAAGAACGATATTGGTCATTATGCGAACCATAATAATCGCCACCAAAAGAAATGTTATAAGTAAGCCCCTTATACAACTCCAATTCAGCAAAAACTTTTCCGACAATCGCCATACGGTCTACAACATCCGATTGTAAGTTTGCCATGGCTACCGGGTTCAATACGGCATTATGCTGATAGTCATTTCCAATTCTCCAATAGCCGTTTCCCTGATAATTATAGCTGCCATCCGCATTATACACCGGCCATACCGGAGGCATCATCAATGCCGATTGCACAATACCATTAGATCCGGAAGCATCTACCCGATTGGAAGTAGAATAGGAAGGAGAGAAATTCAGACCAAATTTCAGTCTTTTATATTTCCCGTCCAAATTCATACGCATACTATATTTCTTAAAGTCGGAATTAATTATAATACCCTCTTTATCATAATAGTTGGCAGAAATGAAATAGCCGACTGTTTTTCCTCTGCCGGAAATAGAAACATTGTGGCTGGTAGTAGCAGCAGTACGAAAAATAGCATCTTGCCAATCCGTATCCGTCAACCCCTTATCACCATTCAGATAGGGAAAGAGTTCGGTAGGAATACGTTCCCATGAGTTCGGGCGCATTCCGTTCGGGTCATCCGGTGACCCTCCGGGATTAGCATCCAGATAAGCGTTGTCATGACCATCCTTTGCAAATTCGGCAAACTGATATGCATTCATCATTGAAAGTTTCTTCGAAACACTCTGGATGCCATAATATCCATCATACTGCACTTTCATCTTTTCCGATTGTCCCTGCTTGGTCGTGATAATAATGACACCGTTGGAACCGCGACTACCATAAATAGCTGCCGACGAAGCATCTTTCAAAACTTCCACAGATTCGACATCATTATTATTCAGATTGGCAAATCCACGTTCTACCGGCACGCCATCAATAATATAAAGAGGATCACTACCGGCATTAACCGTACTGATACCACGAACACGGATACTTACACTTCCCTCCGGATCACCACTTGGCTGTGTAACCTGTACCCCCGGCATCTTACCCGCCAACGCCTGACGAAAGTCTGAAGCAGAAACGTCCGCAATTTGTTCAGCTTTCACGGAAGAAATAGAAGTAGAGACGTCTCTTTTCCTCTGAACTCCATATCCCACCACTACTACCTCATCAATCATCTTACTATCTTCTACCAACGTGATTTTCGCCGTATTTTTATCCTTTGCAGAGATATTTACCGTTTTATATCCAATATAAGAGATGGTCAATGTTGCAGACTCCGGTACATTCATGATTGAGTAACGTCCGTCGATATCGGTAATCGTACCACTACCCTCTCCCTTAATCTGCACACTGGCACCAATCACCGGTTCTCCTTTATCATCTGCAACAATACCTTGTATAGTACGTGTACGTTGAACAGTTTCTTCTTTCTTAAGCGGCTGTTTGCTAACAGCAATTGTATGATCGGTCCTATTGAAATAAAGCTTGGCCTGGGAAGTAATTTCTCCCAGAATCTGTTTTAATGAAGCATTTTTAATGTCGAAAGAAACTCTCGGAGCCTTGTTCACCGTCTCCTGATCATAGAGAAACTTAAAATTAGTCTGTTTGCTGATTTTATTGAAAACACTCTCTACCGGCTCGTTTTGCACACGAAGCGTAATATCATGCTCTTTCAATGTCTGAGCAGCAGCCGGAGCTATTAAAATGAAGGTGAATAGTAAAAAAGCTAAAAACGAACAGCTATTTTTACTTATCCCTTTACAAATAAGAAGATTATTCATAAATTTGTGCGTTTTAGTAATTGACTAAAGTTATTAAAAACAAGCAATGCGCGATACGTTATTCATTTGGGTCGAAGCTTATGAATATCCGTCCGGATTGCGGATAGAGGCATTCCTTTGGAGTGCTTCTATCATTTTGGGGAGGTTCATGAAGGAGCTGTTTTCATCTATTATTTTTTAAAAGGTTAAACATTATCTATTATTCATCTCATTCTTTATAAAGAAGCACATGGATGCCCTCTTTCTTATATTTGATATCACCGCTGATAAATTCAATGGATTTAAGTACCGCTTCCAAACTCTTGTTATCATGTTCGCCGGTAATCAAGTTGTTGAAATCCTGACCGGAAGCAAAAGTAATCCGGCAATTATATACCCGTTCCAGTTCCTTTGCCACATCGCGGATAGGTGTACTGTAAAAACGTAACCCGCCTTTCATCCAGACAGCCACTCCCCTATCCTCCGTTTTCTTACTATATTCTCCGGAAACAGTATTGATAAGCACCTGTTCTTTAGCAGTCAGCCTCATCATCGCTTCCGGTAAATCAACCTGTACCTTACCACTCTCCACACTCACAGACACTATTTCATCTGTTGAATAGGATTTTACATCAAATCGGGTACCTAACACCTGAACATCCAGCCGCTTCGTCCTCACAATAAATGGCATCTTTTCATTGCGGGCAACACGGAAATATCCCTCACCTTCAAGTTCCACTTCACGGAGATCTCCAACAAAACGATCCGGATAACGCACTTGCGAACAAGAGTTCAGAACCAAAAGAGTTCCGTCCGGCAAAGTCACTTGTCTTTTCTCACCAAAGGAAGTGGTGATTTCAGCCAGTGTGACCTGTTGTGCATTCATATACCGGAAAAAGTTGACACTCCCTATGATAATGGCTATTACAGCCGCTGTACTGACTGCCACCACAGAAGCCCGGCGGAACCATGTACGTTTTTTGTGTTCAATACGCTTCAGTAATTGGCGTGCCTCTCTCTTATATTTTTCCCGCTCCAAATCATTACCAGGTTGCAGGTTCCCGGATTCTTCCCAAACCTCTGCTGCCAGTTCGTCCAATATATCTTGGTTTTCTGAATCCTTAATACTTTGCAACAACTGTGAAGCATCATCCCGGGTATAAAGATCATCCAGATAGCGATGCAATTTATCTTTTTCTGTTTTAGTATCTTTCATCATATATTCAAAATAAGGATATTAATTTCCTTCCCTTTGTATAAGTAATACACAAAAGTAAGAAAGAGCTAGGGTGTGATTAACATTTATTATAAATTCAAGCACAATAGAATCAAAAGTACATCGGCTGATGTACTTGAATATTTAGTCAAATAGGAACGAATCACTTTTAGAGAAAGAGAAATATGTTCTTGCACTGTATGAACTGAAACGCCCAATGCTTCGGCTATTTCTTTATGAGACATCTGTAGTTCACGGCTCATTTTAAATACCTCACGCTGGCGGGGCGTTAATTGCTCCAATGCACGGGCAATAATCTCTTTCAAATCATTGAGCAGAATATGATTATTCGTTTCGTTCGTTGAATCGATCGCTTGAGAAAGAATCTGCTCTTTCAGCTGATCTTCATTAGCCATATCCCGCAACTGATTCAAAATACGATTACGCACAATAGTATAAAGATAGGAAGAAAAAGAGGCTTCGGGATTGATGAAACGACGGGTTTGCCAAACTACCGTAAACGCATCCTGAAATATATCCTCCGCAAATTCATGCGACTTGACGAATTTCAGGGCGAAGTAGAGCAAACGATTCTTATAAGCGGCATAAAGTTCGCAAAAGGCCTCTTCATCTCCGTCTATCAGACGGAGAACCACTTCCCGTTCATCCATTAGAGTGTCTGTTGCGTACATACTTTCTTTATTTTTGGCCACAAAGGTATTGTTATGATGTTACAAACGTATGTATTTTTTCTGAAATAAAAAAATAAAGCTCCCTTCTTATTAAATCTCCCGTTAAGAACTTTATCTACCTTTCCATTGTTATTAGTAATAGTAAAGTGCAAATAAGACGCACACCAAAGTTCTATTAAAAAAGAAAGGAAGATTATGAAAAAAGTAATCGACAGAGCTTCATCAAGAGGCTATTTCAATCACGGCTGGCTCAAGACCCATCACACATTCAGTTTTGCCAACTATTATAATCCGGAAAGAATTCATTTCGGAGCATTACGAGTGCTGAACGATGACAGTGTAGACCCGTCTATGGGATTCGATACACATCCGCATAAAAATATGGAAGTGATTTCCATCCCCCTAAAAGGATACCTGAAACATGGTGACAGTGTACAAAACACAAAAACCATCACTCCGGGTGATATTCAGGTTATGAGTACAGGCAGCGGCATTTATCACAGTGAATACAATGGCAGTGATAAAGAACAACTGGAATTCCTGCAGATATGGGTATTTCCACGAGTTGAAAACACCAAACCGGAGTATAACAACTTCGATATTCGTCCGCTCCTGAAACCAAATGAACTGGCGCTAATCCTGTCTCCGAACGGGAAGACTCCAGCTTCTATCAAACAAGATGCATGGTTCTCTATGGGAAGTTTCGATACGGAAAAAACAATCGAATATAAGATGCATCAGGAAGGTAACGGGGTATATATCTTCGTACTTGAAGGAGAAATCACAGTGGCGGAAGAACGGCTGTCCAAACGTGATGGTATCGGTGTTTGGGATACAAAAGAATTCCCGATACATATATTAAAAGGAACCCAACTTCTATTAATAGAAGTACCCATGTAATTTTCGCTAAAATTTCAATTTATTCTATTCAAAAAGCGGCCTCATCGAAAAGATGAGACCGCTTTTTTATTCATTATCCAAGATTGGTCATTATCGGAGAAATCATTATTTTCCTTTCTTATAATTCTCCAATCCGGTCTGTAAGAATTCAATATACTTAGGAATATCTTCGTTATAAGCATACGACTTATTCAACGGTTTACCCTGATTGTCCAGCAATACATAGAAAGGCTGGGCATTAGCTCCGAATTTCACACGTTGCAGATAGCTCCATTTATCGCCGACAGTACGCAAAGTACGTTCTGTACCGTTTTCGATAATCTTCACAGGTTCAGTCAACGGAGTTTTATTATCTACATAAAGTGTAATCAATACGTAGTCGTTATTAATCAAATCACTCACTTTCGGGTCAGTCCATACCGCTGCTTCCATCTTACGGCAGTTTACGCAACCATATCCGGTAAAGTCGAGCATAACCGGTTTTCCGTTCAGACGGGCATATTCCATTCCTAAATCATAGTCATCGAATTTCGCGTGTACATCATTCTTATGCAGATTGAAATCTTGCGTCTGCATAGGCGGAGCAAATGCAGATACGGCTTTCAATGGTGCTCCCCACAAACCGGGAACCATATATACGGCAAATGCTAAAGAGATTAACGCCATAAAGAAGCGGGTTACTCCCACCTTATTATCATCGTCATCGTGCGGGAATTTGATCTTGCCCAACAGGTAGAATCCAAGCAAAGCAAAGATGACAATCCATAAAGCCAGGAATGTTTCGCGGTCAAGCAATCTCCAACCATAAGCCAAATCAGCAACTGACAAGAATTTAAGTGCAAATGCTAATTCGAGGAAACCCAGCGTAACCTTGATAACATTCATCCATCCGCCGGACTTTGGCATCGATTTCAGCCAAGACGGGAACAGGGCGAAGAGTGTAAACGGCAATGCCAAAGCGATGGCAAATCCTAACATACCGATTGCCGGAGCAACTACGCTTCCTGTTGTAGATACCTGTACCAGCAAGAAGCCGATAATCGGACCTGTACAAGAGAAAGATACCAATGAAAGCGTGAAAGCCATCAGGAAAATACTTAGCAATCCGGTCGTAGATTCAGCTTTGCTATCTACTGCATTTCCCCACTTCGACGGCAGCCTGATTTCAAACGCTCCAAAGAATGAAGCAGCAAAAATCACCAGCATCAGGAAGAAGAGAATGTTGAAAATAGCATTGGTAGATAAAGCGTTTAATGCACTGGCTCCGAAAATCAAAGTAATAGCCAAGCCCAATGCCACATAAATCACTACGATAGATGCACCGTATGTCCACGCATCACGAATTCCTTTCTTTTTGTCTTTACTACGTTTTAAGAAGAAACTGACTGTCATCGGAATAATCGGCCATACACAAGGGGTAAACAATGCCAATAATCCACCCAGAAAACCTGTTATGAATATATATATCCAGGACATGTCTTCCTGACCATGTTCTTCTCCTAAGGCTTGTAAATCACTGATTACCGGTTTCCAAAGATCACCCGATGCAACAGCAGGCTGAATATCCGTAGCAGCTTCGGTTGTAGTTGCAGGCACCAGTTCCATCATCGCAGAAGAATCTTTCGTAGCAGCAGGAACGGGTTCTTCTTTTTGCTTATCCGCTACCTTTTGCTCCGGTTGCTCTGTTTTTGTTGCAGCGGCATTTCCGGCTTTTGCTACTCCGGAATACTTAAACGGCACCTGAGTAGGAGGCAGACAACTCTCGTCATCACAAGCTCCATATTCCAGATAACCTTCGATTGCGTAAGCTCCACCCGTGAATTTTACTTTCTGCACAAACTTTGCTGTATTCTCGAAATAGCGTACCTTCATTTCGAACAATTTATCGAAAGTAGATACTTCTTTGCCTACAGGCTTCAGTTTGCCTACAAGCTCGACACCCGATTTATTATCAACATTGAATGTTGCGGAAATAGGGCCGCCATCTCCCAGATCGGTAGAATAAACATGCCAACCTTTATCCATGGTAGCTGTAAACACCACCTCTGCCTCCGTATCGGAGAGAGCTGTCAGCTCTGTTTTAAACTTTACCGGATCTTTGATCTGCGCTTGCAATGCATATACAACAAAGCTTAAAAGCAGGAAAGAAATTATTTTTCTCATCTTTATTTTTGGGGTTTATAATTCATAGTCTACGCACGCACGGCTCTCCTTCGTTTCAGCCAGAATCTTTCCGGCAGCTACGTGATCGGGATGTGTTGCGTAGAATCTAACATCTTCTAGTGTATCAAACTCACTGTAAAGCGCAATATTCCATGTTTCACCAGGATTCATATTCAATCCGACCTCCACTTTGCGAATTACAGAAATTTTAGCAGGAAGAGCTTCTATCGCTTCCTTGAATTTAGTCATGACTTCCAGTTTCCCTTCAGCAGGAACTTCGTCTTTTAACTTAAATAATACAATGTGTTTTACCATTACGTTGTTATTTTAATGAATTGTTTCTATATTTGTCTTGTTAATGCGTTTACCACATTAATAGTAATGCAAAAATACTCTATTTGGTTCAAATATACATTTAAAGAGATGTTAATTATAGGAATAGCAGGCGGAACGGGCTCCGGAAAGACCACCGTCGTACGGAAAATTATAGAAAGCCTCCCCGCAGGAGAAGTAGTACTCTTACCACAGGATTCATACTACAAAGACAGTAGTCATGTCCCGGTTGAAGAACGCCAGAATATCAATTTTGACCATCCGGATGCTTTTGAATGGAGTCTGCTATCCAAGCATGTCATGACGCTGAAAGAAGGGAAGAGTATCGAACAGCCCACCTATTCTTATCTCACATGCACGCGCCAGCCCGAAACCATTCATATCGAACCTCGTGAGGTGATTATCATTGAAGGAATCCTTGCCTTATGTGATAAAAAGCTGCGCAATATGATGGACCTCAAAATATTTGTTGATGCCGATCCCGACGAACGCCTGATTCGTGTCATTCAGAGAGATGTCATTGAGCGCGGACGTACTGCCGAAGCTGTAATGGAACGTTATACACGGGTTTTAAAACCTATGCACCTGCAATTTATCGAACCTTGCAAACGATATGCCGACCTTATTGTACCGGAAGGAGGCAGTAATAGGGTAGCTATTGATATACTGACTATGTACATCAAGAAGCACCTTAAGAATTAAAAATTGAAAATTAAAAATTAAGAAATGAATGTCAAGACACTGAGTATTCCTTTATTTCTTATTCTATTTTGTTGTATGCTCGGATGCCGGAATAAGCATCATAACAAGATGGATGAGACAGCGCGTGATCTTCCACAAATAAAAGATAGTGGCGAACTCGTTGTATTGACATTATATAGCTCTACTTCCTATTTCATTTACCGGGGACAAGAAATGGGGTTCCAATATGAACTTAGTGAACAGTTTGCCAAAAGCCTGGGACTAAAACTTAGGATTGAAGTAGCCAACAGCGTCGACGAAATGATCCAAAAATTATTGGCAGGTGAAGGAGACATGATTGCCTATAATCTGCCAATCACCAAAGAGTGGAAAGACAGTCTTCTTTATTGTGGCGAAGATGTAATTACTCACCAGGTAATTGTTCAGCAAGGAAGAGGAAAACAGAAGCCGTTGAAAGATGTAACCGAACTGGTCGGAAAAGATATATACGTAAAACCAGGGAAATATTATGACCGCCTCGTCAATCTGAATAGTGAATTAGGAGGAGGTATCCGGATTCATGAAGTCACCAATGACAGTATCACTATTGAGGACTTGATTACGCAAGTAGCGCAAGGAAAAATTCTGTATACGGTGGCCGACAATGATTTAGCCAGACTTAATAAGACCTATTATCCCAATTTAAATATCGGCCTGTCCATCAGTTTCGATCAACGTTCTTCGTGGGCGGTACGAAAAGACAGCCCCGAGCTGGCAGCCGCCGCTACCCAATGGCATCAGGAAAACATGACTTCTCCTGCTTACACAGCCAGTATGAAACGTTATTTTGAGAATAGTAAAATGATGCCGCACTCTCCTATCCTCTCCTTAAAAGAAGGAAAGATATCTCATTATGACCATTTATTCAAAAAGTATTCCAAAGACATCGGTTGGGACTGGCGTATGCTTGCATCATTAGCGTATACAGAATCCAATTTTGACACTACCGCTGTATCTTGGGCAGGTGCCAAAGGACTCATGCAGTTAATGCCTGCCACAGCACGTGCAATGGGAGTACCTCCCGGCAAAGAGCAGAATCCGGAGGAAAGTGTGAAAGCGGCTATCAAATATATTACTGCCACCGACCGGAGTTTCAGCATGATTCCCGATAAGCAGGAACGGCTCAATTTTATCCTGGCATCTTACAATGCCGGTTTGGGACATATATATGACGCAATGGCACTAGCCGAAAAATACGGGAAAAACAAATTAGTATGGAAAGATAATGTAGAAAACTTCATCTTGCTTAAAAGCAATCAAGAATACTTCAACGATCCTGTCTGCAAAAACGGATATTTCCGTGGCATCGAGACTTACAATTTCGTTCGAGATATTATGTCGCGCTACGAATCCTACAAAAAGAAAATAAAAGCATGAGATAAAGTATTAAGTATTAGGTGTAATACCTAATACTTATTTCCTATAGGTCATCAGACTGATTACGACAATAGCCAATACAGATAATGGTAAGGCAAATAATATCGGGTCAATCACAGGGAAAGGATAAGTGGTAATCAACACATCCCGTCCGAATAACGCTTTACAGATACCTAATGCTTCAGATTCTTTCTGATGAAGAAACACAAGAGCAAACAGACTGCCGATTGTTCCCACCCAAAGACTTGCCATGACACCTTGTTTAGTAGCTTTCTTCCAATATAAAGCACAGAAATAGGCCGGAAGAAAAGCGGCTGCACAAATTCCCATAAAGATAGAAGTTCCGCGGGCTATAATATCATGAGGCAACATATAACAAATAATATAGCTGACCAGGATAGAGAATAATACGCCCAGACGGATCACATTGGTAAGTTTATTCCGTGAACGTGGTTTATAAGTTCCGTAAATATCAGAGCCTACCGAAGCACCCATCGTATGGAACTGCGAACTTAACGTAGACATACTGGCTGAAAGGATGCACAACATAAAGAGTGCGGCAAACCAGTCGGGCATCGCTTTATTAATAAAATATGGAATTATCTTATCAATATCCTGCACAACTTCGGTAGCAACCGCTCCTTCTGTTTTCAGGAAGAAAAGATTACTCAAGGCTCCAGCATGATAGATAGCCCCTACTGTTATAATCAGAAAGAAACAACCGATAAATACACCGCGGTTCAACTGCTTGCTACTCTCCACGGTCATAAAGCGAACCACTAACTGCGGCTGTGCAAGACAGCCGATTCCTACTCCTAAAATGAGAGAAGTTACCAGCGAATACCATTGTGGAGAACCTGTGATGGGCATTGCAGTCCATCCTTGATGTCCTAGCGCTTTAAACTTTTCCGGAACTAGCGGAGCAATGGCAGTCAATTCTTTATTAGCTTCGATAAAGTTCATATCAAGCACCTGATACAAAGAAAACAACAGAAATAACATACAGCCAAACATGATAACTCCTTGCAAAGCATCTGTATACATTACTCCTTTCATTCCCCCTGCTATGACATAAGCAGCAATAACCAAGGTAAATATCAATAAGGAAACATTGAAATCAATCTGAAAGATTTGTTCGATGAATACGGCTCCACCTTTCATTACAACCGCTGCATAAAGCGGCATTCCGATGAAAATAACAGCAGCAATAAATACCTGTATATTACGGGAACGGAAATGACGGCCTAATAATTGAGGGAAAGTACTCACATTCAACTTCGCCCCCATACGCCGGGTACGCAAACCGAAAAAGATAAAAGCTATAACCACCCCAACAAACATATTGAGGAAACAGAGCCACTGAATACCCATTCCAAAAGCAGCCGCCACTCCTCCAAAACCTACAATAGCAGATGCAGAAATAAACGTAGCACCATAAGAAAGTGCCATTACGATAGGATTCATCTGACGTCCGCCTACCAAATAGTCACTGGTATTCGTTGTTTTCTTATATCCCAAAAAGCCGAGGTAGGCCAGTGACAGCAGATAAGCTACCACAATTAGTCCAAGAGTAAATGTATTCATCGGGTTTCGTCTTTTTCGTCGTCCTTATTCCAATATTTCAGCCCAAACCAGGCAGCAAAAATCACACATACCACCGAAAGCAGGTAAGGCAGAATAATAAAAGGGTCGTCTATTCCAAACATTTGCGTATCAGATTTTAATCAATTTAGACGCAAATGTAAGGAAATTATTGAAAAGACAAAACTTTTGTTTACTAATACTGATTATAATGTATCTTTTTCTCGTCAAATTTCTGTTTCGGGTTCTCTTTTGTAGCCGGATAGCCAAAAGGAATGACACAAAGCGGAAGAATATTATCGGGCAGGTTAGTATATTTACGCACTACTTGCATACGGTCTTCATAAGGATAGGCCGCTGTCCATACAGCACCCAATCCCAGACTTTCAGCAGCCAACAAAATATTCTGTGCTGCTGCGGAACAGTCTAAATACCAATATGACGAGCGTACTGAATCTCCACAGACAATGATGGCGTTACGGGCCTGCGTCAGCATTTTGGCATAAGGAAGTGCTGCTGCCATTGAATCTAGTTTGGCACGATCAGATACTACCACAAATTCCCATGGACGGATATCCCTACCCGTAGGAGCAGCCATTCCGGCACGAAGCATCAAGTCGATTTTCTCTTTCTCTACTCCTTTATTCAGATAAGCACGCACACTTTTGCGCTCGAAAATATTATCCAACACAGCATTTCCGGTTCCGGATGTTCCTTTTTCTTCTTTTGCAGAAGAACAGGAGGTCATAGCAGTGACTGCTACAATCAGACATAAGAAAGAGAAAATCTTTTTCATTGTGACAATGTTTAAAACAGGTTCAACTTATTTTTCTGTGCTTCTTCCAACGAAACAGTTTCACGCTTCATCAGCCCACTCTTTTCACGGAGTGCTTCATATTCTGTTTCCAATTCATTCACCAGCTCGGCTTTTGCCTGCGGGTTGAGCAATTTGGAAGCGACACTTGCATTTTGGGAAGCATCTTTCAGGTGTACTACCGGAGCATGATAGACAGGGGCAATCTTTAATGCCGTATGCATCTTCGATGTAGTGGCTCCACCAATCAAAAGAGGAATATCCAACCCCGCTTTTTCGAGTTCAACAGCCACGTGAGCCATTTCTTCCAGAGATGGAGTAATCAGTCCACTCAACCCAATCATATCTACCTTTTCTTCAATAGCACGCTGAACGATGGTTTCTGCGGGAACCATTACTCCTAAATCCACAATATCATAACCATTGCAAGCCATCACTACAGCTACAATGTTTTTTCCGATGTCGTGCACATCTCCTTTCACAGTTGCCAGCAACACTTTACCTGCCGAAGCACTTCCTTCCACTTTTTCCGATTCAATGATCGGTTGCAAGATAGCTACGGCTTTCTTCATGGTGCGGGCAGTCTTCACAACCTGGGGAAGAAACATCTTACCGGCACCAAACAGTTCACCAACATGGTTCATTCCATCCATCAGCGGTCCTTCAATTACATCGACAGCTTTATCATAAAGAGGCAATGCCTCTGCCAAGTCCTGTTCCAGAAAATCTCCAATTCCTTTCATCAAGGCATACTTCAAACGTTCCTGAACAGTTCCTTCTCTCCAGGCATCTTGCTTGACAGCCGGTTGTCCGGCAGTTTCGCTCATGTTTGCTTTCAGAGATTCCGCTAATTCGATAAGCCGTTCCGCCGCATCCAGACGACGGTTTAAGACAACATCTTCTATCTTTTCCAAGACATCAGCCGGAATATCAGTGTACAATACGGAAGTTCCCGGATTCACAATTCCCATGTCCATTCCTTGTTGGATGGCGTGATAAAGGAACACTGCATGCATGGCCTCACGGATATAATTGTTGCCACGGAAAGAGAAAGAGAGGTTGCTGACTCCTCCGCTGATGTGTGCACCAGGGAGATTTTTCTTTATCCAAGCGGTAGCTTCAATAAAATCTACAGCATAGTTATTATGTTCTTCAATCCCCGTAGCTACAGCAAGCACATTGGGGTCAAAAATAATATCGTGAGGATTAAAACCAATTTTGTCAACCAAAAGACGGTAAGCCCGTTGGCAAACTTCGATTTTACGGGCGGCTGTATCTGCCTGTCCTTTCTCGTCGAACGCCATGACCACAGCAGCGGCTCCATATTGCCGGATGATTCGGGCATGTTCAAGGAAAACGTCCTCTCCCTCTTTCAAAGAAATAGAATTGACGATTGATTTGCCCTGAAGACACTTCAGTCCGGCTTCAATAACTTCCCATTTGGAAGAATCGATCATAATCGGAACACGGGCTATTTCCGGTTCGGACATGATAAGATTCAGGAAAATAGTCATCTCTGTCTTTGCATCCAGCAATCCGTCATCCATATTGACATCGACCACTAAAGCACCGTCCTCCACTTGTTGGCGGGCGATAGAAAGAGCCTCATCGTATTTTTTTTCATTGATGAGACGAAGGAACTTGCGCGAACCGGCTACGTTGCAACGTTCGCCGACATTCACAAAGTTTATTTCCGGCTTCACCTCCAACAGTTCAAGTCCGGAGAGCCACATACAATCCGGCGCAGAGGCAGGAACGTGTGGTTTAGCTCCTTCTACAAGGGCGGGATATTCAGCAATATAAGCATCTGTCGTACCACAACAGCCACCAATAATATTGATTAATCCTTCTTCAATATATTCTCTCACTTCATGAGCCATATCCGCAGGTGTCTGGTCATACTTACCCAGACTATTCGGTAACCCGGCATTCGGATAGGCACTAATATAATAAGGTGCACGGGATGCCAGCTGTTCCAGGAACGGCTTCAACTGACGGGCACCGAATGAGCAATTCAAACCGACTGAAAATATATTGGCATGTTGCACAGAAGCCAGAAATGCATCCAATGTTTGTCCGGACAATGTTCGTCCGCCAATATCAGACACTGTTACAGATAACATGATCGGCACTTCTATGCCTGTCATTTTCATGGCTTGTTCGGCAGCAAAAATTGCAGCTTTGGCATTTAGGGTATCAAAGATTGTCTCAATCAGAATGGCGTCTACCCCACCTTCGAGCATTGCTTCCATTTGTTGCTGATAGGATGCAGCCAGTTCGTCGTAACTCAAAGCACGATAAGCCGGGTTGTTCACGTCCGGGCTCATAGAACAGGTTTTATTGGTAGGTCCTACGGAGCCGGCCACAAAACGTGGTTTATCTGGATTCTTGGCTGTATACTCGTCAGCAAGGTCACGAGCCAATTTTACGGCTGCAAGATTCATCTCACGTACGTATTCTTCTACGTGATAATCAGCCATAGAAACTGTGGTTGAGCTAAATGTATTGGTCTCGATGATATCCGCACCCGCTTCCAGGTATTTACGATGAATATCCTGAATCACGTCGGGACGTGTCAGACACAACAAGTCATTATTCCCCTTCAGCTGTCCGGGAATATGCGCAAAACGTTCACCACGAAAATCTTCTTCTTTGAGATTATATTGTTGAATCATTGTACCCATTGCCCCATCCAGAATAAGGATGCGTTCGGATACGATCTGAGAAATTGTCTTTTTCATTACCCTATCACATTAATACCTAATTACCACTCTGCCAACATCTGCCAGACCTCTCGTAGTCCGGCGTTTTATCTTATAGCGTTTTTTACTTACCGCTTGAACATTCTTGCCATATCTCTACGGTCGTCTTTCTCCTTTATAGATTCTCGTTTATCATATTCCTTCTTACCTTTCGCCAAAGCGACTACCAGTTTCGCCAAACCTTTCTCATTGATAAACAAGCGTACAGGGACAATCGTAAAGCCGGGATTTTTCATCTCCCGCTGAAGTTTTTCCAATTCTTTTTTACTAAGCAACAACTTCCTCTCTCTACGTGCCGTATGATTATTGTACGATCCATAGAAATATTCGGCGATGTGCATATTCTTCACCCACAATTCGCCTTTCGTAAAATAGCAAAACGTATCTACCAGACTGGCTTTTCCCAAACGAATGGATTTTATTTCCGTACCGGTCAATACGATACCTGCTGTGTAGGTATCTATCAGCTCGTAATCAAACGTAGCCCGTTTATTCTTTATATTTACAGGAGGTTGTTTCATCTTTACTCATTAATTAAGTATAGCCGTCAGTCTATTAAACACGATCTGTATCACCGCCGGACATAGTATTAACAATACAGACGACAAAAGGGTGTATTTTAATCGTTGTTTTTCTTCTACTCCCATCAGTACAGGAACTCCCTCCCATACCACATAGACGATGTAGAACTGCAGCAACCAAGCAATAATTCTAAAATCAGGTAACAGTCCGGTTACTATCTGAAGCAGGAAAGGCACAACCAATGCATATCCTGCAAACTGTTGTGTCAACGGCATATTACTATGCATACCAAACATTCTTGTTCCCATTTCATTAATGGCATAAGCTGCCAGAAAATAGCCACCGAACAGGGCTACAGCTACGGCACAACAATTGGTCATAGCTATCTGGAAACTTTGCGGACCTCCCCATCCATTCGTCAATAACGAACCAATGAATACGGACAGACCGCATAAACCAATCATAGGATAGACAAAAGCTATATATACTTTTCGCCTATCCTCTTCCATAGAAATTTCCTCCCAGGCCTTGGCCGGAGAGGAAATCAATTTCATTGCTATGTTAAATAGTTCTTTGTAGTTCAATGTTATTCTGTAAACGCGTATTGATATTCAACTGAAGTTTCTCCATTCTCGTCTTTCAATTCATCTTTTGAGCTATTGGTTTCAGCTTTTAATACCAAATATTGTGGCAATTTACCAGTTTTCTCTTTAAACTGATAAAGAGCTGAACTAATTGAATAAGCTCTATAAGCATATGTGAAGTTGGAACGAGTTACACTTTCCTCTCCATCCTCAACACGGTGACTAATATATAAATTCAACTTAGTAGCATTGCTTTCTATTTCATCAGGATTATAGGAAAGACAAAATGAATGTTTCTTTAATTCTGATTCTTCAACACTAGAGTTTGTAACCTTCACCCAATATGGCATTGTTAAAACAATCGTATTTTTATCATAATAAACCAGACTTGACTGTTGCTTATCCAATGTATAAAGAGGATTAGTAGGTTTAGTCTTTGTTGTAGACAAACTTTCATCACCTTTAGGATCAATACAAAGTGGAGTAGATAACAGCGTTACTGGTATACTATTACTATTCGCTGATACCTGTGATTGGTCATATTGACATGAAATTATGTACATAATCCCATCCAATAAACCTAATTCTGTAGTTGGAACCAACTTAGTAGTTCCATCACCCATCAAAAATGATGAATAATTATACTTAACAGGAACAGTCATCGTAACATTGTGGTTATCGTCTCCATTCATACATGAAGTAACCGACATCCCCATAACCACAGCCATCAAAGCCACCAAGAAAAATTTCACTTGTTTCATAAACATATTTTTTAGATTTTGCAAAGATATAAATTCTAATTCATAATTAATAAATGCAAGTACTTAAAAAATACTGCATCCGTTACTTTATTATTTTTGCAAAAAGTTCCAAATGATCATCTACGTAGCTTGCAATCAATGCTGTGACTTGTTCTTCCATCTCTAAATAAGCTTCTTCCAACTCATCAAAAGCTTCATATTGCTCGTACATAGCCATAAATTCATCATCCGTCCGTTCCTTTTCCAAATCTTTCCGGTTGGAATCAAAGATTTTCTTAGCCTTATAAACTAATTTAGAGAATTCTTCCGCTCCCCACAAACGCATCACTTTCGCAAACGGATTATCAAAGATATAGCCACCATAGCCATTCTGAATCAATTGGCAGAATCCCCCTACCATCACCTCATCACGAAAAATCTGATATGCCAGCAAAGAATGTTGTTCTCCTGTCAGCAGAGGCATTGTTTCGGCAGTTAGTTCGCCACCGATAATCTCTTTATATTTATCTGTAAACGCTTGGATAAATTCATCCATTCCTTCACCCGCAGCCTTCTGTAAAGCAGACTCTAAAACTTCGATCATATCTTCATTTAATATTTGAAGCAACAAAGTTACAACTTTAATCCCATATCTAATAATGATACGCCTACAATCTTACTAAAAACAATTATCAATCCGTTTCATTCCTTCCGGTACGGTTTTGAAGCAAATGATACTTTAGCAAACAAGTATTGAAACGGTAGCCCGTGAAATAATATAGAATTTACCTAACGTACAAACGTACGTTATCTACCGTGTGAATGTCCGTTACCTACCGGGCGAGCATCAACAACCTACCAGACAAAAGTCGGTCATCTGCCGGACGAACAGTTCATGAGGGACACGGGAACAGAAACGGCACCGACGAAGTGATCCGAACCGACAATGGCAGCAACCAAAGCCATCTTCTCTGCCCAGTATTATTGCTGTTGTTTATAACAGAAATAATACTTTTACTTACTCTTCTTTACTCTTCTCTACTCTACTGGTTTTCATTGGCTTTTCCCCCTTTACTGGTGGGCGTTTCAGCGCTTTGTACACCCCTCTCCGAACACCCTCATTTTTGTATCCTTTTGAACTAAATAACGTAAGCTTTTAGCGGAATAATCCCTCTCCCCCTATTTATCTGCTGCCTAATCCTATACATGTAATCGCATCCCCAAATAAACTCCTATTAAATAAGGTATAAGCCAAATGCACCAAACTACAATGCTGAAACGATTAAAATGTCTCTTTTCTACAGGCGTTCCCTTCACATAGGTCCATATCGCCCATAACGCATGTACAAACATCAGAAGAATAGCAATCACTCCTGTCACCGTATGCATTTCGTCATGCAGATGAGTCAGTTCGGCAATATGCTCCATCAGGCTTGTACCCACCGTGTCGGCCAGCAACCCGAGAAGAAAGAAAATGATATGCCAAAACTTTAATTTCCTTTGAATACGTTCTCCCCAAACACCTATCGTATAAAACACAAGCGCAGATGAAATAACACAAATTGCCGCTATTAAATAATGTATATCTATCTGATTCAGTTCCATAAATTTTCTTTTTCTAATAACAACAAAGCACAGGATAGATAGTTCTCACGGTTTCAATCTTTCACAAATGCAATCCCGACTTTACAAACGACGAAAAAACGTAAACAGATTTGTCTCTTTTCACAAAAAAGTAATAAAAGGCGATTTGCAGAAACAAATAAATCGACTACCTTTGTGGGCGATTTAGAGAATCGTGACTACGTATTTTTAATTATATCACTTAAAAAAAGAGCTAATTATGACTTATTCACACGAAGTGGAACACATGTGTGTTGTAAAGAAGGGTCCTAACCACGGACCGGCTCCCATACCCGAAGAAGGCAAATGGGTAAAATCTAAAGAAATCGTTGATATTTCTGGTTTGACACACGGTATCGGTTGGTGCGCTCCTCAACAAGGTGCTTGTAAACTGACACTGAACGTTAAAGAAGGTATCATCCAGGAAGCCTTGATCGAAACAATCGGTTGCTCTGGTATGACTCACTCAGCTGCTATGGCTTCTGAAATTCTTCCGGGTAAAACAGTTCTTGAAGCATTAAACACTGACCTTGTTTGCGACGCTATCAACACTGCAATGCGCGAACTTTTCTTGCAAATCGTATACGGACGTACTCAATCAGCTTTCTCTGAAGGTGGTTTGATTATCGGTGCAGGTTTGGAAGACTTGGGTAAAGGTCTGCGTAGCCAAGTAGGTACTCTTTATGGTACTTTGGCTAAAGGTCCTCGTTACCTTGAAATGGCAGAAGGTTATATCAAACAAATCTTCTTGGACAAGAACGACGAAATCTGCGGATACGAATTCGTACACATGGGTAAGTTCATGGACGAAATCAAGAAAGGTACTGATGCTAACGAAGCTTTGAAGAAAGTTACAGGCACTTACGGACGCGTAACAGCAGAACAGGGAGCAGTTAAATCTATTGATCCACGTCACGAATAATATAAGGAGGAAAGAAACTATGATTAGAGAAGTAAAATTCGAAAGCCAAGACCGTCGTATCAAACAGATTATCGCTGCCTTGAACGCTAACGGCATCAAAGATATCGAAGAAGCTAACGCTATCTGTGAAGCTCATGGACTTGATCCTTATAAAACGTGTGAAGAAACTCAACCTATCTGTTTTGAAAATGCAAAATGGGCGTATGTGGTAGGTAGTGCAATCGCTATCAAGAAAGGTTGCACAAACGCTGCTGAAGCTGCTGAAGCTATCGGTATCGGTCTGCAAGCTTTCTGCATCCCGGGTTCTGTAGCTGACGACCGTAAGGTTGGTATCGGCCATGGTAACCTCGCTGCTATGTTGCTGCGCGAAGAAACTAAATGTTTCGCTTTCCTGGCAGGTCACGAATCTTTCGCTGCTGCTGAAGGTGCTATCAAAATCGCTGCAAAAGCAGACAAAGTACGTAAAGAACCGTTGCGTTGTATCTTGAACGGTCTTGGAAAAGACGCCGCTCAAATCATCTCTCGTATCAACGGATTTACATATGTTCAGACTCAATTCGATTACTTTACCGGTGAACTGAAAGTTGTTCGCGAAATCGCTTACTCTGACGGTCCTCGTGCAAAAGTAAAATGTTATGGCGCTGACGACGTTCGCGAAGGTGTAGCTATCATGTGGAAAGAAGGTGTAGACGTATCTATCACAGGTAACTCTACTAACCCGACTCGTTTCCAACACCCAGTTGCTGGTACTTACAAGAAAGAACGTGTTCTTGCTGGCAAACCTTATTTCTCTGTTGCTTCTGGTGGTGGTACAGGTCGTACTCTTCACCCGGATAACATGGCTGCCGGTCCTGCTTCTTATGGTATGACGGATACGATGGGTCGTATGCACTCTGATGCACAGTTCGCTGGTTCTTCATCAGTTCCTGCTCACGTAGAAATGATGGGATTCCTGGGAATTGGTAACAACCCGATGGTAGGTTGTACAGTAGCTTGTGCGGTTGATGTTGCTCAGGCTTTAGGTAAGTAATTCAGGTTACTTTATATAGATAAAGAATTCCTGTAATCTTAACGATTACAGGAGTTCTTTTTATTTGTAATAATTTGATATGGATAAATTTATTCAGAAATGTATTACTTCATATAAACCATATCATCTTTTCTTTCTCCTTTGTACCAATCAGTGTTTGATTTACATCCACTTTCAACCCACTTTGAATACCCTCCAGACACTATTTAAACTGGACAAATAGGTAGCTTTTAACTTGAATATACAAATATAAACCTGTAAGAGCAAATAATGTAGCTAATTCGAGAACTTTTGTATGACTTCGCCTGTTTACATAACAGATACTAAAACATTATACAGCAATGCTACTCACATTCTTAAATACACTTGCCACTATTATCAGTGTTATTAGTCTGCTAATTGTCACTTACGGAGTATTAGTCTGCTTCATCGCCTTTTTACGCAATGAAATAAAACGATTCAACGGAACATATACGGTTAACAATATACGGCAGTTGAGGGCGGATTTTGGCACTTACCTTTTGCTTGGATTGGAATTTCTAATTGCTTCCGACATACTAAAAACTGTGGTTGATCCAACGTTGGACGAATTGGCAATCCTGGGTGGAGTGGTTGTAGTAAGAACTGTGCTTTCTGTATTTTTGAATAAAGAGATCAAAGAATTGGCCGAAAATGATTCAGCGAAAGAAATATAGCATATCGCCGCACAACTAAGTTTCTCCAAAGCCATATCTTTTTTATTGCCTGATATTTCTATTTTGCCTACCTTTGTACGGGAAACATTTACACACTGACTGGCAAGGAATAGAAACACGTCAAAAAAATGGGAATTACACATCTATCTATTGAGCTTACACTTGATCTGATTGCGTTAATTATAGGAATCATCCTTATTATACGTGCTAAAGACAATTATCCGAAATTATATTGGGGAATTATAGCAACTGGCATCGGTATTATGTTTTCATGGGAAAATATCGGATGGCTGACAATTGTCACAGACACTCCGGAATACAACTTCACAGAATTGCTCAACATTGAGAAAATGCTCAAATGGTATGCTTTAGCAAATATTGTAGCCCTGTTCCCTATCGCTTCTTTATCACCGGGCTATCTGAACCATTTCAGAATATTTACTTTTCTATTATTACCCATCATTACGATAACTGTAGGAATCAGTTATTTAGGTTTCAATGGGAATATCACTCCCATCCACTCCATAGATGAAATTATTCCGAATATCCATCAAATAGATGTCAAGCTTAGGGCTTGCATATTCCTGTTATCCGTTTTTACCCCACTCGTTCTTCTTATTTATCCGATGATGAATAACAAGACCTACCGCAGGATAAATAATAACATGTATCTATTCATCGGTTTTCTATTCGTATTTTTAGGGATATACATTTTGTTCACTCTAAATATCAATGAATTTGTTTTCAATCTGTTCGGCATTATGGCAATCGTTTTTACGGTCTTATTCTCCATACAATATTTACGTTATGAGAATCCGTTTTCGAACCATATAAACATGATTCATAATGCAAAGAATACGGAAAGCACTATAATGCTACAAGCTGGAAAGCCATCTCCTACTCTCCCGCTCTTCTCAACGATTGAAGCCTATCTTCAGGAACAGCATCCCTATACCGATCAACGGTATAATATAGAACTTTTAGCCAAGTCCCTGAATAAACAGGAACATGATATTTCAGCAGCAATCAAAAGTCAGGGCTTTACAGGTTTCCGGGAATACATTAATTATCTTCGATTGGAATATTTCAGACAGTTAGCCGCCGAAAATCCAAAGAGTAATGTAAAAGAACTGATGTTTGCATGCGGTTTCACCTCCCGGGCAACTTTCTATCGTAACTTTTCAGAAAAGTATGGTGTATCACCCAGTAAATTCATTGAGAATCAAAGAGTAGAACAATAATTTCCTTTTTTAAAAGCACAATTCTTAATAGTAAAAAGTGTCTCATTTCAGGAATGAGACACTTTTTATTTTTATAGCTAAAAGCAATCCGTTACTTTTGATGCAAAATAAAACTACGACGTTGGCATCATCAACAGATTAATCGAATACTAAGATAAATAGAATATGAATATTGACAATTGTAATCACACCGACACAGAAAAACATCAAGAAGAAAAGATCTTTTTATATACTACCATTACTGGAAACTTGCAACTAATCCATTTAGAACAGATTGGCTATTTCCGGTATAACTCCAAGAGTAAACTATGGGAAGCTGTATTAAATAATAATCATACCCTGGCACTCAAAAGAAATACAAACTCACAAAAGATATTGAGTCTGCATCCCTATCTTATCCAGATTAGCCAGTCACACATTATCAATATAAGCTATCTGGTTTCGATTGAAGACAACAATTGCATATTGCTTCCTCCATTTAATGAGATGGAACTTTTACAAGTAAGCAAGTCTTTTATGAAAAAGCTAAAAGAAAAATATCCATGTATCTGATTGTATATAGCTCATCTTTATGTTCTATGCAACGCCAAGCAGTTCCACTTCGAAGATCAATGTCGAGTAAGCAGGAATAGAATCAAAAGATTTGATACCGTATCCCATTGCATAAGGAATATAAATAATCCATTTATCACCAACATGCATTTTCTGAAGTGCCACCTGCCACCCTTCTATTACATCACTAAGACGTAAGGCATCGGGACAAGTACGCTCATAAGAATTATCAAACACCCGACCATCAATCAGACTTCCTTTGTAATGCACGGTAACAATACTCCGCGCACCCGGAGAAATCGTACTTTCGCCAGTTTCCAAAACTTTGTAATAGATTCCACACGGCAACGCGCAAACACCTTCCTGAAAAGACAGTTTTTTCAAAAATCGCCGATTGGCCTCTTTGTATTCTTTCTTTTTCCCCATAAATAAATTGATTAAGAACTTGCAAAAATAATCAGAATAACAAAGGATTTAGCATAAAAACTGTATATTTGTTTGTTGAACTATAAAAAACTTCTCACTATGGGACAAACAAAGATTACACGTAGCATCAGTGCTACCGGACTATTCTTACTTATCATGATGACTGTGGGCCTATATTCATGCACACGCACTCAAAAAGACATCATTCCTTCTGCCGATTATGCACCGTATGTAAATGCGTATACGGGAGGAGTCATCTCGCAAAATTCGACCATACGTATAGAACTGACCCACGACCAACCCATGGTGGATATGAACAATGAGTTAAAAAGCAATCCGTTCAGTTTCTCACCTTCATTAAAAGGAAAAGCATATTGGGTTAGCAACAACACCATTGAATTTGTGCCCGAAGAAGGAGCGCTGAAACCGGGAACACTTTACGAAGGAACTTTCCGGCTCGGAGACTTCATCGAAGTGGACAAAAAGCTGAAAGAGTTCAACTTCTCATTCCGTGTACAGGAACGTAACTTCACCCTGCAACTGGAATCATTGCCGATTACAGCTACCCAACCGAATGAAATAAATATTAAAGGAGAGATACGTTTCAGCGACGTAGTGAAAAAGGAAGAGGTAGAAAAGATGCTGACTGCCAGTGACGGGAAAAAGAGTTATCCGGTGGAAGTCACCGCAACCGACAATCATACCCGGTATTTGTTTAGTATCAGACAAATCCCCAGAGAAGCTGATGATTACCCCTTGACTATCACAGCCAACGGCAACGCAGCTGGCATCGACCGTAAACAAAGCGAAGAAGTACTGATACCGGCGAAAGATTGTTTCCGTTTCATGTCTGCCGAACGCATCGACCAACCGGAAAATGGAATCGAGATTGTTTTCTCCGCTCCCTTATCCACTACTCAAGATTTAAAAGGACTGATTGAGATCCCGGAAATCTCCTCATCGATCTTCCAAATCAGTGAGAACAGAGCTTTTATCTATTTCGAAGCAAACACACAGAACAAACTTACGTTGAATATCCATGAAGGAGTCAAAGACTGTCAAGGTAAAGCATTGGGAACTTCTCATACGATCTCATTCAGTGAAGTAAGTCTGAAACCACAAGTGGAAATGTCTACTACCGCCGCTATCCTGCCCGATTCGAAAAGTTTGATTATTCCTTTCAGGGCTGTCAACTTATACGCTGTGGATTTGAGCGTGATCCGCATTTTCGAGAACAATGTATTGATGTTTATGCAAACCAATTCACTGGCCTCGGCCAATGAACTACGCCGCTCGGGAAGACTGGTTTACAAGAAAACGTTATGGCTTGCCAAAGATGCTTCCAAAGACATTCATCATTGGGGAGATTACTCGATAGACCTTGCCGGATTAATCCACCAGGAACCGGGTGCCATCTATCGTGTCATACTTTCATTTCGTCAGGAATACTCCGCTTATCCTTGTGGAGGAGGCGAGAATCAGGATATGAAATTCGCCGACAGCAGCACCTCCGACGGGCTGACCAAAGTAAGTGGAAGTGTTTTGTCCGAAGAAGATGAAGCAATCTGGAATACTCCCGAGGCCTACTATTATTACAACGGAGGAACAATGGACTGGAGTGTGTACCGATGGACGGAACGCGACAACCCCTGCCATCCGTCTTATTATATGGATTCAGACCGGGCAGCTGCCTGCAACGTTTTTGCTTCCAACCTGGGAATGATTGTAAAACGGAACTCACTGAATAAACTGTGGATTGCCGTTAGTAATATTTTGGATACAAAACCGATAGGGAAAGCACAGGTAACAGCGTATAATTTCCAGTTACAACCCATAGGGAAAGGAGAAACCAATGGAGAAGGATTCGTTGAAATCACTCCGAACGGTGTGCCTTTCATTATCGTGGCAGAATCGGACAAGCAAAAAGCGTACGTCCGCGTTGTGGACGGTGAAGAACAGTCCGTCAGCAGATTCGACGTGGGAGGAAAAGATATTCAAAAGGGACTGAAAGGATTTATATATGGCGAAAGAGGAGTATGGCGCCCGGGAGACACGCTGCACATTTCCTTTATATTGGAAGACCGCGAAAAGAGAATCCCCGACAAACATCCCGTAGCACTGGAGATTTACAATCCGAGAGGACAGTTCTACACAAAAATGATTTCAACACAAGGAATGAACGGATTCTATACATTCGACGTTCCGACACAGGCAACAGACCCGACCGGACTTTGGAATGCGTATATTAAGGTGGGAGGAACCACCTTCCACAAAGGTCTGCGTATCGAAACCATAAAGCCCAACCGCTTGAAAATAAATCTGGCATTGCCGAAGGTGCTTCAAGCCACGGACAAGAATTTCTATGCCCCACTCACTTCAACCTGGCTGACAGGAGCAACTGCCTCCAAACTGAAAGCCAAAGTAGAAATGTCTTTATCGAAAGTGAATACACAGTTTAAGAATTACGGACAATATATCTTTAACAATCCGGCTACGGATTTCACGACTATCAAAACAGATATATTTGACGGCACACTGGATGCAGAAGGAAAAGCAAACGTCACGCTGAAAATTCCGACCGCAACGGAAGCGCCGGGTATGCTGAACGCCACTTTCACCACCCGCGTGTTCGAACCGGGAGGAGATGCCAGCATCTACACTCAAACAATTCCATTCTCACCATTCACCTCTTATGTCGGTATCAATCTGAACCAGCCAAAAGGCAAATATATTGAAACAGACAAAGATCATGTATTCGATATTGTAACTGTAAACACGCAGGGACAGTTAGTGAACAGTTCTAATCTGGAATACAAAATATACCGCATCGGCTGGAGTTGGTGGTGGGAAAACAGTGGTGAATCTTTCGGAACGTATATCAACAACAGTTCCATCACTCCTGTTGCCAGCGGCAATTTACAGACAAGAGGCGGAAAAGCATCTTTCAAATTCCGTATCGATTATCCGTCATGGGGACGCTACCTGGTTTACGTGAAAGATAAAGAGAGTGGACATGCCACCGGAGGTACAGTTTATGTTGACTGGCCGGAATGGCGGGGACGTTCGAGCAAGACTGATCCCAGCGGTATCAAAATGCTTGCTTTCTCGCTGAACAAAGATTCTTATGAAATAGGAGAAACAGCCACAGCAATCATTCCTGCAGCAGCGGGAGGACGTGCACTGGTATCCATAGAAAACGGTTCTACCGTATTACGACAAGAATGGATAGAGGTTTCCAACGGAGGAGATACGAAATATACATTCAAGATTACACCGGAGATGACTCCGAATGTATATCTGCATATCAGTCTGTTACAGCCTCACGCGCAAACAGTCAATGACCTGCCTATCCGTATGTATGGCGTCGTTCCGGTATTCGTGACTAACAGTCAGACGGTGTTGCAACCGCAGATACAGATGCCGGAAGTGTTACGCCCGGAAACCAACTTCAATGTAACCGTCAGCGAAAAGACCGGAAAACCGATGACTTATACATTAGCTATTGTAGACGACGGTTTGCTGGATCTTACCAATTTCAAAACCCCGGACCCATGGAATGATTTCTATTCACGCGAAGCACTCGGCATCCGGACATGGGATATGTATGATAATGTATTGGGAGCTTCCGCCGGAAGTTACAGTTCACTTTTCAGTACGGGTGGAGACGCCACATTAAAACCTGCCGATGCAAAAGCAAACCGCTTCAAACCGGTAGTCAAGTTTATAGGTCCTTTCTATCTGGGAAAAGGTAAGAGCCGGACACATACGCTGAAACTTCCGATGTATGTAGGTTCGGTACGTGCCATGGTGGTTGCCGGACAAGAGGGAGCGTACGGCAATGCGGAAAAAACGGCTTTCGTGCGGACTCCGTTAATGATGTTGTCCACCTTGCCCCGTGTGCTTAGTATTCAGGAAGAAATCACCGTTCCGGTAAATATCTTTGCGATGGAAAATCAAGTGAAGAATGTAACCGTATCACTTCAGGCGTCCGGTGGAGGAGTACAGATTGTAGGGGCTAACCAACAGTCGCTCAAATTTAGCCAACCGGGTGACCAGCTTGTGTTCTTTACCTTAAAAACAGGTAGTAAAACAGGAAAGGCTACCATCCATCTGACAGCCAATGGTGGCGGACAACAAACTAAAGAAACCATTGAAATAGAAGTACGCAACCCGAATCCGGTAGTAACCCTGCGCAACAGCCAATGGGTAGAAGCCGGACAAAGCAAAGAACTTTCATACAATCTAAGCAGTTCTTCTGCAAATAACCAGATAAAGCTGGAAGTATCACGCATACCTTCGGTTGATATCAGCCGCCGGTTCGACTTCTTATACAACTATCAGCATCATTGTACAGAACAGTTGACTTCCAAGGCTTTGCCTCTTCTGTTTGTCGGCCAATTCAAAACAATAGATAAGATAGAAGCCGAAAAGATAAAGACAAATGTACAGGAAGCTATCCGGCAGATTTATGGTCGTCAACTCCCCAATGGCGGATTTGTATATTGGCCGGGAAATGCTGTTGCCGACGAATGGATCAGTTCTTATGCAGGAATGTTCCTGACACTGGCACAAGAAAAAGGATACGCCGTTCATTCGAATGTACTGAACAAGTGGAAGCGTTTCCAACGTGCCGCCGCACAGAACTGGCGGATGCCGCAGGATGCAAGCGGCTGGCAACAATGGCAGTCGGAATTGCAACAGGCTTTCCGTTTATATACGCTTGCATTGGCAGGAGCACCGGAATATGGGGCCATGAACCGGATGAAAGAACAGGCAGGATTATCCATTCAGGCTAAATGGAGACTGGCAGCAACCTATGCACTGACCGGAAAGATGAAACCGGCTGAAGAACTGGTGTATAATGCGGAAACAACAGTAAGCCCCTACTCTTCCATGAATCAGATTTACGGTTCCTCCGACCGTGATGAAGCTATGATTCTGGAAACACTGATCCTGATGAACCGGGAACGGGATGCTTTGCAGCAAGCAAAAGTCGTTTCAAAGAATCTGTCACAAGAGGAGTGGTTCAGTACACAATCCACCGCTTTTGCTCTTATGGCAATGGGACGTCTGGCTGAAAAGCTATCAGGCACACTGGATTTCGTATGGACATGGAACGACAAACAACAACCTGCCGTGAAATCGGCTAAAGCTGTGTTTGAAAAGGAAATCGCCACCACTCCCAAATCCGGTATGATTGCTGTGAAAAATCAAGGAAAAGGAGCGCTTAGCGTAGACCTTATCACACGCACACAGTTGTTGAACGATACATTACCGGCCATCAGCGACAATCTTCACATGGATATAAGATATGCCAACCTGAACGGTACACCAATCTCTGTCAATGACATCATGCAGGGAACTGACTTTATGGCTATCACTTCCATATCCAATATTAGCGGAACTTCCGATTACACCAATCTGGCACTGACGCATATCATACCGTCCGGCTGGGAAATATACAACGAAAGAATGGTTGCCCCCGAAACGGAAAGCGGAGCAGCCGACGGTTCCGGTAAATCCGTCAGCAAATATAATTATCTGGATATACGCGATGACAGGGTATTAACTTATTTCAATTTGCGTCGTGGTGAAACAAAAGTATTCACTGTCAGACTGCAAGCGACTTATGCAGGTAACTTTATTCTTCCTGCCGTTCAATGTGAAGCAATGTATGATGTAAACGTACAGGCACGCAGCAAAGCGGGAAGAACAACTGTCAGTCGATAAATTTCAGGCACGGATTACACGGTTCTACTCGTTAACCAAAAATGCGTAATCCGTGTAATCCGTGCCTAATTATTTGTCACAAAGATATGTCTCTTAGCTCTTAACATTTAAATGAATCCTATATATAAATTCTTCAAACGATTATCTGTTACTAAGAAAGTAATGACAATAAGCATTGCTCTTTTGATGATAGGATACATCTTTTGCCTTCCCCGGCAACTGTTTCATGTACCCTACTCCACCGTTGTGACTGATCGAAACGAAGAATTACTGGGAGCACGTATCGCTTCGGATGGTCAATGGCGGTTTCCTCCCCGAAAGACAACACCTGAAAAAATCAAGCAATGTCTTATTACCTTTGAAGATAAACACTTTTACCACCATTGGGGAGTTAATCCGCTATCTACCGGAAGAGCACTCTATCAGAATTTAAAGAATAAACGTGTTGTAAGCGGAGGCAGTACCCTTACCATGCAGACCATCCGTCTCGCCCGGAACAAACCCAGAACTATCGGAGAGAAAGTCATCGAAATGATCTGGGCTACCCGTTTGGAGTTTCGGACTTCCAAAGAGGAAATCTTATCCATGTATGTCTCTCATGCACCATTCGGAGGAAATGTAGTAGGACTGGATGCTGCTGCCTGGCGCTACTTCGGTCATTCTGCCGAAGATTTATCATGGGCGGAATCAGCCATGCTGGCCGTCCTGCCCAATGCCCCCGCCATGATTCATCTATCCAAAGGACGAAAAACACTACTTTCCAAACGCAACCGTTTATTGAAACAACTTTTTGAAGAAGAGATTATTGATGCGTCCACCTATGAATTGGCTATCAGCGAACCGTTACCCGACGAACCACATCCTCTTCCTCAAATAGCCCCCCACCTGGTTACCCGCTTTTATCAAGAAAGAAACGGATTATATACCCGCTCAACCATCGATAAAGGAATACAAACCCATATAGAGAGTTTGGTGGAACGGTGGAGCAATGAATTTAATCGAAGTGATATCCGTAACCTGGCTATCCTAATTATAGACATTCCCACCAATCAAGTGGTAGCATACTGCGGAAATGTACATTTCGACCGTAAGCAAGGGGGGAATCAAGTAGACGTGATTCAAGCTCCCAGAAGTACAGGCAGTATTTTAAAACCCTTTCTCTATGGTGCCATGCTACAGGAGGGAAGTCTATTACCGCAAATGCTGTTACCGGACGTACCCGTTAATATCAATGGCTTTACTCCACAAAACTTCAGCCTGCAGTTTGAAGGAGCCGTCCCCGCTTCCGAAGCTCTTGCCCGCTCATTGAATATCCCGGCTGTCACCATGTTACAAAGATATGGAGTACCCAAATTTCATCACATGCTGCAACAAATGGGGTTCAAGACTATCAACCGATCAGCCTCCCATTATGGATTATCACTCATTTTAGGAGGTGCCGAAGCTACTTTATGGGATGTGACGAATGCTTATGCACAAATGGGACGAAGCCTCTCCAACAGTCATTCCAACGACCTTCCCCAAGAAAAGGAAGTGCAGATACTACTGGGAACAGAAGAAAAGACAGTTTCGGAAAGAGATGGTTCAAGAAAAGTTACTTCAGGAAAGACCATTTCAAGAAAAACAACTTCGAGAAAGGATATATTAGAAGGAGTTATTTCAGAAGGAGTCATTTCGGCAGGAGCGGCCTGGCTCACCCTTTCCGCCTTAACAGAAGTCAACCGCCCTGAAGAAATTGACTGGAAATCAATCCCCTCGATGCAGACTATCGCATGGAAGACCGGAACGAGTTACGGATTCCGTGATGCCTGGGCCGTTGGCGTGACTCCCCGCTATGCAGTAGGCGTATGGGTAGGAAATGCAACCGGAGAAGGAAAACCCGGATTGGTCGGTGCACAGACAGCCGGTCCCGTATTATTCGATATATTCAATTATCTCCCATCTTCACCCTGGTTCGAACGTCCCACAGGAATTTTTGTTGATGCAGAGATATGCCGTCAATCCGGTCATCTGAAAGGACGTTTCTGTGAAGAAACCGACACCGTACTGATCCTTCCCGTCGGATTACGGACAGAGGCTTGTCCTTACCATCATCTCGTCACACTATCCGCCGACGAAAGCCACCGCATCTATGAAAACTGTGCAAACACGGAACCTACCATTCAGAAATCATGGTTTGCCCTGCCGCCCGTATGGGAATGGTACTATAAACAGCATCATCCGGAATATAAACCGCTGCCACCTTTCAAAGCCGGCTGCGGAGAAGATTCTTTCCAACCCATGCAGTTCATCTACCCTCCGATGAACGCCCACATCAAGCTGCCCAAGCAATTGGACGGCAGCAAAGGCTTTATCACGGTGGAACTGGCACACAGCAATCCCAATGCCACTATCTTCTGGCATCTCGACGACACCTATCAGACACAGACACAGGATTTCCACAAAATTTCCCTGCAACCTGCTCCCGGCAAACATTCCCTGACGGTAGTAGACGGAGAAGGCAACACAGTTTCCACCACTTTCTTTATCGAATAAACATCTTATTTTATTATCTTTGCCGCATGAAACAGCCATTAAAAGAAAACGGTGGACTACCGGCATCTATCCTCTGGACACTTGCTATTGTGGCCGGTGTCTCGGTAGCCAACATCTATTATATTCAACCTCTATTAAATATGATACGCCATGAACTTGGCATATCAGAGTTCAGAACTAACCTGATTGCCATGGTCACGCAAATAGGCTATGCGGCAGGATTGTTGTTTATCACCCCTCTGGGAGATTTATATCAGCGTAAGAAAATCATCCTGGTCAACTTCACCGTTCTGATATTCTCTCTATTGACTATCGCCCTGACGCACTATTTTCATTTGATACTTATCGCTTCATTCCTCACGGGAGTTTGTTCGATGATTCCACAAATATTCATTCCGATAGCCGCCCAGTTCTCCCGTCCGGAAAATAAAGGCAGAAATGTAGGGATTGTCTTATCAGGACTATTGACCGGCATTCTGGCTTCACGTGTCGTCAGCGGATTTATCGGTGAACTGATTGGCTGGCGGGAAATGTATCACATCGCTGCAGGCATGATGTTTATCTGCGCAATCGTTGTATTAAAAGTCCTTCCTGACATTCAGACCAACTTTCAGGGAAAGTATAGCGGCCTGATGAAATCTCTGTTAGCCTTAGTGAAAGAATACCCGCAACTGCGCATTTATTCGATCCGGGCGGCACTGAATTTCGGTTCCCTCCTCGCCATGTGGTCCTGTCTGGCTTTTAAAATGGGACAAGCCCCGTTCTTCGCCAACAGCGACGTAATCGGTATGCTGGGACTTTGCGGAGTGGCCGGAGCATTGACTGCTTCTTTCGTAGGAAGATACGTAAAGCAAGTAGGTGTACGCCGCTTTAACTTTATCGGTTGCGGATTGATTCTCTTTGCCTGGTTACTGTTCTTCATCGGTGAAAACACTTTTATTGGTATCATTGCCGGAATCATCATCATTGACATAGGGATGCAATGTATCCAACTTAGCAACCAAACAAGTATCTTCGAACTAGACCCGCGCGCTTCGAACCGTATCAATACAGTTTTCATGACTACTTACTTTATTGGCGGTTCAATGGGAACATTTCTGGCGGGCAGCTTTTGGCAACTGTATGGTTGGCACGGAGTTATCGGTACCGGAGTCGTTTTAACCGGAATTTCTTTATTAATTACGACTTTCTACAAGAAGTGAGTCAACAAAACAGACGGTCAAACCGTTTATTACAATAAAAAAGCCAATGAAATACGGAGTTAACAGACAAATCTTACTTATCACAGCCGGCACCGTCTGGATTATAGCCGGTGCCAATATTCTGCGAATAGGAATTGTAACCTGGTTAAACACCTCCCAAGATTGGATGTTCAAAATAGGAGAAGCTACCGTCGTTTTCTTGTTATTCTTCGTTCTGGTGTTCAGAAGGCTTTATTATAAACATACCCAGCGAATCGAACAAAAGAAAGAACACAGAAATTGCCCGTTCTCCTTTTTCGATGTGAAAAGTTGGATTACAATGATCTTCATGATTTCTCTGGGAATTACCATACGTAGCTTCCATCTTCTGCCCGAAACGTTCATTTCTGTTTTCTATACCGGATTATCCATTGCCCTCATCCTGACAGGGGTACTTTTCATCCGTTACTGGTGGATAAGGCGTAAGACTTTCGCTAATTGAGCCGGTCTTATACATATTCCAATCAAATACAAACTTATAATAATTTTTATTGCCTGACGTTTTGAAGCAAAAGATTTCATTCTTTTTTGTTGTATCTTTGCGCGGCTATAAACAAAACAGTAGCCGGAAAACAAATAAAAGGTTATAAGAATCAACATGAAGAAAGCCCCCTCTCCCATTGTATCATTGATACCGATCATTGTACTGGTGTTATTATTGTTTGCCACTATCCGCACATTTGGCAGTGATGCCCTAAGCGGCGGAAGCCAAGTGTCACTACTCACCACTACAGCTATTTGTATCCTTATCGGTATGGTGTTCTATAAAATTCCCTGGAAAGATTATGAGCTCGCCATCACCAACAATATTGCCGGAGTGGCAACAGCCATTATTATTCTATTGATAATCGGTGCGTTGAGCGGGATCTGGATGATTAGTGGAGTAGTGCCTACGCTAATCTACTACGGGATGCAAATTATCCATCCCAGTTTCTTCCTGGCATCTACCTGCATCATCTGCGCATTGATTTCCGTTATGACCGGAAGTTCGTGGACTACCATTGCTACCATCGGTATCGCCCTGATGGGTATCGGAAAGGCGCAAGGTTTTGAAGACGGTTGGATTGCCGGAGCCATTATTTCAGGAGCATACTTCGGAGATAAAATATCTCCTTTATCCGAAACCACCATCCTGGCCTCTTCTATCACAGACACTCCCTTGTTCCGTCACATCCGTTATATGATGATTACTACGGTTCCATCTCTTGTCATTACGCTAATTATTTTCACCGTAGCAGGATTCTCTCATGATGCCAACAATACACAACACATCGCAGAAGTGGCAACAGCTCTGAATGAAAAGTTTCATATCACTCCGTGGCTGTTGATAGTTCCCGTAGCAACCGGCATATTGATAGCGAAGAAAGTGCCGTCTATCGTTACGCTGTTCCTGTCCACCCTGCTGGCTGCTGTTTTTGCTTTAATCTTTCAGCCGGATTTGTTGGAAGAAATTTCAGGAATTGCCGCTTCCGGATTCGATTCACTGTTTAAAGGACTAATGATGACTATCTACGGAGAGACAAATTTACACACGGATAATGCCGTTCTGACAGATTTAATTGCCACACGTGGCATGTCAGGAATGATGAATACGATTTGGTTGATACTATGTGCCATGTGTTTCGGCGGAGCAATGACAGCAAGCGGTATGGTGGGAAGTATCACTTCCATCTTTGTGCGCTTTATGAAGAAAACAGTCAGCGTGGTCAGTGCGACGGTTTGTTCCGGTCTGTTTCTTAATCTGACCACTGCCGATCAATATATCAGTATTATTCTGACGGGAAATATGTTTCGCGATATTTATGCCAAGAAAGGGTATGAAAGTTGCTTACTAAGCCGTACCACGGAAGATGCAGTAACCGTTACATCCGTATTGATCCCGTGGAACAGCTGTGGAATGACTCAAGCCACCATCTTGAGTGTACCCACACTTGTGTATCTCCCTTATTGTTTTTTCAACATTATCAGTCCTTTAATGAGTATCACCGTGGCAGCCATCGGATATAAAATTGCACGACGTTCGTGAACAATCTGGCATACACTTTGTTTTTGCAATAAACGAACAACATATTAAACCTAAACAAAAAAAAGTTATGAAAAAGTTTATTGCATTAGTAGCATTAGTATTAGTGAGTGCAAGCACAATGATGTATGCACAAGAAAGTAACGCAGCAGCACGCCGCGCAGAAAGAAAAGCTCAAAGAGATGCAGAGAGAGCGAAACTCCGTGCCGAAGAAGAGGTGCAGGACATGGCAGCCTATCAACAAGCTGTACAGGCTTTGAAAAACAAGCAATTTGTATTGGAAGCTAATCAGGTTGTCTTCCGCAACGGTATGAGTGCTTTTGTTACTTCAAACACCAACTTCGTCCTGATGAACGGCAACAGAGCTACCGTACAGACTGCTTTCAACACTCCTTACCCAGGTCCTAACGGAATCGGTGGTGTTACAGTAGATGGTAATTCTTCGGATATGAAGATGAATATCGACAAAAAAGGAAATGTGAACTGTTCATTCAGTGTTCAGGGTATCGGCATCTCCGCTCAAGTATTTATTAATATGAGCAGTGGAAACAATACAGCTTCGGTTAGTATCAGCCCGAACTTCAGCAACAACAACCTGACATTGAACGGAAATATCGTTCCGCTTGACCAGTCAAATATCTTCAAGGGACGTTCCTGGTAATCCGGATACAAGAATCTTATCATAACTCCGCTACAAATCACGCAAAATGCGTACATTTGTAGCGGAGTTTTTTTTTATTCAGTATGGCTTATGAGAGAATTTATCATTGCAGACAATCAGGATATCAGTAAGGCAGGAATGATGTTCCTGTTGAGTAAACAAAAGGAGGTATCCCTTCTTTTAGAAGCTGACAACAAAGCTGAACTGATTCAGCAGCTACGATTGTATCCGCAAGCAGTGATTATCCTGGATTACACCTTGTTCAATTTTGCGGGGGCAGATGAATTGATTGTCCTGCAGGAAAGATTCAAGGAAGCCGACTGGATTCTATTCTCTGACGAACTAAGCCTGAACTTTCTCCGTCAGGTATTATTCAGCAGCATGGCTTTCGGGGTAGTGATGAAAGATAACTCAAAAGAAGAAATTATGACTGCCATTCAATGCGCCACCCGCAAACAACGGTATATTTGCAATCATGTCAGCAATCTGCTGCTTTCGGGAACTTCTTCTCCGCTGGCAGCGTCAAGCATGGACGACCATTTGCTGACGCAGACAGAAAAGAATATCCTAAAAGAAATTGCATTAGGGAAAACAACGAAAGAGATTGCAGCAGAGAAAAATCTTAGTTTCCATACGATCAACAGCCATCGTAAGAATATCTTTCGCAAATTGGGGGTGAATAATGTGCACGAGGCTACTAAATATGCGATGAGGGCAGGGATTGTGGATTTAGCCGAATACTATATCTGACACCGCTATTCACTAACCTCTACCCCTCTAAGGGAACTATTTAACAGATGATTTCTCCGCTTCCCACACAAACTTTCGCCTCTTCATCATAAATCACCCCAAACTGCCCCGGAGCAATGCCTTGCAGCTTTTCAGAGGACAAAATGTGGAATTGCTTCTCTCCTTCCTGTATCAGTTTTCCTTTGGTAAAGTCGGGAGTGTGACGAATCTTGAAAGTGATGTCTATCTCCTTCTCCTGCCCTTTCCAGGGATTATCAGTAATGAAATGGAAATCATGCATCCGGAATTCATTGCCGTACTGTGTTTCCACACCGTAACCGCGGGACACATAAATTGTATTTTCTTCAATATCCTTCTTGACTACGAACCAGGGTCCACCACTCAATCCAAGCCCTTTGCGCTGGCCGATTGTATGAAACCAATAGCCGCGATGTGTACCCAATTTCTTTCCGGTTTCCAATTCAATAATCGCCCCTTCCTTTTCTCCTAAAAAGCGACGGACAAAATCATTGTAGTTTATCTTCCCGAGAAAACAGATACCCTGACTATCTTTCCTTCTGGCACTCGGCAATCCGGCTTTATTGGCAATCTCACGCACTTCCTGTTTCATCAAACCTCCAATGGGAAACATGAGTTTGGAAACTTGCAGGTAATCAATCTGTGCGAGAAAGTCCGTCTGGTCTTTCACAGGGTCTTTCGCTGTGCCCAACCAAGTTTTACCGTTGCGTTGCAAGGTGGTGGCATAATGACCGGTTGCCGTAAAGTCGAAGTCTTTCCCTACACGCTGTTCAAAGCAACCGAATTTGATAAGCTTATTACACATCACATCCGGATTAGGCGTCAGTCCCTGCCGGATTTTATCAATGGCATAGGCCGCTACATTCTCCCAATACTCCTGATGCAAATCCACTACCTCCAAAGACAGACCGTACTTACGTGCCGTAGCAGTAGATAATTCAATATCTTCCTCTGCCGAACAGTCCATATATTCCGCTCCGTCCATGCCTATCTTAATATAAAAAAGAGTGGGCTTATATCCTTGCTCACAAAGGAGATGTACAACAACCGAACTGTCGACACCTCCTGATAATAATGCAGCTATATCCATGAATAATGATTCGTCTATTAATAACGTTCTATATGTAAGCTAATACCTATTAAAAAATTCTATGCTACAAAGATAAGGCAAGAATCTCTAGCAGCCAATCACATATTGAAGGCATTTTTATACCATAAATGTGGTAGATAAGCAAAGTATTTCCTACATTTGCACAGTAAAAAGCTTTTTATGATGACGAAATTAAGAAAGATAATCCTCATACCTGCCCTGAGCATCGTATTTATCAGTGGCTTTTTCTCCTGTGGTGTCGACCGCTGGCCGGAGTATGCCCATCAGACCGCACTGGATACATGGATGTACGACATCATGCAGCAGAACTATCTGTGGTATCAAGATCTACCTTCCTACGATGATGTGAATCTGTTTCTGGAACCTGCCTCGTTTTTATCTAAAGTAAAATCAAAAAACGACAGCTATTCGTTTGTGGACTCTGTGATGGAGACTCCGCTGCCTACCTATGGATTTGATTATTCACTGGTTCGAAGTGCGGATATCGATACAGCATATAATGCATTAATTACTTACGTCATCCCCGGTTCACCGGCAGAAGCAGCCGGACTGGAACGTGGAAACTGGATTATGAAAGTCGATACTTCTTACATCAGCAAGAAATACGAGACTCAATTACTGCAAGGAACCCAAGCCCGGGATTTGGTGATGGGAGTATGGAAAGAAGTTCCTGTTGAGCCGGAAGAAGGGGAAGAAGGAGAAGAAGAATTTGTATACAAGGTAGTACCTAATGACATAACATTAAAACTACCTGCGGCACGATCCGTTGAGGATAATCCAGTGCATAAGACCAAAATACTTACGGTAAAAGAAAACAATAGAGATATTAAAGTAGGGTATCTCATGTACAATAGCTTCACAGCCGGAACCAATAGTGATCCGGACAAATACAATAACGAACTGCGACAAATCTCACAAGAGTTCAAGACAGCTGGCGTGAAATATGTTATACTTGACCTACGTTACAACACCGGTGGTTCATTGGATTGTGTTCAGTTATTAGGTACAATTCTGACTTCAGAGGCACGATTAAATAAGCCGATGGCCTATCTGGAATATAATAATAAAAACAGAGACAAGGATGCTACCATCAACTTTGATAGTGAGATATTAAAGAGCGGTGTTAATTTAGACCTGCCCGCTCTGTTTGCTATTACAAGCAGTACAACAGCCGGAGCACCGGAAATGTTAATTAGGAGTCTTTCACTGAAAGACAGTTATCCTGTCGTAACCATCGGTGGTGTCACTAAAGGACAAAATGTAGCAACAGAACAATTCATTAATGAAGAATTTCTGTGGTCAATCAACCCGGTAGTATGCACTGTCTATGATTCCAACCACGATGCCGGAGGAGCTATCTCCCCTGCAACAGATCTTAAAATCAGTGAAACTACTATTGATGGAGTTACTAATTATAGTGAATTTTTACCATTCGGTGATCCTAACGAAAGAATGTTAAAAGTAGCCATCGGTGTTATTGACGGAAGTTATCCACCAAAGGATGAAGAAACCGAAGAGACCACAAAAGCGCAATTCAAAATAGAGAAAAGCGTAATAAGTCCGGCAAGTAGACGTTTTAGTAGTAACGGATTACGATTAAAATAAGAAAGGATGAAAAAAATAGCTATTTTATTGCTGGCAATACTGATATTCAGTTGTTCGGATGATGACGAAAAGGGCACAGTAGAGAATAAAGGGCAATGGGCTATGATTTTCAATGAATCCGTCAAGAACGATTCAAACCCTGTAGATAAGACAGAGAAATTTATGTTCGATGGTGAGCGCCTGATTCAACATATTATAAAACAACGTTATTTCGAAGAAGAAATCAGCAACGAAGTAAACTTGAGCTACTCTGATAATCAGGTAACAGTTACCACTGACTATCCCACTTTAGTATATACATTAAATAGCGAAGGCTATGCCAGTCAATGTGTATACAGTTTGTCTTCACAAAATCGTATTTATCAATTTTCTTACTCTGCAGAAGGATACTTAACCGGAATTGTCGAGAATATTGACAATACAGAATACTCATCAACATCACTTACATACGAGAACGGAGATATAACCTCTATCAGTTCCAAGATGAACGGCCTTGAAAACAAGTTCATTTATGAACCGGGAGAAGAAAGTTCGACATACCATTTGCCCTGCCTCGGTTTATTAGAAATACACCCTCTGACATTCCATATTGAAGCTCTTTACGCTGGGTTATTGGGTAAGGACCCGCGCCATTTCACCATACGCAGTTGTCCTGCAGGAAGTAACGATGAAAAGACAATCTATTCGTATGAGTTTGATAAAAAAGGGAATCCATCCAGGATGATTTGTCAAACGACCTATGCCGGAGGACAGGCCAGCTATTATCCATACACACGCAACATTTCGGTTTCTTTCGAATAATCTTTCATTCCGAACATCGAATTCTCTTTTAAAGTAGCACAATCACTCTATTTCTGTCAAGAGCAGAATTATAGATTCTTAACCTATAAAGCCCCTTTTCATACCTCAACTTTGTTTATTCCGAAACAAAGGCTCTGATTTTACCTAACAAAGGCTCCAACTTCTCCTAACGCAGCGTTTAATGAGTCGTAACGCACCGTCTAATTTTTATAAAGCTGCGGTATAAAACACGTTAATCTCTGGTTTCATCCCTTTTATAAGCCGGGATAAAGCTCACGCCTCCCAAGTATACAACAAAAAAGGAGAAAGCTTCCGCTCCCTCCTTCTATCGTAGTTTAACCTCAATCTATTTTATGATTCTGTACCAAAGATACAACATTGAAAAGCCAAAGTCAAGTATTCCCGGTTTTATTTCTTGAAAAACTTATCAAAGAACAGAATCTGATAATCAATGGAGTTATTCCAATACTGCCCTGTATGTCCTCCCGGACGGGTAATAAAATCATGATCGATTTTTTTTTCTAACAGGCGGTTATGCAAATCCTTGTTCACATTCAAAAAGAAATCTCCTTCTCCACAATCGACAATGATAGCCAAATCGCCATTCTCTATCTTATCAATCTGATTGATAACGGTATGATTATCCCATACTTCCTTGTTAGATTCATATTCTCCCAACTGCTTGGACATGTCCCAGTTTTTCGGGAACGGGCGAATATCCATCCCTCCGCTTGTACTTCCACTGGCACCAAACGTATCTTTATGACGGATTGCATTCCACATCGCTCCGTGTCCACCCATACTTAATCCGGTGATGGCACGTCCTTTTCTGTCGGCAATCGTCTTGTAATGTTCGTCGATATACTTCACCAGTTCCGATGAAATAAAAGTTTCATAACGATAAGACGGATTGAGCGGACTATCCCAGTACCAGCTATTCTTTCCGTCCGGACAAACGAATATAATTCCTTTTTCGTCCGCAATTTGAGGAAGATTCGGTTTAATTCCAATCCATGTTTTAGCATTTCCACCGTAACCGTGCAACAAATAAATGGCGGGACAAACTACTGCTTTCTTCCCCAGCGCAGCATCCGGCGTTACCACCACCACTTGCACATCCTTATTCATGGAAGGACTTTTAATTAATAAAGTATCTACTTTGGCAGCAAACGAAGGAGCCACCCATACTAAAAGAAGAGCAATTAATAGAAGTTTTTTCTTTTTCATTGTGTGTTATATAGTTAGATATAGTTATTCCTCTGTCTCTGCAGAAGGATTAAATTTAGAAACCGGCATTTCAAAGGTTTTATGACACTGTTTACAGGTATAGTTCCAGTGGTTATCTCCCGGAGGAGTGACCATCAATGCAGAAATGATAGCGGCACCCAAAGCGCGCCACCGCTTTCCTTTTCTTAGAACCAACTGAATGTCCGATGAACCGCAATACGGACAAAGCGTCAACTCTTCCGGCCAACTATCGTTATCCCTCAACACTTGGACAGCATTTTCATAGTCCTCATCCGCCACCAATATATCCACTCCTGCTATATTGCTCACACAACTCTTATACAAAGTAGAGAAATTCTCATTGTGCAGAATAGACTCAATGCCTTCATTCTCCAACGCTCCCTGAAGGATATGTGCCTTCATCGCATCATTACAAGTTATCAATTTTACAGTCTTCATAAGGAATCTGTTTTAATATGTCCCACAAAAATAAGATATAAAAATGAAATGTGAAACAAAATCCGGCTAACTTTATCAGTAGGTAAAACGAACCAAACAGGAAGTGATTCTGTTTTTATTCACGGAAGGTATCATTCTTTAATACTTTTTTCGTACTTTCGCAGCAATAATTCGCAATCACATGAAAAGACTGTTGACTCTGCTACTATTTTCAAACCTTCTACTTTCCCTGCTACAGGCACAACCTGTACATCGAATCAGGGGAACGGTTATTGAGAAAAACAGCCATCAACCATTAGAGTTCATTAACGTAATGGTTCTCGGGCTGAACAAAGGTGGCGTCACCAATGCGGAAGGCCATTTCACCATCGAACAAGTACCTCCCGGCATCTACCGCCTGCAAGCAACTGCCATCGGCTACAAAAGTGTCACTACTCCCGAATATATTGTATCTACCAAAGATCTGAATATCTCGATAGAGATGGAAGAGAACCTGACCGAACTCGCAGGAGTAACCGTCACCGCTTCTCCTTTCCGACGTGATTTGGAAAGCCCCGTCAGCCTGCGCATTATCGGATTGCAGGAAATAGAAAAAAGTCCGGGAGCTAATCGGGACATTTCACGTATTGTTCAGTCTTATCCGGGAGTTGCCTTCTCACCGATTGGATACCGCAACGACTTGATTGTGCGCGGTGGTTCTCCTTCTGAAAACCGTTTCTACTTAGATGGAGTGGAAATTCCCAATATCAATCACTTCAGTACGCAAGGAGCCTCCGGTGGTCCGGTGGGAATCCTCAATGCCGACCTGATACGTGAAGTCAATTTCTACACCGGTGCTTTCCCCACTGATAGAGGAAACGCACTTAGTTCCGTTCTTGATTTCAAGTTGCGCGACGGAGATATGGAGCACAACTCTGTAAAGGCTACCCTCGGAGCATCCGAAGTCTCGCTCGCCTCCAACGGGCATATCGGGAAAAAGACCTCTTATCTGGTATCTATACGTCAATCTTATCTGCAATTCCTGTTTGATATGCTCGACCTCCCTTTCCTGCCGACTTTCACCGATGCGCAGTTCAAATTGAAAACCCGGTTTAACGAACAGAACGAGTTGACAGTGCTGGGACTCGGAGGAATCGACAATATGCGATTGAACACGAAAGCGGATAGCGAAGACAACGAATATATTCTTAGTTACCTGCCGAAAATCAAGCAGGAGACATTTACATTGGGAGCCGTTTATCGTCATTATGCAGGCGCACATGTGCAGTCAGTGGTAGTCAGTCACAGCTATCTGAACAACCGCAACACCAAATACCGTCAGAATGATGAAAGTATTCCGGAGAATCTGATGCTCCGCCTCCGTTCTACCGAACAAGAGACAAAGTTCCGTTTCGAAAACAATTCTTCTTTCCGCAACTGGAAGGTCAACCTCGGATTGAACCTGGATTACAGCCAATATACCAACACCACCTTTCAAAAGGCATATACCAATCAGGCACAAACGTTTGATTACCATACTTATTTGGGGATGATGCGCTGGGGACTTTTCGGCACTATCAGCTACTCTTCGATGGACGAACGCTTCACTGCTTCTTTGGGATTGAGAGCGGATGCCAACAATTATTCATCGGCGATGAAATCACTCTCCGACCAGCTTTCACCACGCATATCGCTTTCCTATCAACTTGCCGATCACTGGTTTTTAAGCGGAAATGCAGGACTTTATTACCAGTTGCCTCCTTACACGGCTCTCGGTTTTAAGGATAATAACGGAACGTATGTCAACAAATACAATCTCCGCTATATGAAAGTCAGCCAGGAAAGTCTGGGTATCAGTTGGCGCAAAGGAGATACTTTCGAAGTTTCCGTGGAAGGATTCTACAAAGATTATGATAAAATTCCGCTCTCCGTTGTGGGTGGCATTCCTCTTACCTGCAAAGGAAATGACTACGGGGTGATTGGCAACGAATTGCTGACCTCCACCGCCCAGGGACGTTCGTATGGTGCGGAGATTTTGGTGAAATGGCTGATCGCCAAGAAACTGAATCTGGCTTCCTCCTTCACCATCTTTAAAAGTGAATACCGTAACGACAAAGAGAGCGAATACATTGCATCCGCATGGGACAACCGGTATATCTTCAACTTACGGGGAACCTACAATCTGCCACGCCAATGGAGTGTCGGGATGAAAGTCAGTTGCATCGGCGGTGCTCCTTATACGCCTTATGATGAAGAAAAGTCATCTCTGGTATCTGCCTGGGATGCACAAGGTAAAGCATATTACGACTATTCTAAATATAATAAAGAACGTCTTCCGGCTTTTGCACAGGTAGACCTCCGTATCGACAAGACATTTTATCTGAAACATTGTATGCTGGGATTCTATCTTGATTTGCAAAATATCACGGTAAGCAAACTGAAACAGCAAGATGTACTGATGAGCACCGGTATCATCGAAAATCCGGAAGCCCCTGCCGACAGCCAACACTATAAAATGAAACGCCTCAAACAATCGAGCGGGACATTGCTCCCCACATTAGGAATAACATTTGAGTATTAATTTATGCATAAAACTGTAAACTAGAAAAGAGTATGAAAAGAGAAATCGCTATGATTGCCTTCGTATTGTTAGGCATGGGTATGACAGCTTCTGCACAATTCGGCAAGAAGATTAATTTGGGAAAAGCGTTACAAGCCGGTAAAGACGTAGTATCAGCCGTTACTTTATCTGATGCGGACATCGCCAACATGAGTAAGGAGTATATGGTATGGATGGATGCTCATAATCCATTGACCAAACCTGATACTGAATATGGCAAACGTCTGGAGAAATTGACGGGACATATCAAAGAAGTGGATGGACTGAAACTTAACTTTGGTGTATATGAAGTGGTAGACGTAAATGCTTTCGCTTGTGGCGACGGTAGTGTACGTATTTGCGCCGGTCTGATGGATGTGATGACGGATGAAGAAGTGATGGCAGTGGTAGGACATGAGATTGGCCACGTAGTTCACACAGATTCTAAAGATGCCATGAAGAATGCTTATCTCCGTTCAGCCGTGAAGAATGCAGCAGGTGCCAGCAGCGATAAAGTAGCCAAACTGACCGACTCCGAGCTGGGAGCTATGGCTGAAGCTCTGGCAGGCGCACAATATTCACAGAAGCAGGAAAGCGAAGCGGATGATTACGGAGTAGAGTTCTGTGTAAAGAACGGTATCGACCCGTATGCAATGGCTAACTCACTGACTAAGTTGTCCGAACTGTCGAAAGATGCTCCACAAGCTTCTTACCTGCAAAAGATGTTCTCGTCACACCCGGATACCATGAAACGTATCGAACGTGCAAAAGCAAAAGCAGCAACCTACGCTAAATAATAACGGACATCGTTCCTAAATCAAAAACAGAGGAGGAGATACTGCGGTTTGTCAACCGCAGTATCTCCTCCTCTGTTTTTGATAAAAAAGGACACACTATTATTAAAAAATCATTAATCTATAACATAGATTTGCATAGTGCCCTGATTTCTTGTAATTTCGACCCTATAACCATTTTAATCCATTTATGGAATTTCTTATCATACTTCTCTTACTTGTACTGAATGGCATTTTTGCCATGTATGAAATTGCGCTGGTATCATCCAGCAAAGCACGTCTTGAAACACTTGTCGCAAAAGGTAACAAATCAGCCCGTGGAGTTTTGAAACAATTGGAAGAACCGGAAAAGTTCTTATCTACCATTCAAATCGGTATTACGCTGATCGGTATCGTATCCGGTGCGTATGGTGGTGTGGCTATTGCCGACGATCTCGTTCCTTTCTTTTCCCTCATTCCGGGCGCAGAAGCTTATGCACGCAACCTGGCAATGATTACTACCGTAGCAATCATTACCTATCTTTCTCTGATTATCGGAGAGCTAGTACCCAAATCTATCGCTCTTAGTAATCCGGAGCGATACGCCACTTTGTTCAGCCCGGTCATGATTCTGCTGACAAAGGTTTCTTATCCTTTTGTATGGTTGCTGAGTGTCTCTACCCGGCTACTGAATAAACTCATCGGTTTGAAAAGCGAAGAACGCCCCATGACGCAGGAGGAAATCAAAATGATTCTCCATCAAAGTTCGGAGCAAGGTGTGATTGACAAAGAGGAAACGGAAATGATACGTGATGTGTTCCGCTTCTCCGACAAACGAGCTAACGAACTGATGACGCATCGCAGAGATCTCATTATCCTTCACCCTGATGATACGCAGGAAAAGGTGATGAAGACAATCGAAGAAGAACATTATAGCAAATATCTGTTGGTGGACGAACGGAAAGATGAGATTATCGGTGTGGTTTCCGTAAAGGATATTATCCTGATGATAGGCAGTAAAAAGCTGTTTAACTTACGCGAAATAGCCCGTCCTCCCCTCTTTATTCCGGAAAGTTTATATGCAAATAAAGTTTTAGAGCTATTTAAGAAGAACAAAAACAAGTTCGGAGTTGTTGTTAACGAATATGGCAGCACAGAAGGCATTATCACACTGCACGACCTGACCGAAAGTATCTTCGGAGACATCCTTGAAGAGGATGAAACGGAAGAAGAAGAAATCGTCACAAGGCAGGATGGTTCGATGCTGGTGGAAGCTTCAATGAACATCGACGACTTCATGGAGGAAATGGGTATTTTATCCTATGAAGATCTGGAATCGGAAGACTTCACCACTCTGGGGGGATTAGCCATGTTCCTGATTGGCCGTATCCCGAAAGCGGGAGACATCTTCACCTACAAGAATCTGCAATTCGAAGTGGTGGACATGGACCGCGGACGAGTAGACAAACTGCTTGTCATCAAACGGGACGAAGAGCAGGAATAGGATAGCAAAAAACGAGCAATAGCTCACTATATTTATATTAACTTAAAGCACTTAACGATGAAAAAAGTAATTATGTTAGCAGCAGTCGTAGCTGCTTTGGCATCATGCCAATCAAAAGCAAACAAAGCCGCAGAGGCTCAAGCAGACAGTCTAGCTCTTGCTATGACTCCGATTACCGAATTGACTGAAGTTTATGAAGGTACTCTTCCTGCTGCCGACGGTCCGGGTATTGACTATGTACTGACCCTGAACGCTGCAACTGACGGTGTGGATACTGCGTATACACTGGATATGACTTACCTCGATGCTGAAGGTCAAGGACAAAACAAGACTTTCACTTCAAAAGGAAAACAACAAACAGTACACAAGGTTGTGAACAAAAAACCTGTTACTGCTGTTAAGTTAACTCCGAAGGATGGTGAAGCTCCGATGTATTTCGTGATTGTAAATGACACCACTCTTCGTCTGGTGAACGATAGCTTGCAAGAAGCTGTCAGCGATCTGAATTATGACATCATCAAGGTAAAACAATAAAATAAACCTAACCCTAACCAGTAAAAAAAGCTCTGCACGGAACCTTCGTTCTTGCAGAGCTTTTCGTTTTTGGGAGTCTTTCCTCATATTATTCCAAGTATTGTTTCAACTGATTCTTCAATTCCTCCGGATTGCTTGGTCTTTGTGCCTTATATTCTACAATAGTTCCCTCCCTATTAACAATAATAAACTGAGGAACTGAAAGCCCGGCGAAATTACCTTTCTCATCATAAGTGACAAACAACTTCTCCACTTCAACAGAAAATTTATTATTCTCAACACTATTCTCTGGTCGATGATAGGTGACAAAATACCCATTTAATAATCTTTCATCCAATCTTTTCAAACAGGCATTCCAATCCTTGGGTTCATCTATTGAAATAAAAAGTCTTACAATATCATTCTTTTTGAAAAAATCATCTGTTTTTTCATATTCTTTGAGTTCTGCCAGACAGGGTTTACACCAAGATGCCATTACATCAATATATACAATTTTTCCTTTAAAATGCCGAAGCAATAACTCAAACGAACTAGGATAATTCAAGCATTTGATATTAGACTGCACTGATTGCTCCTGTGCAGTAATGATTAATGATATCAAACAAAAAAAGAATAAAACTCCATTTGTTTTAATGCACTGTTTCATACAACATAGATTTATTGTTAAATAACTGTGATAAAGATAGTGTTTTATTCTATATAAATCTTCTTTATTTAATTACATTCTTTCCTTCTTGCAGACGTTTCAACCGAAGCAATGCTTCAATGTAGTAATAATCTGCATAAATAATAGAGGCATCTATCTCTGAATGAGCCGGCCAATGTCCTACACTATGAAGCAGGAAGGACGGTTTGCTCTTGCCACTCTGATAACTGTCAGAGTTCAGGCTTGCCAGCATTTCAATAGCTGCATCTTTATAACGTTTTCCGGTTCCATTCGGGAGGTAAGTAGATAGTTCAAGCAAAGCAGAGGCCACTACTGCCGCAGCCGAAGCGTCACGCGGAGCATCCGGTATTCCCGGGGCACTGAAATCCCAATAAGGAACCTTATCTTCCGGCAGACGTTCGAGATAAACATCTGTCACTTTCTGTGCGAAATCAAGATATTTAGGATCTTTCGTCTCCCGATAGACTACAGTATATCCGTAGATTGCCCATGCTTGACCACGCGCCCACATGGTACTGTCTGCATAGCCCTGATGGGTTACTCCTTTTATCAGATTACCAGTGATGGTATCATAGACTGCTACATGGTAGGATGTATAATCGGGACGGAACTGACATTTCATTGTTTTATCAGCATGAGAAACGGCAACATCATACAAATAAGGATTTCCACCATTCTTTGCTGCCCAGAAAAGCATTTCGAGATTAATCATGTTATCCATGATTGTGTTGTGAGGCCAGTTGCGTGGTTCCACTTCACGAGGCCACGAAAGCATTGTTCCTACAACCGGATTGAATAAAGTAGCCAGCGAATCGGCCGTATCCAGAATCACTTTCTTATAAGCAGGATCTTTCGTCAAGCGATAGCCGTTTCCATAACTGCAGAATACGAGAAATCCCAAATCATGGTCATAAGCTGGTATTCGAGAAAGGAATTCCAATGAGTTCGTAAACTTCTTCGCTTCTTCCAGAATATGCTTATCCTGTGTATATTCGTAATCATACCAGAGCACACCCGGCCAGAAACCGGCACACCATTCTTCTTTCGTTGCCTTACGACAGTTCCAGTGGTGTTCGTCAGCCATAATGTTACGTGGCATCATCGTATAGTCAATGCCGGAATCTGTTTTCAGTTCCGTAAGCGTACGTTGTGTCTGCTCTGCACAGTAGTCTAATGCCCTATTCACATCCAATGTACCGGAAGGCTTGTGAGTGCACATACAAAAACCTAACATCACAGCCAGACCTACTACAATCTTTTTCATCTTAGTTCAAATATATTCGCGTTAATTCTTAATCTTTATTTCTCTTTGTCAGTTACTTGAGCGGTCAGTTACTTAGTCACTCCATCAGTTACTTAGTCATCCGGAACCAGTCTACATCTGCCCATCCACGATTGCCCTCATTCGGAGTTACGCAAAATACTCCAACTTTGGCTCCAATCCATTTGCCTTGTCGGGCTGTGAAAGGCTCTCCCACTGTCGTGTATTTCTTTCCATCCAGACTATAAGCGAATGTACAAACGGCTCCTTTACGAACCTTTACTTGCAAATAAACTGTTTGCCACTCATTATCTGCTACTCCCGGCATCTTCAGATGTTCCACCGGAATGTTTGCCAATTCTTTTATCTGTTCGGGATTTTGCTGTTCCGCATCCTTGCAGACTGCTTGTTGCAGAATAAACTGATCTCCCTCCTTACGAATGGAGAGATAGCTATAATCCCATCCCATTACAATGATTCCGGTTTGTTCCCCATCCTGCTTGGCAGTAAATGTCAACTTGGTCGTAGCTGTAAACTCTTCAGCCGGAAACTTTTGCATCAACAAGTTAGGAACTTCCCAGAAGTTCACAAATTCTTTCGAGAGGCTGCCTGCATAAAGACGAATATACCCCAAGTCGGTCGTGAACCCGTAAGTGTCTTTTTTATTGGCATGCCATTGCCATTGTAACCCTAAATGACGGGTATTGAATTCATCACTCTCCGGCGGAGTGGCTATCAGATATGTCTTTCCTACATTCGGTTTCTTATAGGTCGCTACCGGTTCACCGCAACCATCTTTATCCTTATCTACTCCGATTACAGGCCAATCATTTACCCAAGTCATCGGATTCAGATGAATCACGCGTCCGTAAGCTCCTTTATCTTGAAAATGAACGAACCAGGATTCTCCTGTGTTGGTGTCTACCCAGCCACCTTGATGAGGCCCGTTGATATTTGTCTTTCCTTGTGCCATTACGATCTTCGATTCGTAGGGGCCGTAAATGTTCTTCGAACGAAGTACTAATTGCCAACCGGTTGCTACTCCACCTGCCGGAGCAAAAATATAGTAGTATCCATTGCGTTTGTAAAGCTTCGGTCCTTCTACCGTATGGTTCTTTCCATCATTTCCATCAAATACCATCACCGGATCGGAAATTACTTCTGTTCCCTCAGCATTCAGTTCGCAAATAACTACGATGCTATTCACTCCGCTACGGCTACCAGCGTATGCATGTACAAGATAAACTTTTCCATCTTCATCCCAAAGTGGTGTCGGGTCAATCATTCCTTTCCCGGCTTTCACCAATACAGGCTTGCTCCATCTTCCTTTCGGGTCTTTGGCTTTAATCATATAGATTCCATAATCCGGATCACCCCAGTAAATGTAGAACTCTCCGTTATGAAAACGAATAGCCGGTGCCCATACGCCTTTACCATGCTGTGCCTTATCGAAGAATTCTTCCGGCTCCTGAATCGGTAAAGCACAGTTTACTAACGACCAATTCACCAAATCATTAGAATGAAGAATAGGAATTCCGGGAATACAATTAAAACTGGACGCTGTCATATAGAAATCATCTCCGGCTGCACATACATCCGGATCCGAATAGTCTGCATGAAGAACCGGGTTCTGATAAGTTCCATTCCCCTTATCAGCCACCCAGGTCTTAGAAATTTCTTGTGCACCTGCCAATGAACAGCAAGCCATCATTCCTGCTAAAAACAGAATCTTTTTACGCATATACCTTAATAATCAATTTCATTCAAAATTAGATTCGTTATTCCTAAAAACAGGTTCTTTCTACCTTTACAAAAACTAATCACTTCAAAAACTGAATCCAATCTCTGATTTCAAACAATCTATTTCTTAACCTATTTGCTTATATATACGAAGGGGATTAGGTAAATACCTAATCCCCTTACAAAAAATATTCAAAAATGAATATTATCATTCTCTATAATGCATCAACGTACCAAAACCTAACTGGTCAAATCCTCCACTGTTCGGTCCGTAGTTTCCACCTCCTCCGTCAGGACGCATCTGGTCAGCCCATTTTTCGCTATAGAGAGAAGAAATTCCTTTCTCCTTACAATATCCATAAAACAATTCCCATGAAGGCCGTTTAGTGCCACGTTGCTCTGTAGATATGGTTGCGTTTGTATACGAGGGATTAGAATAAGAAGTATAAGGGAAAGAATTAGAATCATAGATGAAATCATCCCCTACCAATGTTCCTTTGTTAAAAGACTCATCCTTGATAAGATTATACTTTCCTACATATTCTGCCATAGCTACTGCCCTATAATTATCATAAGCAAACAAATCCTCACCAATGTTATAGGCCATTTGGCAGAATGTCCCCATCAAAGAAACACATAAAGTAGCATGCCCCTGGTCACGTCCGGACTCCTCACATTGCCCAAGTATTTCATCCGAATCCGGGTCTTGATGCAAATAAGGAACTGCATTCTTTATATTTCCCGCCTCTTTATATCTTCCTTCTTCATTCTTGAAATATACAATAGCCTGATTAATCATCACGTTATCATCACATAAAATACCAATTGAAAGAATAGATGTCATTTGGGCCAAATCCCAGTTCAACCAATAGTGCATATTACCTTGTCCACCATTATGATTTTTAAGAAACATATCGGAAACACTATAAAATGTATCTTTCATCCAAGTTTTAAACTTTTCAAAATCATCCCTATCCCAGCCATTATAGTCTCTAAGTAATTCTGCTGCATTTGCCCACTGATGTGCCTGAATAGGAATTAGATATAGATTAGGATCCGGAATATTATTGGTATAACCTTCCATTCTCAATATTCCCTTACAATTAGTAGCCCATGCATTGAAAAGTTTCACAGCAGCATCCGCAAATGATGTATTTCCTGATAACTGATAACGAAGTGCCAATTGATAAGCAGCTGCAGCATCATACATACATGCTGTGTAATTTGAATAATCCGAATATTTACCTGACCAATTATTCTTATCCATTCTTTTCAAATATCCGTCAAGCAAAGCTCTTGTGTTTTCAGTATAAGAACTTTGCGCATATTGGCTTGCTTCCAATTGGGCATAAGCTTCCGCCCAAGGGGATCGGTTCAAATTGCTCTTTACCCTATTAATATCAGCCTGCGTATGGAGCATACAAGGATGGTTCAATGGCAAATAATCTCTCTTTACCATATCCTCCTCCGGACTTTTCATATCACTAAACTTATTTGCGTCCCCAGTAGGAATTTCACTACTGCATGACATCATAAAAGATGCTATAACAAAACTAAATAACACATTTATATATTTCGTTTTCATACTTCAGATTTATTTGTTATTTTCTTTTTCTATGTAAGCTTTCAAATCTTCTAATGTTTTGAAGGTTTTTATCCAATACATATCATACGTTTTATCGATTGCGGCTTCTTTAACATCAGCAATCCACAAAGATAACAATGTCATAGTAGCAACACCGGCCTCATTGGTTGATATTGGGCTACTTCCTTTTATAGCATTATCTACAGACATATCATATACATAGATATTAGGCTCACCATATTTTTCTACTCCTGTACCTTTTTTTACGATGGTGAGAGTTTCTTTATCAAACACATAGTAATCTGCTGAATTGCAATAATTACCTGCAGTCACTCCATCTCCTATATCAAACTTCAACACACCTGCATTCGCAGTTGCACTTTGTTGCGGTCTTCTTAATTTAATAGCTAAATATTTATAAGTTTGAGGAGCATACTCCAGTTTCTTTTGATATGCATCATTAACTATATTAATATCTTGGCGCCAATTTCCATTACCGTCAGGACCTTTCATTATGACATGAGCATATCCATTATCAAATGTAACCGTACCACCTTGATTAGGTTTTAAATCACATGGTTTCAAAGTAGATTGGAACTGATAGTCCAATAAGGCTCCTACGGTAACACTAGTGGTAGCCGAAATATTTGACATAGGATCGGTTGCGGTAATCGTCACAGTTCCATAACCCACTCCCGTTACAGCACCATCGGCATCCACAACAGCCACTTTTTCATCACTGCTTACCCAACTTAACAAACCGGAAGTGGCCTCTTCAGGAACTAAATGACAGCCAATAACAACAGTCTGTCCAATCATTATGTCATCAACCGGATCTAATTGTATTGATTCTACCGGGATTACCTTCCGAACAGTCACTTTAGCAGAAGCTGTCAAAGAAGTTCCATCAGTGGCAATAGCTGTAACAACAGCTTCTCCCGGGATAATTCCAGTCACATTACCATCTGCATCTACCTTTACTATTTCCTCATTGCTACTTTTCCAATGAAAGACATTATATCCGTTAGAAGGTGTAATTTTTACAGAGGCTTTTTTAGTCGTGCCTTCAAACAGTTCAAAGTCATCCATCTCAATCGCAGTAGCTACCGGTTTTACTTCCACATCTATCGTTTTAAGTGTTTCAAAGGCCGCTTTCTGGGAAATATTCACTTTTGCCTTTCCTACTGCTTTTGCAGTAATTTTACCTTCTTGTGATACAGATACTATATTCTCATCTGATGATTTCCAAGACATCTCCGGATAAGTAACATTCTCCGGAACAGGTTTGCAAGTAACCTGTATATCCATTCCTACAGCTAACGCTATGGATGATTCTATATTCATCTCAATATCATTCATCAATTGCCCTTCACTCATAGCATCACCATATTCTTTATCGTCGCATGCAATTGCTGACAATAACAAGCCTAATATAGCAAGACTCACCGATACACATTTCGCTGATAAAAAAGTTATATATTTCATATTGATTCTCTGTTTTTATTCATACTCCGTTATTTCCAACCGGGATTCTGTCCCAAATTCGGATTCAACTGTAACTGATCGGAAGGCAATGGATACAAATAGTTCTTATCTGCCCACTGGCGACCTGTTTCTACAACAATACATCCATCATCATTCAAACTGAATGGCGTATTCCATGACTCATATTGAGTGCCTTTCCATTTAATACCTAACATTGCTTGCGGCATCTCATTTTCTGCAGTTTTCCAACGCTTCAAGTCATCAATACGAAAACCTTCGTTAAACAGCTCAACAGTACGTTCTCTACGTATTTCTGTCCTCATATCCAGTCCGTGGGTCTGCGCAAATTCCTTGGTCAAAGCCGGCATACTGCCATTCACCCGCTGACGAACCTGGTTCAAAGATATATTCAAGTCTTCATTTTCTATCTTATCATCCCTTTCATACACAGCTTCTGCATAATTCAACAAAACTTCGGCATAACGGATAAGTGGAAAGTCATATCCTTCTTGTGTATCCGGAACGACACGTTCAGCGCTCCATTTTTGATTACCATAACAAGTACCGGACGCAGGATCATATAGCTTTGAGGTCTTCAGATCTACCTCATCCCATTGCCAAGAAGTCCGTCCGAATTTATTTCCCCAATAACGAGTTCCCGGCTTTAGTAAAGTATAACGCATACGATTGTCACGGTTCAGAAATTCAGAAACTTTCTCATCATATTTCTGAAAACGATCTGATTTATCAATGGGCAATCCGTCATCACATAGATAAAGATTGGCAAACTTACGAGTAATCCATTGTACATTTGCCAGACACTCTTGAGTTATATTCTTTCCGATTGAAGCTAAAATCTGGTCATGGCGACGAGCAAAAATATATTCATGATTAGCAGATTTCTTGATGCCAGCCGGATTAGATTTCTCATTCTCCAAAATAAACATATACTTCTGTGCGCTGTCACCCAATACTTTTGTTTCACTATCTGTTCCAAATAAGCGGAAACTATATCCATATTTAGCATCAATCACCGTTCGGGCTGCCTTGGCAGCTATATCCAGTAAATTCTTGGTACGTTCCGTATTCTGATTATTATTACGTGATTTCTGCCATGTTCCTTCATAAAGAGCAACTCTGGAAAGGAAAGCCTGCGCACCTTCTTTAGAAATACGTCCTTCTTCTTCAGTACTAAGTTCTTTAAAAGCCGGCAAGTTGTCAATAGCATGTCCGAGATCATCAATAATAAGATCAACCACTTCACTACGGTCGTTCCGTTTTACCTTCATCTCCGGATCTGTAATATCCAACGGTTTCTTCGTTATAATAACATCACCATACAATTGAAGTAAGTCAAAATAACTATATGCACGGAAAAAATAAGCTTCCCCTAAATATTGTTTTATATCTTCCGGTTTGGAATAAGTTTCAGCATTTTCTATCAATAAGTTTGTACGACGAATATGTTTATAATTATCCGTATAGTTAGCATCTGAAGAAGGGATCGAGTTTATTCCGCGGCTAAATTCATTATAGCTCTGGTAAGTAATCAAGTCCGAACGCTTATCACTATGTGTTCCATCATATACAACAGAAGAGAAGTCACGTGTCCAACTATAAAAAGTATTGGCAAACTGTTTATAATCATTGACTGAAGTCCACATGTTTTTACCCCCCAACTGATCTTGAGGTTCCATGTCCAGACAAGAGTGCAAAGTTATTCCTAACACTATAGTAAGGAAAAATGTTATTTTTGATCGTTTCATAATATTCTATTTAAAAAGTTGCATTAACACCCACAGTAAAAGTTCTGTTAAAAGGATAACGTCCCAGATCTTTGGTTTTGCGTGAAGCCTCCGGGTCCCATCCGTCTTTTAATTTACTATGCTCCCAAAGATCTGCTCCGGTAAAGTAAATACGTAACTTACTTATCACATTTGTTTTTGCCAACCACGAAACAGGTAAGGTATATCCCAAAGTCAGGTTCTTCAATCGAAGATAAGATCCATTCTCTACTGACCAGGAAGAACACTGGTAATTATAATTGTTAATAGATCCTACACTGGTATAAGCAGGATAATAAGCATTTCTGTTTTCAGGACTCCATGTGTTGCCAATAGATTGAGTAGTTGTATTCAAATAAATGGCACTCATAGGTACTCGCCAAGTTTCGTTACCTTCACCACCACGATAAACAGTTCTGCGACCGACTCCTTGGAAAATAGCTGAAAAATCAAAGCCTTTCCATTCTAACCCGACATTAAATGAATAAGACAATTTCGGATCATCTGTTCCCAAATATACATAATCATTTTGATCCAAAACACCATCGCCATTTACGTCCTCAAACATATTATCACCTAAACGAATATTATCCTGCATTCCTATCCCATTTCCATCCAAATAATAATATTTATATTTTTCCAATTCTTCCTGTGTCTGAATCTTTCCAATATAGCGTAAACCAAAATAAGAATTCAAAGGATATCCCTGTTGCTTATCTACAAAACCTGATTTCAAAACAGAAGTTGCACCCAAATCAATCAATTTATTAGTGGTATAAGTTATAGTTCCACCAATATGATATTGAACTGGTCCGATTTTATCCGACCATGTAATGTTTCCTTCCCAACCTTTGGCCTCAAACTTCCCTAGATTCATTGTCGGAGCATTGTCTCCCAACACACCCGGATACTGGGCATCAATCAACATATTATTATTTTTCTTCATGAAAAGTTCGAAAGTACCAGTCAACCGGTTATTGAGAAAACCAAAGTCCACTCCCAAATTATAACTGTGAATACGTTCCCAAGTACGGTCTGTAGTCACTATCTTTCCGTTCGTATCAATAGTGGAAACTTTTCCGCTACCAATATATGCTCCGTTGGAAGAAGCAAAATTATATAACTGTGTTCCATCATAACGGTCTACTCCACTTTGATTACCTAATACACCGTATGAAAGTCTCAATTTCAGATTGTTAACTACGGAAGATAATGAGTGCATGAAACTCTCTTCGCTTAAGCGCCAGCCACTGGATACTCCCCAAAAGAATTGCCAACGATTTTCAGGACGGAATTTTGAAGAACCATCATAACGAAGATTACCTTCCAACAAATAACGTTGTTTATAATCGTAATTCAAACGTCCGAAATAAGACATCATAGCTTCATGCCATTTCGCTGGTTTGCTATCCCCGTCTTTAATCAAAACTTCTCCAGCACCATTAGGTATTTCCAAAGATGGATTTATGTCTTTTACTGATACAAAAGTATATTTATACTGTGTATAGTTATACTGTGCGCCAGCCATAGCACTCAAGTTATGCACCTCTGCCAATGTCTTATGCCAGTTTAAATAACCGGATGCCATATAATAATCAGTCCTTGAGAAAGAATCAGAATATTTACTATTTTCCTGTGTAGGTTCTGTTGCCAACAATGTTGTACCAGCGTAATTATACCAATCTATTGATTTTTCCACTTTCTCACGTGTTGCTGTAGACGTGTTATATCCCACATTCACAACCATATCAAGATCTGAATATATTTTCCAATTCAATGACTCACTAATATTAATGGCCGAAACCTTCAGTTTGTTATCGCCACCTTCTTCAGCCCACCAGTTCAATGCACGCCAAGTACCCCAGCCATACGGGCGTCCATCTATTGTCGAAGCAGGTAAACCCGGTTGAGGGGAAGACTGGGAAAGGACCTTGCCAATCATACTGGGAGACACCTGATCTTGACGATTATAGCCAATACTGGATGTCAACATTACATTATCCGATAATTTGAACTGATTATTCAAACGCATATTGTAACGTTGGTTATTATTATTTCCCCATTTCAAAGTACTGTTGTCATACATATATCCCAATGATAAACGAAATAAATTCCTCTCGGTACCTCCGGAGACGCTTAGATCGTGCTGGGTAGACCATGAGTTTCCCCATAATATATCCTGCCAATCATTATCCATAAATACAAAATCTTCAACGTCTTTAAAACCTTCCGGAATAGGATGAGTACTATGATTTAAGTCAATATATTGATTTTTATAAAGCTTGGCCAGTTTTGCATAGCGAATCCAGTTAGAATCTGAATAGCCATCATTAGTCTGTGCAGTGATTACGGCATCTGCCCATTGATCTAAGGACATCAGTTCCGGTTGTAATCCAACAACTTTTCCTGTAAAGGAACCATTATACTGAACAACGGTTTTTCCGGCTTTTGCCTTTTTAGTTGTAATCAGAACGACACCACCGGCCGCTTTCGAACCATATATTGCAGCAGAAGCATCTTTCAAGAAATTTATAGACTCAATATCATCCGGATTCAGATTGCGCATACCATTAATACCATCACTGTATTCCACTCCATCCACAATTATAAGTGGATCTGTAGAATTAGAAGAAGATGCACCACGGAGTTTCATACCCCAGCTTTCATCTCCTGGTGCTCCAGAATTACGCGTGATAATAACTCCCGGAACTGTTCCTTGCATAGCTTGCAAAGGACTTGACATTGTTCCCTTATTTTCCAATTGTTTAGCTCCTACAACAGTCACCGCACCAGTCAAAGACTCCTTCTTTTGAGTACCATAACCAACTACAACAACTTCATCCAACACTTCTGTGTCTTCTTTCATCACGATTCTCTTCAAATTCGGATCAGAGGCAGGAAGTTCTAGTGATTTAAAGCCTATATATGAAATCACAATAATAGCGTTTGGTGCACTTACATTCAAAGAGAAATTTCCATCAATATCAGAAATTACCCCATTTGTAGTTCCTTTTTCAAGTATACTTGCACCAATAATCGGCTCTCCCATTGCATCTACAATTTGTCCTTTTACCTGTTTATGAGATTGTAGTACAACTTGATTTTCATTCGCATTATCAAAAGCCCAGATCTGTGAAACAGGACAAAGTCCCAGCATTAATCCTAACGCAAACACTGCTGTCTTGTTAGGTCGCGAATTAAATATTAATCCTCTTCGTTTCATAAAATTAAATTTGAGGTTTAAAAATAGTATTAAATTTTCGTTCTCTAAAATAAGGTGAGGCATACAAATGCCTCTTTGTAAATTCTGACTCCTTTTCCATAAGCACAAAGGGTTATTTATTAATGAATAAGATTATATACAATTTCGGAAAAACTCGCGCATTTCACGGCGTCCAAGGAATAAGTGGTTTTCTACCGTCCTACAACTTAGATTCAATTCATTAGCGATTTCCGGAGAAGTTTTATTTTCGAAACGGTTTAATGTATAAATTAACCGACGTTGTTCGGGCATGGCAGCCAGACGAGTCCGTTCCATTGTCATTAAATCATCACCGATAATTTTTTCTTCTGTTTCATTGGTAGAAGTAGACATAGTATCATAGATGTAGCTATCTATTTCCTGCTTCTTATAATAACGACGGATATAGTCGATTACAATATTGCGGGCAATAGTGAACAGGAAATATTTCACAGTGTCCGGACGGAGCATTTGTTTGTAGTCCAGCAGACGTACAAATACATCTTGGGTTAAATCCTCCGCTTCGTAGCGATGAGTGATACGATAAGTAATATAGGTAAGAATCACCTGATAATATTCTTCATAAGAACGGGTGATAATGTCGTTGTAAGTGTTAGCTATTGTCTCCATAATACTATCTTTTTCGGTTTTGATCACGATGCAAATATAGAGGGGATTTCGGATATAACAGCTTGAAAATAGGGCGGAGTAATCTCTGAGAATCCAGATAGACTTATTCGCATATATTTCACTAAATATCAGCTAGTTACACTCACAGCAAACAGAGTCTCATTTTATAATCTGATACTCTGTTTACTAAAAAACAATGTATTTTCGCTCTCCTTATACCCATTTGCTTTCACCCCCTTCACCTCTTTAGTCCCTTTCTTCACCATTTTGGCCTTCCCTTCATCTTACATTCAGGCTAATGATGATGCAGGACATTAAGAGATAAGTTCCTTTTCATTAATGATAAACTTGTTTTGCCCTTGTTGCAAAGTTGCTTTTGGTTAATGATAAACTATAAATGAAAGTTCTGATTATATAATTGCAAGCTTTGTTTTTATAAATGCAAGCTTTGATTATAAAAACAAAACTTGCATTTAAAGTTTGCTTCCTATAAAAAACAACTTTGCAATTAAGGAAAAGGAAGTTTAGATGGGGAGAAGAAGAACTTATCTAATAACAGATTGGAGATAGGAAAAGAATAAAAGAGAAGGGGTTCACCAAGTGAAAGGGCAGGGTTCACCCTCTAACCCCGATGAACAGGGAGAAGTGAAGGGTGAAGGGAATATGGATGCAAAATAGATTTCAGGGATAATAAGTCGAAAAGTTACTCTTCTTTGGCTGTGCCGCCAATACTACGGATGTATTCATTCGGAGTAACTCCCGTACTCTTTTTGAATGACCGGAAGAAAGAAGCACGCGAACTAAATCCACAAAGTTCTGCCAATGCAGTCAATGTATAACGTGAATATTGGCTGTCCGCTACCATCTTTTTGAATTGGGTAACACGGTAATCATTGATGAAGTCATAGTAAGACTGATTAAGATACTGGTTCAAAAGATACGATAATGAATGTGAAGAAGTATCCAATGCAGAAGCCAAGTCACCCATTTTTAAGTCGGGATTGATATATGGCTTTTCTTTCTCTACATAAGCCACCAGTTTCTTATGAAGTTCTTTACACTCCTCTTCGGTCAGTCTATTGGTCTTATATTTCTCTTCAACAGTGGAAGATTGTTGCTCTGAAATTACTTTCGAATGTTCTACTGTTTGTTCTCTCTGTTGTATTTCCTCCTCCGTTGATGTCGAAATCGACGAAGCAGAGGAAACAAGCAAACGACGCATACGTTTCCAAACATAATACCGTATAAAGGCTATAATTCCTACGATTAATAAAATGGAAAGTGTCCATCCCCACCAAGGTATCATAGGGCATACTGTCACTTGACAGCTAGCTTCGGATTGCTCATTTCCCGGAAGACGTACACGGAAAGTATAAGTCCCGGAAGAAAGTCCGTAATAAGAAACTTCGTTCTGTGCTGCCAATAATTTCCAGTCCTTGTCCACTCCTTCCAGTCGATATTCATATAGTAAGGCAGATGGGAGACCATAAGCAAAGTCTGTGAAACAGAAAGTCAAATTATTCTGATTGTATTTCAAAGAGGAGCTGGTAAAAGGGACACCATTAGCTAATATGTCAGTAAATACGATCGGACGGACCTTGCCACGCACTTCGTCCACACGTTTCGGATCGACATAAATCAGTCCTTTGGTGTTACCAAACCACAATAGTCCTTTTTCATCTTTATAAGCAGCTCCATTCGTAAAAGTAGGTCCCGGCACTCCATCATTGAAAGTGAAAGCATCATATTCCTCTCCCTCTTCTTTGATACGCAATAGCCCGTCATTGCAAGCCACCCACAACCAGCCTTGGTTATCTTCTATAACAGACATTAGCGAATTGTCCGGAAGAGTAGAAAAGATAGAGCGGTTCTGGAAACGATCCATCGTTAAAGTAGATGTAAACAAGCTCCCTTTCTCACGGATAAAATAGAGATTGTGTCCAGCATCTTCGTAGATAGTACGCACTTTATCCCGATGAACGAATCCCTCCGGAAACACATTAGAGCGTAAACTTTGAGAAGCCGGGTCATAAATACACATACCGGTTTCGGTGGCAATCCATCCTTTGCCTGTAGAATCAAAACTTACTTCATACACATTGCCCTCCGGCAGTTGGGAGTTAGCACTAGTAAAGTGTTTGATCTGTTTGGTCTGTCCGTTATAACAGAAGAGTCCTTGTGAAGTCCCTATCCAAAGATTTCCTTTTGCATCCGGTTTCACACAGAATATATGTCCCTTTTGAAAAAGCTCCGTATCGCCCTGTGCAAAATATTTCAGAGATAATGTTCCCGGATTCAGTACCATCATACCGCCACCATACGTACCGATATAATATTCTCCTTGATAGAAGCTGATTGTCAGTATCAGATCTGAAGTCAAAACGGGCTTTACAAAACTTTTCACTACTCCGGTGGCTTCGTTTATATAAAACAAACCGTCACGTGAACCGATAACTTTCTCTTGTCCTCTGTTTACGAAAGAACGAATGGAAAGATTTGCCGAATTGAATAAAGGTGGATAGGTATACGTACGGAAAAGGCCGTTCTGATAGAGTGAATAATCCAGCCCTGCCTGAAAATGCCCCACCCAGACGGCACCTCTATCATCTACAAGTAAGGAATAAATAGAATTACTGCGAATTCCTTCCTTATCATTGACATCATGGTAAAAACGACGTGTCACTTGTTGGTCTTTGTGTGAAAGGAAGTGGACGCCATTACCGTCAGTAGCTATATAAACAGTCTCTTTCCCATCGCTGGATATATCAGAAATGACATCGCAGCCTAAAGATACTGTATGAGAGAATGTTTCCTTTTTTATATCAAAACGTACTACACCTTGGCTCATTGTGCCTAGATAAAGCGTTTCTCCAATACGGGTCAGGCAACGGAAATAATCGGCTTCGGGCACATTCTCCTGAAAATGCCAGGAATCAATCTTTCCGTCTTTCAGTGAATAAGAGAACAGCCCCTGCACCGTAGCCAGCCATAATACGGTTTTGTCTTCATTCAGACAAATATCCATGATTCTGTTACAGGCAGCAAGCATATTCCGGTCTGTCAAGACCTGTAGTAATTGACCGTCTTTATGAATGAATAAGCCTTTCTCTGTGCCGATATAAAGACCATCCTCATTAGCCAACAAAGTATTTACGGCAAAATCAATCTTTTCGGGGACAATTCTTTCCAACTGACTGTTCGCACGGTTCAAACGCCAAAGTCCGATTCCATTTCCCACCCACAGTTGTTTGTTGGCTGTTTCTGTAACGCTGTTTACCCGTTTCTTTCTTCCTGATTCAATACCCCGGAATTCAAAATGGCGTACTTTTACTCCATCAAAACGGTCGAGACAATTATCTGTCCCTAACCACACAAAACCTTCGGAATCTTTATAAATAGCATTGACCAACAGTCCTGACAGCCCATCGGACATGACAATATTACGGAATATATAGTCTTTAGCTTGTAGTTCCACACCACAAGCCAAATATATTAATATAAGAATCAGATATTTAATCGTGTCTTTCACTTACAACTGCTTCCTTTCATATTAAACATGTGACAAACATACATAAAAATCTCCAAAAGGAAGTACTTATAATTAAAAAAGTCATCCCTTCGTATTCTCTATATGCACATAAACAAATACGAAGGGATTAAATTATTTACTCAATGTTATTTGAAAAATATTTGAGTAACAAAAATAAAGAATTTACTACCTTAGAAAAAGATAACAGCATATATACAAGAACGATGTTGTAGAATTTATAATTTCACTTTCACCTGCGATTTCTGATAAACTACCGGGATTTTCTTATCATTCACTTCTACAGACACAGGCTTCTTTGTGCTTCTAAAGGTGGTATTTATCTTCGGCTGTCCGTTTATCCAAAGATCAAGTTTCTTATCTTCTGCTTTCTGAATAACGAACAGCTTAGCCAATGATGAAAAGTAAGTTTCATTACCCCGTCTCAATGCACTTCCATAAGCAATAAAGAAGTCCTTAGCGTTCTTTGCTTCAGTACCTTCTGGGTAAGAAACTGCAACCATATAAGCATCTGTCATCCAGCCGTCGGGCATAATCCATGAATTACTGTGCATTAATCTTCCGTCCGCCAGTTGGTTGATATATAAATCGGTAATTTTACCTTTATGACGTATACGAAGCCCTATCCAGTCCTGCCCTTCACGTCTTTCCATTTGAGGCAGGTCTTTTTCATCGGGAGCGTCTTTCAGAATAATAGCTGTCAGTCCTTTCACACGGTTCACCTCGGCTGGTAAATGGAATGAATAATATTTTTCGGTTCCTTTCAAATCTTCCGTAGGAGCTTCTATTTCTTCCCAATATAAATCTTCGGGATAGTCGTGCACAAAATCGGACTTAGCCAGCATGCGGGGATATAAAGGACGGATGACTACTGAAGAATTTCCGTTTGTCACATTCACGTCAATGCCCGATTTCTTATAAGTTCCATTGGTATGCCATAACCATTCGAACTGTCCTACCTTATGTGTCTTCAAATCATCGATCATATAAATCACATTATCCATCCACAGGAAATGACGGAAGTTACGGCTGAAATTATTAGAGACAGGACCTGTTCCATTGGCCAAAACATATTTCACATTACCCGCATCCAAGAGATGATAAAGATTTCCTCGCAAAGTAGAGCCGCTATACTGTTGTTCACGAGGTTGTCCCTCCCCGTTGAACAGGACTACATTATGTGCCTGGCTTTGAAAAAAATAGTTGCGATAGGCAAGATTGGGATACCAGCAGTTTCCTCCATCCTTGATAATATCAACGCCTTTATGAAAAACAATAAAGGAGTTGGCATCCGCATGGGAATGATTCCACGTATGACCGCTTTTCACAGCAAGCATCGTAGCATCCTTCTCCCAAGAAGTACGCATGGTGGCCCAACCGAAATCCGAGAATAGCTGTGAGGTTTTCAAATCGGGAGTTACGGGAGCTTTACTCAAATCAGGGGTATAGAGAAAGCCCATCGGACGATTCAGGAAAAATCCATCGCGATGCTGTCCTTGCTCTACTTGGGCTATATACCACAATATTGTTGGATCTTTCATCCCCAATGCATACAATAACATCATACTGGATTCTGCCGATACATTTTTATGGCTATCTCCAAAATTCAAACTATGCAGCATTCCTGTACGCGGATAGCATACTTGAGAAAAGTAGTTCGGAAGTTTTGCCAATTGGGGTATATTGCCGGGATTTTGTCCCGGATGAGTGTTTATCCAAGCGATTCGAAACAATAGAGCTTCCTGAATACCAAAGTTTGCATAATTCAGACTTTCATACATTCCTCCAGCCTCATCAAAACTCTTTGCTTTCTGTTGCAAGGCATCGCCTGCAAAGTCAAACCATTCGGGAAGTGATTCATGAAGTTGCTCCACCCAATCTTTTACTTCGGGAAGTTCATTCTGTAGGCTTAATGCTAATATTCCACCCTGGCATACGCAGGAAGTCCACCAGTTGTGTCCCATAGAGTTCAAAGAATGGATTCGGGCAGGTTCCAACAGCCAGTCGCCCAAGGCAGGCTCTACAGCCAATCGTTTCAAGCCTTCGGCAATCTTTTTTCTTTCCGAAGAAGACATTATGTTATAAGCCGCATCATATCCTATGGCAGAAAGGAAGCTCTTATGTGCCATGCCCAGTTGCGAACGCCAGACTGGAATACGTGCCATCATTTCCATATCTCCCCAGGATTCGGCTTCCACAGCTTTCAAAAGAATTTCTTTGATTATATTTGCATACTCTTTATTATCCGTCATCAGATAGGCCAACGACAAATAATCCAACCGATTGAAATCTTCCTTTTGCAAAGCTTCATCGGCGGTTTTCTGAATATCCTCCCAGGCTTCCCGCAATTTCGGTTCATTCTGCATACGTTGTTTTACCTGCTGAATACGTTGAGGGGTGTACAAAAGGGAAGGATGATTTATCTTTTGTGCAGATACAAACGATGCAAATAATATTCCGATCAGGCATAGAACTATTTGTTTCATGATATTTATTGCTTTTTCATTTTACTGTTCAATATTGATTAAAAATTCTTCTAAAGCTGCATTGAATTCCTCCGGTCGCTCCATATTCATCATGTGCCCGCAATCCTCTATGATTTTCAGCTTTCCATTAGGTAGATATTCCAATATGGGAGTTTTTTTTGAAAATTTGTTATCAGAAGAATGACCTTCTACAATTAAAGCAGGTACAGCAGGGTGACTCTTCTTCAATTCTTCAATAGCATCCAACCCTGCTACTACCCGTACTTCTTTGTGCAGCGGTTGCCATGCATCCCATTCGTCAATCATCTGCCACAAAGGAGCACGCATCCGTTCACGTTGACTTCCACCGGATTTCATTAATCCTTCAAACCACTCTTTCTTCATCACCTCCACTCCTTTCTTTTTCAGGGCAGCTATTTCTTCATCACGCACCTTTGCTTCTTCTTTAGTCATCGGCTCACTGGGACCCTTCGATTTCCGGATGTTTCCACTGGCTAAAAAAGCCGATAACATCCGGTCTGGGAAATACGCCAACATATCAGCAGTAATGAACCCGCCCAAAGAAAGCCCGACAATATGCGCTTTCTTGATGTGCAAAGAGTCCATTAAAGTAACCAGATCTTCAACATGCATAAATTGATAATCTTCTGTTTGGGAAGAAGAAATGCCGTATCCTCTTAAATCATAGCGAATGACATGATACTTTTTCGCAAACACAGAAAATTGTTCATCCCACATACGATGGTCGAGCGAATGACCGTGAACAAAAATTATCGGTTCACCCTGACCGGCTTCTTCATAGTATAGAGAGCCGTTTCCTACATTGATACGCCCTTGTTTGACAACCAATGGCTTGCCTTTCAGTATTTCTGAAACAGTCCGTGAAATGACAGGGCTGCCAAAGAAAGAAGAGAAACCATCTTCTTTAGCAGAAGAACCTGTTACATGGGAGATGAAGAATCCGTAAACTTTATCGTGTTTATTTATCCACGGATAAGCACCGGCCCATCCCGGTGAACTAATCTGATAAGCTTCACCTGTCTTTTTATCTATTAATTCACGCCATTCTCCTAATCCGTAGACTCCATTGTGGGATTGTCCCAGTCCTTTCGCTACATAATTATCCGAGTTATTCGAAGGGATTATGGCGCCTTTCACTTGGTCGGCCTGCATTTCTTTCACAGTTTCTGCTGATATAATTTGCTTGCCATTATACATTCCATCGTGATAAATCATGGACAGGAAGTGAAGATAATCATTCATTGTAGTACACAGTCCGCCCCCTAACATAGGTGCATGTCCGCCGTCCGTGTTGATTGGGGTAAAATGAGAGTTCTTCATTTCCAAAGGTTGTGCCAGCAGTTCCTGAAAAAGCGTTTCAAACTCCTTTCCCATTGCTACTTCCGCCATTCTTCCGGCAATCTGCATGGCAAGTCCGCCATATTCAAAACGAGTGCCGGGGGTAAAGACTGTATCCAAAGGGAGAATTTCTGTGACTGCCGAATCTAAATGATTATAGTTATCTACACGAGGTTCGGGAAGATACGGGCGTACTCCTGATGTATGAGATAATAATTGCCGGAGAAGAATCCTGCCTTTGGGATCACCTTTAAATTCAGGCAACCATTTCTCTACCGAATCATCCCATCCCAAATCTGTACGGTCTACCACTGCACCGATGACGGCAGCCGCTACCCATTTCCCGGCAGAAGCGACATATACTTTTGTATCGGGTGTATAGTCCCGATAGTTCTTCTGGAAAATGACGGTATCATTCTTCACTACACAAATAGATGCTCCGGGGTAATATCCCTTGTCTACCCATCCTTGGATAACAGAATCCAAAGAAGAGAAGTCATACTGTTTTCCCTGACCGGATGATACTTTGCAAGAACCACTCAAAAAGCTGATACTTACTACAAAAGTGGCAATTAATAGATTCTTCATATCGTTGTTTACTATCTATTATTCTGATTGTAAATCCCAATATACGACATAGCGCTGGTGATGTAAATCATACAGCGGACGAATCACATCTCCTTGTTCTGTCGTAAACTTCAAATCACTTCCTACACGTTGCAAAGCACGTTCAGGGTGTTTCTTATCCAGTTTCAAAGAAGTGCGCAGATGTGCAGGAACATGAAAATTATAGGTATAATAATCATTGTAAAAAGCCGGATTTGAGAAAGGAGCAGGTGCTTGCATACCTTCAGTTCCCCGTTCTCCCGCCAATACCAACGGGCCATATAACAGGGCTGCCTTGTTCGGATTATCTGGGGTAGCCTCCAGTTTGATTTGCATCGGATAAGTAGCCGAGATTTGGTCGCCATCTTTCCATTCACGGGTAATGGCAATATAAGAACCTGATTTCTGTTTTACAGATATTTTCTTACCATTCACCGAAACTTTTACATCCTTGCTCCACGAAGGATAGCGCAGATAAATAGTCGTGCGGACAGGATTTTCTGCCTGAAGAGTAAAACGTGTTGTTTCTTCCTGTGGGAATTCCGTTTCCTGACGGATTGTCAGTCCTTTTTCTTTCCAGGTTACCTGTGAAGGGATAAATAGATTTACATATATTCCCTGATTGTTATGGTAGTAGATGGCTTCTCCAAACTTTGCATGATTCTCAAATCCGCTACCGACACAACACCAAAAAGAGTTCTCTTTTGTGCTATACAGTTTATGAGACCCGGAAAGCAAAGGCAGAAAATAAGCTACCATACCTGTTTCAGGGTCTTGTTGTCCCAAGATGTGATTATACAATGCCCTTTCATAATAATCCGCAATAGATGAATCGCCCGTCCAGCAGAAAAGATGGCGGCTAAGTTTGAGCATATTATAGGTACAACAAGTTTCTCCGGTATAGCCGGTCAGATGTTGGGATAACTTCTTCGGATCAAAGTAGTGTTCTTTGTCACTGCTACATCCCGGAGCAAAAGTATGATGGTCAATCATGGTGTGCCAGAAGAATTCCGATAGTTTCCTGCTTGTCTCGTTGCGGGTTAACTCGTAGTTGCGGGCTTCGGCTATCACTTTCGGGATGAAAGTATTGGTATGCTTCGTTCCCAAGTCATCACGAAGTTCTTTCAATGGGTCGATTACGTCATTGTGGTAGAAATATTCCGCCAGCCAGCGATAACGTTCGTCTCCCGTTATTGAGTATAAATTATAGAATGACTCATTGATACCGCCAAATTCATTGCGGATCATAAGTTTACGTGTTTCTTCACTAAGGGGGTTCAATTTATTGTATGCCCAATCACCCATTCGGGTGACGATAGTCAATGCTTTCTTATTATCCGCATACAGATATTGATCTATCAGCCCGGAAAAAAGTTTGTGCAGAGTATACCAGGGAGCCCATACACCTTTTCCCTGAATATTCCGGTTTATCAGTTCTTCGGGCCAGGCACTCAAATACCCGTTTTTCAGTGCATTCTGCACTTCTTCCAATCCGTTAACCAAGCTATCGCCTTTCAGTTTGAATATCTCACTGCCGGTAGCTGCGTACATCAAACCAAGTGCCGAGAGCATGTGTCCGGTAGTATGTCCGCGAAGTTCGCAATCCAAAGATTCCCAACCACCCAGTTTCTTCACTGTCATATATCCGCCCTCACGTCCGGCAAATACACCGGCATTGGTACGGAAGCTATGTAGTAGACGATTCACATCTATTGACGTCATCCAGGCAGAATCCCGAAGCATATTATCACGGAAACGACTTGGCAACAGGCGAACATCTTTCAAATCAAAACTTTCCGCCTGAAGGGGAGCGACTGTTTCCTTTTTCAACTTTCCCTGATGTTGTCCGGGATATACAGATTGAGCTGACACTATACCCGATACTGTCAATGAACCAAACAAGATTACCGTAACTAAAACTTTCTTATTCATATTATTTCTATCTTTTATCTATAAGATACGAACAAGGTGCCTTAAACACTCAAAGCCACAAAATTATTTAATTAAGCTACAATTCTTTAATTTAAGGCCCACTTTCTTATAAAATTCATCTGAAACGTCCTATCTTTATTCCCCAAATTAAAGAAAGGAGCTACATGGATTTACGTACGGCAAATGTTACAAGATATATTCTTCCTCTGCGTGAGGGAGGCTCATTGCCTGCTCTAGCCGAAGCTGACGATGAATTTAAGTATGTAGTCAAATTCAGGGGGGCAGGACACGGAACAAAAGCGCTGATTGCCGAACTGATTGGTGGGGAGATAGCCCGTGCACTGGGTTTCAGAGTCCCCGAAATAGTTTTTCTGAATCTGGACGAGGCCTTCGGACGAACGGAAGCAGACGAAGAGATACAGGATTTACTTCAATGGAGTCGAGGACTGAATATGGGATTGCATTTCCTTTCCGGTTCGTTGACCTTTGATCCGATAGTACATCAAGTAGATGGAAAAACGGCTTCGCAAGTAGTATGGCTGGATGCCTTGCTGACTAACGTAGACCGTACCATTAAAAACACCAATATGTTGATATGGCACAAAGAACTATGGCTGATAGATCATGGGGCGTCCCTTTATTTCCACCATTCCTGGACTAACTGGCAAAAACAGGCACTGGTTCCTTTTGTACAGATAAAAGATCATGTATTATTACCGTTTGCCGATAGACTGGAAGAAGTAGATATCGAATTCAGACAGATATTGACTTCTGATAAAATCCGTGAGATAGTCAATGCTATTCCCGACGACTGGTTGAACTGGACAGAAGGCACAGAAACTCCACAGGATTTGAGAGACATTTATATTCGATTCTTAGAAGAAAGGATGAAACATTCCGAAACATTTGTAAATGAAGCGCAAAATGCAAGAAAGGCACTTATATGAATACGCAGTCATCCGTTTCGTTCCTAAAGTAGAACGGGAGGAGTTTATCAATATGGGGATTGTGTTGTTTTCCAAACAAGCCAAATACCTGAAATCCCTCTATACGATAGATGAGAACAAACTAAAACTGTTTTCTTCCGAACTGGATATGAATTGCCTGAAAGAAGGGTTACAGGTCTTTGACAAGATATGCATGGGAAATAAAGAGGGAGGAGCCATAGCCAATATGGATATTCCTGACAGATTTCGTTGGCTGACTGCAGTAAAAAGTTCCTGCATACAAGTATCTCGCCCACATCCGGGATTTTCTACTGATTTAGATAAGACTTTGGAAAGATTGTTCAAGGAATTAGTACTCTGATTCCTTGAACAATCTCTTTGTCAAACTAACGGGCAGTAATATAAAAGCTCTGTTCTACTGCTTCAGCAGTCTGCACTTTAGGTTCTCCGCTACGCCCATATTGCCAGGCTACCACTGTCACCTTTACCGGAAATTTTGCACGTGAGGGAATTTTAGTCAATACCAGTTTATCTCCCTTTATCTCTGCCGGACCTTCTTTTACATAATAGTAAACCGGAAGGCCGGAGTCAGCAGTTCCATTTAAACTTATTTCTTTCACTGAAGCTTTTACATCGGATAGTTTCGGGAAAATTATACGTTGGGGTATCCCTTCCTTATTCCGGTAAGGAATACGAATCTCTACCTGCTGAACGGCACTCCGGTATTTATGATCCTGTTTTACGGAAGCCATCAGACAGATGCCTCCTGTACGTTTAGGATTATCCAATCCCATCCGATAGAAACGAACAGTAAAAGTTGTATCATTCACCACTTCCACCGGACCGCAAATTCTCGACATTCGAATGGGATGCGTACTGTGTTCTTTTGAATATTCGTTCCTTAACGTATCTGTGTACACTGCTTTCAGGTGGAAAGTGACTCCGTCCGCTTCGGGTTGAAAAGAAGGAGACATACGTACATGGGATTTCGGATTGAAAGTGATCAGTTTTCCTTTTTGCTCAAAGCCGATATACTGCTCTGTCTTTCCACGCTCATTGGCGTAATATTTTTCTGTGGCATCTGCCATTTCCTTATCAAAATACCAAAACGCATGGTTCTTGTCTCCTTTATACTTATCATAGGAAGCGGCTTCGGCTGTAGGCTTTTCATTCTTTCGCCAACGGTCTGCCAGCCAGCCATTCTTTGCTTCTACCGGAATTAACTGAATCGGAGCATCCAATGACGAATGCTCCGGCAACCGATATTCCACTGTCTTTTTCAGAAAGAGGGAAAGATAATCAATCAATTCATCGGATATGTCGAAATGTCCGTGTCCTGCATCAGCAAGAAATGAAAGGGGAGCATTCGGATATTCACGACGATAATCGAAAGAGGTTATCAACCGGTCTTCCCACCATTCGTCCTCTCCCATTACCATTAATGAGGGGATACCTTCAATCGTACGGGTTCCCCAATCCAAATTCGCACGCCCGTAACCCGTCAAATGAGTTCTGGGAGAATCACCGTGAATAGAGAGTACGGCCAATGTACGTTCAGGATTCCAGGCGGCAAAGTTCCACGGATAAGTAGCCATTGCCGAGTGTCCGATGGGGATGACCGGGGCAAACTCCAGTTCTGTATATCCGCTTATTTCAGACAAGTTCTTCATCATTGTTTCAAAGATTTGTTGGGTACCTTTTGTCACGTCCCAGCGTTGGTCTATTCCGGGAGTGATCCATATCTCTGCAATTCCCAGTTTGCCCATATTCTTCCGAAATTCAGGATGCTCGAAAATTGTTTCTTCGGTCATATTGTGTTGCCCGATGATGACGGCACGGACTTGTTTACAGTTTTCCGGTATCCATAGATAGGCAGAAGGGTGGGCGTTTGTCTCTTCTGAAATCAGCTCTTTTATTTCTACGGACCACTGCCAGGGGGCTGCTGCCACCTTAGCAACCTGCATGAATAATGACAACAATACAACAAGAAAATATTTATTCATAATGCTTCTTTTAATTGATTTAACTTCCTATACTACGAATATGAAGAACAAAATACTCAAAAAACGACTATATAATAGTAGATATTAAATGCAAAGATAGAGTTATCCGTAAAAAAGGTAGCAAAACCCGTAATCTATATAAAAACAGATTACCTTTTACAGACTAACTTTGTATAGAGGAAATAAAGATAATAAAAACATTAGAATACGCTTTTATTTTAATAATATACTCGATTATGGAAAAAGTAAAATTGAACAATGGCATTGAAATGCCTATTTTAGGTTATGGTGTTTATCAGGTTACGCCTGAAGAGTGTGAACGTTGCGTGTCGGATGCAATCAGTGTGGGCTATCGTTCTATTGATACGGCACAAGCCTATCATAACGAAGAAGGTGTTGGAAATGCAATCAGTAAATGCGGCGTACCACGTGGGGAACTGTTCATCACTACAAAAGTATGGATTTCAAATGCCGGTTACGAAAAAGCTAAAGCTTCTATTGATGAATCACTTCACAAATTAAAAAGTGATTATATAGACTTACTGCTCATTCATCAGCCATTCGGTGATTATTATGGAACTTACCGGGCTATGGAAGAAGCATATAAGGCCGGCAAACTCCGTGCGATCGGTGTCAGCAACTTCTATCCTGACCGTTTTGTCGACTTGGCGGAATTCTGCGAAGTCACTCCTGCTGTCAATCAGGTGGAGACACACGTTTTCAACCAACAGATAAAGTTGCAGGAAGTAATGAAAGAATATGGTACTAAAATTATGTCATGGGGACCGTTTGCCGAAGGTAGAAACGACTTCTTTACCAATCCGACTCTTCAGGAAATCGGTAAAGAATATGGCAAATCAGTGGCACAGGTCGCACTGCGTTATCTGATTCAACGTGATATTATTGTGATTCCTAAATCGACTCATAAAGAACGTATGATTGAGAATTTCAATGTATTTGATTTTTCATTAGCACCGGATGACATGGCGGCCATCGCTGCGCTTGATACAGCTAAAACACTCTTTTTCTCCCACTATGATCCGGAGATGGTGAAGTGGTTGATTAATTATGGTAAATAGTGGTAAGTAGTAAATCCCAATAAAGACTACAAATGGGAATTGAATTCAGACAGAAGAACAAAAGAACATAAAGGCTGCGCTTAGAAAATTATTTCTGTTGCTTGTTGAACTGCTGTTTTATTTTTTGTTCTTATGTTCTTCTGTCTGAAAATAAATTATCATTTACTTGTCATTTTCACATACTCAATGACCATCAAAATAATTTGAGTCATTTTTCCAGCGGAGTAAAATGCAATGCGGCTCCGCCACTCGCTTTTAGCTTCAAAACAAGCTTATCCCCGGCCTTTATCTTCTTATGAGTACTGCGCACTTTCGTTCGTGTATTCAGCTTGTCATCATCTTCGTACAGGTGAAGCATATACTTCTTACCCGGTTCCAGAAAATCCGTAGTCAATGTAATTGTGCGGGCTTCCGTATTCGTCATTGCTCCTACAAACCAGTCATTCCCCGAACGACGTGCCTGAACGATATATTCACCAATCTCTCCATCTAACGCGCGACTGTCATCCCATACACTCGGAATTGCTTTCCAAAATTCCAGTTCTTCTTCTCCCTGGTAGAATTCCGGTCTGTCATACCAAAACATAAATTGCAAAGGACTGTAATACACAGCTGCCATCGCCAACTGATGTGCTTTCGTATTCTTCACCCGATTATTGAAATAGCAAAGCGTATAGTCTCCTGCACCTACCAGATAGCGGGTGAAAGGAAGAGTCGTATTGTGTGTGGCATCCGGCATTTCTTCATTTCCACGAATACCTTCCTGCGTCATCAGGTTAGGATAAGTACGGCTGAAACCTGTCGGACGATATTCGTCATGAATATCTACCATCAGATTATATTCTCCACATTTACGGACTGCATCATGCAACCAGGTACTCCAACGCTGATTACCTATCTGTACAAAACCGAACTTGATACCTTTCAATCCCCATTTTTTATACAAAGGCAACAGAGTATCCAACTGCTGCACTAATGCGCGCTGATTGACATACACCATAAGTCCGATTCCTTTCGATTCGGCATATTTACACAAAGCAGGTATATCAAGGTCTTTATCAGAAGAAACTGTAGTAGCGTCCGAACTCATTTTCATTTCCGGTCCGTACCAGCCTGCATCCATGTGCACATACTGAATACCGCGTTCTGCCGCAAAATCAATGGCTGCTTTTACTCTATCTTGTTTCAAGTCGCCCGAACGGAATACTTTCCCGGGTTTAATCCAAGAAGTATTAGCCAGCTTACAAGCCGGATTCAGATTCAAGACAAGATCATTATTATTAATTAAATCGACCGGACGTTCGCCAACCATGATTACACGCCACGGAGTACTGTAAGGAGAAATAATATCGACGCTACTATACAGGCTTGTCTCCAAAGTGGAAGGTTTCTCTGCCGATAAACGGAATTTACCACGAACATAATCCACCATTTCTGCTTCCAACAAAGCTACTGATAATCCATCAGGAAGTTTCAATGTCAATGGACGCTCACTCTCCTCTTTGCCCCATCCTTTCAACGGACGAAGTTCATAAGGTCCTTGCGCCCAACGTTCGTAATACGCCATCGTTCCTTCAGGCATTGTGAAGCTAGTCTGCTCACCGACGATATGCAAGAAAAGTCCGTTTGTCATTTCCGGAAAATGATAGCGGAAAGCAACTCCTTCATTATAGGCGCGGACTATGATATTCATAAAGTAGTTTTTACGCTTATCATAACCACCATCCCGATTACCTTTTCCTTCTCCCTTCTTGAATTTCAAAGTCATCTCATTATAGCAATCACGAACCTCCGCACGCTCGCCATATACAGGTTTCCATATTTCGTCCGTTTTTTGATGTTCAGTCCCTGTCAACTTCAAATTCTCACACCAAAAATGACAAGTATCATTCGGTATACCCAACGCTGATTCAAATAACTGATTTTCAATCAGAACACCCAGTTTACTTTCTTCAATCACCGGACGATTCTTATAAGTCAAGGTATAATACATTTGTGTATTATCCTCTCCTACCGCACGCTGATAAAAGGTAAAACGATAAGCTCCGTCGGGAGACGTCAGTTCCTGACGGGTTTCTGTCATCACATCTTGCGCTTTTATCAATGCCGGTATCACCAACAACAAAAGCAAAATTCTTTTCTTCATTCTATTTACGCTCATGTTTATTCATCTTTTCTATTATATACGAACGAGGAAGAAATTATACTCAAATGTTTATTGCCTGAAAAGCTTATTCCATCTGCTCTCTATATAAAGTAGGTGTCATTCCTGTCACCCTTTTAAAAATGCGGTTAAAATGTACAGGTGATTCAAATCCGCAAGTAGCACTGATTTGAGATATATTCATCATACTACTATTCAATAGTTTACAAGCATATCCGATACGCATATCAAGTACATACTCTTTGAATGTTTTTCCTGTGTTTTCTTTAAAGTATCGGCAGAAAGCAGTAGGGTTCATCGCTGTATAAGAAGCAATTTCATCCAGACCGATAGACTCGGTATAATGTTTATTCAAATAGGCAATCACTTTTTCCATTCTTTCATTACGCATAATCGAAGGAGACGGAGTATAATGAGAAGTAGTCAGATACTTCCTGTGATTGCTGATAGCCATCATCTGTAAAAGTGAAAGCAACAGGATGATTTGATCTGCTCCTTTGGCAGAAGGAATTTGTTCCAATAACTTAATGATTTTCCCCGAACGGGTAATTGTGAATTTAATTCCTCTGCAAGCATCCTCCAATAAATTCCTGATAGGAATAAACTGGGAGTATTGAGATATAGAATAATGCATAAAGTCTTTTTCAAACTGAATATTGACTCCTCTTACTTTCAGTTCGGATTTTTCTTCGTTATCAGATTCTTCCCCGTCGTCCGGTGGACTTTGCATACTATGAGGCAGTTCGGAACCGAAAAGAATCAAATCACCTTTTGAATAGGAGATAATGCTGTCACCCACCAGACAATCCCCTTCTCCCTTCTCCACATAAATAATTTCATACTCACTATGAAAATGCCACGGATACGTGAAACGCGGATATTCATAAAAGCGGGCACGGACGGGATTAGAAGTCGTAATAGTCAACTTCTCATTCATTATCTTCCTCATAAATCTCCTTTCTAAACTACTTTTGCAAAGATAAGTAAATATCTTGCAAAGATACGCATCATAGCATGTGTAAAAACCCGCTATTTTTGCATCCATCATAAAAACATTTGATAGAACCATGAACGAATTATTTAGTATTGCCGGTAAAGTCGCTGTTATTACCGGAGCAGGTGGTGTACTGGGTGGAAATATTGCCCAACACTTTGTACAGCAAGGAGCAAAAGTAGTAGCTATTGACATTCGTCAGGAGCAACTGGACAATCGTATAGCTGAACTCAAACAATATGGTGACGATGTAATCGGTATCATCGGTAATGTCCTTGACATTGCCAGCCTGGAAAAAGTAGCCGAAAAAATCGTAGCCAAATGGGGACAGATTGATATTCTATTGAACATTGCCGGTGGCAATATGCCGGGAGCTACTCTTGAACCGGAACAACATTTTTATGACATGGATATTTCCTGTTGGGAGAAAGTGACTAATCTGAATATGAATGGGACAGTCTATCCGTCTATGATATTCGGTAAAGTAATGGCAAAACAAAGCAAAGGATGTATCATTAATGTATCCTCAATGGCAGCATACAGCGCTATCACCCGTGTACCGGGATATTCGGCTGCAAAAACTGCCGTAGCCAATTTCACTCAATGGCTGGCAAGCGAAATGGCACTTAAATACGGTGATGGTATCCGTGTAAACGCTATTGCACCGGGCTTCTTCATCGGCGACCAAAACCGTCGTGTACTCATCAACCCAGATGGTTCATTGACAGATAGAAGCAAGAAAGTATTGGCTAAAACTCCAATGAAACGTTTCGGTGACATCAAAGAGTTGAATGGTGCAGTGCATTTCCTATGTAGTGAAGCCGCTAGCTTCGTAACCGGAGCAATGCTACCTATTGATGGCGGTTTCAGTGCATTCAGCGGAGTTTAAGCAATAAATAATAGCCTGTTATAAAGAGAAAGACTATGATGGAAAAGACTTGGAGATGGTTCGGCAAAAAGGATAAGATAACCTTGCCGATGCTCCGACAAATAGGGGTAGAAGGGATTGTCACTGCCCTGCATGATGTACCGAATGGTGAAATATGGACAGTAGAAGCTATTAACGATTTGAAATCATACATCGAATCTTATGGTTTACGTTGGTCGGTAGTGGAAAGTCTTCCTGTATGTGAAGCAATCAAATACGCAGGAGCGGAACGTGAACAGTTGATTGAGAACTACAAAGTAAGCCTTGCCAATTTGGGTAAATGCGGCATAAAGACAGTGTGTTATAATTTCATGCCCGTTATCGACTGGATACGTACAGACTTGCAACACCCCTGGCCGGACGGAACCAGTTCACTTTATTACGACCGTATTCGCTTTGCTTATTTCGATATCCGAATCTTGGAACGTGAAGGAGCTGAAAAAGATTACACTGAAGAAGAACTTCAGAAAGTTGCCGAGTTGGATAAGGTTATCACAGAAGCAGAAAAAGACGCTTTGATTGATACGATCATTGTCAAGACTCAAGGTTTTGTTAATGGCAATATCAAAGAAGGAGATAAAAATCCGGTTTCCATCTTCAAGCGGTTACTTGCTTTGTACAAAGATATAAACCGGGATGCTTTGCGTGAAAATATGCGTTATTTCTTATCTGCAATCATGCCTGTATGCGAAGAATATGGAGTTAATATGTGCGTACATCCGGATGACCCTCCATTCCAGGTATTAGGTTTACCACGTATCGTTACCAATGAAAATGATATTGAATGGTTCCTGAATGCCGTAGATAATCCTCATAATGGATTGACTTTCTGTGCAGGCTCTTTGAGTGCAGGCGAACATAACGATACACGTGAGTTGGCTAAGAAATTTGCAAAAAGAACTCATTTCGTACATCTGCGCAGCACAGCTGCCATGCAAGGTGGAAACTTCATTGAAAGCTCCCATCTTACGGGAAGAGGACATCTGATTGATCTTATCCGTATCTTCGAAAATGAGAATCCGGGATTACCAATGCGTGTAGACCACGGACGAATGATGCTGGGAGATGAAGATAAAGGTTATAATCCGGGATATTCCTTCCACGGACGTATGCTGGCTCTTGCACAAGTAGAGGGAATGATGGCTGTAGTAGATGATGAGAAAAGACGACAGATAATATTATAATCATTACAGTACTGATATAGTCAGAGCTTCGTCAGAGCAATAACCTCGTTATTTGTTTCAAGGCGGGAAACATTTTGTTTCAAGCGTTGAAACTGATGGTTTCCTGTCTTGAAACTTTAGTTCCAAAGGCTCGAAACTCCAGTTCCAAAGGCGGGAAACTATAGTTTCTAGAGCAGGAAGATTCTGTCTCAAAGACAAGAAACAACCATTCTGTCTCTAGGCTTTTAGTTATAATCATATAATTCCGATACAATAAATACAACGGACTGTTCTCTCAATAGCTAAACCTTTCAATGCCAATGCATACTTATATCATTTGGTAAGCGTCGGCAGTGTGAGGGTAAATTTTACCCTCACACTACCCTCACCTTTACCCTCACCCACGAAAGTACGATGGATAAAGGGATTGAGAGCCGGGTGAGAGTGTGAGGGTAAAATCAACACAATCTTTTATTTGTTAGCTACTTTATCTGTATCTTCCCTACAAAATCTTTTTTATCTATATTCAGTTCTTCCAAAGAGGCGATCCGTTTGCCGTTCAACATTATGTTCTCAAACAAAATATTCTCAACCTTCCTATTCTTATCATAACCTTCCATCAAAGAAGGATTGATATATTTTCCGGTACATGAAATGTTACGGAACGTTATGTTTCTGACACCTCTGCCGGGACCTGTGTTATATTTTTGGTTATACATCACCCGAAGATGAAATAACTGTCCTTCCTGGATATGTTCCACACGAATATCCTCAAAAGTGATGTTTTGTGCCAGATTGTGATCTCCTACATTAATAGTCATGCAGCCTTGGTAATCACGATCGTCCTCATCATGTTCCAAGATATCGATATTCTTGAACAATATATCTTCTAAAACCTCATCTCCTGTTTTCGTATTTCCATGCGTACCGATATTTATAGGGTGAGCAATATCCGCCCATAGTATAGAATTAAGTACACGGATATTACGAGAATCTCCATAATAATTCCAACGATGCGTATAGATGGCTATACAGTCGTCTGAATTACGAAGAAAAACATCATCAATCACTACATCCGAGCAAGACATAAAATCCAATCCATCACTCCAACCCTGATAACTGAATGATTTCAGATTCTTGATAGTAATTCCCTGTGATTGTCCACCGGAAACTGTATAGTGACGGGAGTTGACAACTGTAATTCCATCAATCAGTACATTCTTGGAGTATGCCACCGATATTCCCTGCTGCGGTTCAAGCAACATTCCGTGTCCGAGAATCTTTACATTCTCTACACTGTCGCAAGTCAGGCAACCTTTCAGCACCGCTCCACCTTCCAGATAGACAGTCGTGTTGGAAGGAATACGGAAGCATTTGCCTGCCACATCTGTGGGTTCGTGTATGCCGGACTCAAAATACATCACATTCGGATCACTTTTATCAGGCACATTCTCAATGATCGGATTGGCAAACACATGCAGATTATTCAAACGGTCACCGTTGAACTCTACAGAGAGTTTTTGTGGTTTATCCAATGTGAACAGCAGAAAATTTCCGTCTATCTCCGGCTGAATGCCTTTAGATAGTGGACGCACTACTGCTGAACGGAGTTCCCCGTTATTCTTTTGCACCAGCACTTCCACTTTACCGGAAAAATCAAACTGTACCATGGTTGCATCCGACTTGGTATCCATATCCACCTTTACATTATATTCATAAAGGTCTACCCAATCTTTTTCACCCACTTGCCGTACTTTTACTGTATAATCGTCATTGTGGCGGGCATAGTAGATGCCTTGTGGCACCGGATAGATGACAATTTCTGCCTGTATAACTCCTGAAGTCATTACAAGTAAAAATGTAAGCGCTATTCGTATCAATCTATTCATTTTGAATTATTCATTTATTGTGCATACATCAATGTACCGAGTCCAAGTACATCATACCCACCAGAGTTAGCATCATAATAACCGCCGCCGCCTTCTATTCCTACATATTCGGTAGCAATCTTAGTATATTTGAGATTATCATCCGAGATGTTTTTTATCCCTTTGTAATGATAGTAAGGCAACGCCCATATCGCACGTTTGATCCATTTACCACCACCAAGTGTTGTTTGTTCTTCCGGAATCGGATATCCCCATTGACTCTGTTTTTGCCATATATAAGTAGTATATGGTACAGTCTCATTAGTGTAATTACAACAAGCGGCATATTCGCAGGCCCGTAGGAAGAGATTATCATCATAAGCAAAGAAATCGTCTCCCTGGCTCCATGCCAACTGACAAATAACTCCCATCAATCCGACACACATCAACGTGTGTCCTTGGTCACGTCCACTTTCCTGCCATTGAGCAAAGTTATAGTCCGGTGCATAATCGTGATAGATAGCACGACGTAAACGTCCGTTTGTATCACCTGTCTGCAAATGGTCGATACCTTCATTATAAATATCACGACGATCGGTTACAATGCCGATAGCCATTTTAGCCGCTATATTACAAAGACACCAGTTAGCCCAATAGTGTAACGCATTGGTATCGTGATGACGTTTCAGGAAATCATCATTAGCGGGATAGAACACTTTAAGCAACCAATTCTGGAACGCTGCGAAGTCCGCACGATCCCATCCTCCATAATCCCTCAATAATTCACCGGCAATAGCAAATTCATAACCATAAAGTCCTGCAGCAAGCGATAAATTCGTATTACCTGTTACACCTACACAAGTCTGTACCCACTTATTCAGATTCTCCACTGCTTTTGCCGCATATTCATCATCTTGCTCAATCTTCCAACGAAGCGCCTGCTGATATACAATAGTGGCTCCTCTGGCTGCATTCATGTAATTTTCATCACCGGAAACTCCACGTTTAATCCATTCCGTAGGATAAGTATCTGCCGTCTTCTGCGAAAACTGACTTTCTACTAATAATTGATAAGCACTTACCCAAGGCTCTTCTCCGGCAGCTTTTTTATCCCGGATACGCTGGAAGTCTTCCTCCGTATGCAACCCTTCATGCAGCATGGGTTCCGTTGACGGTTTAAGTTCAACTTGTTCCAAATTTACGTTATTATCAGGAAGAGGAATTTTATTCAAATCAGTTTCCACATTGACACCCGGAAGGTCAATGCCGTCCCCACATCCTACCAAAAACAGGGTAGCAAATACTGCGGTTATATAATATATCTTTTTCATCATATTTTTGGTTTAATGGTACACCATATCTACCATTGATTACGGTGCACCCAATTATAGTTTATTGCTCTACTAACTCTAATTTGAAATTATCTATCTTAGCCCGTCCTTGTTTTACTGTAATCGTACATACAAAACCAATGACAACATCGGTAGGCTCTTCAACAAGAATATCAACTACTACATCACCCGTACCCGAAATAGAAGCGTTTGCCAGACTCTTACTTGGTATATCACTCGTATTTGCCATCTCATTACCTTTACAAACCGCAACATAACCGGTAAAACCTCTGCCGTCATATTCATAAACGTGTGCCGTCAACTTATATTTTCCTTTTTGAAGATGAGAAGTCTGATATACCTTACCATCATTTTTAGGATTGTCAAATCCCCAATCTGTTTGTAAAGCCAAACCTGCATCACTTCCATCACCATATTTCGTTTTAAATGCCAAATCAACAGCAGCACCTCCTTCACCAGCAGTCAAGTTAGAGTTCTGAACTATCCAATAAGCAGCTTTTGCCCACTCTCCTTTTTTATGGAATCCTTTATCTCCACCTTCTTTTACATATTCAAAAGGCTGTTTATAGTTCATGAGTACATATTGAGAAATATCTCCATCCACCGGCAGAGGTTGCAATATATCACTCTCTACGGGTTGTGCAATACCTTCAAACACCATTGTTACTTTTCCACCATTGAAACCTTGCGGAACCGTTACAGTAATAGAAGTCGTAGTAATCTCTTTAACCGTAACGGGTACGGATATTCCCTCAAAAGTAACTGTAACAGAATTCTTATCCGTTCCAAAACCTTTTCCTGTAAATGTTATTTCCTGTCCGGCTTTTACTAATGTACCATAAGGATAAATATACAGTGTTTCAACAGAAGTGATTTCCGGAGTTGCCCAAACCTCAAATGTGCCTGATTCGCCCATCTCTATTTCCTTACCCTGAATTATCAGTTTAATCTTCACCGGAGCTTCAGATGAAACTCCTTTGGGAACATTCACTACGATATTACCTTTATCATTCAGTGTCACTTTATCACAAACTGTTTCTCCGAAAAAGACCTGAATATTTTCAGCTTTCGTACCAAAGTTCTGACCAATGATCGTTACTTCCGCATTAATATATCCGGCTTTCGTTGAAATGCCTATTACTGTCGGCATCGGTAATACCGTATATTTCAACTGTGTCCCGATAGTTTCAAACGGAGTAATGACAGTAATTGTATAATCTCCGGCTTCCAACGAAGCAGGTACAGTGAGTGGAATACTCTTATCCGTCAAATTATCTGTATCTATTGCAGCTTCTACAGGTTCTCCGCCAGCTTTAAAGAAAGTTACTTTCAAAGGCTCCAACCCTTCAACAGACTTATCCAGCAATTCTTGCACAAGATTGGTTCCTGTTATTGCAAATTTACTGCCAGCAAAACCTGATGGAACCGGTTCGTCTTCCTTAGGAGTATCAAGCGTTGCATGCTTCAACACAGTGAAAGGATAAGAAGCCAAATCAATCGTTTGTTCTGCCATAATAAGTGTCATAACTCCACTGACAGCTGTCTCGGGAACTTTGGCCGTAAATTCGGTATCAGTAGGTGTACCCACAATCTCTGCCTTGTCTGTGGAAGTCCCGAAAGTCAAAGTATACAGTGTTTTAGAAGAAACAAATTCTTGTCCTTCGAAAACGATACTGGCACCCGGAAAACCATAAGAAGGTTTCACTACGCTGACACCCGGCTTACCAAGTACACGATAAACTAGATCAGTCTCCACACGTTGCCCGAAAACCTCAACGGTTATCTTTCCGTTTGTTGCCGATTCCGGCACTTTCGCAAGGATAGCATCATCAGCGCAAGAGACTACTACTGCCTCCTGGGAACCGATAAATACTTTCACATCTTCTGTTATGATACCAAAATCACTGCCACTAACGGTAAACTCATTCCCAACATATCCTTCTACGGGATCTATCTTTGTTACAGTCGCCACAGGATCAGTGTAACTCATTGGAACAATTTCTTCATTATCCTCGTCACAAGCAGCTAATGCGAAAAGCGAGAGAAAAACGGGAAACAGATAGTTATATATTTTCTTCATAATCTTAATTATATTATCACGATGAATTACTCTTTTTTCTTTTTCCACATCATTCAAGAATCAATTTCAATTCTGTCACCTTAAAGTATGAATTACCTTTAGCCAGAGAAGTCAGGAATCCAATGACAACATCCGTTGTCTCCGTCACTTCAAATGAAGGTGTAACCAACGTACCCGAATCATTCGCTGTTCCCATTTTATCATAGGCCACATAAACTCCATTTAGTTGCTCAAGATCAGCGACATTCGGTATATCACTTTCACTATCTCCTTTAGCTATCAATACGGAAATAAAGTTCCCCGCATCAGTAACTACCAATGTATATGCATAAGTGACTTCCAGTCTGTATTTACCAGGACGGAGCGTAGCAACCTGCCACATTTTCCCATTCGTATAAGCTTCTTTATCCCATCCATTCTGGAATGCTAACGTTAAGCCTTCTTCTGATTTATATTGCATTCCGGAAACAGTCGTATTGCCTTTTGCATTGAACGATGCTGCATTTTGATTCCACACTGCCGGAGTCCACCATTCACCGTTCTTCCAACTTTCATCATTTGCCTTGGCAAACGGCTGCTTATAGTTTTGAAGATAAAGCACTGTCACATCACCCTTCGAGTTAGGATTGAACATTGCACCACCTGTCATTGTATATCCGTGAATAGTCACAGTCACACTACCTGTCTGATAATCAGCAGGAGTTGTCGCAACAATAGTAGACTCATCCACCAGCTCAAATTCGGCCGGCGTTCCATTGAAACTAACAGAAATATCGGATGGATCCGTACCAAAGTTTTCACCTGTTATAGTGACCTTGTCTCCCGTATCGGCTACCCCTTCACCGTCTTCACTATCAGAAGTCACTGTAATGACACGTGGCGTAGGCAGTACTGTATAATGACCGATATTCTCCACCTTTTTATTATAAATCTGTAAAGACAGATTGCCTGTTACTGCAGTTTCCGGCACTTCCACTACCAAACGGTTATTTTTGCAATCGAGTACTTTATTGGATTGGGCTTCACCGAAGAAAACTTTCACTGCTTCAGCACGGTCACCAAAATTGGTTCCCATAATAACTACCTGTGTAGTGACATATCCGTCCGTAGGATAAATGCTCTCCACTACTGGTACAGGATAATCATAAACTCTATACTTGGGGTCTTGCTCACAACCGGAGAAAAGTGCGGAAACACAAGCAAGTATTGCCAAGTGAAATGTATATTTGAATAAAAACTTCATATAATCTATGGTATTATACGTTAAACGATTGAATGATTAATATCCTGGATTTTGTACCAGATTTGAATTCAGGTTGATTTGATTTCTTGGAATCGCCCACAAATAATCTCCCTTAGTAAATGCGCAGTCGGATGATTTGAGGAGCACTACACAAGGTAATTTGCCTTTACCTGTTTCCACTTCTTCCGTCCCCTTCGTAAAGATAGCCGGATTGAAAGCACTGGTAGCATTCCCGTTTTCGTCTATAAATGCCGTCGGATAGCTGGCATTACCTACTACCGCACCGCAACGAGACTCATTCAGATTCTTCTCCGCAATACCCCAACGTTTCAGATCGTCACAACGGAAACCTTCCATATAGAGTTCCAAAGCACGTTCACGGCGGATCTCATCCAACATTACCTGATTGACTGTCTTACTCGCATTTGCCGGCACTCCTTCCTGAATTCGCTTTGCCAATGCATTTGTTAGGTTAGCAATTCCCGCACGGGCACGGATTTTATTTATCGACTTATTCAACTGGTCATCTGATATTTCACCATAGCGTTCCATCACAGCTTCGGCATAGTTCAAGTATACTTCTGCCAACCGAAGTACCGGATAATTGGCCGATTCATCTTTACTTTGGCGTTGAATATCGGTAATAGCAAACTTGGAAACACCATACCCACAGTTCTCAACTGTCAGGCTCGTAGCATATGAACCTATATAAGAAGTCAAACGGAAATCCCGATTCTGAAACTCGTCCCCCGGATTCTTATATCCCTGGAACTTATCAGACATGCTGACCGGAAGCCCGTCAGTGCATAAAAACATATCAATCAATTTCCGGCTGGGACGCATATCCGTATAAATCACCTGATTCAAATCTACCTGTCCTTTACGCGTTTCCTGACTATATACAGAAGCGATGACAAATTCCTTGTTCGTCGCTCTTCCGGCACCGGCAGGATTACTGGCTTCTTCTTCAATATTAAACAGGTAACGATTGCTCATATTTCTCATAGCTGCAACATTGTTATAATTCCAAAGGGAATAAGCAGCATCTCCCATCACTGTTTCGGATAATTGAACGGATTCTTCCAGAAAAGCATTTACCTGATCGGAAGCCGGACCGGCAGAACCTTCAAAATCAGTAGAAGTGCCATTGTACTTACGCCAGGTAGCTTCATAAAGTAACACGCGAGCCTTAAATGCCTGTGCAGCCTGTTTGCTGATTTTACCTTTGTCGGCAGAGGTTATATTCTGTTCCAACGGCAACCCTGCAATAGCCTCATCCAAATCGGAAAGAATCAAGTTGACAACCTCATAACGGCTGTTACGTTTTCCATATAACTCCGGTGAAGTCACGTCGAGAACTTTCGTAACGACAGGCACTCCACCAAAAAACTTCAATAAGTAAAAATAGTTATAGGCACGGAAAAAATGACCTTCGGCTAATTCTTTTTTAATATCCGCTAAATTACCTGTATAGGAAGAAACTGCTCTTTCAAACATGTGATTAGTGGCACGAATATTACCATAGCAATTACCCCAACGGCTATCGTCATTAGGAACTCCCATCACACCGGTCCCCACACCATACGAATATCTGAAACAAGTAGAAAGATCGGATGCCGCATCCATGTGATCGAATATACTTCCATAGGAAGACTGCCATCCCAATAATTGCCCGTAAAGCCCGTTAGCATATTCACGGAAATGCTCCGGAGTTTTGAAATAAATCACATCTGTCTTGGCATCCAGTGGTTCCAAGTCAAGGAACGTATTCACGCATGAAGAAAATCCCAATGCGCAGGTGCAAATTAATATATAGTTCGTTATCTTTTTCATATCTTCTATTCTGTATTTAATTTTCCATAGCTACTATAAAGTGATGTTCAGACCGAACGACCAAGTACGTGCAAACGGGTATCCACTGTTGTTGGAGGCTGCTCCCATTTCCGGGTCGAAACCGTCTCGAATACTGGTAGCTTCCCATAAATCATTACCAGAGAAGTAAACACGCACTTTTTCCAGTTTCACCTTGCGCGTCCATATCTGCGGCAATGTGTAGCCGACTATTAATGTTTTCAAACGGATATAGCGGTTATTCTGCATCATAAAGTCGTTATTCTGATAATTCCAGCGTGCGAGATTCGCATTGGTAGTCAAGCGAGGGAATTCAGCATTCGGATTGCTCTCTGTCCATGTCTTTCCCAAATATGTCGGGTTCTGATTGGCAGTACGTGTTTGAAAAGGATAAGCCATCCAGTCATTACGGATAACATACTGCTTGCCGACACCTTGGAACATTGCGTTCACATCAATACCTTTCCATGATCCTCCCAGTGTGAAACCGAAAACAAAATGTGGATTGGAGTCACCGAGATATTGCAAATCGCTATTTTCATTCCCTGCACCGGAAATCTTATAATCACCATTCAAATCCAAACGTTTGGTATCACCTGGACGCAACCGGCTTGCACTTCCTGCTCCTACACCAGTCAAATCTTCTTTACCCTCTCCATAGAGTGCATAATAGCGGTCTACTTCTGCCTGATCTTTAAAGTAACCATCTGTGCGATAAAGGAAGTACGAATTCAATGGATACCCATTCACAGCTGCATTCCAACCAGCCCCATAAGAATCTGCTCCTTCCATCTCTTTCAACAGACTCTTTGTATCACCAATATTAAAGTTGGCATAGTAAGAAAAGTCTTTAATCTGATCGCGCCATCCAATAGTGAATTCCCAACCTTTTACATTCAAATGACCACTATTCGTTTTAGGAGATTTACCTCCTAATACGCCCGGATAGGTGACATTCACCAACATACCGGTATTATCTTTTATAAAATAATCGAATGTAGCTTTCAAACGATTATCGAAAAAGTTAAGATCGATACCGAAGTTTTTTTGTGAAACTTTCTCCCAAGTACGGTCATAAGAAATTAAACCGCCAAAACCTGAAGATACCTGGTTGGCAGGTATAGTTCCAAAACCGGCCGTCCCAAGAGAAACAGTAGATACATAATCGTAATCGCCCAGCCCAACATCATTACCTGAGCTACCATAACTTAAACGCAGCTTACCAAAAGAAAGAACTGGCTTTAGAAATTCTACAAATTGTTCTTCCGAGAACGCCCAGCCCAAAGAAACGGAACCGAAGCTCTTAAAACGATAACCGGGAGCAAACTTGGAATTTCCGTCACGACGCCCCATCAATTCAACCATATATTTTTCCGCATAGTTATAATTCAAACGGGCAATATATGAATAGGTACCATTATGAGTCTTTCCTCCACCGTTACCCTGTGTACCCGTAGCCAAATTCAAATCGTAAATTCCGGCATCCTCAAACTTCTCACGGGCGGTAACAACTTTCTTAGTCACCCATTTCTCGGCATTGATGCCGAACATAGCATCTATATTATGTACTTCGGCAAATGTACGCTTATATTTCAATAACCCTGAATAGTACTGATACCGGGCATTATTTGCCTGTACCAAATATCCCGGCTGATGGGAATCTTTAAAATTCAGCACATCTTGCGGAGTACTAAGGGTTTGTGTTGTTTCATATACTAACTTCGCCGTCTGCTCGCCGAACCAATTGTAACACTGTACCGGAAGCGAATAGCGTTCTCTGCGATATTCCTCATTTTGAAATGAAGCAGTACCCTCGAAAGTGATTCCTTTCCAAATATCCACCAATGCTTTAAAATCGACACGAGTAGTCAACTTCTCTCTCTCGTCACGTCCACCATCCGTTGTAGCTGCTGCCGCATTGCGATCACCTACATTACCGAAGTTAGCGTACCATTGTCCATAGGGATTTTTTGCCGGGAAAAACGGAGCATCGTTTCCGTAAAGTGTACGGTCGATACCATGTGTGGGTGTTTCGGTATTTGTTTTAATCATACTGGCTAAAGTCTCCAGTTTGAACCAATCAGTCAATTTGATGCCGTAGTTTAAGCGCAAGTTCAACTGTTTCTGTCCGTCATAGGCTGTAGCCAGATTAGCCTGGTTATCAGCATAAGCTAATGAAATGCGGTAATCGGATTTATCCGTAGAACCTGCTACACTCAAGTTATGCTGGTAAGAATAACGGCGGGCAAACAATTCATCCAGGCGATTGGCATTACCAACGAACATCGTACCCCAATCGGCTACAGTCGACTCATAAATACCTTCAATGCCTTGAGCCATCTTCTTCAGGTTTTCTTCTCCCCAGCCCCACCAGTCATGTTCCGGCATTTCTTTATTGGCTTCCAGCCACATGGAAGCATATTCCTGCATACTGGGAGAGAAAGCCATAATACCATTGGTAGTGAAACGCATATTGAAGCCATAATCAACCGTTGTCTTGCCTTTACCTTTTTTGGTAGTAACCAAGATAACGCCATTAGCTGCTTTCGCCCCATAAATGGAAGCTGAACCGTCTTTCAATACACTAATATTCTCAATATCATCCGAGTTTAGATTTTGGAATGACTCTGAATTCAATACGGGTACTCCATCCACAATAATCAACGGACTACCGCCATTGACAGATGTCAGACCACGAATCTGGAAATTTAAACCTTCATTACCCGGACGTGAGGAAGAACGAGTGACTACCAAACCCGGAGTGGCTCCTTGCAGAGCAGCACCGACATTGGTAATGGCACGACTTTCCAATACCTGGCTACCAATTTGTTCTACCGCCCCTGTCAACGTCGCTTTTTTCTGCGTGCCATAACCCACTACAACAACCTCGTCCAGTGCATTATTATCTTCCTTTAATACCACTTTAAAATCAGAGCGGCCATGAAGGTTAATAATCTGATCTACATATCCGATATAGCTAACTTTTATCTGTTTGGCATCAGCAGGAATATTCAGCGTAAACCGACCGTCAATATCGGTAATTACTCCTGCATTGCTTCCTATGACCACTACATTACAACCAATCAGTGGTTCACCATTCGCATCTGTCACAAGTCCTTTGATGATGCGGCCCGTCTGGACTACCATCAAACTCTCTTCTACAGAATCATTTGCATAGAGCAATACACCGGGCGAACCACCCAGCAGCATGGCGAAAGCCAATGCGACTCCTTTTGAACATAAGAATTTGGATTTAATTTCCATAATACTATTAAATAAATTGTTAAAGTTAATATGTGTTTTTCCGAATCTGGTATTTAACCGACTTTGGAGAATTCATTTTTCAAATAAGTACGAACCGTTTTACGAGCCAGTAATAATTGACATTCTACTGTACGGGGAGATAAGGACAGCTTTCCTGCAATGGCAGGACAAGAGAGTTCATGATTGAAACTAAGTTCATAAATCTGACGGCGTTTAACAGGAAGAGCTTCCATAACCTGGTCATGCATCTTCTTTAGTTCACGAAAATGAATGGTATCTTCTGTGGTATTCCGACTGGTGTCTTCCATCCTATTATATATGTAGGCGACGAAATCTTCCTGTTTATAATAACGACGGATTTTATCGGTTACTATATTGCGAGCGATGGTAAAAAGCAAAGACCAGACTGTATCTTTGTTCACGAATGCCCTGTGTTCCCATAAGCGGACAAAGACATCCTGTGCCAAATCTTCCGCTTCATGCGGATGGCAAATGCGGATAGCGATATAGTTCTTGATATACTCCTTATATTTAAGATAGCATTCAGAGAAGAAGTCGTCAAATGTAGCTTGCTGTTTATTCATGGCATTAAATTTATCCGTTTAACGATGATACAAAAGTAGGAACAAGTTTCAAATTCAAATACCACAAAAGTAACAGATAACAAAACTATCGTAACAAGCGTGTATTTTTGCAAAAACTTCCCATTTCATCGGGATAAATCTAACCGTTACACCAATAAAAAAGGGGATGTCGTTACATTTGACGACTCCCCTGTTCTTATATTTGCATGGATGAAAGCTTTCATCCGGAAGGATTCATTATTTATTTTCCTGTGATGCCTGGAAATCCGGTATACGTTTTACGTTCGCACCTTTCATTACACCTCTTTTGATCGCTTCATTCGTATCGGTGATTTCTTTCTTCACACGTTTATAGTATTCTTTTGTCAGTCCTTTCTCTACTGCTTCCGATTCTGTTACTGCCCAAAGATACTGATAATCCATCAACATCAAATCCGGTGCCACTATTTTAAAGAAAACACTATCATTTGCAAATTTTTCACGTAAGTCTCCCAAATAGATGGTATCTGCAGGATTTACCTCCTTAACATTTGCATTATTTTTTGAACTGCTACCTCCGCAAGAGGATAACATCAAACCTCCTACCAACAAAATTAAAACTAATACTTTCATATCAATATATATTATAAAATAAAACTTCTTCTGCCCCAATGTGAACAAGATCTTACAATTATCTCACTTATTCAGCGCAAATGTAATAATTAAACTACAAACACAAGCACAATGTCATTCTTTTCTTCCCGATTCCTCGGCATATTGCTTGGGAAGCATACCGAACATTTCTCTAAAACACTTCGAGAAATAGCTGGGTGAACTGAATCCTACCCGGTTCGCTATTTCAACAATCGGCAACTGACTTCCTTGTAATAATTGTGCCGCCCGTTTCAAACGGATGCTGCGAATAAAGTCTGTCGGTGTATGTCCGGTGATGGATTGTAGCTTACGGTAAAGGCTCATACGCACCATACCCAAATCGCCACTCAATTCTTCTACGCCATATTCCGGATTGTCCATGTTCTTTTCTATGTATTCCAGACACTTCTGTATGAGCTGTTCGTCTACTGAAGTAATGGTGATAGCACTCGGATTTACTTCTATGTTTTTACGGAATTCCTGTTTTCTCTTTTCCTGCTGCTCTATCAGCTTTTCAATGCGTACCATCAGCATATCAAAGTTGAAAGGTTTCGACATATAAGAGTCTGCTCCTACTTCATAGCTGTTAATCTTGATATCATCGGCAGTACGGGCTGTCAATAATATCACAGGTATATGGGAAGTCTGCACGTTCGTCTTGATCCGACGGCAAAGTTCGATACCGTCTACTTTCGGCATCATAATATCGCTGATAATCAGGTTCGGATTTTCCTCTATCGCTTTTCGCTCTCCTTCCTCGCCGTCTGCCGCTTCAATGATTTGATAAAAATCTTCTAACTGTTCTTTCAGGAAAGTACGGAATTCCTGATTGTCCTCCACTAACAACAGTTTCTTCAGGTTATCATCGACTGTAGATGTAGTGGTTTCTTTCTCTTTAATGTCTGGTGTTTCCGTTCCGATGATTTCTTCCGGCAGTTCGTTCGGTTCCGGTTTCAGGTCCATCGGCAACCAAACGGTGAATACTGATCCACGATCTATCTGACTGTCCACTTTAATACGGCCACCATGTATATTTACATATTCCCTTACCAAATGAAGTCCGATGCCACTGCCTATTTTTTCGTCCCCTTCATTTCCTACCTGATAGAAACGGTCAAAGATATAAGGAAGGTCTGATTCGGATATTCCGATTCCAGTATCAGATACGGATATTCTCACGTAGTTTCTTTCTTCTATCTCTTCTGTCGCGAGCTGTAAGTTCACTGTGCCTCCCTGCGGTGTATATTTGAAGGCGTTGGACAAGAGATTATTCATAATCTTATGTACCTTATCCCGGTCGAAGAACATATAAAGCGCTCTATGTTCAGATTGGTTCACAAAGTTAAGGTGCTTCTCTACTGCCATTGGCATGAAGTTGTTATAGGCAGAAACAATAAATTCCTCCATATCGCCGTTCATCAGATGCAACCTCTCTCCTTTCATTTCCAGTTTGCGGAAATCGAGTAGCTGATTCACCAATGACAATAGGTTTTGAGCATTCTTATAGATGGTATTCAGTTGCTTTTTCATCGCATCGTCTGTCAATCGACGTATCACCATGTCTAATGGCGTGATAATCAATGTCAGCGGAGTGCGGAGTTCATGGCTTATATTTGTGAAGAAGCGGAATTTCATCTGATCCAGTTCTTCTTTCTGCTTCAACGCTTCCTCTTCTTGCATACGAATCATCTTCTGCCGGTTGCGGCGGTTTATTACGTAGATCAGCCCGAAGATTAAGAGAATAACTAAAATTGCATAGAAAATACGAGCGGCCAGTGTATCCCAGAATGGGGGATGAATTACAATTTTGAATGCAGACTCCGGTCCCCATATCCGGTCGTTTCCGGCAGCGGACACACGGAAGATGTATTCGCCCGAAGGGAGATTATTATAGACCACACGTCCTTGTCCATTCTCAAAAAGGGTTTCCGTCCATTCTTTGTCAAATCCTTCCAGTTGGTAACGGAAAGAGGTTTGAGAAGGATTAGGGAAGTTCAGACCAGAAAACTCAAGTGTGATATAGTTCTCATCATATTTTAATTGTACTTCGTCCGAATAACTTAATGCTTTATCAAATAAGACACGTCCGTTATATATTTCGCCCGAAACAACCGGAACATTAAACAAGCGGAATGAGGTAAACAGAGGACGATTGAGGCACTGATTATCTATCATGTTTTCTGGTGAGAAAGCAATAAAGCCGTTCATCAGCCCCAGGAAAAGCTGATTGTCCCTGGTCATTAACGAAGGGAAACTATATAAATCATCCTGACGGATTTCATCTTCCGACAGACAGCTGATTACATGAAAGCTGTATTTATCTGCTCTTCTGTCTACTTTTATCTTATAAATAGAAGTGACTGTCGAAATCCATATATCATGGTTCTTATCTTCCACTACGTTCAGGATAGCTTTAGACAGACCTTCTTCTTTCCCTAATGTGTAGCTTTGCCCATTGTAAGTCAAAACGCTCAAGCCATATTGTGTAGCAAACCATAAAGTTCCCTCATGGTCTTTGAGTATCTGATTATACTTGATACTTCCCTGATTGAAAATAGAATTAGCCTGGCCGTCTTCCTCCGGTATCCATATTTTATTCGTTGCAGGATCGTAAATGTAGAGTCCGTTATCACTGCCTACGACCAACCGGGATTGATTATCTATGGCCAATGCATTCGCTACTTTATATTTTTTGAGTTCGGGAAACTGTTCGGACAATAAGTTTATTTGCCCGTTTTCAGGATTGAATAATCCTACACCACCATATATACTTACCCACAATCGACCGGAAGAATCTTCGACCATGACACGGATATTACTGAAATCCAATTCATTCTGATAATCCGTATCGGGATAATCGTAAGATTGTACCTTTCCATGATCTATGCAGTAGAGCCCATCGTGGTATGTTCCGACCCAAACACGCTTCTTGCTGTCCTCATAAAGTACACGGCAATTCTTCTGACTGAATTCATGATAGAATCTGTTCATGCTTTTAGTCTCCGGTTCATAGCGATAGACACCCTGCGTAGTACCCATCAGAATTTCTCCTTTAGATGTTTCGAGCATACAGCGGATTTCCTCTCCTTTCCAGTCGCCATTTATCATCTTCTTATTGTACAGCACTATTTTATTCATGCTGGGATGATAATAACACATTCCCTGATTATAAAGTCCTATCCAAACGGAATTATTTTCCCGGTCGCAATAGATGCTTTGAATACCGTTTCGTACTGTATTACCTGATAATAAAGGAATATCCAGTGTCCGGGTTACAGAGAAATTGTGCATATCAATGACATAGAATCCATCGATAACGGTTCCTACCCATGCATTTCCACCTTTATCCACATCCATAGAAGTAAACCATGAATAGTGTCCGAGTTGGATACCTGAAATTTGGTTCCATTTTTTATTATAGACATCATAATAGCCTACTCCACGATCCCACATCAACCAAAAGTCACCATTATCGAGTATCTTCAAAACCACACGGTCATCCGGTTTCAGTTGGTCTTTCAGGAAATCAAGTTGATGCACGAAACGTTTCTTTTCTAAATCGTAGCAACGGATAGCCCCTTTCTGATGAACCATCCAACTGTATTTTCCATGACTTTCTACTCCGAGTAATCCTCCATAGTATTCCATAAACTCATCATTCCTACAAACCTGTTCGATTGATTTTGTCTCTGCATCGTACATATAGACAGAGGAACCCGGCGTCAGAAACCAACAATGTTTCTCTGAATCAATAATCAGGTCCGCCACTTTATCCTTTAAGCCGAATTGTTGAAATAAAGAATCTACGTTATAGATGTACTGTTCGGTAGTCAAATCGAAGACGCGTAGGCTCTTGCGTTCTTTCATCCACAAACGTTTGTCGGCATCAATATATTGTTCGGGAATAATATGGTTATATGCTATCGAATATTCGCCATGAATATTGAAAGGGAAATTTGAATAGTTCGCACCATCATACAGGCTTAATAACACAGTACTTCGCACACCGATACGTCCGTCGGGAATGGGGAAAACGCTTTTTACATAGTTATCCGGTAATCCTTCGACAACTCCAATCTGGCGGAATACATAAGGGGATTCTTGCGAGCTAATATAACCCGGATACAATAATCCCATTAGTATGATTAACAAACATATTCGAATTTTCATGGCCATCTTTTTTTGTAGTACTATTATTAAGTACGAACGAAGAATCAAATCCCCTTATCCTACTTTACTATTATTTTCTGAATTTCGAGTTTATCTCCGGCTTGCTCTATCTGTAAACGAAGTACACAAGCTCCTGCGGGAAGAGTGAGTTTTCCTATTTCTCTTTCCGTCCATTGTATAGAACTGGGTAATTGCATGGGTTCTGTCTTTACTTCTGAATCAGAAGCTACGGACAATAAAGAATTTCCTTTTGATTGATAAACAAGATAAACGGTATAATCTCCATCGGTAGGAATACTTACAGTATAATTCATCCATTCTCCATCTTCTATTTGGGTAACGACGTAATTATCTTCTTCTTTTCGTAGCTCTACTGCTCCGTCAGGTCTGTATTCGTTGCCACGTTTCTTTCCTACATTGTGATAGGTATGCCCTTCGGGATCTTCCGCAAGACAATAATAATCGTAATCGGCAGCCGATATTTCACAAGGTAGCAAATGAATTCCTGATACACGCTTTCCCGTAGAGAAAGAAACGGGATCGCCTGCCATCCAGGGAGTCAATCGCTTGGTCAATGTTCCCCAGCCAGTCCATTCATAAAACCAGTTGGGTGCTATCCCCCAGTTTTCGCAACCGTGATGTTCTATCATATAATCACGGTAACGTTTCAACCAGGTATAGTTGTTCTCCGGCAATCCAGCACGTACTGCATAATGCGCCAATGCCATTTCACGAGTTCCGCCACTACCTGCTACGTCTCCACGTCCGTGAGGAGATACGGCTACGGATTCCCAACGTCCACTACGGCTTTTTATCTGGAGAAATTTTCCGTTCTCAAAGGTAACTTCATTTGAATTCTTACTATAACTTGTCGGTTCCCAAGGCTCTTTTTGCTCTTCATAGGTCTGGACTTTAGAGAGGTTATAACGATAGTTCCATTCCAAACCAAGAAGCAAACGGTTATTGAGACAATTATACAAAGAATCTCCCTGATTCCATGCCATTTCTGCGATAGCTACATAATTGTGGATACCTGCCAATACATGTCCCTGGTCGCGACTCGACTCCTGACATTGACCGTTTGGATAGATATAATACTGTAGCTGTTCATCGTATCCATAATCTGAAATCTTGTTTTCTCTTCCTTCCAATTTATAATCAAGCATGGTTGGTGATTTCTTAATCGGTTCTTTGCTAGTGACCGTCGGTCCTGAAGGATAAGGTAAATCATCCGGTCGATGCTTCATTCCCAATAAATAACGGTAAGCACGGTCATACATTACTTCGTTATCTAAGTAAATCCCCATTGCCATCATTCCACGAGCAGCGAAAAGTCCTTGATTACCAAACCTTGCGGCATCGAAATTAAAAATATTCCAATAGAATGTAACTCCGTTCTTTGAATCATCCCAGTAATTTGCATATTTGGAAGAGAAATCTTCCGTATTGCTATATCCAGGATAGACCAACATATTTTTAAAACGTTGCTGGTCTTCTACTTTCCAACCGGAATAATCACGCATTAATTCGGCGGCATCAATTAAAAGGTAAATCTTTCCGTTATCTAATGGTCCTGTTCCACGACTACTTGTATTGGTATAATAAGAATTAGCATTCAGATATTCGACCGCTTTACGGGCATAAGCCTCATCGCCCGTCAGATGCCAAAGCAATGCTAAGTCATGTGCCCGCCTGCCATCTACTCCGATAGTAGCATTAAAACGTCCTTCTCTGATTTGTTTTCCCCGATTGATAACTTGCGTATTGAGTGAAGAATAGGGAGATTCCTTTAATTTCAGGAAAGTAGAATAATAAGGCTCGTGTTTCGCCTTGACCATAGCTTTCATCCGGTCTAAATCACCTTGGGTATAGGTGATTCCGGGATGGATAAAGTTACGTCGTTGCGCTTGCACTCCATTTTGAATATTCCCAATCCATACAATCCCAATAATCCATATAATTTTGTTAATCATAGTGCGATTCGTTTTTTATACAAGTGATAAGCAAAGATAGTATTTAGTAATAGAAAGGAGTTCAAAGTGAATGAAACATTTACTTTGATTAGCATAAACCCAGAAATAAAACTCTTGTATTTATACTCATGGTTCTCTTCCAGACTCCTTAATTCTGATCCCAATGCAGCTTTGCTCTCATCTATTAATAGATAAGTTATTATCTTCCTATTGCAAAGTTCTTTCCTTCTAATACAAAAGTTACTTTTATCTAATAGAAATCTATAATTGCAAGCTTTGATTATAAAAACGCAAGTTTCATTTATATAATTGCAAGTTCTAATTATACAAATGAAACTTGCATTTATAGTTTATGTTTAACCTAAAGAAAGTTTGGTCTTAGAAGAAAAAAAGTTTGCACCTAATACAAAGAGATTTTCCCATTCATACTTCATGTACCAGATTATGCTATTTGACTGTGATATTCTTTATGTATTCATTCGTGATAAAATCATCTATATTTTTCATCTTCATACCGTTGATAATCACATTATCGAAGATGATATTCTTGACGGAACGTTCTTTATCAAACCCTTTCAATAGAGATGGATTCTCCCCTACTCCATTATAAATGATATTCCGAAAAATAATATCTTCAATTCCCCGGCCGGGTTGCTTATCATACTTTGAATTAAAACGAACATTAATATGAAACAATCTTCCCTCCTGGATATTCTCTACACGGATATCCTCAAATAATACTTTGCGTACCAAGTTTTTATCACCGCAATCCACTGCCATACAGCCCTGATAAAGAAGATCATCTTCATCATGTTCCAGAATATCGACATTACGGACAGTTATATTCTCAAGAATCTCTCCAACCTTATCGTCCGGGTTACCGTGTCCTCCAATGTTGATCGGATGAGCAATATCCGCCCAAAGGATTGAATTCTGTAAAGTCACGTTACGACTTCCTCCGTAATAGTTCCAGCGATGGGCATAGATGGCAATACAATCATCACTGTTCCGCATAAAAACATTGTCTATTAATACGTCACTGCAACACATCAGATCTATGCCATCACTCCATCCTTTACAACTAAAAGACTTTAAATTACTGATGGTCAACCCTGTAGACTCACCACCAAATACTGTATAGTGATCTGGATTTATAACTGTAATACCGTCAATCCATATATTTTTAGAATGAGTAACTTCTATTCCACGGATCGGATGGTCGAGAATACCACGCCCGACAATGCGTACATTTTCAGCTTTGTCAATCAATAATTTAGCTTTTACAACAGCTCCGGGAGCTAAATAAACAGTAGTATTGGAAGGAATCTGTATCTGTGTATTCGGCAAATCTTTCGGACGATGGACACCCGGTCCGAAATACATTACTTTGTCACTGCTTTCAGTATAAGTTTCTGTTTCCAAAGGATTAGCAAACAAATGAAGATTATGCAAACGATCACCGTTAAACTCAATCGACAGGCATTGAGGTCTAGTGAGTGTAAAAAAGATAGCATTGTGGTTTACCGTATGTTGTATACCTATTGCTAACGGACGGATTTTCACATCCTGAATGGTGCCATTGTTCTTTTTCACCATCACTTCTACGGGACTGCCTATATCAAACTGTACCATTGAAGCAGATTGTACCCGATCCATATCTACTTGGACTTCATATTCGAATACATCTTTCCATTCACCACCTGCTTCACGTACTTTGACTGTATAATCATCATTATGTGGCATACCAGTGTTCAATCCTTCCGGATAGGTTACTAATTGGGCATTCCCGAATGTCGAAAATGCAATAGCTATTGCTAACAAACATTTTCTTTTACCTGATAAAACTCCTACTATATTCATATCACTAAACTATGTTATATTTTAATTATTCTGTTTATTGAAGTTCTTTCTAAAACTATACTTTCTATTCCACCCAGGTTGGCAAACTGGTAACAGAAACTATAGAAAAAATAACCAATGCAAAAAATCTCCTTTATTGTCTATTACGAACAATAAAGGAGATTTACCTAGAACATTCCAGTTTTTTCTGTCTTCTTATTTTTTACTTTTTACATACGGTTCTGCATATTGAGTCGGCAGTGCTCTCGATATGTCTTTGAAACATTTAGTAAAACTAGTATACAATACACCTTCCTATTCTTTATTATAGCTTTATTCGAACGGAACTGCCAAGTACTAGAATATGAATTGAAAACGTCCCTGTACTACACTAAAGTTTGTGCTTTCGATCTCTTTGATATGCGAGCCGGGGATGAAGTAGCTATAATTCAATTTGACAGCAATGTGTTTATTGATATAGTAATTCAATCCGAAGGAGAGGTCTTTCTGTGTTCCGCCTTTTATTCCGGCATCATTCAGAGAGAGATAATTGAAACGGGCACATAGTTCGAGTGCTTTTCCTTCCGGTCTTCCGGGACAGGCTACTTCTTCGTCATATAGATAATTCTGTCCTAACAATAGCCAGGAACATTGCAGATAAGCTCCTTGTGCCGTATAGTTCTCAAAACCCTTTTCCCGTTTTACATGGGCGCGGATGTATTCACCCTGAAGAAAGAATTTATGATAGTAAATTAGCAGTTCGGTTCCTATTTTAAATTGGGATGCTGCATGATCTACATCTGCTTGTATTAATGTACGATTATCAATCGTGCTCACGCCCGGAGATTTATAAGTAAACGTATTCCTGTTCTCATCTTCGGGAAGCGTGCCGTCCGGTGTACGATGGATAGCTGCTAATCCTATATGTATCAGTTTCGCTTGCTCATAAAGTGGACGGTAAACCAAACGTCCGTCAATGGCATATCCTTGCGATGCGTTTTTCAGGTTGCTCAAATCATTATCGGTAAAGAATCCGCCACACAGATAGTAATATTGGGTACGATAGGAATAGGCTACTCCCATACGTCGGCTATTTGTCAATGCCAGCACAGCTCCCGGAGATTGGTTGAAGCGAAGATCAAATGTACTACAAATCATATCGAGACTGAATGGCTCATAGAATTGTCCTATCTGAATGGAACTATTCTTATAGGAATAGGTGGCAAAAGCATCTTTGATGGCTACTTTGTTTCCGGCATATCCCATTTCCAGTTTCATTCCCCAGTTCTGATAGGTAGCTTTTACACCGATGCGAAGGTCATTAAATTCCGTGCCGTTGCCAAAGTTATTCGGATTCTTCAGATACACTCCTCCATCCATTAATAGACGCCCAGTGATTTTATATTGTATGCCATCGGGCAGATTCTGTGCCGTTATCCGGGAAGTCGTTAGTATTAGAGATAGAAGGAAGGAGAATTTCAAATATAGTCCTATTATTTTCATCGTCCACCTTTTATCAAATTTGTGAAAAAGTAGTTGGCTCCATACCTTCTCCCGTAAATTTTATCCCGTTGCTCATTTCGGCTTCTTTCGCTTTCTTCAGTTGTTTCTCTTTTTTATAGCGCTGTATCAGGTAAATCATGGAGCAGGTGAAAGCAACCGTACAGATCAGTCCTACGTAACCGGATAATATATTATAAAATTCCAACCAGTTTATGTCTGCATGGGCAAATTCTTTGAACATCAAGACAAGTACAGTTCCCGTATATCCGATAAAATCAATGGTCACAATGAAGAAACCGACATTTCCTTTTATCTTGAAACAAGCGATGAAGCGGTCGAAAAAAATGCTTTGAAAACAGAGGTAGGCAATATACAGACAGAGACTTTGGACAAACAGCCAGGTGATTGCATCCAATTGCAGAGAATCATAATTGAAAGATATAAAACTCATGGTGGCTGTCCCAAGTACGACCAATCCCAGCAGGGCAACCAAAACTTTTATGTTACTTTTCACAAAGACCATCGCTCCGAATAACGCCAGAATTATTAATGTAACGACTGTATCTACCTGCGCAAACATCCATGAGGACTGTCCGTTCATATCAATAATCTTCACCAGGAAATCTTCCTTAATATCTCTAAGCACTACCAACATTAGGTTAGCTACAAACAATAATACAAGAAATGGCATAAAGTCGATGAACAGTTCTTTCCGTTGCTTGCCATTCAGAGTTACACGACTACTTTTTTGTTCTATATCTTGTGCCGTAGGTTGTGGCAAACGGGTTAAGCTATATCCCCAAAGAGCCAATAAAGGAAGTGCAAAAGCACCGATAAGTGCCGGCATCCAAAATTCGCTGACGTTCAATGTATTCATAACGAACAATCCGATGGATTTTGCCGTTCCCGAACTGATAACAATACTGATTCCTAAAAGACTGGCCAAAATATCCGTAGTGCGGCGACCTTCGATAAAACTGAAAATAACTCCCCACATACAGCCCAATGACAATCCATTGAAGAACATGGCAAACATATTATAAGGAGTGGGAAGTGCTCCGAACGCAACCAATGACAATTCCGCTACGGCAATGGAAACGAGTATAAACTTCAGGCGATTCTCTCTCTTCAATTCGGAAATCAACTTGATACCTATAAACTTGGCTATCAGATAACCTGCTATCTGAATGATAGTAACCAGTACTTTATAATCAAAGCCGAATGCTTCTATCCCGTCAAAAGTAGCAGCTGTGAAAGGTTTGCGCAATGTATAAACCAGTGAGTAAGAAAGAAGGGCTGCTCCACCTGCCCATAGAATAAAGAGGAAATCGGCTAATCTTCTGTTTGAACTTAGTTTCGATATTGCTTCAGTAATCGTTTTCATACGTTTTCGTTTTAATTTCTGGAGCAAAAGTAGAGGAGAATAGCAAGGGAGAAAATGAATTCTAAAGATTCATTTTATTCATTATCAGGTAGAAATGGAAGTAATATTAATGTAACGTTTATGTAACCGTAATTTCTTGGAAATGGAATACAAAAAGGGTTGCACAATCACTAATCCGGTATTGCGCAACCCTTTTTATTCGATTTCTTATTTTTCTTCTTATTGGAAAGTAGGCATCTTGAATCTGTACAATAATCCACCTACCATGGAAGCTACGCGGTCAGGTCTTCCCTGTTCGGAGCCATCGTATGTATCGGTACGGATACCGACTTTAGGTTCGGCATACAGATACAAAGAAGAAGCCACTTTCAGCTTTACCTGCACACCAGCATCCAGTCCCGGCACTGCTCGGAACTTACCGTAACGGCGTACCAGTCCGGCAGTAACTCCCACAAAAGGAACAACATCTATCACATGATCGGGGCTGTATCCTTTTGCCAATGTGGCCAGACTCATCATATAATCCATACCCAAACCGGCATAATGAAGATTCATCTTCGACGACGTTTTGGCCTTGTACATAATTGTTCCATTTACCCGCCATGCAGATAACGGAGTGTACCATTTACCTATGCTTCCTTTTGCTTCTACACCTGCATTCTTCACCAAATCTTTGTTGGCTACGAGCAAGCTACCCAATCCAAGTGCACCGGAGATGAAGTAACGCTTGTCATCCTGACCAAACACGCTACGATTGGCTGCTTTTGAATAAGGAACAAAGCGATAGTGGAAACCTGCATTGACTCCTACCATTACGTCTTTCTGCATAAACCCCAGATTACCTTCAATGAATTTATCTCCATACAAGCGAATCTGCGGTTCAATGTACAAACCGAGAAAATCATTCACATGCCATAATCCCTGTATGCCTGCATTAATACCCGGTTGGAACTTATGGTCTGATTTGGAAGTATAAGCAAGGTTGACACCTACCGAACCTATTAAATCAAAGATACGATCGGGATTATATCCACTCATGGTAGACGTTATGTTCCACAAGTAATCAAGACCGCCACTGACGCTGACATGTCTAAGTTTGCCCGCTTTAACACTTCCCGGAACTACATAGTTCGTAAAGAATCCACCCGTACCCACCAGGCGCAAACCGGAATAAGGGCTCAACCACTTACCGATAGAGACAGAAGCCTGCGGACCTAAAGATCCAAGGTTTTCAAGATTCGTCTTATTCAGGAACATCTGCACACCGATTCCCGAAGTCATAAACAGATTGTCTGCGATGTGATTGCTTGAGAATCCGTTCTTCGGACGTGCCGCACGGTCAATCGTATGATAAGTCAAACCAAAATTCAACTCTCCGAGCTGATCCGTATTGCCACCTACTCCGCAACCTCCTGCATATTTCTTATTATACACATTGAAGCGAGGTTCTATAAATAAATCCACAGAACGGTTGATACGGAAACTTCCTTGCACACCGACTCCTATTCCCGGAGCATACTTGGCGGTTTTATCCACTCCTTTCGTACCTGCCAGGTTAACTCCGGCAATACCGATCAGACTAAATATTCTGTCTTCATCATATCCCCAAAGAACATTATTGATATTCAACAGATAGTCCGCATGCAGATCGACATGTTTAAAGTAGCCGCTTGCGCTGCCCGAAGGAGTATCCGAAAGTCCAACTGTTCCGGACAAACGCAGACCGGAAGAAGGACTGAACCATTTACCGATTCCGGCAGAGAACTGGGGACCTAATCCTTTAATCGTATTCTTGATTCCCGGAACTTTCAGTGTACTGATACCACCGGATAAAGAGATAAACATATGATTCAGGAAGGAACTTTTATCGAAATCATCGAAATGAATCTTAGTTCCCATCGGAGCAGCAGGCATATAGGTCAGACCTACCAGAACCGAACCAGCCATTTTATAGTTTCTCCAACTTTCCGTATACGCAAAACCGTCATTATACCATCCGATCCGCGGTTCTACAAACAAATCCAATGTAGAAGAAAGACGTACATTTCCCTGTAAACCGAGATGAGCGCCGTAATAAAGCTGACCGCCGCCTTTCAAATCCGGATACTTTTCGGAACGATCGCTATTGTCGCCCACCTTAGAATAACCGGCTTCTATACCTGCAATCCCTACTAACTCAAAACAACGGTTTGCATTGTATCCGTATGCCAGGGAGGACATATTCAACAGATAGTCCAGGCTGCCGCCACCCTTTTTTATTTTAGAATCGTAGATACTCGACGGCAGATAACCTAAATTCACCCCTATCCGAAGTCCATGGACCGGAGTAATCCACTTTCCCATAAAGAGATGGGCGGTCATTCCCATTCCATCCTGACTATCTCCACTTGTTAACAAGCTGTATGGCCCTATTCCGGCAGAGAAAAAGAGATGTTCATTGAATTTATTGCTCTCGAACTTTTCATTTGCAGGCCGTTTCTGTAACATATATTGCAATGCACCATAATCCTGTGCCTGTAAGGTAACAGCAAGCATCAGGAAGATTGCCACTGCTACATATTTATTGTTGATTCTGAAGATATTCATCGTTTACTCTTGTTGTATATATCATTATTTAATTTTCTGCTCTTCCGGCAGCAAGTCAATAATATCACCGTCCACCTTCGCTACTTCCAATAAGGAAGGATCAAGTTCAAGGGCCTTCTCAATGCTCATAATCGCATCACCTATTTTCTCCAGGCGGTTGGCGGCAATCGCTTTTATATAATATTCGCGGGCGGTCTCTACATCTATGGTAGAAATCTTATCCCATGCTTCCTGATTCTTCTTCATTGCCAGCAGCATCACCACCTCATTGAAAGGACTGGTAGCCGCCACCTTTTCGAAAGCATCATTATAATAACCGGCCAATGCCTGAACGATGGCCTGCAAATCTTCAGAAACCGCTTCTTCGGGAACCAATGTCAAGACTGAATCCGCTTTTGTATATTTCCCTTCGTGCAGCAAGGCAATAGCCTGATTGGACAATAACTCCGCCGGTGCCGATTTACTGACAAACGGTTCGAGAATACGTGAATCCGGAGTATCTTTCTGTATCGTTGCCACTGCCAGTTCATTGGCTGCATACGTAAAGTTATCATAAAGTTCAAGAGCTTCCCTGCAATACTTTTCCCTTTCGTCGGGAGTTTTTGCTGTCGTAATCATACGGTAATATTCGAAACGGGTCAGTTGCTTCGGATTCTTTCTGTAAAGTTCTCTAATCTCGTCGTCCGTCAAAGAACGGAAGATTGAATAACCATACGTATATTGCACCTTTCTCAATTTAGGCAGATAAGTAGCCGCAAGTTCCTTGTAGAAAGGTTTCGATTTCAAGACCCCATTCAACCGGTAAGGAGTAGCTGCATATTGTTTGATTAAGTCCTCTACTTCTTTAGCCAGTTCCGGCTTGGAGTTTTTTTTCAGCAATTCAGCTACCTCCTTCCAGGAGGCAACCGATGCATCCGATTTCACCTCCAACAGTTTACGTGTTTCCGGGTCCAGTTGTGCCAGTATACGTTCCAGGGCTTTATCCGTACGCAATTTTGCCAGACGAAGATTCGTCGCGTAAGAACCGTCCGGCGAAGCCACCCCCGTAATATGAAAACTCTTCAAAGAGGCATCCGGGTTCGTCTCAATACCACGCAATTCCTGATTCAATCGGTTCAGTTCCACCTGATTTTGTGGATTCTTATCATCCAGGTCGGCTTTACCTACCAGGAAGGTTAAGTTTACCTCACCTTTCGTATCCCGCAACTGCATCACGGGTTTCGGAAGGTATTTCTCGTCCGTCAGGCTGAAAGCGGAGAATTTATACTCCAAGAAACGAAGCGGGTTGACCGTTCCGCGTGCAATGGAGAAAGAGTCACGATAAATGATATTCCGGTAATTTTCCATCGCCAGATGCACATCTGCACGGTAGTCATGTTGCAGATATTCTATATAGATAGAATCATGGTAAGCAATAATATCCCCCTTGCGTGAAGAAGTAGTTTTCACACGGATGTAATCGTGCAAAGGATCTTTATCCATATCATAATCGTACATTCGATTTTGCGTTGTATTATAAGTATCCCCGTCGAATACAACAGGACGCATCAACAGACGCTTTTTCAGTGTCACATCATAAATGGAAGGCTGCAATACCAAGCGACGATGTGAGTTAAACATCTCCTTAGGCACCGGGACACGAGTTTTCAGATGGAAATAATTACCTTTGATTTCGATGTCCGTAGGTTCCGGAATCACTTTGTCCTTCACTTTGGAAGTAATCGTTACTTCGTCCAGTTCGATGACGGCATCTTTCAATACTACATTCAGAATCTGCTTTCCTGCCACCTTCACTGTTTTGTCTTCATAACCGACACATGTAAACTTCAACGAGCCGTTTTTCTCAACCAAGACACTGTAACGACCATCCTCGTCGGACATTTCTATACGTTCGTCATTGACCGGATTCAACACATTTACATTCGGAACACTTTTCCCCTGCGGGTTTGTGATATGCCCCTGCACGCGGATCCGTTGGGCGGATACATTCATACCGACGAACATCATCGCCACGAGAAGTATACCTGTTAATCTATCACGTTTCAAATTGATTTTCATTCTCTTTTCTGACTAGCTAATGTTCGTTATCGAATAATATAAACAAAGGATACCCCCAGTTTGACAGGTGCAATGGTGGTCTTACTATCGTTGACCGCACCCGGTTTCGGAGTACCCTTATCATACTTAAACTGACGGTAGCGCAACACACCCACTCCGGCAGTTGCTTCGATGTTCCAATGATCGCCCAGCACCCATGCGTATCCATAGGTCAAACCAGCGGCGTATGCATCGCCTTTGTGATGCACATCTTTTACCATCATATCAAAATTATTCACGAAAGCGGTGATTCCAAGAAAATGACTCACCATCGGACGATTTAGCCAGTAACGAACTTCAGGCTGAAAATGCGTGAAAGTCGTTTTAAAGTTGTCTGTACTGATTGGGTTCGCAGCAATCCCCATGTTTAAGGAGACATGACTACCCAATACAAATTCTGCTTCTACATTCGGACTGGCGGTCAGCCAACCCAATGCATTTGTCTTTACAGCCACCCGTTGTGCGTGCACATGTACACCACAACATAATAACAGAAATGATAACGCAGCTATTACCCTGCGACCATTTCTCATCACATATACCATCATTTATTTCCCACTAAATATTTCCCACTAAATATTTACCCACAAAAAAAGGGCTTACTGTCCATTTTATATACTACTTGGACAGAAAGCCACAAAATTAGAAAAAATATAGTATTAAAAACGTTTAAACACGCTTTTTTTGTTTTTTATTGCAACAATTTCCATCTTAGGCCATAATATACCATACTACGGATAAGATATACAATTTTTCTTTATTACCAATGAAACATCAGATACGCAACAATATATGCTCCGACGAAGCATCGGATTTTATCTTCTTATCGCCGATAACAACCGTACAGGGAGCAGAAGAAATAATATACCATTTCCCTTCTTTCTTTTCGAGCAATACATTAGCGGCATTGTCGGTCTGAATCATTACCCCGGGTGCAACCAATTGGGTTCCATTCCCTAAAAACAACGTCCGGTTTCCTGCATATTCATTGCTGATAACAGCATAATCCGCTTTCACTTTCATTCCTTGATAAGTAGCGGTTTGTGCAGCATCAGATAGAGAGAAGATATGATCTATACGTCCGTTTTTGCTTTTCACACAGATTCCGGCAAAATCTTCCAAACCTGCTCCTTCTGCATCAAAATAAGAAACAGACTGAATAGCAGACGGTTCCTTTTTCGTACTCGGTTCATATATCGAGACAAAAGGACGATTCCAAGCTTCTCCATGCTGACGGGCAACAAATGTCAGCGTCGGCTGCTCCTTTATATTATAGGGCATATTCGGTGTACGGCTTAGCCCTTCGGTCATTGGCGCCAAAGCCGTAAAGACTTCACGATCCGGTTCGCCTTTCATCCAAAGATTCATGTATATATCATCGCCGTCCTTATCTTTCATATCTATGGTGAAAGTTGCCTTGACATCCTTATTGGTCGCAGCCACTTTCTTATCATATAAATAGGAATAAGCGTAAAGATGTGCGCCTGCAAAGGCGAGTTCTTCCGTAGGCTGGAGATTCAGGTCGCTGCCATCTGCTGCCGTCAATGTCAAAGTCTGCCCAAGGTTGTGATAGAAGTAATCGTGCATCTTATCGCCTCCTTTCTCTTTCCGGCTGCGGAATACATCGACATAATACCCCGTCTCCGCCCCAGTAGTGACAATACTCATCATACGGGTCTGATCCGCCCTGCTTTCCGGTTCACGAAAATAAAGGTTACTGTAAGTAACGGACGTAAATGCTTTGCCCGGTTCCGCTGATGCCGGGAAACAGGAAAGCAAATCAAAAGAATGGTTACTTTTCATCACCGGATAGCTCGATATTCCATCCACACAAACTGTATTATGACTGGGGAATTGAGAATAATATTCCGCATAATCCAGTCCGCTATACAGGAAAAGCCCGATACCTGCATCCGGACCCAATACGTATCCTTTTCCGTAAAGTTCCATCGAAATGCCGTTAGCGTGCATGTGATTCCCTTCACTGCCATTCAACGAAATCATCAAACTGTTGCGCGGATGCATACCGTTACGCTGTACCAGCCATGACACATTGGGAGCATAAAACAAAGGAGAAACATAATCTTCTATCTTTCCCGGCTGCACTTTGGGATTTAGCGTCAGCGGTTTATCTTCAAAGAAAGAATTGACAGATACACGCACATTCTTCTTTTCTGTTTTATCATTTCCCAAATCCGGGTTCAGGCATTTCAATAAAGCCGTGAAATAGTTTTCCTGTTCTTTCTTCCCGTTCGCCTGTGCATTCTGTATCATACGGATAAAGAAATTCGTACTCAAATATCCCGGATGCGTATCTCCAAAGCCACAAATCATACGGTTGGGAAACAGATATTGGGGAGTGGTTGCTACCGCTTTCGACAATACAGGCATTGCTTTCACCAAATCATATTGCAGATTCGTATCAAACTGATTCACGAAATTGGCATAATCATTGATTACCACACTGCTATATCCCGGACATTCTGCCCAAATTCCCGTATTTATATCGAAACCATAATCTGCCAATCGCGTCAGACTCCACTGGCGGATGCTGGAACGGTTCATCACATAGTCGATATAATATTCACGTCCTTTTCCGTCGGCATATTCTTTATTGTCTTCCAATACCAATCCGACATTCATAATAAACCGTGCCTGTAGCAAATTCCAGTTGTTATGAGGTACACCGTTCGCTATGATATTATCCGCCCATTTCTTAAAAGCTCCGGCGTAGATTTCCATTTTATCCGGGTAATTGGCCTTTAGATAATTATATAGAAAATCGTATAAAGGGACAGCGATATGGAGTGCGTCTTCATGGATGACTTCGAAAGAAGTCAATCCTACCAATGTTTGCTGATGGCCGTGATTCAGGTCGATGGGCACGTTTCTATAATAAATACCTGTCATATATGTATCAAAGACCCCTGCGGCAAGTTTAGCGAATTTCTCTTCATCCGTCATCCAATAAAGGAAAGCGGCATCACGGGCAATTCCCAGGATTTCGCAGTTCAGGCTTTCAATATTCCGGCCTGTTTTGGATGGGTGTACACTCTCCATAGGACGGTCGGGAAGTGCATTATTGCAGAAAGTGACATTCCCGTCCTCATCATCATAAGGAACGACATCCGCCAATTTGGGACGACCGTGGGTAGCAGCTGTGCCACGGGTTCCTGTGTAACGCACAGTGGGATAAGGAGCCTTTTCACCTCCGGCATGATCGTAAGTCTCACCTTTCACATATACCTCGGTTGCATGAGATTTCCAATACATAGCCAGACGGGATAACAACCATGCGGGTTGAGCATCCGTCAGATTGGTATATACTTCGGTTCGTTCCTTCAATTTATTGAATACGTCTTTCGCCCATTTCTCTTTTTTAATCAGCTCCCACGTATCCTGCTTTCCATCCGGTGTAGTCAACACTCTCGGATGTTCTTGCGACATTTTCTCCGGCAACGGAATTTCCCGTCCGTTTTCCTGTCCGGATGCATTATTCAATAAGCAAAGAAGACATAGTCCCAGTAAAATTTGTCTCATACTTTAAATTTCTTTTTTAGGTTTACTACCCATTAAATACGAAGATAGAGAATTATTTACCTAATTACTTTCATTAAGACCTGTTTTATTTGCCCGAACACTGCTTTTATTCAAACAAAGAACTATATTTGCAAAAAAACCGACTAACAATTCTGATACTTATGAAAATTTTATCTATCCATGATTTGGCAACAATCAGGAAGAGAGCAGAGCACAATCTTTCATTGCGCGAAGAAAGTAATGAAAAGGTGACTGAAAAGTGTTACGGACTGGCATCCGGTGCGCAACATCTTCAGATTCTGATCTGCGGTGGTACAGGCTGTAAGGCATCTTCCAGCCAGGGTATTACAGACAATCTTCTAAAAGCCATCAAAAAGAGCGAAATCACCGATAAAGTAGAAGTCATCACCGTAGGCTGTTTCGGCTTCTGTGAAAAAGGTCCTATCGTGAAAATTATCCCCGATAATACCTTTTACACCCAAGTCACTCCCGAAGATGCGGAAGAAATCATCAACGAGCATATCATCGGAGGACGAAGAATCGAACGGTTGCTGTATGTAGATCCCAAAACGGAACATACCGTCAGCGACTCCAAGCACATGGATTTCTACCGGAAACAACTCCGCATCGCATTGCGTAACTGTGGTTTTATCGATCCCGAAAATATTGAAGAGTATATCGCCCGTGAAGGATACTTTGCATTGGCCGATTGCCTGCTTAACAAACAGCCGACGGACGTTATTGATATTATCAAACGTTCGGGACTTCGCGGACGTGGCGGTGGCGGTTTCCCGACGGGACTGAAATGGGAATTTGCCAACAAACAACAGTCGGATGTCAAATACGTGGTTTGTAACGCCGACGAAGGAGATCCCGGTGCATTCATGGACCGTTCCATAATGGAGGGCGACCCACATTCGATTGTAGAAGCGATGTGTGTCTGCGGTTATTCCATTGGTTCCACCAAAGGATTAGTATATATCCGTGCCGAATATCCGTTAGCTATCAACCGACTGAAAACAGCTATCAATCAGGCACGCGAATACGGATTACTGGGAGATCATATCTTAGGAACAGATTTCAGTTTCGACATAGAAATACGATACGGAGCCGGAGCTTTTGTCTGCGGAGAAGAAACTGCCCTTATTCATTCGATGGAAGGAAAACGGGGAGAGCCGACTCTGAAACCTCCCTTCCCTGCCGAATCCGGTTATCTGGGAAAACCAACCAATGTAAATAATGTGGAAACGCTTGCCAATATTCCCATTATTCTAACCAAAGGAGCCGACTGGTTTGCAACGATTGGCACAGAACGTTCCAAAGGAACCAAAGTGTTTGCTCTTGCCGGAAAGATTAATAATGTCGGACTGATCGAAGTGCCGATGGGAACTACTCTTCGGGAAGTAATCTACGAAATCGGAGGAGGCATCAAAGGCGGAAAGAAGTTCAAAGCTGTACAAACAGGAGGACCGTCAGGCGGCTGTCTGACAGAAAAACATCTGGACACTCCCATTGACTTTGACAACCTTCTCTCGGCCGGTTCCATGATGGGTTCAGGAGGGATGATTGTCATGGATGAGGACGACTGCATGGTATCCGTAGCCCGCTTTTATCTGGATTTTACAGTGGAAGAGTCCTGCGGGAAATGCACACCTTGCCGCATTGGAAACAAACGTCTGTTGGAACTACTGAACAAGATTACAGAAGGAAAAGGCACAGAAAAAGACCTGGACACACTTGCCACTTTGGGACAAGTCATCAAAGATACGGCCCTCTGCGGACTGGGACAAACCTCTCCGAATCCCGTTTTATCCACATTGGATAACTTCTACGATGAATATATGGAACACGTACGGGATAAGACTTGTCGTTCCAAGCAATGTAAATCACTATTAACATATACCATCAGTCCGGAACGTTGCATTGGTTGTCATCTATGCGCCAAAAACTGTCCGGCGGATGCTATCAGCGGACTGGTGCGTAAGCCACATGTCATTGCTCCCGATAAATGTATCAAATGCGGCATGTGTATGGCACGCTGCAAATTCAACGCTATTCTTGTCTGCTAAAATCTTATTTACTATGGAAGAAAAACAAATTACTCTCCAGATAGACGGTCATTTCATCACTGTGCCCGAGGGAAGCACTATTCTTGAAGCCGCTATCAAAATCGGTATCAATATACCTACGCTGTGTCATATCGACCTGAAAGGAACCTGTATAAAAAATAATCCGGCTTCCTGCCGTATTTGTGTGGTTGAAGTGATGGGACGGCGCAATCTGGCTCCTGCCTGCGCTACCCGTTGCACAGAAGGAATGGTAGTAAAAACCAGTACGCTACGTGTGATGAACGCACGCAAAGTGGTAGCCGAACTTATCCTGTCGGATCATCCCAACGACTGTCTCACCTGCCCCAAATGTGGCAATTGTGAACTTCAGACATTAGCGCTACGCTTTAATATCCGCGAAATGCCTTTCAATGGAGGCGAGCTCTCTCCCCGCAAGCGGGAAATCACTGCCTCCATCGTGCGCAACATGGATAAATGTATTTTCTGTCGCCGCTGTGAAAGTGTCTGTAACGATGTTCAGACAGTCGGTGCGCTCGGTGCCATCCGTCGCGGATTCAACACGACGATAGCCCCTGCCTTTGACCGGATGATGACGGAAAGCGAATGTACCTATTGCGGACAATGCGTAGCTGTCTGTCCGGTAGGTGCACTGACCGAACGCGATTATACGAACCGCCTGCTCGACGACTTAGCTAACCCGGATAAAGTGGTGATTGTGCAAACAGCCCCTGCCGTACGTGCTGCCCTAGGCGAAGAATTCGGTTTTCCTCCCGGCACACTGGTAACCGGAAAAATGGTTTATGCACTGCGTGAACTGGGATTCGACTATGTATTCGATACTGACTTTGCCGCCGACCTCACCATCATGGAAGAAGGATCGGAAATACTAAACCGTCTGACGCGCTATCTCAACGGAGATAAATCCGTACGATTACCTATCCTGACTTCCTGCTGTCCGGCATGGGTCAACTTCTTCGAACATCATTTCCCGGACATGCTGGACATTCCGTCCACCGCCCGCTCCCCACAACAGATGTTCGGTTCCATTGCCAAATCCTATTGGGCGGAGAAAATGGGCATACCCAGAGAAAAACTGGTTGTCGTATCTATCATGCCTTGTCTGGCTAAAAAGTACGAATGTGCACGTGATGAATTCAAAGTGAACGGTATCCCCGATGTGGATTATTCTATCTCTACCCGTGAACTGGCACGACTAATTAAACGTGCCAATATCGGGTTCCCTCTCGTACTGGACAGCCCATTCGACAACCCGATGGGTGAATCGACAGGTGCCGGTGTCATTTTCGGAACAACAGGTGGTGTAATGGAAGCCGCCCTCCGTTCTGTCTATGAAATCTATACCGGAGAACCTTTGAAAAATGTAAATTTCGAACAGGTACGCGGACTAAATGGCGTCCGTCGTGCTACCATTAACCTAAACGGATTTGAATTAAAAGTAGGCATCGCACACGGACTAGGCAACGCTCGTCATCTACTGGAAGATATACGGAACGGACATAACGAATATCATGTAATCGAAATTATGGCTTGCCCCGGAGGCTGTATCGGTGGCGGCGGGCAGCCTTTGCATCACGGCAACTCGGAAATACTCTATGCACGCGCCAACGCACTTTACCGTGAAGACGCCAACAAACCTTTGCGCAAATCGCACGAGAATCCGTATATCAAGACATTATACGAGGATTATCTCGGCAAACCGCTAGGTGAGAAATCGGAAACTCTCCTGCATACGCATTATTTCAACAAAGCGATTGATTAACTTTTAAATGAAGAGTATTATGTCAGATATCAAACTAGCCTGTGACATGGCAGAGCAAATCAAAACGATCTGCGACAAGCATGGAAACAAACCGGGCGAACTTATCAATATTTTGCATGAGGCACAGCATTTGCAAGGGTATCTACCCGAGGAAACGCAACGGATTATCGCTTCCAAACTTGGAATTCCCGTATCGAAAGTGTATGGTGTCGTCACTTTCTATACTTTCTTTACCATGACTCCCAAAGGAAAACATCCCATCTCTGTTTGCATGGGTACAGCTTGTTATGTACGTGGTTCAGAAAAACTGCTGGAAGAGTTCAAACGTGTATTAGGTATCGAAGTCGGTGACACTACCCCGGACGGAAAGTTCTCATTAGACTGTCTGCGTTGTGTAGGCGCCTGCGGACTGGCTCCGGTAGTGATGATCGGCGAGAAGGTATATGGTCGATTACAACCGGTAGATGTAAAGAAGATTATTGAAGAATTGGAATAACCGAATTCCCGAAAACAATATAAAACAAACGGCTGCCTTGATAAGTCAAAACAGCCGTTCATTAATATTAAAATGTAAAAAAATGATGCGGAGAGAACGAGATTCGAACTCGTGATACCCTTTAGGGGTATACACGCTTTCCAGGCGTGCCTCTTCAACCACTCGAGCACCTCTCCTTACAATTACCAACTAGAGAAAAAACTCTCCATAAAAACAGAAAGCAGCAAAAAGCTGCTTTCTAGCGGAGAGACAGGGTTTTGAACCTGCAACTCTAACCGCTTATATTTCAGCTACTTTGCTTTCAAAATTTCAAATAGGTAACGAAACAGTAACGATTTTCAGACGTTGGGCTTGTCCAACTTTGACCGCTGTTTGTCTGCCTAACTTTCGGGTTCAAAGATAAGTCTTTCTTTTGAAATACGCAAATCATTGATAATAAATATTCTGCGATTAGTGCAAGGTGCAAGCTATATATATAAATATATACTTGCACCTTGCACTAAATTTCAATACTTATTTGTCTGTCTATTCTCCATTATCGTTTCAAATTTTTCCTGCCCCTATTGTTTCAACTGCTCTAAATGAGGAATTAAAGTTTCTCCAAATTCTGATACATAATATTCCACTTTGGGTGGTACTGAGAGATATATTTTTCTACCTACTAATCCGTCCGTTACCAATGAACGTAAGACAGTAGAATACAGTATCAAACACTGTTCCGTTTGTCGGAATGATACCTAATGATAAAGTCCGATTGCTTAATGAATTGGATTTGGCAATAAGAAATATCGGAGAGGGAGAATTAAAGCAATATAGAGACAGTATCAAATCCATGTAAACAGATTATCGCATGGAGATGAAAATAAACAGCTTTTTCCTTTGATGTCACCGAATGGTTACTTATCTTTGTCACCAAATAGTGACGTTAAATAATTATGGAACTGAAAGAAACAGAAAAACGATTGCTTGAAGCTGTCAGTAGAGTAATCGAAGATGAAGGATTTACTAAAATAGGCATAAACCGTATTGCAAGACAAGCACAATGCGATAAGGTTTTAATATACCGCTATTTTGGCGGCTTGGACGGATTATTGGTGGCTTGGGCAAAACAATATGATTTCTATTCGTTCGCTTATTCCGAGTTTATCAGTCAGATAGAACAAGCCGAAACATCCAATCTTGGGGAGATAATAAAAGCGGTATTGTTGAAACAACTGGAATACTTGAAAGACAACCAGCTTATGCAGGAGTTATATGTATGGGAATTATCGGGAAATTCATCATTCCGGGCAATACAGGTAGAACGTGAAAAGAACGGGTACAAATTGCAGTTGGAATTGGAAAAGAGATTGGGCGACAGTTGTAGGGATTGTAATTTCCATATTACTATCATCATCGCTGCAATCAACCATATCATATTGTTTACCCGTCAGTATAATATGTTTAACGGGATAGATTTTAGTAAACCCGAAGCATGGGACGAACTGAAAAACGTCATATCGGATTATGTTGATACATTCGTAATGTCAAGAATAAAATGAAGAATATATATCTATTTTCAATTATTATGGTGTTGCTCCCTTTGCCTACTCTCGCTCAAAAGACAACCTACCTTTCAACATGTGGCGACCAGCAAGAAACAATCGTTTGGCAGGAAAAAAAGGCAAACGAAAAAATATATTTGACTGTGATACAAGAAAATGAACAACAGGAGTATGTGATGAACAAGTCATTCCACACCGAGAAATGGCAAATTATAAACCTGCCGTTTCAAACCGATTTGACGATAGAACTACACAACAACATATATTCGATTACTGGAAAATTTAAAGGTAAATCTATTGCCAAAACTGTTAAAAGCAGCGGTTGTGTTTGGTATCAAAACATAGCGTATAATGCCGGAATATTATTGAGGGACAAGAAAACTGTAAAATATGAATGTTTCCGTCCTGACAATATAAAGTTATATACAATGGTTGCGGAAGCACAAGGCATAGAACAGTTCAACGGGGTGAATGCCAATAAAATAGCAGTTAGTCTTACAGGCTTTTTATCCGCCTTTTGGAGTTGCTCTTACTATTTTGACCCAGCAACATTAAATTTTGTTGGTTATAAGGGTGTAAACGGCAAACCGGGAACACCGGAAACAATTATAAAAAAAGTGAAATGAAAACGATTATATTCTATTCATCAACCTATAATGGAAATACATTGAAAATTGCAGAAAGTATGGCTGCTGTACTTTCTGCCGACTTGGTTTCAATAGAGAGCGAAACGTCCGGCATAGACCTTTCAAAATATGATTTAATCGGTTTAGGCTCGGCTATTCATTTTGCAGAACATAATATCCAGTTACAGCGTTTTGTTTCAGCGTTGCCTTTGCAGGAAAAGAATGTCTTTATCTTTTCCACCCGTTGCCGTCCGTTCATAGGTGGTTATCACAAAGCACTGAAAGAAATTCTGAAGCGACAAAGGGCTAATCTTATCGATGAATTTTCTTGCGTGGGCTTTGACAAAACAGGTCCTTGGGTATTGATAAACGGTTATAACAAAAACAGACCTAACACCAATGACTTATTCAAAGCCCGTTTGTTTGCAGAGAAACTGCAACAGAAACTCATCCCCCTTTCCCTCACCATTAAAGAAGCAATTACAGAATACAAGCAAGGCGTTGCTTTTCGCGTGAAAGGAGAGAACAGAATTGCAGGTCGCAAAATAGTATTCCTCAATACTACTTCATGTATACAATGCGGCAAATGTATAAAAGTCTGCCCGATGAATATTTTCCAGAAAAACGATACCATAGTGCCGATGAATGACGAAGATTGCATCCAGTGCCAGTTATGCGCCAAGAATTGCCCGACAGGTTCTATATACATCAACGAGTCGTTTGCAAATGGAATGCGTATAGCCTTGCGGGAAATGTTCAGTACAAAGTTGCAAAATCGCTATAAATCCTAAACAGAATAAGTTTTGAATGATTTTGATAAAATACTGGCTGAATTAGATATAGAGATTGATGAAATCGACCTCTACGGCTATGATATTATCGAAACTTCTCTCTCAATGGTACATAAGCTGCAAACAGTTCTTAATGATTTGAGAACAAAAATACAGACTTATGTATTTCCAACTAAAGAGGATGAAATTACATTTTTCAAAACTCAAAAACCGGAAATACTCGGTAAGCTATTATTCTTCTATAAAATTTATCGAATTGAAACACAATGCCCTAATGGTAGCGATGAAGTGATTAGAAATTATATCAATCGGGAACTGGATAATCTGACCTATTTCTTCAATCGCAATTTGGACTTTTACCAATACTACCGTTCGCACTCAACAGTGTACGATGAATACTACTTTGTTCGTGGAAAAGCGGATTTACGTTTATGTACCGATAGCGCACAATTTGATAAAGACCCGAATTTCTCAACCGGATATGACTATAAAGTAGCAAAGATTATCGCCAATGAAATGCTACGTATCTATCTGAATAAACGATTGGTGAAATTGGAAAGCAATAATCAGATAGAAGATAATTTGCAAAGATGCCTTAAATATCCGTTTCGTTTTACAGGCAAAAAAGTTTTTCTTATCGAACTGGGGTATTCGCTTGCATCTTCGGGGGACATTAATAACGGTAACGTGGAGATAAAAGAAATAATGAATTTTCTTAGTACAATATTCCACATAGATTTAGGGGATTATTACGCTTCATACATAGCCATGAAAGAGAGAAAAGACCGGACGGCATATCTTCATCATCTGATAGAAAGCCTTGTTAAGCGAATGAATGAAGATGATATAAAATAATCTCCTGTATTTCAATCTTGTAGAAGTACCATATTCACCCCAACATGGTACTTTCTTTTTATGGTAAAATATACTTTGAAAAATGATATTTTTAGAGTTTTTACGCAGATATTTCCCTAAAATAGCCTGAAAAAAAGTAATACCATGATAGATATAACCATGACTTTTAGGTTATTTCTTCTCCCGAACTTTGCGGCAAATCAATCAGTTACCGTTATGGAAATAATAACATTCGAGTCCAAAGCCTACAAGGAACTGGACAACAAGATTACCGCCATTGCCGATTACATCTTCAACCACATGGAAACGGCAAGGCAAAGCGAGGAAGACATGTGGGTGGACAGCTACGAGGTCTGCACGTTCCTGAAAATAAGCGAAAAGACCCTGCAACGCCTGCGGGTGTCGGGGACTATCGCCTATTCCAACATCAGGGGACGTTACTTCTACAAGGTCAGCGAGATACGCCGGATGCTGGAAGAACGCCTGATAAGGAGCAACAAGGAGAACATCGACAACCTGATAACCAACCACCAGTTGTATGCTAAGGAAAGAGGAAATCTTAGAAAGAACAAGTAACGGGCTGGCAGTGTTCAAACACTACCTGCCCGGCAATTGGCGCATAGGTCGCAACTTCCTTAACCCGCTGTACGAGGACAGCAAGGCTTCCTGCAACATCTATTTCGACCGCCGGGGCGGTATCTACAAGATGAAAGACTTCGGCAATGACAGTTACAGCGGCGACTGTTTCTTCCTCGTGGGGCAGTTAAAGGGGCTGAACTGTAACCGGGCGGCTGACTTCGTGGAGATACTGGAAATCATCGACCGGGATTTGGGCTTGGGGCTGGCTTCCGGCACTCCGGTTTCCGTTCCCCCGGCAACCGTCCGCCGGGCAGTGCCGGACAAACCCGAAGAAACGCCCGAAAAGCCAGTCAAACCCTACCAGTTCCGGGAACAGAAGTTCCCGCTTGCCGAACTGGTGTACTGGCAACAGTACGGCATCACGCCCGAACTGCTGGAACGTTACAAGGTCTGCTCGCTCCGGGAATACAACAGCGAAACGGCAGAGGGCAAACCGTACACCTACACTTCATCGGTGGCAGAACCCATGTACGGCTACAAGGGCAAACAGCACATCAAGCTGTACCGCCCGTTCTCCACGCCCCGCTTCCTCTACGGCGGCAGCTTCGGCGAAAACTACTGTTTCGGGCTGGAACAACTGCCAGCCAAAGGCGATACCTTATTCATCACGGGTGGCGAAAAAGACGTGCTTTCGCTGGCGGCGCACGGTTTTCACGCTATCTGTTTCAACAGCGAAACGGTGACTATACCGCCCACGCTGGTCTATCGGCTGACGTTCCGCTTCAAACACATCGTCCTGCTCTTTGACATGGACAAGACGGGCAGGGAAAGTTCATGCAAGCAGGAAAAACTGTTGGATGAATTTGGCGTGAAACGCCTGCTGCTCCCGCTTCCGGGAACGAAAGAGGAAAAGGACATATCCGACTACTTCAAAGCCGGGAACACCCGTGAAGATTTCCTGAAACTGTTTATCGAATTTTTAGACAACCTGTATAGCGACACATTGATTATGCTTAAATCGTGCGAGATAGATTTCAACAACCCGCCCGCCAAAGCGCAAGAGATTATTTCGGCGGGTGACGTTCCGTTGGGGACACAAGGCAACTTGTTCGGCATCACCGGGGGCGAGGGAACGGGAAAGAGCAATTATGTAGCCGCAATCGTGGCGGGCTGCATCTGCCCGGCTGGAGAGGACATAGACACACTGGGCATACAGATAACCACCAACGGCAGGCACAAGGCGGTGTTGCTTTATGACACCGAACAGTCGGAAGTGCAACTGTTCAAGAACGTAAGCAACCTGCTGGCACGTGCCAAACAGCCGGACAAGCCCGATGAACTGAAAGCGTTTTGTCTTACCGGTATGTCACGCAAGGAACGCCTGAACGCCATTGTGCAGAGCATGGATAAGTTCTACTACCAGTACGGCGGCATCCAGTTGGTCGTCATTGACGGCATCGCCGACCTTGTTAAGAGTGCCAACGATGAAGCGGAAAGCGTGGCAGTGATAGATGAACTTTATCGGCTGGCGGGCATCTACAACACGTGTATTCTGTGCGTGCTGCACTTCGTCCCCAACGGATTGAAACTGCGGGGACATTTGGGCAGCGAGTTGCAGCGCAAGGCGGCTACTATCCTTTCGATAGAGAAAGACGATAAACCCGCCCAGTCGGTGGTGAAAGCATTGAAAGTAAGGGACGGAAGCCCGCTGGATGTGCCGCTGATGCTCTTTGCATGGGACAAGGAAGCCGGGATGCACGTGTACAAGGGCGAGAAACCCCGTGAGGAAAAGGAGAAGCGCAAGGAAAAGGAACTGGTGAATGTCGCACATGACATCTTCGGGCGGCAGACACGCATCACCTATATAGACCTTTGCGAGCAGTTGCAGCAGGTCTTGGACATCAAGGAGCGCACCGCAAAGAGCTATATCCGCTTCATGCGGGAAAAGGACATAATCACCAAAGACACGGCGAACCAAAGCTGTTTTGTCATCGGTTCATATAATCTTCAAAGGAACACAAGCTGCCCGTAGGCGTATGGGCTGAACTTGTGTGATTCATGTGCTTGTCCTGCCCTGTTGTGATAACACGGCAGGATTTTTACTGTTTACAAGGTTATTCCGGTGATTTTTACTACTTTTGCAAAAGTAAATAAGAGAATAACGGCGATTGAACAGTTCCGGCTGAGATTTCGTCTTTATATATAACATACATAAGCGTTCCGCCGAACGTCCCAAAGCGAAAACTGGCACTTTTCAAAATGAGGGGATATTCAGCGCAGGATATGCTATGCTTTGTCATAGCGTGGTCTTGCCTGTTTCCTCATTTGGGTATGCCAGTACCTCGCTTTGAAGCAGTGTAAGTACCACGCTTCTTTTTGTGGATATTGGCGTACAGTTTAAAAGATTATCAACTGTTTAATACCTAATAGGATGAAACAACTAAAAGCGTACATCGCCGTATCTCTTGACGGGCATACAGCCACTTTAGACCGAGAACTGGACTGGTTGCCCGATGATGTAAAAACAATCGTTGGCAAGTATTATTCGGAAGCGGATTGCCTGCTTATGGGGGCAAATACCTATACCTACATCTTTGAACATTGGGGCGGGTGGCCGCACAAAAGCAAACGGTCTTTTGTGGTGTCACACTACGACACCAACGTGACGCCGGACTGCGGCGTGGAGTTCCTGACCGAAGAACCGCTGCAAAGGGTCTATGAACTGAAACAGGAAACCGACATGCTAGTGGTGGGTGGCGGCAAGCTGCTTACTTCATTGATTAAAGCCGGACTGCTGGACAGCCTGACAATCTACACCGTCCCGGTCATGGCGGGCAAAGGCATCGGTTTTGTCGGGGAAACATCCGGCTCGCTGTGGAAGCTCTCGGAAAGCAGGGTACTGGATAACGGGGTGGTCTGTTCGACCTACCTGTTTGGCGGGAACATATAAAAAATGCGCCCGGTTTCCCTCCGGGCGCAACCACTAAAACTTCAATTATTATAAGCTGTAAAACCTATCACAATGAAATTTCAGCGGCAAAGATAGGCTATTTCTTCGGTTTCGCTTTCTTTTCGGGGAATGAAAAACCGACATTGAACTGCTCGTCCAGTACCAGCGAAGCATCGAAAGCCTTGCCGTTCTTGCCCTTGAAGCCCTTGATTAACCCGGTCTTGCGTTTCGTCACCAGCTCGACAATCTGCTTGTCGGAAAGCTGCTTGTCGCACTTGTTGCGGAATATGGTAAGCGTACAGTCCACGTTGGAACACTTCGCCACTTTCGGGTAGAACAGGATGCGCCCGCTACCGCATTTCGGGCAGGGGCAAGTTTCACCAGTAGCGACAGATAGCTGCACCGATAGCAGTTCTGCGGTGATTTGCATTGCGTACACCTCGATGCCCTTTCGGAACGTGTCGGCATCCATGCTGCCCGCTTCTATCTTGGCAAGGGCGGTTTCCCACATACCCGTCATTTCGACATCGGCAATCTTCTTGTCCCTGACAATCCTGTAAACGGCAAGCCCCTTGTCGGTGGGTACAAGGTTCTTCTTCTCACGCACGATGTACTGGCGGGCGAACAGCGTTTCGATAATCGCCGCACGGGTGGCGGGCGTGCCTATCCCGGCATCTTTCAGGCTGGCTTTCAGTTCGGCATCTTCCAGTTCCCTGCCTGCGTTCTCCATTGCCGCCAACAGGCTGCTTTCCGTGTGCAGCGGTTTCGGCTTGGTCTGCTTTTCGAGCAGATCCACGCCGGAGAGTGGCAAATATTCTCCCTCTTGGAGTGGCGGCAGGCTGGCGGCTTCTTCATCCCCGCCCGTTTCCTGCTCGCCGAACACGGCACGCCACCCGGCTTCTTTCATCACAGACCCTTTCACCGTGAAGTCGGTATCTCCCCCTGACAGCAAGGCGGTGGTAACGTCTTTCACGCACTTGCCCGAAAAGGCTTCCAGCATACGCCCGGCTACCAGCTCGTAAACCGCCCGCTCGTCTTTGGAAAGTTCGCCGGGCAGGTTCTCGGTAATGATTAAGGCGTGGTGGTCGGTCACTTTGCTATCGTTCACGCTACGGCGGTTCAGTGCCGCACCGTCCAGCCCGGCGGCATACCCGGCAAAGCGGGGGTATTGCCCCAGCAGGGCGACACGCTCCGGCATTTCATCGAAAACGTCCTCCGGGATATAGCGGCTTCCGGTTCTCGGGTAGGACATCACTTTCTTTTCATACAGGCTTTGCGCTACGGAAAGCGTCTTGTCAGCCGAAAAGTTCAGCTTCGTGTTCGCTTCCTTTTGCAGCGTGGTAAGGTCGTACAAAAGCGGCGGTTCTTGGCTAACTTCTTTCCTCTCAACGGATTTAACCATAAGTTGCCCGGCATCCTTTACCCGTTGCAGGGCGGCTATGGCTTCGGGCTGCTGTTCCCACTTGGCGGTAGATTGGGCGGTGAAAACCATTCCCCCGCTGGCGGTCGCCGCTTTGAGTTGCCAAAACTTGGCGGGTACGAAATTCTTGTTCTCCAAATAGCGGCTGCATATCATCACGAGCGTGGGTGTCTGCACCCTACCCAGCGAGAACACCCCCTGCCCGGCAGCTACGCTCAACGCTTGGGTGGCGTTTATCCCTATCAGCCAGTCCGCTTCGCTGCGGGACTTGGCAGAGAGGTAAAGGTTATCGTAACGCTCTCCCGGCTGCAAGTTATCCAGCCCCTCACGGATTGCCTTGTCGGTAAGGCTGCTTATCCACAGGCGCACAAATGGTTTCCGGCAGTTCAGGTAATGGAAGATATAACGGAAGATTAACTCACCCTCACGCCCGGCATCGGTGGCGACAATAATCCGGTCGCACTGGTCGAACACTTCCTTTATCACTTTCAACTGTTTCAGCACGCCGGGGTCTGCCTTGTACCCTTTCTCCGCTTTTACCTGACGGGGGATTAGCTGGAAATCGGGCGGCAGTATGGGCAGGCTCTCCCTGCGGAAGTTCGCCACGCCGTAGGCTTCCGGCATGGCAAGCTGGATTAAGTGGCCGAACGCCCATGTCACCATATACCCGTTGCCGGAAAGATAACCGTCATTACGCCCGGTCGCACCGATGATGCGGGCTATGTCCTTTGCCACGCTGGGCTTCTCTGCTATCAATGCAATCATAATTTTTTACTTTTTAATGGTGGATATTACATTTTCATTCCTCTGGACTTCTTGGGCTTGTCAGCTTTCAGGCTCTTGTCCTGCGCTTTCTCCTGCTTCTCTTTCTGCTTGGCGGTGGGCTTGTCCTGACCCTGTTTCAACGGCTCTTTGCCCTGCTTGGTGGCTTCGTTGGTCTTGCCCCCCGAATTGACCGCTACCTGCGTCCGGCTCTCGGCGGCGGGGGTAACGTCTTTCGGCTGCACCTTGTCGGGGGATTTGCCCTGTGCGCCGGGCTGTACATGACCGTTGAACTCAACGCCCTTGCCGTCCTTTAACCCGGCTACCTGCTGTTCTCCGGGCTGTTGTCCCTGCTGCAAGAACTGGACGGCGGCACGGGGCAGGAACTCCAAGCCACGCTCCACTGCGCTGACCTGCAAATAGGCACTGCGCTTCGTGCCGTCCCTGAATTGCAGGTTTTCCATTTTCACCGCTTGCCCGGCTTCAAAGGCGGCTTTCTGCTCCGGGCTGACTTGCACGCCGCAAATGGTGTCGGGGCATTTCCACTTGTCAGCCCGCATATATTCCAGTTCGTGCGTGTACCTGTCCCGGCTGACGAACACGGGGATTTGCTCGCCGCTTTTCGGGTCTTTGATTTCAGCAATGCCTCCCAAGTTGCCAGTGCCTTGCAAGTTGCCCTGTTCCTGCTTGGTGAACCCGTGTTCATGGAACGGGCGTTGCAACAGTTTCTCGTCCTGCTGCACGCCGTGCAGCTTGGGTACTACCGTGCCGTCCTTTGCCTGATAGAAAGAGAGCTTGACATCGGTAGGTTTGAGGTAGAAGCCGCCCACCGTCCCCGAAACGGTGTAGGTGTTGCGGGACTTGTAGCCACGCATCACCCGGTCGAAGTCATTCGTGTTTTTCAGGGTGTCGGCGGTGATGCCGACTTTTTTCAGGTTCTCCCAGTCGATTTTTGACGGGTCGAAGCGGTAGCCCTGCTTGAACTCGTGGAAGTCGGGCTTCGGAACTCGAAGCATTTCAGCCCGCTTGTCACCCTCCGGTGTGGGGTTGCGGTGGTTGTCCTCGATTGCCTTTGCGTCTTGCTCCGCTTCGGAAGCCTTGACGCTGAACAGCTCCAGCCCGGAAGTGTCCTGATACTTGCGGTAGAAGTTGGAAATGAAGTTGCTGAACACATCGCTGTTCTTGTCCACCTGCATGAACTCGCCGCCCTGTGTCGGCGGCACGGTCTGCAAATTGCCCTCCTTGTCGATACCCTTAACGGCACTCACCTTGCCCTGCTGTTTATCCAAGACCAGCAGCACGTCTTTTTCCTGCCCCTCTGCGGGCGGGGTCATTCTGTTTGCCATAAATAATTGAAATTTTAGTGGTTACGGGAATAGTCCCGCCCAAAGGTAGCGACTAAATATGCTATATTTGGACGGGCGGCAAGGACTGTCCGAATTTGTCCTGCGCTGTCTGAAATTGTCCGGGTGGGATGAAATTCCGCAACCATTGGTTGCAGAATTGGGAAAGGGCATAAAAAAAAGAGAGCGAAGTTAATCACTCTCTTTGGGTGAGCCATTTATGAGCCATTTAATTATAGACCTTATGCCTTATAATCAACGACTTATTAAAATTTGCATTATGCTTGCGAGCCATTTGTGAAGCGTTTATGAAACGTTTGCTATTTTATCAATAGGCTAATAATGAGCTACATATCAAAATTAATACTGAAATACAGCTTATTTTTGGAACGTTTGTGAAGCGTTTGGCAAGCCTTTGATTGAGTTTCCGTTATTCTCCTATTATCAGGTGACACGACAAAAAGAAAACATCTTCGGCAAAATATTTGTTATGTTTTTGCATGTGATTACATAATATACTATCTTTGCATATAGAAACAAAGGACATAAATATGGCTTCATTCAGAAAAGAGATACTTGGGCAGATTGAACGGATAGATACCGGGCGTATATTCACGTTCCGGGATTTGTCGTTTGAAACGGAAAAGACCGCCAATGTTGCGGTGCTACTTTCCGAACAGAGCCGCAAAGGGGTACTGGTACGGGTTGAAAAGGGGGCGTACTACCGTCCCAAGAAATCAGTGCTGGGGCTGGGAAAGCTGCCTGTCTATCAGGATGAACAGTTCCGCTACCTGACTGAAAAGCTGAACGGCTATATCACGGGGGCTTACATCTATAACAAAATGGGGCTGACCGAACAGGTTGCCACAACCATAACGATAGCCACTCCTAACCCGGTTCGCCGTTTCCGTTTCAAGAACTTGGATATAGAGTGCGTGAAAGCCTACTGCATGGACTACCCGGATGAAAGCCTTGTCCCGTACTTGCGGCTGCTCGATGCGATAAAGGACATGAAGCGCATACCCGGAACAACCGGGCAGGACATCTACAACCGGGTCAAGAGCCAATATTTCAACGGGTACAGCCTGCCGGAACTGGAAAAAATCGTATCTTTGGCGAAAAGTTACCCGCCACGTGTCAGAAAGGTGGTGGCGGACATACTGGGCGACATCAGACAAACCGTATTGCAAACAGAAATGGCAAAGACCATTCTTCCCACGACACGGTTCAACTTGGATTATAAAACGGCATAGGACAGAAATATGAATTTACATTCGGACAAGGAAGCGTTCAAGGAAATCATCGCACTGGCGGCTGAACATTTCGGCTACGAGCAGTCGCACGTGGAAAAGGATTACTGGGTATCGAAGATACTGCGGGATATTTCCATGTCCGAATATGCGGATAAGACCTACTTCAAAGGCGGGACTTCACTTTCCAAAGCCTACGGGCTGATAGAACGCTTCTCGGAAGATTTGGACTTGTTCGTGTTCACGGGTGACAAAGGTGCGTCCAAGCAGGCTGAAAAGACATTGAACAAGAAACTTTCCAAATACATAGCCGAACTTAACAGTGACATATACAAGGAAGATTTGTCGGAAACGGGCGGTAATTACCGCAAACTGTATTTCTCGTATGACAATGTATTTCAGGGTGTGGGACTAAAAGAGCATTTGGAAGTAGAGATAAAATCCTGTGACCTGCCGGACAAAAAACGGATGTTCTACCCGGCGGACAAGCAGGTTATCAAACCGATTGTGACCGCCTTTCTTGAAAGTATCGGGCAAGAGGAACTGATAAGCACCTACGGGCTGGGAAGTTTTGAAACGCAGTGTATCAACCCCCGAAAGACTATCTGCGACAAGGTTTCAAGGCTGGTAAAGCTGTCTTACAATGAGGATGCAGCCGCACTGTTGGCAAAGCATATCCGTGACGTTTACGACTTGTCGGCACTCTACCACAATCAGGAATATAACGATTACCTACATTCGGAAGATTTCTTGGATGCCATGTACCGGGTGACGATAGAGGACGGACTAAACAAAAACTCCCGTTCGCACTTGTCGCTGGCTGATGCACCGATATTCAAGGATGCCGAAGCGGTCATGGCGTTGCCCGAAGTGGCTACGGCGTACACTACCGATTTGAAGAAGCTGACTTTCGACAAAAGCAAGATGCCGCCGATAGGCAAGGCTGTGGAAGCATTGAAGAACCTGCACGAAATATTAGTGCGTTTTGAAGCCTACCGCACCAAAAAGCAAAATGAAGAACAACCGTAAAGCTACATCGGCTGTTCTTCACTCCATACATTATTATATACAGCTATTCTTCCTCCTTAATCAAGTGGCATAGCTCCGGGTCGTTCTTAATCCGTGTTATCTCGTCCTCGACAATCTGCCGGACTTCCTGACGGATGCGGTCATAGTTGGCTTGTATCTCCTCCTGCATCCGGTCGTTGCCGTCCTTGTCGGTGAAGTCGATTATCTGCGGCAACTTCACGTAACGGGCGGTTTCCCGCTTCACCTTTTCATTGTCCACCACGATTTCGCAGTGGAAAATCTTCTGCTCTATCCGTTCATCGAAGTTGTCCGCCACAGCCCCCACGAACATGCCTTGCGTGAGGTTGGATATTTTACTGGCAGGTATTAGGCTGTCCATTTGGGTGCTTATCGAGGTGGATTTCTCCCGCTGGTTTATCGTCATGCTCTGCCGTTTCTGCAACACCTTACCAAAACGCTCCGACAGGATTTTTGCCGTTTCACCGACTACCTGACCGCTGAACACGTTACCCACCGTATTTTGTATCACACGGCTTTCCTTGTCCCCGTAGTCACGGGTAAGCTGGCTGTAATCCTGAAAGCCTAGCAGAACCGCTACCTTGTTGCTTCGGGCGGTCGCAATCAAATTATCAAGCCCACGAAAATATATAGTCGGTAATTCATCTATTATCACCGAACTTTTAAGCTGACCTTTCTTGTTTATCAGCTTCACTATTCTACTATTATATAATCCCAGTGCCGCCGAATAGATGTTCTGACGGTCGGGATTGTTGCCGACAACCAAGATTTTAGGCTCTTTCGGGTTGTTGATGTCAAGCGAGAAATCATCACCCGTCATTACCCAGTAAAGGGCGGGTGAAATCATTCTTGAAAGCGGGATTTTCGCACTTGCTATTTGACCCTGCAACTGCTCTTGGGCATCTGATTCCCAAGCATCTACGAACGGGGAAAGGTAATTTTCCAGTTCGGGATAGCTGCGCAAAATAGTGAACACATCGGCGTATTTCTTGTTCAACAGTTCAATGGCGTGCGGGAACGTGCAATACTTACCGCCTTGATAGATACGGAGATACCAAATTATAGCCGCCAAAAGAATAATCGGGCTTTCCACGAAGAAGTCGCCCTGCTTGCTTATCCAACTTCGATTGAGGTTAAGCATTATCGTGTAGCTGGCTTCGTAGGCATCCGCAATGTCCGACATGAAGCTGGCGTTTATCGGGTTGCATCGGTGGCTCTTGCGGGGGTCGTCAAAATTGATAATGTAGAATTTAGGCTTTACCTTATACCCGTCCAAGTGGTTAAGCAAATGATTATAAGCGATTTCCGACAAATCGGGAAACTTATAATCATAGCAGTAAAGCGCAAAACCTTTCTCGATTTGCTGTTTTATGTAACTGTTTACCACTGCATACGATTTGCCACTACCCGGCGTACCCAACACAAGGCTGGCACGGAACGGGTTCACGACATTTATCCAACCGTTATTCCATTTCTTCTTATAGTAGAACCGGGTAGGCAGATTTACCGAATACTCGTTCTCGATAAGCCTTGTTTCCTGCTGGAAACTCTCGTTCTCTGTATTAAAGACATCATCCATTAGGTTGTTCTTCAACAGCCGGGACATCCATGTACCCGCCATGAGCATACAGATATAGCCCGCCGACAGCGTGGCGATATAAAACACAGTGTCCGCCGTATGTGGCAGCGGAAGTTCCAGCAGCCACCAGTTCAGGAAAAACAACACGACACCCGCCACAAGACTGCCATGTATCTTCGTCCACGTTATCTTTTCCTCTTTCACGCCCTTAGTGCCGATACACGACAGGGCGAGGAACACCACCGAAAATAGTTTTGTCCAAAGAACGGACGAGAACAGCCCGGTGGTGCGCTGAAAGTTCCACAGTATCTTGTCTATCACTTCAAAGGTCACTCCCCACTCTTTCAGGGTGGAGTAACAGAACCAGTACACGTTTATTCCCACGAATAGAATACTGACAGCCCGCATAAAGTCCATGACCCTTGCAAGCCCTCTCAAATCATCTTCCTGTTGCATGATTGTAATGTTTTTTTAAGTTAGTCGATGCGCCTTGTGCGCTTCTTTTTCTTCTTTCTCTTTTGGCGGGCGGTGTCCTGCGGATCGTCATCGCCTGATGCACCGCCGCCCAGCAATCCACCGAACGCACCCAGCACGGAAGCCACGCCCGGAATGATGTCGGATTTCGGCGTGAAGCCCGGCTGTTCCTGATGCGTGGGCTGGTCTTGCTGCGGTGCTGACACTTCGGGCTGGTGCATCTTTCCGGTTTCGCCCGAAAAACGTTCGTTGAACACGTTCGCCGAATACTCCTTGCCCAAGCGTGAACCGTTCAGCACCACCCGGCTGTCGTGGTCGATGAACGTAACGCCGTAGATGCGCCCGCTGTCATTCTGACGGAATACCACGTCAATGCCCTGCTTCTTTAGCTGTTGTTCCAGTTCCTTGCGGCTGCGGGCGGTCTGCATGGCAGTGGCTACAATCTTCCGGGTGCGTTCTTTCAGTTTTCCGTTCTTGATTGCTTCGCCCGATTTCTCCATTCTGCGCTGCACCGCTTCATAACCCACCGACTTGCCGATGCGGGAAGCCTTTACCGGATTGCCTGTCTTTTCGCCCTTGTCGTTCATGGCGGAATAGACAATGCCCTGATAGGGCTTGCCGTTTATCTCGCCCTTGACTTCCTCGGCGCACACGTTGTAAGCGGCAAGCAAAGCCTTGTACTCCCCGAACGACTGAAAACAATAGCCATAGCAAGCCGCTTTCACGGTATTGCCTATTTGGTGTTTCACGTCCCCGGCGGCATAGTCCACCTTTTTAAGTTCCGGGCGTTCGGCACGCTCCTTTCGCTCTGCCGGGTGAAGCCCGTATTCTTTCTCCAGTTCACGGGTGATTTGCTTGCTGCGCCGATGCTCGAACTTGTCATTCAGCGGCTTGCCGTTCTCGTCCACTCGCAACCCCACGATGTGGATGTGGTGGCGGTCGATGTCGGTATGCTTGTACACCAAATAGGGCTGGTCGCCATAGCCCAACTTCCGCATATACTCTTTGGCAATGTCGGAAAGCTGCTGGTCGGTCAGCACGTCTTCCGGGTGCGGGTTTATGGAAATATGAAGTATCGGCTTCTTGGTGGATAGCTGGACGGGCATCTGCATTTCAAAGCTGCGCATACACTCGCCGATAGAGAAATTCCCGTCCTCGCTCAACAGCATCCGGTTGGAGAAAAGCACCTTTGCTTCCCCGCTGTCCACCTTGTTTTGGTTGTACGCCAGTGCGCCGAACATATTGCCGCCCGTGCTTATTTTGGCAACCATAGTTCCTTGCACTCGTTTGTCAGGTCGATAACCTGACGGTTCAACATCGCCAGTTCGGTGGTCGCTTTCTCCAGTTTATAGAGAAAAGCCAGTGCCTTTTTCTCCGAAAAGTTGCTGTGCAACGCCTTTACGACTTGGTTGTAATTGACCGCTACCGCTCTGAATTGGGCGTAAAATTCGGTCAGCCGGGCGCAATATTCTACTGCCGATTTATCCACTTTCACCACCCGGAACGGCTCGCCGAACAGCCGGGCGGCGATGAAACGGGACTTGCTCGTGACGCCCGACTGCTCCCATTGCGAGAGGAAGCGGGCGTTCTCCCGGTTGTTCAGGTAAAGAACATGGCGATGCTTCGCCGGGTCTGCGAGGGCGGGGCGACCGCCCTTGTTAGGTTTTCTTGTTTCCATGCTTCTTTGGATTAAAAAAATTACGACTTCGGAGTGATTTTTACCCCCGCAAGGGGCAAGGCGTTTTCAGGCACGGAAAACGGTTTTGTAGCATACAAAACACACCTTGCTATTTTCTGACGAAAATCGAAATCCGTCACGGACGGATTGGGGTTAGCGTGGAACGGTAAGCCCAGCCATTCACCAGCCCTGTTTTACACCTGCGCCCCCTGCGGTTCGTTACTCCGCTGCAAAGTAACGGTGATTTATAATGCTGTAAAATAGGTGGTTGGTGGACAAAACGGGACAGCGCAGGACAAATCGGGACAAGGTTTTCAGGGGACGTTTTTTCTCCCTTTTTTTGCATCGGATTTCAAGATTGAAAGCAAGATTGAAAGAAATATTCCAATCAGGAAAGAATGATTGAAAGCAGGATTTCAATAAAACGTGATTGCAGGATTTCAATATTTCAAGAAAGAATGAAAGCAGGAAAACAAGATTGAAATAAAACAATCTTTCAATATTTCAAGATTGCAATATGGAATGAATGATTGAAAGCAATAAACAAATCTATCAACCAATAATGAACGGAAGCAATATGGAAAACGAGAAAACACCCCTTTATGTCGCCTTTTCCACCCAAAAGGGCGGGGTCGGCAAAACCACCTTTACCGTGCTGGCGGCGAGTTACCTCTATTACCTCAAAGGCTACGATGTGGCGGTGGTCGATTGCGACTACCCGCAACACTCCATTGCCGGGATGCGCAAGCGGGATGCCGAGCAGGTCGGGGCGGATGAAGATTACAAGCGAATGGCGTATGAACAGTTCACCCGGCTGGGGAAGAAAGCCTACCCGGTGCTGTGCAGTTCACCTGAAAAGGCGATTGCAACGGCTGACGAACATATAGCCGCCGGACACGTGCCGGATATAGTGTTTTTCGACCTGCCCGGCACGGTGAACAGCGAGGGCGTGATAAACTCCCTTGCGGGCATGGACTACATTTTCACCCCCATTTCAGCCGACAAGGTGGTGCTGGAAAGCAGCCTGTCGTTCGCAATGGCTATCCAAAAGCTATTGGTGAGGAATGAAGCCTGCCGACTTGCCGGGCTGTACCTCTTTTGGAACATGGTGGACGGTAGGGAGAAAACAGACCTTTACACCGCCTACGACAAGACCATTAAGGAACTGGAACTGCCGCTGATGAAAACCTTTATCCCCGATACCAAACGCTACAAAAAGGAACTGGTGGCGGATAAAAAGGCGGTGTTCCGCTCCACGCTCTTTCCCGCCAGCCGCCCGCTGGTAAGGGGAAGCAACTTGGAAGAACTGATAACCGAAATAGTGTACTACATCAAATTAAAATGATATGGCAAAGCAAAGCGGCGGGATGCCGAAGATAGACGAGGATTTCATGAAAGAGCTTATCTCGCAGGGTGTTCCCAGTAAACAAGATAATAATAAGACGAATGATGTACCGCAAGAAACACAAACAGAAACGGTGCAAGTAGAGAAACCGACACCCCGCAAGCGCAAGGGCGGTTCGGGCGACTACCGGGAAACTTACTTTCAGAAAGTGGAACTGGCAGACCGACAGCCCTTGTACGTGAGCCGTACCACGCACGAGAAGCTGATGCGTATCGTGACGGTGATAGGCGGGCGCAAGGTGACGGTAAGCAGCTACGTGGAAAACATTCTGCTGCGGCACTTCGAGCAGTACCAAGACGAGATAAACACCCTGTACGAAAGCCACTTCCAAAAACCTGTCTGACTATGATAATCTATTGCATACTTACCGGGCTTTTGGTGTACTATATCGCCCTATGGCTGTGGTATCGCTACACGGACAGCCGGACATCAACGGGCAGAACGGATGATGCGCCACTCCCACGAAACGGGGTTTCAGGCTACACGCTGATAGGTGAAAGCCGATACAAAGGCGGACTAATCGGGACAGCGCAGGACAAATCGGGACACCTCCCGCAAGCGGCTGAAAATGATACTATTTTTGCGCCGCAGGCTGACGGACAGCCGGAAGAAAACATTCCGGAAACAGCAGCCGAAGCGGAAGAAACGCCCGGTTACGAGAATGACGAACCCGACTACGAGGACGAGGAAATAGCCGGGTACATGGACGGTGACGATGATACCGGGCGGGCTACGGGCGTGAGCTTCGATGAACTGGGCGAAGCGGTACGCACGGCGAACGCCGACAACCCCACCGAAGCGGAGAAACGGCAAACCGCCGGGACACTGGCAAGCATTGAGGGGACGAACCTCTACGATGCGGTGGTGGAGAACATCAACGGCGGGCTGGCAAAGGTGGCGGAACTGCTGGGACGCAACGAAGCGGAACTGGCTGCGGCTGCTGTCCCTGCCGGAACTGGCGATACAAGCGAGGAACACGAAGCGTTCGACATGAACGATTTCCTATAATATAATAATTATAAGCCTGACAGCATGAAACAACGGGATTACGGTTGATTGGCAACCTGAAAACAAACAGACAAACGGGACTATCCCCGACCACTAAAATTTCAAATTATTCACCAGCCGGGAAAGGCGGACTATCCACCCGCCGCCCGGCATTAAAAACAAATCACAATGAGAAAGAAAATCTTCTTGTCGGCGGCTATACTTGCCGCCGTGGTAAGTGCCTACGCACAAGGAAACGGGCAGGCGGGCATCACCGAAGCCACGAACCTAATCACCGGGTATTTTGACCCCGGAACAAAACTGGTGTACGCAATCGGGGCGGTCTGCGGCTTGATTGGCGGGGTAAAAGTATATAACAAGTTTTCAAGCGGCGACCCCGATACCTCAAAGACTGCCGCCAGTTGGTTCGGGGCGTGCATCTTCCTGATTGTCGCCGCCACTATCCTGCGTTCGTTCTTCCTCTAAAAAGGCGGCAATGTCTGAATATCCGGTAAACAGGGGTATCGGGAAGCCAGTGGAGTTCAAGGGGCTGAAAAGCCAGTACCTCTTTATCTTTTGCGGCGGCTTGCTCGCCGTCTTCGTGGTGTTCATCGTCCTGTTCATGGCAGGCGTGAACCAGTGGCTATGTATCGGTTTCATCGTGTCGGCTTCGCTGCTGCTCGTGTGGCAGACGTTCCGGCTCAATGCCAAGTACGGCACGCACGGGCTGATGAAAGCTGCCGCACGCAAAAGACACCCACGCTTCATTATTAGCCGAAAGGCGATACCCCGGCTGTTCAACTACAAAAGAAGAAAGGAAGAAAGAACATGAGGAATATGTTAAAGGCTACCACGCTGGAGAGGAAATTTCCACTTTTGGCGGTGGAGAACGGTTGCATCATTTCAAAGGATGCGGACATAACGGTGGCTTTCAGGGTGGAACTGCCCGAACTGTTCACCGTCACCAGTGCCGAGTACGAAGCCATACATTCGGCATGGTATAAGGCAATCAAGGTGCTGCCCGACTACTCCATAGTACACAAGCAGGACTTCTTCATCAAGGAGAACTACCAGCCCGACACGGAAAGGGACGAGCTTAGTTTTTTAAGCCGCTCCTTTGAACGGCACTTCAATGAACGCCCGTTCCTGAACCATTACTGCTACCTGTTCCTGACGAAAACGACAAGGGAGAAAAGCCGCCGACAGAGCGACTTCTCCACCCTTTGCCGGGGAAGGATTGTTCCGCAGGAGATAGCCGACAAGGAAGCGGCGGCAAAGTTCATCGAAGCGGTCGGGCAGTTTGAAAGGATTATGAACGACAGCGGTTTTGTCACCCTTACCCGGCTGGCGGCATCGGAAATCACCGGGCAGGACGGAAAGGCGGGCATCATCGAGAAATACTTCTCGCTCTCGCAGACAGATACCACCTGCCTGAAAGACATCGGGCTGTACCCGGAAGAAATGCGGGTCGGGGACGATATACTGTGCCTGCACACGCTTTCGGACGTGGAAGATTTGCCCGGAAAGGTCGGGACGGACTGCCGATTTGAGAAACTGTCCACTGACCGGAGCGATTGCAGGTTAAGTTTTGCCGCCCCGGTGGGCGTGCTGTTGTCGTGTAACCACGTCTATAACCAGTTCATCTTCATAGACGACCACGCCGAAAATCTGAAGAACTTCGAGCAGACCGCCCGGAATATGCAATCGCTCTCCCGCTACTCCCGTGCCAACCAAGTGAACAAGGAATGGATAGACGAGTACCTGAACGAAGCGCATAGCAAGGGGCTTATCTCGGTGCGTTGCCACTGCAACGTCATGGCATGGAGCAATGACCGGGAAGAACTCAAACGCATACGCAACGATGTGGGAAGCCAGCTTGCACTAATGGAGTGCAAGCCACGCCACAACACCACCGACACGCCCACGCTCTTTTGGGCGGGCATACCCGGCAACGAAGCCGACTTCCCCGCAGAGGAAAGTTTCTACACGTTCTTGGGGCAGGCTCTCTGCCTGTTCGTGGAAGAAACGAACTACAAGAGTTCGCTTTCGCCGTTCGGCATCAAAATGGTGGACAGGGTAAGCGGTCGCCCGCTGCACATCGACATATCGGATTTGCCCATGAAGAAAGGCATCACGACCAACAGAAACAAGTTCATACTTGGGCCGAGCGGGTCGGGTAAGTCCTTCTTTACCAACCACATGGTGCGCCAGTATTACGAACAGGGTGCGCACGTGCTGCTGGTAGATACGGGTAACAGTTACTTGGGGCTGTCCCAGCTTATCCACAACCGCACGCACGGCGAGGACGGGATTTATTTCACCTACACCAACGAGAACCCGATAGCGTTCAACCCGTTCTATGTCGAGGACGGGGTATTTGACATCGAGAAAAAAGAGAGCATCAAGACCCTGATACTCACCCTGTGGAAGCGGGATGATGAAGCCCCCAAACGGTCGGAAGAAGTGGCGTTGTCAAACGCCGTGAGTGCCTATATCGAACTGATAGGCAAAGACCGTTCGGTAACGCCCTGCTTCAACACGTTCTACGAGTTTGTCCGGGATGATTACCGCCGACAGCTTGAACAGAAGAACGTCAGGGAAAAGGATTTTGACATTGACAATTTCCTGAACGTGCTTGAACCGTACTATCGTGGCGGTGAGTACGACTACCTGCTGAACTCCGACAAGGAGCTGGATTTGCTGCATAAACGCTTCATTGTCTTTGAATTGGATAATATCAAAGACCACAAGATTTTATTCCCGGTAACGACTATCATCATCATGGAAGCCTTTATAAACAAAATGCGCAAGTTAAAGGGGATAAGGAAGTTAATACTAATTGAAGAAGCGTGGAAAGCGATTGCATCGGCGAACATGGCGGACTATATCCGCTACCTCTACAAAACAGTCCGAAAATATTTCGGGGAAGCGATTGTAGTCACGCAAGAGATTGAGGATATTATTTCTTCCCCTATCGTGAAAGAGAGTATCATCAATAACTCGGACTGCAAGATTTTGTTAGACCAGCGAAAATATCTCAACAAGTTTGACAGCATACAGAACCTCTTGGGACTGACCGACAAGGAGCGTTCGCAGATATTGTCTATCAACATGGCGAACCACCCCGGACGGAAGTACAAGGAAGTGTTCTTCTCGCTGGGCGGCACACAATCGGCGGTATATGCCACGGAAGTTTCATTGGAAGAATATTACACGTACACGACCGAGGAAAGCGAGAAAATGGAACTGTTCGCCCTCGCCGACAAGCTGGGAGGCAACCTTGAACTGGCTATCAAGCGGCTTGCAGAAAGCAAAAGAAATCCCCAATCATCAACAACTTAAAAATTAGGAACATGAAATGGATTGACAATCTGATATACACGCTATTGTCCGCCTGCCTGCTGGCGGGCTGCGAGGACAGCGGAAGTAAGGAGCTGGAAAGGATGCAGGGCTATTGGGTACACGTCAGGGGACACCCGGCTTTCACACTCTCGGAAACGGGCGGCAGATACACCGTCACCCGGAAAGCGAATGTCAGGGGCAGAATACTGGAAACGGCTTACCCGGTAACAGAACGGAACGGTTGCCTGTTCATCGAAACGGGCTTCCGCATACAGTTCACCTATGACAAAAAGACCGACCGGATAACGCTCATGCCCGGCGGCGAATACAAACGAGTTACAAACCCTGAAAACAAAAGATAATGAAAAGAACAATTCTCCTTATGGCGGTATGCCTTTGCTTCATCGGCAAGGCATCCGCACAGTGGGTGGTGTCAGACCCCGGCAACTTGGCGCAGGGCATCATCAACACCACCAAGCAGATAGTGCAGACTTCCACCACTGCCAAGAACACGCTGGACGGCTTCATGGAAGCGCAGAAGATTTTCCAGCAGGGTAAAAAATATTACGATGCGCTCAAAGCGGTACACGATGTTGTCAAGGGCGGCATCAAGGTGAAGAAGTCCATTGAGCTGGTGGCGGAAATATCCGAAATCTACGTGCGAAACTATCAGAACATGCTGGCAGACCCGAACTACACGCCGGATGAACTCACCGCCATTTCAGCCGGGTACGCCAAGCTGCTCTCCGAAAGTGCGGACGTGTTGCAGGACTTGAAGAATGTAGTGAACGTGACGGGCATGTCGCTGACGGATGCCGAAAGGCTGGCGGTAATCAACAACGCCTATAAAAGCCTGCTCAACTACCGCAACCTCGTGAACTACTACACCCGAAAGAACATATCCGTGTCCTACCTGCGGGCGAAGAAGAAGAACGACACCGACCGGGTGCTGGCTCTCTACGGCTCGGCGGATGAACGCTACTGGTAACATATAAATCGGTATGCCTATGTTATTAGCAGCGGTGGATTTTGATAACCTGCACCAAGTGTTGCGGGTGCTGTACGATGAAATGATGCCCTTGTGCAGCAACATGACGGGGGTAGCCAAAGGGATAGCCGGGCTGGGAGCTTTGTTCTATGTAGCCGCCAAAGTGTGGCAGTCGCTCGCACGTGCCGAACCCATAGACGTGTACCCGCTCCTGCGTCCCTTTGCGCTGGGGCTGTGCATCATGTTCTTTCCCACGTTCGTGCTGGGCACTATCAACACGGTATTGTCGCCAGTGGTAAAAGGGTGCAACCAGCTTATGGAAACGCAGACTTTCGACATGAACGAGTACCGGGCGCAGAAAGACCGACTGGAATATGAAGCCCTGATGCGAAGCCCCGAAACGGCTTACCTCGCATCGGACGAGGAATTTGACCGACAACTGGAAGAACTGGGCTGGTCGCCCTCCGACATGGTGACTATGACGGGCATGTACATGGACAGGACGGCTTATAATATAAAGAAGTCCGTCCGGGACTGGTTCAGGGAGTTATTGGAAATGCTCTTTCAGGCGGCGGGGCTGATTATAGACACGCTGCGCACGTTCTTCCTAATCGTGTTAAGCATACTGGGTCCGCTGGCGTTTGCGATTTCCGTCTATGACGGTTTCCAAAGCACGCTGACCCGGTGGATTTCACGCTATATCTCCATTTACCTGTGGCTGCCCGTGTCGGACTTGTTCAGCAGCGTGCTGGCACGCATACAAACCCTGATGCTCCAAAAAGACATCGAGCAGCTTTCAGACCCGGATTTCATCCCGGACGGGAGCAGCACCGTGTATATAATCTTTATGATTATCGGCATCGTGGGCTACTTCACCATTCCAACGGTGGCAAGCTGGATAGTGTCGGCTGGCGGTACGTCTGCCTATAACCGCAACGTGGCACGGGCTGGTTCAATCGCCGGGGCTGCGGTCGGTGCGGCAAGCGGGAAAGTAACCGGGAAACTACTCAAATAACCAACATCAATATTTAGTATATGGAATTTAAGTCATTAACGAACATCGAAACGAGTTTCCGGCAAATCAGGCTCTTTGCGCTGGTATTCATCTGCCTGTGCGCACTGGTGACGGGCTTTGCCGTGTGGAACTCGTACAGCTTCGCCGAAAAGCAGCGGCAGAAGATATACGTCCTCGACAACGGCAAAAGCCTGATGCTGGCACTCTCGCAGGACATGGCGCAGAACAGACCCGTGGAAGCGAAGTCGCACGTGCGGCGTTTCCACGAACTTTTCTTCACCTTATCACCCGAAAAGGGGGCTATCGAAAGCAACATCAAACGCTCGTTGTTTCTCGCCGACAAGACCGCTTTCAACTATTACAAGGACTTGGCGGAAAAGGGCTACTACAACCGGGTGATTTCCGGAAACGTCACGCAGACGGTGGAGATTGACAGCGTGAAGTGCGACTTCGACCAGTACCCCTACAAGGTGAACACGTATGCCCGCCAGTTGATTGTCCGGGAAAGCAGCCTGACAGTGCGAAGCCTTGTGACCTCGTGCCGGTTGCTTAACGCCACACGAAGCGACAACAACCCGCACGGCTTCATCATCGAAGCGTTCACCATTACCGAGAACAAGGATTTGCAAACCATTAAAAGATAGCCTTATGGAGAGAAAACGAAACCACATCGAAAAGGTGCGGGACTGGGCGGACGACCGCCTGCGCCGAATGTGCGGACGGATTACGCCGGGCAAAAGGCTGGCGGTTATCCTCCTGATGTTCTTCTTTTTCGGCGGCTTGTCTATCTACATCACCGTTTCATCAATCTACAATATCGGGAAACGGGACGGGCAAAGGCTGCAAATAGAACACATCAGACAACTGCCGTTGCACGGCAATGACACAACCCAAAGTATCAACCCGTTAAACAGACCGCAATATGGAAGAAGTACAGAAGAATGAGAACGGCACGACCGCACAGCAGGCGGACGGGAAGCCGAAAAAGGAAAATAAGCCCAAACGGGAACTTACCCCGCAGCAGGTGCAGCAGCGCAGGAAAATGATAGTCTTCCCGCTGATGTTCCTTGCCTTTGCAGGGTGCATGTACCTGATATTCGCACCCTCCGGCAAAGAGGACGTGAATGTGGAAAGCGTGGGCGGCTTCAATGCCGACATACCCCTGCCCGCAGAGGACGGGATTATAGCCGACAAGCAAAAGGCTTACGAGCAGGCGGTGACAAACCGCAAACAGCAGGACAAGATACAATCCTTGCAGGACTTCGGTTTCACGCTGGATGATGATACGGAAGAACCACAAGAGGAAATCAACCTGCTGCCGGAAGAAGATCCGAAGCCACAAAGGGGCGGCGGTGCTTCTTCAAGGGCGGCTTACCGGGACATCAACCGCCAGTTAAGCACGTTCTACGAAACGCCCCCTGTGGACGAGGAAAAAGAGGAATTGAAACGGCAGGTGGCGGAACTGACCGACCGACTGAAACAGCAGCAGAACGCCACGCCTACGGCTGACGACCAAATGGCACTCTTGGAAAAGTCCTACGAGCTGGCGGCAAAGTACATGAACGGGCAGGACGGACAAAGGGGGCAGATTGCCCAAATACCGACAGCCGGGCAGAACGGTGGCGGTATCGGCACTCCGGCTATTCCGGTGCAGGCTATCCGGGAAACGACCGTTTCGGGATTGCAGCAGCCCATGAGCGATGCCGACTTCATCCGGGCTTACAGCCAGCCACGAAACTACGGCTTCAACACGGCGGTAGGCACGGGGTACGCTATGGGAAAGAACACGGTAGCCGCCTGCATACACCAAGACCAAACGCTGGTGGACGGGCAGGCGGTGAAACTGCGGCTGCTCGAACCCATGCAGGCGGGAAATATCGTTGTGCCGAAGAATACCCTTGTGGCGGGGACGGCAAAGGTGCAGGGCGAACGGCTCGACATACTGGTGTCCTCGATTGAGTACGCTGGCAACATCATCCCGGTGGAACTCGCCGTGTTCGACACGGACGGGCAAAAGGGGCTTTCCGTCCCGTCCTCTATGGAGCAGGAAGCGTTCAACGAAGCTATGGCGAATATCGGAAGCGGGCTGGGTACAAGCATTTCCTTTGCCCAAAGTGCCGGGCAGCAAGTGGCTATGGACGTGACAAGGGGATTGCTGCAAGGAACGTCCGGCTACCTCGCCAAGAAGTTCCGAACCGTGAAAGTGAAGCTGAAAGCAGGCTATAAAGTCATGCTGTATGCCAAACAACAATAACCATTTTATCAACCGTTAAAATTTCAATTAGCAATGAAACAGATTTTTGGATTGTTCGCCCTCTTGCTGGGCGTGTGTGCGGCAAACGCACAAACCGCTGACACCGTGAAGTATGCGGCTGGCAACGACTTGTACCGGGGGATTACCCGGAAACTCCCGTACCGCCAAATGGTTACGCCCTACGGCGTGGAAGTGACCTTTGCCAAGACGGTGCATATCATCTTCCCCGCCGCCGTCCGCTATGTCGATTTGGGAAGCAATCACATCATAGCGGGCAAGGCGGACGGTGCGGAGAACGTAATCAGGGTGAAAGCCACGACAGAGGGCTTTCCGGGAGAAACAAACTTCTCCGTTATCTGCGAGGACGGCAGTTTCTTTTCGTTCAACGCCAAGTACGCCCGTGAACCGGAAATGCTCAACATCGAAATGAAGGACTTCTTGGAGAATGAAGATACGTCCGACTTCTCGCATACCCGGATGAACATCCATTTCCGGGAACTGGCGGGTGAAAGCCCGCTGCTGGTGAAGCTGATAATGCAGAGCATCTACAAGAACAATGACCGGAAAGTGCGCCACTTGGGTAGCAAGCGTTTCGGCATACAGTTCTTAATCAAGGGGATTTACACATATAACGGGATGCTCTACGTGCACACGCAGACAAAGAACAGTTCCAACGTGCCTTTCGACACGGACTTCATCAGGTTTAAGATAACCGATAAAAAAGTGCCCAAACGCACGGCTATTCAGGAAACGGTGCTGGATGCGGTACGCAGCTACAACGAGGTGGTAGAGATTGCAGGAAAAAGTACCGTGCGCACGGTGTACGCCCTGCCGAAGTTCACCATTCCTGACGACAAGCTGCTGGTCGTGGAACTCTACGAGAAGAACGGCGGGCGGCATCAGACCATACGGGTGGAAAACGCCGACATCGTGAACGCAGAAGTGATTGACGAACTAAAAATCAAATAGGGAATGAAAAGACACATCTTTATAATGATGCTCTTTGCGCTGTGCCTGACCTCGTTTCAGGCACACGCACAAAGATACCTGCCGGGCATGAAAGGCTTGCAGGTCACGGCGGGCATGACGGACGGGGTGCATTGGAACGCCAATACGGATTTTGCCTACCACATAGGGGCGGCGTACAGCGTTTACACCAAGAACGCCAACCGCTGGGTGATTGGCGGCGAATACCTGCACAAGAAGTATGACTACAAGGATATGAGAATACCAGTCGAACAGTTCACCGCAGAGGGCGGCTATTACCTGAAATTCCTATCGGACAGGCGAAAGACCTTTTTCCTTTCATTGGGCTTGTCGGCTCTCGCCGGGTACGAAACAAGCAACCGAAGCGAAAAGCTGCTGCCGGACGGCTCTACCTTGCTGGATAAGGACTGCTTCATTTACGGCGGTGCGCTGACGCTGGAACTGGAAACCTACCTGACCGACCGGGTGGCTCTGCTGTTGAACGCAAGGGAACGGGCGTTGTTCGGCTCGGACATAGGCAAGTTCCACACGCAGGTATCTTTGGGACTGAAATTCATTATCAACTGACCGCTATATAATAATGTATATGAAGAATGTAATGTATAAAATCATCATGGGCTGCTGCATCGTGGCCGCCCTCGTGCTTGTCACCGCCTGTAATGACAACTTGGATATTCAGCAGGCGTACCCGTTCAGCATCGAAACACTGCCAGTACCCAAAAGGCTGAAAGTCGGGGAAACCGCCGAAATACGCTGCCGACTGGTGCGTGGCGGCTATTACCAGCCGACTGCCTATCAGATACGGTATTTCCAGCCGGACGGCAAAGGAAAGCTGGAAATGGATAACGGCACGGTGTTCCTGCCCAATGACCTCTACCCGCTGGAGAAAGAAACGTTCAGGCTCTACTACACCTCGGCATCAACCGACCAGCAGACGATTGACATTTATATCATCGACAGCTTCGGGCAGATGCAGCAACTTACACTATCATTCAATAATGACAACAGCGAAGAAGGAACGGAAACAATAACCCCCTAATAACAAAACGACATGGTAAAAATAGAATTGGATATAGAAGGTATCTCGTGGTACATAGAAACCACGTTGGAAACAGATACAGTTCCGGCAGTAGGTGACATCATCATTGTGGACAAGGACTGTATTTCCGAACGTGACAGTGCTGAATTATGGAAAACGCCGTCCAATCAGGTTTTCAAATGGGCGGACGAAGAAGATGATGCGCCCGTAATGGTATGGTTCGATTGCGAAACGGAAATGCTTGTCACTAAGCGGACATGGAAATATGACATCGAGGAAGAAGAAACCGTGTGCATACTTGGTGTAAAATTTATTCACTATGAGGATTTATAGTTGCGACATCCGTTTTTATCATCCTCTTGGGAAACCGGGTATGGAATGATACGCAAAGCGTAAATATCGGGCAGACAGCCCGCCGGGAAGCATCGGCGGGCTGTTTCCATGATAGGGAAAAGAAAGGCTTCTTTGTTACTTTCTTCACCCGCTGGCAGGCTCACGGAAGAAAGTAACGGCGGCAAGCAGCCGCCGTCCTCTATCAACTGGTTTTAAGGCTCTTTATGGACGTGTATTTCTCTAACCACACCTTTACCTGCTCCATGTTATATTCGCCCGTGATGATTGCCGTATGGTCGTCTATGGCTACAAACCGGACACTTTCATAGCTGTTTACCCAGCCTTGCAGGGAACAGACACCCCACGTTTCCACATCTGCAAAAACACTGCGGTCTATCCGGCTGATTGGCTCGCCGAAAACTACCGTCATTATCTGAAAGTCCGGTTTGTCCTCCAACAGTTGCAAATGGTGCAGCGTGCCGAACTCGTCTATTTTACGCCCCCACGCCCACACATCATTATACAAATCATCGCCCCACTGGTGCGGGTGGTCGAAACGGACTTTTACCTCTATGGTGTGTTCGTTTTCTTCTGTGTCCTCGATAACGCCCGTTACCATTAAGCCCGTAAAAATACACTCGCAACGCCTGCCGATAAGCTCCTTGTTTACTTCTGTCGTTTTCATGTCCCTGAAATTTACTTGTTTATTACTCCGTTCTTCGCTACCCATTCGTCACGCCTGCGGCGGCACTCGTCCAGCGTTTTGGCTACCGTGCTGAAAAGTTCGCCGTCCGTGTGGCGGTAGTCATATTGATAATAAATTTGTCCCCTGAAAGCCCCTAAACGGCATTTCACGAACTTTTCTTCTCCCGGTGTTTGGGTGATGCTTACCCCGTTTTTGTTAAGTGACTGCATGATGTCTTATTTTTTTATGGTTATAAACTTGGTTGTTTTAAGCGGGCAGGGCTTTGACACCCCGCCCGGATTGGTTGTTATGCCGCCCGGAACACAAAGCCGTCATCAAACCAGTAATCGCACATGAACAGGTCACGGGCAAACTGTTTGTAATCGAAATAGGTCTTTGCGAACTCCGGCAGGTCGTAACATTCCTCTACAATTTCATAGGCGAAATCTTCTTCATCGTCATATTCCCCTTGATATTCATCCCGGAAATCACGTACAAGGTCGTCCGCATCTTCCTCGCCCAAATCATGGCTTTTATAGTTGCACCACACGAAAAAGGCTTCCTGCTCGGTGTCGCTCAAATCCTCCACCGCATCACGCAGGGCGAAGAAGTTTTCAGAAATCCAGCTTTCGTCGATTAAGCCCTCCGGCACGTTCTCCCAGTCCTGAAACATGTATTCCGCATCTTCCTCGTCCTTGTGAAGTTCCCGGCAGGCTTCATAAAATTCTTCCTTGTCCGAATAGTCCGAAAGGTCGAGCCATGCGCCGGACAATGAACCGTTGTTGTACTTGGCATAAGTGCCTACATAAACTTTTGCTTCCGATAATACCTTTGCTTCCATATTGCTGTAATTTTTAAGTTTTTAATTTTATGCGGATTTGAGAGGTGAGGGAGTTGAAGTTTCACTGAACTTTTTTCCTGTTTCCCGTAAATCCGACTTTTTTTTTATGCGTCTTCCGGTCGGGTCGGTCGTTTTCGTTTCACATAGGCGTAAAAGGGTAGTGTTTAGAGTTTGCAAGGTTTTGGGCAAAAAATACCTCGCAAGGCAGGGAAGATTTTTTCGCCAAACCGGAACGGCTCGACCTTGCAAAATCGTGAAGAACACGTAACTACCTTTGCCTATTGAAATGATTAAAACGACTGTCCCGGCTGGGGGACTGCGTAAGAGGAAGATTTACAGATAGGGAAACCGGGGAAAAGTGCCTGTTCTCTTTCATCTTTTAGGGAACACTCCATGCGGGCGGGAAAGGCAAGGGTGTTGTGAGCTTGCTTGCAATACGCTTGTGCGGGTTTCCAACGGCTCTTTTCACGGAATACAGTCAGCCATGCCACGCACGGCTGGCGTTTCGGGGAATGTGCCAGTTGGAAAAGGATATAAAAAATGCGGGTAGTCGGTGGACTGCCCGCAAGGTGGAAGAATGTACTTCATTGGGATATAGTTTGTTAGGCGGAATTTCGTTACCGAAATCGTTACCTATTCGTTTTTGTCACGGTTATAGGTAACGAAACCTACCGGACGGCGTTCTTTCTGTTGTTTCGACTGGCTCAAAAGCTGGGTAAGGGCTTGGTACAGTTCGTTGAACTGCGCATCGGTGCTTACCTCCAGTTCCTCGATGCGCCTTGACAGTTCCTCGTAACCGATTGCCATTTGGCGCATGAGGACAAAAGCCCGCATGATTGAAATGTTTACTTCTATGGCTACTTTGGAGCGGAGAACCGAAGAAAGCATGGCTACGCCCTGCTCGGTGAAAGCCATAGGCATAGCAACGCCGAAGTTGTAATCAGGGGGTATCACATTTTGTGATACCCCTATGGATAACAGCAAGTTAGCTTCCTCTTGGGTGAGTACAAACATAAAATCACCCGGAAAACGCTCGATATTGCGCTTGACCGCCTGCTTCAAGGCTCGTGTTTCCACTTGGTAGAGTTCTGCCAAATGATAATCGAGCATCACCCGGCAACCTCTGACCTCAAAAATCTTGTTTTGGATAATCTGCAAATCCATAATCGTATATTTTAGGAGATTTAGCAATGTTGGAATAATAGCAAGGACTGGTCACAAATTGTGACCAGTTCCCAATAATCAAGATTACATGGCGACTTCCTTGTAAATCTTCTCGATGCCGACAAACTTCTTGTCAAGCCCCTGCATATCGCTGCCTATCTTGCTGTTGGTGATGCGGGCGTAAATTTGCGTAGTTTCTATGTTTGTGTGTCCCAGCATCTTGGACACCGTTTCAATGGGTACGCCCTTTGACAGCGTGGTGGTCGTGGCGAACGTGTGGCGGGCAAGGTGGAATGTCAGGTTCTTTTTAATACCGCATATATCGGCAATCTCTTTCAAGTAGGCGTTTAGCTTCTGATTGCTGATTACGGGAAGTATCTTCCCGTCCGGCAACTTGCCCTTGTACTTCTTCAAAATCATCTTGGGAATATCCAGCAGGGGAACATTCACGTCCGTATTCGTCTTTTGCCGCTTGGTGATTATCCAAAGGTTGCCGTCAAAGGACTTTTGGATATTCTCCTGCCGCAAGTTGGCGACATCGCTGTATGCCAAACCGCAGAAACAGGAAAAGACGAACAAGTCCCTGACGTGTTCCAGCCGTTCGGAAACCATTTTCTTTTTAAGGATGATTTTTATCTCGTCCTCTGTCAGATAACCCCTGTCCACTTTCTCCAGCCGGATTTTGTAGCTGGCGAACGGGTCGCCCACCAGTATGCCGTTGTTACGGGCAATGATGATGATACGCTTGAAGAACTGCATGAACTTGGCGGTGGTGTTATAGCCGCACTTGCAGGCGGTACGCAAATACAACTCAAAATCGGTAATGAACATCGGGCTTATCTCCTTTATGGATATGTCCGATACGTTGTACTTGCTTTGGATAAATTCAGCGAGGTGGCGGCGGGTCACTTCATACTTGCGGTAGGTCGCTATCGTCTTGGATATGCCCACAAGCTGCTTCACATCGTCATTGTGCTTTTGGAACAATGAAAGGATTGTTTCGTGGCTCTCGCTATGACCTAAAAACTCGTTTTTCACTTTCTCGGCGGTCACGTAGTTGTCACGCCGCTGCATTTCGTGGTAAATGGTATTCAGGGAAGAACGTATGTCGTCCAAAAGGGCGTTTATCCTCCCGGCATCCCTGCCTTTGGCTTTGCCCGCAGCAATGCTCCAGTTGTCGGGCTGGATGCTCTGTTTCGTACTGAACTGGCAAAGTTTGCCGTCTATGGTGATGCGTGCCATAATCATAACCTCGCCGTTTTTCTTTTCAGAACCTTTCTTCAAATAAAAAAGAACCTTGAATGTCGATTTCATAACTCAAAATTTTTAGTTGCAAAATTAGTTTTTACCTCTCGTTTTCGAGTTATGCAGACTATGGACTAATATAGTCATTATCAGGTCATTTATGGACAAATCGTTACCGTTTTTGTCCGGCAGGGAATAGGTAACGATTTAGTAACGAAACTTTGTCTTTTACCGTACTTTTGAAGTCTTGGAAGCAGGACTTTCGGGCAATAAAAAAAGCCACAAATCATTGATTTGTAGCTTTTTGTCCGTTTGCTGACCATTTCTGTCCAGCACGTTCAGCGGAGAGACAGGGATTCGAACCCCGGGTACCTCGCAGTACAACGGTTTTCAAGACCGCCGCAATCGACCACTCTGCCACCTCTCCAAAACTTCTTTATCAGAAGTGCTTTTCGTTAAAAGCGGTGCAAAGGTACGAATATATTTTAAACATACAAGAGTTTTCACAAAAAAAAATCACGAACATCATTTCCAAAGAATAGCAATATCTAGGTATTTTATGTTGAAAAGCATAAAATAGAGCATATTTATGCTGATTATATGAAAAAACGTTGTAACTTTGTGCGCTCTAAAGAAAAGGATAACTACAACCTCTAATTTTATCATTTATGGAATTAAATAAGATCTTTAAAGACGGTCTTTGGAGCACTGAAATCAATGTCAGAGATTTCGTAAGTCATAACATCACTCCGTATTACGGAGATGCTTCTTTCCTCGAAGGACCTACCGAACGCACAAAAGCTGTATGGAACCGCTGCCTCGAAGCACTGGCAGAAGAAAGAGCCAATAACGGAGTACGCTCACTGGATAATGTCACCGTCTCAACCATCACTTCTCATAAAGCCGGATATATCGACAAAGAAAACGAACTGATCGTCGGTCTGCAAACAGACGAACTTCTGAAACGTGCAATCAAACCTTTCGGAGGTATCAACGTGGTGAGCAAAGCCTGCCACGAAAACGGCGTGGAAGTGGACGACCGTGTAAAAGATATATTCACTCACTACCGCAAGACACACAATGACGGAGTATTTGACGTATATACCGAAGAAATCCGTTCGTTCCGTTCTCTGGGATTCCTCACCGGACTTCCTGACAACTATGCCCGCGGACGTATCATCGGCGACTACCGCCGTATGGCTCTCTATGGTATCGACCGACTGATTGAGGCAAAAAAAGAAGACTTGCGTAACCTTACCGGTCCGATGACCGATGCCCGCATCCGCCTGCGCGAAGAAGTGGCAGAGCAAATCAAGGCATTGAAGGACATGAAGGTAATGGGCGAATACTACGGACTCGACTTGAGCCGTCCTGCCTACACCGCACAAGAAGCAGTACAATGGGTATACATGGCTTACCTCGCTGCCGTAAAAGAACAAGACGGTGCTGCTATGTCACTAGGTAACGTCTCTTCGTTCCTCGACATTTATATGGAATATGAATTGAGCAAAGGAACCATCACAGAATCTTTCGCACAGGAGCTGATCGACCAGTTTGTCATCAAACTGCGTATGGTGCGTCACCTGCGTATGCAATCTTACAACGACATCTTTGCCGGCGACCCGACATGGGTAACCGAATCCCTGGGTGGACGCCTCAACGACGGACGCACGAAGGTGACAAAGACTTCTTTCCGCTTCCTGCAAACACTCTACAACCTCGGCCCTTCACCGGAACCGAACCTGACTGTATTGTGGAGCCCGGAACTGCCGGAAGGATTCAAAGAATTCTGCGCAAAAGTATCTATCGACACTTCTTCCATCCAATATGAAAACGACGACCTGATGCGTGAAGTGCGCCAGTCTGACGATTACGGAATCGCATGCTGCGTATCTTATCAGGAAATCGGAAAACAAATCCAATTCTTCGGCGCACGTTGCAACCTGGCAAAAGCCCTGTTGCTTGCCATCAACGGCGGACGTTGCGAAAACACCGGTACGGTAATGGTGAAAAATATCCCCGTACTAACCAGCGACACACTGAACTTCGAAGAAGTAATGAGCAACTACAAGAAGGTATTGACGGAAATCGCCCGTGTTTACAACGAAGCGATGAACATCATCCATTATATGCATGATAAGTATTACTACGAAAAAGCCCAAATGGCTCTTGTAGATACCAACCCACGCATCAACCTTGCTTATGGTGTAGCCGGACTTTCTATCGCCCTCGATTCACTGTCGGCCATCAAATATGCCAAAGTGACCGCACGCCGCAATGACATCGGTCTGACAGAAGGTTTCGATATTCAAGGCGAATTCCCTTGCTTCGGTAATGACAACGACAAGGTAGACCACCTGGGTGTTGACCTGGTCTATTTCTTCAGCGAAGAATTGAAGAAACTTCCGGTTTACAAAAATGCCCGTCCTACTTTATCTTTGCTCACCATCACTTCCAACGTGATGTATGGCAAGAAGACAGGTGCTACTCCCGACGGACGCGCCAAAGGTGTCGCTTTTGCTCCGGGAGCCAACCCTATGCACGGACGTGACAAGAACGGTGCCATCGCCTCTTTGAGTTCCGTAGCGAAATTACGTTACCGCGACTCACAGGACGGTATCAGCAACACTTTCTCCATCGTCCCCAAATCACTGGGAGCTACTGAAGAGGATCGCGTAGAAAATCTGGTGACAATGATGGATGGCTATTTCACCAAAGGCGCTCACCACCTGAACGTGAACGTACTGAACCGTGAAATGCTTTACGATGCCATGGAACATCCGGAAAAATATCCGCAACTCACCATCCGTGTTTCCGGTTATGCCGTAAACTTCGTGAAGTTGAGCCGCGAACATCAATTGGAAGTAATCAGCCGTAGCTTCCACGAACGTATGTAATCAGATCTACTCAATATGACGATAAACGTACATTCATACGAAAGTATGGGAACATTCGACGGGCCGGGCTTACGGCTCGTCGTTTTTCTTCAAGGATGCAATTTCCGCTGCCTGTATTGTGCCAACCCCGACACGATAGCCGGAAAAGGAGGCACACCTACCCCACCGGAAGAAATCGTCCGCATGGCTATGAGCCAACGTCCTTTTTTCGGGAAACGCGGAGGAGTCACTTTCTCCGGAGGAGAACCTACGTTTCAGGCCAAAGCACTAGTCCCTTTAGTGCGTGAACTGAAAGAAAAGGGAATACATGTATGCATAGACAGCAACGGCGGTATCTGGAACGAAGAAGTTGAAGAACTTTTCAAACTGACGGATCTTGTATTGCTGGATATTAAAGAGTTCAATCCGGCACGCCATCAAGCACTGACCGGAAGAAGTAACGAGCAAACCATCCGCACGGCAGCATGGCTGGAAGAAAACGAGAAACCTTTCTGGCTGCGTTATGTATTAGTGCCCGGATACAGCGATTTCGAGGAAGACATCCGCCGTTTAGGAGAAGCTCTGGGAAAATATAAGATGGTGCAACGAGTGGAAATCCTGCCTTATCATACATTAGGCGTACATAAGTATGAAGCGATGGAGCAGGAATACAAGCTGAAAGACGTAAAAGAAAATACCCCCGAACAACTTGAAAAAGCCGCGGAGGTATTTAAAGAGTATTTCACTACTGTGGTGGTCAATTAACCACCACAGTAATAAATAGGATAAAAATCACCATGTCTCTGCTTTCACCTCGAAACAGGGACACTCTTTGATCCGCTCCCAAGGGTCAACAATTCCATTATAATTAGTATCAGGACTCAAGTCCCGATGACCGACCACCTTTGCATCCGGATAACGCTGCAACAGTTCGCGCACCAGGCGATGCAAAGATTCTTTCTGGCGGGAAGTACGCGTATCTGCTGCCTTTCCGTCCTCATCCAGCCCGCCTTCATAACACACCCCTAAACTAATCGCATTAAAACCGCGTGCATGAGCACCCACCGTATCTTCATCCCTCATCGGCTCTATCTGTCCCGACTTGCGAATGTAGTAATGATACCCCCAACACGAAAAGCCCCGAAAGCGATGGGCAGTGTCCACATCCTTCGCCGTGAAGTCGCGATCGACACGGGTAGCAGAGCAGTGAATCACAATCAGACTAATCTTTCTCATCGTCCTTCTCCCTTTCCGTCGTTTTCACATTACACACTTCCTTATGGGTAGCATTGAAGCGCACCTCTCTCACAATTCTGTTCCGCTTTCTTTTTCCGAAGAAAGGCACAAGGAACATGATTACATCCAAAATCTTAGTTACAATTTCTTTCATTTGATCCAATATTAAAGTTATCATGCTGCCGGATCCGGAGCTTCTCCGCTTCCACCACCGTCTGAACCGCCACCGGAACCTTTGTCATCATCTTCTCCTTCATTGCCGCTACCGCCCGTTTGGGCCACCGCACGCGTCGTTACCTGCTGGTAGCTAAGAATCTTCGTGATGTCCGCCAACGTCTTTCCGGGACGAAAAATAATATGGGCAGCCGTAATCAGCGAACTTGAAAACTCCTTGACCGACACAGCTCCTTCACTGTTCAACCCGATCTGCAAACTACCCAAATCACCCAGCCGGACTATTCTTCCCGCTTTCAACGCACGCTTCGCCTCATAAAGAATACCCGAAATGGCGGCACGCACATCTGTCTCCGTACAGGTAGACCGGCTGGTGATTCCCTCGCACAACTCTTCAAAATCCAACTCTCCCGAAGCCTGTGCCTGCGCATAATACTTTGCCGACTCATCCTTTTTGGCAGGATTCTTGCGCGGCACTACTGAATAAGTTACTGTCATTGCCATAATAAAATAATTTTAAGATTTCACACATTTCGAACGCGTTCCTTATTTGTTAACGACATAAAGATAACACATTTTCCATCCTCCGGATTCCCCAACGAAGTTTCCTGATACTCTATGAATAATAATGACGTTATTCTTTTAATAAACCATTAATTTTCAGTAACTTTATAGCATAAACCAAACATCATTCATCATGTATTATCCGGACCAGCCGTTTCTTATCCGCACTTATAAAAAGTCGGAACTAGCTCATCTTTACAACCCCAACGTATGTCTCAAAGTAGCCTTACAAATACTACGTCGTTGGATTGTCTACAACCTTCCGCTCCTGCAAGAACTCGAACAAGAAGGCTATCGTGCCCGCAACCGCCTTCTCTCTCCCCGGCAGGTGGCAACGATCATACGCTATTTGGGAGAACCCTAAGAACTTAATCAAAAAAACGAAAAGTTCCATTCTATTATTTTACAAACAAATTTCTTTGCAACCGCAAATTAAAAAGAACAAACCAACATGGATCATTTTACCATCTTTCAAGACTTTTACCGCGTCATAGCCGAAATGACAGAAGAAGAAATCGTATCGGCCATCAGCAACGGCACATACCGGGAAACGGTGGAGGACGTGCGCCGAATCTTCGCGGAACAAGGCGAGAAAGCAGCCAACGAAAAGAAAATAGAACTACCGGAAATCACCTTTTCAGCCAACTACCGGGGAGGACGTTCAAACGCAACTCTCGTCAAGTATCTGGGATACATCGTGGTAGACATCGACCATCAGACACAGGAAGCATTGGCACGCATCCTCGCACTGGCAAAAAAGTGTGTCCACACCCGCATCGCTTTCATCAGTCCCAAAGGAATGGGACTGAAAATCGTGGTACGTGTATGCCGGACGGACGGGACATTGCCCGAAACGATTCAGGAAATTGAAGATTTCCATCATGCCGCTTATCACAAAATCGCTTCCTTTTATGCCCAGCTCTGCGGAGTTGAGGTCGACACTTCCGGGCAGGATGTTAGCCGCACTTGCCTGTTCTCTTACGATCCGGATATTTATTTCAATCCCGATGCCACAGCTGTCATCGTGGAACAGCCACCGATGTTCTTCAAGTCTCAAAAGAAGAAAAGGGCATCCGGCAAAAAGAAAAAGACGACAGCACCAGACAACAATCCCCTCACCGAACAAGTGGCCCTCAACTACCATTCCTCGCACGCTTCCTTAATGGTGACTCTGAACTATTATCACAATAAATCCGAAAAGTACGTCACCGGCAACCGGAACAACTACCTGCATTGCCTGGCTTGTATGTACAATCGCTACGGCGTCCCCCAGGAAGAGGCGGCAGCTTTTATCAAGAGCCAGTTCACCGATCTTCCCGCGGATGAAATGGACGCACTGATCGGGAGTGCTTACGGACACAACGAGGAATTCGACACCCGCAAGCTGAATAGTACGCAGAAGCGAATGTTACAGATTGAGCAACATATCAAAGAAAATTACGATACACGCTACAACGAAGTGCTTCATATCATGGAATATCGCAGAAGGAAAACGGACACGGAGCAACCGGAACCTTTCCATATTCTCGACGAAATGATGGAAAACAGCATTTGGATGGAGATGAACGAACTGGGCTATTCGTGCACCGTCAAGACGATTCAGAATCTGATCTACTCCGACTTCAGCATCACCTACCATCCTATTCGCGAGTATTTAGACTCGCTGCCTGAATGGGACGGAACGGATTATATCGGTATCCTTGCCAACAGCGTGCATACTAGTCACCAGAAATTTTGGGTAGAATGTCTGGAACGTTATCTGGTGGGAATGTGCGCTGCCGCCACACAAGACGATGTGGTGAACCACACTGTTTTGTTACTTTGCAGCGAAATACAGAACATCGGAAAGACTACGTTTATCAACAACCTGCTGCCGCCCGAATTGCGCGCCTATCTTTCTACCGGTCTTATCAACCCGAGCAACAAAGATGATCTGGCTAAAATAGCGCAGGCGATGCTTATCAATCTGGATGAGTTTGAAGGGATGAGCGGACGGGAACTGAATATCTTCAAGGATTTGGTTACCCGCAAAGTAATCAGCATCCGCCTGCCATACGCGAGGCGTTCGCAAAACTTTCCTCACACGGCTTCTTTTGCCGGCACATGCAATTACCAGGAAGTGCTTCACGACACCACAGGTAACCGCCGTTTTCTCTGCTTTCATGTCGACTCGATGGAGTTTATCAAAATAAACTACGCGCAGTTGTATGCACAAATCAAGTATCTACTCAACAAGCCGGGGTATCAGTATTGGTTCACCCAGTCGGAAAACTCACGGATTGAAGAAAACAACGAGGATTTCATATTCCACTCACCGGAAGAAGAACTGGTGTTGACACATATCCGCAAACCGGAACGTTTCGAAAAGGTGCATTATCTGACGGTCACTGAAATTGCGGAATTGATTCGCGAACGGACGGGGTATCAATATTCTCACGGAACCAAAGCCCAACTAGGAAAAGTGATGTCCAAACACGGCTTCGAATTTCATAAGGGAAAAAACGGGAGAAGATACACTGTATTCATTATTGATACGGAACAGGTGAAATCAAACAGGCTATATGAATAAGATTTCATCTCCTTCGCACGCAAAAAGGTGAGGGTTGGTGAGGGTACTTTTGCAACTTCTCATTTTTATATTTCTTATTTCTATTCTTCTATTTTCTTCTAAAAAAAAATACGAATGTTAGAAATTGACCCTCACCTACCCTCACCCTTTTCCTTTTTCCTCCTCAAAAAACGGTGGGAAATTTGAAAAAGACAGTTATCTTTTTCAAATTTCCCACCATGTTTTTTTTAATCTGAATCGAAGTTATACTCCTAGCACAATACTAGCATCAATATTCAGTTTTTTACTTATTTCACGAGCCACTTTCAATGTCGGCTCACATTTTCCGGAAATGTAGTCACTAAGACGCGAAGGACTAACTCCTATCAGTTGTGATAGTGATTTCTGATTGAGCCCCATTTCATACATACGAAGCTTCAGAACATCCACAAGCGAAGGTTCTCCCAAAGAAAAGTGTTCCTCTGAATAATCGGCAACAAGATTAGAAAGAAGTTCCAACTCGATGCTGTTAGGATCATTCAAAGGAGTATCATCCTTCACTAACGGAAGAAGATCCTCCACTCTCTTTACAGCCCATTCATACTGGGTTTGGTTTTCTATCTTTGTCATATTTTCAAATATTAGCACAATCTATTTTATCATATTCTTTATGAGTACCAATAAAGCGAATATACACAAACTTTACAGTGAACTTCACCACTACTACCAAGCGATAATTATTCCCTTTAACATTGAAAACATAATGCTGGTTACCTACACTGTCGGCACTATTAAAGGTCTTCTTTATATCAGCGAAACAAGTCCATTCACTTTTCTTTACTATAGTAGCCCATTCTTGCAAAGCAACTTTTGAATCGGGATGCTCCTCTGCATATTCTCTTAACGCTTGTTCTGTAAATATTCTCATTAGTTACTCACTTATCATGCAACAAAAATAAGAATATAATTCCAATTTTCAAAATTATATTCCGATATTCGCAATTATGGATAAAAAAGATTCGCTTCTTATAAAGACATCGAAAATTCGATCCTACAACCTAACGCATTCATGATGCGATAGAAAGTAGAAACCTTAGGTTCTGTCTGACCACTTTCCACTCTTGAAATATAAGAACGATCGGAACCGATACGCCGGGCTAATTCTGCTTGAGTAATCTTAGCCTTTTTCCTTGCGTCTTCGATAATTTGCCCGGTGTAGAAAGCATACGCTTTTTCTTCTGCTTCCGCACGTTCGGGAGTACCTTCTGCTCCAAATTTCGCATCAAGAACAGCGTCATAATCTACTATTTGATGATTGTTTATCTGCATAATATTCCTCCTTTATTTTTAATGCTTTATCTATTTCACTACCCGGTGTTTTTTGCGACTTCTTTTGAAAGCCATTAAACAACACTACAATATTTCCATCATCAAAAATGAAAAATACCCGGTATATATTACCATTATATTCTGTACGAAGTTCAAAAACTCCGTCCTGAACAAATTTTACAAATTTAGTGGAGAGTCTTTCTTGTGTTTTCAACAAGAGTAGTCCATACTGGATTTTATCTTGTTCCTTTTCGGTTAAAGTCTCCATGAAAGCCTCAAAGTAACCTCCGTATGTACGGATCTTACGTTTCTTTTCCATACTGCAAATATACGAATTGTTGTTCAACTATACAACAATCGTCTTTTTATTTTATATTATTTTTCCTCAAATTCTCCAGCACGCTTTTTCTTCTCATAAGACACCAGCGTCTCTACACTAAGCGTTTTCCCATTCTTAGGGCTTATCACATCTACAACGCTTGCTAACGCACGAAAAGTCTGTTCGCAATTTGCTACTCCGTCATACGTCAACCTACCCAGATTGATGGCATCGAGCACAACAGAGACATATTGCTTCGGATTTCCCCGATACTCGATGATGACAGGCGTGAGATGCGACATCTCTCGAGTCAGTTGACTGACGATTCTTTTTTTTGGTCGAGCAGATCCATTAATTTTTCACTATGCACATTGATTTGTGCGGTTACTTCACGAAGTTCATTTTTCAATGAACAAAACAATTCATCATTACATGAATTTTCCATAAAACTTTTCATTTAATTGATTATAAAAAGCCATTCCGGAAAGATAAGCAATTATTACTTACTTCCCGGGATGGTGACTAATACCTTGAAAACAAAGACTTTATTCCTAACCTAATGTACTCACTTTAATCCACTTCTTTTGATTTTGCATTCCATACCAGCAAAGCAAACAACACCGAAAGCAAAGCAGCACCAATCCAAAACCAATTGATATAAGTAAAGTCATAAACATCTACTCCATTCTGAACCGTTTTTTGCCCTTCTATCAGAATACCGCTCATCACGTCCTGCAATCCGGCACCGATATAACTGGCAATACCGACTACTCCCAATGCAGCACCCGAAGCATTACGGGGAGCAATATCAACTGCCATCAAACCACCCAGAAAACAGATTAGTACTCCGATTCCTAAACCGAAAAGAACCATAGCCAATACATCTATCCAAAAATGTACGCCCGGAACCAAGAGAAACAAACAAAGTGCTATTACATTCATCAACCCAAATACTAAAGCTGGAATATTACGACTGCCGGAAAACATTTTATCGGAAATGATACCGGAAAATACCGTGCCAATGATCCCACAGATAGAACTGATTGATATTATAAAACTGGCATCCAACGTAGAATATCCCTTTTGAGCTTCCAGATAGAAAACACCCCAGCTATTTACCGCATAGCGGCTAATATACATAAATGCACTGGACAGAGCCAAAATCCAAATTGCTGGATTCTTCAAGACAGCCTTTTGTGCTTTGTTGAAATCTTCCGTTTGTTTACCAGACAAAGAATGAGAATCCACAGATGAAGAATTTTTGTTCAACAAGAATCCCTGACTCTGTGGCGTATCACGCATAGAGACAAGCATCATAAAGAAGCCTAATATTCCAATAATGCCAGCTCCAATCATCCCATACCTCCATCCCATCCAACTGACTAACAAGGCTATGGAAATAAAGGTTAATGCTTCACCCAAATTATGACTAGCAGACCAAAAGCCGTAAAAAGTTCCCCGTTCTTTACTACTATACCACCGAGTGAGCGAAACCACTCCGGATGCCGCTCCCATTGACTGAAACCAACCATTCAATCCCCAAAGTAAGACAAAAGCATAAAAGGAGCTAGTGAAACCTAAACATAAATTTATCAAAGCGGAACACAATAACCCGGTAGACATAAAACGCCGTACATTGCTACGGTCGGCAAGAAAACCATTCGTCAACTTACCCACTGCATACACAAAAAACAGACAAGAACCGATGATTCCTAATTGAGTCTCGGAAAAGACTCCTTCCTCTACAATCGGCTTGCGCACTACGTTCATACTAAGACGACAAACATAGTAAATGCCATATCCGGTGGTAGCCGACAAAAATGTAGCCAAACGGATGCGCTTAAAGCGGGAAGAACGTTCGGAATCAACCTCTCCACTAGCTAGCGGAGAAGAAATTTTGTAGAAATTCAGCAGCTTCTTTATCATAAATACTATTCTATTATTGTTTACAAGTCGTGCACAAAGGGTTCTTAGCCGGCATTGTTGCATTAACTTCAATACGCCAATGATGCAGTTTATTTAAAAGTTCGTCAGTTAACTCTTTATTATGCTCTACAAGGTTATTGTGTTCGGATATGTCTTTAGACAAATCATACAACTCAACTGTACCAGTATCATAAAATTCAATCAATTTATAATTATTCCAACGAATGGCCCCCGAAGGTCTGCCACCCTGATTGGAATAATGAGGAAAATGCCAATAGACAGCATCCCTATCCAAATGTTCTTTTTTACCCTGCAAAAAAGCTAGGAAAGATATACCATCCAAATGTTGTTGTGGCTGCATTTTGCTATTTGTCATTTCTAAAATTGTAGGATAATAATCGGTAGAAGTTATTACTTCATCGCAAATAGTAGCAGGAATCGTAACTCCCGGCATACGTATTATCAGAGGTTCACGAATACCACCTTCATAAGTAAATCCTTTTCCACCCCGCAATGGACGGTTGGAAGTTGGCGAGCCTTCAGAAGTAGCAAGACCTCCATTGTCCGAAGTAAAAATCAAAATAGTATTATCATAGAGTTTCAGGCGCTTCAACTCATTTATTATTCGCCCAATATTCTCGTCCATACTGGCGAGCATAGCAGCATATACGGCATTGCTATGTACAAGCCTTTCATGATGAGAAGCATCTTGATAAGGTTGCATAGACTTCCATTCCGGATCCTCATCAAAAGTACGGCAAGTGTCCAAATTCATCCGTAAAGCCTTTTCTTCAAAATATTTCACTTTATCCGGTTTCGCCAACAATGGAGTGTGCACCTGATAAAAAGGCAGATTGATAAAGAAAGGAGCATCTTTGAATTGACGTATGATACGGATACATTCATCACCCAACCGGTCTGTGAGATACTCTCCCTCCGGCCCGTCTTTCAAATAAGGGTTGTGATAGGGTGAAAAATATCCTCCTTTACCCGGACCACCTTTATTGCAACCGGCTATATTTATATCATATCCCTGATATTGGGGATAGGTCAATGAGTCTACCGAACAGTTCCATTTACCAATATGGGCTGTCTGATAGCCTTCTTGCTTCAATGCTTCACCAATAGTCAATTCTTCCAAAGGCATATTTTGCACAAAATCGACTGGGAGTACCGGACAATATTCTTCAATCTGTTTTTTTCTTGAAGGAATGGAATAGCCGCCGGGAATATAATCAGTCAAATGCAGACGTGCCGGATATTTTCCCGTTTGAAAAGATGCACGTGTAGGCGAGCTTACCGGACAAGCAGCGTAAGCGTTCGTAAAACGGACACCTTCTTTAGCCAGTTGGTCTAAATTGGGGGTCTCATAAAAACGACTGCCATAACATGACAAATCCGTCCATCCCAAGTCGTCCGCTAAGATGAAAATAACATTCGGACGAACTTTCTCCTTGTGCTGTGATTGGCAGGATACCAGCACTGTTGAAATCAAAACTACTCCTGACAATATCAAATTTTCTTTCATGTATCGTTATTTTTTAAGTATAAAACAGGCTTTTCCGAACTATAAAGTCCGGAATAAGCCTATATAAAAAATAAAATGCAAACTTACTATTAGTCGTGTAGTTTCCTGCTTCTCAAATAGTCAAGCAGATATTGAGGGCGGTCGGTTTGTATGATTCTTGCCCCAAGTGTATCGATAAGATATCCATAGCCGTCATCTGGATTCTTTAAGGACATATCATCATCATGCCCGCCAGCCATTGTATCCCAAAGTGTGTTGTACCAAATTAATGCCCGGCCGTCAAGAGACGATTTCAATTTGACTGGAAGCGGATTTGAATCATTAACAAAAAGCAATTCAAAAGCGACCGGTTGCATATCTTTAATAAAAGTTTCAATCTGCTGTTCTGCACCATGAGTATCCAAATTGACAATAGGCATATAGATAACATCATTCAGATAATCACCAAACTGCTTTTTTACTTCTTCGGCGGATTTGTTTCCTTTCATAATGATTTGTTTAGTCGTTCCCGTCTTTCTCATCAATGCATATACTTGTTCAAAGTAACGGTCGGCTTTATCTAAATTCAACATGATTTTACCCTTAGCATGCAGTAGAGCTTCTTCAAGTGTCGGTACATTATGAATGGTACGAATAGCACAACCGTTCTTCAGTTTCAGTTTGTGTATAGAATCCAATGTAACTTCTGCTATTTTCCCTTTTCCCGTAGATGTACGGTCTAATGTGGGGTCATGCATTAGTATCAACTGTCCGTCTTTAGTACGCTGCACATCCAATTCGACAATATCTACTCCCATTTTTATAGCATTATCTATCGCCTCCAATGAATTCTCGGGATAATTACGCCAGTCTCCACGATGAGAGGCAACTATAACTGTGCTCTGGTCACGATTCAGTAGCTTCTCGCGTATCAAACTTACTCTATCCTGCGAATAGAGTTGAACTGCTGCCAATACAGCAACTACGATTAATATAAGTTTTTTCATCTCGTTTATGTGTTAGTTTATCTTCTTCCTATTTTCTTCAGGTATGCATCCAACAGGAACGGATGGTCACTGAATATTATATTGGCTCCTTTTTTCAGTAACCAGCCATAACTGTTCTCCGGATCGTCCATCGCCATTTCATCATCATGTCCACCATTAAAGTCCGCCCACAATGAATTGTACCAAATGCGAAATCCTCTATCTTTTATTTCTTTAGCCCGGTCTATCACAGGAAAATCATCTCTTGTGAAAGAAAGACTAATAACAGATGTCTCAATATTATCCATAAAATCATCCAGTTTCTCATCATCACCTTCTCCCTTGCAAACTAATACTGGAATATAATTTACTCCGTCCAACAGTTTACCATAAGTTTGGGCTACATGCTTGCTATCTGTCGTTCCACGCAAAATTATTTGTTCCAGGCATCCCTGTTTTTTCGCAACCTCTATCACTTTTTCTTTGATGGGCTGCCATTTGTCTACTTGAATTAAAATTTTACCTTTAGCTAATTCCAACACTTCTTCAAAAGTAGGTATTCTTTGGCGGGTAATCACCCCGATAGGACTTTTTAGTTTTAAATCTTTCAATTCCGTCCAAGTATAATCAGACACTTTACCGGTTCCCGTTGTTGTACGGTCTATCGTCTGGTCGTGCATCATGACTATGACACTGTCTTTTGTCATTTGCACATCAATCTCAATGCCATCAAATCCGGCATCAATACAGCTCTTATACGCTTGAAGTGAATTCTCCGGAGCATTCCGCCAGTCACCACGATGAGCAAAAATCATCACATAGTCAGATTTACCGCCATCTTTCAAAGTATTCAAAAGAAAATCCAACCGATTTTGAGCATGAGTGGAGAAAACTCCACTCACAAAAAGCATAAATGCTATAATTGTAAAATATTTAGTATTCATAATGTTTATTTCTTATTTTATATCCCACCAAACACGTGTAGTTATCTTATCTTCACCACCAAGTAATTTCAATCCATTCTGATATTCTGATTTATTTTTAGTGATTTCATCCTCCGGATATAAATAACGAGCCGGAAGTTGATTCACTCCTACTGTTTCATCATCTGTATGTATGCGGTCGTAAAGATGCGGACGACCGGTACGGCGTATATCAGCATACATCTCTAACGAATTGTAAGGGAACAGAGCCAACCATTTTTGTAACGCAATCTGTTCCAACTGTTCGGACTCGTCGGCAGATAATTTAACGGGGAACTGATTCATTGCCGGAGTATTAAAATAGCCCCCCGGAGCCATCGGCAATTTATCGGAAGTTATGTAAGCCGTAATAGCCGCATCAGAGATTCCCCATGTTTTCATGGCACATTCAATGCCTTTCTTATATAATGCTTCAACAGTTCCACCCATATTCCATCCTTTAATCACTCCTTCCGCTCTCAAGAAATAACTTTCAGCCGCATTCATAACCATTAGCGGCTCCGTATTTTTAGAATCGGAATCAGAAAAACGCGAACCCAACAAGGATAATGTATTTTTTGCATGTTCTGCAAGTCCCATTTCAATAGAATTCATACCATTGCGTGCACCTCTATAATTACTATTATATGACTCATCAACCGGCTTATTGAAAAATATGGGTAAACGAGGGTCTTCGTAACCTACCAACACACTTTGCATCGCCTCACTCATATAAGTTTCTCCCCAAGCAGAAAGCCAACCATAAGGAGTGGTTGATGAGGAAGTAGCAATAAGGAAAGCATCATCACCGGCAGTTTCCATAACTCCGGCTGCGACCGCCTCTTCTGCATATTTTGTAGCATCAGCAAAGTTTACATCCGAAATTCTCATAGCTAAACGCAATTTCAAAGAGTTAGCGAATCGATACCATTTTTCTACACTTCCACTATATATTTGGTCGTCTGTACCAAATGCATTCGCAGTTCTGTTTTGAGCCAATACCGTAATAGCCGTATTCAAATCCACAAACATCTGTTTATAAACTTCCTCCTGTGAATCATATTTCACGCTTACCTGGGCATTATTTGCATCAGAATAAGGCATTGGCCCATATAAATCGGCTACGCGATGAGATATTTGCACTTTCCAAACTAAAGCAACCGCATGTGCCACAGGTAATGTATTTTCGGTCATTTCAAGTACGGTTTCCAATTGCGGAAGCGCTTTCAGATAGTATGTAGCCCATGCTCTTCTTGAAAATTTATCGGGAGCGGCAAATCTATCCGACTGGAAAGACGGGGTTACATTCGTGAAATATTGAACATACAAGTTGGACATGACCGAACTTACCAGCTCAAACTCATAACGGTCGGCATACATTCCCCAATATTGTGAGTATGCAAAAGCTGCACCAACGTGCGACATTCCAAGCTCCGGAAGTTTTGTATCATCTTTATTCAAATCTTCGAAATCGGAGCATCCCCATAAAGTTGTTACCACAGTCAGTAACAATAGATATAGATAGTTTATTTTCTTCATAATTCTAAAGTTTATTCATTAAAAGGATACGTTCAGATTAATACCAAATGAGCGGGTGGAAGGCAAGGCAAAAGCTTCCAACGCTTGATTATTTCCTGTACCTACCGTCATTTCGGGGTCAAATATTCCGGCTTTATTTTGTAGGTAACAAAGATTCTTACCATAAATTCCTAAAGATAATCCTGTGAAAGGCAATTTGCCTAATACAGATTTCGGGAAAGAATAGGAAAGTGAAATTTCTTTCAGGCGAATGAAGGACGCATCGTACACAAACACTTCGCCCACCGGATTGTTACGACCTCCTAAAGTGGTCCACAAAGTTTCCGCATTAATTTCTTTCGTATTCTTCTCTCCACTATCCAACACTCCGGGGAATACAATACCGCCCTCACGCCCGGCCAAAGTACGGGCAGTAGAACCATACCCACTCAACACTGCGTCTGTGAAAGATACAATTTTACCTCCCTGTTTGGTATCAATCAAAACATTCAATGATAAGTTCTTATATCTGAATGTATTTGACCAGCCACCTGTCCAGTCAGGATTTGCATTGCCTACTTTCACTGTTTTCTTAGAGGTCAATTTTGGCAATCCGTTTGTTCCCACCAGTATCTCACCGGCATCATTACGCTGAAATCCACGTACGTAAATATCACCAAAGGATCCTCCTTCTTCAGCAACAACATTCGCTATGAAATCTTCAGATCCCAAAGTAATTGTTTTCACATCTTCGGTCAGTTCTTTTATCGTATTAGTATTCTTGCTAAAGTTGAATTGAGTAGTCCAGGAAAAAGCTTTTGTTTCTATCGGAGTACCGTATAGTTTAATTTCAATGCCTTTATTCTGTACCTTACCTGCATTTATAAAGCGGTTCTGATAACCGGAAGCCAAAGGCATAGGTATAGAAATCAGCTGGTTAGTAGTGTTTGAGTTATAATAAGAAAAGTCCAGTCCCAAACGGTCACCAAAGAAACGTACGTCAACACCCATTTCAAACGAACCGGTCTTTTCCGGTTTCAAGTCTACTGCCGGCAATTTACTTGACTTGTACACATATCCATTATTTCCTCCTGCAATATACGAATAGGTCTGATTGATAATAAAAGGGTCTGTATCATTACCCACTTGTGCATAAGAAGCTCTCACCTTAGCAAAGTTGAACCATTCGGGCATCTTGATTATATCACTCAATACAGCCGACAATCCTACCGATGGATAGAAATAAGAGAAACTCGACTTTGGCAGAGTGGACGACCAGTCATTACGACCTGTCACATCCAAGGTAAGGAATCCTTTATAAGTTACTTGTGCAAAACCATAAAATGAGTTTAGTTTACGACGGAATAAAGAATTGTCTCCCACCAAATTCTTTGCGTTGGATTGTGAGAATAAGTTTTCCGCCAGTAACTCTGTGTTTGAATAGCTGCTTCCTTTTCGATTTTGATAGAAGGTGCTTCCACCAAAGTTTACGTCAAAAGTCCAATCCTCACTCAAGGTTTTGGCATAAGTCAACAAGAAGTCATTGTTCCATTCAAAAGAGTCATAGGAATCTAATATATAATCGCCGTTCGGTGCTCTCTGATAGGTATCATTATATAATTTGAATTCACCAGAATCGTGATAATAATCTACACTGGAACGTATCATTAAGCTCAATCCTTCGAGTATAGTCCACTTTACAGAACCCATTGCCAATATTTTATTACGCTCGTCTGACCGTACATTGCGGTTAACAACCCAATATGGATTCTGGGAAAGGTCTGCGCCACCCGGCAACCAATGATGTTGCAATGTCTTGATCGTACCTCCTGTGCTTACATATTCGTATGTTTTAGCATCATCCAAAACGATATTTCTCGGCATGGTATAAATCTGTCGTACAGGGTTAAAAATATTCTCTCCTGTCCAAGGTTTACCTTTTACCTTTTGGTTCATATAGTTTATTTTTGCATCGACTTCTATATTCTTACTTAGTTTCGAATTCAAACGTAAAGAAGCGGAAGCACGATTCAAACGGTTTTGAGGTACAATTCCCGTTGCATAATCATGGTTCAGGGAGAAACGGGCTTGTGTCTTTTCCGTCCCGGTGGACACCCCAACTGAATTAGACCAGTTGATACCTGTATTAAAGAAATCTCTTACATTGTTGGGTTGAGGAGTTAAGGCGTATTCTTTATCTCCGGCATAATTAGGATTGTTAGACCAATGTTCTACCATCTGACCTTCCATCTTAGGACCAAAATTATATAAAGTGTTTTTATTATATTGTCCTCCCGAACCTTGTGCATATTCATCTTGCAGGTCTAACATTATATTAGGAGAATCTATTGAGAAAGAAGATGAATAGGTGACACCTAATCCTTGTCCCGCAGTTCCTTTCTTGGTAGTTATAATAATTACACCATTACTAGCGCGTGAACCATACAAAGCTGCCGCTGATGCTCCTTTCAAAACATTAATAGATTCAATATCAGCAGGATTGATAGAAGATATACCGTCTCCTGAATCAAATCCTCCCGTTAGTGCCTTACCATCCGAACCCTGCGAACGAGTAGTGGAAGATGTATTATCAATAGGTACACCATCGACAACAATCAATGCCTGATTGTTACCACTTATAGAACGGTTTCCACGCAATGAAATCTTAGAAGAACCTCCTAAACCGGAAGACACTTTACTAATATCCAAACCTGCTACTTTACCGGAAAGAGAATTGACAACGTTCAAGTCACGTACCTGTTCCAGTTCTTTTCCGGCAACAGCCTGTGTGGCATAAGATAAGTTTTTCTCCTTACGGGAAATACCAAGTGCCGTAACAACTACTTCATCCAACACTTTACTGTCCTCTTTCAGGGTAATTTGAGCTAAATCTTTACTGTTTGAAGCACTAAGTTCTACCGGTTGGTAGCCAATATATGAAATAGATATCACCGCGTCCTCTGGAACATCATCCAGTTTGTACTTTCCATCGAAATCTGTTATTGTCCCCATAGTAGTGCCTTTCACCAAGACGCTAGCCCCAATAATAGGTTCGCCTTTTTCATCGGCTATCGTTCCCATTACTTTTCTAGTAGTTTGATTCTTCTGAAGTTTACGAATCAAAACAATTACATTTTCTTGTTCTTTCTTGTAAGTCAGGTCCATTCCTGCTAGAATTTTGCTCATAAGCTGTTCAATAGTTGCATTCTGCACACCTAACGAAACTTTCTGATCCAATTCAGGAAGGCTCTCATTGTAGAAGAATTTGTAATTGCTTACTTGTTCGATTTTCTTTAAAGAGGCTCTCAAAGAGAGGTCTTTCACGCTCACCGTTATTTGAGAATAAGCAGTAAAAGAGACGCATAAAAACAATAGCAGACAAATAGCCCGCAGTGTTTTCCAGTTTTTACTTCTCCCTGCATTTGTTCCAAGGAGTTTTTCAAAGGTTGTTTTGTGTTTCATATATTAAAACTTTTAAGTTGTTTGATAGGTATACAGACTGCCATACTCACTCGTCCAATCGCCTATCAGACTTTAACTCTCGTTAACTTATTCAATTCAGAGAACAAAAAAGCCATTCCTAAGTAGTGGGCTTCGGAATGGCTCTATTCTATATTTTACTCAATAAGTAATTATACTACTTTGTATTCACCAATATTACGTTCTTCAGCATTAAAGGAGACACCGACTTTAACCAGCTCACGCCCGTCTGTTCGATAAGGTAACAGATATCCTTTTTCATCTATCTGTTTCAGAGCTTCGTCTACTGTTCCTTCCAGTTTAAACTCAAATACATAAATGCGGTCTTTTGTTTTCACCACGGCATCGGCACGCCCTTTTGCACTGCGGACTTCTGCGTCTACATATTGCCCCATCAACTTAAAGACAAGATAAAAAATAACCTGATAATGACGTTCGGTCTTTGTGTTCAATTCGTAGGGTATATCGGCAAAGAATGATTTCATACGTTCCATAAAGGAATGAACGTCGCCCGACTGAAGTTCACGGACAAACTTAACTGCATTAAAATCCGTTTCATCAGAAGAGATGGGTGTATAATAAGGGATCAGGAATTTAAGAAAGCCATATTTTACCTCATCATTCGGAAAACCTAGCGTATATAGGTTCAATGATTTATCAAAGTTTTTAATTGTCAAATAACCACTTTGGTAGATCATCGGAAGGGGATTCTTTGTCTCTGCACGGTATTCGGAAAAGCCGGAACTGCCGACTTCCAAGCCATCTATGAGTAAACGTAAGTCATAATCACTTTGTTTCAACAAGTCTACAAGATAGGTAGGAGTACCAGTCTGGAACCAGTAATTATCAAACATTAATCCATCAAAGACATTGAGGACACTGAAAGGATTAAATAATCCTTCTTCGCTGTATGTAAAGTGATAGCCATCGTACATCGCCGTCATTTTATCGACAGTATCTTCAAAAGACATCTCCTGCACTTCTGCCAACCGCTCCAACTCGGGAGTAAATGTGGATACTAACTCCTTTTTAGTAATACCACAAATATTGGCATAAGGAATTTTCATACTTATATCATTCAGCTGATTCAAATCACTGAACACACTTACTTGGGCAAATTTTGTGACTCCTGTCAAAAATATAAACCGAAGATAGCGGTCGGAACTTTTTAGTACTCCATAAAAAGCCTTCAGAATACGACGGTATTCATCCAACAGATTTTCATCTAAAAGGGCTTGCAGCAAAGGCTTATCATACTCATCTACTAATACCACAACTCCTTTTCCTGTTTTCAAATAGGCTTGCTCGATGATATAACTAAAACGTTCTTCAGGACTACGGTCTTTCTTCTCATCACCATAGACGGCTTCCCATTTCTCCAAATACTGGTTTAGCATGGCGACCAAATCTGCTGCCGTCTCATATTTCTTCGCATTCAAGTCAAGATGCAAAACCGGATATTGCTCCCACTTTGTCTCTAACTTTTCAATTGCCAAACCCTCAAAAAGGTCTTTACGACCCTGAAAGTAGGCTTCAAAAGTAGAAATTAGCAGACTTTTGCCAAAACGACGGGGACGACTAAGAAAATAAGGCACTTTAGTAGCTGCTATCTGATATATAATGGCCGTTTTATCCACATACAAACACCCCTCCGCACGCATCTTTTCAAATGTCTGTATCCCTATCGGCAATTTGCGCTCTAATGTATTCATTGCATCTTCAAATTAGTGTACCACAAATATAGACGTTATTCGATGAATAAACAAAGATACTTTATGAAAGTTCCACTTATTTCTCTTTCAAAACTATCACCGAACCGTCCATTTCATAATAGAAAGGCGAAGTTAGCATCAGAATATTCAGCGCATTCTGTATGCCGCCTCCCGGAATGGTTCCGGTGAAATATTCATTAGGTAGTTTATTAGAGTCGAAACGAATCTCTACATCATAAATGCGTGAAAGGGTTTTCATTATATTTTCCAAAGATTCTTTCTCAAAATAGATATTTCCTTTCGTCCATTCAATGTAGTCACTCGGGTGTACTTGAGTGGCTGTTATCTTATGAGTGGCTTTATTATATTCTATTTTGTCGCCGGGCTTCATAACATGAGATGTTTTCTGCGCATAGACTCCTACTTTTCCTTCTAAAAGAACGACTGTCACGTCTTTGGCATCTTCATAGGCAGATACATTAAAAGAAGTACCGAGTACTTTCACTTCCAAATCACCGATTTGCACAATGAAGGCGTGTTTCTCATCATGGGCTACTTTAAAATAGGCTTCACCATTTAGTTGCACACGACGCACATTTTCTCCGAAGTTATTCAGGTAACTTAATTGGGAAGCTGAATTGAGAACAACATTTGTTCCGTCCGGCAATTCAATGGTTGCTTTATCTCCTTTGCCCGCTTTCACAATAAAGGGTGTTTCTGCCGTTGGAGAAGAATCTAAAAGATAGTAAGTGAAGAAAGCGACACAGACAGGTAATAAAATGGCAGCAACCCATTTCCAAGGGATGATACGGAGGGGGCGCACTTCCTTGCCCAAAGTCTCTTCTTTGATCCGGGCAAAAAGTTTATCACGCAACACTGGGTTCATGGAGGAATCCGATCTCTCAAACTCTTGTTCCCACCAGTCATGCAACTGACGGTCATTCTTTATCCAGTCTGACAGTTCTTTTATCTCGACATCCGTGATCGTTTCTTCGAAATATTTTTCAATTAGCTCTTTATAATGTGTCTTATCCATCTTTCCACTTATTTACAAGTATACATTTTCATCCTACTTCCCATCCAAAAACAAGTATTACTATTACATTTCATTAACAAAAAAGGCCAACAAAAGGGTAATTACCTTATCATAATGCTTCATCAACTGTTCACGCATAAATTTCACAGCCAAAGATAATTGGGTAGCAACCGTACTTTCGGAAATTCCCATGATTTCGGCTATTTCTTTATTTGTGTAATTCTGCCTTTTGCTCAAAATGAATATTTTCTTCCGTTGCGCAGGCAGTTCTTCGGCAAGAGAATCGATATACTCATTCAAAAAGCGCAGATCAATATTCTCTTCTGTCTGTGAATCACGGTCTACGCTACTTTTCATGAGATATTCATTGTAAACATACTCTACAGTCTGACGCTGATACATATTCATCAATAAGTTTTTGGCAATCGTACAGAGAAAAGAGATAAACGAGGAAGCCGGGTCTACTTTTTCATGCACTTCCCATATACGAATGAAAGTGGCTTGCACCACTTCTTCGGCCATATATTGATTGCCGGAAGAGAGTCGCATAATGAAATTGTACAGTTTGCCACTATACATATTATACAATCTTTCGAATGCCTGAAAGGAACCGCCTTTTAAGTCGATTAATAAATGTTTTTCATCTGTAGAATCTACCATATCTTAGAATTTTGCAACAAAGGTATGCAGCCATAGGTCATAAACAGGTGACAATATTATTAATATTTTCTCAATTATCCGACTTTTCTGAAGAAAAAGATAGTAAATAGCAAATAGTAACGCCATCCGGTCAGGATAATGACGCTATCCAATCAGGATAGTGACGGTATCCGAACCGGATGGCGTTACTATATTTAGTGAGGTAGTTCGTACTAATAAGTCAGACGAACACCTGCTTGTATGTTGAAGTTAAACGGATTCTCTTTACGTATAGTCTGTATATCGGAGCCATCATTGAAATAATAAGCAACACCCGGTTCCACGTAAATACCCAAACGTTTCGTTGCATTGATCTGCGCACCTACACCACCGGATACCGAGAACTGCAAAGGCTTCACTGTTTCTTTTTCAGATCCTAGCTTTCCATAAACACATTTCTCAACCATACCTCCACCGGAAACATAAAGAGTGACGAGTTTCTTATCCAGGAAGTTCCAGTTGGCACGCAACGGAATACCGATATAATGCAGTTTCTGCTCTATCTGTTGTTCTTCACCTGCCAGTTTTGCATCCGAAGAAAGCAGCGTATAAGTCAGTCCTGTCTCAAGAGAGAATCCTTTAGCTAAACCTTTACGAACGGACAATCCGAAAGAAATAGGCTGATGATGTTTAATATCAACCACCTGTTTTGCCTGACGCAGGTAAGGTACTCCATCTTCGAAAACCAATGTTTGGTCATTAGGAATCGTCTCCATCAGACCGTTGGAAACTGAAAGCATACTCACACGTGACATATAAGCATGAGATCCGGCACCTACTTCTGTTGAAGCACCTCCTGAATTTCCTACCGAAAGTCCCATTGACCATGTTCCCTTTTGAGAAGATCTTTTTTCTGTCGGAATATGAAGTTTGTCTTTACCGGAAGGACGACGCGGTCTGTTATTCGATCGCTCTGTATCCTGTGACTGTCCCTGACTGACATCTGTATTTTCTGCCTGCTTCGGTTCATCTTTTACATTTTCAGTTTCTCCCTTCCCTTTTACATTCTTATCTTCCTCACTCAAAGAGTCCTCTCCATTTCCTGTCGAAGGTTTATTTTCATTACCGATCCCTAATGGATCTACACCTGTTTTCTGCTCCGTATGATTCCTGTCGACTTTCGCCAAACGATCTTTGCGAGTTACCGGCCGTAAGACAGGTTCCACAGCAGTTCCCTGCATATCCGGTTGTTGCACACCCGGCAATGCATCGGGCGTGGAAGCCAATGCCGGAGTTTGTATATGACGTATTTCATCCGCAGCGGGTGTCCCTAGAAAATACAGACTTACTGACGAAACGACAGCTAATATTATAATAGCTGCAGCAGCCATCATCCATTTTCGATAAGGATATATTTTCTTCTCCACAGGAGGCATAAGTTCTTTCTCCAGTTGTTCCCAACCGGAAGCAGGCGCCGGTTCGGAATAATCCGCAAGCTTCTCCTTCAACTTATTCATCCACAATTCTTTCTCTTCCATCTCTATCTATCCATTATGCATTATCCATTCTTTTACTCTTTTTGCTAATACACTCTTCGCACGAAACAGTTGCGAAGCTGAAGATTTTTCATTGATACCTAATACCTGTGCGATTTCTTTATGCGATTTGTCTTCAAATGTATAAAGATTGAACACAGTACGATAGCCGGCGGGTAATTCTTCAATAAACTGCATCAACACATTTTGTGGTATCGCTTCTACATCGGAAGCATCCGGCTCTTCATATTCTTCGGGCAACTCTTCCAAAGGTGTCGACTGATTAATCACATCATTTTTCCGAAGATACTGTAAAGCTGTGTTGACCATCACCCGTTCCATCCAGGCTCGCAAAGAGCCTTCACCCCTCCAGGTGAACTTATCGAACGAATCGAATATCTTTAAAAAACCGTCGTGAAGCAGATCCTGGGCTGTATCCCGGTCGCCGGTATAGCGTAGACAGATGCCAAGCATACGCCCCGCATACTGTTCATACAGTTCCTTGCGGGCCCGATTATTACCCAGCCTACATTGTTCCGACAACTCTATTTCTTCCATTCTCTTATACACGTGTTTACCTTATAAATGCAGCAAAGATAGAAATACTGCATAGAGAGAACAACTCTTTTATCACTTTTGTTTCTTTAACAGATCCGAATGCAATATTTTCTATCCTCTTGCATTTTCACTACAGAAAACATAAATATTATAAAATCTAAAACCTAGTAAGTATATGAAGAAATTTAAATTCATTGCCTTTATCTTTGCTATTATGACTACCATGCTGATTCTCCAGTCATGCTTGGACGACGATGATAATTCGTCCGATCTTCTGGCTATCAGCACCATCAATATGATTAGCCAGGATAGCAAGGAATTTTATTTCACTTTGGATGACGGGAAAAAGATGTATCCCAGCAACTCACAAGGATGGAACAATGAAGATTGGGTGGAGGGACAAAGAGCTTTTGTGATATTCAACGAGTTGGAAGAGCCTGTGAATGGATACGACCTTAATATTCAGGTGAAAGGTATCAATCCAATCTTAACCAAAGACATCGTCACAATGGGTGAAGATGACAACGACGAAGAGAAAATCGGAGATGATAAGATCAACACGACTTATATGTGGATCAATAAGGATAATAAATATCTGACGATTGAATTCCAATATTACGGAACACATAGTGAAGATAAAAAACATTTCCTGAATCTGGTGATTAATGACAAAGAAGAGACTGCTCCCACTGCTGACGAAGGCAATGCGGAGGACGAATATATCAATCTGGAATTCCGTCATAACAGTGAAGGAGATGATCCTCAACGTTTGGGTGAAGGATATGTGTCTTTCAAACTGGATAAGATTAAAGACCGGATGGAGGGGAAAAAGGGACTAAGAATTCGTGTCAACACCATTTATGGCGGGCCGAAAACTTATGAAGTGAAATTTCCTTAGACGACTAATCTAATGTGAACATGCGAAACACACTCTTTTTTAATATAATATATTAATTACGCAAAAGAGGGCGGTAGTTGTGAAACTGCCGCCCTTTTACTTTCTTCTTTATATTCTTTCTTCTAAAAGAGTTATTTCTTATCTCCCAGATAATTCCAAACAACTGCACTCAATGCAGCTCCTACAAATGGAGCAATGATAAACAGCCACAACTGCGACAATGCTTCTCCTCCTTGGAATAATGCCGGAGCAATACTACGTGCCGGGTTTACAGAAGTCCCTGTGATAGGAATACATACAATATGTACCAATACAAGAGTCAAACCGATGGCAAGTCCTGCCAGATTGCCTGCTCCCTTCTTCGGATCGGTAGAGCCGAGCACTACCAATACAAATATGAAAGTAAATACTGCTTCCGCAATAAATGCCTGCAACATTTCTCCATCACCAAAACCATTCGAACCTGTCGCTGTAGGCCCGTCATGAGCACCGGTAGAAACTAAAGCAAAAAGAATAGCCGAACCGATAATAGCTCCGATTACCTGGAAAATCATATACATACCTGCATCTTTTCCATTCATACGACCAGTCAAAAACACTCCTAATGTAATAGCAGGATTAATGTGACATCCCGAAATACCTCCGATAGCATACGCCATCGCTACTACGGATAAACCAAAGGCTAAAGCTACGCCGATTGTTCCCACACCAGCACCTACTGTATCAGCCAAACCACCAGCAAAGACGGCGCTACCACATCCCATAAGAACGAGCACCATCGTTCCAATCATTTCTGCAATGTACTTTTTCATAGTAATTAATATTGTTTTTGTTTACTTTCCAAAAATAAGCAATTCAGACTAGAAATCAAAACATATCCGTATTATTATAACGCAACTTTGCTACATTTTTTACAGAAAGAGATTGTTCTCGATGGAAAAAGGGATTCCCTAATGTGCTATAACAAACATTGTATGGACTGTAAAGAAAGCATTTCCTTGGGAACCGCCGCCTTTATTTCCTCTTTCAGGACGCATAAAAGACTGTGGCGAATAAAATCTTTATTTGTTACCAGTACCACTTGCCGTGTAGGTCGGGGAATGGCAAACGGACGTACCAACTGCCGCTGTTCTTCCGTCAATTGCATCACTGCCAATTCGGGAATAAAAGTGATTCCTTTTCCACTTTCTACCATTCGCATAAAGGTTTCCATACTTCCCAAACGATAGGCCATCTGATTAACCTTCACAGCCTCCATCTGACAGAAACGGACGAGTTGATCGCGAAAGCAGTGTCCTTCGTCCAAAAGCCAAAGATGTTCGCCTGTTATATCAGAAGTACGGATCATATCATGCTTGAAAGAGGATTCTTTTCGTGACACATAAGCGTAAAATTGCTCATAGAAAAGAGTTTCTTCTGTCAAGAACGTATCTTCCAGTTTGCTGGCAATAATTCCCGCATCCAAATCTCCGGCATGCAAAGCCTGCTGAATATCCTGTGTCTTCATTTCCGTGACACGAATATCCAGTTCGGGATATTTTTCCATTAGTTGAGGAAAAAAGCGAGGAAGCAGATAGGGAGCGATAGTAGGTAATACCCCCAAGCGGAATACGCCTGACAATGACTGTTTATCTTCACTGATTATTTCTTTCACTTGAGCTGCCTGCGCCAGAATCACGCGAGCCTGGTCTATCACTTTCTGCCCGATGGGTGTCGGACAAACGGGTTGCACTGTCCTATCGAATAACTTTACTCCCAATTCATCTTCCAGCTTCTGAATCATCGCACTCAAAGTGGGTTGCGTCACACGGCAATATTCGGCTGCCCGTGCGAAATGCCTGAACTGGTCTACAGCCAGTATATACTCTAATTGTTGTATCGTCATCTATCAAATCTTATTAAGTTATAGATTTCATCTATGCAAAGATAGAAATTTTCAGTTTGACAGCAAGCATTTTACGCCTTATCTTTGCAGTACAGAAAAAAGAGAACAAGTATAAATCATTAAAAATAGAAGAATATGAAAACTTTAGAATTTATCAAATTGAACGAATCGGGAGCAAACAACGTAGTAGCATCTTTGCAACAACTATTAGCAGACTTCCAAGTGTATTACACCAATCTTCGCGGTTTCCACTGGAATATCAAGGGACATAATTTCTTTGTACTCCACAGTCAATTCGAAAAGATGTATGATGACACGGCTGAAAAGGTGGATGAAATCGCAGAACGTATCTTGATGCTGGGTGGTACTCCTGCCAATAAATTCAGCGATTATCTAAAAGTAGCAAATGTGAATGAAGTGGATAAGGTAAGCAACGGAGACGAAGCATTGAATAATATCCTTCAGTCTATCAGCTATCTGATTGGTGAAGAACGTAAGATCTTATCTATCGCTTCTCAAGCCGGAGACGAAGTAACCGTTTCGATGATGAGCGATTATCTGAAAGAACAGGAAAAGTTGGTTTGGATGTTGGTGGCTTATAATAGCAAGTAATTAAGATAAAAGGTTTAGGTTTTAGGTGAGAAAGAGAGGATATTTCCGCAAAAGGAATATTCTCTCTTTTTTATTAAGAGAAAACGAAACAGGAAATCTCTTAATATAGATATTAATAAAAATTACTCCACTAAAATAACATTCTGCAACCTAATATCATTAGAAGCGGCACCAATCATAAGATGGAAATTTCCAGACTCTACTACTTTCTTCAAAGTATAGTTAACCAAGAAAAAGTCCTCCTCTGTCAAAACAAAAGTAACTTTTTTCTCTTCTCCTTTTTTCAAATGGAAACGTTCAAAATGTTTCAACTGTTTCATCGGCTGAACAACTGATGCATATTCATCTCTCATATAAAGTTGTGATACTTCTTCGCCATCATACTTCCCTGTATTCTTTACTTTAAATGAGACTTCAAAACAACGAGCAGATTTCTGCACTACCTGCAAATCAGAATATTCAAAAGTGGTATAACTCATCCCATAACCAAAGCTATATAACGGAGAAGATGACACTTCCACATAATCATGATTCCGAGGAGCTTTCTGATTATAATAAACCGGAATCTGACCTACAGAACGCGGAACGGAGATTGGCAAACGTCCAGAAGGATTATAATCTCCAAAGAGAACATCCGCTATGGCATTTCCACCCTCCTGCCCCGGATAGTAAGCAGTCAGTAGTGCATCAGCATATTCCGAAGCCCAATTCTTTTCTAAAGGACGACCTTCAATATAAACGACAATCAAAGGCTTACCTGTCTTTTGCAAAGATTCCAATAGTTCTTGTTGTCTACCAAGTAAGGATAAACTGGCACGGTCAAATCCTTCTCCACACTCCATATCACTTACACTACCCTCTTCAGCTACAGCCGCACCTGTTTCTTTATAGCTCGTTTTAAAATCACGGGCACTGGAACCACCCACAACCACAATTACAACTTCGGAGCGACGGGCAGCTTCAATTGCTTGTTCTATCTCATTCACTGTAGTATCACGAATAGCACAGCCTCGTACATATTCCACACGAGAAGGAGATAATTTTGTTATAATTCCATCAAGAACAGTTTTCACGTTACTATCTTCCTGCGGAGCTGTATAGTCCCCTAACATATTATATCGATTGTCAGCATTAGGGCCAATTACCGCCACCTTATTTATCATCTTGCTTAAAGGAAGAATTGAATTCTCATTTTTGAGAAGTGTTATGGAAGACTGTGCGATTTTACGTGCCAGTTCGATATGTTCTTTACGGCGTACTGTTTTAGCAGCAATTTTCGGATCCACATAAGGATGCTCAAACAAGCCCATCTCAAACTTCATCCGTAACACCCGGCAGACAGCCGTATCAATCACAGCCTTATCCATTTGTCCGGATTGAACTGCATGACAAAGGTTGGTATAAGCATCCCCACCCAAGTCAACATCAACGCCAGCCATTACAGATTGTATGGCTGCATTCTCTTTGGTTGGAGCAACAAAGTGGCTTTCGTGAATCCCTTCAATACTATATAAATCGGAAACTACAAAGCCGCGAAACTTCCATTCATTACGCAAGAGTTGAGTCAGCAAATAATGGTTCGACGTACAAGGTATCCCATCTATCGAATTGTATGAAGTCATTACAGACAATGCCCCTGCATCTATTGCCTTACGAAAAGGAGGAAGAAAATTCTGATGCAAATCACGAATACCCACTGAAGCATAATTACCATTCTGTCCACCCTCCGGCACAGCGTATGCCAGAAAATGTTTCAAGGTAGCTATGGTAGCGTATTTTTGTGATAGATTACCTCCACCTAAACCGTCAACCATAGACGCCCCTAAAATACCGCTTAATACCGGATCTTCCCCAAATGTTTCTTCCACGCGGGACCAACGGGGATCACGGGTCAGATCAAGTACGGGACCGTAACTAATATGCCCACCTTGGGAACGAATTTCTTTAGCGATAACTTGACCAACTTCTTTTACTAACTCCGGTGACCAGGTAGCTGCCATTCCGATACCCGTAGGAAAAACAGTAGCACCAATTGCCATGTGCCCATGAGGGGCTTCTTCTGCTAAAAACATCGGAATTCCCAAACGGGTATTCTCCATCACATACTTTTGTAATGCATTTCCTGCCTTTGCTGCCAGTTCCGGATTAAGTCCATTTGCTATAGTTTTCTTTGTCCAAGGATCGGCACGATAAATTGCCCAAAGCATTCCTACATTCCTTTCTTTGATTAATTGCTTGAACTTTTCGGAAGGATGAACTTCACTACCATGGATTTCATACATTTCCCAACCTAAAGGACAAAGTAACTGACCGACCTTTTCTTCTAAAGTCATGCGGGAAAGTAAATCTGAAAGTCTTATATCTATCGACAAACAGCGATCTTTGTAAGCAGGTAACGAGGGAGAGGATTGAGTAAACCCCAAAGTACATACCATCTGTACTATCACCAAGATATACAATCGTTTTATCATAATGTTATATGCAGTAAAATGACTCAATTAATTTATAGTGTATTTCTAATCTTTCAAATAGAGATATTCAATCCTACTTACCTATTTCTCCTTCAAATATAACTGTATGTACAGGTTGATGAGCATCATTTGTTATCAACTTGACCTTTGCATCCAATAGATGGTTTGAAGATGATACATTTAATTCAAACAGAACCTCCAGACACTCATTTTGCTTCAAAACCTTTTCACCCCGGATATTAGTAGAAACAAATTCCGGACATTCTATCTTGCGGATAATAAGAGGATTCGCCCCTTCATTAGTAACTTTTACTTTTCGCTGAATATGCTTTTTTAATGAGATATTCCCCAAATTAAAATAAGATTGTGAACATTTCATCCGGGGAGCAGTTGCCGTGCTTACTTTTCTCATATCATCAATCACTGTACCAAAGATTTGTATAGGAGAACTGTGTACGGAATTGGCACTAATAATAATCTTATCTTTAAATGTACCGTAAAAGCCTTTTAAAGGAGAAGCTGTTATTTTTATAGTCGCATAAGATCGACCTTGAAGAGATGATGGCATAGAAATCGACAAACATCCGCTCTTATCCAACAGCGAGTATGACAACCTGACCATTTTATCCGATCGGTTATAGATTCTAATTTCCAATTGTTTTGGCCTCCCATTATGTTGTAACAGATCATAAGATAGAGTCATTCGGTCTGCCAAAATATCTGATGATAAAGAATAAGGATATTCATCCTCTATACGATTCATTGTATTTATCGTGCCTTTTACCCAAAGAGTATTGACACTTTGCCCTGAATTAGAAACAACCCTTATACTCTTAGAGAAAAAGTTTGTTCGCCCTTTAGGATCGAAAGTTACGGTAATAGTGCCTGTATGCCCTGGTTTTACAGGTTGTTTACTATAAACAGAAATGGCACACCCACAAGTTGAAATCACTTCTTCAATCACAACCGGAGAAGTATGCATATTAGTAAAATGAAAAGTATGACTCACTTTGCCTCCTACTTCCTGAATATTACCAAAATTCCAAGTAGTAGTATCAAAACGCAATACAGCTCTTCCCTGTTGTTGCGCACATACGCCAACAATAGAGCACAGTAAAACGATCAAAGCTGACATAAAACGTTTCATCATCATTTCTTTAAGTTAATATTGGGAGCTACGTAAAAACACAATAACTCCCAATATAAAATCACATTTTAATTATCTTGAGGCAAATCATTGAATTCTGCATTCCAAATGATATTTGCCGAAGCCGGGAAAGTTAAATCACGCCCATTGCCCGAACTGTCCTTCAATGTATTTCCTTCTCCTTCATCCAATTTCCAATAGCCATATAAGTCCGAAGAAGATGGAGAAGCTATTGTACGCAAGTTAGCTTTTACTTCTTCCGCTGTCAGACACTTCTTCCACATACGAATATCAGAAATCAGACCATCAAAATACATACTTGAACTTGTATTACCAAACTGAATACCAGTCAACGTATATCCCACCTTGAATCTTTGAGAAGAGGATGGTCCCCAACGTTTAGTAGGTTTTGCAGAAGCAACTTCCTCACCGTTAATATATAAACGATAAGCAACCTCAGTATTCTGGCCCGTTTTCGTTCCGTCACAAGTAATAGTCAACCTAACCCATTGATTAGCCGGCAACGTTATATTTTGATTAGCCAATGTCAAGTCACATTGACGATTACCAATATTAGACGCTCCCGTTGCACCAGTTACACGTAGTTCACAACCACTAAAAACCTCATTATTATTGTTGGTATCCTTACCACGCCATGTACCTATATAATTAGTTCCACTGTGCCAATTATATGGATATACAAGCATTTCAAACGTATGTGTATTATCTTCAATCGTAACTACTTCATCATTTGCGAAACTTAACGTACGATACATATCCGTTGAATAAGAACTCATATTCAATCCCGGTATATAATCCAATTCCCCATCAATGCTAATCGTAAAATAAGAAACAGAACGAGTGTCCGTTACAAATTGTCCTACACACGTTTCATCTATTGTTGCAACAATAGGAAGCAAATATTCTTCACCTTCCACCAAACCGAACAATGATGAAAACTTAACTGATAAGGAATTGGATTCTTGCTGTCCTGCCTTCACTATCGCATTTTTAGCTTGCAACTCATAGACAAAAGCGGGCATCATCTTATAAGACGTGTTATTTGCAGCGTTATAAGCCTCTACCATACTTTCGTCCACGGCAATGTCACACAATAAAGTAGTAGCAGCAGGTTTATCCAGTTTGATAGTATAATCATAAACATAGCTTCCTGCATCCAGTATCTCCCTATAATCAATAGAAACAGGTCCTGCCTCCGACTGTGGCATCTCTATTGTCGGCAATTCAATAAAATCATTGTCATCATCCGAACAAGATGTGAATCCTACTCCTCCCAATAAAACAAGCAAAAGGAGAGTTAATCTATTTATATTGTTTTTCATTATCATACAGTCTATTCATTTATTATTACCTTATTCAAGACATTTATTCGTATCATCATAAGTCCAGTCAATCGTGATTCCATTCTTATAACTGATATCACGCTTTGACGGAGATAAATCATAGAAAGTAGTTCCTTCTCCTTCATTCATTCTCCAATAAGACACAAGCCCATTGGTAGAAGGGTCTACCCCACATACATTTGCTTTAATTTCACGAGCAGACAAAGGACGAGTCCAAAGACGCATCTCACTCAAACGACCATAAAACAATTGTGAAGATTGATAACCTTTTGAAGGCATACCGATCTGTACTCCATAAAGCGCATATTCATACGGAGCAACTGTCATTGAGTTATCTTTCTCTCCATTGATATACAATGTCAACGTACTGCCGTCATTTACCAAGGCAACAGCATACCAGGTATTTAAAGCAAAGCGAGTATTCGATGACATTTTACCCTGTTTAGTTGTTACATGCAACTGGTTCGGTTCATCCGTTCCTTCACCAAAACGAAGCAGGTTCTGGTCACATTTAAAGCCTCCATCATCAATCGCTCCCCCTTCTACAGATGCTTCACTACCTCCAAATGAGCAAACACGGGTAGTACCGGAAGCTCCGGAAGAACGGAATTTAGTGGCGTAAATCTTCACTTCCCATGTATAAGTAGGCAAAGAAGGAATAGGATCCGGAAGCAAAAATTGATAAGCCATAGAAGCCTGTCCTACATACGGAGCATGGAAACGCAATGTTCGAGATACTTTCAGGAAAATAGTACGCCCTGCTTCTATAATATCCAAATCTCCCGTCGCACTTTTTATGGTAACCGGTATCAAATAAACACGTCCCGGAACAAATTCCGAATCATCGGCAATTGAAAGAGAGGCAGCAGAAGAAATTGCCTGTCCTGCTGAAATAGTAACCTCCGGATTTTCAAATGTATATGATTTATCCGGAATGGGATAATAATTGGTTCCCATTTCCTCATTATAAGTATCAACCAGACTTGCATCAACAGCCAGATTCACCTGAATATCCGATTCAACGCGAGAAGTTGAAGTCACAGAAACAGCATACGCAGATGGAAATCCATCAATGGCGAACTTTACCAATCTATCCGAAGATGTTCCGGTCATTAACAACCCGTCACCTTTTTGAGCGGCTTCCTGGCATCCCTGCAGCATAAAAGAAGCTATTCCTATCAAAGCAGCTCCCCATATCTTTTTTATATTATTCAATGTTTTCATACCTTGCATACAAATTTAAAATTCATCCATTTTCTTCTTCCGTTTCTTGTTTAGTAGACTGTTGTACAGGCTTTCCGGCAGGATTTTGTTCCTGAATACCACGCCGAAGGCTATAATAAGGAATAGCGGCTTTCTCTTTATCACCTATAGCCTGATTAGCAGGACGAGTGGTATTGTATTCATATTCAAAATAATATCCACCGAATCCGCCTTTTCGTCCTTGTGTAGGATTCCAGCGTGCCATACCTATTACAGAATAGATTGGATTGCCCCATGAATCTACTTTATTTCCATCGGCTTCCGTAAATTCGACTCCACCATTTTGCCAGTACCATCCCATTTGTTCCGTAGCAACGAATTTTTCAGGAGGACACCAGCTGCTAAGCTGGTCAAATTTAGATTGCAAACTTTGAGCACTACCGGTGGTGTAACATTGTCGTACAAAATAATCGACATAAGGTTCTGTTTCCTTAGGAGGCAGCTGATTATAGAAGTCAACAATTAATAATTTGCCTGTACCCGATTGAGGACCGAAATAATTTCCCAATACCTTTATAAACTTTGTAAAGTTATCATTTTGCAACCAGTCGCCTTCCGGTTCGTAGTCCAAGTCCAAACCATCCAGATCATTACGCAACACACATCTCGCAAGATGCAAAGCATAAGCCTCGATACCTGCGTCGGTTTTAGGAAACTCCGTACTTCCAATACGGCAAATCGTACACATCACAACGCGAGTCCCCTTTACTGTACGGATATAATTCATTTCCTCATAAGCAGTCGGCAAATAACGCTCGTTATAATAACTCGTTTCTACATAAGCCGGATTGTTGGAAGGAATACCTGACCACAGACTGACAATGTCCAGACTATCCGGCAGACCAGTGAAATGAAGCCCCTGCGAAGGAGATGCTTCTGAAGTATAACCGGCATACCAGCCGAAACAAATAGCATGATCTGTTTTCTTATATTCACGCAGGTTCTGATAATATTCTTCATTATAAGTATTAGCTGCCTGTATAACTTCAGGTTCAATATCCGTATCACAACCACTCACAACAAATGTCAAGAGACAGGTGAACAAAAAATATACATAATTTCTTTTCATATTCTGCATTATTTAAGTAACCAATTATTTATTAGGCACATCCCACCACAATCTGACACCCGGGTTATCTACGCCACCTAAAAGTGTGATGCCTTTATCCAACTCTGTTCTATTCGTATTATATTCCGATTCCGGATAAGGTAATCTGCGGATTTGTATATTTGTGTCTACAGAACCTCCGGAACTTTCGTTCACAACAACCGGAAATACTTTCGGGTAACCGGTACGGCGGAACTCTGTCCATGCCTCTTGTCCCACCGGATAAAGAGCAATGTACTTTTGAGTAATGATTTGTTCCAGATTTGTTTTAAAATCTCCCGATTCATCCCAAGCGATAGAAACAGTCCCCAAAGCATCCATGGAATGAGATGATGTCACCGGATCCTCATAATTGGCAGGCACATATCCACCCGCCGCAGTTCTTGTCAGATACGCGTCAGCTCCTGATACACCATGTTCATCAAAAGACATTCTTATTCCATCTTCATAATACTTTTTAGCATCGGCATTCGTTCCCCAACGCAAAGCATATTCCGCCAACAAGAAATATGATTCAGATGAACGCATCCACACTACATTGGAAGTAGCGGTTGCCTGTGGTTCGGCAAAGATTCCTGTTATATATTTATCCTTACTTACGTCCTTTGACATTCCGGCTCTTATACCCCGATATTTTCCACCCGTACCTGCCTCGAAGTAAGCAGAAAGTCGTGGATCCTGATAACCATTCATGTATGAATCCAGCGTCGCTCCCATACAAATATCATCCCATCCTTTCAGAATATACAGAGGACTTTCATAAGTCGCTATCGGAGTAATATGCTGAAGTTCTGCTAAATCAGACTTCACATTCATCAATCCATAACTATTGCCAATAGCCAGTTGGGCTTCACTTTTTGCCTTTGTTTCATCCACATAGGCAAGATGCAATGCAAGACGCAAACGAAGTGAATTGGCAAACTTTATCCAAGATGTAACATCACCGTTGAACACACAATCCCATGATGACAAAACTTTACTTCCGGATGCAGCATAACTATCCAAGTTATTGATAGCTCCATCCAATTCTTCAAAGAATCTGTAATAAACATCCTTTTGCGAATCATAAGGCACTTCTTTTGAAACTCCAAAATTCAAATAAGGAATAGGCCCATAGGTATCTGTCACACGGTGCATTGCCGCTACTTTCAGAATCTGCGCCATAGAAAACCGGGGATCTTCGTCATTGTTAATCGCTTTTCTTATTTCACGCCAGGCATTCATAGTCGTCAGGTAATTGGTAGTGAACATATCACCATACCAACTTCTTTTATCCCAATTGTAACGACCGGCAGAATTGATACTGGGAGCAGGAAAACCAAAATAGCCGACATAACCATCTCCACCCATCACTTCCACAGTCTGATATCTGTCCGAACCGATATTAAGTCCCGGTTGTGCTACCACCAGTACGTTCTGCTCCATCTGTAAAAGAAGAGAACCAGTTCTCACATTATCCCAATCCGTCATCTCATCGGTTGCTTCATTAGGATTGGTATTGTACTCCAGAAAATTCTTCGTACAACCTACATTTATCATGATTACTCCAAGGAGTAAGTAGTAGTTCCTTACTTTAAAAAACTTACGTATGTTCATCATTATTTTTTTTAAAGGTTATCCAATTAGAAAGAAATCTTTGCAGAAAATCCCATCGATCTCAAACTCGGTTGCATGAAATAGTCCATACCCTGGTTATAAGTACCTGTACTTGCAGTAGATTCCGGGTCAAATGGAGCCTTACAATACAGCATCCATAAATTACGTCCTACAAAGGACACATTCAATCCAGAAATCCATTTACACCATTTATTGATCGGAATATCATATCCCAATGTCAATTCTCCCAAACGAACATTCGTCATACTATATACATACATAGAACCTACATAACCTGTACCATTAGCTCCGATAGTCTGATACCATGTCTGGGCATCAATCATCTGACCGTTTACTTTCACGCCACCATTATCCCGCGCTTCTGCCGATGTTTTAGACACTCCATAATAGTCCATTACAGCTTGAGTGGCAGAAACTCCGATACCACCTACACGGGCATTCAACATAAATCCGAGACTGATTCCTTTCCAATTAAATTCATTTCTCCAGCTAAGAGTATATTTCGGATTGGTATTACCAGCATAGACATAATTATTCTTATCTGTTTCCAATGTACCCGTCATTGAATTCATCCAGATATATCCATGCTCATCAGTTCTCATTGTATTCACATATACATCTCCCATAGAGCCCCCTACTGTTAGCCGTTGTTTGGCACCGCCTAATGAATAAACATCCATTTCGTCCAGATGTACTGTCACTCCCAACTCTTCATTTGTATATTCAGGGAGTAATTGGTCAATGCGGTTTCTGTTGAGCGACCATAGTAAAGTTGTTTTCCAATCTACAGGCCCTATATTCTGTTTAAAGCCAAGAGCTAACTCAATACCTTTATTCGTTACTTTACCTGCATTTACATATAATTTAGAATATCCGGTTGTTGTAGAAATTTCCGGACTGAAGAGCTGATTCTCCGTATATGTCTTATAAGCTGTCACGTCCAGTGTCAGTTTATTATCAAACAGACCTAAATTAAATCCTCCTTCCCATGAATGAGTTCTCTCCGGTTTAAGGTCTTTTATCGGGAAATAAGAAGTGGTATTCAATCCTCCCAACACTGCGTACGTAGTGATAGCTCTGAATCTTTCCGGTGCATTACCCACCTCACTATATGAAAGGCGAACCTTTGCATAAGAAAGAATGTTAGATTTCATTGTAAACATATTAGTCAGAATTGCTGAAGCACCGATAGAAGGATATAATATGGAAGAATGGTTTGTTCCTGCCAAAGCAGATATCCAGTCATTACGTAACGAACCATCTACATAAACCATGCCCTTATATCCTAATGAGAATGTTCCGAATAAAGAATTGGTACGGTCGTGATAGTTCGTATTTTTATAGGTTAATTTACCGGAAACATTCGCATTGTTAGAAGTAAACAGATTAGGAATGGTCAGTAATCCTCCTCCAAAATTAAGCTCCTTATAATCCAAATCCAATAAACTGGCACCTAAAGATGCTGTCAGATTCCATGTGTCGTGATAGAAATATTTATTGATATTCAACATGGCATCCGCATATATCTGACTGGTATTCTTGTTCGATTGCACGTATGCTCCTTTATCCGAGTTTTCAGCAATCACATTCAAAGTGGAAGCATACATTTTCTTTTCCGAGTTGATAGTTTCCTTATCCAGTTTCACGCGTCCGGAAACATTCAACCAATCTGTTATCGTATATTTTAGTGAACCGCTTGCCAGAAAACGGTCTTTCTTGTTGGTATACATATTCCGGTTCGTAATCCAGTAAGGATTCTGCATGGATAATCCATTTTCTTTCAATGGCCAAAACTGTGTTTTTATGTTACGGTCTACATCATATCGTTCATAATACTGATATTTCGAGAAATCATCACCGCGCGGAAATAAATAAACGGGAACCAATGGATTGGCATACTCTCCTTGCGACAACATATTCTGTTCCTTTACATTAGAATACATAAAACTTAAATCCATCGTCAGTTTATCATTCAGCATAGAGGTCGTGTTACGAACAGAGAAATTATATCTGTCCAAGTCATTATTCTGAATGATACCCCGGGCATTCACAGCACCTACGGATACATAGGTTTGATTTTTTTGTGTCCCTGTAGTCAGACTTACAGTGTTTGCTACATTGTAACCTGTCTGGAAAAAATCTTTAACTTCATAATCGGTAGGAGATGACAATTTAGATGCCCAACTATACCACTCTCCAGTTTCCGAACCATACGTATTCTGGAATTCCGGCAATCGGAATGGTGAATAGAAGGTTGAATTATTACTGTAAGTCAATCTGGTTTTATCTACAGCCCCTTTCTTCGTTGTGATAAGTACCACACCATTGGCAGCAGCCGAACCGTATAGTGCAGCGGCGGCCGATCCGCTAAGTACTGAAATTGATTCTATATCATCAGCGTTGAAGTTAGCCAATCCGTCACCGGATTGTCCGGCACCTGTATACTGATCGTCAGGTTGTTCACCTGATATATTAGCCAAAGGAACTCCATCTACTACATATAGAGCGTTGTTATTACCGGATATAGACTTCGTACCACGCATTACCACACGGGCACCACCTCCAATACCGGATGAACTTGCATTAATATTCACACCCGCCACCTTACCGGCAAGACTGCTCATCACATTCATATCTTTCGCCTTTGCCACTTCGTCCCCGCCAATCTGCTGCACATTGTATGTCAAAGACTTAGTTTCTCGTTTAATGCCCAAAGCCGTTACAACAACCTCATTCAAGACTTTGGTATCTTCCGTCATCACAATGGAAAGCGATTTATTATCTGCAACCTTCACCTCTTGAGAAGCATATCCAATATAAGAGATCTCCAATACCGCTCCCTTTTTAGCTTGAATCTGAAAGTTTCCGTCGAAGTCTGTAATAGCACCGGTAGTTGTTCCTTTTACTTTCACATTCACTCCGATCAAAGGTTCTCCTTTTGTATCTTTCACTGTACCTTTTACCTGGATAGTCGGATCTTGCTCTGTTACATTCAATTTATTGGTAGACAAGATAATCTGCTTATCAACCACTGTATAAGTAATGTTGGTTCCTTTAAACACCTCATCAAGAATATCCAGTATCTTACCTGAATTGTTTCTCACAGAAACAATACGGTTCTTCTGAATTGTTTTATCATTATAAAGGAAAACATAGTCGGACGTCTCCTCTATTTTATTCAGTACCTGTTCTACAGATACATTGTTCATTGAAATGGCAACCCGCGTTCGCTGGGCATAACCATCTTCGGCAGAAAGTTGTAATACTACTGCGAAAAGTAGTGCTAGACTAATCCTCATAACTAAAGGAAGTTTTAGATTTAAAGCATATTTAGGACATAATGCTGTAAATGAATGATTTTTTTTCATACATTTGTGGCTAACTAAAGTTTATTACTAAATGAACTATGGTTTGATTCCGGCTAGTGTTTGCGAGACCTTGTACCGTGAATCTGGAAAATTCGGAGGAAGACAGCTGTTGGTAGCAGCTTTCTTCCTTTTTTCTTTTATTCTCTTGTGTTATTCCATGGGCTTTTATTTTAAGGGTTACTACTCTAATATAAATCTACTCTAATTTTAGTCTTTGATAATGTATCATCTGCCTGTTGTTGCGGTTCTTCAATTTTCCATTTTAAATCGGCAGACCTGGCCAGATAATCCAATATCTGCGACAGAGTTTCAGTCCGGAAAGTAGCCCGGTACTTATATTCTTTTCCAGACCTATTGTTAAACTGAATTTCTACATTGAAATGTCGTTCCAGACGCTTCAGGATTTCTTCCAATGAAGCATTTCTGAAAATTAGTTTTCCATCTTTCCAAGCTATCTTTCCATAGACATCCACTTTATTTTTTTTCGACTTTTGACTCTGTTTGTCGTAAAGCAACTGTTCTCCAGGAGCCAATACAATTGTCTCCTGATCGGGGGTTATCACATTTACCTTACCCTTTTCCAATACTGTTTCTATATAATTATCATCCTCATAAGCAGCTACATTAAATTTGGTACCATAAACATATACGCTCAAGCCATTCGGAGTATTTACATAGAAAGGACGATCTTTGTCTGCCTGCACTTCGAAATATGCTTCACCCTTCAACTCTACCAACCGGTTGTCTTTCTTGAAAGTGGTAGGATAACGCAATGTACTACCCGCATTCAACCATACTACAGAATGATCTGGAAGTTCATAACGTATGACAGAACCGGTAGCGGTTACCACCTCTGCATATTTTTCGTCGGTTTCTGTTCCACTAAAATATAAATATCCCAAAACCAGAGAAGAGAGAAATAAAGGTATAGTCAGAAATGCCGCATAACGCATCAGTTGATTATACATGTTCTTTCTTCTATTAGTTTTTAGTTTGGCTTGTGCTTGATAATAGGCACCCAATACATCAATGGATTCCATTTCTTTAATATCATCTCCCAATGCTTGTGCTTTACGGAGCAATGATTCCGGACTCATATTTTCCATATTTTCTTTCAAAATCTTATCTTTTAATTGTAATTACACTTATAATACAACTGAAGTAATTGGAAAAGGACAGCAAAAACAAACTTTTTTTTATTTTATTTTTCGAGCCATGCCAAATTGAAGCGGTAATGCAATCGGCTACTAAGGATATGAACCACATTATCAGGAGTTTGTGTTCCTGCAAGATAGCCACGTGGTTCAGCATGATTTTCATCCATTTCGAAATATCCCGTCCATGCTCCACCGTTTAAAAAGCGATATTCACCGTCCGTCAGTAGTTTTCTTACCGGCCATGTTTTTCCCTCATCGTAGGAAAGAGCCGCATACATGCCATATCCTTTCTTCACATTTCCATTTTTATCTTTAAATTCCAGACCACGTTCTTCCAAAGGCGTACGTTGCGGATGGTCTGTAAAAGAAACCAATAATAAAGGGCCTTCATTCAGTCTCATTAAAACAAGACGCTGACCTCCGTCAATAGGAGGGAGTTCGCTTGCTACATATTTCCAGGTCTTTCCCATATCATCTGATATGCTCATTGGCATTCGGAGTTTTCCTTCTTTATTCCGTATGCTATTACCACGCCCCATAGCCATCAAACTTCCGTTCTCTAATTGTACAATCCCCGCATGGATACCTGCGATTGTACTTCCCGTTCCTTCTTCTTTGAAGTCTGGCAAAGGAGCGCCATCCCAAGGATCGCACCATGTTTTTCCTCCATCTTTACTGATTTGAACAGCTGCCCCGTCATGACTGCCGGGACCCGCATCACAGGCTTGAACCAGCCATCCCTCACGTGTGCAAATCGTACCAGCTATTACCTGATGACGTTTGGTATGTTCGGGAGCTATCAGTTTAGGAGTGCTCCATGAAGCACCGTTATCTGTGCTGGTACGTAGTACCATTGCGAGATTCTGCCAGTCACCCGATGCTTCCACTCCATTGATATGATACAATTTTCCTTTTCCATCATTGAGCAAAGCGCTTCCTGTCATATTCCGATCCGGAACTTTAAAGAATAAAGAAGCCACATCCCAATCAGTATGCCCGGCACGCAAGCGGGAACCGAGTACTACCATCCCTCTCCCATTCTCTTCATTTGCAGAAAACCATATTGCCAGCAAATCTCCATTATCACACCACGTAACTGCAGGCTGATGATTATGCAGATAAAATGGGGTATTCGAATCACATGCCGGACGTACCACAAATGGTATCGGAGGCAGAAACATCGGTGTGATAGCAGATATTTTTTTCCATTTTATAGATGTATTTTTTACAGATTCCTGATTGAACGGGACAGGGGCAGATGTTCCCGATACATTCAAACGAGTATCTGCTTCCACAATTCTAAATCCGGTTTGGGAATGTTTATCTTCCGGGAGCATAGCCAGTCGATTGGCACTTCGCAAGTATTTCTCCGGGGTGTGATGACTCCCTCCTCGAGTGACCCGAAACTCTCCGGTCAACGGTCCTGCCGGGTCTTTCTGCTTTTCTGCGGAATAAGGAGCATACCAATCCAAGCACCATTCTTCCACATTTCCATGCATATCATAAAGCCCGAATGTATTAGGAGGAGTCTGGGCTACTTTTAAAGATACCGGATCAAAGTCACGAACCACTTTTTGATTCCGATGATAAACTGCAGGTAACCCGTCTCCTGTAGAAAATAGTGTGTATGTGCCTGCCCGACAAGCATATTCCCATTCCGCTTCTGTTGGCAAACGATAGTTTTTGCCTTCTTTCCGGCTAAGCCATTCACAAAAGGCAACAGCATCGGAATAACTCACATTGACGACTGCTTCATCATCTTCCAGCGAAACACCGTTTTTTCCTCGTAATGCCCGATGTTCCGGACGGAATGATTCATATTGCGCATTCGTTATTTCAGTGATTCCCATACGAAACGGGCGAGAGATTATTACCTGATGGATAGGAGCCTCATCAAAATCTTCGCCTAATCCGTCACTTCCCATATAAAAACTTCCGGCAGGTATTTCAGCCATCGGAATAAAAGACTTGGAAACTCCTTGAGAATGTATTGGCAAACAAAAGGTTATAGCCAATAAAAAAAACTTGTTTTTCATATTTTAATCCCGTTTATATATAATACAATCAACCTATATACAAAAGGACAGCCTCATCTGATTATTTTCTATTCATTAGTGTTGAAAGCAAAAAAAAGAATCGAAAATTAGGCTTTGATAATTATCTTATTATATATTTGCAACGAAATGAAAAACTACAGAACCTCAAAATAATGAAAATATCTTTTTCTAAACAGACTAAAGAACGGGCTTTCAAACAACTTTATGAGGAGTATTATGCCCCATTTTGTTTGTATGCAAAAAGGTTTGTTGATGATAAAGAAACACGTGAAGACATCGTTTCGGATGTATTCACCTCATTATGGGATAAACTGGATACTGATTCTTTTGATCTTCAATCGAACACCGCATTAGCTTACATCAAAATGTGCGTAAAAAATAGCTGCCTGAATTTCCTGAAACATCAGGAATATGAATGGAGCTATGCGGAAAATATACAGAAGAAAGCTCCTGTCTATGAAACAGAACCGGATAGTATATATACTCTTGATGAGCTATACAGAATGTTGTATGAGACATTAAACAAACTTCCCGAAAACTATCGAACGGTCTTTATTAAAAGTTTCTTTGAAGGCAAAACTCATACAGAGATTGCAGAAGAGATGAATCTTAGCGTGAAGTCTATCAATCGATATAAACAAAAAACGATGGAACTTTTACGTAATGAATTAAAGGAGTATATGCCACTATTACTCTTGTTATTTCTTCGTGCATAATCTACATCCTCATGTTCTCTTCCTGGTATATGCCTTTCTTTTGAAAAACAGTCGTACTCTATATATGTATTAGTCCTGTTGTTTATATCACTCTGCTTAATAGTTAGCAGGGGCTTACTTGTGTGGACAGATAAGCTATCAGTTGTGAACAAATCCGTTTACGGTTGTAAACAGATTTGTTCACATGGGTGAGCCCTTGTAAAACATTAGAGCTTAACAAAAGAATACCTAAGTATCAATGTATGATATATAGGGAAATATAGTATAAATTAGCTGGGAACAAGACGAGCCAGGGTGAGGGTAACTTTTTACCCTCACCCTGGCCTCACCTCTACCCTCACACTTGAAACACCGATGAATAAAGGGATTGAATCAAGGTGTGAGGGTGTGAGGGTAAAACGTCATCAACATTTGTTTGGCTAAGATGCGACACTCTGCCCGGTTTATTTTTCCGTTCTCTGTTTGCGGAATGGATTCTATTGTCAATATATGCTTGGGACGATAATAAGGTTCCAGTATTTCATGTAGTTTATTTCCGATTTCTTCTGTGTCGGGCTGATCTGCCAATAATAAAGTGACAGCCTGCCCTAAGCGCTGATCCGGAACTGAAGTAATGACAAAGGACACAGGAATAAACGGGCGGAGCAACTTCTCCATCTCCTCTGCTTGAATCTTAATTCCTCCACTGTTAATCACATTGTCTTTCCGGCCTAGAATCATAAAACTTCCATCGGGATAGATACGTGCAATGTCATTGGTTTGCAATGTTTCGTCACATACCAAAGGGGCATCAATGATTAATGTATTCTCTGCGGATAAAGACAATTTTACTGAAGGAAATGGATAATAATGTTCTGAAGCCGATGCTCCGTTCAGACGACGAAGGGCAATATGCGACAAAGTTTCAGTCATGCCATAAGTGGAGTAAACGGCAGTCGGAAGATGGTTTATCTCCGTTTCCAGAGCCTCATCAACGGCTCCGCCTCCTATAATCAGAATATCCGTTTGTTTTAATCGCTCTTTTTCTTCGGGAACCTGCAACGTGTTATAAACTTGCAATGGGACCATTGCCGCAAATCTCAAAGGTTCTTTCATATCCGCCAACGGATGACCGGAAGCAGGACGAACAATCAGGTTCAAACCTGCAACCAATGAACGTACGACCACCATCATCGCACCAATATAACGAAGATTCATGCATAATAATGCCGACTCACCTTTCTTCAAATTCAGAAATTCACAAGTCAGACGCGCACTTTGCATCATTTGATCCTTGCGTACCATCAGTTCTTTAGGTATACCCGTGGAGCCCGATGTATGAACTGTAATAACAGGAGAATCATTAAACCATTCGTTCAGGAAAAGATATAAATCCCAATAAGCAGAAGAATGAGCTTCTGCTCCTCCTGCTATCAGTTGGCTTATATCTTCAAAAGTGTATTCTTTTCCTTCCAGTAGCAAGCGCTGTTGTTGTCGATCAAATATCATCAGAATATCCTTTAAATACCACTAAATACTATCATTTACAAAACCACAGGCAATCTTTTCTGATTTCAAGAGGCACTTCTATATTGTCAGTAAAGAGCATACCCGTTCCCAATCCTTGTGGCAACGGATTATTGAATGTTGCACACCAATGGGCGATAGCGTTCAAACCAATGTTGGACTCCAAAGCGGAAGTGATCCACCAGCCGATATGTTGCTTTTCCGCTTCCATAATCCATTCATCCCCTCCGCATATTCCTCCGTGGAGAGATGGTTTAATGATGATATATTGCGGACGGATGGTTGCCAGCAGTTTCTTTTTTTCTTCCAGCATGTTGCATCCTATCAGCTCTTCATCCAATGCTATCGGCAACGGAGATTCAGAAGTGAGCCGGGCCATTGCCTCCCATTGTCCGGCACGGATCGGCTGTTCGATAGAATGTAAATCAAATTCTGACAGACGTTTCAGTTTTTCCATTGCATCACCCGGAGAGAAAGCACCGTTTGCATCTACACGCAACTCTATTTCTTTAGAAGAGAAATGGGTACGAATATGACGTAACAACGCCAATTCTTTTTCAAAATCGATAGCACCAATCTTTAGTTTGACACAACGGAATCCGGCTTCCATCTTTTTCTCGATTTGGGATAACATGTGATCAAAATCTCCCATCCAAATCAAACCATTAATTTGAATCCCTACCTCTCCACGAGAAAAAGCCGTATCGGACAAAGCCCAACTCCCTGCAAAGAAATGCCAGATAGCCGTTTCCAAGCCAAATAAGATGGAAGGGTACTGGCATAAAACATCCTTATCCCACATTCCTTGTTCTTTCTCTACTTGCCGACAAAATCTTTTTAATATATCTTCATAATCAGGAAGATCGTCACAACTTAAAGCGGGCAAAGGTGCACACTCCCCTATTCCTACTCTGCCAGGGAAGTCAGGCGAGGTAAAATGAAGATACCAAACTTTACGCGTAGTATATGTTCCTCTGGAAGTCCCGGCAGGTTGCTTGAAATGGAGCAATCGGGGAATAATTTCTATTTTACAATTCATCGTGAATAATTTTTCAATTCACCACAGAATAACACAGAGCCTCACGAAGTTTTAATAAGTTATATCTCTTGCAGTTCTCCTACCATTCTCTCCTCCACAGTCTTGCTTTGCAGAAAATCGGGCTTAAACGCAGGAAAAGCAAACTCTGTGGTACTCTGTGGCAAAGCCGATTTTAAGGGAATTTCGGATATTGTTTGAAGTTCGGTTTACGTTTCTCCAGAAACGCATTCTTGCCTTCCTGTGCTTCATCAGTCAGGTAATAGAGTAACGTTGCGTCACCTGCCAATTCCTGAATACCTGCCTGACCATCCAGTTCGGCATTCAATCCCGCTTTAATCATGCGCAAAGCCAACGGACTAAGCAACATCATTTCTTCCGCCCACTGCACGTATTCATCTTCCAGTTGTTCCAAAGGTACTACCTTATTCACCAATCCCATATCCAATGCTTCCTGTGCATTATACTTCCGGCAAAGGAACCAAATTTCACGTGCTTTCTTCTGCCCTACCACGCGTGCCAGATAAGATGCACCGAATCCGGCATCAAAGCTACCCACGCGAGGACCTGTCTGACCGAAAATGGCATTTTCCGAAGCAATGGATAAATCACATACTACATGGAGCACATGTCCGCCACCAATGGCAAAGCCGTTCACGGCAGCAATCACAGGTTTCGGAATACTACGAATTTGCTTTTGTACATCCAATACGCTCAAACGAGGCACACCGTCTTTCCCGATATATCCGCCACGTCCTTTCACATTCTGGTCGCCTCCCGAACAGAATGCCTTATCACCGGCTCCGGTAATTACAATCACATCAATATCCGCTTCTTCACGGCAAATGCGCAATGCATCACTCATTTCGGCAGTAGTAGTCGGGGTAAATGCATTCCGATAACGTTCACGGTTGATTGTGATACGGGCAATTCCATTATAATAATCAAAAAGAATATCGTCGTATTCTCTGATGGTTGTCCACTCTCTTTGTGTTGGCATAATTTATTTTTGTTTTAATTGATGATAATAATTCTTCAACATACGTGCATCCTTGTTTTTGTTGGTAAACACTTCCAGGAGCACAGGTTGTTCCATAGTTTCCGGCTGGGTGAAAGTTTTCATTGCTTCAGTCAGCTCTTCATCATTTTGTGCCTGCAGATAAAGGAAACCACGTTCCTCCGCCCAGCCTTTGGCTGACGTTTTATGAACTGCTGCAATAAATTTATGTGAGGTGCCCGACATATCCAATCCCGGTAAAGTATGGAAAATCTCTCCTCCTCCGTTATTTAATAAAAGGATACGCAGGTTGGAACGGACGTTGATATTCCACAACGCATTCATATCATAGAAGAAACTTAGATCTCCGATAGCTATGAAATTCAGTTTGTCGGAAGCTGCCGCATAACCGACAGCGGTAGACAACGATCCTTCAATACCACTTGTTCCCCGATTGCAACAAACTTCAATTGTAGGAGGAATCGAATATAGTTGTGCATAACGAACTACCGAACTGTTTGCCAGATGCAATGCACAGGACTCCGGCAAAGCTTTCAATAATGTACCGACAGCCAACATCTCCGAATAGGCAAAATCCGGTTCGGGAATAATCTTACAATAATTCTCCCATACACGGGGATAGTCAGGAGTCCGGTTATCCAGCAGGCTGGCGATCTTCTCCAGAAATTCAAACGGGTCCATCTCGATCACTGTAGTCAATGAGCCGTACAAATCGACCACCTCACCATCCGGCGATACGTGCCAATGCTCTTTAGGCGGATGCTGACGGAGAAACTTCTTCAATCGTTTGGAAACGACATGTCCTCCGTAAGTAATCAGCAATTCGGGAACCATCTGGTCTATCTTCTCTTCGGGCATGGCATAAAGTGCCGCATCGAAATTCTTTACCGGAATACCGGGAACTGTCTGATTGCCGATATGTTCCGTCAACCAGGCAAAATGTTTATATAATAACTTGATATATCTTTTTTCAAACAGATAAATAAGGTTCATCTGACCGATGATAATCATGCGCTTCTGATATTTATTCATCCGGTCGACCAGATCATTATAATCACGGTCATAGACGTTCAATCCCTGATAACGGGTTATCACACGTACTTTCGGGAGTGCATCTACCGTGAATTGAAACAGCGGTTCGGAAATAGGAACATTGATATGCACCGGGCCTTTTCCATGATGATTCGTCTCCAGCAAGGCTTCATTCACCAGGCGATTACAATACCATTCATCTTCTTCCGTATGAATCTCCGGAAGATTGACCGACTTCTTTACCAGCGTTTGAAACACACCCGGTTGCGGCACTGTCTGTCCATCCATCTGTCCGATCCAGGCAGCGGGACGGTCTGCTGAAATGACAACTAAAGGAACATTCTGATAAAATGCTTCCGCTACAGCCGGATGAAGATTTAATAATGCAGTACCGGAAGTGCAGCACACAGCAGCGGGCTTACCACCATTCAACGCAAGACCAATAGCAAAATAACCGGCACTCCGTTCATCCGTCACTGCATAACAGGTGAAGTTCGGATGATTAGACAAAGTATGTACGATGGGCGTATTACGACTACCCGGACACAACACAACCTTAGTAATCCCGTGCGCCTCGAGCAACGCAACCAACTGGAGTATGTTCTTCTTGTCTGTATACATGATGATAATTATTAGTAGTTTATGATTTTAAAGGAGGCGTTGCAATCAGCCGTTTGATGGTTTGCAACTTCTTTTCCGTTTCCAGCCATTCGTCATTCAATTCCGAAGAAGCCAGTAGTCCACCGCCGGCATAAAGAGTCAGTTGTTCATCTTCAATATGCATACAGCGCAGATTCACATAGATGTCAGTTCGCCCTTCCGGGTCCAGCCAACCGATAAAACCGGAATAATAACGGCGGTCGTAGCCTTCGTTCTGCAATATAAACCGATAGGCTTCTTCTTTCGGTAAACCGCATACAGCAGGCGTTGGATGCAACACTTTCAAGAGATCTCCCAAACCTTTGTTATCTTTCAAAGAAAACCGGAAATCTGTTTTCAAATGTGACAAAGCACCTGCATAAGCCGGATAAGGCCCGTTCTCCGTAGAATGAATGCCCAACGATAGGAGTTGGCGACGAATATAAGAAGCGACATAATCCTGCTCTTTCCGGTTCTTTTCATCCCACACTTGCGGCAGTCTGCCATCTTGTAAAGGCTGCGTTCCGGCTAACGCAACCGTATGCCATTCGTCTTTTTCACCTGATAAAATGATTTCAGGAGTGCTTCCCAGCCAGATACCCGTCTGCGGAGTGTAGCACAAGTATATATATGAATGAATATAACGCCTGCACGCTGCACGAAATATAGACAAAGGAGAAAAACCGGATACTTTATCAATAGTAAGATGACGTGAAAGTACTAATTTATCAAAAGTATTATCACGCAAAGCATTTATAAAGGTATGAAAGCAGGAGGCATATTCCTCCGTAGAAGAAGTCAGGAACGATTCTTGTCCTTGCATCCGCAAAGCGACTTCCCGTTCTTCTGCCGTATCATTGTCAATCGGCAAAGGTTGCCCCCACTGATCGGGTTGAATCAATACGACAGGACACGTCTCACTCACCTGAAACGGAGCGATGACAAATCCTCTCTGTCCATTCAGTTCTTTCAGGTCGTATATCAGACGTACCGCTCCTTCCGCCTGTGTCAACAGACGGGGAACTTTCTCCCCGGGAATACGGTAAACAGCAAACGGCTGCTTCCGCTGAATAAATGCATCAATAGTTGTCAAATTACTTATTTCTTCGTCGGTCATCTCTTTTTCATCACACTGTTGACTACCCGTATGGAAGACACTAGTTTGTTTGTTGAAGTAAACACGTCTACATTCCATACATGGGAGGAACGTCCCTTATGTACAACTGTTCCTACTGCACGCACTGTATCTCCTTCATGTGCAGAAGATATGTGGTTTCCACTGACCTGCATTCCTACTACAATCTCGTCCGGCTGGCAAAGAATCATTGAACCGAGTCCGGCAACTGTTTCCGCCAATGCAAGAGTAGCCCCGCCATGCAAAATGCCAAAAGGCTGACGGGTACGATGGTCTACCGGCATTGTTGCTTCCACACGGTCTTCGTCGGCATAGGTATATTGAATTCCCAAGTTTCCCATCAATGCGTGGCGTGCCTGCGCATTCAGTTGGTCAAGGGGAATTTCGGCTGCACGCACTTCGGATATGATAGCCTTCTCCACTGCAACGGCCACTCCGTCTTCCTCATTCGAAGCAGTCACATAATCGGCACAGGCTTTCACCGAGTCTTGTGAATGTCCCATAGCTATGCCCAGCCCCGCCAATTGAATCATTGTTACGTCACACACACCGTCGCCCACAGCAATCACTTCCTCACGCTTCATACCTAGCACCTCCAGCAAAGCACCCAAAGAATTGGCTTTGTCGATGGCGCAGGGAACTACTTCCAGAAAATAGGGCTCCGAACGGAATACGTCCAACGCCCCATTCAGTCGTCTCTTCCAGTGATCTTCCAAACCAAGCAATGCTTCTTCGTCATCGCTCACCAGCATACACTTACAAGGAGCAAAATCAACGGCAGCAGAAAATTCTTCTTCTTTGATTATTTGCAGGTCATTCAACCGGGCTTCATTTTGGATATGTTCATTTTCAGGAGAATCCGTTATGATCGTATCATCATGATAAGTGAATAAGGCAAAACCGTTTTTACGGGCTTTCTTTTCCAGATACGGCAACATTTCGGGATTAATCCGACGTTCAAACAGAATTTCCCCGTTTTGTGCGTTGATAATCTGACAGCCATTATAGGAAAGGATAAAACCTCCATAGTTTCCAAGTTCGAGCATCTTGGCCAGCGGCATCAGGCCATAAGTCGGTCTGCCGGATGCCAGCACAATACGCACTCCCATTTGCTGAACCTTCAACAGGGCAGCCAATGTACGCTTACTAATTTCTTTCGCATCATTGAGGAGTGTTCCGTCTACATCAAGAACCAATAATTTATACTTCATGATTACACGATTTTGATTTAGGTTACAAAGGTAGGAAATTGAGTGAACGACAGAAAGCGTAAACAGATAAAATTACTTTAATTTCACTCTCTCAAACGCATTTCCAGATAATCGCGAAGAATTCGGGCGTGATTATACACCGGTTCTTTTGAAGCATAAAGTAGTGTTATCACCGGATGTGGTTTGATAAGAGTCAGAAAATCAGCCATTGATGGAGAAGCATCCAGCTCTTTTTGATACTGCGTGACAAAATCTCCCCAATGTCCGGGAATATCTTCATGAAACCATTTACGTAATGTAGGGGATGGTGTTATGTCTTTTACCCAATAATCGTATTTCAACCATTCTTTCTTCATTCCGCGTGGCCATAATTTATCTACCAACACCCGGTATCCATCTGTTTCTGAAAAATCTTCGTAAACCCTCTTTATCCTTACCTGTATCATTTCCATTAATATTTAGTTATCAATAGATAAACCGGGAAAAACGAAAATTGTTTAGTAGAACTATTTAATTCCTCAATGTGTCCTGCGCTTTTTTAAATTCATAAGGAGTCATTCCCGTCTTTTTCTTAAAAAGGTTATATAATATCGGGGCACTATTAAATCCGGATTCATCAGCGATGGCACGTATGGTATAGTTAGGATATTTTTTCATTAGCTTGATCGCATAATTAATGCGCAGTCCGTTGATGTACCCATTGAAATTAGTTCCGGTGCATTCTCTTATCATCCGGGCAAAGCGTGCATTATTCAGATGTACAATCTGCGCCAAATCTTCTCTTGAGAGCTCTGGAGAAAGATATAGCTGTTTTTGAACGACTGTATGATTTAATTCCTGGAATATTTTCTTGTTCTCTTCTTCTTCCCCACTTTCTTTGTCTGTTTCGTCCAAAAGTTCATCCTGTTCTTCAGGAGAAATCAATTCCGGTTCCAATTCTGATGAAACCTCCTGTTCCTCGTACACTTCCAATAACTGATTACCATCTTTTTTATTGGCAAATTTCTCGTTTATCAGTTTGGCAAGCATCCTGTTTTTATACTCGATTATATGGTTGAAACGCCACAAACGCCAAAGTATAAACAGGGTCAGCACTACAATACACGCCAAAAAGCAGAGTGAAACATTCCTTATTTTTAGCTGTGAGGCTTGCTCGGCGATGTATTCTTCTTTTTCGGAAGCACCGTACATCGCGTTCAATTCTAATGCAGCATTTTTCCTGTCGGTACTGTTAATGCTATCCGTTATTGCAATGATGGTTTCACGTATTTCTGCGGCTTCTTTATAACGATTCAGCCCCAGATATGCCTGGACTTCCTTATTAAGTATAGTTAAATATTGAGCGTTCAAGGTATCCCGCTGTGTTCTCAACAATTCTTTAAAGTCCTTACAGTTGTCTATTACTGTCTCATATTGTTTGGAAAGAATCAAATAAGGAATCGAATACATCTTGCCATCCGGAGTATGAGATTCTTTTATTGCCAGATATTTTTGATAATATCCTTCTGCTTGCGCATATTTCTTTTCTAAATAAGAAATATAGGCCAATTTTGCATATAAATAGCTATATTGACCATCAATGTAGCCTTCGGGAACCTCCGGTACTTTCTCTAATTTTTTAAGAAGTTTTTCACGTTCATAAGCAAGAGCCAAAGCTTCATCAATACGGGAATCTGTCATTAAAAATCCCATCTCTGCTCCATAATAATAGGAAAGCAGCATCATTTCTCTCATATCCTTTGACCCACGCAGTAATTCAATCGTACGACCAAAATAATTATACGCCTCATCTTTCAATGACAGCCTCCAATTATTCTCTCCTATGCAAAAAAGCAATCTAGCTTCCGCCTCTCTGTCCTTCAGTTTTTGAGCCTGCATAATTCCACTAAGAGCATAATGCATGCTCTCATTATATTTACTCATTATGGATGAAAGTTCAGCTAAATAAACCGTCATCTTCAACATGTGCTTAGGTTCTCTTTGAGAGATGGAATCAAGCAAGTACGACTTCCTTGCATACATAAAAGCTAGTTTATTCATATACATATTACGATATGACAAACTGCGCAATTCATTAATCAGACGCAGAGGGAAGGCTTTTCTGGTTTCGGCCTCATCCAACAACTGTAAAGCACGTTTGGGGTTGGAAATATAAATATCTCTGATATATTTTTCTGTATACAAAGAGTCATTATTTATAATTTTATCAGCCCTTGAAAATTGATTGTGTACAAATAGAAGCACAAAAATACATACCCAAAAACGCATAAAACTCTTAATCGTGTTTAATCATTAATTATCCAAAGGTATGTATTTTCCAAAAAATGTGCAGACACAATTTAAATTTGCAAAATAAAAATAAGAAACATTAGCTAAACATATCAGAGACGTAACATGGTTCCAAGTCAGCTATTCTCCTGAATCACAGCCCAATGCTTTGCTCAATCGCCCTTCAAGGCATACACTTAAGTCAGTCGTTACAAACTTGCCATTATAAAAAAGAGTAAATATGGTAGCCGGAGTAGGTGCATTTTGCGCCTGTTCCATACTTTCCAATTCAATTATTCTCAATGGAATGTCTTTGCTCTTAGCAGCACTGACCAAAGAACCGCGAACGTGAAACTCCGTAAACGGGCAGCGATGGGTATAATAAACGACTATTCCATCCTTATCCGGACACTCACCGCTCAACACGCAATCATTAAAAGAAGGATCAGGAGCAGCCGGGTTTAGTTTCAAACTTAAAAGGCTGAATCCGTAAGGGAGTTTTTCTATTGTTTGGAAACCTTGTCGCAACAGCCATTTCGTGTCACTCATAAAATGAAATTTAGAAGTGCCCACCACTGTGACAAGCCCATCTTTCCCCTGCAATTTTGCATCATCAATGGCAGACTGCAATAATGCCTTACCATGTCCGCAACCTTTATATTTACCTGACACCCAGAAACAGTTTATCATCAGATAATTGGGAGCATTCACCGGAACCCATGCTTTTTCAGCAGGACCGTATTCGATAAACACTTTTGCCCGTTCATCAATACGTCTGAACACATAGCCGTTATCGAACTCTTTCTTCAGCCATTCTTTTTTGAGTTCATAACTATCCTTGCATTTCTTATCTGAGAAAGCACAGCATATATGTTCGTTTGAAATATTCTCCTTTGTCAAAGTGATGTAATTGGTTTCCATAATATTCTATTTAATTAATAGGTTAAACAAATAACAGTTCGATATTCACTCATTGTTATGAGTTGGTAGCAAATCGCCAAGCTAATATCCTGCTACTTTTAGTTCCCTGCTGCATTCGAATAACTTTATATTCGGACACATTCACCGATTTTAATTTGGTATATAACTTTTCCAGATTTTTTTCTTTAGAAACCAAACTCGTAAACCATCCGCAGTTCTTCTGATATTTTTGGCTCTCGGAAATCATATTCAATAAGAAACGAACTTCTCCGCCCTCGCACCAAAGTTCATTCGCACTCCCGCCGAAATTTAGCTGCACTTTATTTATCTTCGTACCTTTCAGACTGCTTAATTTGCGTAACGTTCCGTCTTCCGCCTCTGCACGCGAACTATGAAACGGAGGATTGCATATTGTCACATCAAAATACTCATCAGGCATAATAATTCCATCGAAAATCTTCTTACTATCTTTCTGAAGTCGCAAGTCAATCTTATGAGCCAACACAGGGTTGCAAGTCACTATCTTTCGTGCATTTTCTATCGAAACCGGATCAACATCAGTACCAACGAAGGTCCATCCATATTCAGTGTGTCCTATGATCGGATAAATGCAATTTGCACCTACCCCAATATCCAGACATCTACATTTAGACTTCTGTCCATTAGCATCTCCTGCCGGTAAATCCGGTGTTGTTCCGTTCGGCTGGATAAGATCGGCAATATAATGAATGTAATCCGCCCTTCCGGGAATAGGCGGACACAAATATTGCTTCGGTATGTCCCAATACCGGATGCCATAATAAGTTACCAATAATGCTTTGTTCAAAGCCTTCACCGCTTGCGGATTAAAAAAGTTTATAGTTTGTATTCCGAGGGGATTGAGCGATACGAATCTCTTTAATGGAGGATAATTTTCCATCAACAATGGAAAATCATACTGACCATTGTGCTTATTTCTTATATGTAACTCACCTTTTTTTGCCATGCGGGCAAAGATACAGAGAATTTTCCTGCCTACAAATTCTTCTTAACTCTTATCCTAACACTCTTCTGAATATCATATATAATATTCTACCATTTCAATCAGCCCGGCGCGTAAAGTATACTTAGTTGCTTCATATACATTATTCACACCCAACTTCCGGAAAATATTCTTTTTATGGGTGATAATAGTATGAATGCTTGAGGTTCTTTCCAATGCTATTTCTTTCACAGATTTCCCATGTGCTATTAATTTAAGAATGTCAATCTCCGTAACAGTCAAAACAGAATGAATTTCCGGTTTGTCGGAACCGATTATCAATAAATTGGTTATCTGATGACAAAGAAATCGCTCCCCGTGTGCTGTACACATCAATGCAGAATGAATTTCCTCACCGGAGTTCTCTTTCAAAATCATACCAATATTCCTTGCTATACTCATCCTACGAATAAAGTCTTCGCTCAATTCATTGGAAAACAATATCCAACGAACTCTCGGAAAACGTTTTTCTATAATAAGAAACTCCTCTATACCATTGATGTCAAACAGTGTATAGTCAAGTATAACAACACTGTCATTACATTCTACCAATGCAAGCATGAGCTCTTTCTTGTCTGTCACATCTATCATGCGACATCCACTGAATATAGCGGAAATATATCCATGCATTCCCATTCTGGTTATATCCTGATTATCTGCTATGATAAATGTAATGTCAGTGTTCATTGTTATTCTGTTTTTTAAATTCAACGGATATTTTTCAAACGCATATTGCAGCCCGGAGACACGGAGGTATCATCGTTCTTTATTAGCTACATCAAACCACAAACGGGTAGTAATCTCATCTGCTCCCTGATGGGATATGGCAATCTGATACTGCTTACCATTCAGTGATTGTTCCGTTACGGGATAAAAAAAGCGACGAGGTAACTCTCCGGAACCCAAAACGGAATCGGGACCAGGGATAAGCTGGGGATAACCGAGCCTGCGCCAGTCAGTGAAAGCATCGGGTCCCTGTCCATAATAAGCGATCCACTTCTGCCAGCCGATAGATTCATACCAATGTGCGGCGTCGAACCGAATCGCCTCCTGTTGTAAATAAGAATCGATTATACGATTGTCTATAATGCCAAACTGATTCAATGAAGCAGTAATAGCTTCGCGGTAGAGCGTTTCCGCATCAGCCGTTATCCAGCCGCGTGCAGCGGATTCTGCAAAGATAAACAAGACCTCGGCATACGTATAAAATACAGCCGGAGAGCTATCTTTCAAAAAATAAGTACCGGGACGGGAAACTTTATTAAATCCCTGATTATTAGCGGCATCAGCAGATAAGGAATTGGCAGCTCCTACATAGTTTTTCACACCTTCGTCTTGAGGTAGCTGGGCTAAAATTCCAATTCTCGGATCATTCCATTCATTCAGTTTATCAATCAACGTTTTTGATACCCGCTGATCATCACGTGAATTGAAAGCAGATGCCCATGGATTCCATTGTGGTGAAGAAGTAAAAACAAAACGGGCTATAGCATCATTGCTATCTATTACACTGTTACGATTATCCCAAAGGGAAGCAATAACCCGACGCGCTGTATCCTCATCCCGGTCAGCTAATTCAAGGGCGATACGTAGCCGTAGGGAGTGGGCCAATTGTTTCCAGCGGGTAATATCATTTCCGTAAATCAAATCCCCTTCTACCGTTCCTCCTGTGGTAGAAAGCAACTGGTCAGCAGCGATCAACTCCTCCAAAAGCCCGCGCAAAACAGTCTCTTGTGAATCATAAGCGGGTGTTACACTTTGTGCATATTCACTGTATGGTATATTTCCATACAGATTGGTCAGCAACAGGTAAACCCACGAACGCCACACTGTAGCTATCCCTCGATAATTATCATTTCCGAGTTCCGAACTGATAATAGCATTCAAGTCAGTTATTAGCGTTGCATAGCCGGTGTCCCACGTAGTGGTAAAGCTGCCATTATCCACATTATAGCAATCTGGCTCTGTATATTGTATTTTAGCCCAATGTTGCACCCACAACAGAGTAGAATTATAGTTCGTACTACTTCCCCAATAAAGATTGGCGGCATGATACTGTGCAGCGGCAAGTAAATAAGCCGGCTGTGGATTTTCAGTGGCATTGGGGTTGCGGTTGATATCAGTCAATTCATCATCACACGATGATAGAGAAATGGCAACCACTTGTACCCATATTATATATAAAAAATATATTCTTCTTTTCATCTTATCCTATTATTTAAAGGTTCACATTTAGAATTTCACGGAAAGGTTCACACCAAAGGAACGTGTTGTAGGCAATGAATAGGCTTCTACTCCTTGTGCGTTTCCAGTAGTCAAAGCCGATTCCGGATCTATATTAGGGACGCTCTTATAAATAGTCCACAAGTTACGTCCCGTCAGTGTAACGGAAGCTTCTTGCAAATGCAGTTTCTGCGTCCACAAGCGAGGTAGACGGTAACTCAAAGCGACTTCTCGCAGTTTCACGTAAGAAGCATCATATACATTAGCTTCAGCAATACTGTAAATACGATGGTAGTATTTCTCGGCAGATACAACCTCTTCGTTCTTAGAACCACTTTCCGTCACTCCTTCTACCATAATGCCATCCTGATACACACGGGTGGATTGCCCATTGACCTGGGCATAGTAAAGTCCATCAGAGGATACGGAATAAGAAGGAGATTCTGGTAATCGTACATTGTTACCCATGGCGTCAGTATAATACCACAAGCCACCGTGCTCGGCATCCCGGCCCGATAATGTGTTAGCTAATACACCGGTATATTTTCCAGTTTTATTAGTGTTGGAAAAAATAGAACCACCTACACTTGCATCTATCAGAAAAGAAAGACTTAACGAACGATAACTGAAAGTGTTACTGATACCGCCTGTCCAGTCGGGCGTAAACTTCCCCAACGTTTTATTAGTGGTCGAAATCTTAGGCAGACCGTTAGCATCCACCACAACGTTTCCATTAGCATCACGCACGTATGAAGTGCCGAACAGGGTTCCATAAGCTTCGCCCACTGAAGCCAGTATCTGAATACCAGACGAGTAGAGCTGGTAACTCGTAATCAAACCTTCATCATCCAATTTGACAACCTTGCTGCTGTTGGCACCATAATTCAAATCCAGATTCCAACGAAACCCTTTCGATGTTTGTATAGGAACAGCGCCCAATTGTATTTCATAACCACGATTACGGATATGTCCGGCATTACGCACCTGCGACGTGTACCCACTGGCAGCAGTAGTAGCTAGTTTCAATATTTGATTACGACTATCGGTCTTATAGTAAGTGAAATCCAAGTATAGGCGATTGTCCCAAAAAGCCGCCTCGAAACCAGCTTCTATAGATGACGTCTTCTCCGGTTTTAGATTCGGATTCATACCAATGGTAGAAGAACTTTGAAGTGGATTCCCATTGAAAGCTGTTTCTGAAGTAAAGACCGTTGCCAATTGATAAGGATTGGCATCTGCTCCCACTTGAGACCATCCTCCACGTATTTTTAGGTAGTTAACAGCTTTACTTCTCCACCCGAAAGCTTCAGAAAGCAACACACTAGCCGTCACCGAAGGATAGAAATAAGAATTGTTGTCCACAGGTAGTGTAGACGACCAATCGTTCCGTCCTGTTATATTCAAGAAAGCCCAACGACGGTAATCCAGTTGTATGGAACCGTAAAGGCCATATTGCCGTAAACGGTAGAAATCATTGGACGAAGTGAGCGGATCACGCGAGTTAGTCAATGTATAAAGATCAGCAACCGCCAAACGGGGAGCAGCCTGATAATTATTCTCATATTGTTTGTTACGTACATTAAAACCCAGAAGAGCGTCAATTCCCCAATTTTTATTCAACTGTTTGATATAAGTCGCCAATACTTCTGTGTTATTCTCTTTCACCGTATAGGCATCTTCAGCATAACTGCCGTAAGGCGAACCGGCACCTGCACTCCCCCATTTTACTTTGGATTTCCTCCGGTCATTATACCAGTCGGTACTAGTACGAAAACGCACATTCAACCCATCTGTCAGACGGAATTCGGCATGCAGATCACCTATCAGACGATGACGTTCCTGACTCTGTGTATTATAAGAAGTACTCCAAAAAGGATTGTCGTAATAGCTTGAATTCCAGTTGCGAGTATAGTCCGCCTTCAATGAGTTCGTATCCACTTGACGTCCGAACCACAAGAACTGAAGCATAGGACTGTTAGAACGTACGTTACTGCCCGAGGGGGTAGCTGACCCCGGCAAACTGGGAGCTGTATAAACGATGTAATTGGCTGTAGCTCCCACCACAATCCATTTTGCCAGATGGTAATCCGTATTTAGGCTGATATTCGTCTTATTAGTTCCAGCATCAGGAACGATACTGACTTGTTTTTCGTAGTTATATCCTACACGGAACTGGTATTTGTCGTCTCCACGGGCAACAGAAATACCGTTGTTTGTAGAAATACCCATGCGAAAATAATCGCGTACATTGTTGGGATGGGATACCCAGGGAGTAGCCACACGATTACCGTCAGCGTCCAATGGGCTATCGAACTGAGGAATCAACAAACCAATATCAAGACGTGGCCCCCAGCTTTCGTCTACCCCGTCATTCACACCTGCACCCTTGCCATCTACATAACTGAACCGTCCCCCCGCCCCTTGTCCAAAAAGATTTTGAAACTCCGGCAAGGTAGCAACAAAAGAGACTTGCGTGGAAGAATGTAATGTAATCCCTATCCCTTTCTGCCTTTTGTCTCCTCCCTTAGTAGTGATGACAATAGCACCGTGAGCAGCACGCGCACCATAAAGGGCAGCGGCATTCGGACCTTTCAATACAGTAAGTGTTTTTATGTCTTCCGGATTCAGGTCTGCTATTGCATTTTTAAAATCACGTCCGCTGGAACGTGCATTAAGCTGCGAATTATCCACTGGGATTCCATCCACAATAAAAAGCGGTTGATTCTCACCTGCAATAGAAGTTTCACCACGAATAACGATGCGACTGGAACCAACATCTCCTTGTGTATTGGTAATACGCACACCAGCTATCTTACCACTCAACGAATTTAACAGATTATTATCTTTCCCTTGCACCAAAGCATTCTGTTTTACTTCCTGTGCCGTATAGCCCAATGCCTTTTTCTCGCGTGAAATACCCAAAGCCGTTACTACTACCTCATCCAGCAGATGCGTATCACTCTTCAGTGTTACCGATACCTGTGGTGCAATAGCCACCTCTTTTGCCATCAGACTAATGTAAGAGATTAGCAGCCGGGTGGCTGATGGCGGGAATCCACTCAGTTCAAATCTCCCGTTGACATCAGTTACGGTACCCAATGAAGTTCCTTTCACTATAACTGAGGCACCGATAACCGGCTCCCCATCTTCTTCTGTGGTGACGATGCCCCGCACTGTTGTCACCTGTGCTGCCCCTTGTATCACTCCTATTGCAAGAGCAAGCAAAAATAAATGAATCCTTTTACCCATTATTGTTTACTGTTAAAATGATGGGGCAAAGGTATTAGATATATACAAGCTGATAAATCCCGTATGAATGGCATTTTATATACCATATTTGCGGTATATTTACAGTTGCGTGTATGACTTTCAGATTTTTGCTTCTAATCCTTTTTATTATTCAAAGCTTGTCTGACATCGTCAAACAGATCATCCACATCCTCCAAACCAATTGAGAAACGGATAGTCGTATCCAACACATCCATGTCCTGTCGCTGTTTATCAGTAAACGGTCCAAAAATAGTACTTGCAGGATGAATAGCAAGCGTCTTATTGTCAAACAAGTTAGTAGCGCGACGTATCAATTTCAGTCGGTTGATGAAAGCAAAGCATGCCTCTTTACTTTCCAGGTCTATCGTAATCATAGCACCGGCAGTCGGACCAAACTGTCTTTGTGCCAAAGCGTAGTATGAATTATCCTTCAGCCCCACATAATTCACACGTTTGACAGCAGATAATATGCGAAGCTTACCAGCCAACATAGCGGCATTGGCAGACTGTATCCGATATCGCGCGTCCAATGTTTCCAATCCGATAGTATGCATATAGGCCACATGAGGAGTCATATAAGCTCCCAGATTGAGTAACATCTCTGTACGCATACGTTTACCGAATCCCGGACATGTACCATAATCAATTACTAAACCACCAATGGAAGTGGCTCCCCCTGATAAATATTTGGTACTGGAAACCACTTCAATATCTACGCCTAAGCTATGTGAATCGAATTCTGTGAAAGGAATAAGCGTAGTATCAACGATGAGAGGAATTCCCCTTTCATGAACTATCCGTGAGAGCGCCTGTAAATCCGCCACTTCCATCTGCGGATTGGTGATAATCTCCACATAAATGCAGCAGGTATTACTGTCTACTACTTTCTCTACTGCTCCAATGTCTGTCAAATCACACAATCTAGGTTCCACCCCGAAGCGGGACAATGTACCAGCAATAAACGAATAAGTATTACCAAACAAATGACGCGATGTAACTATATTCTTTCCTGCAGCTGCAATTGAAAATAATGTATTACTAATAGCCGCCATACCGGAATTGAGGGCTATGACTTCTGCTGCCCCCGTAAGTTCCTTCACCTTATTCTCAAAAAAAGTCACTGTGGGATTCATCACTCTGGAGTAATCCGGAGCATCTGTCCGCCCGCAAAAAGCATCAGCCATGTCATCAGCATTGTCAAATTCATAAGCCGCTGTATGGTAAACCGGCATACTGAGAGAATTGTAAGCATCTCTTCTTTGGAACTGCGTATGAATCGCTTGGGTCTGTTTTTTCATCATTCTATTCATTAATATTATAACTATCAAATCTCGTACAATAAGAACAAAGGTAGATATAAAAACTGAAATCCGACAGTAGATAAAAACAGATATTTAACTGATAATAAGCATTTTGGAATAATATTCTTTAAACCGATAAATTTAATCTGAAAAAAGAGTGTTTATTCTAAAATAAACAGTTCAAATAGTGTTATTTTCTATTTCAACAGAAACCGCCCCTTTTTATGCTTATCTTATTCACATACACAAATAAAAAAATCCCCGTAAAGTACTACTTTACAGGGATTTATCTATTAATTGAAGCGGAGAGACAGGTTCTATCACCTATCATTTCAAACAATATCACAAACTCGTAATATCTTGTTAATTACCAAGTTATTACAAAGCAAACAGAAAATAAAATATCTCTTAATATCTTTGCATATCTCACTTTTTGGGTGTATTTTTGGGTGTCAATTTTCAAACACACCCAATTATGAATATCAAAAGAAACATCATTTTCGCACTGGAAAGCCGGAAGAAAAACGGTGTGCCAATCACAGAGAATGTGCCTATCCGTATGCGTGTGATATTCGCAAGCCAGCGTATAGAGTTTACAACGGGCTACCGCATTGACGCTACCAAATGGGATACGGACAAACAAAGGGTAAAGAACGGATGCACAAACAAACTGAAGCTAAGCGCATCCGAAATCAATGCAGACCTGCTAAGACAGTATACGGAGATACAGAACATCTTCAAAGAGTTTGAAGTACAGAACGTACTACCCACACCCGCACAGATAAAGGACAGCTTCAATGCAAGGATGAAGGATGCACCAGTCACAGAGCAGGAAACAGCCGAAGGACCTAAAATCAGCTTTTGGGAGGCGTTCGAGGAGTTTGTAAGGGAATGCGGGAAACAGAACGACTGGACAGACGCAACCTACGAAAAATTCGCTGCGGTAAAGAACCACCTGAAAGAGTTCAGGGATGAACTTTCCTTTGATACGTTCACCGAGAACGGTCTGAATGACTATGTGGACTTCCTGCGTAACAAGAAAGATATGCGTAACAGCACCATAGGCAAGCAGATAGCCTTCCTGAAATGGTTCCTGCGGTGGAGTTTCAAGAAAGGGTACAATCAGAACATGGCTTATGACAGCTTCAAGCCCAAGCTGAAAAACACACCCAAAAAAGTGATATTCCTCACATGGGAGGAACTGAACAGACTGAAAGAGTACAAGATACCCCAAACCAAGCAGTATCTCGAACGGGTAAGGGACGTTTTTCTGTTCTGCTGTTTCAGCGGGCTGCGCTATTCGGACGTGTACAACCTCAAACGGAGCGACATCAAGCCCGACCATATAGAAGTGACCACCGTAAAGACAGCGGACAGCCTTATCATAGAGTTAAACAACCACAGCAAGGCGATACTGGAAAAATACAAAAGCGTACACTTTGAAGATCACAAGGCACTTCCGGTCATCAGCAACCAAAAGATGAACGATTATTTGAAAGAACTGGGGGAACTTGCGGAAATCAACGACCCGGTAAGGGAAACTTACTACAAGGGAAATGAACGTATAGACACCGTCACACCCAAATACGCCCTGCTGGGAACCCATGCCGGAAGACGGACATTCATCTGCAACGCTTTGGCATTGGGTATTCCCGCACAAGTGGTGATGAAGTGGACGGGACACAGCGACTACAAGGCGATGAAACCATACATAGACGTTGCCGATGACATCAAGGCCAATGCGATGAACAAATTCAACCAACTGTAAACACAACAATAGCATGGAAGAAAGAATAACCTCAATGATACCCCGCTACGGGAAACTCAACAAGACATATACGGAAATAACATCCGGTGACGGCCTCTCTTTTGAGAAGCAGAAGTTCATTCATGACTTTTACAAAGAGTATGAAGACACACAGACCTTTGAAAAGGCAATTATCAGCCTCATGCTTGAAACGGAGGGTACGCACTTTTCCATATTGCTGAACAGCCTGAAACGGGAGATTGAAAACAATATCTCAATGTATAATACCTGCAAGGAGTTTTTCGACCGTCTCGATATTGAACATATCTGCCGGCAGCATGAAAGATGTCATGACCGGGACATCGAAAGACAAATGCAAATCACAAACGAATATTACCGGGAACTTATGGAAGCTAACGGATCTTTGGAGGCAGTCGGTTTCAGGGAACATGATCGTCAGGAAGAGGAAAGGTTGGAAAAAAGATACGGGCAGTGCAAACGGGAATACGACAGGGAGAAAGCCAAGCTGGATGAACTATATGCACAGAAGGAACAGGCAAGGCGGGAAGCCCTACAATACCTGAAAAACCGCTGCGGAGACATATACAGGCTGGACGGATCGCTGCTGGCAATCCTCGAAAAATACATGACCGGCCAAAAGAAAAAGGAAGGGGAAGAAAAAGAGGCCGCCACACCGACACCCTCACCCACCTATTTTCCCATGAAACTCTTGTCAGCCGTTTACGAAAAATGTAACGGTGAACAGTTCGAAGCCATTTCCGAACTGGACTTTTACGCCAGCATGAACCTGCAACCGTGCGAAGGCAAACTGATAATAAGACCGAGGGAAAAGGCTCGTGTATGTTATCTTATTTTCCTTATGGGTGAAACACTGCACAAACCAGACAGAGAAAAATGGAGAAAAGACATCATGAACCTGCTGGGAATAGACGACACATACTATAAATCAAAATACAAAGAACCCGTTTCCGATTTTCCCAGTGACAGCAATCAGATATTTGCGAAGGAAATGCAGTCAATATTCCGATAGTCAGCGATACGCCACGACATTCCACGAAACAACCACTTTTACCACCCGAAATATTTTTCACCACTCTTTATTATCTTCTGATATTTAGTGAGATAGCGTGATACCCCATTCACGCTATCCACATCCTTACCACCCGTATCCGGGATTAACTTTGCACTGTTCGAACGAAACAAAAAAGCCCGTGCGCAGGGCTTACAGTACAAACGTTAAATTCATTCCAACATGGAAATCAGAGAACTTTTATCAAAGCCCGTATGGCAGATGACGGGAGAGGAATTTATATTACTGAACCGACACGCCCTGCAGGAAAGGGAAGCGAGAGCAGCACAGCCCGCAGCCGATACGGAAAAGAAATACGTGTACGGGATAGGCGGCATAGCACGCCTGTTCGGGTGCAGTATGCCCACAGCAAACCGCATCAAGAAAAGTGGGAAGATAGACAGAGCCATTACGCAGATAGGACGCAAAATCATCGTAAATGCGGACATGGCACTCGAACTGGCAGGACACAAAAGCGGGGGACGCAGATAAGGAGGTACGGACATGGAGTACAGAGAAAGAAAAGAAGTCACGCCCGAAGCGGCGGTGATACTGTGGCAAGCCTCACGGCTCGACCTTTCGGAAGACTACGAGAGGGCACCCGAAATACTGAAAGTACACGGTTCCGTCATAGGCACGCTGGGGAACTTCAGCGCATCAATCGGAAAAGCAAAGAGCAAGAAAACGTTCAATGTTTCCGCAATCGTGGCGGCTGCACTGAAAAACGGGACAGTGCTAAGCTACACGGCGGAACTGCCCGAAAACAGGAGGAAAATACTCTATGTGGATACCGAACAAAGTTCCTACCACTGTGCGAAAGTGGCAAAAAGAATATTGCGCATGGCGGGACTGCCGACAGGCAGGAACCATAAGGACCTTGAATTCCTTGTCCTAAGGAAGTACACGCCCGAGGAACGAATAGCAATCGTGAGGGAGGCCATTTACCGCACCGAAAATGTAGGGCTGGTAGTCATTGACGGAATACGGGATATGGTGTACGACATCAACAGCCCCAGCGAGTCCACGAAGATAATCTCCCTGCTGATGACATGGACGGGGGAAAGACACATACACATACACACCATACTGCATCAGAACAAGGGGGACGAGAACGCAAGGGGACACATCGGAACGGAGCTTAGCAACAAGGCCGAAACAGTGCTGCAAGTGGAGAAGGACGAGAAGGACCCCGACATCAGTACGGTCAAGGCAGCACATATCAGGGCGATGAACTTCGAACCGTTCGCATTCCGCATCAACGGGGAGGCATTGCCCGAACTGCAGGACGAATACCTGTTCAAACACAAGGATCCGGGAAAAGGGAAAAGGGAGAAGTTCGACCCCTACAAGGACATCACAGAGAAGCAGCACCGCATCGCACTGGAAGCGGCATTCACACTCAAAGATGAATACGGCTACAAGGAGCTTGCGGAAGAATTGAGGAAAACCTATGCCTCTGTCGGTGTCATGCTTGGGGAAAACAGGCTGACAGACCTCATTACAGTACTGAAAAACAAACGGATGATAGTACAGGAGAACGGCAGGAAATACACCTTCAAACCCGATTTTCACTATTAGCGGTATTGTATGGGAACCACTTTACTTTAGTCCCGTACCATATATATACGGAAGTAAAGTAAAGTGGATATAGCCCGTAATATACAAAAAGATACGGGCGAAAAGAAAAAATAATATTCACACTTGACAAGAACAACGGTATGACAGTACGGAAAAGGGTATGGTCTCATACCAGGCCTCCACCATGACGGCACAGACCGGAAACCGCTTTACTTTAGTCTGGGGGCATATATATAGCAAAGTAAAGTAAAGCGGATGCAGCCCGTAACACATGAAAGGGTACGGGCGAAAAACCCAAAAACAATATCTACTTAAAACAGAAATATGATGAATATGAATGAAGCGAAGCAGATACGCATAGAGGAATATCTGCACAGTCTTGGATACAGTCCGGTAAGGCAACAGGGTGGTAGTCTATGGTACAACTCACCGTTCAGGGACGAACAGGAACCCTCCTTCAAGGTGAACACCGAACGCAACCTATGGTATGATTTTGGCGCAGGCAAAGGTGGTAATATCATCGCACTGGCACAGGAGCTATACGCATCCGACAGTCTGCCCTACCTCTTGGAAAGGATAAGGGAGCAGGCACAAAACGTGCGCCCGGTCTCTTTCTCTTTTGGCAAGCAACCCTTATCAAAGCCGAGTTTCCGGCAGTTGGAGGTAGTACCGCTCTCCTCTCCCGCCCTGTATGCCTACCTGCGGCAAAGGGGAATAAATACGGAACTGGCAAAAAGAGAATGCAGGGAGGTCCGCTATCTGAACGGGGAAACCCCATACTATGCTATAGGCTTCCCCAACCGTTCGGGAGGATACGAGATACGCAACAAGCATTTCAAGGGATGCATAGCACCGAAGGACATCACCCATATACGACAATCGGAGTCGAAGGAGGCATGCTACATCTTCGAGGGATTCATGGACTACCTCTCTTTCCTCACCCTGCGGCTGGAAAGGTGTCCCGACCGTCCCGAACTTGACGGACAGGACTACATCGTACTGAACTCGACTTCCGACCTTTCCAAAGCAATCCGACCGTTGGGCGGTTATGAAAGCATCCATTGTTTCCTTGACAACGACAAGGCGGGAATCGAGGCCGTTCAGGAGTTGCAAAAAGAGTACGGGCTACGCATACGGGACACATCGCACATATACGAAGGGTACAACGATCTGAACGACTTCCTGCGGGATAAAAGGTCAGGACAGGCGCAACGGCAGCAAGAGAAACCGGAAGCGGAAAAAAGGCAACGGCAGACAGAGCAGCCGAAGAAGAAAGGCAAAGGGATCAGGATGTAGCCGCACAGCCACCGGAAGGCTTTGAAAAAAGCCATAGCTCATTAGGGCTTTTTCTTAACGCAATGCACACATTGCTAAAAAAGCCCCAACGAGCCATAGGGGCGCCGCCCCTTTGGAAACCCCGTCTGCCATGCGGCATAAAGGCAAGGCAGGGGAAGTATTAACCTGAAATTATTGACAGTTATGGGATATGCAGTTTTGCATCTGGAAAAGGCAAAAGGGACGGACAGCAGGATGTCCGCACACATAGAGCGCACCGTTCACCCGAAAAATGCGGACAGAACGCGCACACACCTGAACCGGGAGCTCGTACAGTTTCCCGAAGGGGTGAGGAACCGCACGCAGGCGATAGCCCACCGGATAGAAACGGCAGGCATCAGACGCAAGGTGAGCGCCAATCAGGTGAAGGCAATCCGGATACTCCTTACCGGAAGCAACAAGGACATGAAGCAAATGGAAGCGGAAGGACGGATTGAAGACTGGTGTAACGACAGTCTGAAATGGATCCGGGAAACATACGGGGAGCAGAACCTCGTATCGGCAGTACTGCACATGGACGAGAAGACACCACACATACACGCCACAGTCATACCGATAGTGACCGGAGAGCGAAGGAAAGCCGGACAGGAAGAACAGAACGGGAAGAAAAAGTACAGAAAGAAGAACCCGCAGGACGTGAGACTCTGCGCAGATGATGTAATGGCGAGGCACAGGCTAAAACACTATCAGGACACTTATGCCCAAGCCATGAACAAGTACGGCTTGCAGAGAGGCGTGGACGGCTCATTGGCAAGGCATATTTCCACCATGCAATACTACAAGCAGCTGGTGGAGCAGCAGGACAGCCTGCAAGAGAACATAGAAAACCTGCTGGGGCTGGAAGAGGAAGCAATGAAAAAGCTGAAGCAGGTAAAGGGGGAAATCAACGTGCAGAAAATGAAGGGGGCGGCGGTGAACGCCACCACAGCCATAGCGGACGGGGTGAGCTCACTTTTCGGAGGCAGCAAGGTTAAGAGGCTGGAAGCGGAGAATGAAAATTTGAAACGGAACATTGTGAATCTGCAAAAGCAGGTGCAAGCCGAACAGAGGGAGCAGACAAAAATGGAAAACCGTCACAGCAGCGAGATAAACAGAGTTGACCGGAGCTACCGGCAGAAAATCGCAGAATACGACAATCGGCTGGAACTGATAGACACCTACTTCCCTATCGTAAAGGAACTGATGCCCATAGCAGAACAATGCCGGGAAGTGGGCTTCACCGAAGAACTGACAAGACGAATTGTCAGCCTGCAACCCGTGGAGTTCAAGGGAAGGCTCTATTCAAAAGAGTACAAGGAGAAGTTCAGGACGGAGCACTCAACGGCAACAGTGGAGAGGAACCCGCAGGAGAAAGGAAAATTCAGGTTGTGCATTGACGGAATACCCATACTCGATTGGTTCAGGAAGAAGTTTCAGGAAATTAAAGAAAAGTTAGGGCTAAACACACCTGTTGAAAACAAGCAACGAAAAGGATTGAAAATATAATCACTTAATAACGAGAGGCTATAAATTATTAGTGCCAGTAAAAGAATATACTCTTTACTGGCACCTGTTAAACGCAAATTGACACCCTAAATCTAACAAATATAAAGAAATCTATTCTTCACTCGGACAATATCAGAAAACATAACCAACTCCCAATACCAACCTGGAAAAATCTTTATGTGTCACATAATACTGTAAATATACATTTATATGGTTTATAAATCTAATACCAACTTGTGGAGCCACTGCAAAGTGCAACTTATAACCTTCATTGAAAACTCCCACATCTATATTATCAATTGAAACACCAGTTCCCAAACCAACATAGGAATCAACAGATTCATTCCGTAAGAAATGATAATTAGCTGTCGGCATAAGAGATAAAGATCGTCCATTAAAAAGAGAATTAGAAGTATTATTAAGCACAATTGTGTAACTTTCATAACCTAATTTTAGATTTACACTTAACGGATTGGTGGGAAACCTATATATTCCATTTAAATAAAACCCAACATGATTTTCTTTATATCCATTCTTTTGTAGCCCAATTGGATAATTGGCTCCTAATTCAAATCCGAATCTCCTTCCTTGTGCTAATACCAACCCAATATTGCATATAAATAACAAAAGAAGTAACATACATACTTTTTTCATAACCAATTTATCTTTTAATACCATATCTCTTATTTATTTGTCCGACAAGGAGCGCCAACTTCAAATTATCGCCACTTCTTTGGCTCATTTATAGCAGGGAGAATTTTGTAAAAACCACCTTCACTAAGACTATACCTGAAAGTGTTTTGTTCATATCGAGTTCTTCTTGGGTTATTATGCGTCCAAACAAATTCTGTGAGCAACAAATCATGTTTTAATTGTAATTCAGTCCCACGGCTATTATTACTCTTGACAAATTCTTCTACTGTTGTATCATCCTTTTCTGTTCTTGGTATTCGAGCCTTCAAATAATGTCTGCTATGTTCTACAATATTAAAAGAAATGTATCTTGGAGCAACTGTCGGAATCTTAGCCGTTCTATCAGCATAAAAGGCAAGATGTACATCGCCAATTATCTTTTCTCTTTGTAAAGATCTACCCACATAGGAGTCATTTTTTAGATTCCGATATTCAATTCTTGCATATACAGGATCGCTATCAATATCAATTTTAAATTTAACTTTATAAGGTGAATGATCCGACAAATACGCAAAGCTACAAAATATAGGTTTACCAGGTGTCTCTGCAGAAAAATGCCCTCCTTCACTTATAAATTTGATAAAATCGTCAAATCCGGTAAGGGTCTTTACACCACTGTCACCATTTCCTCCCCCTACATATACTTTCATTCCGGCCTCATCAAAAAAGCCCTTTTCTTCAACTGTCAGAAATTCTTTTTTGTTATATAAAAAGCCATTAACGGCCTTCTTTACAATGGACTCCGCATTCTCGTATATTTCATCGGTTTCAAGAGTTAATATGCCGACCCTTCCATAAGCTATGGAGCTCACATAGACAGGAGAGTATTGGGCATTGATACTACCTTCAATAAAACTCTTCTCAGGAATATCCATATCAATCGTAAAATATTTCTGAATAAACCTTATATATAAGCCACTACTTTTACTAATTCGTTCCTTATGTTCTTGTTGGGAAGATGACGACCCCCAAAATAAAAAGCTCGTATTGGCATTTGATCCAAAAGTCATTTTCAGCTCATCATAAGATGTAAAACGGTGTATATCAAAGTGTACGGAAGCTGATTGTTGCCCTATACCTTTCTGATGCATCAAATCCATTACCAACTGCCTACATGAAGACAAAGATGGCTTTTCAAGTACACCTGTAACTTTTTGGGCAGGAAAGGACACAGAGACATTTATAGGCTTATAGTGGACACTGATTGTTTTATAATCCTGATTGGCAACGCTTGCCCCATCCAAGATAGAGCCAGGATAAATATATCGATTCAGATTATCCAAAACTATCGACTCATCTGCCTGTGCATGAATTGTTTTACCAAACCCATTATCCCATAATGTCTCAGAAATGATTTCTGAAGCTCTTGTATGGATATGTGAAGGAGAAGATAAAACCTTATCTCCCATATCAGGAATATAGTTATGCACATTTATATTCACCACTTGTTCGGGATACTTAGGTAGATTTTGAAAAGAACAGCAATCAGATTGCTGTTCTTTTTTGTCAAATTCTTGTTCACATGAAATTAATCCTATAGCAAATAAAAACAGAGTATATCTTAAAATTCTCATAGCTCCAGATTATTGTTGATTTTTTAAATGAATTTTGAATTTTGAATAATAAGGAGAATTATCAGACAGATAACTGGCAGTATAGAATATGGCATCCCCCGGCAAATCTTTAGAAAATCGTCCTCCTTGGATTATGAATTTCTGAAACTCATCCCAACCTTTAATAGTTTTAACAGTGCCTTCACCTTCTCCGTTATACACTACAACATTTATTTCCGCTTCTTTGAGAATTTTTTTTTGCTCAAGACTAAAGTCTAATTCCCCATTTATGACTTTTGCCTGTAAAGCCACTTGTAACGCAACTCTTAACTTATCATAACTTTCAAAAGATTCCATAGAAATTAGAGCCATCCTTCCATAAGTAATAGAACTAATATATACCGGATCGTATCTACCTATATTATTTATTTCATCATGATTTAAAAGCAGATTTCCATCAATAGGAAGATCCATGTCAACTGTATAATTCCGTTGTATTATTTTCGCAAACAATCCAGTTTTTCTTCTGATTTTTCCTTTATCAACACTAATATCAATATCAAGAATACGTGCAATATTCACATTTGCCCCAAAAGCTAATTTAAGCTCTTCAAAATAAGTAAATTGTCGCATATTATAGCTAAAAGAGCCTAATTGTTTACCTTCCATTCCTTCTTTATTCATTATGTTCTGTAAAGATTGCCTTTGTGCTGACAGACTTGGTTTCATGATTATGTCTGTCACCCAACGGGCAGGAAAAGAATAGGATATTGTTATTGGATCAACAGGTTTTAAAACAGGAACAAAACGTTGTTTTTCAATAGAACCTCCCTGAAGAATTGAACCTAAATAAATATATCTCATTAACTCTTGAGTCGGAACATGTTCATTTGTTTCATAAATTAACGTATGCCCTTTTCCATCACTCCACACACTGTCCTTTAATAATTCAGAAGAACGAGTAATAGAAATATTACTAAAATGTGAAAAACTTTCAGGGCTCTCCATTGAAATATCTATAACTTTTTGGGGATATTTTGAAACGGGAACTGAATTAGACATTTCTTCCAATTCGTTATCGGAACACGAAGAAAAAAAAGCAATAAAAAAAACAGATAGATATAAACACTTTTTCATAATACTTATAATTTAAATTTACAATAGGTATGTTAAAAATCAAATGTACCACTTCTAAATGCGCTACGAGAAGGTCTATAATAATCCTCACCAAGAGTTTGAGGTTGTACAAATTCTTGCTTAAAAATTTCCTGGGGATTGCCTGTTATTAAATCTGCATCATTGGGATATATATTAAAATAGCATTCAGGTTTTGCTTTTTGATTATATGGACCTTCCCCCTCAAAGGTAAATTTATAAAACCCTACTGCGTCTCCATCCTTTTTTACATCAATATAATTTACATTTCCAGTATTTACTTTTTTAAACCGCAACCCTTTCAATGATGAATATCCCTCCTCTATAAAACATTCATTCAAATAGACTTGTTTTTTACAAGTAAAAGGTAATTCAAATTTACCTCCTTCAGCTGGTAGGAAAAAAGGATTCTGTTCCGAATGGATTTTATACACAAATGTCAACTTCCCTTTATCT